>PVMK01115089.1_pt1 | contig 409905 bp, 374 predicted proteins | sample 1853481 | NCBI WGS metagenome assembly PVMK01 (sample SAMN08533507, study PRJNA380276) | Marine sediment metagenome, whole genome shotgun sequencing project.
GTCAGGCTTCAGGAAGGCCGCTTGAGCCTCGGCAAAGGCGCCCTGAGGGACCAAGGCGTCGGCCGTAATTCGTAGCGAGGGAAATACCGGCAAGCTCATCTGCGACCAGCTCCGAAAAGCGGAGTATACCTCCTGCCCGTCGCCCTGCATGTCAAGCGAACCCACACAAACCTCGGTCTACATCCACTTCCCGTGGTGTGCCCGCAAGTGCCCCTACTGCGACTTCGCAACCGAGCCGATCCGCGCAAACGCGTTGCCTCACGATGAGTACGCCGACGCGGTGCTGCGGGAGTTGGACGCGCGCACGGCGCGTCTACAGGGGCGCGAGTTGAAGTCGATTTTCTTCGGTGGAGGAACGCCGTCGCTCTGGAGTCCCAATGCGCTAAAGCGAACGCTCGATGGAATCACCGGCGCGTTCGACCAGGTGCACGATGAGCTCGAGGTCACGGTCGAGTGCAACCCAAGCTCGCTGACCCAAGAGAATGTGGCCCTCCTTCAGGAGGCCGGTGTCGGCCGCCTGTCGATCGGGGTTCAGTCATTGCGCAATCCACATCTGCGCTTTCTCGGACGCTTGCACGACTCGGCACGGGCGGTGGCCTCCCTCGAAGAAGCAACGAGCGAGATGCCCCGCGTGAGCGCAGACTTGATGTTCGGGGTGCCTGGCCAAACTCTAGAGGAGCTCGGCGAGGACAGCGCGCGCATCGCCGAAACGGGCGTCCGCCACGTGTCCGCATACGCCCTCACGATCGAGGAGAAGACGATGTTCGGCTCACTACAGCGCGCGGGCAAGCTTCGCGTTGCCCCTGAAGAGCAGTACGCCGATCTGTTCGAGTACGCCGAGCAGTGCTTTGCCGATCTCGGATGGGCGCACTACGAGGTGTCGAACTACGCGGCCGAGGGAGAGGAGTCGCGCCACAATCTTCATTATTGGCGAGGCGGCGCGTATGTGGGGCTCGGCGCCGCGGCGGTCGGTTGCCTCGATCGCGGGCCGGGCCGCGCGGAACGATGGCGGAACCACCCCAACCCTCAGCGCTACCTCGAACGACGAACCCTGGAAGCAGAGATCGAAGAGCTTGGCCCCGATGAGATCATCCGCGAGGCGTTGATGCTCGGACTGCGCACAATCGACGGAATGGACCTCGTTGCGACGGAAATGAGAGCGGGCCGCGACCCGAAGGCAGGCCGGGAGCGAGAGATCGAACGCGCCATCGTGAGAGGGAACCTCGTGCAAGTCGGAGACTGGCTGCGCGTTCCGGCAGACCGCTGGCTGAAACTTGACGGCATTGTGCGAGACTTGTTCTAGAGTGCGGACCGGTGAAGCTCGATTTTGAAGAAGTCTCGGTCGCTGGTCTGACAAAGGCTTATGGACCAACGCTCGCGCTGGCCGGTGTCGACCTGAGCTTCGAGGCCGCGACGGCAACCGTGATCCAGGGCTCCAACGGGTCCGGCAAGTCAACTCTGCTCTGGCTCCTCGCGATGCTCGCATACCCGACACGAGGGGAGATCCGGTACGGGCAGTACGGCGTCACACGCGCCGACGGCCTCCGAGCGAGCATCGGGTTCGTCGCCCATCAGCTCCAACTCTACCCAGGACTCAGTGGTCACGAGAACCTCCTGCTCGCGGCCAAACTGCAGGACATTCCCTACCCAGAGAAGCGCGCCGCCGACCTCTGCGAAGCGCTCGCCCTCGGAGAATATTGGAACCGGCCCGTCCGCACCTATTCCCGGGGCCAAGCGCAGCGCGTGTCGATCGCGCGCGCCCTGCTCCACGAGCCCCGCCTGCTGCTGATGGACGAGCCCGCAACCGGCCTGGACGTGAAATCCACCGCGTCGGTGGTAGAGCTCATCGAGCGGGAAAAGCAAGAAGGGGCAATCGTGATCATCGTGACCCACGAGACCAAGTTCGCGAACGCGGTGGCCGATCGCGTTCTTCAGATGGACCGCGGTCGGATCGTGGAGCCGGAGGCATGAACACGCTTCGCGCCGCATGGCTGGTCGCCCTCAAAGATCTGCAACTCGAGATGCGCACGAAAGAGATCTTGACATCGACCGGGCTCTTTGCCGTCCTGGTCGTGACCCTTGGCTCACTTGCGTTCTACACCGACCCGGTCAGCTCGCCGGACGTCGCCCCGGGCGTGCTTTGGATCTCGATCCTGTTCTGCGGGATTCTTCTGATCGGTCGAAGCTGGGCGCTGGAGCGCGAGAACGACGCGGTGTTTGGCCTGTTGCTGGCGCCAATTCCGAGAGCGTCGATCTACATCGGAAAGACGATCAGCGCCCTGGTCCTGCTGTTCGCGGTCGAGCTCTTGCTCGTCCCGCTGTGCCTGATTTTCTTCCAGATCGAACCGAGCGGCATCATACTGCCACTCCTCGCGCTGGTCTTCCTCGGCTCGGTTGGGTTCGTCTCGACCGCCACACTGTTTTCCGCCGTGGGCATCCGCACCCGGGCCCGCGATCTGATGCTGAGCGTGTTGGTCTTCCCGTTGGTGGCTCCTGCTCTCCTCGCGGCTGCCGTCGCGACACGCGAGCTCTTCGCTGGCGCCACCATGTCCGAGATCCTCGGTTGGATGCGAATTCTGACGGCCTTCGACCTCTTGTTCATCGGCTTCGGCCTCTGGATGTCACGCCACCTCCTCGCGGAGACCTGAACGCTCAGCGATAAGCGCGAATGAGATCTAGCGCGACGGGGTCCGACCAGTCGAGCGCTCCGTCAAATCGAAAGCGCACGACCCCGTTGGCGTCGATGATCCAAGTCTCGGGAAAGAGCTTAGTGCCAAACTGATCGGTCACGACCTTGCGATCCGAGTCGAGCAGGCTCGTGATGCGCGAGCTGCGGGGAATGATCGTCTCGACTTCTTCCCAACTGCGGTCGGTCGACACCGCAACGATCTCGACGTCGCCCCAGTCCTCGGTGATCTCGGCGAGAAGCTCGATGGTCGGCATTTCCTGAATGCAGGGCCGGCAGGTGACCGTCCAGAAGTTCATGACGATGACCTTGCCGCGCTGCTCGGACATCTTCCACTCACCGCCGCCCTGCTTGGGAAGGGTGAAATCGGGAGCGCGGAGCGATGCGCCCAAGTAGTGGGGAACGCCGCCTTGGCCGTCCATGAGCTGCTCAAACCGCGCGTTGCCGAGAAGCGCCCGGAACGGGGCCTCGCGCGCACGGGCTTGCGCATCCACCACGGCGCCGGTGAAGATGAAGATCAGGGGAAACGCAATCGCGCCCACGATGATGGTGGCGATGACCTCACGTCGAGACACGCCGGTGCCTTAGCGCTTTCCGAGGCCGAGTGAAAGTGGATCGCCCTCCTCGGGCGGGCGCACCTTTTCTTCGCCGATTAGCACGTACACCCCGTCTTCGTCCTCGCCGATCCACTCGCTCATCTTGCTCACGGCGTGGTTGTCGAAGCGGGCTGGACACCGGCCCTCGCGGACCACACACCAGAGCGCTCCCTCGGGCCCTTGGCGGAGTGAGGCAGGATCGAGCCGCTCCCGAACGTCCCCGGAAAGGACCAGGCCAATCCCTTCGGCGGCGGGCTCGACGTCCTTCACGAAGTACGCGGGTCCCTCGATCTCGACGTAAGCCCAGTTGATCGAGTTGCGCAGGCAGAAGCGCCCATCTTCGGCGCGGTCGACCCAGCCATCGAAAGAACGGGCCAGGTTCGGATGGTCGATCGAGTCTTCGCCGTTGAACCAGCGGCCCCGCGCGTCGCGGTGAATCTCGGTCTCTCGGCTGCGGCCTTGAAGAAACTGCACTGGGTCCATGACCTCTTGCAGACTACAATGCGGCGCGATGGTGAGAAAGAGCCGAAAGCTCGTGGTCGTATCGAACCGCGGCCCGTATCGGCACGAAGCCACCCGGGGACACGAACGCTGGGTCCGCGCTGCGGGTGGTTTGGTGACCGCGCTCGACCCGGTCCTGCAAGAGCGCGGTGGCGTCTGGGTGAGCGCGAAGCCCGCCAAAGACTTCGACTCGGTCACGGTTCCGGCACCCCATCTCGCGTATGACCTCGCGCACATCTCGCTCAAGCGGGCTGAGCAACAGGGCTTCTACGAAGGCGTGTCCAACGCTGTGCTCTGGCCGCTGCTCCACGGATTCGAGCCGACGATTCAAGTCGGCGAAGCGCCATGGTCCAGCTATGTAGGTGCCAACCAAGAGTTCGCCGACACCGCGCTGTCGACGAGCGGGCCGAACGACCTGATTTGGATTCAGGACTACCACCTGATGCTCGTCCCGGGCATGGTCCGGACCAAGCGCCCCAAGGCTCGTATCGGCTGGTTCTGTCACATCCCGTGGCCTCCGCCAGACACGTTCGGCATCCTGCCCTGGCGTGAAGAGATCCTCGAAGGGCTGCTTGGCGCGGACGTCCTCGGTTTCCATCTTCCGGAGTACGCCGAGCACTTCCGCCAGTGCGTCGAGCGGTTCACCGACTATCGGGTTTCTCGTCGTACGATCCAATATCGCGGCCGCAAGGTGAAGACGATCGCCGCGCCGATTGGAATTCCGGTCGAGGAGCTGCAAGCCCTCGCAATCGACCCGGACGTCGGGCATGAGGTAGAGCGGATTCGTCACGCGATGGCGAACCGTCGGCTGATCCTCGGCGTCGATCGCCTCGACTACACAAAAGGAATTCCCGAACGGCTTGCCGCCTTCGAACGTTTGCTTAGCCGAGACAAGACGGCTCGCACCCGGTATGCGTTGATCCAGGTGATGGTGCCGAGCCGCACCGACGTGAAGGCCTACGCAGATCTCAAGCGGGAGATCGACCGCATGGTGGGCGACATCAACGGCCGCTACACAGAGACGGGCTGTGTCCCGATTCACTACCTCTATCGGAACCTGAGCCAACGGGCGCTCTTCGCGCACTACCGCGCGGCCGACGTCGCACTGGTGACGCCGTTGCGCGACGGGATGAATCTCGTAGCGCACGAGTATGCCGCAGCCCGAACCGACGAAGACGGCGTCTTGATCCTGAGCGAGTTCGCCGGCGCGGCGAAACACCTCAAGGGCGCGCTCCTGGTCAATCCCTACGACGTGGAGTCGACCACCAGCGCCATTCACCGCGCGCTCACCATGAAGGCTCCCGAGAAGCGCAAACGGATGCGCTTGCTCCGCGCCGAAGTCATGCGGCTCGACGTACACCGCTGGGCCGACCGCTACATCGATGCCTTGGAGGGTAAGTGAGCCGCGTCGACTTGCTCCTCGACAGTCTTCTGGAGCTTGAACGCCCGCTGCTGTTGGCACTGGATGTCGACGGTACGCTAGCGCCGATCGTGCGCGACCCGGACCGCGCGGAGATTCCGGAGCAAACCCTATCCACACTGGCCGCGCTGGCCAAGACACCCGCGTTGGAGCTCGCGCTCATCACGGGCCGCGATCTGAGCTCGCTGCAGCGAATGGAGCAGCTCGAAGGCGTATGGCGCGCCGTCGAGCACGGAGGCTTGGTCTTGGCCCCTGGGCAAACGCCATCCCGACGCGAGCTCACCACGGAGCAACGCGACGCTCTCCATCGGTTTCGGCAGTGGGTCGACACGCACGCACAGGACGCGTTCATCGAGTACAAGCCTCAAGCGGTCGCCGTGCACGTGCGGGGGATCGCCGCAGACGACCCGGACCGCGCCGAGCGCCTGCTCGAGGAAGCCGATGAGCTCGCTGAGCGCCTAGGGCTTCACGTGCGGCGTGGAAAAGCCCTGCGCGAGGCGGAGGCAGCGGTTCACGACAAGGGCAGCGCGCTGCGGGAGATCTTCGAGCGTTCCGGAGCGAGGTCCGTGTTCTTCGTGGGAGATGACCTCACTGACTTCGCTGCGATCGACTTTGCCGCCGAACATGGCGTCGGCGCGTTCGTTCGCTCGGGCGAGCAACCGGGCGCGCCTTCGAGGTCGGCGGCGTTGCTGCACAACGTAGACGAGGTAACCGAGCTCCTTACGCAATTGTTGGAACGCATCACAGGGTGACCGGTGGCGCCGGTATCGTCCCGTGGTACAGGCCCGGCATGCTCGATCGGGAAATCGCGGAGGCCGCCCGCATAGCGCGGCAAGCCGGCGCAATCTTGATGGACATCTACGCAACGGACTTTGATGTCGCCTACAAAACCGAAGCCGATCCGGTGACCGAGGCCGACACCAAGGCCAACGCTTACATCGTCGGTGAGCTGAGAAAGGCCTTTCCCGGGGATGGCATCGTGGCAGAGGAGACCGAAGATCGCAGCGACGCGCTCAGGGGTGGACGCTGCTGGTACGTCGACCCGCTCGACGGCACCAAAGAGTTCGTCGCGAGAAAGGGCGAGTTCTCCGTCATGCTCGGCCTGGCCATCGATGGAGTGGCCACAGTCGGTGTCGTGTACCAGCCAGAGACCGACAAGCTCTACTCCGGAGTCGTGGGCAGCGGGGCCCACCTCGAAGAGCGTGGTCAGCAGAGGGCACTAGAGGTCAGCGACGTGGCTGACCCGAGCTCGTTGAAGCTCGTGGTGTCACGGTCACACCGAAACCAGGCGATCAGCCGCGTCGTCAGCCAACTTGGAATAACTCGAGAGACGACGAGCGGCTCGGTCGGGCTCAAGGCCGGCCTCATCGCGGAGCGCAGAGCCGACCTCTACGTGCACATTTCGGACAAGTCGAGCGTCTGGGATGCGTGCGGGCCGGAAGCGGTTCTCAGAGCAGCGGGTGGACGCTTCACGGATTTAGCGGGCGACCCCTACCGCTACGGCGGCACGGACATGCGCAATCGCAGCGGCATTCTCGCATGCAACGCAGCAGCGTACGACGCGGTGCTCCCAGTTGCGCGTGAGGCAGCCAGAGCCGCTGGGCTCATCGACTGAGAGGCAACGATGGATTGGCAACAGGCTTGGAAGGCGGGAATCACACCGTGGGACGCGGGTGCCTCGCCCCCCGCGCTTCGGGGCTTGCTCAGCGGTGGAATCGTGCCCGCCGGCCGAGTCCTCGTCCCGGGCTGCGGCACTGGCTATGACTTGGCAACGCTCGCCCGAGAGGATCGAGAAGTCGTTGGCATCGACCTTTCTGAAGACGCGCGCGCGGCATTCTTGGCTGCACATCCAGATCTCCCCGGCACCGTCATCTATGAAGTGACAGATTTCTTTTCTTATGACACGGCGAACGGTTTTGATTTCGTCTGGGACTACACCTTCTTCTGCGCGCTTGATCCGGACCAACGGAGGTCGTGGAGCGAGGTCATGCAGCGCCTGGTGAAGCCGGCCGGCGTGCTCGCCACCCTGATCTTCCCGTTCGAAGACCCGATCTCGGGAAGGCAGGGTCCACCATGGCCCATCAACACGGACCTGGTGCGCGGTTACGTCCAACACGCATTCGAAGAGCTCGAGACGGCCGAGGTCGAGCACACGCACCCTGGGCGCGAAGGCAGGGAACGACTGGCACTGTGGCGGCGCCGCGCAGCCTAGTCGACGTCAGGCATAGGAATCGAAGACGACTTCCACTTCACTTCGGAAAAGCCGAGTCGGTAGTCGGCCGTCGCGCCTTGCTCTTGGACGCCGATCCATATCTGGGTCGTGCCGATCGGAAACTCCGAACCGATCATTGGGTCCTTCGTACCCTTTCGGTTGTCGTTGCACACGACCGCGCCGTCAGGCTTTCGTAGGATGAGCAGCGTGTCCGAACGCGAGCGACCCAGCACGTGGAGCTGCAGGAAAGCAGTGTCCGCATCGAGTAGATAGTCCGGGGTCTCGGAGATCCATCCTTTGCACTTGCGGTGAATCAACTTGGCTGGGACTTCACCGATCGCCGTGCCCCCGACCACCCGCGGGTCGGGGCTAAACCCCGCATGCAGAGGCACGACGCCGAAGCGGGAGGGTGAGCGCTCATAGGGATCGAGCGCTTCCGCTGGCTCGTGGGGGCTGTCGACTTCAGGCAGCTGTCTGAGCGCTTCCTCGTTGGTGCACCCTGCCAGCGCCGCCAACAAGACCACGACCGCGCTTACGGGCACCCGGTATGTGCTCAAAGCTATCACCGCATCAGCCGTCCTAGCCGCCAGATCCGCTAACCGTCGGTCGCGTTCGCGGGTTCGCCGGGCGGCACAGTGTCGCGGGTCGCCCCCTTGATGACCTTTTGTGCAAGGGTCGCCAGGCTTCGCGCGCCGCTCTTCTTCAAGAGCGATCGAATCTGAGCCTTGACCGTGTTCTCGGCGACACCAAGCGCTTCAGCGAGCTCCTTGCGGGAAAGCCCATCGACCGAAAGCGTCAAAAGCTCGGTCTCTCGACGGGTGAGCTTTAGCTGCCGGGCCAAATGCTCGATACGCTGGCCGATCGCGGCGTCGTCTACCCTCTCCTGCGCGAGCGCGCGCTGGATGAACGGATTGAGGTTGTCCACCGATGCGGGCTTGCAGACGTACTCGCCTCGCATCGTTTGAACTTTGTTAACTACATCACGATTGAGCTCGCCCGTTAGAACGAGCACAGGCAGCGCGCCGTGAAGCTGCCGGATCTCTGCCAGCAGGTCCAAGCCGTATCCATCGGGCAGAATCAGGTCCAAGACGACGCCGGTCCACTCCGAGCGGTTTTCCAGCTTGTCACGCGCTGCCGCCATGTTGTGCACGACCTCGACCGGCCCGTGACGCCCAAATGTGCGAGCAAGGGTGCGAGCCAGCGTCGGCTCGTCCTCGACAATCAAAAACCCACCCGGCATGCGGTGTAAGCTACCCCAGTTGACCCCTTCGGTGGTACGCATTCCCGCCGATGTGGGTGGTTTTTTAACCCTAATCAGACCCGAAGGACGCCATTGAGAAATAAATCATCAATGATTTCCAGCGCTTCTCGAAATAGGCCGAGCGGGTGAGCCGCTCGGGCCCCCTCAGCCAGCGGGGCAAGAATTGGCAGTGACTTGACGGGAGGCGTTACCGCCTTTTGAATGAGCCCGGGATATGTACGCGGTTGTGATCACCGATGAAGGGGGCGCACGACGGAAGCTCGATTTTTCGAAGTCGGAGCTGACTCTTGGCCGCGTCCAAGGCAATGACATCGTCTTGTCGAAACGCAATGTTTCGAAGCAGCACGCGCGCCTGACTCTAAAGGGTGAGCAGGCGGTCCTCGTCGACCTCAACAGCACGAACGGAACCTGGGTCAACGGTCGCAAGATTACCTCGCCGCAGCCCCTGAAGCAGGGCGACAAGATCTACATCGCCGACTTCATCATCACTCTCGAGCCCGCGAGCGACGACTCCGAGCGGGCGAGCTCGGCTCCGCGTGTTTCCGAGCCGCCTCCGCTGCCCGCCAAGCAATCGATGCCAGCCGAGGGCTCGATGCCGGCGAGGCGTTCCATGGACGTGCGCCGCTCGATCGCCTCGGCGTCGAGAACGCCGGGGCCCAAAGATGTCCGAGGCACGAGCCTGCCGCCTCGCATCGAACGCAGAGACACCGGTGAGGCGCCGCTTCCAGCAAAGACCGAGACCAAAATTCCCGTCGCTGATCCGTTGAGCGCGCTGTTGAGCCGTCTCGCCGAGCGCATGGACATCGAGAACGTCGACCCGGCCGAGATGAAGAGTCAAGAACGCTGGTCAGCCGCGCGCGCCGCGATCGCCGAGACGTTCCTTTCGATGCAGACCGACGGCTCGGTGAATGCCGACGTCGACATGCGCCAGATCGCGCACATCGCGCTCCACGAAGCGGTGGGCTTGGGCGCGCTCGATGATGTGCTCTCCGACGAATCGGTCCGCACGGTGCTCGTGAACGGCCCCGAGCATGTGTTTGTCGACAAGGGCGAAGGTCTCGAGGCGGCATCGTTGAAGTTCTCTTCCGATGGCGCCCTGCTGAGAGTCGCGCGGCGGCTTGCTGCGGAGAGCGGACAGGCGCTCGGAGCTCGACCCATCCTTCATGGACGACTCTCGTTCGGTCCGAGGCTGACGATCATGCAGCCACCTCTGGTGATGAAGGGCCCGGTGATCGAGCTCCACGCCCGTAGCTCGAAGTCGCTCGAACAACTCGCGGAGAAGGGCTGGATGAGTACCGACGCGGCCACGTACTTGGCAAAGGCCGTTGCGGAGTGCCGCAACATCATCGTTGCAGGTCCTCGCGGCTCCGGCGTGACCGAAGTGATGTCGGCATTGGCCCGCGAGCTCCCAGAGACGGAGAACATCGTTGTCATCGAGGCCGTTCCCGATCTCGACATCGATCGGAACCGCATGGTCTCGCTGACCGCGGCCGACTCAGGTATCTCGCTGGGCGAAGCGATCGGGCACGGAACGCGCCTCCACGCGGAGCATCTCGTGATCAACGATCTCGCAGGCGCTGACACGATGACGGCACTGGCCGCGGTACTCGGGCGTGAACCGGGGCACCTGCTCGGAGTACACTGCTGGAGCACCAAGGACGCGATCGAAGGCCTCATTCTGGCCGCTGGCTGCGGCGGGGCGGAACGAGCTTGTGTCGCACAGCTGGTCGGTAGCGCGGTCGACCTGGTCGTCGCAATGCAGCGTGGGCCAGAGGGCCAGCGCGTGAGCGGCGTCCTCGAGATCCAAGGCCACGAAGCCGGCGACGTCAGCTACCAGTCCGTCCCGTTTTGAGTGGCGTCGCTCCGGCGCGTGTGCTCATCACGGCGCGCGGAGTCGCACTGACACCAGGTGCGGGATACGCCGGACGTGCGAAGTAGTAGCCCTGGCCGTATTGGGCGCCGCAATCGATGACGACTCTCATCTCAGTTTCTTGCTCGATGCCCTCGGCAACCACCAGCGCCCCCAGCTCCTGGCAGAGCCGCACCATGTGGCGAACCAAGACCTGTGCACGGCGGTCATTGGCGAGATCCGCGATCAACATTCGATCGAGCTTCACGATCTCCGGCTTCAGGTCGACGATGTACTTCAAGTTGGAGTAGCCCGCGCCGAGATCGTCAACCGCCAGCGACACGCCTTTGCTGCGGATCTCGCGCAGAACGCTGTGACAGTACGCAAAGTGAGTCAGCGGAACCGACTCGGTCACCTCGAGATAGATCGGCTGGTGGTGCGTGAAGATCGGATCGTCGGGCTGAACGAGCCACGACTCGTCGAACTCGTTCGGGTGCACATTGAGAAAGAGCGGCATCTCTGGGGAATGGGCCGTGGCGAGCTCCCGGATCGCACGGCCGAGCGCGCCGACGTATCCAGACTTGATCGCCTCGTCGAAGAGCTTCGGTGGGTTGGTCCAGTGCGGCGAGTCACTTCGGACGAGCGCTTCGTACGCGAACGGCTCCATGGTGGTGAGGGAGACGATCGGCTGGTACACGACATTGAGATCGCCTCGGGCAAGCACGCCCGGCAGGCCCTTCGCGCTGCGGACGCGAGGAACCCCCGGCCGCCGCTTCCGAGTGGCCTCCAGCCAGTTACCGAAGTTCATCACCCTCGCCCCACCACCGTAAGTTTACAATATTACAACCGTAGATTGGTATCCCAATTTAGGGAGTGCTAGCGTGCTTTGAAGCGCTCTGGTATGCCCCGCAACGATGAGCAGCGCAGTATCGATAGGCCCCGCACAAGAAAGCCCCATCGGAACTACCCTAGAGCGGCACCTGCTTGACCGTCAGCGGCGCATGCCAGAGGCCACAGGCGATTTCACCGGGCTTTTCCAGCAGATCAGTCTGGCCGCCAAAATCATAGGCAGCCGAGTCAGCAAAGCAGGGCTCTCGGGTATCCTCGGCCGTACCGGCACGACCAACATCCAGGGCGAGCAGGTCCAGAAGCTCGACGACTTTGCCAACAGCACGATCGTAGGCACCGTCGAGGCAGGTGGGCACGTCTGCGTAATGGGAAGCGAAGAGGTCGAAGAGCCAATCCAGATCCCGTCGCAGTACCCACAGGGAAAGTACGTGCTCCAGTTCGACCCTCTCGACGGCTCGGGCAACATCGACATCAACGCATCGATCGGAACCATCTTCTCGATTCATCGCCGCCTCACGCCGGATGGCACACCGGGAACGCTGAAGGACTTGTTACAGCCCGGCAGCGACATCGTGGCTGCGGGCTACGTGATCTACGGCTCGTCGAACATGTTGGTGTACTCGACTGGCGACCAGGTAGATGGCTTCACATACGACCCGGGTGTCGGTGAGTTCTTCCTGTCGCATCCCAAGATCAAGATCCCCGAGCGGGGTGGCATCTATTCGATCAACGAGGGCAACTACCACAAATGGGATGAAGGCATTCAGAACTGGGTCGACTGGATCAAGGCGCCGTCCGAGAACAAGAAGGCCTACAGCTTACGTTACATCGGCGCGATGGTTGCCGACCTGCACAGGACACTGCTGCGCGGCGGCATTTTCGTCTATCCGCGAGACGTGAAGAACAAACAGGGCAAACTCCGACTCCTCTACGAAGCTTGCCCAATGGCGTTCCTAGTCGAGGCAGCCGGCGGCACCGCTTCCGACGGTAAAACCCGGATCCTCACGATCGAGCCGAAAGAGCTCCATCAGCGGACGCCCGTGTTCATGGGTAGCCCGGACGACGTTGCAGACGCGCTGCGATTCGCGAGCTCCTGAGCTGCTCAGAGCTTCGGCGTCATCTGGAAGGGCGCCTCGATCCGCATGCAACCGCCTTGCGGCTTGGGGAACTTCCACGTCTTGGCGACGCGCTTCACGCAGGAGTACACCTGATGGTCGTTCAGCGTCCCGTCCACCGAGACGTCTCTCACGTTGCCGTTCCCATCGATGGTGAGCAGAACCTTCATCGAGCCTTGCAGCAGGTTGTCGTCTTTCAGGCGCCGCTCATAACAAGCCTGCACTTGCTTGCTGGGTTGTCCCTTGATGAGGGCGCGGAGTTGGGCGGCCGGCACGGTGCCGCGACAGTCCCAATCCGCGGGCCGGGTCGGTGATGGTTGGCTGGGCTTGCCAATGGCCTCTTCATCCTCGAACCCGGCATCCTCTTCGGGGATCTCGATTTCGGGGGCGAACTGCTCCCGGATGGGCGCTTCGGGTGTGGCTTCGGCGGCCCCAGGCTGTGACTCGGAGTCGTCGGTCCTGAGGAAGAACCAAAGGCCGCCCGCAGCGATCAGGAGCAGTAGAGCGATGAGGCCGTACTTGCCATCGTTCTTTTTCAGCGGCGGTAGGCTCGAGACCCAGTTCACATCCCCTCACTTTCCCCACGCCGAGGCGCACAACGCAATCGAGGCCGGAGTGTAGAATCGTTAGCGGATCAAGCCAACTCCCGAGCCACGCGGGGGCTCAGAACATCGCAGTTTGCCGCGAGCCGACGTCTCCTCTATGGTTCGGCCTCTTTAATGGCAATTGGCGATGATTGATAAGTTCAAAGGGTTCTTTCTAGTTCTACTCGTGGTGCTGCTTTCGGCGGTGTTTGCCCTTCAATTTGGGGGTGGTCAGGCTGAAGGATGCGCGGCGGGAGGCAGTACATATCTCGCGCGCGTCTACGACCAGACGCTGAGCAAAGGCGACTTCGAGGCAGCCTACGCGGTAGCCAACTTTGGGAGACTCCCCGAAGAGACGCAACGCTCGATGCGGCTGCCCGAGCTGGTGCTCGATGGTCTGATCGACCGCACCCTGCTTGCACGCGAGGCGCGCAAGGTGGGCTTCGACGTCGGCCAGGACGAGGTCATGACGCGGTTCGTGAACGACGGCATCATTCTCCTCTCGCTGGGCGTCGGGGCGCCGCCGATGCTTCCTCAGGGGGAGATTCCTGTTTCGTTCGCCGATAAGGAAGGCGCCTTCAACAAGGACCTTGCCGAGCGTTACATCCAGAACGGGCTTCGACGAAGCATCGGAGAGTTCGCCGATGCACAGGTAGACGAACACCTGGCCGCGCAGATGCGCAAGCTCATCGCTTCATCGGTCAACGTCAGCGAGGCCGAGATCTGGGACGACTACGTCCGCGAAAACGACAACGCCAAAATCAAGTATGTTCGCTTCTCGCCCGCCTATTACGTCAAGCAGAAGCCGGCAACGTCCGAGACGGCGCTCGAGGCATGGATGGCCAGCAACGAGGACCGCCTCGACGCCGAGTACCAAACCAACAAGCACCGCTATACGAACCTCGAGAAGCAGGTCCACGCTCGCCACATCCTCCTCAAGGCAGGAAGTTACGCGACGCCTGAGCAGAAGGCCGAGGCCAAGAAGCAGGCCGAGGCGCTGCAACAGCGCGCTGCCAAGGGCGAGAATTTCGCAGGGCTCGCAAGCAAGCACAGCGGGGACCAAATCACGGCGAAAAACGGCGGAGACATCGGCTTTCTCAAGAAAGGCACCATGCCCGAGGCGTTCGACGAGGCGCTGTTCTCGATGGAGGTGGACGAGATCTCCGAGGTTGTCGAGACGACTTACGGTTTCCACGTGATCAAGGTTCTGGCGATTCGTGAGGGAGACGTGCCTGTAGACGAGGCCAAGCGGGAGCTGGCCGAGGGTCTCTACCGAGCGGATTGGCTCGAAGCCCGCGCCCGCAAGGCGGCGGCAAGCACGCTTGCCTCTTGGCAACAGAGCAAGGATGACGACGCGGTTGCTCAGAAGCTGGCGGCTCTGGTCAAGAAGAGCGGCGAGTCCGCGCTGAGCCCGACGCTAGAAGAGACGGCGGAGTTCGGCCGCGCCGACACGCCGATACCGGGCCTGTCGACCACTGTCCTACTCGATGCGGTGTTCGCATTGCCCGATGACGAAGCCTTCCCGGCAGCGCCCGTAAAGCTCGGAAGTGAATGGCTGGTCTTCCGTCTCATCGACCGGCAGCGTCCGGATGAAGCGGCTTTCACCGATGCGGTTCGAGAGTCCACCCGCGAAGTTCTCCAGACGTTCAAGCAGAAAGAGACCATCGATCTCTACATTCAGCAGCTTCGTGCCAGGGCAACCGCGGACAAGGCCCTCCGCGTCAACACGCTTCCGACCGAGGATGACCGTAGTTAGCGGAGTGAGCCTTCCCGAGCTGCCCTCCGAGTCGTTGACGCTCGGCAACAGCCTTCGGGTGCGCCTCATTCCGTTGCCCCACCTGCAATCGGCGACCGTCTCGTTTTTCGTTCGGGTTGGATCTCGCTACGAGACCGCTCAGACCAACGGTTTGAGCCACTTTCTCGAACACATGCTGTATCGCGGCACCAAACCGCACCCCGCTGCGCACGAGCTCAGCCTGGCTATCGAGCGGCTTGGGGGAACTCTAGACGCCACCACCCACGTCGACTTCACGAGCTACGAGCTGACGCTGCCGACGGAGACGATCGCTACGGGCGTCGAGTTGCTCGCCGAAGTGCTGCGCCAACCACTACTGACCGAGCTGAGCACCGAGAAGCAGATCATTCGTGAGGAGATCCTCGAAGAGCTCAACGAGGAAGGCGAGCAGATCGACATCGACAACGTGTCGCGGCAACTGCTCTATCCGGACCATCCGCTCGGCTTCTCGATCGCCGGCCCCCTCGAAAACCTAGACCGCTTCGAAAACGCCGATTTGCGACGACATCACACCGGGCACTATTCGGCCCGCAACTCCGTGGTCTGCGTGGCGGGCGCGTTCGATCCACAGGAAATCGGCAACGCGATTCGCTTGCACTTCGACGGCATGCCGGTGGGCGACTCTATCGAGCCGGGCCATGCACCTCGCAACACAGCTCCGAGGCGATTCTCCTACGTGCATGATCACGGCAGCCAAACCGACGTGCGGCTCTCGTTTCACACGCCGGGCGTCACGAGCCCCGAAGCGCCAATTTTACTCTTGTTGGCGCGTGTGCTCGACGACGGGCTGAGCACGCGTGTGCATCACACGATCTGCGAAGAGCGCGGGCTAGCCTATGAGGCGTTCGCCGGAAACGACACATTTGAAGAGTGCGGCGTGTTCGACTTCGGCGCTTCGGTCGAACACAAGAAGGTGCCGGTGCTGGTCGAGACCGTACTCGAGTTAATCGACGAGCTACGACGGCGGCCACCCACCGACGACGAAGTCGAGAAAGCGAAACGCCGCTATTTGTGGGACCTCCGCATGGTCCGCGACGATCCCGAAGATACCGCTCACTTCGTTGGAAGCAGTGCGCTGTTTGGTCTTCCTGAACGAATCGAGACGGTGGCGGAACGAGTCGCACGAGTCGCGCCCGGCGACATCCAGCATGCGGTGCGGCGCTACCTCGATCCGAAAGACGCCTACCTGACGTGCGTAGGGGTGTTGGACGACGCGCTGCTCTCTGACGTACGCGGCGTTGCCAGGACCTAGCCGTCGAGGTTCACCCAGTGGGCTGCACCATCGGCGCCCCACTCCTTCTTCCAGAGCGGCACGGTCTCCTTGATGCGATCGATCGCTTTGCGGCACGCGGTGAAGGCGTCGTCTCGATGTGGGGCGCTCACGGCGACGCAGACCGCGACGTCGCCGATGCCGAGCTGGCCGACTCGATGGACCGCGGCGATTCGGACTCCCGCATGCTCTGCGGCGACGCCCTCGAGCACGAGCTTCATCTCCTTGTGTGCAAGGCTCTCATGGGCTTCGTAGTCGAGCCGGGAGACCTGCTTTCCATCGGCATGATCACGGACGACGCCATGGAAGATGCAAATGCCACCCGCTCCCGGGTGTTCGACCGCTTTTCGTACTTCGTCGAGTGAGATCTCTTTGTCGCTGATCCTGCAAAGAGCGATCGGCGAGCCGCCGGCCACCGGAGGCAGCACGTCGACGCGATCACCGTCGTGAAGCGGTTGTGATGCGTCGACGAAATCGCCATTGACCGCCAACATCATGCGCTCGAGTAAGGCCGCCAACGAAGGAACTCGGTCGCTGACGGCGCTACGTAGCTCGGACTGAGGCACGGATTGAGGCGCGAACTCGAACGTCGAGCTCTCGCATCCCGCCAGCTCCCTAGCAGCGGCGTAGTAGTGAACGCTGACCTTCATGGCACCGAGGAAGCCTAGCAGGCATCGAAATGGGGGCAGCTGCCCTGAGCGTGTTAGAGTTCGCCACAGGTGACCGAGTCTGGATTCAAGCTGATCGGCTGGTTTGCCGCTGCAGGCCTGGTCGGCACGATGCTGGCGATTCCACAGCCGGTTGACCCGTGGGAGATGCCGAGTCTGGTTCTCGACCGCACCGCCGTGTCCGACGCAATCAGACTCGACCAGACACTCGCCAGGGAAGTGCCGGATACCGACGAAGCACGAGCTCTGCGGTCGCTCTTCCTCGATCATGGGCGCTCCGAAGCCAACCCGCCATACGAGTTGACCGAATTCGATCAGCGCCAGGCTGCAATCCACCGCGCGACCGAGGCACTCATCGAGAAGGACGGAACCCCCGCACTCGAAGCCATGAGGGCCGACGCCGTCGAGGACTTCATGGGCGTGTTCGGCAACGGCTCCCACGAGGCGCAGGACGACTACGAAGCAGGTGTCCTCGGAGGCATACCCGAGATCCTGCAACAGTACGGGGCGATGCGTCAGGGCGTGCTCGTCGCGCCGCCCCTGACGGTGCGCGTATTTTACAAGGCGCGCTGGAACTCGATCCACCGGCGGCTTTTCGTCGAAGGTTTCTCGCCGATCGAGCTCCAGGCATATTGGGGCTGGCTAGCGCTGCACGGTTGGGGCAAACCACTCCAGAAACGCGAGGACGCTTTGCTCGTGTTTCGTGACGCGGGTGGAGTTGGTACGTCGGAGGCGGCTGCGCTTTTCGACTTGCTCGGAGGTCGCCCGGATCGTGCGTCGAAGTCGTTGAAGAAGCTCTATGCGGCGAGTGGCGAGCTTCGGTTGCGCAATCTCGCGCTCGGCGCGCTCCACGCCACCCTTTTACCAATGGGCTCACCGTGATACGACTCTCGGAAGAGACATGAGAGTCGACCTCAAGAAGAGCCTCTTCATACTTCCCAACCTCTTCACACTGTCGAGTGTGCTTTGCGGTTACTCCGCGATCTTGATCCTCTCGGGTCAGCCGACCAGCGATGATTTCTATCGCTCCGCGATCCTCATCGTCTTCGCGCTGTTCTTCGACGGGATCGACGGCCGGGTTGCCCGCCTGACCAAGACGCAGTCGGCGATCGGGGTTCAGCTCGACTCCCTCGCCGACATGGTCTCCTTTGGGGTCGCGCCAGCTGTCCTCGTCTACCGCTGGTCGCTCACGGAGCTCGGCACCGGCGGCATGCTGGTCGGTTTCGTGTTCGTCGCGGCGGGCGCGATCCGGCTCGCGCGCTTCAACGTCGTCTCGACGGGAGACGACGGCCAGCCACATGCCCCCGGGAAGTACACGCAAGGGCTGCCAATCCCGGCCGCCGCCGGCATCTTGATCTCGATTGTGGTGGCGAACACCCTGACCGGGAAGCTGCCGTTTAGCCCGATTCTGATCTCCGTTCTCGTGGTCACGCTCTCGGTCTTCATGGTGAGCGCGATGCCGTTCCGCTCCTTCAAAGACCTGCAGCTCAACTTGCGAACAGTGCTGTTCATGTCAGCAGCCATCGGCGTGACGGTGTTGATCGCCGTGAAGATACACCCGTCGATGGCGCTGGTTTGGGTGCTCGCAGCCTACGTGGTCATCGGTATCGTCGAGAGCCTGATCGCGCTGATGAACAAGGCGCGCGCCGGCATGGACAAATCTGACCGCCCCTCGACCTAGTCGTGTCTTAGTCGCGCTTGCGAGACGGGGGGTTCTCGTACACCGAGATGATCGGAACGCCGTCGTAACGGAGCACGAAGACCGGTTGCACGCTCCCGTAAGCGACCCACGCCTGATAGTCGACTTCGTTGAAATGCGCCTCGTGGTGCACCAAAATCAAGTCCGCAGAGCTCATCGACGAGGCGGCGCGAACGTTCGCAGGAATCAAGCCATCTCTCTGCATCATGACCCAAGCGCCGCCGGTAGTGTCGCACGTCCACACCGACCCACCTTCGGGTAGTTTCTCGGAGATCCATTTCGCGAGACTGCCCGTAGTGAAGCCCCAGAACTGCCGATTCATCCCGAGGTCCGCTGCGCCGGGCACTCCGCCGGCGACCGGCGTGTAGTGTGACAAACCGAAGGGGTGGCTGTGTGCGGTTTCCGCCGCACCGGGCAAGAGACACAGTGCTGCAAACGCCCACGACGGCCAGCGCAATCCCGTCCACACCTCGAGCTCGGCTCGTTCGATGACCGCGACGAGGCCCCAGCCCGCGAAGAGCGCCAAGAACGGATAGGCCGTGAACCAATGCTTGGTCCCTCCAAAGATCGGCGAGCTCGGGAGCGCGATCGCAAGCAGAGGTGCGAGCATGCAGCCGAGCCACAGCACCGCTGTCCTGCGGCCGGTCGCGTCACCTGGCTTCGTTTGCCACGGCGGTCTGAGCCCGTCGCGCCGGTGATAGAGACCGATCAGTGAAAGGGCGAGCACCGTGAGCGAGACGGTGAACAGCGTCATCACGAAGGGAGCCGAGACGGGGAGTGGTGGCTCGAAGTAGCTGACTCCCAGATACTCATACGTATAGTGGACGTGGCGAAGGTGGAAGCTCACGTAGGCGAGCAGGCGGCTCCAAGTGTCGTGCCACAACCACGGCCAAGTACCGACGAAGATCAGCGGTCCGAAAATCAGCATCGAGGGAAGCCATGCGATCGAAGAACGCTCGATGCGATCGGCGCGCGCCTCCTCCCGACGGACCCACAGGAAGTGGATCAGGAAGATCCCTAGCAGCATCCAACTGTTGTGTTTCGTCGCCAGCGCAAGGCCGAACGCAAGACCCACGAAGGGGATCCATCGGCGATCGGCTAACGCCCGCCAGTACGTGTACGCAGTCAGGGTGACGAAGAACGCGATCGGGACATCGAAGCAGGCGAGATGACTGTGATAAAAGACGCGCGGCATCAGGGCGAAAGCGAAGGCCGCGAAGAGCGCGCCCTGCCGGCGCATGACTGAGGCGCCCCAGGCGTAGATCAGCCAAAGCAGAAGGCCCGCGGTGAGCATGCCGGGAAAGCGGAAAGCGAGCGAGTCGTGTGGGAACAGGCCCAGGTGCTTCTGTGCCAGCCAGCTCCAAGCAAAGCTCAGCTTCATCCAAGCCGGGTGCTCCCAGTTGTACGCCCAGGCCCGGTCGATGCTTTCCCGTTCGAACGCGAAAAGCGGATCGGTGAAGAGCTGGGTGAGCCAGGTTGCGGAGTTCTTGGCGGCGTGAACGTAGAAGCTCTCGTCGCGGGACATCGCCAGGTCCGGGGCGGTCCCGACGAGCAGCAGCACATAAGCGATGCACAATCCCGCACCGATGAGATGATCGCGACCCTTCAAGGCCCTGGCGTCACTCATCTCCCGCTCCCCCATGAAGTCGATGCTCTGCATCGTCCACGGGGCTACGCGCCCTTCGTGTAGAAGCGGCCCAGCAGAAGAGGCGGGCGCTGGGGTCTTTCGCGGTGGTCTCGAAGCGCACCACCGCGCGCTCCGGGCCCCATTCGGACGTGTCGATGTCGATGCCTGACCAGCCATCACCGTCTTGGTGGACCAGCTCGCCCGCCAAACGGTCGTCGATCCAGACGCGCAGGATGACGGGACCGTGTGCGCGTCGGCGTTCGCTGTTGTAATCGACGCCGCCGTGGATCACGAGACGCTCGCCGAGCGGCGTATCGCGGAACGTCACACGGACCGGGTCGGCGCCGGCGGGGTGCTGCCAAATGCAACGCCTGGGCCGGAGCTCGAGGTCAGCCAAGACGGTAGCGCCGACCCAGAGCCATGGGCGCCTCGGGTCACAGACGAAGCGTTCGGACGGCGTCATTGGACCGTGACCTAGACCTCCGCGCGCGGGGCGCGTGCTCATCCAAGGGCAGACCTGTGACCCATCGGGGCCCAAGAGCTCGACCTGCGCGTGCTCGACCTCTTCGACGAAGTCGTAAAGCACATCATCGGTCGAGATGGACCACATGCGAACACGCACGCCATCGAAGTCCTCTTCGAGGGCCGGAGGCTCGTCACGCGTGCTCGCACCGCGAATGCTGAGCTCCCATACGCGGTCAATGCCCGCAAGATCGCTGGGAGCGGCCATGCGCAGGGACAGGAGGTCTCCGAGGTGACTGCGGACGATGGGATCCACCCACGCGGGAGCTGCGACGATGCGGTCCGTCGGCTGGTACCGCGCACGGACGAAGGCCGATGCCGCCTCCCACGACTCGTCGCTAGGGATCGCCACGCGGATCAGCGGGTGTGCCACGAGCTCGAACACCGCCAAGCCGGCGATCAACACCCAGACCCACGCAGCAGGGCTCAGCTTTCGGCCTGCTTCCGCCACGCCGGTCCGATGCTAGCAGGGGTCAGATCATTCCGCAGCAAAGCAAACGAACTCGAACTCCCAACCCGCCAGCTCTGGGGTGTCGCGCAAGTCGGGCGAGGTGTTGAGCATGGCCGTCACCCGGAGAAAGAGAAGCCCGTTCGGGATGTCAGCGTTGATGAGCTCCTGGCCGATGTCGAGGATCCCGTCTTCGGTGCCGCTTGGAATGACGACTACCGCGGGGATCGCAGCGTCGAGCTCGGCGGCGGTGTTCGCGGCGCGGATCTGGAACTCGATGGTGGAATCGCCAGGAGTGCTCCCCGTCCAGCTGAGGTAGCCCCAGTCGGGACGCTCCGGAGGGACATTGCAGCGGGCCAGGCTGTCGTAGCTGTTCCGATAGAAGTTGGCGCCGGGCGCATCGTCGAGCTCGTGGGCTACATCATCGGGCACCATTACGCGAACGGGGATGCGCTCCACTTCGACCGTATCGTCTGCCCAGACGACGATCTCGAAATCGAAAACCTGTGACGTGGATGTCGGTGCGACGCTGTTGTTCAGAAGAAGCAGCTGGAACTCGATATCCGCTCCGGGTTCGCAGTCGGGGCACTGGTCGGTCATGGGGTCGGGCGCTCCGCACTCGAATGGCTCGCCCTCTGCACAGTCTTGAGGACTCAGCGCTCTGACGAAGTCTGTTTCATCGAAGCCTGGCGTCGTGTCATCATCGACCGCGACCATCTGGATGCCGTAAACGCTTTCGTCCAGAATGAGGTTGATCGTGTTCGTCACTTGGGCGCCCAGGCCCTCGCCATCGGGCGCTGTGATCTCCCCGACCCATTGCCCGCCCACCTTCGTCACGGCGCCCGTCACGATGGCCACTTCGCGCGCGTCGGCATCGGCGTCGCTGGGCATGGTCATGCTGTCTTTCGGGGACACGACACTGGCCACGCGGATGTCGTTGGCGAGGAGGGCCACCTCCACCGGATCCCATTGCACCGGGGCGTCCGCAGTCAGCCAACTAGGATTGGCTGGGTCACCGTCATGGAGGATCGAAAGACTAAACGCGCCTTCGGGCTCTACTTGCAAATCGGAAGCAGGAACCTGACCGTCCACCACGATGTAGTACCGCTGAGTCGTGACGGGCACCCATTGGACCGCGCCCCAAAAAGTCGTGGTGGTTCCGTCACAGGCGACCGCCATCGAGGGATCGAGCATCGCATTGTCGAACAGGGCAACGTTCGCACCCGGCCAGTGGGTATTGTTTGCGAACACATCGGCAAGCGTCACGCTCGGCGAGTCGAAACTAAAGGTGATGACGACGTCTTTGTCGTCCATGTCGTCGCCCGGGGGTATTCCCGACTGGGTTTGGCAGCCCAGAGCGCTGGCGGTGTTGACCCGGTCGTTCAGCAGGCTGCTCATGCCCATCAAGGTGAGCGACTGGGCCGAGAGGTCGCCCAAATCGAGGGCAGAGCCGGCATCATCGGCGTCGAACAGCGCGGGAAACATCTCGACGGGAGGAAGATTCGATACGCCGGGCCGAGGCGGCATGAAAGGCGGGTACGGGGGACTGCCGGGCCTCGGGCCGTTGTACATCTCTGCGTCGGTGATGTTCAGGACGAGGCGCAAGACGTCAGGTCGAAAACAGGGGTAGCCGACGCGACCTGCAGGACACGGGCCCCGGTTCGGTACGAAATCGCCCAAGCCCTGGCCGCTAGCAACCGCATAGAGCGCCTGTGCGCCAGCGTCGGGGCTGGTCATGTTGCTGACCGTGTTGAGGGTGCTCACCGCCTTCGCGAATAGCGTGGCGTCATCGGTCAAATCGAGGATGTGATGGTACGGCGCCTGGCTGTCCGTAATCGCCAGAGGGCTGATCGGGTACTCCCGAAAGAGGCCAAGGCCTAGTTGGGGGTCATCGAACGAGAGCTGAACGTCGGAAATGATGTTCATGATCTCGTTCTTGAGCACCCCGATTTCGCCAGCCATCGAGGAGGTCGAGTCGATCAAGAAGTAGATATCGATAGCGGGAATACGGGCGGTCGTCGTGACGAGCGATGTTCGAACCGCCTCCGAACTGCCTGAGGGATCGAAGAATAGCGTCTGGTAGACACCGTCGTTGCCGGGGTCGCCGTCACACGGCAAGCGCCAGCCGGGCATGCCAGGGCAATCGTCGGCATCATCGGGGACGCCGTCGAGGTCACCGTCCGGGAGGGCGCCGACGCGGTCGATCACGAGCGAGCCCGCCGCTTGTGAATATCGCAGGCCGGCGGAGTTGGTCGCATTGAGATCTTCTTGGACGGGAAAGTCAAAACTCATCGAGCAATCGGGACGCTCATCCGAGCACTGCTGGGGCGGATCGATGACCGCGTTCGAACGGTCGTCGACGCCCGTGCCGCCGCCGCACGCCGTCACCGCGAAGAGCGCCGCGATACACCAGCACCGAGCGACAAATTTTTGAAGCGAATTCATTGTGAAATTGCTCACATAGGAAGGGGACTACATTACAGGAGATCGGGTCGTTGTGTAAGTGCTACATCGCTGCACCACCTGCACAGGATGGGGGACCCCAAATTCGGGGTGAGGCACACACTTCACGCGGTGGACACTCACTGGAATCTACACAGGAACCCCCGGGCAACACGCATTCGCTTCGCGCATCGCCCCAGAGGTCTCTGCACTCGAAGCCCTCGGCGCAGGCCGCCGCGGCGGAGCAAAGCCCGAACTGTCCGCATACGGCTTGCGTACCTTCCTCGGTAAGCTCCCAGACCGGAGAGACGTCGGACGGGCATTGTGAGTTCTCACACGAAACGGGACAAACGGGACTGGGCTGGTTGGGATCGAAGGGGGCCATGCACTCCATCGATCCATCTCCCTCCACGTCACCGCATATCACTCCAAGGGTTTGGCAATCGATGTTGGCGTCGCAGGGACGCGTGACACGACGGCAGAACCGTTGATCGTCGCCGAGGACGCGACATGCAAACCCGTGTGGGCAATCGGAGACGGAGATGCACGGTACGCGTCGGTCGGCGCAGCTGTTGTTCTCACAAGCGAAACCCGCAACGCAATCGTTGGAATCATCGCATCCCGGGGTCGTTCGAAGGCATCTGCCGACCTCGAGGTTGCACTCGTAGTCAGGGTCACCGCAATCGTCATCATTCTGGCAGGCGCCTCCTCCTGTGACGAAGCAGCGCTTCAGATCATCGCAACCGGTCTCGAGACACACCTTCCCCGTCGGGCAGGGATTGTCGCCATCGCAGAGATCTTGTTCGTCAGGACACGTCGGGCAAAGCGCGCTGGTGCCGCAACGAGGCCCTGCATCGAAGCCGGCGTCGAAACCCCCGTCGCCTGCGTCCGGAATGCTCGCGTCGATACCTCCGTCACCCCCGCCGTCCAGATCGATGCCGGCATCGCGTCCCGGGAACGGGGGGGCAGCGGTTTCACCACAGCCAGCCGCAGCTGCAGCGGTCAGCAGAACGTAAGCAAAGAAACGCATCGTCTAGTGGGACGACCCAATGAAAGGTCCCCGGGTCGTTCTACGGCTCGGAGAGTAGCGCTTCTGGCTGTCCGTCGCACCCCGGCGGGCGCGAGAGCTTGACCACCCGCGACTCCGCCCCAAGGCTCAGGGCATGTCGTCACTCGATAGCGCCTTGATCGCGATAGAGCGCGCGTGTGGGAGCGGATCGGTGATTCGAGACCCGAGCTTGCTCGAAGGGTATGCGCAGGACGAGAGCGAGGTCGAGCCTTGTATGCCCGAAGCGGTGATACGCGCCACGAGCACCGCAGACGTCTCGGCGGTCATGAAGGCGGCGTACGAGCACGAGATTCCCGTAACGCCACGGGGCGGTGGCACGGGCCGTGTCGGCGGTGCGGTGCCGGTTCCGGGAGGAATCGTGTTGGCGTTCGAGAAGATGAACGCGATCAAGGGCATCGATAAGCACGAGCTCACCGCGCACGTGCAGCCAGGATTGATCACCGGTGAGCTCAAGCGAGTCACCGAGGAGGAGCAGCTCTTCTATCCGCCAGACCCGAATTCACTAGATTCCTGTGCGATCGGCGGGAACTTGGCGGCCAACGCCGGCGGGCCGCGTGCGTTCAAATACGGTGTCACACGCGAATACGTGATGGGGATGGAGGTGGTGCTGGCGGACGGGACGATCCTCAAGCTGGGGCGCGAGACCAAGAAGGGTGTGACCGGCTACGATCTGACATCACTGATGGTTGGCAGCGAGGGCACCCTCGGGATCGTGACGGAGGCAACGCTGCGATTGATTCCAAAGCCCGAATCCACGGTGACGGCGCTGGCCTGTTTCTCCAGCTTGGATGAAGTAGCGCCTGTAGTTTCGACGCTGCTGGCGCAAGGCCAGCTCCCGGCCTGCATCGAGCTCCTCGACGAGGCGGCTATACGTATTGTGCGCCCCGAAGCTGGGTTGACGATTCCAAACGAGACGAAGGCTGTTCTCTTGATCGAGCTCGATGGCGAAGAAGCAAGACTGGAAGTGGAGCTCGAACGAATGGGCAACATCCTATTCGACCTAGACGCACTCGAGGTGTTGGTCGCGCAAACCAGCGGCGAGCGCGACCGACTGTGGGCGTCACGGCGCGAGCTCAGCCACAGCTTGAAGCGACAGGCCAAGAACAAGCTCTCGGAAGATGTCGTCGTGCCCCGCACCAAGATGGCCGAGCTCCTCCGCTACTGCGCCGAGCTCTCCGAACGGCACGAGCTGCTGATGCCGACGTACGGCCACGCCGGAGACGGAAACCTCCACGTCAACTTCCTCTGGAACGACCCCGATGAGAAGGCTCACGTCGACCAGGCAATTGAGGCGCTTTTTCAACGTGTGATCGACCTGCGGGGCACCCTGAGCGGCGAGCACGGAATCGGCGTCTTGAAGGCGCAATACTTGCCTATGGAGCAGTCCCCGGAGCTGATCGCACTGCAGGAAAAGATCAAGGATGTCTTCGACCCGAAGCACATCCTAAACCCAGGAAAGATCTTCCCAGCCGACGCAAAGCGCTTTCACGGAGCGTGCTGATTCTCGAACCTTCGAAGCTCGGACCTCAAATCTCAAGCCTCGGATCGAGGTCGGGGATCGAGGCCTGGGGATCGGGGCCCGAGGCCCGGGGCTAGCACCGACGCCGTCTACAGCAGCATATTGAGGGGCGATTCCACCATCCGCTTAAACGCCGCCAGGAACTTTGCGCCGGTCGCTCCGTCGATCACTCGGTGATCGCAGCTCATCGTGAAGCGCATGCGGCGGCCAGGCGCGATTTGGTCGCCTTGGACCACGGGCTCGTTGCGAATCGTACCGACCGCTAGGATCGCGCCTTCCGGCGGGTTGATCACCGCAGTGAACTCTTCAATGCCGAACATGCCGAGGTTGGAAATCGAAAACGTCCCGTTGGTCATCTCTTCGAGCTCGAGCTTCTTGTCCCTCGCACGTGCGGCGAGAGCTCGGACTTCCTCGGCTATCTGAGCCACGCCTTTGCGGTCCGCATCGCGAACCACCGGCGTCATCAAGCCGTCGTCGACCGCGACGGCAATCGAGAGGTCCACGACCTGATGGTAGTGGATCTCTTTGCCCATCCACGATGCGTTTACCTCGGGAACCCGACGAAGCGTCACCGCAACGGCTTTGATGATCAGATCGTTGAGGGAGACCTTCTTGCCCACAGCCTCGAGCTCGGCATTCATCGCTTTGCGCGCGTCGGCGAGCGGCGCGATGTCGACATCGATGGTGAGATAGTAGTGCGGAACGGTTTGCTTCGACTCGGTGAGCCGCCGCGCAATCGTCCGCCGCATGCTACTCGCCTTCTCGACGCGCGGCGCAAGGCGCTCTCCGCCCGGTACCGTCGCAGCCCCGGCGCCGCCGTCATAGCGCTCTCCGGCGAGCGCACCGCCGGCGTACGACTCGATGTCCCGCTTCACGATACGCCCCTGAGGCCCAGACCCCTGAACCACCTGCAAATCGATGCTCCGCTCGCGAGCCAAACGACGAACCAGCGGAGAAGAAAGAACCCTCCCCCCGGTCACGGCCTCAGTCTCGGCCTCGCTCACGGCCTCAGACTCGGTCGCTGCCCCTGCCGCTGTCCCCGCCGCTGCCCCTGTCGCTGAAGCTGCTTCCACCTGCGCAAGCAGCTCGCTAATGTCCTCTCCCGCCTTCCCAATGATCGCCACCGGCGCATCCGGTTCCAGTGTCTCGCCCGCCGGCACCAAGATCTTCAGCAGCACTCCGCGATCAAACGAGCGGAACTCCATCGTGGCTTTGTCGGTTTCCACCTCGGCCAGGAGATCGTCGACATCAACCTCGTCGCCCTCTTTCTTGATCCACGCGACGAGGGTGCCTTCTTCCATCGTCGGGGAGAGCTTGGGTAGTCCGATGATCTTGGCCATGGCTTACTTCGCGTAACTGACGCGCTTCACAGCGTCGATCACCCGCTCCTCGTTTGGAAGGACCTTATCTTCTAGATTCAGCGCGTAAGGCATCGGCACGTCAAGCCCGGTCACTCGCTCGAGCGGCGCGTCGAGGTAGTCGAACGCCTCACGTTGAAGCCGGTCGACGATTTCGGCGCCGGGCCCACCATATGGCCAGTGCTCGTGAACCACCACGCAGCGATTGGTTTTCTTGACGCTCGTCACCATCAGCTCGGTGTCCAGGGGTCGAAGGGTGCGCGGATCAATGACTTCGCACTCGATGCCCTCCGCCGCGAGCTTCTCCGCGGCTGCTAGGACCGTGTAGTACGGACGGCCCCAGGTCACGATCGTGCAGTCCGTCCCAGGACGGGCCAAGCGGCTCCGACCGATTGGAATGAGCTCCTCGACGCCTTCGTCCGGGACCTCGCCTTTGACGCCGTAGAGGGTTTCGCCCTCGAGAAAGATGACCGGACTGTTGCTGCGAATCGCGCTCTTGAGGAGGCCCTTCGCATCCCGCGGTGTGCTCGGCTGAACGACATAGAGGCCCGGGATGTGAGTATAGAACGGCGCAACGCTGTGACTATGCTGCGAAGCGACTTGCTTCGCAGCGCCGTTCGGCCCGCGGAACACGATCGGCACCTGAATCTCGCCGGCGCTCATCTGATGAACCTTGGCGGCGTTACTGATGATCTGATCGAAAGCAACGAACGAAAAGTTCCATGTCATGAATTCGATGATCGGCCGAAGGCCAACCATCGCGGCTCCGATGCCAACGCCTGCGAATCCGGCCTCCGCAATCGGAGTGTCGATGACGCGCCGCTCTCCAAATTTGTCGAGCAGCCCCTCGGATACCTTGTATGCGCCCTGGTAGTGGCCGACTTCTTCGCCCATCAGGAACACGCGATCATCGCGCGCCATCTCTTCGAACATCGCTTCGCGGAGCGCCTCTCTGTAGCGTAGCTCCCTCATGAGTCGCCCTCGGGAGCAAGCACCGTGCTCATCATCACGTCCTCGCGTGCCGGCGCCGACTCTTCGGCGAAGCGCACTGCTGCGTCGATCTCTTCGTCGACTTCGATATCGATGTCGTCGAGTGTGTCCTCATCGACGCCGAGGCCCAGTAGCCTCTGGCGCACGACGACGATGGGATCCTGCTGCTTGCGCTGTTCGAGCTCGGTATGGCTACGGTATTTGGCCGGGTCGCTCATCGAGTGGCCACGGAACCGATAAGTCTGAATCTCGACGAAGGTCGGACCTTCGCCTGTGCGTGCACGCTCAACCGCTTCGGCAAGACGCTCGCTCACAACCTCGACGTCATGACCCTCGAAACGAACGCCCACCATGCCGTAGCCCTTTGCCTTGATCGACAAGTCTTTGAGCGGGCTGGTCCTCTCGAGCGGAGTGCCCATCGCATATTGATTGTTCTCACAAACGAAGACGACGGGGAGCTTCCACAAGCCTGCCAGGCTCATTGCCTCGTGGAAGCCACCGATGTTGGTCGTGCCCTCTCCAAAGAAGCAGATGGTGACGCGGTCTTCACCGGCGTACTTCGACTTGAACGCCGTCCCTGCCGCCAGCGCCATGTGGCCGCCGATGATCGCCCAGCCGCCGAGAAAGCCCCTCTCGACGTCGAACAAGTGCATCGAGCCGCCCATGCCACGCGAGCTGCCTGTGTCTTTGCCGAAGAGCTCGGCCATTCCGGTCTTGGCGGACATGCCGCGCGCGAGCGCGATGCCGTGATCGCGGTAGGTCTGAAAGATGTAGTCGCGGTCTTCGAGGACTTCCGCCGCAGCAACCGCGATCGCCTCTTGTCCGATGTACAGATGAAGGAATCCGCCGATCTTGCCCTTGGCGTAGTTACGCGCCGCCTCTTCTTCGAAGCGGCGAATCACCATCATCGTTCGATATTGTCGAAGAAGGTCGTCCTTGTTCGGCAACGGAATCCCCACGTAATACCCTAGTGCAGCCCGGCGGCTGCCACCAAAGCCCTCCATACCGCAGCGTTCTTCATTGTACGCCGCAATCGAGCGAAGCGTTACCTACAAAGCACTACGAGAGCACACCTGGTTGGCTTGTCGTGCTTGAAGTGCCTACGATTTGGTTGTGCGGATTCACACCTTGAGGGGGGCACAGCTCGAGGAATCCGTTCTCGGGGCGTCGAGCTCCCGGGCGCGGCCGGTCATGCGTGTGCTCGAAGAGGGACTCGAGGCGGCGACGCTCGCCGTTCGTGCGACGGCCGGTGCGATCTTCATTGGGCAGACCGCGGATTCGCTTTGCTGCGTCGCCGCGTGCGGTCCCGACGCGAAGTTCCTGATCGACCGCGGGGTTCCGTTTCACACGGGGCTAGCCAAACGCGCACTCGGACGGCGAACACCTTTCGTCGCTTCGTCACTCGCGTCCGATCCGCAGTTCTCGACGCGCTCGTCGCACGAAACGCAGTTGGCGTTGTTGGCGTCATTGCACGACGGGAGCCGGCCACTCGGGCTCCTGCAGCTGGTCAATCCGAAGTCACCCGCTCGCTTCACGGCGCGTGACACCCGCGTGGTCGCGGGACTGGCCCGCTACATCACCACGTCATTGATCCAAACCTCCTCGCTTCGACGACAGGAAGGTCTTGCCGCGCACGATCCACTGACTGGCCTCCGGAACGTGCGAGAGCTCAACAGCTTGCTGACGAAGGCTGTAACCGCCGCGAGGCGAGGCGAGCGTGACATGGCACTCATGTTCGTGGATGTCGATCACCTCAAGCGCGTGAACAGCAAGCTCGGTCACGCCGCGGGGAGTGAGGCGTTGAAACGTACCGGCAAGGCGCTGCACGAAGCAGCGGCTGGCGTCGGAGAAGTGTTCCGTTTCGGAGGCGACGAGTTCATCGTAGTTCAGAAGCGTGCATCGAAGGAAAGCGCCCGCGCGTTGGCGGACCATTTGCGAAGCCACGTAGCGGCGAACACCGCTGGGCCTATGCGACCGGGAGGAGCGCTGCCAAGAATCACCGTTTCGGTCGGGGTTGCCACGCTCCAAGGCCTACGGCACCTCAACGGTCAGCCGCCAAGCAACCTCAAGGCGCGTTTGATGACCACGGCCGATCGCGCGCTGTTTCGCGCGAAAGCGGCGGGCCGCAACCGAGTCATCCTAGCCACCAGCCGCGACGACCGCCTTTAAGAAAGGGGACTGTCCCCTTACAATTGGCCATACGCCTGAGGCTACGCAACGGCGGTGAGGTATTGTTCGGTGTTCGACTCGACGCGAGCCCTGAGCTTCGCCGGGTCTTCCTCGACGAACTTTTCATCGGGAGTGACTTTGAACAGAGGCTGACCCTTCGAGACGATCGTTCCGTCGGTGTCGACGAGGATCTTGTCGATAGTTCCCGCGAACGGTGCGTACACCTTGTTGAACATCTTCATGCCTCCGACGATGTAGAGTGGGTCGCCGACCTCGAAGTGTTGCCCCTCCTCGATGAAGCACGGCATGCCAGGTGCTTCCTGCGCGTAGTACATGCCGCCGCTCACAGCGACGATCTCATCGGCCTTGTTGACCGGAGGCGGCACTAGCACCTTCTTCATCTTCGCCTGGTGGTCGCGATCGAGGAGTCGATCCGGAATGGTGAGGGTCAAATCGTCGTTTACTCGAAGGTCGAAGAAGCCGACCTTGTCGCCGATCAATGGCAGCAAGCTATAGAGCTCGGTCCCGAGCTGGAAGCCGAGATGCGCCTCGCGCACCTGTTGCCACTGCTTGGCGTCGAAGCCCTTCGCGGGCTTTTTGGCCTTCAGAAGCTCGTCAACCTCGGGCCAAGGCAGGTCGCCCACACGCTGCTGCACCTCGGCGTAGAACGCAGTGCCATCACTAAGGACAGCCTGGTCCTGCTCCCAAATGCGATGCGCCGCTGGCAGGTTCACTCCGGCGTCCATGTGGAGCAAGTCGTAGGTATCCGCGAGCACTAGCAGCGGGTTACGCAGCCAGGTGACGCGGCGCTTCTTAACCTCGAAGTTGTTCTTGTTCGAGCTGAGCCACGCCGAAAGCAGGTGCGGCTGCCTCAACACGCGGCTGAGCGGCCGGCCCAGCAGGGTCTTCTTCAAAACCGAAATCTCGCTGGTGGCTCGGGCGGCGGCAGAATCACCGGCAGCAGCCTTCAAGTACTGACGGCACAGACGGTCGTACGCGTAGTCCGCATCGATCGCATTGGCCTCGTTGAGAAGCTCTCCGACGAGCGTGAGATAGGGAACGACGAATCGCGTCGTCGGCTTGGCGTCAACGCCATTCGCTAGGAACCAATGCACGAGCCCGTAGTGGAACTGCAGGTTCGTCTGAAGGTCGGGACCACGAAGAACCGTGCGCCTGAGCACTTGACGCAGGCGTTCATAGCTCTCGCGGCGGCCGTCGCCCGTAGTCACCAGGAGCGCAATATTGCTGTCGTACGCGCCGGCCAACTTGTAGCGCATGAAGAGATTGGTGTCGGGGTTCTTGAAGCAGATGCCCTGATAGTCCCGAATCTCGCCGGGGATGGGATCCGACCACGACATGATCTCTCCACCCGCATGCGGAGAAAGCGACCGGTCCGTGGCGTTGAGGCGCGCCTCCACCGCAGCCGCGCTGCGCTGAACGCGTTCGGGGCGGGGGAGCTTGGCCTTGTGCTTGGCGAGCAACGCCATCGCTTCGACGAGCGAGTGCACGTCGAAAAAATCGGCGGCGGCGTTGGGATTGCGGAAGCGGAGCGCGTAGCAAAGCTCGGAGACACGATGCTCGACCTGAATGCGCGTGTTGACTTCCATGAAGTAATGGCGCGGTCCGTCGACGATACATTCGAACGTCGAGGCGGAGTCGAGCTTGACCGCTTCACCGAAGCGCTCGGCCTCTTCTTCCATTCGTCGGAGGATTTGGAGGTCCTGCTCGATTGCAGCGGCTGCGGTTTCGTTGCCTGCAGCTCGCTGGCGCTCGACCGCCGCAGCCAGCGTCTCCTGTGTGATCGAGACCTCGAGAAGTTTCTGCTCGTGCATCTGAAGCGAGCAATCACGTCCGCCAAGGGAAATCGTCCACTCGCCGTTGCCGAGGAGCTGTATCTCGTTGTGACGTGTCGTCTCGATGTTGAGCTCGACGAGGATGTTCTTGTTGTCTCCGACGCCGAGCGCCTTCACCTCGCCTAGAATCTCGCGCACCATTGGTGGTGCTTGGTCAGCGCTGTTGACGATACGTTGTCCCTTGCCGCCGCCGCCCCCGATCGCCTTGAGACGAATGCGGCTACCCTCGTACTTCTCGAGGACTGAAGCGACCTCTATTTGAATTTGCTCTGCAAGCTCGTCTACCGTGTAAAGATCGATGCCGGCGTCGTAGGAAGCGCCCAGCACCGCGTCCGCCACCGTTTCGAGCTCGAGGTCGTCGTTGCCGAGCTCGGCTACGTCGAGGTCATGCTTCTTGGCGAGTTTGCGTAACGCCTTGCGGTCGGAGTACTTCCTGAGAAGAAGCCGCGCCGTAGCGTCGTTGATGCCCGGCGTGACACTGACGCCCAGCCGCTCTGCCGTACGCTTCGCCTCGTCCTTGAAGCCAGCAGCTTGAACCGTGTGCGAGCAAGGGCCGATGAAACGAAGGCCAGCTTCCTCGATCGAACGAACGAACTCTTCGTCCTCCGCCATGAAGCCGTAGCCGGCGAAGATGTAGTCATACCCCGTGTCCTTCGCGATCCCGATGATCTGCGCGATACGCTCGGTTCGCTCCTCTTTGCTTGCTCCGGAGTAGTCAGAGATCGCGTGAACCCGCGAAGGATCCAATCGTCTGAGCTCGGGCGCTAGCGCGCGGGGATACACGATCGAGTCTTTCTCAGAGAGAAGGATTCCCACCTTCGTCATCCCCATCTCAGCAAAGATGTCGAGTGCCTCCCGTCGGATCGGCCCGCGGCACACGATGAGGACGGTCATGTCCTCGCAGCTAAACGAGCGCACCCAGTCGGACTCGGATTCGCCGAGCCGGCGATCCCGATGAATGAGCGGGTTGTCCATGTAGCTGTTGGAAGCCATCAGTGGAACTCACGCTGAACCGCTTGCAACGGTTCCGGGGTGTAATGGGACAAGAAGAAGTTGAGGTTCTTTGCGAGCGCCGCCCTCACGTCGATCGGCATGACGATTTCGGAGATCGAACCCAGACTCAGCGCTTCCTTCGGATTCATGAGCTCCTTCTCATAGCGCGCATTGAACGCCGCCTCTTGTTCCTTGACCCACGCTGCCGCGTCAGCTTCGGCATCGTCTTTGGATGCGCCCGCGTCGAGCGCTTCTTGCAAGCGCGACTTCGCTTGGCTCCGCATGGCTCGCATCTCTTTCTTGTAGACGAACTCTTTGCCGGCGGGGCCCATGACGGCAACGCGTGTCGTCGGCAGCGCCATGACATGATCGGCACCGACTGCGTAGCAATTGAATGCTGCATACGCCCCGCCGAAGGCGTTGCGGATGATGAGCAAAAGGCGCGGCGTGCGAAGATCGATGATCGAGTCGAGCATCGCACGGCCCGCCTGGACGATGCCGCGACTCTCTTGGTCGCGTCCCGGCAGGAACCCCGTCGTGTCCTCCATGAAGATCACTGGGATGTTGTAGAGATTGCAGAAGCGTATGAATCGCGAGTTCTTGAACGCTGCGTCGACATCGATTTGCCCGGACGCCACCGCGCTGTTGTTGCAAACGAAACCGACGACATGTCCACCAAGGCGGCCAAACGCTGTGATCGTGTTGCGCGCTCGCTGCGACTGAAGCTCGAAGTAGTCGCCGTGGTCGCAGATCTGCTGAAGAAGGATGGTGACGTCGATCGGCGTGTTGAATCCGGTCGGTGAGTTGAACGCCTTCCGCAGGAGGGTGTCAATCTCCCCAGTCGGACGACTGATCGGGTCCGAAGTCTCCTGATAGGGAGCGAATTCATGGTTGTTTCCGGGAAGGTAGCTCAGCAACCGCCGCGCGGTTCGTAGCGCACCGACCTCGTCGCGAACGGTGAGGTCCACGACGCCGCTTTGCCCGTGCACGCCGGGGCCACCCAACTCGTCTGCGGTCACGTCCTCGCCGAGCACCGACTTCACGACGGCGGGACCGGTCAGACCGAAAAAGGTGTTGGCAGGTTGAATCATGAAGCTGCCCTGCCGGGGCAAGTATGAACCGCCGCCAGCGTTGTACCCGAACATGCACATGATGCTCGGCACCACACCGCTGATCTTGCGAAGCGCTGTGAACGCCTCGGCGTAGCCGTCGAGGCCCCCAATACCTGCCGGCACGAACGCACCCGCGCTGTCGTTCATCCCGACCAGCGGCATCCCCTGCCTGCCGGCCAAGCGAATGAGGTTCGCAAGCTTCGTACCATTGGTTGCGTCCATCGAGCCCGCGCGAACGGTGAAATCGTGACCGTAAAGAGCGACGTCGCGCCCCTCGATCTTGACGATTGCCGTGACGAGCGACGCTCCATCCAGATTCGGACCCCAGTTCTGGTACAGAATCGTCGGCTCGGTTCCTTCATCGCGAACGACGTCTAGGCGCTCCCAGACCGTCATGCGGCGCTTGGCGTGCTGTCTCCCTATTGGAATGGGACCCGCCGCGGTGCGGGGGCGAGCGCGTAGTTGCACGCCTTCTCGAAGGGCTTGATCGTAGGGCCCATCCGGCTTCGCATCTTCGGTGGAGGAGCGGTTCTCGCCATCCACTTGGAATGGATTGCGAAGGCTTGGCGTCACAGTGTCCTTGTCGGGCATAACTACATTTGCCTACATTGGCTAGCGCCCGAACCACGGGCTTCGCAGCGCACGGCCTTTTACGGGTTTTGGGGTCCAAATGCCAGTGAACACCCAACAGACACTCAGATGCCAATGGCGCAAGCCCGGAAATCCGCGAAAATGCAGGGCTTCATGCCCGTCACGAAGGAAAGTCAGCGTGCCCTAGATGTCGCGGAGCGCGCGGCGCTCGAGGCCGGCAAGCTCGTGATGAAAGGCTGGCGCTCGGTCCGGGAGATCTCCCGCAAGGGGCGCTTCGACTTGCTGACCGAGTACGACCTCGCGAGCGAGAGGCTGATCCGCGAGCATCTCTCACGAGAGTTCCCGATGCACCGAATCGTCGGCGAAGAGACCGCCGAGACCGGCGAAGGTGAGCTGGTCTGGTACGTCGACCCGATCGACGGAACGACCAACTTCGCACACGGGCACTTTTTCTTTGCCATGTCGATCGCGCTCTATCGCGGAGCGCAGGGGCTGGTCGGCGTCGTCCACGCGCCAGCGCTCGGCGTCACCTGGAAAGCAGCGAAGGACATGGGCGCTTTCCGCAACGGGGAACGCTGCTCGGTGTCGACGCGCGCCCAGCTCGAGGAAGCGCTCTGCGCAACCGGGTTTCCTTACGACCGTTGGTCGAACCCCGACAACAACCACGCTGAGCTCGCGCTGTTTCTGCAACGTGCGAGGGGTATTCGGCGTTGCGGTGCCGCATCGATAGACCTTTGCCTGGTCGCCGACGGAACGTACGACATCTATTGGGAGCAGGCACTCAACGCCTGGGACATGTGTGCAGGCGCCCTACTCGTGCAGGAAGCGGGCGGTCAGCTATCGACCTACGAGGGCCATACGGCAGACCCGCGCAGCGGAAAGCTCATCGCGTCCAATGGGGTGTTGCACGAAGCCGCGGTTCGAACGATTGGTGAGGCACGTAACAAACTTCCTCCCGACCAGCCGTGAATCTCGCCCCACCGACCGATACACTGAGTCGAATGGGGGTCGAGCGGAAGAAAGAGCAGAACTGGCGGTCGGGATCCGCCCCTTCCGCCGAGACACTCGCTGCATACGTACCCCTAAGCGCCGCGGAGCGATGGGTGATGGTGAACACGATTACCGGGCGGCATCTCGTCATCATGACGATCTGCGCCGGGATCGCGTACCTCGGGCTGTCCGTGGGCCAGTGGTCGCCCGACCTCGATCAAACTGGGCTCAAGTTGATGACGATGTACGGGCTCACCGGGGCTGCGATGATCGCGCTGGGATGGCGTGCACATCGGCAAGCGCCTCCACTCATGTGGTCGGTGCACATCGCCGGCATCGTGTTTCTCGTAGTTACAGCGACCGTCACGCTCGGCTACGCGCTTGGTGGGGAACCATCCGATTTCTACGCCTATCTGTTGATCCAGTTCGCAGCGGGCGCGGTCATTCACAGTCGAAGCTGGGTCCTCGCGATCATGATCCTCGGGGACCTCGGCTGGGGTATCACCTCACTTTGGGTCGAGGACGTGAACTGGGTGCAGAGCGCCGGATACCTGATCGGTTTCTCCGCTATCACGATCGGCATCAACTACGTTCGAGGCCGCACACTCGTTCGCATGGAGGAGCTCCGGCTCGCTGCTGAACGTGCTTCGCGAACGAAAACCGAGTTCTTGGCCAACATGAGTCATGAGGTCCGTACGCCGATGAACGGTGTCCTCGGTCTGAGCGCCCTGCTGCTCGACACGAAGCTCGACGGCAAGCAGGAAAAGATGATCAAGGCGATCCGCGAGTCTGCGGAGGCGCTTATCGGCATCGTCAACGAGATCCTCGACTTCTCGCAACTGCAGAAAGGTCACGTAGAGCTCGAGCGTGCTCCGTTTGATATGAGCGTGCTCATCGACGGAGTCACCGCCCTCATGCAGCCTCGCGCGGCCGCCAAGGGGCTCCAGCTCGACTCCGAGATGAAGGGATTCAGGAATCGACGCTTCATCGGGGACGGAGGCCGCATCCGGCAAGTTCTCCTCAATTTCGTCAATAATGCGATCAAATTCACCGAGTCCGGTGCGGTGCTCATCAGCGCAGAGGTCGTCGTGAGCGCGGACCCGGCTCGAATCCGTCTTTCGGTGCGGGACACGGGTGTGGGTATTCCAGAGGAGTCGCTTCCCCGGATCTTCACCCGCTACCAGCGAAGCGGTGGAAGCTCGAAGCGCGGCTCCGGCGGGAACGGATTGGGGCTCGCGATTACCAAGCAGCTCGTCGACCTGATGGGCGGAGAACTCGGAGTGAAGAGCTCGGTCAACGAAGGAACCAGCTTCTGGGTGGAGATCGACCTCGAGCTAGGACCGGAAGACACTCTGCGAGTCGCTGACTCGACTGGGACGGGCGACCGGTTGATCCGGGAAGGCGCGCGCGTGCTGGTCGCGGAGGACAACCCGACGAGCCGCATGGTGACCGAAGCACTGTTGAAGAAGCTCTCGTGCAAGGTCGATATCGCGATCGACGGACGGGAAGCGCTGCAGAAGATGAAGGACAATGACTACGACCTCGTGTTCATGGATTGCTACATGCCGCTGATGGATGGGTTCCAAGCGACGCAACGCATTCGGCGGTCGCCGAAGAACGAGGGGCTTGCCATCATCGCGCTGACAGCGAGTATCACCCAAGAAGACCGAAAGCGCTGCCTCGAAGCAGGCATGAACGACACGATCAGCAAGCCGGTCCGGATCTCGGTGCTCGCCAAGGCGCTGGAACGATGGGTTCCCGTCTCCGGCAACCGCTCGATGAGGCCGGTATCGACAATCCCGCCGCCGGCTGCACTCGATCTCGACATGGTCCGCCAGCTCGTCTCGCTTGACGGAGAAGACGACGACTTCATCCAAGACGTCATGGTGAGCTATGTCGAACAGCTCAAAGATTCCATGAAGAAGCTCAGCGAAGCGTTGGATGACGGGGACATGGAGACTGCGCACCTGACGGCGCACTCGATCAAGGGCGCGAGTAAGCAGATTGGCGCATCGCGGGTCGGGGAGCTTCTCGGCGGTATCGAGCGGGAAAACGATGTTGAAACAGCAAGGCGCCTCCTCGAGCAGATCGACGCGGAAGTGCCTCGCGTCGCGGCAGCGGTGCAGGCGCTGCTACGCCGCGCCGGCTAGAGTGTGCGGATCTTTTCGCCTGTGGTCGGCTTACCTCCTCGCTCGACCACAGGCGAAAATCTCTCGCACACTCGGTTAGGATCTCAACTAGATGTCGAGGTTGGTTACGTTGAGGGCATTGCTCTCGATGAAGGCGCGCCGAGGCTCGACTTGGTCGCCCATCAACACGCTGAAAAGCTCTTCTGTCTCTAGCGCGTCTTCGATGCGCACCTGAAGAAACGTCCGCGTGTCCGGATCCATGGTGGTTTCCCAGAGCTCTTCGGGATTCATCTCGCCGAGGCCCTTGTAGCGTTGAATGCCGAGCCCCTTTCGGGCGCGCGCGTCGATCGTCGCCCACAGCGCCTCCATGTCGGGAACCTCGGAGGGCTCGCCGGCAGGCTGGCCATCTTTGTCCAGCACGGTCAGCACGAACGGCGGCTTCCCGAGCGCTCGAATGCCCTCACTGATCTGGCGAAGCTCAGAGACGGTGCCCGCGGAGAGGAAATCGAAGTCGAGCATCGTGACGCGAGGCGTGCCAGTCTCCTCGGTCTCGATGATGACGCGGTGCCGGTCGTGCTCCTCGTCTCGCTCAATGGTCGCCACGATCTCGCCTTGGCGCCTAGCGTGGACGTACTTCTCGAGCGCCTCTATCGCAGCCTCGACCTTCTTTCGGTCGGCAAGGTCCTCGACCCCCAGGTCGATCGCGGTGACCAGCGCCTCGACGACGAGTGGGTCCACCCTATGCCCGACGTTCTCGAGCAGCAGACGGAAGCGAGCCACGTCTTTGAGCAGGTTGCGTAATGGCTCCCCAGTGAGTTGGGTACTGCCCTCTGTCATGCTGAGTCGGATGTTATCGGTGCCGAGCTCGGTCAGGTACCGGCTCAGAGCCTCGTCGTCTTGCAGGTAGCGGAGCTTCTTGCCCTTCTTCACTTTGTAGAGCGGGGGCTGCGCGATGTAGAGGTAGCCCTTGTCGATGAGCTGCGGCATCTGCCGATAGAAGAACGTCAGCAACAGCGTGCGGATGTGCGACCCGTCGACGTCCGCGTCCGTCATGATGATGACCTGGTGGTAGCGGAGCTTGTCCAGGTCGAAGTTGTCACCGCCCTCGACGCCGCAGCCTAACGCCGTGATTAGCGTGCCGATCTCGGCGCTGGCAATCATCTTTTCGAAGCGCGCGCGCTCGACGTTGAGGATCTTTCCGCGCAACGGCAGAATCGCTTGGAAGCGTCGGTCGCGTCCTTGTTTTGCGCTGCCACCGGCCGAATCACCCTCGACGATATAAAGCTCGCCCTCGCTTGGATCCTTGCTTTGGCAGTCTGCGAGCTTACCGGGCAGCGTGCTGGCATCAAGGACGCCCTTGCGCTGCACCATCTCACGCGCCCGGCGTGCCGCCTCACGGGCGCGTGCGGCGAGCACCGTCTTTTCGACGATGCGCCTGCCGGCCTTTGGGTCCTCTTCGAGATACTCGTTGAGCTTCTCGTTGACGATGCTCTCTACGATGCCCTTGACTTCGCTCGACACCAGCTTGTCTTTGGTCTGCGAGGAAAATGACGGGTCCGGGTGCTTCACCGACATGATGGCGGTAAGCCCCTCACGCACGTCCTCACCGCTGAGTGGATTCTTGAGGTCTTTCAAGAGCTTCTCGCGCGAGCCGTATTGGTTGATGACGCGCGTCAGCGCTGTGCGGAGGCCAGTCAGATGGGTGCCCCCGTCACGATTGAAAACGTTGTTGGTGTAGGGAAAAATCGACTCGTTGTAGGAGTCGCTCCACTGCATGGCGATCTCCACGTCGACGCCGTCTTTGACCGCATGGAGATAGATCACCTCGTCGTGAAGCGGCGTCTTCTTCTTGTTGAGCGATTCAACGAACTCGCGAATCCCGCCCTTGAACCTGTGGGTGACCTTCTTGCCGTCGCCTCGCTCGTCTTCGAGTGAAACCTCGAGGCCTGCGTTGAGAAACGAGATCTCTCGCAGCCGATTGTTCAGCACCTCGAAGCTGAAGTCCGTCATGGTGAAGATCTCGGGGTCGGGCTTGAAGGTGATTTTGGTCCCTGTCTTATTGCTGGTTCCAATCGCCTTCAAGGGCTCCTTCGGAGCGCCACGTTCGTACTCTTGAAACCAGAGCTTGCCCTCGCGCCGGATCTCCATCTTGAGCCATTCGCTCACCGCGTTGACCGCGCTGACGCCGACGCCGTGCAAGCCGGCGGACACCGCGTAGCTATCGCTATTGAACTTTCCGCCCGCGTGAAGTTGGGTCATCACGACCTCGGCAGCGCTGACGCCCTTCTCGTGAATGCCGACCGGAATGCCTCGTCCATTGTCGATGATGGTGATCGAACCTTCCGAGTGAATGATGACTTGAACGGCGTCGCAGTGACCCGCCAAATGCTCGTCGACGGCGTTATCGACCGCTTCCCAAACCAGGTGGTGGAGGCCACTTCCGTCGTGCGGGTCACCGATGTACATGCCGGGACGCTTCCGCACGGCCTCGAGCCCTTCGAGCACCTGAATTGCGCTTTGATCGTACTCTCCTGCAGACGCGCTCGGTTCAGCGATCGTGGGCTCAGCCATGAGTGGGTTTCTAGCCTTGAAGAGGGGTCGGCGCAAGGCCTGATGCAGCCTCTAACCCGTTGATCTAACAAATGAATTTCTGAGTCGCAGAAGCTCAGTCGCCGAGGACGCGCCGACGGGTCAATCGGACCGATAGAAGGGTACACGGAATGAGGAAAAGAGCCGTCGATCCGAGCAGCCCAACCAGATGTATGCCGGGATTTCCGAGCACCAGAAGACCGCGCGCGCACTCCGCGAGTTGGTACACGGGATTGAGTTGCATGAGCGCCCATATCGCTTGGCTCTGCGGCTCGATAGGAAAGAACGTGTTGCTGACCAGGCTCAAGGGCCAGCCGATCAGAAACACCGGATAGTTCATGTGATCGATCGCCGGAACGATCGCCGTGAAGATCAACGCGAACGAAGCAAACGCACAACCCGCAATGAATCCGAGAAAGGGCATGAACACCAGGAACTGAACCTTCACGTCGACCACGCCGAGCAGATCGAACAGCGCAATGACCAACGACACGATCGAGATGTTCACCATCCCGCGCACCGCGGCCCACAGGATCTCGCCCCAGACTACGCTCGGGAGCTCGATCTGAGTCGCGAGGAGGCCGTCCCAGGTCTTCTGGTAGAACATTCGGACATACGCCGAGTAGAGGGCTTCGTAGTACGGCGTGCCAAAACCCGTATAGGCGATCAACCCTGCAGCAACGTAGGTCGCGTAGTTGATATCGACCCCGCGATAGCTGAGGTCTTCGATATAGCCGCCGAAACCGATGCCGAACGCCACGAAAAAGAACACGGGTTCCATCGCGGGCGGAATCACGGCCGTGCGCCAATTGCGCAGAAAAACGCGGGCATTCCGCTGAAACACAGCCCAGGAACGCCAGTCGGCAACGGCGGTGAGGCTCCCCAACCCACTCACTCGAACCTCCCGTTACGCCGTGCCAGCGCGATGAAAAGGTCGTCGAGATTCGGCGGGCGCACCTGCCAAGTGGCTTCGGTGAAACGGGCGCTGAGCTCGACCAGGTCCTCTTTGCTCACAGGGACACGAAGCTCGCCCAGAACAGTCGCTACCTGCTCTGCGCCTCGCAGTTGCAACCACGCCGCAATCTCTTCGCGCGCAGGCTCCCCGCGCGGCACGATGACGACATGGTCGCCAAGCACGCTATCAATGACGTGATGCGGCTCGCCATGCACAACGCTACGGCCTTCGTGAATGACGAGCAGCTCGTCGCTCAAGCGCTCGGCCTCGTCCATGTAATGCGTGGTAAGCACGATCGCCAACCCCTCCGCGCGCATACTGTCGATCAACTCCCACACATCGAGCCGCGCGCTCGGATCGAGACCGGTTGTGGGCTCGTCCAGGAACAACACGCTCGGCCGATGGACGATCGAACGCGCGATTAGGAGCCGCCGGACGAAACCACCTGAGAGCACATGCGGCGAGGCATCGGCATACGGGGCGAGCTCGAAGCGGTCGAGGAGCTCCGCAACGCGGCCCTCGAGATCGTCGACTCTCGGGCGGAAGTAGCTCGCATAGATGAAGAGGTTCTGCGCGACCGTGAAATCGTAGTCGAGCGAGTCTTCCTGGGTGCACACCCCGATCGAGCGCTTGGCCTCGGCGCGGTTCTCGGAAAAGCGCTGGCCGGCGTAGTATATCGATCCGCCGTCCGGGGGAACGAACCCGTAGAGCATCCGCAAGGTTGTCGTCTTGCCGGCTCCATTGGGGCCGAGAAGCCCTAGCACCATGCCTCGACGGCAGCAGAGGTCGAGCTGATCGACGACTACCCGGTTCCCGTAACTCTTGGTCAGGCCGCGCGCTTCGAGAATTGCTGTCGTCATCACGAATCCACCCCGGAAGGTGACGGAACATGCGCGAGCATCCTACAATGGCAACGCGATCGCACACGTTTCGAAACCGTGGCGATGCGGAGCTGAGATGGCCCACCCGCCTGAAGACGACGATGGAGCCCCGCACAACACTGTGGGGCGCGTGTTAGACAGCCGTTGGATGATGGCTTTCGCCGTGCTGGGGGTGCTGGTGGCGATCGCCTGGGCCCTGATGGAGCGGAGCCCTACCGCCCGACCAGCGGACGCGCCGGAGCGTGATGTCCCAATGGCCGCCATCGAGCTGCTCGGGGTGCCGCCCGGGGCGGAAGTGTCGCTCGACGGCAGGAGAATCGAAAACACCTTGTTCGGCGTTGCGCCGGGCGTGCGACACGCCCTCGAGGTGACGGACGGGAACGGCCGGAGTTGGCGCCAGGTATTCCTCGCCGAGGGGTCGCTGTCACTGGTGGTCGAGCTCCGCACGTACTTCGTCGAGGTCGAAGTGTCGCCTAATGATCCGGAGACGGAAGAGGACTGACGTCGTAGCCGCGAAGCTGCGCAGACACCGTCACGAAGCGATCACTCACGTTCGAGCGCATCGTCGAGCCGACCGACACGGGACCGACTCCAGGGCAGTACACGGTGCGCACTTCGAGCTCTCGCTTGCCGCCCGTTTCCAAGACTTCGACGCATCGATCGAAGCTGCCCGCACCCGTCTCTACCCTTGCGCTGATCGAGATCAACCGCGCGGTGCGCCCTCCACGGCCGGGCCAGATTGCACCCTCCACGAGCGGAGCACGGACCAACCACACATCGCCCGGCGGCACACGAATGCCCTCGGCAAGTACTTCGTAACGCACGATCGCGTGTCCGGTGTGCACCTCCGCGATACGCCCATCAAAGGCCTCGACTCGAGTGATCGCAAGCGTCGTGGAAGCCTCACCGGTGTCGACGTCGTAGGACCAGGCGTTGCCCGATTGTAGCGGGTAGAGATCGCTTGGGTCGATCACGGTGTGAGACGGAGGCGGAGGACTCTTCCCTGCACAAGCCACCACCAAACAGAACGCCGCAAGGGCAGCGCGAACACCGGAGGTCATACGAGGTGAGCTTAGCAGCTCCCATGTAGGCAGTGAGCGCATATTCGCGATGGCCAAAGCTCCTGTTGGATGCAGGGGTGACTCCAAAGAAGACGATCCTCGTTCTCGATGACGATCCTTCCGTACGGCACATGCTCCAAGTCCTGCTCGAGCAGGATGGGCATGCGGTCATCGCTGTAGGCGACGTCCCTTCAGCGCTGGCGCAGTGTAAGGTGCAGCTGCCGGACTTGATGGTCGTCGACCTGATGCTTCCCATCGAAGACGGCGAGATGTTCGTGCGTGAGTTTCGCCGCCGCTGGAGGCACAGCGAAGTGCCCGTCGTCCTCCTGAGCGCCAGCACGGCACGCAACGAGATCGCGCGACGCCTCAATGTCGAAGCAACCCTCCCGAAGCCCTTTCTTGCCGAGGACTTACGGGAGCGCGTGGCGACGCTCATTCGAGATCGAGAGACTGTCGCCGCAGGCTGACGATCGAATCGTCCGACCTGGCCTCGCGTGGTATGAGCCGCGACATGGATCAGGTGTATGCTGATGGGTTGTTCTCGGACGAAGTCATTTTGATCACAGGGGGTGGGACGGGCATCGGCCTCGTCTCGGCAACCGAAATGGGCCTCTTGGGAGCCAAGGTGGCGATCTGCGGAAGGCGCCCGGACCCGTTGAAGAAAGCGGTGGCAAAGCTCGAGTCCAAAGGAATCGAGGCATTCGGCGCCCCATGCGACATTCGAGAGCCCGAGGCGATCGCAGCGTACGTGGACTCGGTGCTAGAGCGCTTTGAGCGCATCGACGTGTTGATGAACAACGCAGGTGGACAGTTTCCTACGACCGCCGAAGCGCTCTCGCCAAGGGGCTTTGCTGCGGTCATCCGCAACAACCTGGTGGGCACCTGGAGCATGACGCACGCCGTCGCCAACAAGGCGATGATCCCGCAAAAGCGAGGACGAATCATCAATATCATTGCACAGATCATCCGCGGGTTCCCAGGCATGCTCCACACCGGAGCGGCGCGCGCAGGCGTGGACAACATGACGAAAACGCTTGCGGTGGAGTGGGCCATCCACGGCATCCGAGTCAACGCGGTGGCGCCCGGGGTAATCGTCACCAGCGGCACGAAGCAGTACCCGCCTGAACTCCTCGACAGCGCCGAGAAGGCCAACCCGCTACACCGGCTCGGCACCGCGGAGGAAGTGTCTCATCTGATCACGTACCTCGCGTCGCGCTACGCGGATTTCGTGACGGGCCAGACGTTCTACATCGACGGCGGCGCCAGCATCTGGGGCGAACAATGGTTCATCCCAGAGGACGTGCCGAAGTACCCGCCTTACCCGGTGCCTGGGCGTGGCTAGGGACTAGGCGTCTTCTTGAAGACGCTGATCAGGTAAGCGCAGCCCACCCCGACGAAGTAGAGCAGCACGAGCGGGATCAGCATCATCACCATCGTGTAGACGTCCTGTGGCGTGAGGAGCATTGAAATGAACGCTGCACAGACGATCCACCACCGCGAGAACTTCAACAACTGCTGCCACGTCACGATGCCCGCGCCGGCGAGGAACGTCACGATGACCGGCACCTCGAAGACGATGCCGAACGCGAGCAGCATCCTGCGGAAGAACGGCATGTAGTCTTTGACAAAGAGCGTCGCGACCAAGGTGTCGTCGCTGAACCCAAGCAATACGGTAAACGCTTCAGGAAAGACGAGCTTATAACCAAAGACCGCACCGCCAACGAAGCACAGCGTCGATGCGATGATGAACGGAATGGCGAGCGCCTTCTCTTTCTTGTACAGCCCTGGCGCGATGAACATCCAGAGTTGCCAGAAGATCCATGGGGAGGCGAGGAGCAGCCCCGCAATGAGAGAGTTCTTCATGTACATCATGAAGGCATCCGCCGGGCCGGAGAATCGCAGCACGGCGTGACCGGGCAGGTCTAGCTTTTCCCAAGCCGGCTCAAGCGGTGCCACCAGGAAGTCTTTGATCTCCTTCTTGAAGATCCAACCGATCGCGACGCCCGGAACCAACCCGACGATGGCACGCAACAAGCGCGAACGGAGGTCGCCGAGATGCTGGAAGAACGTCATCTCCTGATCGTCCTCGGGAACCGGTGCCGGCTCGGGCTCCGGGATCTGGAGCTGCTCGGACGTCATGAATGCTTCGCCTCGGCCGGCGCATCTGCTTCGGGTGCGGGCTCTGGCTCATCGGTCGCGCGTGCGGGCTCATCGGTTGCGGGTGCGGGCTCGGGCTCATCGGTCACGGGTTCGAGCTCTGGCTCATCGGTCGCGGGCGGAGTTGCGCTCGCTACCTTGGTCGCTTCCGGGCTCGGTGCGGGCGTCTTGTCCTCGATCGGAACGGGCCGCTCTCTCGGCGGGCGGACGGGAGGAGCACGAAACGGATCGCCGTCACGCATGAGTTCGTCGAGCCCGATCGCGTCTTTGAACTCGCGGCTCGCGCTCCGCACCTGCCGAAACCCCTTGCCGACCGTACGCATGAACGTGGGCAGCCGGTCGGGCCCTACGGCCAACAGAACGATGACGAGGAAAAAAGCTAGCTCTGTTGGACCAATGCCAAACATGAGCCCCAAAGATGAATCGTTGCACCCCCACAAGGCAACCAGCGGGCTGCCCCCAGGAACAGCCGCCCTGTATCGACGCTAGTCACGACGCGAAACGTATCTGGCGAAGGCGTTCAACCGCCCGGTTCACGGCACGGACGCGCCTCTCGTACTCGCGCGTCAGCTCCTGAATGCGGTTGGCCGCAGCCAGGGTCTGCTCCGAGCTCTCCGAGTGCTTCCGGTGAGACTGATGGAGCTGGAGAACCATGTCGGAGATGCTCTCGATGGCGCCGGTCATCTGGCGCCCACCCTCGGCCTGCTCCTGACTGCTGCGCTCCATCTGCTGAGTGATTAGACGCATGTTGTCCGCACTCTTCATGATCAGCTCCGATCCGCGCGCCTGCTCGGCGGTCGCCGCGGCGACTTGCTGGACCGTCTCGGCAATTCGCCCGATCGCGTCGGTCACTTGCTTCGAGCCTTTGGCCTGCTCGACGGTCGCCCGCGCGATACCGCGCACCATGGCGGTCGACTGCCGGGACGACTCGAGAATCTTCTTCAGCGCGCCCTCGGCCTCGGCGCTCACCGTCACGCCCCGGTCGACTGTACTCGCGCCACGCTCGACGGCTTCGATCGCGTTCTTCGTCTCTTCCTGAATCGTCTTGATCAGGTCGGCAATTTCCTTCGTTGAAGCGCCCGCACGCTCGGCGAGGTCCTTGATCTCGTCGGCAACGACTGCGAAGCCTTTGCCATGCTCGCCGGCCTGCGCAGCGATGATCGCCGCGTTCAACGCGAGGAGGTTGGTTTGCTCGGCCACGTCGTCGATGACGTTCAAGATGTCGCCGATCGCCGCGATGCGGTCGCCCAGGTTGGAAATCGTGCTCACCGCCTGCAGCGAGGACGATTTGATCCGACTGATCTCGTCGGTGATTTTGTGGATCGACTCGGCGCCCCTCTCCGCATCGCTGGCAACCTCCTCGGAGAGTCGCGCGGTCTCGTTGGCGTTTGACTGAACCTGGTCGATCGAGACATCCATCTCGTTCATCGAAGAAGATGTCTCCTCCGCAGTCAGCGCGAGTCCGTCGACGTTCCGCGCCACCTCTTTGATGCTGTAGGTCATCTCCTCGATCGACGATGCCGTCTCGCGGACGCTCGACCCGAGGTTGCCCATGTTCTCGGCGACCTCATGATTCGTTGCTGTCATTTGCAGGATGCTGGAAGCGGTCTCCTCGGTGCTCGACGACAAGGCCTCGACTCGGTCGCTGATGGCCTGTAACGAGATCGCCATCGATTTGAGGGCGCGCGCCGTCTCTTCGACGGCCACCATCTGCTCACCGAGGCCGCTCGAAAGCGCCTTCACGTTCTCGTCGATGACATCCTCGACCTCTTCGATCTCGCCGTAAATCGCCCGAATCTGTGCATCGACTTCTTCGATTTCGATCGATGGAGGCAGACCCGACGCGATGATCAACAACCCGAGCACTCCGAGCACCGCCGCAACGATGCCAGCGATGGAAGCTCCCTGCGCGCCCATCAACACGCCGGAGGTGACCCCGACGGGCCCCACGACGAACGCGAGTGCGAAGCACAAGAAACCCGGAACGAGATAGCGACTCTTGGCGATTGCCCGAAACATGACCCCCCGTTAACGAAGATCAGGGTATCGAATCCGGGCAGGCGCGGGCAAGTTCCCCCCCCTCGATGGAAGGTGGACCGGAGGAGTGGGGATCGTCCGTTCAGAGAGGGTTCGTGAGGAGCTGCATCGCGATTTGGAGGGCGAGCGAGTAATCCCCCTCCATTTTGAGCTTACCGCCCAAAAACAGCTCCTGGGTCGTGAGCTCGCCGCGCTGGACCGACTCCATGTCCGAGAACTGCAGCTCGGCGGTGAAGCCAGGCTCTTCGGGCACCTCGGGTACGTTGAAGCCGATGCGAACCTTGACGTCACCGAGCTCGGGCACCCCCCGAAGCGTGACGTGACAGGTCATGGGCCGTCCCGCGAGCGTATCCTCGAATCGCTTCGACGCGGTCTGAGCGGCCCCGACGGCCACCTCGTCATCGTCGAGAGCCCCGGTTTTGGCGATTTCCCTGAGCAGCAGCTCGGCGGCGGCGCCCGGAAGCGCTGCGGTGATCTTGACGGGGACCCCATCGGCGGGGGCGTCGCCCGCACTGAGCACCCCTTCACTGGCCGAGAGCACTATCGGCGGCTGATCGTCAATTCGGAGGCTGGCCGCTCCGGTGACGCCCTTCACGTCGTCGAGGATGCGCTGGGCGCGCTCATTGCCGCCAGCGGCGCGGCTTTCGAGGACTTCCACCCCTCTGGCAAAGAGCTTGGGAAAGCTCTCCCGAAGGAACTCAATGGGTACGACGGTCATGTGGCGCGGAGTGTAGCCAACAACCGCGACAGCACCAAGCTGGCGAAGTCGAGCAGAATCGGCCACCATCACCACGATGTCGGATGAGGAGCACCGACCTACTATCTTGATGGTAGGCCAGGGCGAGCCGATGCAGACAGCGTTGGGGGAAGCGCTTCGGCGCCATGGGATATCCGTCGCTGGTTGTGCAACGGCAGAGCTCGAACAGGCGGTCCGCGTATACGCACCGGACTTGGTAGTTCTCATTGGCGATGCAGCGGTCCGCGGGGGCGCAAGCGTCGTGCGGCGCATGGCCGCAAATCGGGCGACCGACGTACTGCCGGTAGCGGTCGTCTCGAACGATGCTGTGCTCACGCACGAGGGGCAGGAGTTCCGAACGGGTGCTGTCGCGATCGTTCCCCGGGGAGCCGGCGCAGACACCATTGCGCGCAGGCTTGCCGAGCTCGCCGACGAGGTACCACAGCGGCCGGGCGTCGTGACGGGTGAGATCAACGAGAACAATCTTCAAGACGTCGTCGACCTCGTCACCAACGACATGAAGACCGGGATCTTGAGCATTCGCTCCCCGAAGGGTGTGCTCGAAGGCATGCCGATGGTCGTCGAGACCGAATGCGCTTCGGCACACCGGACCGAGCTGATCCTCGATCGCCTGCGAAAAGCCATGGAAGCATCGGAGCCACTGGAGTACGAGTTTCACGAGACGAGCGGCGGCCGACTCTCCACCTTGCCTGCGGCGGTGGAGATCGACGACGTCGATCTGACGCGATTGCAAGGCGCGCGGGTGGTCATCCTCGATTCCGACGAGCTCCGCGCCGAAAAGCTTGCGCGCGTTCTGAGCGCGCGTGGTGTTCAAATCGCGGCCGCGGACTTTTCCACCGCTGTAATCCCGAGAATTCGCGAAGTCGATCCGCAGGTCGTCGTGCTGGACTCGAGCGCGGTCGGTGGCCAAGGCATCGAGTTCGTGCGGGCGATGCGCAAAGACCCCCAACTTCGCTGGGCGTCGATGCTGGTGGTGCGCTGGGAAGACTTCTGGCCAACCTCCGCATCGGACGCGGAGCCGGACCTGGCACAGCTGGCCGGCCGGATTCTCCCTATGATCGACCAGGACGCGGAAATGGCACGCCGTGTCGAAGACGAAGTCGACTTCGACACTCGGCTCGAGCTCATCGGTCCAGGACGTTTGCTCCGTGCGCTCGGTTCGATGCCGGGCGTCCGGCACTTGGCGATCGGCGGACATAAACGGAACATCGAAATCGACATTGCGGACAACTCGATCGTCGGGGCCTACGCGACGCTGCGCGAAGGCACGACGCAAAGCCTCCAAGGCATGTCGGCACTCCTCGCGCTCTGGGGTCTCAACTCGGGCCGCGTGTCGGTCCGCGAGCAAGACTTGCCTTCCGTGGCAAACATCATGATGCCGGTCGACGAGGCACTCGGCGTCGTATCTCATCAGCTCGGATTTGCGGACGGAGCCAGCGGCATCGAGGTCAACGCCGCGACCATGCCGCCGGTGCAGCCTGAAGTCGAAGAGCACGCGACCGTACCGCCTGGCGCGCAACCACCAACGGAGCTGGAGGACGCGCGAACAATGGCGCCGCCGCGCTTTCAACATCTCCAAGCAGCGGTCGGCGGGCCACCGCCCCAAGCGTTTTCCGATGACGAGGTTCCGACGAACAAGGTGCTCGGCCGCGTAGAGACGCAACGACGCACCGCTCCCACGAACCGCGGCTTGCAAGAGAGCACGGGCGACAACACTCACACCGACCACGCGGCAGCACAGGAGACAAAGAGCACGCAACTCGGTCTTGCGCCGGTGTTCCAAACACTGCCGCGGAAGCCAACCCCTCCGCCGCCCCCACCAGAGAGCCGCAAGCCGGCGCCGATTCCGATGTTTCAGGCGGACGATGACTTCGAGCCGGAGCTGGCGCGGGCGCTGGAAGGGCCCGCCACTCTGCTCGCGCCGGCCTCATCATCGCACGGCATGCCGGCGTGGATTCAGCTGTTACTACTGATAACGTTGCTCGCTGGAGTCGGCGTTGCCGGCTGGCTGCTTTGGCTGCGGAGCGATCCAGGCGCCGTCGCGGCCGTAGAGGCTGACCCGGGAGCCGACGCAGAGGCCAATGGCAAGAAGGGCCCGATCACCGGACCGGTCAATGGGCTCGAGGCAGTCGAGAGAAAAGAGGCCCGCAGCGCGGATGCACCCAGGGCCAAGCCCGCAGCGGCGGCAACCACTGCGGTAGACCCGAACAACGCAGCCGAGCCAGTGACCGAAGAGCCGGAAGCCGTCGATGCGCGCGCGGAACCCAAGACCAGGCCCGTCCAGGTGAAACCGGCCGCCAAGGAATCGGAGGCCCTTCGAATTCCGACCCAGAACTTGCCTCGGGATCCGGCGAAGGCCTCCGACGTGCTCGTACACCGCGCACTCCCCTTGATCCGGAGCGGCCGGCTTCGCCTCGCCGAAGCGACCCTCGACCGCGCCTGGGAGCTGGATCCGAAGAACCCACAGGCCATGGCCGGCTACGCGAGCCTTTACATCGCCAAAAAAGACGCTGAACGCGCAACAAAGTGGGCCAAGAAAGCAGTTCGAAAGCGGTCGCGCCGGTCCGAGTATCACATCCTATACGGAGATGCGCTGCAGCTCGAAGGTGATACCGATGCAGCCCGCAGGGCGTGGCGAAAAGCACTGTCGATCGACCCGGGAAGCAGGGCCGCTCGGGCTCGCCTGGCCAATTAGTTGCCCACTGTGGAGGGTCGGGCCTAGCGTCGGGCCATGGCGAGACGATTCTGGTGGGCGGCTCTATTGATCGGGCTCTCTGGCTGCTTGCTAGAGAACCTGAGCCCCGAGACTCGAATGCGCGATGCGGTCATCGAGCTCAACGAGGGCACCCGTTGGGGCCGTATGGACGTTGCGAGCGGATACGTCGCGCCGCCGTTCCGGCCGCAGTTCAAGCTCTCGCACATGCGCTGGGGCCGGGACATTCAAATCGCAGATACCGAGATCCTCGGGATGGACCCCCACACCGATGAGGAGGGCGCTGGCGCGTTCTCACGCATCGCAGTCCGTTGGTACGACCAGAGCACGATGGTCCTGGCGAACACCGTGATTCGGCAGACCTGGCAGAAGCACAAGCAGACCTTTCTCCTGACGAACGAATCGATCGAAAGCGGGCATCCCGGCCTGCTCGTCATCCCAGAAGTCCAGCAATCTACCCGACCCGCGGTCGCGCGGGAACAATACGAGAACTTCGAGGACGACTCTCAGTGGAGCAGCGTCTACTGAGTCAGTCGATGCCAACCGCGCTTCGCACTCGCTGAATTGTCGCGTGCGCGATTTGGCGCGCTCGGTCGGCACCCGCATGAAGGACCGCGTCGAGCTGCTCCTCGTCCGCGCGAATGGACAGATACGCTTCCCGTTTGGGGCCGATCTCTGCTTCGATTGCTTGGAAGAGCTCTTCCTTGGCATGGCCCCAGCCATAGCCGCCCGCTTCAAGCTTCTGCTTCATTTCCGGCGCCCGCTCAGGAGCGATCAGCTCGTAGAGCTGGTAGACCGTCGACCCTTCGGCAGGCTTGGGGTCTTCGAGGCCCTCAGAGCTGGTCTTGATGCTCATGATCACTTTGCGGAGCTTCTTCGGCGATTCGAAGAGCGGGATCCCGTTGCCTTTGCTCTTGCTCATCTTCTCGCCATCGGTTCCAGGGACGAGCGGGGCCTCGCTGATCAGCGCCTCCGGTATGACCAACGTGTCCTCGCCGTAGACGTGATTGAGCCGCATCGCGACGTCGCGGGTGAGCTCCAGATGCTGTTTCTGGTCTTTGCCGATCGGCACCACGTCCGTGTCATAGAGCAGAATGTCGGCCGCCATGAGCGCCGGGTAGTTGAAGATGCCCGCGTTGGGTGACTCTCCGCGTGCTAACGCGTCTTTATACGCATGACCGCGCTCGAGCTGACCGGTCGCAAGAAGACAGCTCAGCACCCAGGTGAGCTCGAATACCTCGGGAACATCCGACTGCCTGTAAAGCAGCGTTCGCGCGGGATCGAGGCCGCACGCAAGCCAGGTGGCAGCGACATCGCGAATGTAACCACGCAGTGCGTTCGCGTCTCGAACCGACGTGAGCGCATGGTAGTCGGCGATGAAATAGAGCGTGCGGTAGTGGGCGACTAGCGACAGCGCAGGCCGAATCGCACCCAAGTAGTTGCCCAAGTGCGGTAGGTGCGTGGGCTTGATGCCAGTGAGAGAGGTCTTCACGGGCCGAGAGACTGTCCCATGTGGACATGCGCGGCAACCGGGGTAAGGTCGGTAGCTCCAAAAGAGGCAACATGACAACTCGTCCGTTCAAGGTTTTGGGAATCCAGCAGGTCGCCGTTGGCGCGGCAGACAAGAGCGCCCTTCGCCGCCTCTGGGTCGACACCTTGGGTCTAAAGCCACATGGGAACTTCAGGAGCGAGAAGGAAAACGTCGACGAGGACATCGTGACGATGGGCGCAGGGCCGTTTACGGTCGAGGTCGACCTCATGCAGCCGATCGATCCCGAGAAGAAGCCCCGGGTCGACACGCCGCCGCTCAACCACATCGGTCTGTGGGTCGACGACATCGACGCCGCTGTGCAGTGGCTGGGCGATCAGGGCATGCGCTTCACGCCAGGTGGGGTTCGTCCGGGGGCCGCGGGCCACCGCGTTTGCTTCATCCACCCAAAGGGCAACAAGGCGGCCCCGATCGGCGGAGAGGGCGTGCTGATCGAGCTGGTAGAAGCCCCCGCGGATGTGCGGGAGGCATTCGAGAAGATCAGCCTCGCTTCCGAGCAAGCTTGAAGTCGATCACGGATTCGGCGCCCCGGCCCTCTGGTGCTCCAGAAGCAGCTTCCGGGCCATTTCGAACTCGAAGAAGCTCACCATCTTCGTGTTGAGGACACGTTGGAACTGCTCGCGCGCGCCTTCGCGATCACCGGCGATGAAGAGCCGTGTGCCCTCGTAGTAGAGCGCCTCCGTCTCTTCGCCGAGGCTCGAGGCGACGCTGACGAGCCTCGCATAGTCGAGGTCGCCGGCACCGAAGCTCGCAAGCTTGCCCCACCAGTTGGAGCTTCCGCCGAGGCGCCGAAGAAGGTCGGTGTGCTCTTGCGTAGGCGGCTGACCGGCGCGGGCGGTGATGAGCTGAATCCAAAGCGTGAAATAAACCTTCCACTCGGGTGGCAAGGTGAGATGCAGTTGTGACCTGCGCCAGACCGAAGCCGCGAGCTCGAAGTCAGGCGTGGAAGAGACGAGGTGAGAGAGAATGGTCGCGTAGACGTCACGCAACTGGGGCGCGCGCGACATCGCGTTTTCGAACGCGTCAACCGCCTCGTCGTGGTGGCCGAGCTGATCGAGCAGAACCCCTCGCCGCAGCTCGACGAATGCGCCGGTAGGCCCCTCGACCTGATCGCGCGCTTCGGTCCACGCCCGGAGGGCGCCGTCGTACTGGGCAGTCATCTCGCGGGTCTTACCCTGGGCCCGTGCTGTGTTGCCTAAGCTCTCGAGGATATCGGCGCGCCGAAGGTCGTCGGCAAGCGTGTTGGAAGGCGTGAGCGCCAAAGCGCGCCGGTAGCGTGACTCCGCCTCTTCCGGCCGACCCGTACGCTCGAGCAACAAGCCGAGCTGCAACAAAGCCCCCGCGTCCTCGTCCTTCACCAAGCTCTCTTCGAAGCGTCGTTGGGCTTCGGCGGCGTGACCGGCGTTCATCTCCAACATGCCGATCAGAAACTCGAGATGGTTGGGCGCAATGGGTGACTGGGAGTCAGGCCAGCGCTTCTGTCGTTCGGCGAGAATGGTCTCGGCGCCGCGCGCGAGAGCGCTGGAGCGCTCGGGGTGCGGGTCGGTCAGTCGGGTCTTGATGAACTCGTCGAGCTGGCCAAGCGCCTCGTCGTAAAGCTCCATCATCTCGGGCGCCAGCTCGATCGCGATCACATACCAGGCGGTCGCGTCGGCGAACTGCTCTGAATCAGCCGCCACACGAGCCATGCAGGTTGGAAACCGGTGGTCCTGAGGGAACCGGAGGAGCGCCGACCGGCAAAGGCCTGCCGCGACCTCGGGCCGAACCACTCGATAGCCCTCGACGAGCTCGAAGGTCGCTGTCGCGCCTACCTCATCGGAGCTGCTGGCCGTCCGCAGCAGGTCGAGGAGGCGAAGCTGAAGCTCGCCACCTGGACCCATCGACTCGACCTTCGTGATAGCAGCCTGAATGTCTCCGTGCGAAAGGTAAACCGCCGCGACGTTCAAAGGCGCCAGCCTGAGCTGACGCTCGCCTCCGATGCCGAGGCGGTGGCGATCTTCCACTGTCTCGGCAGCGACCGCGTCACGTCCAGCGATGTGCAACCCCGCAAGCGTGTCGAGAACTTCGAGCGCAGGGGTCAAATCCGCATGATCGCTCCACACCGAAATCAAGCCCGCGTATTGCTCGGAAACCGTGTCGAGATTTGCGCGCGCTTCCCGTCCCCAGGTCGCGACGGTGTCATATCGACGCTGATAGAGCGCATCGCCCGTCAAGCGTTCGAGGATGAAGTTGGCGGCGAGAACGTATCCCTCGTCACCGAGTCGTCCACCTCGATCGGCAATATGCTTCGCGATTGGCTCGATGTACTTCGGAAGAACACCCGCAATGTAATCGGAAGGGGAAAGAAAGGTCGTCAAGCGGCTCACCTCGAGGACGACCCCCTCGTAGTCTCCAACGTCCACAAGGCTCTGCGCCTGCGAAAGCACGGACGCAATCAAGCGATCGCGAAGCTCTACTCGAGCCGCGTCGTCGAGAGACATCCGCAAGAAGCGACGCTCGGCGTCAGGATACTCCGCCTGAGGGATTGGTGCTGCGCTCTTGACACGAGCACCATGGGTGGCCGATTTGGAGTGCGCACACGCGATGGTGAGGCTCAGCAAGCCAAGAATGAACAGGAAACGGATCCTCATGCTGCCCAGCCGCTATAGCAGGGTCCATCGACTACGGCAGGCTCATATCTTGCCAGTGACCCGGGGGTACGTGTCAGGCTACGCGTTGTCGTGGGCGGATATCTGCGAACTCTACTGATCGCGCTGGCGTTCCCGTTTCTGCTCCGACTATTCATGGGGCTTGCGGGCTTTCTGCAGCTGAGAAGCTGGTCGATGACCTGGGGAGATGCGATCGGGGCGGCTACCCAGCAGCCACTAAACTACGCGCTGGTACCACTCGCGACCGTCGTGTTCATCTTCATCGCTGCATTTCCGCGCAGACGACGTCAGGGCGGGTTCCTGGAATCCGTACACGTGCGCCCTCTGATCGGAGGCATCGTCGCCCTCTGCTTCATCGCCGGGGCGTTCATGCAGTTGCCGTTCGCCGAGATCGGAAACCTCTCTCAAGAGATTTGGCCCCTTAGCTTCGACGAGTTAGCGGCGCGGCACAGGTTCATCAACCCGACGACCTGGTGGGGCGCAATATCCGCCCTGCTTGCACTCGTCCTGGTCGCTCCCGTCACCGAAGAGCTCTTGTTTCGAGGCTGGTTGCTTCAAGATTTGAAGGAGCAGTACGGAAAACCCCAGGCGCTCATCTGGAGCTCGGCGCTCTTCGGTTTGGTGCACGGCCAAGCCGGCATCCTCTACGCTACGGTGGCAGGGCTCGTGCTGGGCGCGGTGGCTCTGCGAGCGAAATCCACCTTGGCCAGTATTGCAATGCACGCCGGAGTCAACGCCCTCCCCTTGTTGCTGCCCGCAAGGTTGATTCGCATCGAAGGCTTCAACACGCTGAGCGAGCGTGTCGAGCACATCGGCTGGTGGCTACTGCTGCTGTCGATCGCCGGAGCGGCGGGCGCGCTGGCGATCGTGTGGAGGGCGACAGCAGACGAGGGCTGAGCGGGTTGCGGTTTGAGTGGGGCTAGACGCGTTCGACGTCGATGACGCCCTTCAATTTGGCTACCCCTCGCATGATCTCCCGGAGCCGGTCGATGTCTCCGATTCGGAAGTGGAACATGTTTTCCGCACGCCCGTCCTTCGACAGGCATGAAGCTTCGCTGATGCTGATGCCGTTGGCGGAGAACACCGACGACACCGAAGCGAGGATCCCCGCCCGGTCGTCGGTCATGACACGCAGTGAGACAGGGAGATCGACGTCGATGTCGTCGGCCCAGCTGACCTGGACGCGACGCTCGGGGTCGAGCTCCAACACGCGAGGGCAGCCTCTGCGATGGACCGAAACCCCGCGCCCGCGAGTGATCCAGCCGGTGACGGGATCGCCCGGCACAGGAGTGCAGCATTGGGCAAACCGCACCAGCATGTTGTCGATCCCTTGGATGCGGATACCAGCGCCGTCGACATCGCCTGAAACGCGCCGGACCGTCCGCTCGAGGAAGCCCGGGCGCATCGTGTCACGCTCGGTGTCCTCGCTGGGAATCACCTCTTCCATCACGCCCGGCAGCGCGAGCTTACCGATGCCGATGCGCGCGTAGAGCTCGTCTGCCGTGCCCACGTGAAACCGTGAAAAGACTTCCTTAGCGCGCTTGCTTTTCAAGAACCGTGAAAGCGACATGTCATTCTTTCGCAGCTCTTTTTCGAGCAACTCCTTGCCAAGCTTCACCGCGTGCTTCCGCTCTTCGGTCCGCAGGTAGACGCGAATGCGCCCGCGGGCGCGGCTGGTCATCGCGAATTCCAGCCAGTCCTTACTCGGGTGATGGTTCTTGCTGGTGATGATCTCGACGACGTCGCCGTTTTGAAGCTTGTGGCGCAACGGAACGATCGCGCCATTGACGCGAGCGCCCGAGCATCGATGGCCGACCTCGGAGTGAACCGCATAGGCGAAATCGATCGGCGTGGCGCCGCGCGGGAGGGTTTTGACGTCCCCCTTGGGTGTGAAGACGTACACATCCTCTGGGAAGAGATCGACCTTCACGCTTTCGTAAAACTCTTCGGGGTCCGGGACCTCTTTCTGGAACTCCATCAGCTGGCGAAGCCAAACAAACCGCGCTGCGTCCTTGGGATCGATGCCACCGGTGTGCTCTTTGTACTGCCAGTGCGCCGCGATGCCGTACTCGGCCGTACGGTGCATCTCGTGCGTGCGGATCTGGACCTCCACGCGTCGATTACCCGGCCCAATCACCGTCGTGTGAAGCGACTGGTACATATTGGACTTCGGAAGCGCGATGTAGTCTTTGAAGCGCCCCGGCACGGGGATCCAGTCCGAGTGAATGACACCGAGCGCGGCGTAGCAATCAGCAACGCTCTCCGTAATGACCCGGAACGCGACGAAGTCGTGCACCTGCTCGAAGCCGATGCCGCTCGACTTCATCTTGCGGTGCAGCGAGTAGAGGTGTTTGCGCCGTCCGCTGATCTGCACCGAGAAACCGCGGTTCAGCAACATCTTCTTCAGCTTAGTGGTGACGTCGACGATGAAATTGTCGGTGTTCTTGGTGACTGCCGTGACCTGCACGTCCAAGACGTCGTAGGCCTCGGGCTCGAGGTGCTTGAAGCTCAAGTCCTCGAGCTCGGCCTTGAGCCATTGAATCCCCAAGCGGCCAGCAAGCGGCGCGTAGATCTCCAGCGTCTCCCGCGCAATCCGCTCCTGTGCGGACGTCGACATGTGTTCGAGGGTCCGCATGTTGTCGAGGCGGTCGGCAAGCTTGACCAAGAGCACGCGGATGTCCCGCGCCATCGCGACGAGCATCTTGCGGAAGCTCTCCGCCTGCCGGTCTTCGCGCGACGCGAAGTTGACCTTTCCGAGCTTGGTCACGCCATCGACCAAGAAGGCTACCTCTTCGCCAAACACCGTTTTGATGTCGGGGACGCTCGCTTCGCAATCCTCGACCACGTCGTGCAGCAGCGCCGCGCACACGCTGTACGTATCGAGCCGCATGTCCGCGATGATGTCCGCTACCGAAACCGGATGTATGAAATACGAATCACCCGACTTGCGCGTCTGCCCGTCGTGCATGCGGGACGCATAGACGTAGGCCTTGTTGATTAGATCGGTATCCGCTCGGGGATGGTATCCCTTCACCTTTTCAAGAATATTGGTGAGGCGGACCATGGCTGCGCACTAACGGGGCAAACCTCAATTTAACACTGTCTCCAATTGGTGCCAAGGTACTGACCCTTTTGCGATTGTTGGGTGAAAGCTACGTGCATGTCGGACTTGGGACTAAACATAGAGCCATCGTCAAGGAAGCGCAGGATTGCAACACTGATCGCCCTCATTGGAGTGGTTTTCGTGGGTAGTCAGCTGGCGGGGGTCTGGCCTCGGAACGTGGACGTCGCCTACACCCTCGATCCGGGGGTCACGGGGATCGACGTCGACTATCTGCAGGAGGGCAAGGCGGCGGCGAGCGTCAGATTCAGGCAGCCGGACGCGAAAACTACGCTCGTTCGGCACACCGTACGGCTCGAGCCGGGCGAGTATCGAGCCCGAATTACGGTCTACCGATCTGACGGCGGCGGCGTCGAGCACGCCAAGGTACTGGTCGTCCCGACCGACGGCCTAACCCGCTTCGATCTCAGAGAAGCGACCCTTCGGTCACGATGAACGGCCACAGGGAATCGAAGAAGCTCGTTGTCCTGGTCGTGGCGGTCGCGGCAACCGTGGCGATGGCCCTTTGGATGGCCCGCCGCGAGCCGTTTGCGTTTGGGCCACTCTGGGGCGCACTGATCACCCTGGTCGCGACTACGGCGTGGGTCGCGTGGCTCGTCCCGACACCGCAGGGAGCGGTGATAGCATGGCGGAAGACGGCGCTCGGCAAGCAACCCGGCGAGCGCTTGTCACCGGGGGCATCGGCGGGGTTGGCGCTGGCCGTCGTAATCGCGGGCGCCTCGTTCGGCGGATACGACCGGCTGCCGATCACCATCGTTCTCGCGTTGCTCTGCTTCGTCCCCCCGGCTCTCCGACGGCCGGGGCTGCTCGTGATGATTGCGATCTGCGCGATCTACCTACCTCTCCTCGGCACCAGCAGCCTCTGGGACCCCTGGGAGACACACTACGGGGAAGTCGCCCGCGAGATCCTCGCTCGGAACGACTGGATCAGTCTGTGGTGGGCGCAGGATAAGTGGTTCTGGTCGAAACCCGTTTTGCTCTTCTGGATGGAGGCGTTGAGCATGGGCTTCCTCGGGGTCGACTTCATGCCCGACGCCAATCCCGCCAACCCCGCGTGGGCACTGCGGCTCCCTACCCTTCTGATGGCCCTGGCAGCACTGGCCGTCATCTACGCAACCGTGCGGCGCTATTTCAGTCCGCGGGCGGGCGCACTCGCCGCGCTGGTGACCGCGACGATGCCGCAGTTCTTTTTCATTTCGCATCAAGCGATCACCGACCTGCCGCTGGTGGCCGCCATCACGATCGCGGCCTGCTGCTTGCTCGTCGCGATGCAAGAGGACCAAGAGCGCGAGGCGCCGGTGCTTCAGGTTGGCCGCTACAAGCTGTCGCTCCAGCACATCGTGCTGTTCGCCATCGTGCTGCTCGTCCTGCCGCAGGCGGTCTATCTGATCTCCCGCAACATCTCGTGGGCCGAGAGCTACGGTCTCGTCGCCCATCCCGATCGGTTCCTCTACGGCTCAGCGGGCAATGTCGACATCCCTGGGAACCCGAACCCACGCGACCAAACCCCCCGTGTTGGAGGCATCGGCGGCCAGCCGTTCGTGCAAGGGGCCCTATGGCTTGCGGTGCTCTTCTGGCTGGCGATGGTCCTCCGCAAAGAGCGGCGCCTGAGACCGCTCCTGATGTACTCCTTCTACTTTTTCTGCGCGATCGCATTCATGATGAAGGGCCTGCCCGGGCTCGCGATTCCCGGAGCGGCGGCTCTCTTCTACCTAATTGCCTCGCGACGCTGGACGCTGCTCAGCAGCGGTGAGCTCCGGGTCTCGATCGGCGTTCTGATCCTGACCGCGGTGAGCCTGCCCTGGTACCTCGCCATGTACGTGCGGCACGGCCCCGCATTCACCAACCGCCTGTTGATTCACGACCACATCAACCGACTCGCCAGTGGGGTGCACGGCGACAAGGGAACCATCGAGTACTTCCTCGCCCAGGTCGGCTACGCAACGTTCCCTTGGGTGGCTTTGATCCCGGCCGCTCTGATGGTCGGTCTGTGGATTCGTTCGAGATCGGATCGCGATTCGCGCGGCGAGATGGTGCTGTTCCTCGGGATGTGGCTGTTGTCGTCATTCGTGCTCTTCAGCGCAATGGTGACCAAGTACCACCACTACATTCTCCCGGCGATCATCCCGGCGGGCATCTTGATCGGGATCGCCCTCGCGCAGTGGTGGGGCCCGAAACGGCCGCTGGCGACGGTGCTTGCGGCCGCGGCGGGCCTCAGCGCAATCGTGGGCTTCGCCTGGCTCTCCGGAGATCCGCGGGGAGTCATTCCCGCGGATGCCATGCACGTCGAAGACTGGGTCCTCCGGCAAGCTCAACCGATGAAGGCCTACGCATTCATCGTCCTCGGCGCCGTGCTCGCGGCCATCGCCCGCTGGGACTTAGCCAAAGCCGAACCCAAGCCGCCTCCTTCGCGCTGGAGCGTCGGCCTCGGGGTGGCGTTGCTCGTTGGCGCATGCTTCGTCGTGTTCGTCGGGCGCGATTTGAGCTGGGCGACCTCGGCCCGGCCACAGGGAAACGAACGACTGATCCATCTCTTCGTCTACAACTACGGCCGACTCTGGCCTGAGCACTTGGACTACCGCGCCATTCTCACGGGCTTTGCGGTCGCAGCCAGCGTGACCACAGCCGCGGCGGCCTCTCGAACCTGGCGTCCCGTCGCGACGCGCTCGCTGCTGGCCGTGGCCGTCGTATTCTGCGTCTGGGGCTTGAACGTCTACATGGTTGACCTCTCTGCCCATTGGGGAGTTCGAGATCTCGCGCAGCGCTACTACACGCTCCGCGAAAGCGCTGACGAGCCTCTCATCGCCTGGCAGATGAACTGGAAGGGCGAGAACTTCTACACCGGTAACCGCGTGTACGTCTTCGCCGAGACCGACAACAAACAGATACGCGAATGGCTCGAACAGAACGAAGGCCGCAAGGCGTATTTCGTCCTCGAGCACAAGCGCCTCAAGAGCTTCCGAAAGCTCGTGCCCGACCGCGAGGTCCGCGAGCTCTCGACCAAACGGGACTGCAATAAGTTCCTGCTGGTTGAGCTTGAGATCTGACCCGGAAACCGAGTAGAATTCATTTGCTTGTAGGTTTCGGACGTACTGAACACCAAAAACTGGACCGATTTTCAGTACTGAGCGATCCTCTCGATCTGATGGAAAACAACGACGGAAAACTGGGCTTGCGTTTACTGGAGACGCTGTATGAGCTGGGTCGAGCCGATATTCAGGCGACCCCCGGAGTGCTCGCGACCTGGCTAGATGCTCCCGAAACATGCGTTCAGGAGTTATTGGCCCGGCTCGATGCCGAGGGCTGGGCCGACGGGGCACGGTGTCGCCTGTCGATGCAAGGCCTGGTGCTCGCGGTCTCGATGCACGGCGCTCAGAAACTCTCCCGGCAGTCAATCGCTGCGTGACCTGGTTTGAGCTGGCTTGACAGAGAGAAGGCCAACCATTATCTCGCCCTTTCTTCTGCGGAAGTGGCGGAACTGGCAGACGCGCATGATTCAGGTTCATGTGTCCGCAAGGACGTGGAGGTTCGAGTCCTCTCTTCCGCACCATTCGAGTTGTAGTCGCATCTGCTGACTCTACGATGACTCGAACTACGGTGGACTCGGCCCCTTTTAGGGGCCTGCGTACTGCGGCTTGAATCCGGCGGCTACACGGACTTTCGTCCGTTTCGCTTCGCCATATTCCAGTCGCAAGCGAGTCCTCCTTGCTCGGCCCGTGGGACGGGCCTTCGTTTATGAGACTGTAATTTTTTCATAGTAGCCGCATGTTCTGCATAGCTGGGGCGCTTGACTGCTGGCTAAATAGGGCGTGATTTCAGCTAGTTAGACTTTCTGTGGTTTCGGTATGGGTGTTGCAACTAGAGAGGGGGTGTCTGGGGAATCTAGGAAGAGGCGTGAAGGGCTTACGCTGGTGGAGCTCATGGTGGTGCTGGTGGTCATGGGGGTTCTCGTGAGTGCGGCTCTGCCGAGTATGAGCGACGGCTTGGCCGATCAACGGGTGGCGATGGTTGCTCGCGACGTAGTGTCGCTGTTTCAACGCGCGCGATACATGTCGATGGCCTACGGCCGCGCGCACCAAGTGGTCTACACCAACGATTCGGGAACCGGCCTCAGCTCTCAGGCCTACGCATTCGAAACGCTCCGCGGCACCGGCGGCTCCTGCTCACTGACTACCTTCGAAAACGCGGGCGGTGTCCTGCTCAGCGCTCTGGACTGCGACAACAACTGGCGCTGCGTCGATCATCTCTACGCCAACACCTACGACGCGGACCCGGCTGATAACGACTTGATTCGCGTCGACGGATGGAAAGACACGACGTTCTGTTATGAAGCCGGCTCGAACAATCAGGTGTTTGTCGATGCCGTGTTGTTCTCGAACTGGCAGGCCGCCGACGCGCAAGTCGGGTTCGGATTCCTAGCCTATCGCGAGGTCGATGGCGAGCCGGTCGGCGTCGCTCGCAAGATGTTGATTCCGTTTGGGACCGGATCACCACGGGTGCTGCGATGAATGGTTCGTGCGGTCGAGGGCAATCGGGTTTCACCCTCATCGAGGTCATGATTGCAATCGGCATCATGACGGTTGGCTCTCTCGGCATCCTCGCGATGCACCAGGCAGTGAGCAATGCAAACAGGACGGCTCACGAAATGAACACTGCGCTCGCGATCACCGAACGGTGGATCGAGCGCGTCGAACGGGATTCCCTCTCCTGGTCCGCGCAGGGGCTCAACAGCAGCGCACTGGTCGGGACGGTCTACCTGTCCGCGCTGGCCGGACAAGTGTCGACCAGCGGTTGGTTCAAGCCAGTGCCGTCGGATACGGACGAATCGTACGGGTTCGATTACTTTGGTGGGGACACGCGAGACGGCAGCCAAATCAAGTACTGCACCAATTTGCAATTGAGCTGGCTGAGGCAGGGAAGCTCCGCCCGGGTCGATGTCCGCACGTTTTGGTACCGCGTGGGTCACATGGTCGGCAACGCACAGCACACGAAGTGGGTGTCCGGAGCCAGTTTCAGAGGCGCGGAGTGCGACGCGGCGACCGCCACCGGTTGGGAGCTTGGCTTGGCCCCTAATGTGGACGTGATCTTCGCCTCGACAGTCGTCACCTGGCTGCGGAGGGGCGGGACATGAGAAATAGCGGCTTCACCCTCATCGAGCTGATGGTCGCAATGGTGATGGGGCTCACTGTGATCACCTCGGTATACGGCCTCGGCGCGGCGATGAGCAGACAGTTCTACGAGGAGCAACGCATTGCAACCACGCAGGGCACATCGCGGGTCGCAATCATGGAGCTTCGCCGAGACATTTCGCGCGCGGGTCTCTTCGGCTCGCCCAATGGCACCCTCGAGTCCACCTGCGATTCTACCGCTCCGAGCCTTCCGAAGCTCGGCGGCGGCACCGGCCCCATGGGCGCGTTTCAGTACTACGGCGACGAAGACCTCGCGGTCCTCGACCCGGACAACGTCAACAGCGGCATCCGCGCGGACAGGCTGCGCATTCTGACCAGCCTGTACCTGACCGATCAGCTTCTGATTCACTCCGCGAGCAGCGCGGGCGACGTCATCGTCCTGCAAACGGGCAACCAAGCGTATCGTCGAACGTTCTCATGGGGACAGACGGCAGGCCCGTTCACCAGCGGCAGCGCACCGACCTATCTGACCGGCGACCTCGCCTGGGATAGCGCCTGGGCCAGTGGCTCGGATTGGAAAGGTATTGCGCAGAACGGCGCGCGTGCTTTCCAGACAGGCTCGGTTCTCCACATCGAAACGAGCCACGGGCGACACTTCTTCCGGTCGGTCTTTGGTAAGGCCGGCAACACCCAAAACGAGGTGCGGATGCAAATTACCCCGGCTCTCCCGGTCGGCACGGCCTGTCTTCCGGGAGCCGCGGAGGGGGCCACCGTCGCGCCTCTACAGTGGGTCGAGTATGCGCTCGTCAACCCCTTCGACGCCGCCCAGGTGGGCGCGGACTTCATGGACTTCGAGGGGATGTTCTACATCGACCTCGACCCTTCGAATCCCTCCTACCTTCTCAAGAACACCACCGCGAGTGACCTTCTCGAATCGCCGAACGTGGTGCTCGTGCGACGCGTCCTCGATTCGACGACGGGAAACGTGAGGCTCAACTCCACGCAAGTGGTTGCGGAGTTCGTCAGCAACTTCCAGGTAAGCTTCCTCGTCGACACCAACTCCGGCACCACCAATGCACCGGCGCTCTCCAATGATCCGATCAGCGGCTCTGGAGCCGAATCCACGATCAACGACAACCCAGAGCAGGTCCGCTCCGTGATCATCGACTTGGGGATTCGCAGCCCGCTGGAAGATCCGACGATCCCATACTCCACGAATACCAGCGCGGGGACGCGCTTCGAGGTGAACCCAGATCAAACTGGCTCGGCGCGCGTGCGCCACATGCGCATCGAGATCCCCGTGATGAACGTGGCAAGGAGAAACCTCTGATGAAGCATCCTCGCAAGCAAGAAGGCGCCGCGCTCTTCGTCGTCTTGATGATCATCATGGTGGGCACCGCAAGCGCCGTGTACTCGGCGCACACCGTGTCCCACGAGGTCAGAGGCACGGGGTTTGCCCGCCAACAAATGCAAACGCGATACACCGCCCGCGCGGGTTTGATCGGCGCACTCGAATGGTTCGACATCTTCGGTCCATCGACCGTTCGGAACCTCATGCTGACGCCGGGGAGCACTGAGGGAAAGCAGTTCAGCTGCGTGAGTGGGAGCAGCTGTTATCCGGAGCCGCCGCTCGCCAACAATCGCCGCGCGTACCGGCTCTATCCAGAGCACTTCGAGGCTCTGCTCTCACAGGACGGGGGCATAACTCCCGGACTGATCGCGAACCTGCCCTACGATGCGGAATTCTCGTTTGGCACGACCTCCGCGCACTCGCCCGTCGTGGTGATCGATATCTACGACGAGCACGTCGTGAGCACGCTTGCGCCTGGCGCGGCGGCTCAGGGCGGCACCAAGTTCAAGTACATGCGCACGACGATGACGGCCCGAGGCCGTGCGCAGTTGAACAGCGACCACGCGGAGCCTGAGGACCACGGCCGGCAACGCAACGAGACTGCTGCCGATATGCGCGCCTACATCATCAGCGGGCCTTTCGTTACGGGGTCGCTATGAGACTTTGGCTTCACATTGCATTGGCTAGCTTGCTGCTGGCTTCACTCGGGTCGAGCACGAGGGTTTCCGCACAAGAACCCGACATTCGAAACATTCGGCCACACGTCATCCTCCTCGTCGACACGTCCGGGTCGATGGAGCGAAAGCCCAACTGCATCTGCACCACGCCGGCCTGCCTCGAGTGCCTGCCGGTGTGCAGCGCGGGCACATACGAACAGAACCGCTGGTCCGTCGTCGCGCAGGCACTGACCGGTGAGTTCTCTCCGTACGAGTGCAACTCCGACATTCGAATCGGCGGCATCTACGCGGGCGAGTACGACGAAGGCTACTTCCTTCCCCACATCCAGTTGCCCCAGGAGCTCCCGGCGTATGCCGGCTCGCAAGGCGGAAACGGGGTGCTCGATACCTACCTCGAGCGCATCAAGTTCGGTTTGATGACGTTCGACGCGATCGGCACGCTGAGCGACAGGCCCCCGCTCGTCCCCCAGGCTGCCTTCCTGACAGCGCCCTTCCCGGCAGAATCGCTCGGGACCAAGGGCATGTACTCGTACGCGGGCGACAGGCCCTATTCGTTCCCCGGCGCCCTCACGACGTACATGCCAACAACGGTGCGCGATCTGCCTCGGCGCCGGAAGGTGGTTTGGTGAGCGTCGGTGGGGATAGCACGGCGTCGATGACCTCCACGAACGCCTCGATTCAGGCGACCGTTCTTGGCGACATCGGGCTGGGCAAGAACCCTTTGCGTCCTTTCGGGGCGACGCCAACCGCCGCGCTGGTCACCGACCTCGAGTTCTTCCTTCAGACGGACAGCGACATCACGCAAAAGACAGTCGACCCTGGTCCGGGCGATCCGTTCTACGGCTGCCGCCCGCGTAGCGCCGTGCTGATCACCGACGGCTTCCCGAACGGTGACATGCGCGGAAGCCCGGTGAACTGCGAGCTGTTGGGCCAGCCCGTGGGCGCCACCGGTTGTCCCTACGAGGAGGTCGCCGACACCGTGTCTGCGATGATTGCCTCGGGGGATCTCGACAAGTTCTACGTCATCGGCTTTGCCTTGGACGGAGACCCCGCAGAAGTTGCCGCAGTCAAAGCACTTCTCGATGACGTTGCTTCGGTGGGCGACACCGATCAGGCCTTCCTGGTCGCCGATCGCGCCGAGCTCGTGACCGCGTTGAGCACGCTCCTCAACGAGCAGAACCGCGGGGCCACCAGCCGAACCGCTCCGGTGTCGACTGGCCTTTTGCCCGGCCTCGTGCAAGCGGAGTTCATCTCGGGGTTCCATGCATCGCTGGGCGTGACTGACCCATGGGACGGCATTTTGGAGCGGCGGCGAATCGAGTGTGTCTCTGGGTTCCCGGAGGTCCAGACCGTGACAGACGCCGACCGCTTCCAGTTGGTCCTCAACGGACAGTCCAGCGCTCCGACCGGCGTCGAGGCCTGGGGCTCAGACGCGGCGGTCAGCTTTACGGGCGGCTTCTCGCGAAACCTCTGGACGGTCCTGCCCGCCGACCCCGCGAACATCAACGATCACCTGGTCGGTAGCGGCAGGGACAAGCTGACCTCGCTTTCCGACGACGGCATCGACGTGCCGAGCGCGGGCGGCGAGCTCATCGACGTGCCCGTCGGCGAGTTCAGCAAGGCCATCTCGCCGGAATACTTCTTTGGCGTGGGCAGCGTAGACACCGCCCAACGCGACACGATCGTCGACTGGATACACGGCGTCGCGGGGAGCGGGCGCGAGGACGAGCGCCTTGGCGACATCTATCACTCGACCCCGGCCATCGTCGGACCTTTGGTGGACGATATCGAGGACCGTTCCTACAACGACTGGCGTTTGGGCCTAGCGCATCAGGAGAGCCCGGATTCTCTCGAAGCCTCGCCCAACTGGCAGCTCAACCGGCGTCCACGGGTGATTTACGCATCGACGAACGACGGTATCATCCATGCGTTCTTGGCCGATGACTACGACTCCAGCACGTTCACGGTCGGCAACAACCTCGAAGAATTCGCGTGCGCCGGAAACAAGGACGCAGGAACCGAGCTCTGGGGCTTCATACCGCCGATGTTCCTGGACGACCTCGACGACCTGCTGTCGGGAGGCAGCAAGCAGTGGTTTGCCGACGGCAGCATCCAGGTGCGCAACCTCTACGACGTGCGCTCCTTCGCGCAGGATGATGGTGGCGGCGGAACGACCGACTCGCCCGCAGGGCAAACCAACGTCTGGCGCACTGTTCTCTTCCTCAGCTTCCGAAACGGCGGCCAGGGGATGGTGGCGCTGGACGTCACGAATCCCTGCAAGCCCGAGTTCCTGTGGCAGTTCACCGACGACAATCTCGGCGACACCTACGGACAGCCTACCGCCGCTCAGATCTTCCTCGAGGATGACGATCCCACTCCGAGGGGGAACTCGGGCGGCCCAATCGTGTTCAAGCCCAGGCAGTCGCACGGCGTGATTATTCTGCCCGGAGGGCAGGGCGTGGAAGACGCGGGCTCCTGCCCACTCGTCGCTGGCCCCGAGCTCCCTGAGGGAATGGACACGGCGACCGGCACGAACATTAGCCCGCGTTCCGACCGCCGCTGTTGGCGCGGCACCCTCTCGGTCCCCCCGGCGACACGACACGGCAGAGCCCTTTACTTCATCGATCTGATAACGGGCTCGGTCATCCAAAAGTTGGACGAGGATATCTTCCCGGCACCGTTGAATGGCGCGGTTTCGGTCTTCCGAGGCGATACAGGCACTGTGGGAAGCACGGCATACACCGTCGACGCGGACGGCGTGCTTTGGCGCATCGACATGTCCTCCGCAGATCCGGAAGACTGGGAGGCCGAAGCGCTGCACGACCTCTACTACGACGAAGCCTTTGACGCCGCCGAGCCGACCTATTATCCGCCCGCGCTCACGATCAATGGCGACGGCGAAGTCGTGATCCTGGTGGGAACGGGTAATATCGACGTGCTCGACGACGCCTCTGCGGTGAATCAGGTCGTGTCGATCACGGAGAAACTGACCTTCGACGCCAATGGCTTCGTGGACAAGCTCGAAGGCCGGCTCAACTGGGAGATCGAGCTCGAGCCCGGCGAACAAATGACCGGCCCCGTCGAGCTCTTCGGTGGACAGGTCTTCTTTGGGACCTTCAAGGCGGGCGGCGGCACGGCGATCGATGCCTGTCCATTCGGCGGAAGCCGGATCTTCGGCGTCCACTTCCTGGATGATCCCTTGAGCGCGGGAGACCTGATTCCCTTGCTCGAAGACAGCATCGGCAACCCCACCATCAGTCTCGATTCAAGCGACATCCCGGACCTGGAGAACAGCCTGCTAGTGGGCCTGCAAGTCACCCAGCAACCGGTCTGCACGACGACACAGGACGTCACCCTCACCGATCCGTTCGATGGCACGAGCACGACCCTCGCAATGCCGCACTCCTCGAGCGGGCGTGAGTTCCGGCTGATGGCTCACCTCAGCGGATCTGCAACCACCGTCGGCGGTCTGTCGATCAACATCCTCGACGAAGCGATCACCGCGCCCGAAGGCTTCACGGTCATCTCGGGCATGGCTGAGACGCTGGAATGATCGGCGCGGCGGTGATAGCTCCTAATCCGATGTACAGATCAAGGCTCCTCGTCCTGGCTCTCCTTGTAACGCTCTCCAGTTGCACGTCGAAGCCCGAGCCCGGCGCTCAGCCTAGGCGCGACGATGCTCGGGCCGAAAAGAAGGGCGACGAAACCATGAAGAGGAAGCCCATCACCCGAAACTACGATGCGCAAGGGCGCCTGCTGCCATCCGAGAACTACGTCGTGGGCATTCGGCTTCCTCGTGGCGCTGAATTGTTCCGCGAAGATGAGCTCCATCACGTGTATCGAATCCGTGCTCCGATCAGCAAGGTGCTCAAGTACATCGGGCCGATGATGATCACAGGCAACGTGGAACGTCGCGGCAAAGGTGCGGTCTACAAGCGGGCAAGCGTCCGTGGTGCGGAGGTCAACCCAACGAAGGTCGACGTATCGATTCTCGAAGTGGGCAGCAACATGACGCGGATCTCGGTGACGGAGCTTCCGCCTCCGCCCAGGCACACCCCGAGCTCGGACCAAACCAAGGCCGCCGCCAAGGCATCCTTCCGCATGCTCGACTGACGGGCGCGCCTCGTCAGGGTTCCCGATAGGCAGCAAAGGTGCATTGCACGGCGCCGGCGCTGAGCGACTGCGTGACGACCATGCTGGTGGACACTCGTCCCGGGTCCTCCATTCGCCGTAGCCGCTCGATCAACAGCGCAACACGTCGCGCCCAGACACGGCTCCGAAGCTCGGGGACCGCAACCTGACAGGCGACCGGACCGTGAGGAAAGGCCCCGAGGAGCCCGTGGAATCGCTTGACGGTGGCGCTCGATACCTGTCCGCTCTGGGTGAAAAAGCGCTCCGAGCGAATCACGACACCGCTGCCCATGCGATCCGCAGCGAATCCCATCACCAACGCTGTTTCGACGAGCCCGGTCGCGGCCCCGGGCGCAGGTTCGGGCCATTGGACGCGCATCTCTCCAAGGAGTGCCTCGGTCCTCCACAAGAGCGCTTCGGCCGCTTTGGCGGACTCGGGGCGTCTGTGTGCGACGACATCAGCGCGCTCGCGCAATGGCCTGAGTTGCTCATCGCCTGCACCGAGGGCGGCAGCAAGGGCGAGGTTGAACCTCGCCCGCGTCAAGATCGCATCGAGGGTTGCAGCGCTCACGGTGGGACTTCTGCTCAGGGCTCCCAGCCGTTCCGCCTCCTTGAGCGCGACAGCTCTGGCCTCGTAGCGAGAGATATCGCGGGCCACCACCACGGAGGCATCCTGGTCGCGCGCGAGCTGTTTAGCCCAGCGCTCCTCCTCGCGCTGGAGCGCGGCACGGCGCCGATCGAGCTGCACGCGTTCGGCTTCAGTGGCGGCCGCGGCTAGCCAAAGCCGTGCCTCGGTACGTCGGTCCTCCGCCGCTTCGTCGTCTCCACGTCGCGCCGCATCGCCGGCTTGGGTCCAAGCTGCCTGCGCCTGCTCGTACAGATCTGGAGCATACTCGCGAGCGAGCTCGGCAGCGGGGGAGGCAAAGAGCGAGTCGGAAGTCCGTGTCGCTTGCGGGGCCGCACAGCCGAGCCCGACCGCACACGACACCGTCAAGACCACGCGCAACATCAAGGCCGCGCTCCTTCGCGCGCGAGGGCAGCCCGGTCTCTCATGAGCGCTTCGAGGACGCGGCGCTGAGCGTTGGCACGCTCGCGCATTGCGGTCAGCCGGCGCTGCGTCGCAAACAGCTCGGCCTGAACGGTGCGGCGCTCCATCTGCCGTTCCGCCAAGACCATCGCCGCACGGGCGATTTGCTGAGCTCGCGAGACCGCGTTTACATCTTCGACGGGTCCCGATGCCGTTTCTAGCGCGCGGCGTGACTGCTCGAGCGCGCCTTTGGCGTACTTCGCGTCGTCCCGTGCCTCGAGCTGGCGGAGCCTGTTTTGCAGCTGCGCGGTCTGCATTCTCAAAGCCGCATCGTCGGCCAACCCGGAGGCCGCCGGAAAAAGGCAGACAAGCCCAATCAGAATGAGACAGGCGCACGTCGCGCGCGCCCAACTGTGCTCATTGATACGTGAAACGAAGCTCGTAATCGCAGATGCGATACACGTCGCCGTCTTCGATGCGCTTGGATTCGACACGTTGACCCGCGAACTCGATTCCATTCGTGCTGCCCAAGTCCTTCATGAAGTACACGCCATCGTGGAACACAACCGCCGCATGCCTTCGCGAAATGTTGCCGTCGCGAATCGCGAGATCTGCGCTTCGCGCGCCTCGCCCAATGATGAACTCGTCTTTCCCGACGGGAAAGGTTTGGCCATTGAACTGAAGGACCAGGACTCGGCGACCTGCGGCGCCCGAAGGCCGGTGTCCGGGAAGCGGCGGCGGTGCGGTAACGCGCGGTTGCGCCGTTGGGCGGCGGGACGGTACCGGTGTCAGCATAGGAGCTGGCCGAGCTTCGATGGGCGGCGCGCCCATCGAGGCGGCGCCTGCCACGGCGGAGCCTACGAGCTCTTGTGCATCGACGGCGGCAACGGTCTGGTCGCGAGAGCGCGCGTACTCTCGCATCGCCTCGTTGATCAGATAGTCGACCGAGCATTGGCGCTCGGAGCTCATGCGGTCGAAGATGTCGAAGAGATAGTCGCGGCACTGAAAGGCACGCACCGTTTTTCTGTCGCCCTGATCACCCATCGCTTCGACTACTCACTTTTGGTCACCCTGCTCACGCGTCCGAAGCGCTTTGATGGCCGCGTCAGCAACTTGGCCCACCTTTTTCACCGGTGGGTTCAGCTCCGACCAACCTTCTCCCGAAACTGCGCCCTCGTCCGACATCAATCGCTTCATCGCGGGAACATCTGCGTCCCCGCCTCTGCGTTCAAGATAGCGCAATGCGACCACACGATTCCACCACTGTTGCGAATCGAGCAGCGTCATGACGGTGGATGTAGGCGGAGGTGTCATTTGGCTCATCCGCGTGGCATAGCCCTCGAGCTCTTCAGGCTCATACTGAACCCCCGCAGCCGCCGGTAATCGTTGGGAAAATGGCTCGATCGTCGACGGCCCACCCAAGGACAGCACCAGCTCGCCCGCCCGCCAGCGCAAGCGCTTGGCAAGCTTATCCCCCGCGGAGCAGGAAGCCGCGCTGCATCCCACCCGCTCCACGAGCGGCCAAAGCCGGGGGATCGCGCGGCGGCTTCGGATGTCTCCGACGCGATCGAACGCATAGTCGCGAACCTCGATTGGGTTGCTCGAATCGAGCGCTATCGAAAGAAGGCGGTTGAGGTGCGCGCGGGTCACGTGCCCTTCGAGGGCCTTGAGCGCAGTGGCTCGTCGAGCGTTGAGGCGCTCGACCCATGCTTTCCCGTCATTCGTCCCAGGCTTGGTATCCGCAATGCCCAGCAAGCGAGCGCTGACCACCTCCTGGTCGCCTAGGTGCCGCATCGCCGGGAGCACACCCTGGTTGAGATAGTTCTCGCGATTGTAGAGGGCCAACGCGTTGACGCGCTTGTCGTCCGCCTTCTCGCCCGACGCTTCGATCGTCTCGCGAATCTGGCTCGCGAGCCACTTCACGAACGCGGGCCTCTCCATCTCTTTTTCGATAGCCACCAGCCGTGCACCTGCACGCTTCTTGGTTTCTTCGTCACTATCTTCGCCGACAATTTCGGCGATCTTGATCATCGCCTGAGGAGGCATTTTCGCGTGGAGGGCGTCGACCAGCATGACTGCCGCGTCCGGACCCAGCGCGCGCGTCACCTGCCCGGCACTGTAGTCTCCGGCAAGGCTGCGACCCTCGAAGTCGGCCGAGTACCAGCCCACGACCGAACGGATGAGATCGTCCCTGGCGTCTTCGGGTGCGTACGGAATCACCATGTACGCCGCATCCTTCGCACGAACTTCCGCCGGATCGGGACCCTTGCTCGCCTGATCGGGTTCCTTGGACAGCAACGCTTCCAAGCGCGGAATCATCCCGCCAACGATCGCTTCGCTCGCCGCCGCGTCCTCGCTGCGAAGGTCGTCGAGCGCTCCCTTGAGCAGAGCAAGGGCGTCGACGTCGCTGCGATCCATCTCGACAATCGCGAGCGCAGCTTCCGTTCTCAACTCGGGGCTATACCCTTCGCTGCCGATCACCGCGACGAGTCGAGTCGGACCTTTGACGGTCCCCTTCCATTGCTGAACGTCGTCGCTGTCGACCTTACACCCGGTCAGCAGCACCCCGACGGCCGCGCAAAGAATGATGATCTTTGTCGTCCAACCCATCCGACTTAGGAAACCATCCCCCTTGAGCATGCAACCCGCCAAGATAATAGAGGATTCCGCCAGGCAATCAAGAAGCTCTAGGACTCGTGATTTCTTGACGATAGGGGGCCGCACGCATAGCCTCCATCTGTAGGAGACCGCTTACTTGCGCGCACACGAAACCACCTCTTCGGGCGACCTGGTGGCGCCGGACGGCAGGCGGCAGGACGTCCTTGCGATCCTGACCTTGACCGCAACTGTACTGCTAACCCTTGCTCTGATCTCATACGACGCGCGAAACGGCACGGCGAACCTGGTCGGGCCGGTAGGTCACAGGTTCGCCAGGGCGTTGATGCTCGCGTTTGGGCTCGTTGCCTGGTGCCTGCCGCTCGAGGGCGGCTTGCTGACGTACCGCTTGTTTCGCCGCCGTTCCGCGATGCTTGGCCTAGCGACACTGGCATCGACGCTCGTGCTCGTAGTGATCGGCGCGGCCTTGGCCCATCTGTTGGTCGAGCCGCAGGCGGTATGGGGGGCATCACCTGGGGGAGCTGTCGGGGAGCTCCTCGGCGAAGTCTTTCGCTCGCTGCTCGGATTCTACGGAACAGTGATCATCGGGTTCGCGATTCTAGGCAGCGCCGTGATCCTGAGGACACCTTGGACACTCGAAGAGGTGGCTCAGGCGTTCGTGCGCCTGGGGCACGCGGCATGGGCGAAGGTTCGGAGCGTGTTCGTCGCGCTGCGCGAGGCATGGGCGGAGGCGCGTGAGCTCCACGAGGAAGAAATCCGCGTGAGTCAGCCGCGCATCATGGGCGTGCACTTCGATGATGACGCAGAACTAGACGGGGAGCCCGCGGCGCCGCTGGTCGTCCCCGCGCCCAGGCCGAAAGCGCCGGAGTCCAAACCGGTCACGGGGCAGGGCCCGACGATCGTCGCGCCGAGGGAAACCAAGCAGAAACCATTGGAGATCTCGATGCGCTCGAGGCGGGACCATCGCGACTTCCACCTGCCTTCAACCAGCCTCCTCGATGAGCCCGATTCCTCGGTGATCCACGTCGACACAGACGTCCTCCGGGAAAACGCCGAGCTGCTCACCGAGAAACTTGCGGCGTACGGCGTGCGGGGCCGCGTGGACGAGATTCATCCGGGGCCTGTCGTGACGATGTACGAGTTCGAGCCGCAAAGCGGGACGAAGGTCTCCAAGATCGCGGGTTTGGCCGACGACCTCGCCATGGCCTTGGCAGCGCAGAAGGTTCGTATCGTCGCCCCAATCGCGGGCAAGGCTCGCGTCGGGTTCGAGCTGCCCAACGACGTACGACAGGCCGTTTACCTGCGCGAGATCCTCGAAGACCGCCGCTGGGAGAAACATAGCGGCGCGCTGCCGATGGCGCTTGGCAAGGACATCGCGGGACAGCCCGTGTACGCCGACCTTGCACGGATGCCACACTTGCTGGTGGCCGGTGCGACCGGGTCCGGTAAGAGCGTCGCGCTCAACGTGATGCTGACGTCGATCCTCGCAAAGAAGACGCCGGAAGAGGTCCGGATGCTGATGATCGATCCAAAGGTCGTCGAGCTGCAGGTCTTCGATGGTATCCCGCACATGTTGCTGCCAGTCGTGACCGACATGAAGAAGGCCTCGCTCGCCCTTCGCTGGGCGGTCGACGAGATGGAGCGTCGCTACCAGTTGTTTGCCGACTCTGGCGCTCGCAACATCGATACGTACAATCGGCGCGTCGACCGCGTGCTACGCGGTGATCTTCCGCCTGAGAAGTTCATGCCGAAGCGCCGGAGCAAGGTCAGCGCGCAGGACGCGAACGGGCAGGAGATTCTGCTCGACCCAAGCGACGGCGAGGCAGCGGATGCCGAGAACTTCGAGCCCGAGAAGCTGCCGTCCGTGGTGATCGTGGTCGACGAGTTCGCGGACCTGATGATGGTCGCGGCCAAGGACGTCGAGGCCTGCATCGCCCGCCTCGCACAGAAGGCACGAGCGGCGGGCATCCACATCATCCTCGCAACGCAGCGCCCGAGCGTCGACGTCATCACCGGCATGATCAAGGCCAACTTCCCGGCCCGAATCGCGTTCAAGGTTCCTCAACGCCAAGACTCGATGACGATCCTCGGCCGCTCCGGCGCGGAACATCTCCTCGGGATGGGCGATATGCTGATGATCCCACCAGGCGCGAGCGATCTTCAACGCGTGCACGCTGCGTACGTCAGCGAAGAGGAAGTGAAGGCGGTGTGTGACTTCCTGCGGGAACAGGGCGAGCCGGTTTATCAACAAGAGATCCTGAAGCCGCGGGAGGATGAGGGGTTCGGTAGCGAGAGCGACGACCCGCTCTACGACAAGGCGGTCGCGGTAGTCGCCAACGCAGGCTACTGCTCGATCAGCCACGTGCAGCGACAGTTGAGCGTCGGGTACAACAAGGCAGCGAAGCTAGTGGAGCGCATGGAGCAAGAAGGAGTCGTCGGACCGCCAAGCTCGAAGGCCGGCGGACGTCGAGAGGTCCTCGTCGGGCCAGCGTGACCACGGCCAAAGACAAGACCTTCCGTCGCAACGTCATCATCTACACGATGGCGAGCGCTATGGGGGGCCTCGTCCATCTGGCGCACTTGCTGTGGACCCATCTACTCGACGCAGCAGACTACGGTCGCTTTGCGATTCTGGAGGGCGTGGTGTTTGGGTTTGCGATCGCGACCGTCACGCTGGCGCCCCAGCAATACATCCTCGTCTACCTCCATAAGAAGCCTCGCCCGGAGCTAGCCGGGGATCTCGGCGGCGTTCTCGGTCTCGCGTTCCTGGTCGGAGGCTTGACCACCGTCGCAGTCTTCATCCTCCCCGATTCGTTCTTCGTGCTCGGGGTTGAAGCCGTCCCCCGCTGGGCCGTAGCGGGCATGATCGTTGCCGCAACACTTGCCACCGGCCGCATGATGGCGCAGTCGATCAACGAGACGCAAAGTCAGCCCACGCGCGCAGCGCTATGGTCAGACTTCGTCGACGGTACCCGGCCGTTCATCGCGATCGCGCTCTTCTTCTTGCTCGGTTGGACCTGGGAGGCGCGCTGGGGCGGGCTCGTGTTGGCCCAAGTTGGCTCGGGGCTCGCAGCGATCTGGATCTTGTCGCGACGAGGCTGGCTCGGGCGCCCTCCTTCGCTCGCCACCCTGAGCGAACCGCTGCGATTTTCCCTTCCGATGATTCTCGCGGGGCTCGCGTATGTTGGGTATCAAAGCGCCGACCGCCTTTACGTCGCGCTCTGGGGTGGCGTCGCCGCGGCAGGGCGATACGAGGCCTCCTACCGCCTGGCCTTGCTAGTGAACACCGTCAACGTAGTGACGCTCAAATCGTTCACGCCCATATTCTACTCGGCCTACGGAAGAGGCGATCGTGAAGCGGCAGCGAGGCTCCTCCGCAAGACGAGCCTTCAGGCCGCGGCATGGATCGCTCTCTTAGTCATCCTGCTACCCTTGATCGCGGTGTACACCCCGCTCTTGGCGGAATCGTATCGCACCTCGCCCGATGTCATCCGTTCGATTCCAATCCTCGCCGCCGGGTTAGGGTTTCTTGGCATCTCGTTTCTCTGGCAAGCCCCACTCCTCGCGCGAGGAAAACCAAAGACCGTCTCGGCAATCGCCATCACCTCGGCCCTCGTCAACCTCGGAGCCGACGCCATCTTGATCCCTCGCATGGGAGAGGTCGGCGCCGCATGGGGAACCTTCGTCGCGTTTGGCTTCATGCTGGCGGTCACGATGGCGGTGGTGTGGCGCGCAGGGCGACGCGACACGGGGATGTGACGTAGCGGCGCGCGACTGCGATGCCGGAGAACGGCTCGCGACGGGCGTGCTCGCGATCGGGGCCCGCTCAGCCGTCTCTCTAAGTCGCCACACGTCTAGGCTCCCGCCCACTCACTGTGCTGCCCATCCCGAGCCGTTCTCCTCCGTACGCGTCTACTTACGGAGCGACAGGGACGGAACAGGTCTTAGAGCTCGGGCCCCGAGGCCCGAGGAACATTGTCGCTACCTCTGACGCTGGCGCTGTCACTGACGCTGACGCAAGATTCGGCAGATGTCTTCCGATGACGACCTGATCGCTCTCGACCGTGCGCACCTGTGGCGTCCTTACACCTCGAGCGACGACCACGAGAAGCGTTCCCTGCTCGTTGTGGATCGGGCCGAAGGACCTTGGCTGATCACAGCGGGGGGGCGTCGTGTTCTCGATGCGAGCGGGTCGTGGTGGTGCAACAACCTCGGGCACGGGCACCCGCGGCTTCGGGGGGCGATCGTGCGGCAGTCGAAGCAGCTCATGCACTGCACGCTCGCGGCCGCAACGCACGAGCCTGCTTCGCGCCTTGCTGCCGAGCTCGTCGACGTCACCCCGCAGGGGCTCAACCGAGTCTTCTACAGCGATAACGGCTCGACCTCGGTTGAGGTTGCATTGAAGATCGCGTTTCAGTACTGGCAGCAGAACAGTAGCCCGGGGCGCAATCGCTTCCTCGCTCTGCCCGGCGCCTATCATGGCGACACCCTCGGCGCGATGAGCGCGGGAGACGTCGATGAGTTCAGCGGCATCTTTCGCCCGCTCCTCTTCGACGTACAGCGGCCGCCGGACGTCGTCGACCAGCAGTGGGAACCGGTCTTCGAACGGCTGTTTGCGCTCCTTCGCGAAGACGCCGCCCGGATCGCAGGCGTGATTGTCGAGCCGATCGTGCAGGGGGCCGCCGGAATGCGGATGTACCCCGCCGAGCTCCTGGCCGCGCTGCGACAGGAAACCGAACGGGCCGACACGTTCTTGATCGCCGACGAAGTCTTCACTGGCTTTGGCCGAACGGGCCCGATGTGGGCGTGCGACCATGCAGCGATCACGCCAGACCTTCTCTGCACGGCAAAAGGGCTCTCGGGCGGCGCGCTTCCTTTCGCCGCCACGTTGGCCACCGACCGCATCTACGATGGCTTCCGCGGCGACAAGAGCCGCGCACTCATGCACGGGCACACTTTCTGCGGCAATCCTCTAGGCGCAGCAGTCGCCCGCGAAGTCCTCGCGATTTACCGTGACGACAAGATCCTCGAGGCCGCGAAGCCCAAGGCCGCCAGGCTCGCGAAGCGGATGGAAGACATGACCGAGGTCCCGGGTGTGACGGCCCCACGCTCACTCGGCATGTGCGCTGCCTTCGAAGTCGGTGCACGTGGCTACATGGGTACGATCGGCTGGCAGATCTCTGATGTAGCCCTCGAGCTAGGGGCCCATCTTCGCCCCCTGGGCAATACGGTGTACGTCGTTCCACCTCTAAACATCGAAGACGCTGACCTCGAGCGCTTGCTCGACATCGTGCGCGAATCCACCGAACGCGTGCTAGTAAGCGCCCAGTGACCGAGAACACCTCTACAGCCGCGAGCCTGCCGCCTCGCTATCAGGCGTACGGCCTCGCAATCCTCGGCGGCGTACTCTACTTCCTGGGCTGGGCCGGCTTTGGTGTTTGGCCGCTTTCGCTGCTGTGCCTGGTCCCACTTTGGGGCGCTTTGGAGCTCGGCTTGGGACGCACCTGGCGTCACACCTTCGCAGTCGGTTGGTTGTACGGAGCCGTCATGTGCGCCGGCGGCTACCACTGGCTCATCGAGTTCTTTGAGGTGTTCTCGGGATATGGGTTCGTCGCGAGCATCCTTTTCTGGTTCGTGTTTTCAGCCTATCTCGGATTCAACTTCGCGGTCTACGGCCTGCTGTACCGCGCGCTCCGGCGGCGCGGCTGGGGGACGAGCATCGTCGCCATCCCACCCCTGCTCTTGATCGAGTGGCTGTATCCTTCGCTCTTTCCAACCTATCTTGCTAACGGGCTGCATCTTCAAACGACGCTCATTCAGATCGCCGACCTCGGAGGTCCGATGCTGGTCACGGTCGTGATCGCGTTGATCAACCTCTCGGTCTACGAAGCCTGGCGCTGGCGGCGGCAACGCCGGAATGCGCCCAAGTTGGTTTGGGGCCTCACGATCGCGGCAGTCGCCCTCACATGGATCTACGGCACGGTGCGGATCGGCCAAGTCGAAGCGGAAATGGACGCGGCACCGGTCCTTCGTTTGGGCATCGTGCAGGTGAACATGGGCATCTTCGAGAAGCGCACCGAGGCCATCGAGGGCCACCGGCGCCACCTCGAGCAAAGCCGCCAGCTCGAAGAGGAGGGCGAGCTCGACCTCCTCGTCTGGCCCGAATCCGCCTACGTCGGCGGTCTACCCCGCAAGCTGCCTACGAACGTAAGCCAAGTCCGTCAGGATCTGAAATCCCCGATCCTTTTCGGAGGCGTGTCGACCGAGCTCGTCGACGGCGAACGCAAGATCTACAACACCGTATTCCTGATGGACGAACAAGGCATGGTGCGGTCGACCTACGACAAGACCTATCTGCTGATGTTCGGAGAATACCTGCCCTTTGGGGATACGTTCCCAAGCCTGTACAAGCTCTCTCCGAACAGTGGCCGCTTCACGGCAGGGACTCACGTTCGCCCGATGACCCTCGGAGAGTGGCGAATTTCCACGCTGGTTTGCTACGAGGACGTGCTCGCACGTTTCACGCGCAAGATGGTGCGTGAGGGTAAGCCCCACGTGCTGATCAATCTCACGAACGACGCCTGGTTTGGCGACACCCAGGAGCCTTGGATTCACCTCCTCTTGTCGAAATACCGCGCGATCGAGCACCGCCGTTACATGGTGCGCGCGACCAACAGCGGCGTCAGCGCCGTGGTGGATCCCCTCGGACGCGTCGTCGCCCAGACCGGACTGCTCACCCGCGAAAACCTTCGCTACGACGTTCACATGCTCGACGGCGACACCGTCTACACGCGCTTCGGAGACTGGCCCGGTTGGCTCGCTCTCGCAGCGCTCGCCTGGATGCTCATTCGTCGCCGAGACGCGGGGCGATGAGCAATCGGTAGCTGCCGTCTTCGGCAGACACCGTTTCGGCGACCTGGATGGGACGGCTTGCGGCGCCTTCAGTGCTCGTGAGCACATACGCGCGGACCAGCGCGTCCGGCACGACCTCGCCATCGCTGGTTCGGATGACGCCGCGAACCGGAATGGGAGGGTCCAACCGATAGTTGCGCGCCAAGTCACCAAGCTCCGCACTCATCACCAGCTCCGGCTCGACCAGCCAGGCGAAGCCGGTTTCCGACGACACCTTCACCTGCATGTCGTAGAGCCCGGTATCCACGCTCATCGCGAAGGCGCCAAGGTCATTGGACACCGCCTCCTGGGACCTGTTCATTGCGCCCAAGTCTGCAACGACGCGAGCACGAGCGAGGATCGTAACCCCCGATGCAAACTCATCGCGGAACGTCGTCACCCAACCTCGAAGGCCAACCTGCAAAGGGACGATCAAGTCCTCGGTCGCCGTGAGATCTTCACCAACCAGCGATTCGGCAGAAAGGATGCCCCAGGTGTTTTCGACGTCTTCAGGCGGGATGACCGTGATCGAATAGAAGCCCGGCAGGAGCTCGGCTCCGAAGCGGCCCTCCTCGTCTGTGGTGGCTGACCCGCTGAACGAGCCTTCGAGCCCAAGCTGACTCTTGTCAAAGATGCCGGTCGACAGGAACCGCACGGTCGCGCCTGGTACCGCGCTGTCGTTCGCGTCGCGCACCCGGCCGGTGAACTGAACGGGGCTGAGCCGCGGAATGTGAATGCGCTTCTTGATAGGGTCGTCGGCGAAGGCCAGGTCTGGATCGACGGACACCGCCGGGAACGGATCGCGTCCGACGCTGGAGGTCACGCGAATCAAGTAGTCGGAGGCGGTGTCGCTGATGCGAATCGCAAAGCGGCCGTTCTCGTCGGTTTCCGCGATGGAAGAGACGACGCGCCCGTTCTGCCTATCGATTGCGCGGACCTGCAACCCCGCCTCGGGGAGCTCCGCCTCGCTGTCGACGCTGAGAACCTCGGCCTCCAAAGTGCACCCAACGTTGATGTTGTCTGTACAGCCGTTGGCGAGGTTCGCCGGAAACACAACGTCGAAGCGGAAGGGCTCACTGGGTTCGCCATCGTCGATGGAAAGCTCCAGGTAGAGCGGTGGGAGGCTGCGAATCGCGGGAGCCAACGCCTCTGTGGGCGTCGTCACCATGTCACTGCTCGGCAGCACGAACACGTCGTAGGTTTCGCCGGCAACCAACACCGTGCTGAAGTCGTAGCCCTCCGGCCCATCTCCACCCGCCGCCTCGCGCGAGGTGTCTACTTCGACCGCAGCGGGCGTCAGCGGCGCTACGGGCCCAGCCATCCGGCGAACGAAACGAAGGGTTGCAGGAACAGGAACGCCGTCCCAGCGAACCAGCCCGACAACCTCACGAGTCGCCGGCAGGACGAGGTCACGGATGCTCGATCCGGAGACCGTGTCCGAGGCAAACGCCCAGCTCGCGGGCATCACGAGCTCCGGGTCGGACGAGTCACGCAGCACCTCGATCGCGACGTTCACCGATGCGCCCGAGTCGTCGATGCAGATATTGCCATCGCACACCCCTTCGGCGCAGCTCGTGTCGGTCGTGCACGAGTTGTCGATCGCCAAGACGTCGGGCGAGCCAAAATCACATCCGACGACGGCGACGAACGCCAAAATCCAACCCGCCCTCATCGGCACTCCACGGTGATCACGGGGTTGTCGGCGTTGGTGACTTCGACCCACCAGGTCACTTGGTCGATGTCGCCGGGCTCGACGGGGCGGCGCTGCTCGACGTTGCTGGCGAACTTGCCCACCACGACCAGCTCGATCTTGTGGCATTCGCCAGGGTCGAGCTCGTCATAGGAAATCGTGAACGTCCGCGGGCGTTCGAGGAAGCCTGTCGGCTCGATCTCGCCATCCTGGATGGGAAACTCCGCTGCGGGCGGCGCGGGCGCGTCGAGAAAGATGCGGTAGTCGAGCGTCTGGTCGAAGTTCGGGTCGCGGATGATCACCTGAAGCGGCATCTCGGGCGACTCGGCCGGGTCGTCGAGATTGATCTGGCCGATCTCGTTCAGTGGAAAATCTGCGAGCGGCTCGCTGATGATCGAAGGCGGAAAGTTCTCCACCGGCTCGAACTCGATCGTGCCGGTCGCAATGCAGCCGCTGCTCGCGGCAGAGGCGACCAGCGCCACACATGAAGCAAAGAAAACCATCCCAGTGAATTTAGAAGCAAAGGCCATGCCGCGGCTCCGGAGCCAAAAATCCTTGGGTTTTCAACATTGTCCCATGAAATTGGAGGGTCACCTATGACATTAATGTCAGCCTCTGGCAGGTCCGCCAGGCTCCGGGGCGTCCGGTTCGCGCTCTAGATATCGGAACACGGTCCGTGGATCGACCCCCAGGTCACGCGCCGTCCGCGTTCGATTGCCCCCGTTTCGCTCGAGGACTTCGAGTATGTACTGCCGCGTGAAGTCCTCGCGCGCCTGTGTGAGCGGGACGACTGCACGCTGCTGATCAGCGCCGAGGTCGAGGTCGTCAGCTCCGATCAGGGTCTTGTCCGCAAGCACGATCGCCTTCTTGATGCGATTCTCCAACTGACGGATGTTGCCCGGCCAGTCGTAGTCGTGCATCGCTTCGAGCGCCTTGGGCGTGAAGCCTTTGACCGGCGCATCGAACTCCGCGGCGTACTTGTTGAGCAAGAACTTCGCGAGGATCGCGACGTCGTCACCACGCTCCCGAAGCGGCGGCAGGTGAAGGTTCACGACGTTCAAGCGATAGTAGAGATCCTCGCGAAACGTCCCTTCCTTGATCGCGGCGTCGAGGTCGCGATTCGTCGCGGCGAGCACCCGGATATCGACGGCCTGTGGCTTCGTGTCGCCGACCTTCACGACCACGCGCTCCTGAAGCGCCCGCAGGAGCTTGACCTGGAGCGCGAGAGGCATCTCCCCGATCTCGTCGAGGAAGAGTGTGCCCCCGTCCGCCGCCTGGAAGCTGCCCTTTCGCGTGGAGACCGCACCGGTGAAGGCCCCGCGCACGTGGCCGAAGAGCTCCGACTCCATGAGGTTTTCAGGAATGGCGCCGCAGTTGACGACCATGAACGGTCCTTCGGCACGGTTGGAGCGACGGTGTAGCTCCCGGGCAAACAGCTCCTTCCCGGTACCGGTTTCCCCGGTGATCAGCACATTGATATCGGCCGGCGCAACTTTCTCCACACGCCGAAAGACCTGCTGCAGGCTCGGACAACTCCCGATGATGTCGCCGAACCGCTGCGACTCGAGCTCCTCGGCGATACGGTCGCGATCGGTCGTGAGCTGATTGAGCAAAATCGCGTTCTGCAAGATGAGCGAAGCCTGCCCTGCGAATACCGTCAGAACTTCCAGGCTCGATTGCTCGAAGAGGTTCACCACGTTGTCATTGCCGACGTAGATCAATCCGAGAAGCTGCCCCTGCGCGATTAGCGGCGCCACCATGACCGAGCTGAGCTGCAAGTCGAGCACGCTCTCACTGGAATTGAACATGGTGTCGTTGACGGCGTCGCTGACGATCAGCGGTTGACGTGTCTCGATGCAACGTCGAAGGATGCTGTCCGAAAGCTGCGTGACCGCGTCCGGTACCGTCTCTCGATCCACATTGCGCGCCGCGGTGATCTCCGGGTCGCCATCTCGGAGCAAGATGACGAATCCTTTGTTCGCGTCAACGACGTCGATCACGGCGTCGAGCAGCGCCTCGATCTGCTCGGGGATTGCGCGGATCTCGAGCAAGCGACGATTGAAATCGCTCAGCTTCATCATCCCCTCGATCTCCGAGGTGTACGAAGCCCTGCCGTCAGCATCGGGGTCGCGGGAAGTGCTCTCGTCGTAGAGCGAGAAAACCAGGTCGACGTCACCGAGCGTCAACCTGTCGTTGTGGAAGATCTTCGACTTCTTCTTCTTCTTCCCGTTGACCAGAAGAGCCGCGCCGGGGTCTACCGCAGCCACTGAAAAGTCCCGCCCATCAAACACTACCTGTGCGTGATGAGCCTCCAACAGCCCGGAGTCGATCGACACGTCATTGGCCCCCGCCCGCCCGATCGAGGTAACGCGCTTGTAGATCCCAAACACGCGGGGCCGGCCCTGAGGCGCCATCCATTTCAGGCTCGGCATACGCCGGGCACTGTATCAGACGAGAATTGCTGTGTCACTGGCACCCCGTAAAGCCGACGCGTGGCGTCGTCCGAGGGCCTTCGCTGCCACCCTGCCTCATGGGCGATGCGCAGCATCGACTGTACGGGGTGGCACCGACACTGGCACCGACACTGGCAGTGGCACTGATACTGACGCTGGCACTGACACCGGCGCTGCCGCTGCCGCTGCTACTGACCCTGCCGCTGCCAGAATTAACCCTTTCAAAAAGGGGACTGTCCCCCTTTTGAATCGGGGATTAGCTCAAGTAGGGGCCGCCGATGTAGCTCGAAAGCTCGCGAACCTCTTGGCGCAGGTTGTATTGAGTGGCTTTGGTGAGGTCGCCGATCGATACGAGGCCGAGGAGGACCTCGCCTTCCATGACGGGCACGTGACGGCAACGGCGGTCGGTCATCAAGCGCATCACTTCGAGCAATGTGTCGTCCGGCGATGCAGTGTAAAGGCGCGTCGTCATCACATCGCGCACCAGTGTTTGCCTAGGGTCGCGATGTGCGGCCACGACGCGAACCAGTACGTCGCGTTCCGAAAAAACGCCGACAGGGTCGCCGCCCTCGCATACCAACACGGAGCCAACGTGATGTTCATTCATCGTATTGACGGCGTCGATGACTGTCGCGAGCGGGCCAACCGAATACACGTCCTTGCCCTTTCTATGGAGAATGTCGCGTATTCGTGTGTTCATCATCGGCAAGACCTCAGTCGCCGCTGATTATACAATCATTCAGACTTTTTAGAAGCCCTAAAACAAAGTGTAAAATCACATACAAGCGATCGGATTATCACCCCTTGTGGACTAGCTTTTCGTCGCGGGTCTCGGCACTCTGAAAGCTCCATGGGGCATGCCCGGGCACAACGAGATCGACGCTTGAACCATAGAGTCTTCCTCGACGGCCGTGCAGAGCTGTTTCAACGAGGCGACCACGTAGGACAGTACACGCTCGAAAACATCTCTGCCGGCGGCGCGATGGTCTCGGGTGATCACGACTTGCGTCCGGGTCACCTCGTGCACCTGTTGATCGATCTCGCGACGGGCGAGGACACGATGAGTCTGACTGGCTCGGTGCGACGGGTGCGCGACGAGAACAACGGTATCGATCTCGCGATCGCGTTCCCCGTATTGTCGGCCGACCAAGAAGACGCGATTCACAACGCCGTGTTGCGCTCGCTGTTGCGGCGCGACGCGGAGACGGCGCACCGCCCGCTCTTGGTCTTCGAGCCGCGGCGGCGCGTGCGCGAAGAGATCGAAGCCGAGATTCGGAGCTTTGGTTTTCCGGTGGCGAGCGTCGATTCGCTGGACGACGCTGTTCGCGAGCTGGAGGACGAGGAAACCGAGTACGCCGGGCTGATCATCCACTCGGTGATGCACGACGCGCGGTCGATGGAGGTAGTCGAGTTCTTCACGCAGTCCGAAAACCTCCGGACGATCATCTTGCCGGAGCCCGACGGAGCACTGTGTGAGCGGGCCGAACGCCTCGCCAAGCTGACACAGGTCAGGGTGCCGCCCGTCTGGAGCCGCGCTGCGCTACGGCGCGCCTTGACCAACTAATTCTGGTCGAAAGGCACGATTTCGAGCGACCTCACACCGGGGAGCCGTTCGAAGGAGCTCGCTACCTCGCTGGCGGTTGCGACCACGACGATGGTGAGATCTCGGGTCGAAATCCGGGCCCTCGTCGCGTCGTCGGCCTCTTGCCTGGTCACGCGAGCAACGAGTTGATCATAGTTCTCGACATAGCTCCGCGGGATGTCCAAGAGCTCGACGTCGAGTCGAGCTTCGAGGCGCTTGGACGCTGTGTCGCGGTCGAAGCAGTGGCTATTGATCAAGTAGCGCTGCGCGAAGCTGAGGTCGGCTTTCTTCGTCCCGCCTTCGACCCATTGCTCGAGCAAGTCGAGTTGCAAGGCCGCGCAGTCGGCAGAGTACTCGGCAGCCGGTGCGGTCGACATGTACCAGGCGTCGCGTTGCGTGGAGTGAAGCAAACGGCTGTATGCGCCATAGCTCCAACCGCGCACCCCGCGCACCTGTTGCATGAGTGGACCGCTGAAGGTGCCTCCGAACGCCGTGTTCGAGACGATGAGCGGGAACAAGTTACGGTCGCGCGTACGCGCTCCAAGGGTGCCAATGAAGAGCTGTGTCTGTGTGCGCTCGGGCTTATCCACGATGACCACGTGGCGGCCGCGGCGGCTGCGCGTCGCTGGCACGTCCGAGCCTTTCTGCTTGGCGCGCCTGGCTCTCGGAAAATGCGACGCTACGAGCGAGCGGGCCTCGGTTTCGGTCACGTCGCCTGAAATCCCAATGAGAAACGCACCCTTGGCTATGTTTCGCGCGTAGAAATCTTTGACTTGTCGTAGCCCGATGCGCGCGAGGCTGTCCGCGTGTCCGCCCACGGTGCGGCCATACGGATGCTCGCCAAAGAGGGCTTCGCGAAAACACACCGCACCCAAAGTCTGGTCGTCGTCGAGCCTCGCAATGAGCCCCGCTTGAGCCTGGCGTTTGAGCTTCGCGAAGTCGCTGGCGCGGAGCGCAGGTTGCCACAGAACATCGGCCAAGAGCTCGATCAGCGGCTCCAAGTTGCGGCGAAGCACCGTTGCGCGAACGCGGGTCGAACGCATCGACACCTCGACCGACATCCGAGCCCCGAGGGTCGCCAGCCGATCTTCGAATCGCTCCTGCGAAAGCCCACGGGGCCCACGTCGCATCAGGTGACCGGTGAGCCTGGCGAGCCCCTCTTGCCCCGCCGGGTCCTGAAAACTGCCCACTCGAAGCGCGATCTCCAAATCCACGATCGGAAGCACGTCGCTCGATTCGACAAAAATATTCATGATGCTTTTCGTAGGATCTCGACTCGCGTGCGACGAGAAGGACTGAGGTACTTCGCGACAGCTCGCTTCACGTCGTCGGCGGTGACGTCCCGGTAGGCCGCGAGGCGGTCAAACACGGCGGCGCCATCATTGGCGACGGTTTCGTAGAAACCGATCTGCTCGGCCTTGCCGCCGGCGGTCTCCATGCTGTGCAAGAACGAAAGCTCCAGCTGGCTGATGGCCTTTTCGAGCTCGACGGGGCTCGGGCCGTCGGATCCGAGCCGCTTGATTTCCCGGTCGAGCAGTTCGAGCGCGTCCTCCATCCGCTTTCCCTCACGAAGAAAGATCCACATTTCGAAGAGCCCCGGGTCGATGAACGGTGAAATCGAACCACGAACGGACAGCGCAATCTCTTTCTCGACACAGAACAGTCGATGGAGCCGCGAGCTTTGACCACCGAAGAGCACTTCGTTCGCGATGACGAGAGCCGGGGTGTCGGGGTCGGAGAACGAAGGCGCGCGGTACCCGATGAGGAGCTTTTCGGTCGGCGTCGGTGCAGTGAGCTGGTAAACACGCTCGGCACGCTGTCGAGGCTCCTTCGAAGGCGTCGCTGAGCGGACCGTGGGCGCACCGGACAGGCCGCCATAGTGCCTTTGCACGAGGGAGAGAGCCTTCTGTTCGTTGAAATCGCCGGCAATCACGACAGTCGCGTTGCTTGGCGCGTAGTGTGTTCGGTAGAACTCCTGGCAATCCCGGACTGTGAAGCCGCGGATGTCCTCCATCCAACCGATCGTCGGCCAACGATACGGATGGCGGCGAAACGCGTTGTCGTAGAGCAGCTCGAGTGCCTTGCCTTCGATGTCGTCGTCGACGCGAAGCTTACGCTCGTTGGCGACCACTTCCTTTTCTGAAGTCACCTGCGGCGCGCGCAGCACGAGATTCGACATACGATCGGCTTCAAGCTCGACGAGTAGCGGCAATGCATTTCGCGGGGCGTTCTCGTAGTAGCAGGTCCAGTCGGTCCAAGTCGCGGCGTTCGCCTCGGCGCCCGCGCGCTCCATCAAACGATCGAAGTCCCCGGGCGGGTGAGTTCGCGTCTCGTTGAACATCAAATGCTCGAACAAATGCGCCAGCCCCGTCTTGCCCGGTCGCTCGTGCCGCGAGCCTACGCGAAACCATGTGTGATAGCTGACGGTGGGCGCAGATCGGTCGACGAGCGTCAGCACGGTCAGCCCATTGCCCAACCTAAAGCGTCGGAGCGTGAGCGCATCACCGAATGCATGATCCCGCGCGAACGTCCACCGCGCGTTGCGCTTTCGAACGCCGCGGTTGAGCCGTTCGATCAGGACTTCAGGCGCTCCCATGAACGCCGGAGCCTGCTCAGCCGGCCAGTTGAGGTCAAGGCGATTGGACGCATTGAAAAACGATGCTTGCCTTTTTCTTGGGTTAGGGGCTACCCGTTGGGCCTTAGGGACTCGGGAAGGCCGCGTGAGGCCGAGCAAAGGAGTGTCGGATGAAATTTGCAGTGATCGGTGCACGCGTGTTGCTGGGGTTGATTTTCGTGGTGTTTGGGCTGAACGGGTTTTTCCACTTCATTCCAACGCCGGAGATGAACGAGGCTGCGGGGTCGCTCATGGGCGCGTTCATGGCGACCGGATACTTCCTGATGGTGGTGAAGGTTGTCGAGGTGGTGTCGGGCTTGATGATTCTAAGCGGACGGTTCCTTCCGCTCGGGCTCATCTTGCTGGCTCCCGTGTCGGTCAACATCCTGCTGTTCCACCTCTTCTTGGACCAGGGCGGCTTACCAATGGCGATCTTCATCGTCGCGATGCAGCTGTTCCTGGCGTGGGCGTACCGCGAGTCGTTCAGCGGTGTGCTTCACGCCAACGCCAAGCCGGTGGGGCAGAGCTAGGCCCCCCTTCGCTTGACCTGGTCACGGGGTGCAGGTAGCTCTCCGGCCATGTCGGAAGTTCGCGTTCGATTTGCGCCATCGCCGACGGGCTATTTGCATATCGGCGGTGTGCGGACAGCCCTGTACAGCTGGCTGTGGGCGCGGCAACACGACGGTACGTTCATCCTTCGGATCGAGGACACGGACCGTGAGCGCAGCACCGATGCAAGCATCCAGATCGTGCTCGAGTCGATGCGCTGGCTCGGCCTCGACTGGGATGAAGGCCCCGGAGTCGGGGGCAACCACGGCCCTTACATTCAGAGCGCGCGTCTCGACATCTATGCGGAGTATGCGGAAAAGCTGATCCGATCGGACCACGCCTATCGCTGCTACGCGACGAAGGAAGAAATCGCCACCGCACGGGAAGTGCATCAAGAGAGCGGCACCAAGGACGGCTTCCGTTTTCAAAGCCCGTGGCGGGATCGCAGCGACGCGCCTGACGATCCCAACGCACGCTACGTGATTAGGTTCCGCGCGCCTCAGGAAGGAACCACCTGCTGGGTCGACGAGGTCAAGGGCAAGATCGAGATCCTGAATTCCACCCAGCAGGACTTCATCTTGCTACGTCCGGATGGGATGCCGCTCTACAACTTCGGCTGCGTGGTGGACGACCTGACCATGGCCGTCACGCTCGTCGCTCGGGGTGACGATCACATGATCAACACCGCCCCCCAGATCCTGCTCTACGAGGCCCTCGGCGCTCCCGTTCCAAAGTTTGCGCACATGCCGATGGTGCTGGCTCCCAACGGCGAAAAGCTCTCAAAGCGCCACGCGGCGGTCGGTGTTCTCGAATACCGAGACATGGGCTACCTTCCCGACGCCGTCCTGAACTATCTGGCGCGCCTCGGCTGGTCGCACGGCGACCAGGAAATCTTCACGCGTCAAGAGCTGATCGAGAAGTTCAGCTGGGATCGAGTAGGTTCGACTGCGGGCCGTTACGACGCGAAGAAGTTCCTTCACGTCCAGGCGGAGCACCTCCGGATGCTCTCCGACGAGGAGGTTGCACGTTGGACGGTTCCCTTCCTTGCGAAGGTCGGAATCGAAGTCGAAGCCGACGACCCCATTCTCTTGAAAGCTATTCCCTACGCGAAGCCACGCGCGGAGACGTTCGTTGGGGTCGCCGAGGCAGTCGACTACTTCTTTCGGGATGTCGAGTTCGAGGCTAAGGGTAAGCGAAAGTTCCTCGTGCCCGGCAACGCGCAAAACCTCCTCCGTCTCGCCGACGTCCTAGCAACGGTCGAGCCGTTCACCAAAGAACCACTCGACGCCAAGGTCAAAGCCTGGCTCGAAGACGACGACCTTCCCATGAAAGTGGTGGCGCAACCTGCGCGCGTGGCGATGACGGGGCGCACGCGGAGCCCGGGGCTGTTCGAGGTGATGGAAGTGCTCGGTAAGGAAAAAACCCTCGCGCGCCTACGAGAGGGTGCCAGGATCGCTGCGACGGCGGAGGCGCCCTCCGGGTAACTTCGCACCATATATCTGATATTCGTGGAGCCTATTGTGCAGACGTTGGTCATCGTCCTTTACTTGGTCACGCTTGGGGTGCTCGCGCTTTACGGTGTTCACCGAAGCGCGCTGCTCTTTCTATACTTGCGCCACCGTCGCGAACGGACGGCGCCACGGTCTCGTTTCAATGAAGCGGACCTTCCCGTCGTCACGATCCAACTGCCGATGTTCAACGAGATGTTCGTCGCGGAGCGACTGATCGATGCGGTGGCGCGCATCGACTACCCGCGCAGTCGCCTCGAGATTCAGGTGCTCGACGACTCGACCGATGCCACGTCGGCGATCGCGAGCCTCAAATGCGACGCATTACGCGAGCAAGGGTTCGATGTCGCGTATATCCATCGGGATGACCGCAGCGGATACAAAGCCGGCGCGCTCAAAGCAGGCATGAAACGAGCGAAAGGCGATTTCCTGCTCCTGTTTGATGCGGATTTCGTTCCGGGCCCGACCATCATTCGTGACCTGATCGATTTCTTTACGGACCCAGCTGTCGGGATGGCGCAGGCGCGATGGGCCCACCTGAATCGCGATCGTTCTCTGCTGACCCGCTGTCAGGCGATGCTTCTCGACGGGCATTTCGTGATCGAGCACGCTGCTCGCAACCGATCAGGGCGGTTCTTCAATTTCAACGGCACGGCAGGCATGTGGCGCAAAGCCGCGATCGTCGCCGCGGGCGGCTGGCAACACGACACGATCACGGAGGACATGGACCTCAGCTACCGCGCGCAACTCGCTGGTTGGAAGTTCGTCTATGCGCCGCACGTAAGCGCACCAGCCGAGCTCCCATGCGACATGAACAGCTTCAAAGGCCAGCAATACCGATGGGCGAAAGGCTCCGTGCAAACCGCGCGTAAGATGCTCGGCCCGATCCTGCGGGCACCAGTGGGCCGCAAAGTGAAAACGGAAGCGTTCTTCCACCTGACCAACAATGTGGCCTACGTGTTTCTGCTGATCTTGGTGGCCCTCCAACTCCCCAACATGCTGATTCGGCGTCAGATGGAGCATCCCGGGCTTCTGCTGCTCGACGTCCCCCTATTCTTGGCTACCTTCGGATCGATCGCAGCGTTCTACGTCGTTGCGCATCACGATCTCTACGGCGGGCGCTGGCAAGCGATCAAGAAACTGCCCGCCATGATGGCGCTGGGCATCGGCCTCTCGATCAACAACGGGCGCGCGGCCGTTGAAGGGCTGTTCGGCCACGACGTCGAGTTCGTTCGGACACCCAAACGCGGTGCCGTCGATGGCAAACCAGTATCACGAGCCGGCAGCTACCGTGGGCGATGGCCCTGGCACAACACGATCGAGCTCGCGTTTGCCATCTACTCCGCGGTCACGTTGGTCCTCGCAATCGTTACCGGGAGCTGGGCGAGTGTGCCCTTTCTTCTCCTGTTTTGCACGGGATTCACGTACGTGGGCGTTGCGAGTCTCAACGAGGCGTTACGGCCCACGCTCAGTCAGGGCGACTCGGAGCTGACGGCGCAGGCGCCATCGACGCACTCTTCGCCGAGTCCACAGTCGATGTTGAGCTGACACTCGGCCAGCACCTCGCTGCTACGCACGCACAGGTTCTGCTCCTCGACTGGCGCACAGAAGCGGATCGTGGCGTCGATGCGGGCACACTCGTCGTCAGTCTCGCACGGCGTGCGGCATTGTCCGCGGACACAGACCCGGCCCGGCTGACACTCGTTCTCCGGACAGAACTGTTCAGGACGAGTGTCGGGGATGCACTGGAACGAGCTGCAGTACTCGTGGTCGGCACAGTTGGCGTCCCCGGTGCAGCTCGTGAGGCAGGTGTCGTCGGTGCAGGGACGGCATGCGCCGGCGTCACACTGCTGGGTCTCGGGACAGGGCGCGTCGAGACAGGTCAACAAACACTCGCCGTCGATGCAGATGCGCGAGTCCCCGCATTCGAAGTTGAACTGGCAACGAAAGGGAGGCGGCCCGGGGTCATCTTCTAGAGGATTGAGGCAAAGACCGTCGTCCGCGCAGGTCGTACCAATGGGACACTCGTACTGCTCTTCGCACTCGCTGACACAGCCGAGCGTCGTGCAGACTGCCCCGACGGCGCAGTCCGCATCCGCCACGCAAAGATCCCGTTGTGGCGCTGGCTGCGGGTCGCATTCGTCCCCTCGGCACAAGAAGCAGCCGCGATCGCTGAGCGGCCCGTCGGCAACACAGAAGTAGCGGGAGTCGTGGTTGCAGCCGGCGACTCCGAATAGCGCGATGATGAGAATCCCGAAGCGTTTCATGGGAGGTTCGACGCGCCGAGTAGGGGCATATTCACTGCTAAGATTGGCTTGAAAACCAAGCAATTCCGTTGGATAACAAGGACGCAATGAGTGGCCACAGCAAATGGTCGACAATTAAGCGACGCAAGGGTGCTCAGGACGCCAAGCGGGCGAAATTGTTCACGAAAGTCATCAAGGAAATCACCATCGCGGCACGCTCCGGGGGTGGCGATCCGGAGGGCAACGCCCGGCTGCGACGGGCGATCGACATGGGTCGAGGCGTGAACATGCCGGCCGAAAACGTGACCCGTGCGATCAAGAAGGGCACCGGTGAGCTGGAAGGTGTCCAGTACGAAGAGCTCGTCTACGAGGGGGTCGGCGCGGACGGGGCGCTGTTCCTCTGTGAAGTCGTCACCGACAATCGCAATCGAACGATCGCCGAGGTTCGGAAGCTCTTCGACAAGAACCACGGGCAGATCAGCAGCAGTGGCTCGGCGATGTGGGCCTTCGAACAGAAGGGCGTCATCCGCATCGACAAAGACGCAGGCACCGAAGACGAGCTCTTCGAGGCTGCAGTCGGCGGTGGCGCCGAGAACATGGAGCTGGTCGGTGACGAATGGGTCATCACCACGGCCCGCAATGATCTCGACGCGGTGCGCGATGCGATCGATACCGCGGGCATCACGGTGCGCGAGGCCGCGCTCGCATACATCCCCAACAACCCGAAGGTCGTCGAAGGCAGTGTCGCGGCTAAGTTGATTCAGCTCTACGAAGCACTCGAAGACAACGAAGATGTCCAGAACGTGTTTTCCGACTTCGAGCTCAGCGAGCGGGCGCTCGCGGAGATGGCCTGACATGCCGATGCGTGTGCTCGGCATCGACCCCGGCAGCCGGCGCACCGGCTGGGGCGTGGTGCAACTCGAAGGGACACGGCTGCGTCATATTGGGGCGGGAACGATCGCTATCTCGGGGAAATTGCCGCTGCCAAAGCGGCTCCGCGTCATCCACGAGGAGCTTCAGCGGGTCATCTCCGAATACCAACCCGAAACCGTCGCGGTAGAACAGATCTTCTTTGCGAAGTACGCCAACGCCGCTTTGAAACTGGGCCATGCCCGCGGGGTGGCTTTGCTTGTCGCGGCGGAGTCAGAGCTCGAAGTTCACGAGTACCCGCCGGCAATCGTGAAGCGTACCGTCGTAGGGCGAGGGGCTGCGGACAAGGTTCAGGTGGCGCGCCTCGTTACAGCGTTGCTGGGGCTCAGCGCACCCCCCGAGGAAGATGCAGCGGACGCGCTCGCTGTAGCGATCACCCACATCCAGGCCAGCCGCTCCCGAGCCCTCACCGCCCGCTGACACCGACGCTGGCGCCCACACTGACGCTGGCACTGCCACTGACACCGTCGCTGCCACTGGCGCTGGCGCCGACACTGACGCGGACACCGTCGCTGCCACTGTCCCTGTCCCTGCCACCGTCGCTGCCACCGTCCCTGGCACTGCCACCGTCGCTGCGACTGTTCGTGCCACTGTCCCTGGCACTGCCACCGTCGCTGCCACTGTTCCTGCCACTGTCCCTGGCACTGCCACCGTCGCTGCGACTGTTCCTGCCACTGTCGCTGGCACTGCCACCGTCGCTGCCACTGTTCCTGCCACTGTCGCTGGCACTGATGGGCGCATGGGCTTGGGGATCGAGATCTGGGGTCTGGGATCTGAGCCTCGAGTCCCGGGGCACTGGCCGGAAATGCGCACATCTGTTCAGTAACCTGCTACCCTCGCTCCCGTGATCGGCAGGCTTACTGGAACGATCGAGCATCGGGAGGGGAATGGCTTGGTCATCGTCGATGTGAACGGCGTGGGCTACGAGGTTTTCCTGTCAGTCGGGGCGGCGGGCCGTCTGGGCTCGGAGCCGGGGCAAACCGTCGTGTTTCAGATCCACACGCATGTGCGTGAAGACGCAATGACTCTGTTCGGCTTCGCGACCACTGAGGATCGCGCCGCTTTCCGAGCTCTGCTCAAGGTGAGCAGCATTGGGCCCAAGCTCGCGCTCGCCATCATCGGCGTGATGAACGCAAGCGAGCTCCGAGACGCGATCGGGCGCCAAGACAAGGCGGCCTTCAAGGGGATCAGTGGCGTCGGGAAAAAGACCGTCGAACGAATTCTCATGGACCTGCAAGACAAACTCGACTTTGCCGCGAGTAGCAAGACAGGCGTTCGGCTCCGAGCGGTTCCGAGCCCGGCGAGCTCAGCGAGTGAAGCGGTCGTTGGTGCCTTGGTGCAAATGGGATACAAACGGAGCGAGGCGGAGGCCGCCGTCGGAAGCGCAAATGGCGCTTCGGGCGATGACAACGTCGAAGGCCTGTTGCGCGCTGCGCTGTCGGCGTTGTCATGAGCGAGATGGAAGCCAGAGCCAACGAGAACCTGGGCATCGGCGAGCAGCCCGACGACCGCGTGCTCGACCGAAGCCTCCGCCCGGCGCGGTTTGAGGACTTCATCGGCCAGGAGCGAATCAAAGACAACCTGCGGATCTTTGTCGAAGCGGCTAGGCGGCGGAACGACCCGATCGACCACACCCTGTTCTGCGGGCCTCCTGGGCTAGGAAAGACCACGTTGGCTCTGATTTTGGCGGGCGAACGTGGGGTCACTCTCCACTCAGCCTCAGGACCGGCGATCGAGCACAAGGGCCAGCTCGCAGCGCTGCTCACCAAGCTCGAGCCGAACGACGTGCTCTTCATCGACGAGATTCACCGCCTCACCGCCACCGTAGAAGAGAACCTCTACACGGCCCTGGAGGACTTCCGGATCGACATCGTCAACGGCGACGGTCCATATGCGCAGACGCTTCAGCTTCCGCTCAGCCCGTTCACCTTGATAGGCGCGACGACTCGAACCGGGTTACTGACCAATCCTATGCTCTCGCGCTTCGGATACGTGGCGCGCCTCGACTACTACCCCGACGATGCGTTGTGCTCGATCATCGAACGAAGCGCCCGGCTACTCAGCTTCGCGATCACCGCAGAGGCCGCGCACGAGCTCGCTCGCCGCTCGCGGGGCACGCCGCGCATCTCCAATCGCCTGTTGCGGCGCTCGCGCGACTTCGCGCAGGTGCTGTCTGACGGCAAGCTCGATGCAGAAACCGCACGTGAAGCGCTCGAGCGGCTCGAAGTCGACGGCGCGGGCCTCGACCAGATGGACCGGCGCTATCTAACTGTGATCATCGATCACTACGACGGGGGACCGGTCGGAATCGAAACCTTGGCGGCTGCGCTGAGCGAGCCGCGCGATACGCTCGAAGACGTGTACGAGCCCTACCTGCTTCAGAAAGGCTTCCTGGCACGCACGGCGAGGGGACGTGTGGCGACCCGGCACGCCTTCGAGCACCTCGGCAAAGAGCAGCCGGCCGGCACAGGACCCGGCCTGTTCTGAGCCATGACTTCCCGCCCCAATTCAGCGGAAGAGGACGTTCTTTCCTCGGCCGAGCGCTGGACACCCGTCGACGCGGAGCTCTGGGGGCGTTGGCGGGAGTCTCTCCGGGCCGAGCAGCGGGCCGACGCGTTGTTACCTCTGCAGGCCGCGCTGTCCGGGCTCGTCGCGTTTCGTCATCTGGAGAACCACCCGCTCTCTGTGCCGGTCACCGACTTTCGTCCGCACCTCCATGCCGTGTGCGTGGCGTACGGATGGGCGCTCGATCTCGCCGCCCAACTGCGAGGCGAGGACGCGCCAGAGCGCCGACTGCAATCTGTGCGCGAGCCGCTGGGCGAGCCCGAGTCCTCGTTGCGTGCGCTCGAACGTTCGTTGACCGATGCGCTTCGGGTGAGCGAACGGCTCTTGGAGCTTCCGGTAGTCGACGCCGGCGCCTTTCAGGCGAGCGGCGACCTCTTCTTGCGTGACCTCGCGCGCAACACGTTCTTCCGGCCACCAGAGCCGCTTGAGTTCGCCAACGTGACGGAGCTCGTTCGTCCAGATGGTCTGACTCCGGAGCTCGAATCGTGGAAGAGCGAGGCAGCCAAAATGACGACGATGGTCGCGTTCTTGACGTTGCTCCGCGACCATCGCTTCCTAGGCATCGCGGACCGTCAAATCCGCGAAGACGACGGCCTCTATCGTGCACACATCGTGGTCGCGGCGGTTCGCAGGGAGCTTCGGACATTGACGCGCTTTCTCTTGGTGCAGGGCGTGGAGACCTTTGCGGACGAGCTCGAGGCGAGGCTGCTATCTCTCGATGCCCATCACATCACCGGGGCTCGCACGGAGATCAGCAGAGCCTCCAACGAGCTCAAAGAGCTACGGGAATCGGTGGAAACGCTCGCGATGGAGATTCACGCCAAGGTGCGGACTGCGCTCGACGATGCTTTGCCAGATCTGCATTCAGAGCGTGGCAATGCCTTGCCGGCCGAACGACTGCGAAACGGAATTCGCGAGGTTCGGCTGACCGTCAAAGCCGCGGCCAAGCAGCTTCGCAGCCTTGGTCGTCCCGTTCACACGGAACCCAAGAGCGAGCGCATACAGAAGAACATACAGCAAGACATTTGGGCGTTTCGATTCATCCTGCGAGCATTCGTCGCGAAGGCTTCGGTCGCCTCGGTGGGCGCCGACTATTGGAGCGACGCGGGGAGCCTCGGGTTCGTCAGCGAGTTCGTTCGCCACTATCGCGTGTTTGGTCCCCGGTTGACCCGCAGTACCGACTACCCGCGACGTGGACCGCTGACGCGAACAGTGAGCGCGCTTAGTCAGCGGGAGGCGATCGACGCCCGAAGCCTCAACCTCGCGACACACGAATGCATCCTCTTTCTCGAGCATCTAGACGAAGCGCTTGCCGATGCACCGCAATCGCTCTTGGCGCCTTTCGACAAGAATAGGGCCGCAACCGAGCTCCGCGGCTACCTCTACGCGGCCAAAGACCACTCCACAGCCGACCGTGCCGCAGCCGGCGCGTTTGGATTGCCCGCTCCGAGTCGCGCACAGGCGGGCTAGATCGCGATCCCGAAGGCCGTGAGCGTCCGTTCGATGACCCAGAATGCGGCAAGTGAACCAATGACGTAAGCCGGAACGGTTTGGTTGCTTCTCCAACTGGAAGGGAGCGCCGAACGGATGGCCGCAAAGCTCAGCCCGGCCGCGGCGATCACCCCAAGCTGTCCAATCTCCAGACCCAGGTTGAAGCCGAGGAGGGCGAGCGGGATCTCATCGCTGGGAAGCCCCGCATCGAATAGGACCGACGCAAAGCCAAGACCGTGAAGGAGCCCGAGCGCGCCCGGAAGGGTCCACGGATGCTTCCATACGGGGCCCTGCTGCCCCGATTGGATCTCGAGGGCGAGCACGATGATCGTGAGCGCGATCAAGGCTTCGACCAGGACCATGGGGACCGAAACGATCCCGAGCACCGAAAGCGCCAGCGTGAGGCTGTGACCGATGGTAAACGCGGTGACGGCGGCAACGAGCCGGCGGCGCCAACCAAAGAGGACCAGAAGCCCGAGCACGAACGTGAGGTGGTCCCATCCGCCGAGCAGGTGGCCGACGCCGAGCATCAGGTATTCGAAGAACGAATGCGATTCATCGGCCTGCGCGGCGATGGTGAGCTGCGGCGTGCCGGTGTCCAGGATCGCGTGATGAACAGTGCCGTCGCTGCGAGCGACGCGCACCACCACGTTCACGCTCGAGTCGGCGAAGCCATCCACGCGAACGATCACCCCCACCATGTCGGTCGGTTCGCAGCGAAGCTGGACGGTTTCCTCGACCGCTGTCTCGTCCTGTGTCTTGTGACGTTCAGGCGGGCCCAACTGCTCGCAAGCTTCGGGAATCCGCGGTCGCAACGATTGTCCGGTGGGCCGCTTCACGGGCGCACGCCAGCGCATGGTGACCGTCCCATCGGAGCGCTGCTCGAATGAAAGCACGGAAGGCGCCAGCGGGTGGGCGCTGGCACCGGAGGAAGCGGCGAGCGCGAGGGCCGCGAACACAATGGCAAGACAGGGGCGCATCAGGGGACCCTCTCGATGTGCACGGTGTATGCGTCGCGAAGCGCGTCCATGCGCTCTTTTCGGAGCTCATCGCGGATCTCCCGCAAACGGTCGGCACGCACCTCCGCGGCGATCACCTCGAGCCGCGGAACGTAGGCTGGGTCTTTGTCGATGACCCTCACGAAATGAAGGCCGTAGACCGACGCAGCAGGGCCACGCCACGAGCCCGCAGCAGCCTCCTCGACGACCTGCGCCAATTCTGCGCCGTAGTCGTCCTCGATCTGCGAGGCCGTAGCGGACTGCTCCGCTCGAAGACCCGGTAAGGGGTCGCCCAAACCCCGTGGTGGCCCATCGCCGAGTGTCGACAACTCATCTCGCATCGCCGTGGCGTCGGCTGGCAGAGCCGCCCCTCGTTTCGAGCGGCTCAAGAACACATGTTGAAAGCGAACCCTTCCCTCACGCTCGAACCGATCCCCGTGTGCTTCGCGATGCGCCTCGAGCTGGTCGCGGGTCGGCATTCGATTCTCGGGAACGTAGCCAAGCGCTTCGCCCGCGCGATAGAGAAGCCGCGCCCGCACGACCGGATCGTGCGCCTGCATGTTCATGTCGAGCGCCCGTTCGTAGAGGGCCAGATCTTCGTCCGTGGACTCGGGCTCGATGAAGCGCATGTTGCGCACGAGGTGTCTGAACACGATCGGGTCGCGCCGATCCCAGCCGTAGCGCCTCGCTTCGTTGAGCAGGATCGCGTCGCGAATCGCGCTTTCGACCTCGGAGCGGGTCGCATCTGTAGGGACCCGAACGGTGATTTCCGGACCTTCGCCGCGGCTCCCCTCATAGAGGACCTTCGCACTGAAAAGCAGGCCGCCGATCAGAAAGAAATTGAGGAGTGTACGCAGCATCAACCCGGGGGCTGATACCAGATCGGCGACGTCCAGGCCCGCTCCTGAATGACGGGCTCGAGCGGGTAGCAGCAGCGCGCCTCGACTTCGGGCAAGGCGCCCGGGTCACTGCAATCCACACCTTCGCAGATGGCCTCGTTGAGACCGACTGCGGGGTCACAGCAATCACACGTATAGTTGCTCTCCGGCTCAGGCTTGGTCTTGAGCGCCTCGCACGCGTCGTAGTCCCACTCGCTGCAGTCGTACTCGGCCGTGGAGCACTGGTACGTCGTCCAACGGCAGGTCGGGTTCTCGATGACTCGCGCGTAGTAATAGGCGCGCTCTGCGGGATCGAAGTCGGGATCCTGCCAGACAGTGCAGAGATCGCCGAAGCCCTCTCCCTGGGGCGTGCAGGTATCGAGGTCCACGCTGGCGCCATTGTCGGGATCCCCGGCTGCCTCATAGACTTTCACCCGGTAATCGGCGCCCTCGAGCCAACCCTTCACGATCTGAATGCGCTGAAGGGGGACGCCCATCACATCCTGTTTGGCCGACACGACGAACATCGGCGCCGACGAGCCAGGCTGTGGGTCGAGCGTCCCGCCCATTGCAACGCCTCCGGCATAACCTTGGGTGGCGAGGTCGTCGGCGCTGCACAGATCACTCGGGTAGCCCCAGCCACCAAACATGCGGACGACGATCCGTGGACCGCTCGTGCCGAACGTCTCCTTGCGACGTATCGCAGAGAAGATGGCCTCGCGCGCGTTCTCCTCGGCCCAGACCGCGGTGAGACCGCCGGGGCTGAGGTACTCGATGTCGGGAAAGCCCCCGGGCGGAGGCAGGAAGCGGTTGGGCTGACCCGCGCCTCCGTGACCCTTGAAGTCGTCCTCCGCGACGAAGCCCGGCGCAGAGATGTGCGTGTCGGTTGCAGCCGTGATCCCGTATTGGAACGGGTTGGTGCCGAGGCTTTCTTCGAGCTTCATGCCCTCGCCATAGGCGTAGCGTAGAAAACCCGTCGGGTCGGGCTGCGTGATGGTCTCGAGGTTTGTCGCTGCGAGATTCGAGAACGGGATGATTTCAAACCCACACAACTCGTCCGAGATCACCTCGCCAGGCAGGCATTCCGACGCGCCCTTGTGCTGGTAGATCTCGATGATCGGCTCCATCGCGTTTCGCGCTCTGACGTACTCGGCGGTGAATGGCTCGCCGTTTTCCATCTTGTTCTCGAAGTAGATTCCGTCGGAAAGATTGCTGTTGTGCGGAATCGTGAGCGTGTCGCAGCCGGTGCCCGCCTCGATGCACTCGTCCTGAAGCCGCATCCAAAGGCCCTCGACATATGGCTCGTCGAAGTAGCTGTAGGGCAGAGCCGTCACGTTCTCATTCTTGAACATGACATTGCGGTGCAGGTTGTTCGTCGCGGGCCCGCCGCTCCACTCGTAGCCTGCAAACGACGTGAACTGGCAACTGTCGGTGCGATCGTAAACCGCTTCTGCGGCCTCGACGACCCCAGCCCACACATCCATACCGGCGTCCACACAATACACATCGTCTGGACCACACAGCGCCGGGTAGCGTGCGTTCTCAGGTGAGGCCGCCGTAAGCGCGTTCAGCTCGATGAAGATGCTGCGGACCGCGACTGGATCGGCGTCAAATTCCAAGGCGGCGCGGTACTCGTCGCACTTCGGCTCCTCGTATGCGGGTGAGCTCGCGTCGAGGCAAGCCCCGAGCGTGCCGAGAAACTCGGCGTGGTCGCTCAGCATCGCGAAGTCGAGGGAACGATCGATTTGTGCCATTCGAGATGGATTGCCATCCGCTTTGTACGGCTGAAGGGCGATCGGCTCGCCTTGCGCGAATGCGTAGGCCTCGTCCGGGTTCGTGCGTGTACCCTGTAGGTTCGCATCGAGTGAAAGGTTGGTGTGAATGTGCGTGTCACCCCAGAACGGCTGACGAAGCTCGTCGAAGTCGGCGCATCGACCAAACTCGTCAGGGCCGGTGGCAGAGGTTGAGCCATCGTCACCGCATCCGGCGGCGGCGACGAAGAGGAGGCCTAGAACGGGAACCAAGCTGCGGTACATCGGGCAAAAGTAGCGGAAGCCCCCAATATTGCAATACATGAGCTAGAGTGCGACTTCGCCCTGAAAAACGAAACGCGCGGGACCCTGCATGAGTACGCTATCGCCAGGCGCGCCGACGGTGATCATCAATGTCCCGCCGGGCAGATGAATGCTGAGCTGCTCTTCACGCTGTGCGCGACCGGTCTCCACGGCCGCAACAGCTGCCGCACAGGCCCCGGTACCGCAGGCCCGGGTCCATCCCGCGCCACGCTCGAGCACATCCAAACGCATCGCGCTGCCATCTTGCTCGGAGACGAAGCCCACGTTGATTCCCTCAGGGAAGTGGGGGGTCGCTCTGTATGACCGGGCCGAGCTCGAAGCGATCGTCGCCGAGCTCGTCAAACGTCACGACATGTGGATTACCCATAGACACGCCCGTCAGATGAATGGCGCGGCCGGCGATCGACAGAGAATGATCGAGCCACGGTGCGCCGGCGTTCAAGGGAAGGTCCGCAGGCACCAGCGATGGAGGCGCCATTTGCACAGCAACTGATTCCTGGCCCGGACGATTCACGACGATACAGGAATGAGGCCCCGCTAGCGTGTCGATCGTCACATCGAGCATCGACTCCCCGGCGCGTCGCGCAAGGTGCAGCGCTGCACACCGAATCCCGTTGCCGCACATCTCGGCCACGGAGCCGTCGGAGTTGATCACGTGCATCGAAGGATCGTGCACTTCAAGGGTGATCACGCCATCACCACCAACCCCGCAATGCCGATCGCAAAGCGCAATCGCCTGCTCGGCCGTGAGCTGCACCCCAGCAAGCGCTTCCCTCTCGATGATCAGGAAGTCGTTACCGAGGCCTTCGTACTTGTAGAACGGCAGAGTCACTGAGGCAGGGTTGTAAGGCTCCCAGGAAGGAACGGCAAAACGCCGTCGCTGGCACTGAGGGTGGTTCGAGCAGAAAATTGTGCGCACATCTTGCGCCGTTCCCGGTTGCCTGACGAAAAAACCAATACTTATAGGTCATCTTTCAGGCAACCGTGGCGCAGCTTCTGCGCCCGGAAAAAAGGCAAGAATTACGTATAGAAAGAGGCGTCGGTTGGACCCAGTTTCTTCGCGTAGTGGTTCGCGCAACGCGCTCCGAAACTCGGGAGGTTGAAAATGCGTTCTTTGATTGCGGTGCTCTGTGTCTGGGCGCTCGGAGCTTTGCTAGTGGGTGGACTTCCCGGCTGAGGAAGCGACGATGAGCCCGGTCCGCCGAGCGCGTTCGTCGCGCATGCGCCGGTGACAGTTTCAGGAGAGAGCTGGTTTGCGGAATGCTGCGCGGACCTCGATCCCGACGCGACGTTCATGCTGGACTCCAAGCTTGAGCCTTCGACCCCGGTAGCCCGACGAATCAGCACAACCTAACGGTCGTTTGACAGCAAGACCGGCCCTGCCTCGTCAGACCCCTCCGCGGGCGCTAGCACTGACACTGACACTGACGCTGACGCTGACGCTGGCACCGATGCGGTCGTCAGAAATTAACCCTTTAAAAAAGGGGACTGTTCCCTTTTTCTACGTCAGTTGACGGGGGGAGGCGCCGCCAAACCCTGAGGGGCCTGAGTTGCGTCGCTCAGCGAGCGCCCCCGCAGTGGCAGAGCGAGGAATACGCTAGTATTTCGCAGCGGCGCCGCGAGGAGGTAAGCCGCCGAGCGGCGTGACTCAGGCCCCTCAGGAGCAGCCCATACTATTGCCGCAGTTCAGGCAGCGGTAACAAGCCCCGTTACGGACCGTGATGTGGCCGCACTTATCGCACATCGGTGCATCGCCCATCATCTCGCTGAGCTGTTGATCGAGCGCGTTCGACTGCTGGCCTCCATCGTCGAAGCCAAAGGTGACCTGCTTGGCCGGCTCGATGGCCGGGGGCGGTTCGCTCGACTGCAAACCCTCCAAGCGCTGCACGGCAGTCACGTCGGTCGGGTTCTGCAGCTCTTCTTGCTCCTCCTTCGGCGGCACCTGCGCGAAGTCGTATTGCTTCAGGTAGTCGACACCTAGCACGCGGAAGACGTAGTCGATGATCGAGGTCGAGAATTTGATGTTCGGGTGACCCTCGACGATGCCCTGCGGCTCGAAGCGCGTGAAGGTGAACTGCCGGACGTACGCGTCGAGCGGCACACCGTGCTGGAGGCCCATCGACACACTGATCGCGAAGCAGTTCATCAGGGAGCGGAACGCGGCGCCCTCTTTGTGCATGTCGACGAAGATCTCGCCAAGCGAGCCGTCCTCGTATTCGCCCGTGCGAAGGAAGACCTTGTGCCCACCGACACGCGCTTCCTGCGTAGAGCCCTTGCGCTTCTGCGGAAGACGGTGACGCCGGGTCGCCGGAGGCGTGAGCCACTCCCGCGCCGGCGCCTCGACGGCCTGCGCCGGAGTTTTGGTTTCGGCTTGGGCTTCCGCCGTCGCTTCTTCCTTGGACTCGCCCTTGGATTCGCCCTTGGCGTTGAGCGGCTGTGAGGACTTCGAGCCATCTCGGTAGAGCGCGATCGCCTTGAGACCGAGCTTCCAGCCCTCTTTGTAGATCTTCTCGACGTCCTCGATGGTCGATTCCTGCGGGAGATTCACAGTCTTGGAGATCGCGCCCGAGAGGAAGGGCTGGGCCGCGGCCATCATATGGACGTGTGCCATCGGCTCGATGAAGCGCTCGCCGATCTTGCCGCAGCGGTTCGCACAGTCGAACACCGGGAGGTGCTCGGCCCGAAGGTGCGGAGCGCCTTCGACCGTCATGCGGCCGATCACGACGTCGTTGATCTCGCCGATCTCCTTGTCGGTGTGACCCCAGTAGCGAAGCAGGTGGAAGCCCGGCTTGTTGTACTTCTCGGGCTCGATCCCGAGCCGCTCGTAGGCCTCTGTCCCAATGACCCATGGCGCCAACGCAAAACCGACATCGAACACGCCGCGTAGCGCCTCTTCAGTCTTTTCGATCTCGCGCTCGGTGAGCCCGTTCTCGAGCAACGCCTTGCGGCCACAGTGCGGAGCACCGGTGAATGTGTTGGTGCCCGTCACGTAGGAGACGATGTCGGCAATCTGCGCTTCGGTGTACCCCAGGTGCTGCAGCGCCTTGGGAACGCTCTGGTTCACGATCTTGAAGTAGCCACCGCCCGCAAGCTTCTTGAACTTCACCAGCGCGAAGTCCGGCTCGATGCCGGTCGTGTCGCAGTCCATCAGAAGCCCGATGGTTCCGGTCGGTGCGAGCACGGTCGTCTGCGAATTGCGGTAGCCGTACATCTCTCCGAGTTTGCAGGCCAAGTCCCAGTCCTCGTGCGCAGCCTGAATGAGCTCGGGCGGGCAGGCGGTCGGCTCCTCGTCGGTCATCCCGGGACCGCCGGTCTCATTGATGCGGTAGGCCGCGTCGCGATGCTTACCCATCACACGGAGCATGGGCTGACGGTTGCGCTGGAAGCCAGCGAACGAGCCCTTGCTAGCGGCGATCTCCGCCGACGTCGCGTACGCATGACCGCAGAGGATCGAGGTGAGCGCCGCACAGATCGTCCGGCCCTCGTCACTGTTGTAAGGAATCCCGAGTTGCATCAGCAGAGTGCCGAGGTTCGCGTAGCCAAGCCCCAGGGGCCTGAAATTGTGGCTGTTTTTCGCGATCTGCTGCGTCGGGTAGCTCGCGTAGTCGACGGCGATGTCCATCGCGACGATCAGGACGCGGATCGCTTGCCGGTATCCTTCGATGTCGAAACGTCCCTCCTCGTCGAGGAACTTAGAGAGATTGATCGAGGAAAGGTTACACGCCGAGTTGTCGAGGAACATGTACTCCGAGCAAGGATTCGATGCGTTGATGCGATCGGTGTTCGGACAAGTATGCCAGTCGTTGATCGTGGTGTCGTACTGGAGGCCCGGATCGGCGCAGGCCCATGCGGCCTGAGCGATCTTATGCCATACGTCGCGCGCACGGTATGTGTCGCAAATCTCGCCAGTAGTACGAAATGTCGTCTTCCACTCACCGTCGGTCTCGACCGCCTGCATGAACTCGTCGGTCACACGAAGCGAGTTGTTCGAGTTCTGGCCCGAGACGGTGTGGTAGGCGTCCCCGTTGAAGTCAGACTCGTAGCCGGCCGCGATGAGAGCCCGGGCCTTCTTCTCTTCGCGGACCTTCCACTCGATGAAGTCGATGATCTCGGGGTGGTCCATGTCGAGGCACACCATCTTCGCGGCGCGGCGCGTGGTGCCGCCGGACTTGGTCGCGCCAGCCGCTCGGTCGAGCACTTCGAGGAAGCTCATCAGGCCACTGGAGGTACCGCCGCCGGAGAGCTTCTCCTGCTTGCCTCGGATCTTCGAGAAGTTGGTGCCGGTGCCCGAGCCGTACTTGAAGAGACGCGCTTCGTTCTTGACCAGCTCGTAGATCCCCATGAGGTCGTCGTTGACGGCCTGAATGAAGCAAGCGGAGCACTGTGGATGCTCGTACGCCGTGTCGGTCTGGAAGATGACGTCCTGCTCTGGGTCCCAGGCGTAGTTGCCGCCCGACCCTTCGATGCCGTAGCGCTGATAGAGGCCGCAGTTGAACCAAACAGGGGAGTTGAAGGCTGCCTTTTGATGGATAAGGAGATGAGAGAGCTCGGCCTCGAAGGTGTCCGCGGCGTCTTGGTTGGCGAAGTACCCGCCAAATTTCTCTCCTGCCTCGCGGAGCGAGTGAGCCACGCGGTAGACCAGCTGGCGGACGCTACGTTCGCCCTTGTTCTTGTCACCGTCGATGCCGGCCTTCCGGAAGTACTTGGAGACCGCGATGTCGGTCGCGAGCTGGCTCCAGCCCTGCGGGACCTGGGCGCCCTTGAGCTCGAACACCACCGAGCCGTCGGAATTAGTGATCTGGCTGTCTCGAAGGACGTATTCGACCTCCTCGAGCGGCTCCGCGCCCGGCTCTGTCAACTTGCGATCCATCGATAGACCGCCCGCCTTCTGCGAAACCTCGGCCCTCCGGGCGCCTTCGATCTCCAAATTGCTCGTCATTCCCCTAGTGTCCAATGCCACAGCATACCTCCAACCAGACGCAACTCACCATCCGGGTAGATCCACCATCCATCCCCAGGTAGAGCACCCTCTATCCACAATCGTCCCACAAGGGATTGCGCTGGTAGCCTCGTTACCACCACAACCGCTTGGGGGCGGACCTGCGAAGTAGCTCCGCGAAGCCGGGCCAGTCAAGCAGAAACGATCGGCCCGATATGCTTTCTTTCTTTCATTTGCGATTTCAAGCAGTTGAGAGGGGGTAGCAGCCACGTTTTCTGGCATTTCGCACCGCGTCATAGAAGCGTTCTCCCCAAATCGCATCAGATGGCACCTCATGTAGGGCCACAATGGCCATTGTACTAGATGTTGGGGTATGCTCTCAAGAAACCCGCAATATTCTGTGGCAACATGTGTGCAGCTGTCTTGCAATGAACGGTGTCATACTACCCCTGAAGGGTCCTGCATCGCCCTCTGTGACGCCCTCAAGATCGTTCCACAAGTCCGCGTAATGCGGCTCCTTCTCCGGGCTGCACCGTGCCGCAGTGACCAAGTGCGATAAGACCGAGCCATGAAGGTGCACCTGGTCGACGGAACCTACGAGCTCTTCCGCTCTTGGTTTGGCGCTCCGGAATCGAAGTCGCCGAGCGCACAGGAAGTCGGGGCGACGCGCGGTTTCTTGCGGTCGATGGCGGTCTTGCTTCGAGACGAGCAGGTGACGCACGTCGGCTGCGCGTTCGACCATACCGTCGAGTCGTTTCGCAACGACCTCTTCGATGGCTACAAGACGGGTGACGGCTTGGAGCCGGAGCTCTTCGATCAGTTCCCGTTGGTGGAACGCGCGAGCAGGGCACTCGGTATGGTCACCTGGCCGATGGTCGAGTTCGAAGCCGACGATGCACTTGCCACCGCCGCCGCAAAGTTTCGTGACGCGCCTGGCGTCGAGCAGGTCGTGATTTGCACACCCGACAAGGACCTCTGCCAGTGTGTGCGCGGCAACGACGTCGTGACCCTCGATCGACGGCGTGAGATCGTCCTCAACGAAGACGGGGTGCGCGAGAAGTTCGGCGTGTCACCGGAATCGATCCCCGACTACTTGGCGCTCGTTGGCGATGCCGCGGATGGGATCCCCGGCATTGCGCGGTGGGGAGCGAAGAGCGCGTCGATCGTACTCGCGAAGCTCGTTCATCTCGAAAACATTCCAGACGATCACGAACAGTGGGGCATAAAGGTTCGCGGCGGCGCAACGCTCGCACACAACCTCAGTGAACAACGCGACGATGCCATGCTGTACCGAACGCTCGCGACGTTGCGAACCGATGCTCCGATCGACGGGTCGTTGGACGACCTTCGTTGGAAGGGGCCCGACCGTCCTGCACTCGAAGCGTTGTGCGTGGAGCTCGGCGAACGAACCCTGCTCGATCGCATCTGATATCAGGAGAAGCGGATGTCGGGATAAAGCGCGTCGAGGTACTTGCGCGCGCGGATCACGTAACCCGCCGCGCCCTTTTCGAGACCCGCACCTTCGCTCGGCTCGATCTGCCGAACCACCTTCCCTGGAGAGCCCAAAACCACCGAATAGTCCGGGATTTCCTGCCCTTGGGTGATCAGCGCATTCGCTCCGATCGTGCAGTATTTTCCGATTCTGGCGTGATTGAGAACGACTGCGTTGATTCCGATTAAACTGTAGTCGCCCACCTCGCATCCGTGCACGATGGCGTGGTGGCCGACCGTCACACCGCGACCGAGGATGAGCCGAACGCCGGGGTCGGTGTGCAACATCGCACCGTCTTGAATGTTGGTCTGTTCACCAACGATGATCTCGTCCGAGTCCCCACGCACGACCGCATTGAACCAAACGCTGGACTCATCCTTCAAGACCACGGACCCGATCACATCGGCCGAGTCTGCGACGAAGACCTCGCCTTCGATCCGCACACGCTGATCTCCGAGCTCGTAGATCATCAGAGCGCGCTGCCCTTGAAGAGTACCGGAGAGTAGAGGTTGAGCCCGATCGTGACTTGCCACGTCTCCGCGTTCAGATCGGACGCACTGGTCGTGAAGCCGTAGAATGTCGGGAAGCGGAAGCTCGCCAAGATGTCCATCATCGCGCTGCCAGCCTCGACGGTGTAACCGGCGCCGATACCGAGCGGGATGAAATAGAACGGGCCCTGAACCAAACCCGACGTCGCGATACCAACCGTTCCACTCAGATCGAACAAGTTCATGCCGCTGTTCAACTTCAGGAAAAACTGATCGGTAGCGTTAGCGACGAAATTGAACGGAAGGTTGAGTGACCAAATCGAGGGGCCTTGCGGGTTGTTGTCGACGACGAACTCCGCTCCGGTGTCGAAGGCAAACTGCTCGTGGATGATGAAGCGCAGCGGGATGCCGGCGAGGAAGCCGAACTCCGTCCTCGAGGGAATACGAAAAACCGCTTCGATGCCGAGTTTCACGACATCGCTCTCGAACGCCTCGAAGCGCGCGTAGAAGGGGATGTCTCCGAACTTTGCCTCAGGCGACATACTGAACGTAATGAGTCCCTCTCCGCCGAAACCGAAACTCGGAAAGACGCTAACGCCTGGAAAGGACCCAGTCCGATATCGGGAGAAACCGATCTCAAAGTCGTCGGCGAGGGTGATCGCAACGCCGAAGTTCATCGTCGAGATCGTGCCGCTCGGGCCAAACAGCCCTTCGGTCCGGCGGCCGACGACCGTGTCGAACGTGCCCCGCATCATGCCGCGGGGCATCGTCAGATTCCGGTTCGCATATCGGAGATCGTAGAACTCGGACGCGTTACGCTTTTGGGTACCGACCGGGGGAGCTTCGGTCTCCTCCACCCAGTCAGGGTTCTGCCGGGAACGCTCCTCGTATTCGGTCGGGGCCTGGTCGGCCCAATCCGGATTGGGCTGCGTGCGAGCCGGCTCTGCGGGCTCGGCTGGTGGGGCTGACGGTGCGGGCTCGGGCGGAGGGGGCGGCGGCTCTGGCTCGGCAGGCGCCGCGATCGGCTCACCCCATCCCCCAGACTGCGCAACAGCGATGGCCGGTATCACGAACAGAACGAGACTGACGATCGAGAAAAGACGGAAGGTTCTACACACGCACCGGCCATAAACCAATCCCACTACTGTGCCAAGCACCGACCCCAGCACCCACCGGAGCCCACATTGCACGGCACGCGCACATGCCTATACTCGCGGCCCTCTGGCGATGTAGCTCAGGCGGTTAGAGCGGGCGTTTCATACGCGCTAGGTCGGTGGTTCGAGTCCACCCATCGCCACCAGGTTGGACGAGGTGTTCGTCGAAAGGCCATTGCGGCATACTTGCACTGAACGCGCGTACTACGTAGCGTGAACACATGCCCGTAGCGTCACGACGACGACTCGCCATTCACGCTGGCGTGCAAGCCACCGGCTTGTCCTTCGTCCTTGCTGTGGCGGGCTGGTTTGGGTTGCGCTGGGGTGGGATCGACGTCGCCCTACCGGTCTTTGTCTGGGTGACCGCGGTTGCCAGCGGCGTTGCCGGGCTTCTCACGTCGTTTTACGTGGAGCTCTCCCTCGGCCGCCGTATCGCGAGGGTAGTACGCGTCCTCGAAGCTCACGCAAGGGAGAGCAGCCTGCAACGCTTGCCCGATTTGGGCGACGATGAGATCGGCGAAATCGGCCGCGCAGTCAACGATTTGCTGGCCAACCTCACCTCACTCGAGGTACGCATGATCGAACAAGGACAGGAGCTTCGTCACACACGCGAAGAACTGGTCTTGAAAAAGGCGCTGAGCTTGAAGTCGGCCGAGCTCGAGCAGCGGCTACGCGAACGAGCGCTCCTTTTCGACATCGTCCGCGCGAGCGCATCGGAACAAGAGCTCGACGCCGTGCTCGGCGACATCGCCACGCGTTTGGGTAAGGCACTTCACCTCCGTGAGTGCATGTTGTTCTTGGTCGACTCCGAAACGCGGCGCCTGACGCTGCGGGCCGCCTATGGTTTCGAGCGCCCCGGAGAGCTCCTGGAGCGCATCGTCCTCTTTGACGAGGACGCGCTCGGAAAGGTGGCTCAGCTCGGCGAGCCCATCAAGATCGACAACCTCACAGAGCTCGATGGCGAGGCCCTGTGGGAGCCGATTCCCCAACGTGGCTCCATCGCGATCCTCCCCATCGTTCATCACGGGAAAACCACCGGCGTCATGGCCGCGACCCGCGAACAAACCAGTGCTTTTTCGGAGGTCGAAACCGGGCTCCTCGAAGCGATCTCCGATCAGCTCGGCCTGGCGATTCGCCATACGCAGCTATTCGACGAGCTTCGGCGCGGCTCCCAGCACGACGACCTCACCGGCCTGGGCAACCGCCGCCTGCTCCGCATTCGTTTGGAAGACGAGCTTCATCGTGCCGAGCGATTCGGCCAGGCGGTGAGTATCCTCGCGATCGACATCGACTACTTCAAGGCGCTCAACGATCGTCATGGGCACCCGACGGGAGACGCCTCGCTCCGGAAGCTCGCGGGCCTAATGACGCGAAACCTGCGCCGCATCGACACGATCGCGCGAATCGGGGGCGAAGAGTTCGTGGTGCTCCTTCCACGCACCAACCTCAGCGAGGCCGGGCAGGTCGCCGAAAAGCTTCGCTCGATCGTGGAACGTACGGAGTTTCCAGGCGGAGAGGGCCAGCCCGACGGCATGTTGACCGTCAGCGTTGGCGTGGCCGCGGTCCGCCCGGACGAAACCAGCGCCGACTTGCTCTCGCGCGCCGACACTGCGCTCTACGAGGCCAAGGATCGAGGCCGCAACTGCGTGGTCACCGAATCTCAGTCGACCGGCTCGGCGCGCTCCCTGACCAGGTCGCGAATCTGACGAAGCTCGAAGGGCTTCTCAAGGCAAACCAAAGGTGTTCGCTTCAGGAACTCCCGTGCCTGGGGCGTGAACGCGCCACCGGTCATGAAGACGAATCGCGAGGCGAGCTCAGGACGCCGCTCCGACACCCTGCCGTACACTTCCATCCCGCTGACCCCTGGCATCATCAGGTCGCAGAACACGACGTCAAACGGCTCGTCCGAGCACAGACGTTCGATCGCCTCCGCTCCGCTCGAGAAGACCTGTACCTGATGACCGCGCAGCGCGCGCCGAATCGAACGGCCGACCAAGGGCTCGTCGTCGACGACGATGACGCACGCGCGGGCGCCTGGTGTGACAGTTGGTGGTGCCTGCGTCGTGTGCGGAACATCGCTGCGTGTGGACGCAGGTAGCCTCACCACGAACGTCGTGCCGCGGTCGAGCTCGCTGTGAGCCTCGATGGTACCACCTGCGTCGCGGATGATGTTCCGGCAGATCGACAAGCCGAGGCCCGTACCTTCCGAGATGTCCTTCGTCGTAAAGAACGGCTCGAAGACGCGACTCATGCGATCCGGCTCGATGCCGAACCCATTGTCGGCGATCTCGATCACCGCCCAGCCCTGATCATCGGTGTAGGTCCGCGCCGTGATGCGGTTGGCGCTCACCTCGCGTTCGGGCATTGCTTGGGCCGCGTTGATCAGGAGGTTCAGAAATACCTGCCCAAGCCGGGATTCGTTGGCATCAACCGGAGGGGTCTCACTGAAATCCCTCTCGAGGGTCGCCCGATGGCGGATCTCGTTCCAGCAGATGTTGATGGACGATTCGAGGACGCCTTGTATGTCGACGTTGCCACGCTGCTCGTCGTCGACGCGAGAAAACGTCTTGAGGTCCCGCACGATGTTTTGCATCCGCACAGCGCCGTGAATCGCTTCGTCCAACTGCTCCCTGGCACGCTCAATCCATTCAGCCTCGTCGCGCGAATCGAAATCTTCGCGCGTGAGGCGCAAGTTCGAAAGCACGTACATCAGGGGGTTGTTGAGCTCGTGCGCGACGCCGGCGGCCAAGGTGCCAACCGAAGCCATGCGGTCGGCGAACGCAAGCCGCGATTCCATGTCTTGGCGTTCTTCCGCGCGGCGAGCTGCAGCTGCAATCATGCGTTCTGCGACCAGGAGGCGGGTCCGGAGGATCTCGGGATCGAGGGGCTTCGAGAGGTAGTCCGAGGCGCCAGCGTCGAGGACCGCATTGAGATCCTCGGTCCGGTTGCGGCCGGTGATGACCAGGATCGCGACGTCCTCGCCGCCGGGCCGACTGCGGACCATCCGGCACAGATCGAGCCCCGACATGCCCGGCAGCGTCCAATCGACGAGCATGAGCTGAAAAGGCCGCGTGTGGTGAGCGGCGAGCGCCTCCTCAGCGGTGGCGACGTCAGTCACTTCGTAATTTCGCTCACGCAAAAGCTTGCGCAGGAGCCCCCGCATCGAGCTCGAGTCGTCGACGACCAGCATTCGCAAGGGCACTTCCGTCACTAGCCCTAAAGTCTAATCCAAGTGGCAGAAAGGTTCATGGTTTCGTGCCGAGCTTGACGCCGCCGGGTTCATAGCTATCGTAAGGGCGGGTGACGCGCTGCGTCAACCAAGGAGGATAAGGACATGACTCGCAAGAACCAACTTCGTCGGAGTGGGACCCGGCTTCAACGTCAGGGGGCCCTCTGGTTCCAGCAAACACGGAACGCCAGCGAGACGTTTCTCGCGGAGTCGCAGGATGCGGGTGTGACGTTCGGCCGGGATATGAGGGCCGCGAGCACTAAGCTCATCACCACCGCAGGTCGATCGGCTCAGGGATTGCAGAAGGCGTTGCACAAAGAGGCGCTCGATTGGCGGGACCTCGTGCTGCAAACGCGGGATGCCTACGTGGCGGCAATCGAGGCGCGGCTCGAGGATATGGAGCGCCAAGCGCTGAGCGCCAGCAAGGCCCTCAAGCCAGGGACAGTGGAAACGACCGTCCTTCAGTCGGCTCGTGGTCTGCTCGAGCGGGCGCAAAGCCTAGTCGACGAGCGGCTCGGACAGGCTGCCAAGCCGGTTGTCGCCAAAGCAGTGCGCAAGCCGAAGGCTGTCACGGCCGTGGCCAAGAAGGGTCAGACCCCGCTGCGTAACTACGATCAGCTGACCGCCAAGGACCTGGTGAGCCGGGTTCAGAGGCTGTCGACGCCCCAAACAACGGCCGTTCTCGCTTACGAGCGATCGCGGAAGAAGCGCGCAACAGTAATCAAGGCCGCTGAGCATCGCTTGGCCGCCGCAAGCTGAGCCCACCGCGAAGCGTCTGTACAGCCAACCTAGCTGCACTACACTGCGGCCCGTGGGTGAACATAAACAGGTTCTCGTTGCCGATGACGAGGACAATCTACGCCGTGTCCTGAAGGCGCAGCTTCAGCATGACGGGTACGAGGTCCACGGCGTCGCCGACGGCGAGGCGGTGCTCCAGGCCATGGCGGAACATCATATCGATGTTCTGATCACGGACCTGCGGATGCCGAAGCTCGACGGGATGCAGGTGCTCAAGGCTGTCAGCGAGCGCTTCCCCAACGTGCCGGTGATCATGATCACCGCGCATGGGACGGTCGACACCGCGGTCGAGGCACTCAAGCTCGGCGCGTTCGACTACGTGACCAAGCCGTTCGATCAGGCGGAGTTCCGGAGGGTCGTCGGTAAGGCCGCGCGCACCCGTGAGCTCTCCCAAAAGCACGTGAGCGGCGATCCGAGCGAACGTGGCCGCTACCGTATAATCGGCCAGTCCAAGCCGATGCACGAGGTCTACGACGTCATCGCAAAGGTCGCGGACACCCCCAGCACGGTCCTCATCACGGGGGAGAGCGGGACGGGGAAGGAACTGATTGCGCGTGCTCTCCACGAGCACAGCTCCCGCAAAAACAAGCCGTTCGTCAGCGTCAACTGTGCGGCTATCCCGTCTGATCTGCTCGAGAGCGAGCTCTTCGGATACGAGCGGGGCGCGTTCACCGGCGCGGTCACGAGCAAGCCAGGACGCTTCGAGCTGGCGCACGGTGGAACACTATTCCTCGACGAAATTGGTGAGATTCCAGTAAGCATGCAAGTGAAGCTGCTCCGCGCTCTGCAAGAGCAACAGTTCGAGCGAGTGGGCGGCATCAAGACGATTACCGTCGACAGCCGCCTCGTCACAGCAACGAATCGGGATCTCAAGGCGAGCATCGCCGACGGCGGATTTCGCGAAGACCTCTACTACCGCCTCAACGTCGTCCATGTACACCTGCCACCTCTACGCGACCGTCCGAGCGACATCCCGCTGCTGCTCGAACACTTCGTACAGAAATTCAACACCAAGCTCGACCGCTCGACGACAGGCTTCGAAGACGCGGCGATGAAGCAGCTACTTCGCTACGGGTGGCCGGGGAACATCCGGGAGCTCGAGAACGTGGTGGAACGATCCATGATCTTCGCCGAAGATGGTGAGGTCGGCGCTCAGCACCTGCCCCCGGAGGTTCGTGACTCGGAAGGCGAGCTGGAACCGGGCCTCGTTGCCGGCATCGGCCCAACTCCCGGGGAAACCGGGCTGAAGGAAGTAGTGAGAGAGGCCACGCTCAAGCTCGAACGCGAGTTCATCCGTCGCGCGCTCGACCAAACGGGCGGCAACGTCACGCACACCGCTCGGCTACTCAAGATCTCGCGCAAGAGTCTGCAAAACAAGATGAAAGAGCTCGGGCTCAGGGACGACTGATGGTCAGTCGTCGTCGCTATGCGCCGCGAGCATCGACTCGAGGTCCTCGCGACTCACAGGCTTCGGCAACACGGGGTTGGGCACTGCGGCGGCGAACTTTCGAAGGCGAGGCGTGAATGCGCCGCCGCTCATGAACACGATCCGGTTGGAGAGCTGCGGATGCTCCTTCTGGATAGCGTCATAGAAAGACTTCCCGTCGACTTCCGGCATCATCAGGTCGCAGACGATCGAGTCGAACCCCGGATCCTCGGAGAGTAGCGCAAGAGCTTCCACACCGCCGAGCACCGTGACGGTATCGTAGCGGCGCCGCAGACGCCTGCGGAGGGCGGAAAGCACCATCGCGTCGTCGTCGACGATCAGGAGCCGCGACCGCCGTAGGGGAGCCTCAGACACAGGGTGGCTTTCGCGACGCTGCTCGACCACGGTCAAGCCGGTATCGGTCGGAATGATGAGCTCGAAGCGGGTGCCGCCCTGGGGAAGATGGTGAACCTCGAGCCTCCCGCCGTGCTCTTCGGCCACGCGCTTGCAAGCGCTCAGACCCATGCCCATGCCGCCGTCGTGCGCCTTGGTGGTGAAGCCCGGCGTGAAGATACGCTCTCGGTCACCCGCATGGACGCCCGCACCGGTGTCGCTAACCCCGACGATCACGTGTTCGCCTTCCACGCGGGTCGAGACGACGATCCGGTGCTCATTGTAGGCGCCGCCATCAATGGCATCCGCGGCGTTGGTCAACATGTTGACCAGCGCATGCGCAATGCGCCCCGGAAACGCTGCGATCATCGGGGTCGGCTCGAAGCGCTTCACGAGACGCGCTCGATATCGAATCTGGTTGAATACCATTGCACAGGCGTCATCGATGATGCGGGTGATGTCGATCAGCTCGGCCTGGTCGTCATCGGCGCGCGAAAAGGTCCCGAGGCTGCGAGCGATGTCTTGGATCCGGTGCATGCCCTTGTAACAGTCGGTAAGCATGTCCGCGGCGTCATCGATCACTTCCTGCAGGTTCGCATCAGCTGTGATTTGCTCGAATGATTGCGGCGTGATCGCTTCCCTCGTCGCCAGGTCGACCCGCAAAGTCCGGATGAAACGACGAATTGCTTGGTGTGATTCGCGCAGGCTCTCGAGGTTCGCGAGAACGAAGGTCAGTGGATTGTTCACTTCGTGGGCGAGGCCGGCTGCAAGGCGACCGACGGTGCGGAGGCGGTCCTCGGATACATGGGACCCGAGCATCGCTGGCGGAGCGCTAGGAGGGACGCTCGGTTGCAATGTGGGCTGCAGTTGAATGATGGTGGCTTCCCGCCCGTCCCAAATCGAAACGATCGACGTGGCGGTAAGCGGGGAAACCAGACCGTCGGGCAACTGCACCTGGAAACTCGCTGGCTTGCCTTCTTCGGGGATCGAATACTCGAAGGACTCGCCGAGCAGGCCCTCACCGTCAACCCCAAGCAGCGCACAGGCCGCGGCGTTCATGAACAGTACGCGGTGAGCACCATCGACGACGACGATGCCGTCGGTCGCGCGCGACAGCAGCAGGCGGCTATGAGTCTCGCTGCCATGGGCGTCCCGCAGTTGCATCAACAAGCGACGCAACTCGTACTCGCGGTTGATCGACTGCTGGAGACCCGCGATGTACGCGTCTGGGAGCGCCATCTTCCAAGGACGCTCCTCGGGAAGCGTGCACGACTCGTCACCGAGCAGGAGCGCGCAGATCCCGCGTGCTGTCGCTGGAAGCTCCGGGCCGAGGCTGGTGTCCCAGCAAACGACATGGGGTGCATGACTTTCGAGTTGATTGACTGCGTCTTCACGGTTCACCGCCACGCGGCAGACGACGGTCTCGGGCCAAGCGTGAAGGCTCTCGCGAACCAGCATGATCCGCTCCGGGTTGCCCGAAGCGATCAGAACACGGATTCGTCTCGTAGCCGAAATGGCCGATATTTGTGTCCTACCGAGCTGCACAGTCACCTAAGGGGCCGGGTCCAGCCTTGACGCCCCTGTAAAACCATAGCACTGTAATAAGGCGCTGTGAACGGTATTATTAGGTGATGGTGGCGGATGCTCGATAAGCGCGGGGGCGAGGAGGAGCACGAGGTTCGGGACGTCCTTCTCGTGGAGGACAGTCTGATCGACGCGCAGCTGATTCGAAGGCTGCTGCGGCGGGTGACCTCCTCGTACTACCGGGTGACGCACGTCTCCACCCTAAACGACGCCGTGTTGTCGGCCGAAGACCTCATCCCCGATGTCATTCTCGCGGACCTCAATCTGCCGGACTCGCGGGGAACGGATACCATCGCAAGCTTGCAGACATCCTATCCAGACATCCCGCTGGTCATCGTTAGTGCGTGGGAGGACGAGGCCATCTCACTGCGGTCGGTCAAGGCGGGCGCGCAGGACTATCTGGTCAAGGGCCACATCGACGGCGCGAACCTGCACCGCGTGATTCGTTATGCCATCGAGCGAAAACGAACCGCGCTCGAGCTGGTGCGCCTCGCGCACTTCGACCAACTCACCTCTCTTCCCAACCGGACGCTGCTTCGCGAGCGCGTCGAGCACGCGCTGGCTCGCGCGACGCGCGCTGGTTCCGGAGTCGCGACACTGATCCTCGACATGGATCGCTTCAAAGAGATCAACGACATGCTCGGCCACGAGATCGGCGACAAGCTGTTGATTGAGGCTGCACGGAGAATCCGCGCAAGCGTTCGTGACCAAGACACGGTAGCGCGACTCGGGGGCGACGAGTTCGCGGTGATTCTCGAAGGAGTGAGCGAGGCCAAGGAAGTTTTGCCAGTCATCGAGCGAATCATCAGAAGCCTGAGCGAGGTCACCAGCATCGATGGGCACGAGATCAACAGCTCGACCAGCGTTGGCATCGCCATGTACCCGGAAAACGGGACCAATCTGTCGGAGCTCCTGCGGGCGGCCGACCTCGCGATGTACCAGGCCAAGTCATCCGGGCGCGGCCGGTATCAGTTCTTTGCCAATGCCATGCAGGAAGAAGCGCAATCGAGGCACGCACTCGAGCGGGCTCTGCGTCGCGCTGTCGAAAAGCGTGAGTTCGAGCTGGTCTACCAGCCGCAGCTCTGCCTTCGGACCGGAACGGTGATTGGGGTCGAAGCGCTCCTGCGATGGATGAGCCCAACGCGCGGGCTTCTCACCCCGTATCACTTCATTGCGGGTCTCGAGGAGTTCGGCCTGATCAACGAGGTCGGCGAGTGGGTCTTGCAGACGGCCTGTGAGCAGATCCGCCGGTGGCACGCGATGGACTTGGAGCCGATGCGCATCGCCGTGAACGTGTCCGCGCAACAATTCGAGGACCCGATGCTGATCGACAAGGTCCGACACGCGCTCAGGGAAACCAAGCTCCCACCGGAGTTACTGGAGCTCGAGCTCACGGAGAGTTGCCTGATGTCCGACCCGGCACAGGCAGGAGCACTGCTTCGCGAGATTCGTGACATTGGGGTGCGCATTGCGATCGACGACTTCGGCACCGGTTACTCGTCGCTCACGTATCTGCACGAGTTCCCACTCAGCGCGCTGAAGATCGACAAGAACTTCGTTCAAAGCGTCGGGTCGAACGACCGCGGGGGGCCGATCTCGAAAATGATCATCGGCCTCGGGCAAAACCTGGGGCTCGATGTGGTCGCCGAGGGCGTCGAAACCGAACTCCAGCTCCAATACATGCGAGAACACGGCTGTGACGTCGCGCAGGGCTATTTCTACGCGCGCCCCGAATCGCCCGAGGAGCTGACTCCTTGGCTCCGAGCCAATCAGCGCGTATCCGAGACCTACGTCCGGTCGATTCCGACCAAAAAGCGCGGCGACGAGACCGGCACCTGAGTGCTGAGTCTGGTGTGCTAGCGTAGCCGTATGGCGGCCGCGACGATTCTCGTCGTCGACGACGAACGAAACATCCTTACTTCCGTTTCGCGTGCTCTCGGCCTCGAAGGCTACGATGTCGAGGTCGCGGGCAGCGCGGAGGTCGCACTCGACAAGCTCGCTAAGCAGACCTTCGACGCAATTCTGCTCGATGTGCAGCTCCCGGGGATCGACGGGCTCGCGATGCTCGACGAGCTGCGGAAGCTGGAGATCACGACCCCTGTCGTGATGATGAGTGGGCACGCGACGATCGAAGTTGCGATGGAGGCGACCAGGCGCGGGGCCGACGACTTCATCGAGAAGCCGATCGGCAGCGATCGCCTGCTTCTTTCGTTGAAGCGGAGCCTCGAGCTCCGGGAGCTTCAACAGGAAAACCGGGAGCTTCGACGGCGTTATGGAGCCAGCGAATCGTTGCTCGGGCAGAGCCCAGCCATCGACAGGCTCCGCGAGCAGATCGACCTGGCGGCGCGCTCGAATGCACAGGTGTTGATCCTCGGAGAGCGGGGCACGGGCAAAGAGCTGGTCGCCGCGGCGATCCATGCCGGTTCCGCACGGGCTAACGGACCGCTGGAAAAACTCAACTGTGCCGCGGTACCCGAGGGCCTGATCGAGAGCGAGCTCTTTGGACACGAGGCGGGCGCGTTCACGGGAGCCACGAAGCAACGGCGGGGTAAGTTCGAGCGAGCGCACGGCGGGACTCTCTTCCTCGACGAGGTGGGCGACATGTCGCCGCAGATGCAGGCGAAGCTCTTGCGGGTGCTGCAAGAAGGCGAGATCGAGCGGGTCGGCGCAGGGTCGACGATCAAGGTCGACGTGCGGGTCGTTGCCGCGACGAACAAGTCGCTCGAGGAAGAGATCGAAGCGGGCAGATTTCGTGCGGACCTGTTCGACCGGCTCAACGTCGTACCGCTGAAGGTGCCTGCGCTACGAGAGCGTACCGAGGATGTTCCGCTGCTGGCCGAATACTTCCTCGCGCTGGCATGCGAGATGCACGACCGCCCCGGCAAGGAGATCGGGCCCGGGGCGATGCGCTTATTGGAAGCGTATCCATATCCCGGCAACGTTCGGGAGCTGCGAAACCTGGTCGAGCGTCTCGTGATCCTCACCCCGGACGAGACCATCACCGAAGCCCAGGCCCGAGCCCTGCTGCCACTCGACTCGAAAACGGCATCCGGCACGTATTTTCAGCCCGAAACCCCGCTTCGAGAAATGCTAGAAACGGTCGAGCGGGACCTGATCACGCAGGCCCTCGGGTTCCGCGGCGGGCACGTGACCCGGACCGCTGCTGACCTTGGCCTCGAACGGAGCCACCTCTACAAAAAGATGCGGGCGTTGGAAATCCGCAAGCCAGGCTCGGAGTGAGATTGCGTTCTTGGCCGCGACAACATACAGATCGCAGGACCAACCGAGGCCGCATTGTTCGAGAACCTACTCCCAGTCGATCCCGAAGTCGCTGCCCGCATCGAGGCGCTCGACCTCAAGTTCAACAAGTTCGGGATTGATCCATACGGGATCGACAAGGACGATTTGACCCGATTCGTGTCGGCATTTGCCTGGATCTATCGGTACTACTTCAAGGTCGACGTGTACGGGATCGACAACGTGCCCTCACGGGGGAGGTGCATCCTCGTAGGCAACCATTCGGGGGGCGTCGCGATCGACGCCGCAATGGTGATGGGGTCGATGCTGCTCGATGCCGAGCCACCACGACTGCCACACGCGATGATCGACAAGTTCATTCACGAGTTCCCGGGGGCATCGAAGTTCATGAGCCGAACCGGCCAGTTCACGGGGAATCCCGACCAGGCCATCCGGTTGTTGCGAGCCGACCGTCTGCTCCTAGTCTTTCCCGAGGGCGCCCGCGGCACCGCCAAGCTTGCAAAAGACGCGGATTCACTGGTGGGGTTTGGGACGGGCTTCATGCGGCTGGCGCTCGAAACCAAGAGCCCGATCGTTCCGTTCGGCTTCGTCGGCGGCGGGGAAGCACTACCGACGATCGCAAACCTCAAGGGGCTCGGGCGACTGCTCGGCGTGCCATACGTGCCTGTCACCAAGTGGATCCTGCTCGTGCCCAAGCCCACGCGGTTTCAGTTGCTCTACGGCAAGCCAATGTACTTCGAAGGCACGGGTCACGAACGGGACGAAGTGGTGGCAGCGATGGTCGATGAGGTGAAAGAACGGATCCACGACTTGATTCGACAAGGACGTCGGCTGAGGGAGAAGGAGATCTCGGAAGAAGATCTCATGCTGTGATGAAGGTCTTGGTGACAGGTATCTCCGGGATGCTCGGGCGCTTGACCGCACTGAAGCTTCTCCAACATGGGTACGAGGTAATCGGGATCGATCGCCGACCGTGGCCCGAGGCGCCCGAAACAATCGAGCTATTCCAGGCCGACATCCGCAAACGGCCCGCCGAGGACGTGTTCCGGACCCACCGGCCGGACGCCGCCATCCACATGGCCACCGTGACGCACCTCGTACACCAGAGCCCCGACCGGATGCGCGTGAACCTCTACGGCACCCGCGCCCTCATCCATCATTGCCACAGCTACGGCGTGAAACAGGCGGTCTTCGTAGGGCGTCACACCTTCTATGGCGCGGCCGCAGACTCGCCGCTCTACCACACCGAAGACGAACCTCCGATGGCGGCCCATACCTTCCCCGAGCTCGCCGACTTGGTTGCTGCGGACCTGTACGCCGCGTCGGCGTTGTGGCGCTACCCGGAGATCGCAACGTCGGTCCTCCGCATCGTGTACACCCTCGGCCCCAGCAAGCACGGAACGCTCGCCACCTTCCTACGCGGTCCCAGGGTGCCACTGATCATGGGTTTCGACCCGCTCTTCCACTTCATCCACGAAGAAGACGCCGCCGAGGCGATCGTCACTGCCCTCGCCCACAAGCTCCACGGCATCTACAACGTCTCCGGCCCGACACCGGTGCCGCTCTCGACGATCGTCCGCGCAGCAGGTCGCCGGCCACTCGCAGTTCCCGCGACGATATTCAAACTAGGCCTAGGCCGCCTGGGCCTCCCACGCCTTCCTGCCGGCGCCATCGATCACCTCAAGTACCCCATCGTGGTAGACAGCGACGCGTTTCGGCGGGCAACGCGATACACGTACACATTCGACGAGCGCGAAACGATCAACAGTTTTCGTACAGCGCGCTAAAGATCCCGAACCGCTGATCCAGGCGCGAACCTGGGACTCGAGCCTCCATACCCGAACCTCAGGCCTCAGCGACACTGTTGCTGGCACTGTCGCGGAGACCTCGGGCCTCGGGCTCTAAGACCTGTTCCGTCACTGCCACTGTCCCTGTCCCTGTTCCTGCCACTGCCACCGCCACTGCCCCTATCCCTGCCCCTGCCACCCCGTAAAGCCGACGCGTTGCGTCGTCCGCGGGGCTTCGCTGAATCGCACCTTTTTTGACCCAGGCAGCCCCCCCGCCCGATCTTCCTCGGGATGTCGGTGTCGAATGAGCGGAGTGAGCTTCGGGGGCTGCTCCTGGATGGCCGCTATCGCATCGGGAGCGCGATTGGCATGGGAGGGACGGGGATCGTCTTCGAGGCGGAGCGCTTGGCCACGCTCGAGCGGGTCGTCATCAAGATGCTCCGGCCGACCCATACCGGCAATCCCGATCTGATGAGCCGGGTGCGGCGCGAGGTCGAGGTTGCCCGCCGCGTCTTTCATCCCGGCATCGTTCCCGTCATCGATCACGGCACGCTCCCCGATGGCTCTCCATACCTCGTGATGAAGCTCATGCGCTCCGAGAGCCTGTCGTCGTACTTGCGGCGATGCGGCGCCCTCAGCGCGCCCCAGGTCTCGGTGATCATGGCGCGGCTCGCGTCGATCTTACACAGCGTGCACAGGCATGGCTATGTCCATCGAGACATCAAGCCCGAGCACATCCTGCTCAACCGAGGCGGTTACGGCGAGCTCGATGTGCATCTTCTCGACTTCGGCGTGTGTGCTGCCGACACGGCACCGGCGGACGAGCGCGCGCGCGAGCGAGGCCGGGTCTATGGCACCCCGAGCTACGCCTCGCCCGAACAGGCTAGCGGTAACCCCTTCGTCGACGCGCGCGCCGACCTCTTCGGCGTCGGCATCACGATGTTCGAAGCGCTCACCGGCAAGCTTCCGTTCACCGGACCCGACGTGACCGCGGTTCTCCGCCGGATCATCCGAGAGGACGCTCCGCGCGTGAAGCACCTGTCACCGCAAGTCGACGACGAGATGGATGGTCTCATCGCAAAGCTCCTGAGTCGCAGGCCGGCTGCCCGACCTCCTTCCGCCCGTGCACTGATGAGAGCCCTCGACCCCTGGCTCAAGGAGCGTGTGGGGACGGAACGCGCGTTCGCCGCTACGTTGCAGGTCGCGCCGGACACGAGCAGCATCCGGCCGACAGCGCAGCATGAAATGGCCGCGGCCTAGTGCGCGGATCTTTTCTCTCGCGCACTAGTCTCGGCTGAGCGCGTCGACCAAGCCTGAGACGTCCGCTGGCGCTGCCATCGCGTGGTAGCCCTTGTCGACGTGGAGGATTGTGCCGGTGATGCCGCTCGCGAGCGGGCTGCACAGAAAGGCCGCGGCGTTCCCGACCTCTTCGGCCCGAAGTGCCTCGGGCAACGGGGCGTTCATCTCGTAGTACTTGATCATCTTGTGGATGAACCCGATCGCCGACGCCGCGCGAGAGGCATAGGGCCCTGCTGAGATCACGTTCACCCGGTGACCAGACTGGCGGCCCATCTCGAACGCCAACATCCGGGCGTCGGTTTCGAGCGCCGCCTTCGCCGAGGCCATCCCTCCGCCGTAGTCGGCCACGACGCCTTGACTCGCAAGGTACGAGAGCGCCAGAAAGGCGCCGTCCTGACGCATCAATGGCTCCAATCGCTGCGCGAGCGAGACGAACGAGTATGCGCTCGCACCAACCGCGGCCAGGTAGCCCCCGCGGCTCGTTTGCATCAACGGCTTGGCAACTTCGGGCCCGTTTGCGAGGCTATGCACCACGATGTCGAGGCACGAGTCGCCGAAATCCTCGCGGAGTTTCTTGGCCACCCCATCGATGCTGAAGTCACCCCGCTCGCGGTAGCGCTTCTGCTCGCGCAACTCCTGTGGCGCGTCTTCGAGCGAGTCGTACTCCGCGTCGAGTGGATAGATCCTTTCGAATTCGAGCTTGCCTCCGTCCGGCATTTGTAGCGACGCATCGAGCTTCCCGCGACGTAGCATCGTCTCGAAGATTCCGAGCGCCGGAGGCCACGTGCCCACGCAAATCGTAGCGCCGGCCTGTGCCAGCGCCTTGGCGATCGCAAATCCAAACCCGCCATCGTCGGCCACGCCTGCGACAAATGCTCGCTTCCCCGAAAGATCGATCGGCAACATGCGCGGAACCTTATCGCCAGTCTCGACAAACCGCTACACTCGGCGCCATGAAGAAGAAGGGTCAGGGCGTCAAGTACAGCCATGTCGCCGATGATTACTTCGAGGACCGAGGTTTGCGCCGCTATGCCGGGGTCTGGTCACTGTGGGCACTCGGCGTCGGTGCGGTGATTTCCGGGGACTTCTTCGGCTGGAACTCGGTCTCGCCGCCGGCGGCTTCGGCGGTCTCTTGATCGCCACCTTCATCATCACGGTGATGTATGCTGGCCTCTGCTTCAGCATCGCCGAAATGGCGGCCGCCCTCCCGCACACTGGCGGTGCGTATTCGTTTGCGCGGTCGGCGATGGGTCCGTGGGGTGCCTACATCACCGGCCTCGCTGAGAACATGGAGTACATCCTCACCCCCGCCGTAATCGTCGTCGGCATCGGCGGTTACCTGGGCGCGGTCTTCGGCACCCCTCCGAGCGCGGAGCCCTTGTGGTGGATCGCAGCCTACGCGGCCTTCGTCGGCCTCAATGTCGCCGGCGTCGAGACGACGTTCCGCTTCACAGTATTGATCACGGCATTGGCTCTCGGGGTCCTCATCGTGTTCTGGATTGCAGCGATTCCGCATTTCGATCTCGAATGGGCACTCAACATCGAGCCCGAGCCTGGGCAAAACCGTTGGCTCCCTCGCGGCTCGGCCGGCATCCTGGCAGCGCTCCCATTTGCAATCTGGTTCTTCCTGGCGATCGAACAACTCCCTCTTGCCGGAGAAGAAGCGCACACTCCGGCGCGCGACGTCCCACGCGGCCTTCTCTACGGCCTGCTCACGCTGGTCGTGGCGGCCTTTCTCACCCTCTTCCTGAATGCGGGCCTCGCGCCGGGCTCCAAAGTGCTCGGGGCTTCCGCGGAGCCGCTGTTCGAAGGCTTCAAGACGATCTTCGGCGCGGGCCTCAGCGCTAAGCTGCTGGCCCTGGTGGCGGTGACCGGCCTCATCGCAAGCTTCCACAGCATCATCTTCGCCTACGGCCGGCAGATCTTCTCCCTGTCGCGGGCTGGCTACTTCCCACGCTGGCTGTCGCGCACACACCGACGCCGACAGACACCGCACATCGCACTCTTCGCCGGCGCACTACTCGGCTACGCCGTCGCGTACGGCATCCACGCGCTCGGTCCCGAGCACCCGGTCGGCGCCGTCCTGCTGAACATGGCAGTCTTCGGCGCGGTCATTGCTTACGCGCTTCAGATGCTCTCGTTCATCCTGCTGCGCATTCGTTTGCCCAACATCGACCGACCTTACCGAAGCCCGCTTGGCGTGCCGGGTGCGGTAGTGGCGCTGCTCATCGCGGTGGTCACCTTGATCGCACTCTTCGTCACCGACCCGATTTATCAAAAGGTCGTGGTGGGGGCAGCGATTTGGTACGGGCTCGGGCTTCTGTGGTTCGCGGTCTACGCGCGGCGTAGGCTCGTACTGGCCCCCGAGGAGTCTTTCGCGCTCTCGGCCCACACTTCGCAAGACGATCGCTAGCCAGCGTGCCAAGCTCCGCCCATGCAGGTGCTGCTCGTGCGACATGGGGAGGCGGTCGACATGCGTTCCGCCCCGACCGACTACGATCGATGGCTGACCCACACCGGGCGTCAGACGGTTACCAAGGTCGGCAATGCGCTCGCAAGACTGGATCTGGAGTACTCGTGCATCTACACGAGCCCGCTGGTGCGCGCGGTCCAAACCGCAGAGATCTTGGCCGCGACTCACCCTGGCTTCCACGGCCCCCTCGAAGTGCAAGCCGCCCTGTCGAGCGAGACGGGAAGCACCGCTGAGGCCCTCGAGCCACTCGAGCATACGGCCGACGATGCGCTGATCGTCATGGTCACGCACATGCCAAAGGTTGGCGTGCTCGCCGGCCATCTCTGTCAGCTGGCCAGCTTTCCGCCGTTCCGGACGTCCTCGGTTTGCTTGTTGGGCCTCGAAGGCGGCAAGGGCCGCTTCCAGTGGATGCTCGACCCCGCAACGCTCGAGCTCAAGCGCCCCTAAAGGCCACTGGGGTCTACACTGTGCACACCTGGTTGCGTCCACGGTTCTTCGCTTCGTAGAGTGCCTTGTCGCCCTGCACGAAAAGGTCCGCCGCCGTCGAGGCGTGGTCCGGAAAAGTCGCGACACCGAGCGACGCCGTGACCTTCAACGGCCCGAGCTCCGTCACCAGCTCCGTGCTCTCCAGCTCCTCGCGCACGCGCTCCGCAAGCAGCCAGGCGCCGCGCGCATCGGTTTCCTCACATAGCAAGCAGAACTCCTCACCGCCGAAGCGGGCAACGAGATCGGTCTCTCGCTTCACTCGCCTGAGCATCCCCCCCAGCTCCTTCAACACCCGGTCACCCACTGCATGACCGTAGGTGTCGTTGACAGCCTTGAAGTGGTCGAGATCCGTCACGATCACGGACAATTTGCGGCCAAATCGCTGCGCGGCCATCAGCTTCTGCTCCATCTGGTCGAGGAAGGCGCGCTTGTTCAAGCAGCCGGTCAGGCCGTCCGTCGTGGCCAACTCTTCGAGCTGACGAACCGCCCGCGCATTTGCCATCGCAACGGCGAGCTGGTTGGTGAGAGCTTGCAGCGTCTCGCGCACCGACGTGCCAAACGCCGAGGGAGCTTTCGCCGCGACGATCAAGGTTCCGATCGGCTCCTCACGCACCACCAGCGGTAGGACGAGCAGCGACTCCATCCCCTTGAGCTTGGCTTTCTTGGTGAAGAGTACCTGCTGCTTCGGATCAAAGTCGCCGCGGTACGGGAGGTAGTGCCGGTTCTTGACGACCATGGCGGTGAGCGACGTGTTGTCTCGGAAGCGGAGCCCTTGGAAGTCGAGCGCACGGTCGCCGATCGCGCGCCGCACAGTATGCCGCCGGCCCTCGGATTGGTATTCCGTGATCGCTGCAAAGTCGTGCGGCGCGATCTCATTGACCGCGCCCAGGCCGACTTCCATGACCGCGTCTTGCGTAAGTGCGGTGCTGAAAGCTTGGGACACCTGATAGAGAATCTCTTGCTCGCGCTTGGAACTTTCAAGCTGCACGAACACACGTTCGTTCTCGAAAGCGCGCAGGACGTGCGATGTACTGTCTCGAAGCAGCTCCTCTTCCTGGGGGCTGAACGCGCGATCGACGAGGCGGTCGGCGCAGAGCACCGCCCGGAGATGACCCCGCTCGAGGACGGGAACGGCAATAAAGGACCGCACTGTCGCCGGCCCACGATAGTAGCAAATCCCCCGATACCCAGGGCGAATCTGCCGGAGACTGCTGGTTAGCTTTCGTCGCACGGCCGCACCTACCGCCCCAGCACCTAGGGAAAACGGTCCATCGGCGACATCGTCGCTTTTCGTCACGAGCTCCGTGATCCTGAGTTGCTCGCCCTCGTCGGTCGGCATCAGGAGCACGCAGGTGTGGAGGTCCAGGGTCTGATGGAGCAGCTGAAGCGCATGATAGAGCGCCTGGCGAACTTCCTGGACGCTGGTTTGATACAAGCGGTCCTCGTCCCTTACTCCATCGGACGACGGCGCGACCAGACGAAAGAGCCGCGTATCGTCTCGAACCTTTTCTTTTTGAGCTGCGAGTTCGAGATCTGACTTGCGGCGTACGCGAACGATCTCCGCGCGCGTGAACACGTAGCTGAGCGCACCAAAGCAAAAGATGAAGAGCGCGTTCAATCCGAGGATCCGCGGATCGCTGATCTGCTCGCCGACGAACGCAACGGCGACGCCGAGAACGATCGCGAACGCGACGACGCCAATGCCGGCCCATCCCGTTGCAAACGACGTGACGAACGCAACGGCGACGTACGTTAACGGATAGAGGTCGCTACCGACACCGCCGCGAAACTGAACCAGGGCATGCACACCGACGAGCAGCAGCACGCCGAGCTCGAAGGCAGACGTGGGATCGTTACCGTGCCGATACGCATTGTGCGCGCGATGGGCAAAGAGCGCGGCCCAGATGGCGACCCACAGCAGATGCCCCCATCCGAACGCCCCGCTCCCTGGAAGAAGGAAGCCCGCAAGCAAGAAGGTGGCGAGCAGGAGCGCGGCGCCCAATCCCCATGTCGACTGCGCTGTGCGCCGCACGCGAAGCGCTGCCTGGACGAGGGCCGTCATATGAAAGTGGTGTTACGCCTGCCGCCGTTCGTTCAGCAAGAAATCCGCTCGAATGTGTGTGACCCGCCCACCTAACCCACCTAGCGAGAAGGGAACTGGAAGACGAACTCCTCGGCCCTAACCATCCCGAGCTCGTCCCGGGCGATGCGTTCGACGTACACGGGATCGCTGCGCAGGGCTTCGATCTCGCCCTTGAGCGTCGCGATCTCCCGGACCAGCTCCGCGTTGAATGTGTGTAGCTCGTGAAGCTCCTCGCGGAGATGTCGGTACCGGGGCAGGCCCTGCTCGTCGAGGACCAAGGTCGGGACCGTCATGATGGCCATCACCATCAATGAGAACGGAAGAAGGGCGGCGCTTGGTCTCACAAGCCGAGCCTGCCGCAACCTAGGTCCTGAGCGCAATTTTCTGCCCGCCGTCGCAGGCTTGACAGAATCGCCACAGCTTCTACTTTCTTAGGAGAGTGACGATGACCTTGGACGAGCGCCATCGGCGGATCTTGTTCGCAGTCGTGACCGAGTACATCGCCTCGGGTAAAGCGGTGAGCTCGCGACGAATCGCGAAGCGCTACGCGATCAAACTGTCGCCTGCAACGATCAGAAACGTGCTCGCCGATCTCGAAGACGCGGAGCTGCTGCGCCAGCCGCACACCAGCGCGGGCCGTGTCCCCACCGATGCCGGTTTCCGGTGCTTCGTCGACGCGATAGCCACAGCCGGAGAGATCTCCGATGCTCACAAGACTGCGTTGATCCGGCGCCTCCAGGATCTAGAGCCCGGCGCGGACGCCGTGCGTGAAACCGGTCAGCTTCTGAGCCGCTTGACCGGGACGGCCACGATCATTGCCCGGCCAGCCGTCGCGGAGGCCACGCTCGATCAGCTGCGGTTCATGCGGCTCTCGGGTGGACAGGCGCTCGCGATCTTGGTTACGCGCTCCGGCGGAGTCGAAAACCGGCTGGTCGTGACAGAGCTCGACGTGGACGACCGCACGCTCGAGCGAGTGAACAACTACCTCGCCGAGCTAGTCGGAGGGAGGACACTTCGCGCGATCCGCGACGTGCTCGCCGTCCGCATCGCCACCGAGCAGGGCCAGTACCGGCTGCTGCGCAAGCAGGCACAGCAGATGGTCGAGGCCACTGTCGAAGGGCAGATGGAGGAGGCCCAGGTCCTCATCGAAGGGCAGGGCGCCCTCTTCGATCGGCCCGAATTCGGCGACGCCGAGAAGATTCGCCGGTATATCAGCGCTTTCGAAGAGAAGCAGAAGCTCCTGGAGCTCTTGGAGCAGACCCTACTGGTCGACGGAGTCCAAGTCTTCATCGGCTCCGAGGCGGCGCTCGACGCCGTAGGCGACATTAGCGTGATCTCCAGCCCCTACCGCCGGGACGGTGCCCGTATTGGCTCATTCGGGATCGTGGGGCCCACTCGCATGGACTACAGGAAGTACGTACCCTTGGTAGGATTTGCGGCCGATGTGCTAAGCGACGTGCTTGACGGGCGGCTTCCTGGCACGTCCAAAGGCTCCTAGAGAAAGACGGACACGACGAATGAGTGAACAAACGGGCGACAACCCAGAGGACGAGCAGGCCGCCGGCGAGGGAGAAGACGAAGAGGTGATCTTCCCAGACGACGAGCAGGGGGAGGCGGCGGAACCCGAGCCCACCGACCTCGAGAAGGCCCTTGCGGAGCGCGACCGCATGCGCGAGCAGCTCCTGCGCATCGCCGCCGACTTCGACAATTTTCGAAAGCGGTCCCGAAAAGAGATCGAAGAGGTTCGCCGGCGCACCATCGAAGACACGCTCCGCGAGGTCCTCCCGATCGTCGACAACCTCGAACGCGCGGCGGGCGCCATGAGCGACGCAACCGAGGTCTCTGCGGTCACGGAAGGCGTCCACATGGTGCTGCGCGGCTTCGAGGACATCGCCAGCCGACTAGGCCTGAAGCGCGTTGCGTCCGTCGGAAACCAGTTCGACCCGACCTGCCATGACGCCGTGCAGCAAGAAGAAACCAACGAGCACGCGCCGGGCACCATCATCGGGGAGGTCGTTCCCGGCTACTACCTCGGAGAGCGCCTGTTGCGGCCGGCGATGGTCGTGGTGGCCAGGCCGCCGAGCGGCACAGGGAATCAGGGCAGCGACTCTTCCACGGATGGCGACGACGCAAGCGAATAGTCGCCCCTTAGATGCGACAATCCCCGCCTCGGGGTATAAAGAGGGCTAGGGCGAGATGGGGAAGATCATCGGGATCGATCTGGGGACGACCAACTCTTGTGTCGCATTCGTCGACAACGGGAAGCCGCAGGTAATTCCGAACTCCGAGGGGAGCCGCACCACACCTTCGGTCGTGTCGTTCGCCAAAGACGGCGAACGCCGTGTAGGCAGTGTGGCTAAGCGCCAAGGTGTCACCAATCCCGAGAATACCATCTTTGCGATCAAGCGGCTGATGGGCCTCGAATTCGACGCGGTACCGGCGCAGAAGCACGCGCGCGTGGTGCCCTACAGGGTCGTCGAGAGTGAACGCGGGGACGCCTGGATCCAAGTCGACGATCAACAGTACTCGCCACCAGAGATCTCCGCCATGATCCTCCAGAAGATGAGGGAGGTCGCGGAGTCGTTTCTCGGCGACAACATCACCGAAGCGATCGTGACGGTCCCAGCGTACTTCAACGACGCCCAGCGTTCCGCGACGATTGCAGCGGGCAAGATCGCTGGCCTCGATGTTCGCCGCATCATCAACGAGCCCACCGCCGCGGCGCTCGCGTACGGCTTCGAAGAGAAAGAAGGCAAGCGCGTTGCGGTGTACGACCTCGGCGGTGGTACGTTCGATATTTCGATCTTGGAAATCGCCGATGGCGTCTTCAACGTAAAGGCGACTGCAGGCGACACACACCTCGGCGGCGAAGACCTGGACAACGCACTGGTCGAAGAGCTCGCTCGCCGCTTCGAAGAGAGCACCGGGATCAACCTGCGCGAAGATCGGGTCGCGCTTCAGCGTCTCAAGGAGCAAGCCGAGAAGGCCAAGCACGAGCTGTCTTCGTCGCTCGAGACGGTCATCAACCTTCCCTTTATCGCATCGGACGAATCGGGCCCTAAGCACCTCGAGACCAAGCTCAAGCGCAGCGAGCTGGAGATCCTGGTCTCGGCGATCATCGACGAAACCCTCGGCCCCTGTCAGCAGGCCTTGACCGACGCCGGGGTCAAGAGGGAAGACATCGACGAGATCCTGCTGGTGGGTGGCCAAGCCCGGATGCCGATGGTCCGATCCAAGGTCGCGGATTTCTTCGGCAAAGAGCCCTACAAGGGCGTCAATCCCGATGAGGTGGTCGCGATAGGCGCCGCACTACAGGGCGCTGCGCTGGCTGGCGAGGTCGAAGAGGTGCTTCTTCTCGACGTCACGCCACTGAGCCTCGGCGTCGAAACCGGCGGGGGCGTGTTCTACAAGCTGATCCCTCGCAACACCACGGTGCCCACCCGCGCCAACGAGGTGTTCACGACTAGCGTCGACAACCAAAGCTTCGTTCCGATTCACGTCCTACAAGGTGAACGTGACATGGCTGAGGACAACAAATCGTTGGCCAAGTTCGAGCTCGCGCCGATCCTTCCTGCGCCACGAGGCGTCCCGGAAATCGAGGTGACGTTCGACATCGACGCGGACTGTGTGGTCAATGTAAGCGCCAAAGACCTGGGTACGGGCCGCGAGCAGAACATCCGTGTCGTCGCATCGAGCGGCCTCACCGAGCGGGACATCGAGCGCATCATCGGAGAAGCCGAGGCCTACAAGACGAGCGACGTAAAGCGCCGCGAGCTGGCGGAGCTCCGCAATGCCGCCGAAGCTCTACTGTACACCAGTGAGCGGGCAGTCGCCGAGTGCCGTGAGATGGTTCCCGAAGAAGTCGTGGCCCAGGTCGAGGCGGACATCTCGGCGTTACACGGCTGCGTCGACGAAGGCGACGCCATCGCGATCAAAGACGCCCTCGAAACGCTCGAGCTGAGCGCCTACAAGATCGCCGAGGCGATGTACGGCAGCGTCGATCTCGATGCGCCGGCCGAAGGCGAAGCTCAGTCCGACTCGTGAGCACGGAAGAACGAGCGCGGGCCACCGGCGCGGAGTGGTTGGCGCGAATGCGCTGGGGAGCGCTGGGAATCCAGACCGTGGCGATCTTCGTTGCAACCGAGATCCTGGAGGTTGAGCTGCCTCTCATTCCAATGTGGTCGCTCGTCACGGCTGGTGCGATCTCGAACCTCTGGCTGGCGTCCCGGAAGGATCGAGCCGGTCACCTGGGCGCATTCTTGGTCCTCGACGTCGCGCTGCTCACTGGCTTGCTCTACTTGTCGGGCGGTCCGACCAACCCGTTCAGCATCATCTACGTCGTTTACATCGCAATGTCTGCGGTGATGTTGGCGCCGAAGTGGACCTGGACGATAGCCGGCCTTTCGATCGCCTCGTTCGCTGCCCTTTTCGTCGTGCACGTCCCGAGCGAGCACCTCGGTCACGCAGAACACGGCGGCGGGTTTCAAACTCACCTGTACGGAATGCTCATCGCGCTCGTTCTGGCGGTTGCACTGATCACCTATTTCGTGAGCCAGCTGTCCCTCGAGCTCCGTAACCGGGAGCGGGCGCTGGCCGAGGTGGAGGAACGGACCCACCGCTGGGGAAAGCTCGCTTCGATTGCGACATTGGCAGCCGGTGCCGCACATGAGCTCGGGACTCCGCTCGGTACGATCGCCGTGGCTGCTAAGGAAATGGAGCGGCAAGCGCGGAAGGTTCCGGGCGGCGAAGGGCTCGTCGAAGACGCCGAGCTGATTCATGAGGAGCTGGAGCGGTGCCGTGTGGTGCTCGATCGGATGGCCGCGGCAGGGGGTGAGCACGTGGGCGAGACCCTGAGCTCCGTGTCGACCGAAGAGCTGTTCGTCGAGGTGCGTTCACGCCTGAGCCCCGAGCAGGCAGGCCGTTGGGTCAGCACGACCAACACGGCCACCATCGACGCGCCGAGAGAGGCGCTCGTGCAAATGGTCGAGAACATCACGCGCAATAGCTTCGATGCATGCGAAGCGGGGCGCGTGTCCCTCGAAGTGCAGGAGGCCGATCGGATGATCGAGCTGCGCTTCGTCGACGAGGGGCAGGGGATGGACGAACATACGGTGAAACGCGCGACCGAGCCGTTCTTCACGACGAAGAACACCGGCGACCGGATGGGTCTGGGCTTGTTCCTAGCGCGGACACTCGTAGACTCGTTGGGCGGCCAGTTGATCATCGAATCGGCGAGCGGCCAGGGTACGACGATCCGCGTCGTGCTTCCCCAGGGGCCATGAGCGAAGCGCACGACACCTCCACGCCCAAGCCATCGATTCTGCTCGTCGACGACGACGAGCGGCTGCGATCACGCATGACGCGCGCGTTCGAGGAGCGCGGTTACGAAGCGCAACAAGCCGAAGGGTACGAGGGCGCCATCGCGATCGCGGAGCGAGAGAGCACCGAGTACGCGGTCGTCGACCTTCGCATGCCGGGGAAGTCCGGTTTGGAAGTGGTTCGCGAGCTGCACCGGATCGACCCGGCTACCAAGATCGTCGTGCTGACCGGCTACGGAAGCATCGCAACCGCACTCGAAGCCGTACAGCTGGGTGCGACGCACTATCTGACCAAACCCGCCGACCTCGATGAGGTGATCGCTGCGTTTGATCGGGGCAACGCCCAGGCTGGCACGGTGGCCCTTGCCGCCGAAAGCGCGGCCCCCGAAACACCGTCCTTGGCCCGGGTCGAGTGGGAGCATATCCAGCGAGTCCTGACCGACTGCGGGGGCAACATCACTAAAACAGCGGAAAGACTAGGAATTCACCGGCGTTCGCTCCAGCGGAAGCTGGCGAAGTTTCCGATGCCGCGCTGAGCGGCTGCGACGATTTGCCACGTACAATCCGGGGCAATCCGCACCTAAGCTCCGGCGGTGAAGGGTTATTGGTTGACCGCGGTGCTCATCGCGCCGTTTTGGGTCGTCGCGGACGCTTCCGCGTGCGGCACGTGCGCGGTGGGCGATCCGACCCTCACCATCGTTGGATTCGAGCAACCCAAGGGCCAGCGTGTCCGCACCTCGGGGACCCTGCGTCACCGGAACGACCGGATCGGCGAGCCCCAGGTCGATGAGCTCCGGCTCACCGAGCAGCGCATGGAGCTAGCCGGCGCATACTCACCTACCGATCGATGGACGCTCTCGCTGATGATGCCGCTCGTTCACCGTTACGTGACGGCCGTGAACCTGGCGGAGGCCGACATCTGGGCGCCGGGCGACTTGGAGTTCCGGACGCGCGCCGTCGTGTGGCGCGATCGCAATTTCGCACCTCGGCATCTGGTCAGCATGATCGGCGGCCTCGAGTTCCCGACCAGCACGATCGAGCGCGACGACAACGGCGTACCGCTGCCTCTGGAGTTTCAGGCGGGCACTGGCTCATGGGACCCGATCGCGGGGGCATCGTACACGATGTTTTCGGATCCCTGGTCGGTTTACGTATCATCGACTGCTATCTTCCCGACCCAGGGCACCGCGGACACGAAGGCTGGAATCAGCTTTCGCCAGACCGCGCTCGGGCAATACCAGCCGTGGCATTTCCTCGCCTTCCAAGTCGGCGCCGAGCTCAGGCTCGATCAGCCGGGGTACATCCTGGGTGTTCGTGATCCCGATACCGGCGGCAACATCACCTACGCTACGTTCGGGCTGATCGGGATGCCGCACGACAAGGTACTGCTGCACTTCACCACGGCTGTCCCGATGATACAGCGCTTGGACGGTAACCACGTGGAAGGTCTCGCGATCACGGCAGGGCTGGTCTATGAGATCTAGTCTTCTCGTCGCAATCGCGCTGCTAAGTGTGGCTTCGCTTTCGCAGTGCATGCGGGTCAGCGACGGCATCGAGGTCGATGTCATCTACCAGCCAGCAGCAACGCCGGTCCAGGTGCGGACGGACATGGGCTACAGCGTGCGTCTCGAGCGCGCGCTGATCGCCGTCGGCAAAGTCGAGCTGATCCGGTGTGACAATTTCGTCGTAGACCTTTGGAAGCTCGTCGCGCCCGCGCGGGCAAAAGCTCACGAGCTCGCCACGCCGACGAGCCTGGGCGTACCGCTCGTGATCGATTTGATGGAGAGCGCAGGCACGCCTCTCTTCGCCGGTACGCTCCGGCCACCGCCGGGTCGCTATTGCGGCATCCGTGTCAGCGGCATGCCCGCAGACGATGACGCGGAGGGTTTGACCGAGGAAAACCTGGACATGATGCAGCACAGCGTCCTCATCGCAGGACAGGTCGAAGACACGGCCACCGGCGACGTAGCCCCGCTGCTAGCCCGGATCTGGGAGGTGCTCGAATGCGAGATGCTGTTCGACCGCCCACTGGTCTTCGACAGCCCAGTCCTCGAGAGCGTCTCCATCCAAATCGACCACACGAGCTGGTTCGATGGCATCGATTTTGCGCTGCAAGACTCAGACGCGGTGCAACAGCAGATAACCGAAAACGTACGGTCGTCCCTGCGGGCGGTCCTTCCAGAGACGGAAGCAGCCCTCTAAAGGCCGCGGGAAGATAGAGAATGAAGAACCTGACGATTCTTGGAGTAGTGCTTGTGCTAGGGAGCTTTGGTTGCGACAGCAGCAGCGGCGGCGCGGGCAGCCAAGCGGTGACCATCCAATTTGCAGCGAAGGTCGGCGCGGACGACTTCGTCTGCGGCAACACCTACGACAACCTCGGAGCCAATGACGCCTCGATGCAGGTCAGTGACTTCCGCTTCTACGTACACGGCCTCGAGCTCAAGAACGCCGATGGCGACTACGTGGCAGTCGACCTAGACACGGACGAAACCGTCTGGCAGCTCGAGAACGTGGTCCTCCTCGACTTCGAAGACGGCTGCACCGATCTGGGTAACGAGCCGATGAACAGGATCGTCACGGGCACCGTACCGGAGGGGGCCTACGACGGGCTTCGCTTCAAGATGGGTGTGCCTTTCGAGATCAACCACGAGAACCCCGCTACTGCGCCGCCTCCGATGAACCTGACCGCGATGCAGTGGAACTGGCAGGGTGGCTACAAGTTCCTCCGAATCGACTCCGGCACCTTCAGCATGACCGACTGGCGCATGCACCTCGGAAGCACCGGCTGTGACGGAGACCCGGTTTCAGGCGGCACGACGGCGTGCGGCAGTCCGAATCGCGTCGACGTGGATTTCGCCGCATTCGACCCGGCGGCAGACACGGTCGTCGCCGACTTCGCCGCCCTGGTCGACGGCTCCGACCTCGCCGCCAACCAACCCGAAACGCCCGTTGGCTGCATGGCCGGTCCGATGGACGGCGACTGTGGACCCTTTTTCGAGAATCTTGGGCTTGCGTTTGGTGAATCTCCCGCCGGTACGCAGTCCTTCTTCTCCGTTGAATGAACTGAACCTAGGACCCTCCAAATGAAACCCCTCCAATACATTCTTAGCTTGCTCCTCCTAGTGGCCGGATGCGGCGACAGCGACGCCGCATCCGCGCCTGAGGAATGGGTCTGGGATCTCCCAGACACCGTTCCCGAGCCCCGTATCCCCGAAGACAACCCGATGACCGCCGAGAAAGTCGAGCTCGGGCGTTTTCTTTTCTACGACAAGCAGCTCTCCGCCAATGAGACTCAAAGCTGCGGCAGCTGCCACCAGCAGGAGCTCGCCTTCACCGACGGGCTTGCACAGGCGGAGGGGTCCACGGGGCAGATCCACCCACGGAGCTCGATGAGCGTCGCGAACGCGGGCTATGCCGCATCTCTGACCTGGGCGAACGAAGCTGTCGTCCGATTAGAGAACCAGGCGCTCGTGCCGATGTTCGGGGAGGATCCGGTCGAGCTCGGGATGGCCAACATGGAAGGCGAGCTTCTTCGCCGCATGCGCGATGACGAGGACTATCCCGCAATGTTTGCGGCCGCGTTTCCGGACGAGATGGAGCCGGTCAGCCTCGGCAGCATCACCAAGGCGATCGCCGCCTTCCAACGCCAGGTCACGAGCTTCGGCTCCAAGGTCGACCGTTGGCAACAGGGCGACCAGACCGCACTCAGCGAGTCCGAGCAGCGGGGAATGGCCCTGTTTTTCGGAGGAACCAACGCGGCAGGCGTCGAGGACGCCTTCGAGTGCTTCCACTGCCACGGCGGCTTCCTGTTTTCGCAGTCGTCCGACGACGCGGGTCAGGTCTTCGACCAAAAGTTCTTCATGAACAACGGCCTGTACAACCTCGACGAGGACGGGAGCTACCCTGCGCTAAACGAGGGCCTGTTCGAAATGACGGGCGAACTGGCCGACAAGGGGAGGTTCAAACCACCTAGCCTTCGCAACATCGCCGTGACCGCGCCGTACATGCACGATGGGTCGATCGAAACGCTCGAAGAGGTCCTCGACCACTACGCCCGCGGCGGACGCTTGATCGAGAGCGGCCCCAATGCCGGCGACGGCAAGAACAACCCGAACAAGAGCGCGCTCTTGAACGGCTTCGTCATGACGGAGCAAGAGAAGCTTGACATGCTGGCGTTCCTTGCTGCGCTCACCGACGAGACACTCCTCAGCAATCCGGCATACAGCGACCCGTTCGCAGAATAGCTCGCCAGCCGAGTAGCTCGTTAGCGGAGCAGCCGGGGCTCGCGCTCGAGGCGGATCCCGAAACGGTCGCGCACACGGGCGCGGATCTCGTCGGCGAATGCCAACAGGTCGACGGTCGTGCCACCTCCGTAGTGTACGAGCGCCAGCGCGTGATTCGTCGATACGCCAATCGCGCCTCGGCGAGTGCCCTTTTCGATGCCCGCTTTTTCGATCAGCCATCCCGCGGCGAGCTTCACTTTGCCGTCGCTCGCGGGATACCGAGGAACGTCGTCCCGGGTGGCGACGAGGTTGTCGATGACCGCTTGCTCGACGACTCGATCGGCTTCTGCGGCTGTGACGACAGGGTTCAAGAAAAAGGAGCCGGCGCTGCGGCTATTGGGATCGTCTGGATCGAGAACCATCGACTTGCGGCGACGGAGATCGAGCACGGTGCGGCGAATGTCGGCAAGCGTTGCATCAGCCCCGACGCTCTTCTGGAGCTCGGAGTAGCGGAGCGTTCCCAAGCCGTTTGGGCGCAGGGCAAAGCGGACCGCGGAGACGATGAAGCGATCAGGCTCACGTTTGAATAGGCTATCCCGGTAGCCAAAGGCACAATCCCTGGGCGCAAGCTCTTCGAAGGTGAGGGTGTCGCGGCGGAGAACGCGGACGCTGTCGATGACCTCGGCGACTTCCTGACCGTACGCACCCACGTTTTGAATCGGCGTGGCACCCGTGGAGCCGGGGATCCCGCTCAGGCATTCGAGGCCGGCCCATTCACGGGAAACGGCTCCATCGACCACGGTTTCCCAGGGCACCCCGGCCCCTGCGTCTACCGTTCCCCCGTTGCGGAACTCGATGTCGGCAATCCTCATGTGGACGATGAGACCGTCGTAACCCTCATCGGGCACGATTAGATTCGAGCCTCTGCCCAGGATCGCAGAGGAAACTCCTTGGTCCGCGGCCCAGCGAAGCGCGTCGACCAGTACGCTTTCGTCCTCGGCGCGAACGAAGTGCTTGGCCCGCCCGCCTAGCTCTAACGTGGTGAGCGGAGCAAGCGCAACGTCGCGCTGGATGTCGAGCGTGGTCATTCGTCGCCGTTTAGGGCACTGGGATTCTTTCGGTGCCGCCCATGTAAGGCCGCAACACCTCAGGCACGACGACGCTTCCATCGGCCTGCTGGTTCTGTTCTAGGATCGCAACGAGCGTTCGGCCGATCGCAAGACCCGAGCCGTTGAGGGTGTGCAAAAAGCGCGGCTTACCCTTCTGCTCGGGCCGGAAGCGCACCTTCATTCGCCGCGCCTGGAAGTCGCCGAACCACGAGCAGCTCGAGATCTCACGATAGGTGTTCTGCGCAGGTAGCCAGACCTCGAGGTCATAGGACTTTTGTGCGGCGAAGCCCATGTCGCCGGCACAAAGCTGCACCACGCGATGATGAAGGTCGAGCTTCTGCAAGATCGTCTCGGCATGCTGGGTAAGGACCTCGAGCTGCGCCTCGCCGTCGTCCGGATGGCAGAAACGGACCAGTTCGACCTTGTCGAACTGATGGACGCGGATCATGCCGCGCGTATCTTTGCCGTAGCTCCCCGCCTCGCTTCGGAAGCACGCGGTGTAACCGGTGTACGCGATTGGCAAATCGGCCTCGGGGACAATTTCGTCCGCGTGGAGGTTGGTGATTGGAACTTCGGCGGTCGGCACGAGATAGAGGTCGTGCCCCTGGGCTTCGGCCTCCTTCTCCCACTCCTCGTCTTTCGCTATCCGGAAGGCGTCTTTAGCGAACTTCGGCAACTGTCCCGTGCCCAGCATGGCGCTGTCCTTGACGAGTACGGGCGGCCATATTTCTTCGTAGCCGTGTTCCGTGCTGTGCACGTCGAGCATGAACTGCATCAGCGCCCGGTTGAGTCGCGCACCGAGACCCTTGAGCACGACGAAACGCGAGCCGCTGATCTTCGCGGCGCGCTCGAAATCGAGAATGTCGAGGTCCGTGCCGACCTCGACGTGATCACGCACATCGAAGTCGAATGAGGGCTTGTCGCCCCACACCCGAACCTCGACGTTGTCGCTTTCGGTCAGCCCGTCCGGGGTATCAGCATGAGGAAGATTCGGCAGGTTCAGCAAGATCGCTTCGAGCTCGCTCTTTACTTCTATCTGCCGCGCCTCACCCTGCTTGATCTGGTCGCCGAGAGTGCGCAGTTGCTCGCGCCTGGCTTGAAACTCCTCGGACTTCTTGTCGGCGACCTTGGCCATCGCCTGGCTGGCCTCATTGCGCGCCTGCCGCAGAGCCTCGACGCTCGTGATGCCTGTGCGTCGCTCTTCGGCCAGGGATCCCAGCCGGTCGAGCAACGCCGCATCGTGGAAACCGCGGCGTGTCAGAGCCGCCGTCACATCGGGCATGTTCTCGCTCACATGGCGCAGGTCGAGCATGGGAGCGGGTCTACAACACGAGGGCGCGGAGCACCAGTCGCGCACTTCTTGGCGCGGGGCGCAAAAGCTCCTAAATTGAAGGCGTGAGCAACACGGGCACGCTCCGCCGATTGGGGGTCATCGGCGATGTTCACTGCGAGTCCGAAACACTTGCGCGAGTGCTCGATGCGTTCGAAACGATGAACGTCGAGGCGATCCTGTGCGTCGGCGATTTGGTCGACGGCGTGGGAGACGCAGACGCGACCCTCGGCATGCTGGAGGCACGCCGTGTTCAGTGCGTCGCCGGTAATCACGAACGATGGTTCCTCGCTGGAGAGCAGCGGACTCTCGAAAATGTGACGCCCGAGGTCACCGAGACGTCACGGGTATTTCTCGAAACGCTACCAAAGCTCCGGAGCTACGAGACGCCCGCCGGTAAGGCCCTGCTCTGTCACGGCGTCGGCGAGGACGACGAGGCATGGCTCCTCCCCGACACCCGAGGCTACGCCCTCCAAGACATTCCCGCACTCCGCAAGCTGATGCTTGACGAGGAAGTGCAGTTCATGCTCGGCGGCCACACCCACGAACGCATGATCCGCGTCTTCCCCGGCCTAACCGTCATCAACGCCGGCACCCTGCACCGCAACAACGAGCAGACGTTCATGGTGGTCGACTTCGGCGCAATGCGCGTGGAGTCCTACTCGGCAACGGAGGAAAAGATCGGGGAGCTGATTGATGACGTCGACCTCCCCATGCCCGGCCCAGTCCAGTAAAAAGGGGAGAGTGCCACGGCCGCCGTCGCTGGAATGACGCCTAGAGCCCGGCCTCGGCAGCTCGGCAGCCACCTTGCGACAACAGTAACGGAAGGCCCAAGAGGACAAAGAGGACGCGAATCAGCAACTGTTGCGATCGACTCCACATGTTGACCTCCACTCGTCCGCGGCTGAGCTAGGACAATGGTCCGCGACGCTCCCCAGAAAGGCAAGAGCCAAGATCCCGCCGGCACGTCGCTGTCGCTGCCCCTGCCCCTGTCTCGCGAGCCGTCCTCCGGGGACTCGGTCGCGCAACACAGTCTCTGCCCCTGTGCTATCGCGCCTGACGCCACAGCTCTGCCAACGACGGCCTCGACCCCGTCAGCAAGAACCCAACCCGGAACAACCGGGCCCCAACCCGGATCGACAGCCAGGTCGACAACAGCAGCACCGCCATCGAGCCGGCCACTTCCCACCAGGCGATGCCCGACGAGTCGACCGCCAGGCGGATGATCACCGTCAGCGGCGACGTGAACGGAATCCACGTCATCACTTGGCCGAGGATGCCGTTGGGGTCGTCTAGCAAGATCACCAGGACCATCAGCGGCAGGATTGCGAGCATCGCCCAACCCATCGTGAGCTTTTGGCTTTCGGCGGCATTGGCGCCGAGCGCAGCGGTCGCAAGCATCAGGCTGCCGAGGAACAGGTAGCCGAGGATGAATAAGAGCGGCGCAACGCCCAGGGCTCCCCAGGGGATCGACACCACAGCTGCAAGCGCGGCCGAAGCGGCGATCGCCACAAAGACGACCATCGAGGACCACACCGCGAACTGAACCAGACCCGCGGCGCCGAGGCCGAAGAGCTTGCCTGCCAGAACCTCTTCTGGCGTGATCGAGGAAAGTAGCACTTCGACGATCTTGCTCTCCTTGTCGGTCGAGACGGTCTGCACCCAGGTATCCCGATGCGCTCAGCAGCGCGGTGAGCAGTAGGATTCCGAGGAAAAGGGGAATCGTAGTGCGCACCCAGAAGGTCGAGTGCCCCGTCGACCTCGATTATCTCATCGCCGTCGGGGCCGAGGCGGCTGCGAACGAAGTACGCCGGCGAGAGCACGCGTTCCTGGACGTCGGCGTCGAGGCGCCCTTGGACGAGCGAGCGTCTCAGCAAGGATCGGAGCAGCGGTTCCACTGTCGTTCCGCGCATACTCAAGAGTGGAGTCTTCTCGGATTGGATGGCTCGCACCTCTCCACTTGCGAGGTAGTCCTTCTCGACGACGTAAATCGCACGAAGGCGCCCGGACTTGAGATCGTCGGTCGCGACATCCAGATTCTCGTAGAGCACGATTTCACTGGCGTTTGCCGTCCAAACCTGTGCGCCATCGCGGTCGACGAATACCGAGCGATCGACGAGGCTGGCCTCGTCAACAAGGCCGAACTCGGAGCTCTCCGCCGCGCGCTGCGTGAGGAAGTACGTCTGCGCTCCGAGGACGATGCCTGAGATGGCGGCCAGGAAGAGAGGCAACCCGAAGGTCGCGATCAGGTACGACCAGCGCTTGACCACCGACAAGAACTCGAAGCGCGCCACGGCGGAAATGCGTTGGATGCGCATGACTCAGCGGCCCCCGCTGACGAGCTTGACGAATATCTCATCCATACGCACTACCAACGGTTCATAACGATCGATCAGCACACCGCTTCGGACGAGCTCGTTCAGGTATCCTGCGGGAGTGGCGCTCGGCGGCAGCTCCACGCGCCAGCCTCCGGCCTTGTGCTGCGTGGCTCGGACTCCGAGGGCGATCAGGTCCATTGCCGTCCAGACGATCACCTCGTTCGGCGAATAACGCCGGCGGATTTCGTCGAGGCGGCCGTAAACCACCAGCTTCCCGCGGTGGATCAGCGCTACGCGATCACAGAGCGCTTCCACTTGGTGCATCATGTGGGTGGACAATACGGTCGTGCGCCCGCTCGCTCGCCGCTCTTCAATCAGCTCCGTGACCAGTGCGACGTTGACGGGATCCAAACCTGAGAACGGCTCGTCGAGGACGCACAGCTCCGGATCGGTCATCAGGCAAGCGGCGATTTGAACCTTCTGCGTCATCCCCTTCGAAAGGCTCTCCACGCGGTGCTCAGCAACCCGGCTCAATCCGACGCGTTCGAGCCAGTGGTCTCCGGCTTTGCGAGCGGCCGTGCGCTTCAGGCCCTTGAGTCGCCCCAGGTACTCGAGGAGTTCGCGCACCTTGGCGCGACGGTAGAGGCCGCGCTCCTCGGGAAGATACGCGGTGCGGTCGAGCATCTTCGGATTGGGCGCAGCCCCAAAGAGCAACACTTCACCCTCATCGGCGCGAATGATGTCGAGCCCGATTCGGATCAGGGTCGTCTTGCCCGCACCGTTCGGACCGAGGAGGCCGAACACCTCGCCCGGCTCGACTTCGAGCGACACCCCGTCGAGCACCGTATGCTGCCCGAAGCGCTTGGACACCCCCCGATACGCAAGAATCCCCACAGGGGGCAGTGTATCGGGTGACACGGGCCGGAGCCAATCCCTGCGACGGAGATCTCGGGTCTCGGGCCGTGGGTCTCGGGTGTCGGGGCTCGGATTCACAACTTGAAACTCAAAGCTCCGAAGCGGCAGCCAGGAGTTTCTTGGTCAGCGTGGAGACGCCCACTCGTTCGAGCGCGTCGGCGGTGAACCGTCGCCGCGTCTTTGACTCCTTTCCCCGCGCTGCCGTCGCGCGGAACACGTCGATCTGCAATCGCCGATGCGTCAGCACGTGCTCAACCTTCTCCGTCGGCGCGGGGTTCAAGCGGGCCGAAATCCTTGCCTCACGGAGGACCTCGCGCGCGTCGGTCTCGTCGAAGGCGTCTCTGCGCATCATCGGCAGGCCCCATAGCCCGCCGAACAAGCTCTGCTCACTTCGCACGAGCCAAACTTCCTGTTTCGAAGCCCGGCCACATGTTGCAACGACCGCGGCTAGCTTTACGTCGGTCGGCGCCTTGCGGGCGCGCGGGACCGGGAGCGCGTCGACCTCGCCGCTTGCGTGCGCCAAGCATTCCTTGACGACGGGGCATGACTCGCAGCGTGGCTGTTTGGGCGTGCAGATCGTTGCGCCAAGCTCCATCAGCGCCTGGTTGAAATCGCCTGGACGCTCACCCGGGACCAATCGTGCGGCTTCGTCCCACAATCTGGCGGTGGTAGCGGACGTGCCGACGGGCGTCTTGATTCGAAACAACCGCGCCAGCACTCGGGTCACATTTCCATCGACGACGGGCTCTTCTTTGTCGAACGCGATGCTTCCGATCGCGCCTGCCGTGTAACGCCCGACGCCGGGGAGCGCTCGTCGGGCTTCTTCGTCTTCCGGAACCTGCCCACTGTACCGGGCGACGACTTCTCGAACGCCTGCGTGCAAGAGGCGCGCGCGCCTGTAGTAGCCAAGCCCACTCCAATGGGAGAGCACCGCGTCTTCGTCGGCTTCGGCCAAAGCGTGTGGGGTCGGAAAGCTCTCCAAGAATCGCTGATAGTAGGGAATGACCGTCTCGACCCGTGTCTGTTGGAGCATCACCTCGGAAACCCAGACCGCGTACGGATCGCGCGTGTGGCGCCAAGGGAGGTCACGAGCCTCTGTGTCGTACCAGCCGAGCAGCTTCTGCCGGATCACAGTCATCAGAGGTACTCGTGGAGCAACCGCTCTGGGTCGAGGCTGCCGTCGTGCCGAATGACGCGCATGTCCCCCCTCAGGTGAGCACCCCAAGCTTTCGCTTCTTGCCGTAACGATCCATCGAGGGAACCTCGCCTGCGTTCGCCTCTTCTGCGAGCGCCCCCCTAAGAAAAACCTCCGCCGCGCGGTAACTCGACCGAACGAGCGGCCCCGATGCGATGAAGCGAAAGCCCATGTCGAGCCCCGCCTGCTCATAGTCGGCGAACTCCGCCGGCTCGACATACCGCTCCACCGACGCGTGACGCTTGCTGGGCCGCAGGTACTGACCGATCGTCAGCACGTCGACGTCGGCGTCCCGCAAGAGCTGCATCGCTTCGAGCACTTCATCCCGCTCTTCGCCCAGGCCCACCATCAGCGACGACTTGGTGATCGAAGAGCCGAGCTCCTTTGCGGCGACCAGCACCTCGACCGAGCGGTCCCAGGAACAGCGCGCGTCGCGAATAGGCCGCTGCAAACGCGGCACGACCTCCACGTTATGCGCGAAGACATCGGGACGCCCTTCTCGCACGACAGTTCGAACGTCGTCCTGGTGCCCCTGGAAGTCGCCAACCAGGGTTTCGACCCGAAGCTCGGGGCTGTGATGCTTGATGCGTCGAACCGTCTTTGCGACCTGCGCCGCGCCACCGTCGCTCAGATCGTCGCGATCGACCATGGTCAGCACGACGTACGCGAGCCCCATCTCAGCAAGTGAAAGGGCAGTATTCTCGGGCTCGTCGGGATCGACGACTCCGCCCGGCTTCCCGGTGTTGACCGAGCAGAACCGGCATCCTCGGGTGCAGGTCTCCCCCAGGATCATCACGGTTGCGGTGCCCTGTCCCCAGCATTCGAAGATGTTCGGGCACCGGGCCTCCTCGCACACCGTGTGTAGGCCTCGGCGACGGAATCGGGACTTCAGCGCTCGAAATTCGTCCTGTTGCGGCCCTGCTGGGAGCCGCACACGAAGCCAATCAGGTTTGCGAGCCGGTAAGGTCATCCACTACTCCCATGGGTCCCAAGCCAAGCTCTTAAAGCGCAGGAGCACTCCTGTCAATCGCGTCTAACACTACGAATTGTGGCGGTTTCCTTGGTCAGGCGCAATATTTCGAAAACCAGGCCGGTCAGACGCAATATTTTCGCAAAACCCTCTTTACCTGGGGCGTGCCTGCCCCATAATAAAATCGTTGAGGCTCATTACCCGTTAGGAGCACCTCACCGCTTAGGAGCACCTCGATGGATGACGAAAGACGGCCCAGGCGTGCCGGTCCCGTTGAACGACCCGGAGCGTTTGGCGGCAAGCGAGACATCAACCGGCGCAAGCGTGTCCAAGACCTGATCGATGCTGGGCTGTCCCTCTTTTTGGAGCGGGGAATTGAAGCGGTGACAATCGATGATGTCGCCCGTGAAGCTGGCATGGCAAAAGGTAACTTCTACCGGTATTTCCGGGATAAAGCAGACCTCGTAGAGGCCGTGATCGAACCGGTGGCCGGCACCACGCGCGAAGCGGTTCAGGAGTGCGACGCAAAGCTGCGCGAAGCGCGTGGTCGTGACGATGCAGTCGCGGCATATGGGCGCCTCGGCAATAGGCTCGTCGGCGCGCTCGCGATGCACCCGGACGCCATGTGCCTTTATCTACAGGAACGCCGCGCCCCGGCGACCACGGCGCGCCAGGCGATCTCCGACCTGGCAACCGACCTCGACCACCGCGCGATGACCCTCAGCCAAGTCGCGGTGGATCGCCAGCTCGTGACAATCTCCGACCCGCGCGTGAGTGCCATCGCCGTGCTCGGTGCAGTGGAAGCGCTCGCGCTGGCCTCGGTACGCAACCAAGTGAAAATGGATCCGGTCGAAACCACGAAGAGCCTCATCGCGATCGTGCTCGATGGACTGCAGAACTAGCCTCCCTCAGGCCAGACCCGAGCCAGATCCAGACTAGACTAAACACCTGTCCAGCACGAAACTACCGCTCCGGCGGCTTCTTCTTCACAATTGGACGGATATGGTGGGGAGGCTGATGATGACCGTGGCGCCGCTCGTTTGGCTGGCGCTCCCTAGCGTCGCGCACGCGGCGAGCGGGGCTGCTCGAAACGGCGGCGCGGGCGAGCTCGGCACGGTTGTCTTGCTCGTGATCGTGATTGGCGTCGCGTACGTGCTCGCACACAATGTCGTCGAACGCTTGCAGCGGCGTTTCCTCGTGGTGAGCGGGGCCGAGTACCTGCTGTTGGGGTTCCTGCTCGGCCCGGCCTTCCCTGCGATCCACGCGTTAGACAACATCACCGGTTTGCTACCAGTCATCGCGCTCGCTGCCGGCTGGGTGGGATTGCTCCGGGGCACGGACTTCGACTTCGCCAGCCTTCAGAAGCTCGATCCTGCCACGTGGCGCATCGTATTTCTGCATCACCTCTTGCCTGGTATCGCGGTCGGGTTCGGCTCCTACTATTTCTTCACTGAATCGGGATGGCTCCTCACCTCGTCACGCGATGCTGCGCTGAGTGCTGCGGCCCTGGCCTGTTTTGCGGCCGCCGACTCAGCGGAGCCGTTTGACCTTCTCGCGAGGCGCTATGAGATCAGTGGACGGCTTGCTCCACTGTTACGAAACGGGACACGCCTCGGCGACATTCTGGTGATCCTCGCCTTCGGCCTGATCTTCTGCGTGTTCCACGAGAACGCCCCCGAAGCGCAGGACTACTCGCCGTCGTTGTGGGCGTGGGTCACGGTGTTGCTCGGGGGGGGGCTAGGCTTGTTGTTTTCGCTCTTCTTGGCCGGCGACGAATCGGACAACTCCCGGTTTCTGGCCCTAATCGGGATCATCGCGTTCGCATCGGGCGGCGCGTATTTCCTGGAGCTCTCCCCGCTGGCGGTGAACCTCTCGATGGGATTCATCCTGGTGAACTTCGCGCGAGGCGGTCAGCTCCTGCACACCACACTCGAGTCGACCGAGCGCCCAATGGCGCTCGTGCTCCTGATCTTTGCCGGTGCTCTTTGGCAGCCCACCCCACTGGTGCCCACCCTGCTCGGGCTTGCGGGATTCCTGGCCGCTCGCACCGGCGCCAAGTGGCTCGCGAGCGCGATCGCCGGTTGGGGCACCAGCCTTCGCAAGGACTTGTTCCGCGGACTCCTCGCGCACGGTGACGTCACGCTCGCGATGGCCGTCTCATTCCGCCTCGTCTACGAGGGAGAGGCCGCTAAGATCGCTTACTCCGTCGTCCTGGGCTCCGTTATCTTGAACGACCTGCTGGCACCGCGATTGCTGAGAGGCTTACTCGTCGATGAGGGCGAGATCCAGCGCGAGCTCAAGGACTCCGATTCTCGAACATCGATCGAGGTAAGTACCAGATGAACATCGTCGTCATAGGGTTGGGCGAAGTTGGCCGCCACTTGTTGAGCGTCCTCGCCAAAGAGGGGCATGACATTATCGCCGTCGATTCGAGCGCCAAAGCGGTACAGTACGCCGAGGAGCACTATGACGTGGCGTCAATCGTCGGCTACGGCGCGAGTGAAACGCTCCTCAAGGTCGCAGGCGTGCCTCGTGCCGACCTAGTGGTCGCCGTAACCGACCACGACGAGATGAACCTGATCGCCGCACTCGCAGCCAAGCAGCTCGGGGCGAAGCACGTGGTGGCGCGCGTCCAAGGCACCGCATGGTCCGAGTGGACCGAGGGCATCCGTTACGGGATGCTCGGGGTCGACGTCGTGATCAATCCGCGCGTGCTCGTCGCGCAAGAGCTCAGCCGCATTGCCCGGTCATATGGCGCCTCGGACGTCGTGGACCTCGCACAGGATCGGGTCGAGCTCGTGCAGATCGATCTGGAGGAATCACGCGTTCTCAACAAGCCGCTGTCTGCGGTAGAGCTCCCGCCTCACACGCTGGTAAGCGCGGTCGTCCGTGACGGAGAGCTGTTCGTTCCCGGTGGCGCAGACGTGTTGGTCAAGGGCGATCGCGTTTACTTGATCGGCCGTCCCGAAGGCGTGCTCGCCGCGGAGCGCCTGTTTAGCAAGGAACGCGAGGCGCGCCGAGTGTGTATCGTGGGCGGCGGCGTCGTCGGCAAGGCGCTCGCACGCGAGCTGCTACAACAGCAGGCAACCGTCATGATGATCGAAAGCGACCTCGCCACGGCTGAGGAGGTCAGCGCCGAGTTCCAAGGTATCGAGGTCGTGCACGGCGACGGCACCGATGGGTCGCTTCTCGAAGAGGAGGAGGTCGGCACGTATGACCTGTTCGCGGCGGTCACGAAGCGGGACGAGATCAACCTGATGGCAGCCCTCCTCGCTCAGCGCGCAGGGTGCAAGCGAACCGCAACGATCGTGCAGCGCGCCGACTACACGTCGATCTATCGCCAACTCGGTGTCGACATCGTTTTGTCGCCCCGGACCGTGGCCTCAGACCAAATTCTTCGCTTCTCCCGAGGTGGCGGCCTGCATAGCCTGACGGTACTCGAAGATGGTCAGGCGGAGGTCGTCGAGCTCACCGCCAGCCCGAAATGCCGCGCAGTCAACAAACCCCTCCATCGAATGAACCTGCCACGCGGATCGCTCCTGGCTGCGATCGTGCACGGGGACAACGTGATCATTCCACGCGGCAAGGACATCGTGCATCCCGGTGACCGGGTCATCCTGATGACGACCAAGGAAGCGCGGGCCACCGTCGAACGTCTCTTTCGGCCGAGGGGTGAGTGAGTACGCAATCGAGAGACTTTCGCGGCGTGATCCGACCAGTCGGGGCCGTCGTCCTCGGGATCGGCGTGATGATCGCGCTGTGCGCTGGGGCCGGAATGCTGTGGGACCAATTCGCGCCCGACCCGAGTCGGCCTCAGGGCGGCGCCGCGGAGCTCGCCCTCTCGGCCATCATCGTTTCGACGATCGGCTTGGCAGCGTTCCTCTACGGCAACCGATTCGTGTCCGAGCGTATTTCGCGGCGTGAAGCTCTGCTGGCGGTGAGCTTAATTTGGGTCGCTGCGGGCGCATGCGGGGCGATTCCGTTCATGCTCGGCGCGGGCATGTCGGCGACTGATTCGTTCTTCGAATCCGTGAGCGGTCTCACGACTACGGGCGCGACGGTGATCGTCGACATTGAGGGGCGCTTGTCACGACCGCTTTTGCTCTGGCGTTCATTGATTCAGTGGCTCGGCGGTATGGGAATCGTCGTGTTGTTCGTGGCGGTCTTTCCGAACTTAGGCGCGGGTGGAAAGCACTTGTTCCGCGGAGAGGTGCCGGGAACGACTGCCGAAGGTTTACGGCCTAGAATCGCCGAGACCTCGTTTACCCTGTGGAAGCTCTACGGCGCCTTCACCATCCTCGAGATCGCTTTGCTGAAGGTCCTGGGCCTCGATCTATTCGACGCCGTGTGCCACGCGTTCACGACCATGTCGACGGGTGGTTTCTCGACGCTCAACAGCTCGATCGGTGGGTTCGACAGCGCCGCGGTCGAGTACGTGATCGCCTGCTTCATGCTGATCGGCAGCGTGAACTACGGCCTCTACTACGGCCTTCTACGGACCGGCAATTGGAGGACCTTCGTGCGGAACATCGAGTTCCGATGGTACGTCGGCATCGTGTTCGGCGCAGTCATCGTGTTGACGGTCCTCAACCTCAGCGTGCACGAAGAGCTCCTGACCTCGTTCCGCTACTCCTTCTTCATGGTGGCGACGACGATTTCGTCGACCGGATACGGCACCGACGACTACAGCGTCTACAGCTCGACGGCACTGACCATCGTCATCCTGTTGATGTTCGTCGGCGGGTGCTCCGGCTCAACCGCAGGCGGCATCAAGATCGAGCGGGCTGTGCTGATGGGCAAGCAAGCTATTGCGCAAGTTCAGAAGAGCTTCCGGCCCGCGACGGTGCAGTTAGTTCGCATGGGCAAGGCCGCGATCAGCAACCAAGTCCTCGCTGACGTCGCGTCGTTTTTCTTGATCTACATGGGGTGCATCGGCTTTGGCCTGCTCTTCGTGACGCTGGTCGAGGGCGTGCCCGCCCCCACGGCCTTCGGAACGATGCTGACTTGCCTGTCCAACATGGGCCCCGCACCCTTCCACGTGGGGCCGGACAACTTCTCCTCCTACTCGGCAGGGAGCAAGTTATTCTTCGCGATGGCGATGCTGCTCGGACGCCTCGAGTTCTTCACGCTGTTCGCGTTGTTCTTGCCTGGCTTCTGGAGACGTTGACCGTGGGCTCGTACAGCATGCCACCCCCGGGCGAAGAAACCCATGCACGCCGGCAGATTACCGTCGTCGTGCTGCTGCTTTTCGGAATGGTGGGGCTCTATCAATTCGAGCAGTTCGCGTCACATCCTTTCGACCCGACGGCCATGCTGGCGCTGGGCTTCGTCGTCCTAGCCAGCTACACGATCGGCGGCCTGGTAGGCCAGATTCGCCTGCCGCACATCACGGGTTACCTGATCGCCGGCTTGGTGTTCGGTCCATCGCTCGCGAGGTCTCTAGCCGGACTTGCGCTCCCTCCGCCGTTCGACAAAGGCATCTTGAACGATCAGGTCCTCGAGCAGCTTAGCTTGTTCGACACCCTCGCGGTGGCCGTGATCTCACTCACGGCCGGTGGTGAGATCAAGCTCGAAGGTCTCAAGAAGGGCCTTCGCGCGATCACCGGAATCCTCACGGGGCAGCTGGTGTCCACCGTCGTCTTGGTGACGTCGTTCTTCTGGTTGATCTCCGGAGTGGTGCCCATGATCGCCTTGCCCGGCATTCAGGGACTTCCCATGGCCACTGCGCTCGCGGTTGGCGCGATGATGGCCTCGGTGGCTCTCGTGTCGTCTCCGGCGGCGACTATCGCGGTCATCATGGAATCGAGGGCCGCAGGCCCCATGACTCGGAATGTCCTTTCCGTCGTCGTGCTCAAGGACGTCCTGGTGGTCGTTGCGTTTGCAATCGCGACGAAGATCCTCGCTCAGCAGATCGGCGTGACCACCATGGAAGGCGGAATCGCCGCGTATCTGCTCAAGCACATCGTTTTTTCGATCCTCTTTGGCGCGGTAGTCGTCGGCGGCTTGATGGCCCTCTACGTCCGCTACGTCAATCAAGAGCTTCTGATTTTCGTCGTGGGCGTCGTCTACCTGGTCGCGTACATCGCGGGGGTTCTTGGATGGGACCCGATTTTGGTCTTCCTGGCGGCCGGCTTCGGTGTCGCCAATTTTTCGAAGGAGGGACATCGCCTCATCGAAACCGTCGAACGACTGTCGCTGCCGGTCTACGTCGTCTTCTTTACACTCGCTGGGGCCAAGCTCCATCTGATGGAGCTCCGGCAAGTCGCCTTTTTCGCGATAGCGCTCGTCGCGGTGCGTGGCGTCGCCATTTACTCGGGCACCAAGGTGGGCGCTCGGATTGGCAGAGCGGACGAAGCGACCCAGCAGTTCGGGTGGCTCGGCTTCGTCTCCCAGGCGGGGGTGTCGATCCTCTTGGCCGCGATCATCGGCAACACCTTTGGCGAGCTTGGAAGGTCGCTCGAGACCCTGATTATCGGCGCAGTGGCGATCAACCAGCTCGTCGGACCCGTGATGCTCAAGATGGGCCTGACTCTCTCGGGCGAAGTGAGCACCGGTCGCACGTCGCTCGCGCCGGCAAGGCACTTGTCGGTGAAGCCTCCTTCCATGCGACCCGATGGCGAGGCCAAGCAACTCGAGCCCTGGCCTGAACACGTTGGCGAAAAAGACCTGTGGGGCGTCCCATTACAGACGAAGAGCCCTGAGCTCAACAACCGCATCCAGGATCTCGCTGGCGATCTTCAGAGCATCGTTCGCGAGGTGTCAACCGGACCGCTTCGGGACTTCCAGACCGACGCAGGCAAGTACCTTCGCGATCTACGGCGTGAGTTCCTGCGTCACCATCGGCGGGTGGCCGTTCAGGCGCGCGCGGAGGAGGGCACAGAGCGCGACGAGCTGGTGACGATGTTGCGCTCCGCACAATCGGATCTGGCGGCACACTGGCGCGGGATTGTGCTCGGACGATCGGTGACGCTCGCGAAGCTGACGTGGACGCCGGAAAGCATTCTGGACAACGTCGACATCTTGGTCGACGAGCTTCCCGAGGTCGTGACGGCTCCGTACGAGGACCTGTCATACGAATCCAAAGATGGCGATTCGCTTTGGACGGGGCTCCGGCGCCAGGTCCTGCGTTTGAGGCGAAGCTGGCGCGAAGCCTTTGGGCAAAGCTCTCCGACGCGCGATATCCGGCTACGGGCGTTGAGCCGCTTTCACCTCTCGTACGACGCACCGGCTCGGCTCGAGGGCTTGGCGGCCCTCTTCGTCGAGGCCGATCGCCATCTCGCGGCTCGAACGCGAAGCCTCTTCGACGGAGTAATTGCGGGCTACGACGACATCGCAGACCTCTCCGCCGAGCATGACGCAGACCTCGAGAGTCAGCTCGTTCGACTGCGACACGACGTGGAAGAGGAGCTCGCTCTCGCGCTCGACGAAATCGTTCGCATCACGGGCGACGGCACCCATCGCGCCGCCAGTGCGTTGGCTAGTGGCTTCGTCCAAATGAAGGAAGATCTCCCGACGTTTGGGACTCTCGATCTGCGTACGAGCGAGCGCCGTACGAGCCGGCGCTTCGCGAACCGCATACGTGCGATGGAGACGCTCACCAAGGACGTGTCCAACCTTCGCAAGGCAAGCTCGGCGGAATACTCCTCACTCGCGATGGAGCTGGAGCTGCTCGGTCTGGAAGCGCGCATCAAAGACCACGTCTCCGAGTACGTGTCGCGACTGACTAGTACGGTGAAGCGCCGCGCAACCGCCCAAGTCGAACGCGTGAGCGACACGCTTCAGAAGACACTCGGGGAGCTCAACATCGAGCTCGAGAGCGACTACTCCGGGGACGAGCTCGCCGTGGCACTGCGACAGGCAACCGAGTCGACGAGCAAGGCCACGGGCGAAGCCGCACGGGTGACCACCGAGCTCTACCAAGACCTGAGCGACGACACGAAGATTGCGCCTCTGCTCGATACCTTGGTCGACGCCTGCCGCGGCCTTACCCCACGCTACCGGGTGACGGTAGGGCAGCGTCAGACCGGGGAGTGGCGCTTGCCGACCTCGCTGCCCGAGGTCGAGGGGCCCTTCAGAGAAGTGGTGCTCGCGTACATCGACAGTCGCGTGGCGCCGAAGCTGCTCGCGAGCCGCCGAGAGCTGGCCGAGCGCGTTCAACCATTGGCGAACCTGTTGCAAGAGCTCGAGCGCGTCGTCGCGTTCAACGTGGAGCTGGCAACCGCGGAACTCGAGATCGTCCACGACGAGGCGATCCCCGAAGAGATGCACACGCTGCTCCGGGACATGGTCTACGGTCAGCTCGAGAGGAGCTACAATTCGCTCGAAGAGATCCGAGTCGAAGCCAAGGGCTGGCCCGCGATGATCGAAACCGAGATGCGTGACGCGGCGCTCGGTACGCTCGCAACGCTTCGCGGCGAGCTCGCTGAAGGCGGGTTCAGCAGGTCGCGTCTCGAAGCCATGCGTCGCGCCGCCAGCGGCCTTCGAATGATGGAAAAGGCGGAGCGCGAGCCACGCGTCAAGCGGTTCAAGGCCCAGGTTCGCGGCGGGCTTCGCGCGTTGTTCGGGGAGGAGCAGCTGGAGCGCTGGAGCGAGCGTCTCGGTCTGACGGGAGCATTGCCGACCGAAGAGCTTTCTGCCGGGGCGTTCGCCGCTCCGGAAGTGGAGGCCGACCTTCCGCTGGTCTACCGGCGTCTCTTTGCCGCCGATACGATGGAGGCTGGGGACGTGCTCACTGGCCGTGACGAAGAGATCCGCCGCGCCGAAGCCGTGCTTTCGAGCGAGGTCAAGGGACGTCTGCGATCGGTCGCACTGGTAGGCGTCGACGGCGTCGGCAAGGCCGCCGTCTCGAGCGCGATCGTGAGAAGCCGCCGCTGGAAGAACGTGAAGCGGGTCGTGTTCACCGCTCCGGTGACCGTCGAAGACGTCGATGCCATCTTCCAGGACGCGCCCGAAGGTCAGCTCGTCGTCGTCGACGGACTTCATTGGATGCTCTCGATGGCGCCGGGCGGCTTCGACCCGCTTCGCCGCTTCGTCAAAGGCATCATCGAAGAGGGGGGGCGGCGGCGCTGGTTGGCGCATGGCGCCGTGCTGTTCTGGAACTTCGCTTCAACGGTCGCTCCGCTGCGTGATGCGTTCCCCGAAACGATCCAGCTGGAACCTTTGACCGAGCAAGAGCTCCAAGCGGCCGTGATCGCTAGGCACCGGTTGAGCGGTTTCGAGCACTCCTTCGATCGCGGAAACGGGTCACCGATAGAAGGTTTCTTCGCGCGAAGCGCCACCCGTATTCGCCGGCCGTACGACCAGTACTTCCACGAGCTTCACGAAGCGACCGGTGGTCTCGTGCGCGATGCGCTTCGACTTTGGCTGGCTTCGATCCGAGGCATCCAGGACGACATCGTCCACGTCGGGCCGATCCCGGCTTCGTCGTACGCGCGCGTGAAGCGCCTTCCGGACGACATCCTGGTCAACCTATACCAAATCGGGCGTGAGGGTTGGATGGACGCTGCGGGCCAAGCGAGGCTGTTCAGGCTCGACGTCAACACCGCTCAGGCACAGCTGAGCCGCCTCGCGCATCTAGGCTTACTGGAGGAACGCGAGGGCGCATTCGTGATGGCGGTGCACCTGCGAGGCGTGCTGGGCCGCGTGTTCGCGGAGCGGGGCTGGGTGCTCTGATGTCGCCGCTTCGTCGATTTTGTTTGTGGTTTCTCCTGCTCGCGTCGATCACAGCCCCGGGCGCCGCGCAGCTGCTAGACCCGTCGCCCCCCGCGGTGAAGCCAGCCCCGGTAAGCAAGCCCGCGCCTAGGCAAGCAGCTCCTGCCGAGCGGGAGACCCGAGCCGAAGAGCCTTCCTCGGAACCGCCACGATTCATCGCCAAGGCGCCGCCCGCGCCAGTCGAGGCACCCCCGCCGATCGAAGACCGCAACCAGCTGTTGATCCTCTTCCTGTCGCTCTTTGGCGTGGGCGTCGTGCTGTTCATCGCCGAGCGCACTCGCATTTGGATCACCGCGAACATTCCGTTGCGACGCATTCTAGGTGCCCTCGTGTTCGCTTTGCGCTTGGTCGGTCTCGGGCTTCTCCTCGCGATCGTCCTCGAATTGATCCCTGGGGGTCAGGACTGGATTCTCTGGACCCTGGGCGTCCTCGCCCTGGTCGTCGGATGGTCGGTGCGCGATCTCTTCGCCGACCTGGTCGCCGGAGGAGTGTTGGCTGCCGAGCGCCGTGTCAAGAAGGGAATGTGGATCTCCGGCGATGGTTTCCAAGGCACGGTCGAAGGACGATCGCTACGGGCCACGTGGCTGCGTGACGGACAAGGGCACCGGTTGACAGTGCCCAACCGCGCGATGGTCGGCGCGCCAATGGTGTATGACGCCGGCGCGGATGCCGAGCACGAGGTGGTGGTGCGCCTCGAGGGGTACGACGATGCCGGCAAGGTGCGCATGGCGCTGACCGACGCGATTCTCAGCTCACCGTGGGTACTTGCCGGGGCTACGCCGGTGGTGTTGCGCGATCCCGCTGATCCGGTCGTCTGGCGAGTTCGAACGAAGCTCCTCGAGCCGCGCTTTTCGGTTCACTTCGAGGGGGAGCTTCTCGAGCGCGTAGAGGACTTGCTCCGCCATGAACCAAAGCCTGACGAGCGCGATACCGTCCCTCGTGAAAACCCGCCGGAAGGCTGACTAGGCGAGCCAGTCGCGAAGCTCGCCAGTCACGACCCGTGGAGCCTGTTGAAGCTCTTCGACCGTCTTCGCACCGCAGAGCAACATGACCGAGCGAAGCTCACGTTCGATTCGCAGCAAGAACGAGCGCGCTCCGTCGACGCCGCCTCCGAGAAACGCCTGATAGACGTTGCGCGCGATTCCGGCACAGCTCGCGCCGAGGGCGATCGCCCGAGCCACGTCCATGCCGCTTCGGATACCCCCGGTAGCAATTGTCGTCATCCCGGCATCGACGCAATACCGAACCGACGCTGCGGTAGGGATGCCCCAATCCCATAGGGCCTCGCCGAGCGCTCGCCCGTCGCCCTCGGCGCGCAGAGTTTCGACGCCGACCCACGAGGTGCCGCCCGCACCCGAGGTGTCCGCGTGCCGGATCCCGATCGCGCGAAGCTCCGTGGCGACCTCGCGGCTGATCCCGTTCCCGGTCTCTTTGGCGATCACGGGCACGTCGAGCTCCGCCCAGAGCCGCCGGAAGGTCTGAAGGCCTCCGCGGAAATCCCGATCGCCCTCTCGCTGAACCAGCTCCATGGCCGGGTTCATGTGCACGCACAGGGCATCCGCGCCGACATCGACCAACATTCGAGCGATCGCCTGGGTGGACAGGTCGCGCGCCTGGACCACGCCGACGTTGCCCAGGAGAAGGACGTCGGGCGCTCGATCGCGCACCTGGTATGTCCAACTCGTCTCTGGGCGTTTTTGCATGGCTCGCTGGCTTCCCAGGCCAAACGCGTAGCCAAGCTCGTTCGCGATAGAAGCTAGAGCCTGATTGATTTCGGCAGCGCGTTCATGCCCGCCAGTCATCGCGGCGATCAACAGCGGTGCGCGGAGTTCTTTGCCAAGCAAGCGAACACGGGTGTCGATCGAGTCGAAGTCGGCCTCGGGAAGCGACTGATGCACGAGCCGCACGCATTCAAGAAGGGTGGTGCGCTGCCTAAACGCGACATCGTCGGTCGCGCACAGATCGAGATGATCAGCCTTTCTCTGCTCAATATCTGCGCTCATCGCCTTGCTTGCTCGGCAGCGTCCTGCCGTGTACGTAGCTCGGAATAAGGACACTGACACCGTGGCGCAAGCGCAAATGGATCTCGAGTCTTGGATGGGGGGCGTCCGTCGACACGTCGACGCCATCCTCGAGCGGTTTTTCGAGGCGAAGTGCGAGGAAGCGACTCAGCTCTCGCCAAAGGCGATCGAGCTGGTCACCGAGGTTCGCGAGCTGACGATGCGTGGAGGCAAGCGCCTACGACCGATCGTGACCGCGGCAGCCTATCGGGCGGCCAGCGGAGCTACAGACCTCAGCCCAACGTTCGAGGTCGGCGCCGCCTTGGAGCTCCTGCAAACGTACCTGCTGATTCACGACGACTGGATGGACGAGGACGACGAACGACGTGGAGGCCCTGCGGTCCACTATGCATTCCAAAGGAAGCATGGACACGACCATCTGGGTGCGAGCCTCGGGATCCTCGCCGGGGATCTGGCTTCCACCTTTTCTTGGGAGCTGCTGCTCGGCGGTAGCTTTCCCGAAGGCCGACGAGACGAAGGGTTGGCGCTGTTCGTCAAGATTCAGAAGGAAGTGTTTGCGGGGCAGCAGCTCGACCTCATGACCGACGGAGACGTCGAGCGCATGCACGACTTGAAGACGGGGAGCTACACGACGCGCGGGCCGGCGGAGCTTGGAGGCCTCCTCGCCAATGCGGATGAAGCGAGCATGCACTCGCTCCGCGCTTGGTCAGCACCGCTCGGGGTCGCGTTTCAGCTTCGGGACGATCTTCTCGGAACGTTCGGGAGCGTTGAACAGACCGGCAAACCCGGGGACGATTTGCGGCACGGCAAGCACAACGCCATCGTGGCAGCGTTTCGGAAGCTCGAGTCGAGCGACGCCGAGCGGGCGGTGCTCGAACGCGTCTGGGGACGCGCAAAGGCAACCGATGACGATGTCCGAGCTGCTGCCGAGGTTCTGTCTGCCGCAAAAGATGAGGTCGAGACTCGGCTGGCGTTCTTGGCGGACGAGGCCCGGAGAGCGCTCGCCGCAAGCCCGTTCGACGCGGAGGCCAGGCAAGTGCTCGAGGATGTGACACGACGGCTCACGGATCGAGGGACCTGATGGGCTTCGGGAGAGGCAAGGTCATCCTGCTCGGTGAGCATGCCGTCGTTCATGGTTGCCCGGCAATCGCTGTCGGGATCGAACGGGGCGTCACAGCCGAGGCGGCCACAGCCGAGCGCGACCTGTTGCGGCTCTCGCCCTGGGACTTGGCACTTCAGCCCGATCCGAAGGGAGACGAGCCCCTCGAACGCGCGTTTGCCGCGGCGCTCGCCCTGTATCCAGCGCGTCCGCCACTCGAGGTGCGCGCCCAAGTCGATCTCCCGGCCGGTGCCGGGCTGGGTTGCTCCGCGGCGATCGGCGTGGCTGTTCTAGACGCGATCGACGAGGCACTCGGCATCGAACGGGTGCGAGCGGATCTCGCGACAGCCGCACTCGCTTGGGAGAAGGTCTTTCACGGCAATCCATCGGGGATCGACAACACGATGTCGGCCATCGGGGGGGTTGCGCTCTATCGCAGGGGTGATGTGCTTCGGCCACTGCACTCGAACAAACCGTTGCACTTGGTGATCGGCTACAGCGGCGAGCCCTCGAGCACCAAAGAGATGGTCGCGTCGGTTAGCCGGCAGCTGGACAGCGACCCAGAGCGCGTGAACAAGGCGTTCGAAGGCATCAAGGTCCTGGTCCGCAATGCGAAGCTCGCTATCGAGGCAGGCGACCACATTGCGCTCGGCCAACTGCTCGACCTGAATCACACGATCCTCTGCTCGCTAATGCTCTGCACCACCAAGATCGACGAGATGTGCCAGGCTGCACGACAGGCGGGCGCGCTGGGCGCCAAGATGACCGGCGCGGGCGGAGGAGGCTGTATGTTTGCGCTAGCCCCGAAGCATGATGAAGCGCTCCGATTGCGCGACGTGCTCGGAGAAAGCTCCTTCGTCGCGGAGGTGAGCGCGTGACCGATCGTCCCATGGAAGCGAGCGCTCGGGCCTGTGCGAACATCGCGCTGGCCAAGTACTGGGGGAAGGCCGATGTGAAGCGAAACGTTCCCGCCGTTCCGAGTATCTCGCTCACGCTAGACCAACTCGTGACCGAGACGCGAGTCCGGTTCGACCCCTCACTGGCATCCGATGTGGTGAGGCTCGACGGGCGGCGGGCGACAGCGGCGGAAACCGAACGGGTCGTCAGCATGCTCGATCGTGTTCGTCGGGAAGCGCGGTTGCGCCTAAACGCGCGCGTCTCGAGTCACAATCACTTTCCGACCGCAGCAGGCCTCGCTTCGAGCGCGTCCGGGTTTGCCGCGCTTGCTGCCTCAGCTTCGGCGGCCGCGGGGCTTCGCTTCAACGCCCGCCGTCTCAGCGCGCTGGCTCGAGCATCGAGCGCTTCGGCAGCACGGTCGATCTATGGAGGCTTCGTCGAGCTCCCTGCAGGCAGCCGCGGTGATGCGGACTTGGCGGCCCGACCGATCGCGCCCCCCGGGCATTGGAACCTCCGCCTGGTCGTCGCGTTGACCGAGCCGGGAAAGAAGAAGGTCGGCTCCACTGAAGGGATGGAGCGCTCGCGCAGGACATCACCCTATTACCAGGCGTGGTTGGAACAAGCCCCCAAATGGTCGCGAAAGATCAAGCGGGCGATCAAGGAACGTGACCTCGACACACTGGGCGCCGCGATGGAGCGGAGCACGCTCGCCTTTCACTGTTGCGCGATCACGTCGGATCCGCCGATCCTCTACTGGGCACCGGGGACGCTAGCCGCTCTCGCGACCGTTCGCGGGCTTCGCGAGCGCGGCGTCTCGGCGTGGGCGACGATGGATGCCGGACCGCACGTCAAGGCGCTGTGCGGGATCGGTGACGCAGCCCGGGTCCGCCAAGCCCTCGATCGAACGCAAGGCGTGACGCGAACCTGGGTTGCCAAGCCGGGGCCGGATGTCCAGGTGCATCTGTGACCCCGGTCGGCGCGAGCGCACCGGGCAAGGCTCTTCTGTGCGGCGAATACGCGGTGCTCGAAGGCGCGCCAGCGGTGGTAGCCGCGGTCGACCGGCGGGTCTCGGTCGCCTGGGCCGAAGAGTCGGTGTCCATGCCAGCGGAAGTCGAAGCCACGCTGCAGTTGGCGCAAGCCGAGCTCGGGGCGGTGTCTTGCTGGCTAACTCTGGACGTGAGCGACCTCCAGCAGGATCGCGTCAAACTCGGACTCGGGTCGTCGGCCGCTGCGGCTGTGGCGACGGCAGGCGCGGTCTTCGCGACGCACGGCCGCGACCTCGAAGACTGGCAAACTCTGCAGCGCGTCTTCGCGCTCGCCTACGAGGGCCACGCATCGATCGCCCCGCAAGGTAGCGGCGTCGACGTCGCAGCCTCGACCTTCGGCGGCTTTCTGCGATTCGCGCGGACCGGAGACGAAGTCGAGACGCGCGCTCTCCAACGTCCCAACGACCTCGTGATTCGCTTGGTATGGACGGGTCAGGCCGCGCGAACCAGCGAGCTCGTGGGGAAGGTGAACGAGCTACGGCGTGACGACCCCGGCGGGTATCGTGCATGCATGGACCGGCTCTCGGAGCTCTCGAGTCGATTCGCGTCCGCCTTCGAGACCGGGAACGCCGCCGAGCTCATCGCGCTGGCGGCCTCCTATTCGACTGCAATGAGCTTGCTCGGCAAGGCAGCGGGCGCCCCAATCGTCGATGCGCGGCTCGGTCGTACAACGGAGCTTGCAACCCGTTTTTCAGGGAGCGCCAAGCCATGCGGGGCCGGCGGCGGTGACGTCGCGATCGCCTTCTTCCTCGACCCTGCTGCTGCAAAAGGCTTCGAACTGGCCTGCAAAGGCGAAGGGCTTCATCCTATCGATGTCTCGTGGGGTGCAACGGGCGTGCAGGTCTGTTGATGGGAGGAGGCGCCAAATGCTGATCAATCTCTACATTCTGTCGCTGGTGCTGGGAGCTGTGCTCCTCGGTGCTTCGCTCTTCTTGAGCGGTAAGCGCGCTGACGCCGATGACCAAACGCGGGCGCACGACGACACGACGAGGCCGAGCCAAGTCGGTCAGCTCGATGGCGTCGCGGGCGGCGACTTCTTCGTACGGACCATGCGGTCGCGTAGGTTTTGGACGTTTTTCGTCTCTTTCTTTGGCATGACGGGACTCGTCCTCGACGGGTTGGACCTGATGAGCGCGACGCTGTCCTTCCTCGTGGCCATCGCGATCGGAGCAATCGCCGGCGCAGGAGCTTCCGCGGCAGTGCGTATCGGCTCGAACTGAGTCGAGTGGAGACTTGAGCCTACTTCGAGTAGGCCCGGACTTTCTGTTCGAGCCGGTCGATGACCGTGGAAGCAAGATTCTCTCCGCAGAGGCGCGACATCTGTTGGAGGAGCGTAGGACTGGTAATGTTCACCTCGATGAGCTTGCCACCGATGACGTCGAGACCGACAAAGAAGAGCTGGTCAGCCAGCAGACGCGGGCCGATCGTCTCGATGATCTTCCGGTCCGCATCGCAGAGCTCCGCCGGCGCCGCAGAGCCACCGACGTGCACATTGCTCCGAAGGTCGCCCTTGCTGGGAACGCGCCCGCCGACCCCGAGAAGCTCGCCCTCCACGAGCAGGATTCGCTTGTCCCCCTCCTCGTACACCTCGGGGATCAGCGCCTGTACGATCGCATTTCGCGCACCCAAGTGGGTCACTGCCTCGATCAAGGCATTGAGGTTGCTATCCCCCTGGGCAAGCAGAAACACGCTGTCGCCACCGTGACCGTCGATCGGTTTGATTACGGCCTTGCCGCCTAGGTCGCTCAAGAATCGCAGAATCTCGTCCTTGTGACTCGTCATGATCGTCGGCGGGACGATCTCCGGAAAACGATGCGCATAGAGCTTCTCGTTTGCTTCACGCAAGCCGCGAGGATTGTTCACCACGAGTGTGCTGCCCTCGAGGTGATCGAGCGCGAGCGTCACCCACAGGTACGCGTCGGTGAAGGGTGGGTCCTTGCGGATGAACACCGCATCGACATCCGCCAAGTTGATGTCTTCCGACTCGCCTAGCGTGATCGGCTTCTCGACGTCGAGATGCATCGTAGCTTCGCGAACTCGTGCGACGACCCGGCGACCACGAAGCCCCACATCGCTCGCCAAGCAGTGCTCGACGCGGTGACCGCGGGCTTGTGCCTCCAACATCAAGGCGAAGCTGGTGTCTTCGTCGACGATGACTGTCGAGACGGGGTCCATCAGAAACACGAAACGCATGGACTCTGCGGTAGCATCTGAGGCGGTTTGGAGGCAAGGTGCGACCAATGAAGCGCTGCGTTTTGATCGTGTTGTGGTGTATTTCGGCGCTCCTAATCGCGGGCGTCACCACAGGATACCCGCCCGAACACGCAGCCGTTTTCACGCGCGACGCGGTAGCCGCGGACCATGCAGAAGCGTCGAAAGCGGGCGCGGAGGTCCTCGCCGCAGGGGGCAACGCTGCCGACGCGGCTGCGGCAACCATGCTTGCCCTCGGTGTGGTCAATCCGGCGAGCAGCGGCCTCGGCGGCGGAGGGTTCGCGCTCTACTACTGCGCCAAGGACGGCTCTCTGGCGTTCCTCGACTTTCGCGAGCGCGCGCCGCGTGCCGCAACTCGGACGATGTTCGAGGTCGAAGGCGAGCGGCCGGCCGGCCCGGCTAGCTCTCCGTCCCAGTTGGGCGGGCTCGCCGCGGGAGTCCCTGGAGAGCCCGCTGGCATCGAGGCCCTGGTTACGCGTTTCGGGAAGCTCTCTTTGCGCGAGGTCATTGCGCCGGCCCTTCGACTTGCTGAAGAGGGCTTCGCCGTGAGCGAAGCGCTCGGCGCGATGGGAAGCGCGTTCGAGGTTCAGCTTCGCAAAGACCCGGTAATGGCGGAGTGGGACCTCCGGCCCGGTGCGACTTTGCGTCGTCCGAGCTTGGCGCGCGTGCTCCGCGCGTTCGCGAAAAAGGGTGCTGCGGTCATCTACGGAGGTGTCATCGGCGAAGAGATGGTGGCGGCCGTTCAGAGGCACGGCGGCATCATGACCTTGCAGGACCTTCGCGCATACCGTGTGAGGACGCGGAAGCCGCTCGAAGTGACCGCATTCGGATACCGCTGGGTGACGGCGCCCCCTCCGAGCGCGGGCGGGTTCACGATGATTCAAAGCTTGTCGATCTTGGAGCAGGTGGCCGGCCCGAAACCTGCCTATGGCGCGCCGCTACTGCACGCGATGGCCGAATCTTGGAAAGGGCCGTTCCTGGATCGCCAACGCTACTTCGGTGACCCAGACCAGGTGATCCTGCCGCTCGACAAGATGATGGACGAGTCCCGTATCATCGAGCGCGCAGAGCTCGCAGGTGGGGGCAAGGCCCACCCGAGCGCCGACTATGATTTTCCCGTTGAGTGGACCCAGACCCAAATCACAGCACCCGACAACGCCGGTACTTCACACCTTTGCGTCGTCGACGCGGAGGGCAATATCGCCTCGGTCACGACAACAGTGAATCTTCCGTTCGGCGCACGCTTCACCGGAGGAGGCATCGTCATGAACGACGAGATGGACGACTTCGCGAGCGGCATCGGCAAGGCCAACGCGTTCGGCTTGGTCGGGGGCGCCCGGAACCTTCCGGGGCCCTGGAAGCGTCCGGTGTCGACGATGTCACCCACGATCGTGCTCAAGAACGGCAAGCCTGTCTTGTGCGTCGGCGCATCAGGCGGAAGCCGAATCGTGACGGCCACGCAGCAGGTCGCGATGAACATATTGTTGCACGGCATGAACGCCCGCGAGGCTGTGGCCGCTCCGCGCATTCATCACCAGGGGGTGCCGGAAGTGCTTCGCGTGGAGACGGTCGTGCCTCTGGATACCGCACTTCAAAACGCGCTTAGAGACCGTGGTCACCGCATCAAGCCCATTCACAATATCGCCAACGTGCAGGTAATCCAGATCGAGCAGTCCGCAGAGCGCTACCTTCGTGCGGCGAGCGACCCCCGTAAGGGCGGACGCCCTGCAGGTCATTAGCGATGGCTGGCTAGGTACTCGTTCACGATCGCCGCATTCTTCGCGTATTGTTCGCGTGTCGAAGCGACGAAGTACGCCTCCATGATGCGGCCCAAACCCAGCACCTCGGCGCCGATTTGGAGGGTCACATGCCGCTCGCATTGATGAGGTGAAACCGCCGCGACCGTGACCGTCCCTCTGACCCGAATGCGGTCGGTCACCGTCGATGTGATGACACGAAAGTCGTAGCGCTCCGCTTCCGCGTCGAACGTCCCCTCTTCGACATAGCTGAACCGCTCGCCGAGAATCCTGGCAAGGACTTTAGGCATCTGCTGCGTGGGCCAGATCTTGGCGCGTCGGTAGCCGGTGTCCCGATTCCACTCCTGGAGCTCGTAATCGAAGCCGAGCCCCTCGTACAAGTAGTGATTGAAATCTTCACTACGGAAGATTCGTTCCCAGAATTCTTTTTCCGAGCAGTCGAGCAACTGTCGGATCTCGAGACTCTTTGACATGATTATTCGGTGATTCGAACGACGACGACGGTGATGTTGTCCTCGCCGCCGTTCTGGTTGGCTTGAGCAATTAGGGCTTTCGCGGCCGTTTCGATGTCCGGGCCGGCGTCATGAACGATGCCGAGGATGCCTTCGTCGCTCACCATTCCGTTGAGACCATCCGAGCAGAGCACGTAGACGTCACCCGGCTCGACGTCTTCGAAGTACAGATCGACGGCCACAGCTTCCTGCATTCCGAGGGCACGCGTGATCACGTTGCTCGGAAGGCGCTCCCTCTCGGCATCCGTGAGATTCGGCATGACGAGCAGGTAATCGTTCAACAGGGAATGGTCGCGCGTGAGCTGTGCGATGCCGCCCGTACGAACTCGATAGGCCCGACTGTCACCGACATGCGCGATGTGGATCTTGCGATCATCGCGGACAAACAGAGCGCCAACGACCGTGGTGCCCATTCCTTGAACCGAACGGTTGCCGGTCGAGGCTTGGAAGATACGCTGGTTGGCCAGCTTCACCGCCGACACCAGTCGATTTTGGTCTGGCGTCAAGCGGGAGTCGTCCTCGGCCGGCCATTTGGTGTCGTCGCTATCAACGCTGGTCGCATTGAAGAAAGCGGTCATCTCCCTGGTTGCCATGCGGCTGGCGACGTCACCAGCACGGTGGCCGCCCATGCCGTCAGCCACCACGAACAGGCGATGCTCCGACAGGATGCAGTAGCTATCTTCGTTGTGCTCTCTCTGGAGTCCGACGTCGGAGAGCCCTGCAGCAATGAAGTTCATCAGTGTTCACACGCCCTGCGAGGTGATCGGACCATCTCTTGGCCTTCGACTCCATCGCGGGCAACCCAAATCGTTCCAAACAGTCTATCGAACCGACGAGGAGGAGCCAATCAGGGGTTAACAAAGGCGGGTAGCTCGGGCCAGCCGGACCCCGGATCGTCCAAATACGAGTATCGCGCATAGTGCGTGGTGACGCGTCGCACGTAGTTGCGCGTCTCGGTAAACGGAATCCGCTCGACGAAGCGATCGAGCTCCATCCTTCGACTCTCTTTGAGCCAACGCTTCACCCGACTCTTTCCGGCGTTGTAGGCGGCGATGCTCAAGGGGTAGACCTCATCGAAGTCTGCAGCGAGGGCGGCCATCTCTTCGAGCCCGAGCGCAATGTTGGTTTCCGGTACACGAAGCATGTACTGCGTGACCGGCTGGCCTGCGAGCTTCGTAGCGATCTCCGGCATCAATTGCATCAGACCGACCGCGCCGGCCCTGCTGACCACATCTGGACGGAAGCCGCTCTCCTGGCGCATGGTCGCGTAGATCAAAGCGCGCGGGAGCTCGCCGCGGTGCTCGTCGACGATGGAGCGCCACGGCATCGGATACGCGGCGTCCCACCACCAACGATGCTCGGCCGGATTGCTCTGGAGATAGGCCATGCGCCGGCGCGCTACGAGGAGTGCGTCGCGATAGGCCCCTGCGTCGCGATAGAGCCGGGTCAGAAGCGGAATGCGTTGCGCTTTGGGATACTCGGCGACGAGCGCATTGTCGTGGGCGTTGAGCCACGCGATACCGTCGAGGTCGAGGCCTAAGCGCCGATAGGCCTCGAATGTGTCCGGCACGGGCAGGTTGCTTTCGGGAACCTCAGCCACCCCCGGTGAGACCGCGTTCTCAAAGGGCGATGGGGGCTTCACTTTGAGCCGCTTCAGGCGATGGGCCGCTAGGACAGCGTACCAATGGAGTGGCTCGACCGCGATGGCCTTGCGATAGGCGTCGATCGCCTTGGGTCCCCGCCGATAGGATCGTCCCAGCCAATAGAAGCCACGCGCCTCGTCCATCGAGTCGGTGACGAGCGTGGTGTACTGAGAGAGGTAGTGGGCCGCGCGGGCATAGCGCCGCGTCTCGAAGGCGCGGAAGCCAAGCTCCCAAACCGCCGAGCGGCGCCAGCGGCCACGCACTTGAGACTTTCCTCGGAGAAGCCGCTCCATCTGCTTCTCACCATTGGCGCGGCCGAGCCGGATCTCCAGCCATGCGGCGAGAAACCGGGCCTCGGGGGCACGCTTGCTGCGCGGGTAGCGCTGGGCGAACCGCCGATACGCGCGGATCGCTCGGGTGTCTCTATCAGCACGCGACAGCGCACGGGCCGAATGAAATGCGTCTTCGATCTCGTGTTCACCCCCCAACAACACCGACTGGTGGAGAACGCGCGCTGCGTCGAGATAACGGGTGCGCGTCCGGAACAGGGCCATGCCGTAGACGTGGTGCCATCGGGCATCGAGCGCGGAGTCGTCTGCCGCTTCGATCGCCTCGAGCTCCCCGACGGCTTTGCCAAAGCGGCGCGCGTCCATCAGTTCTTCGGCGCGCGAGACTCGGTCCGAAACACTCGGTGATGCGCGCTTTTCCAACGTGCGAGCGGCGGCCTGCTGCCCGGGTTGAACCGCGGCCTTCCACGCTTCGAGCGCTGCGTCCTGCGCGTCCTCTGGGCGCTCCAACTCGACATAGACATCCGAGAGGATGGCGAGCAGTGCGACACGATTGCCAACGCCGTACTTGCGGCGCGTAAGCCTGCGCAACTCCTCTGCGGCGATCTCGAGCTCGCCGAGCTGAACGGCACAATCAGCAGCGATTGCACGGTCGTGACGGGTCACCGTAATGTCGCTCGAGGCGGCACTCAGGAGCACCGGCCGCGCTTCGGCACAGTGCCCGCAGTGCGCAGCCGCGACGGCCCATCGGCGCAGCGAGTCGTCGCGCATCGACTCCGGCAGCGTCGACGGGGTTTGTGCGAGCTTGTCCATCGCGTCGCATGGCCGGCCAATGCCGAGGAGCAGCCGGCCCTCGAGGTAGCGCAAGGCGCCCTGGTTGCGGGTGCCCTCAGGAAGAAGTGCGATCTCGTTGAGCGCCCCGCGTTCGTCTCCGGCGCGGACCAGGGACGCGACACGATCGAGGCCCTCCTCGGCGAGCGCCCCAGCGCTAACCAGCAATACGAACCCCGCCCCCATCCAAAAACGCCGCAATACGGAGGCAATCTAACACTCATTGGCCCGAACGCAGAGCGATTGGCAATCGTTCGATGCGTCCCGTATGCTCCGCCGCTGACGATGGGACGCGCGATTATCTTATTGCTTGCCGGTCTTGCCGTGGCGGGCTGCAAGAATCACATCGGAGACAGCTGCGGCAACTCCGTCGACTGCTCGGTTACTGGCGAACGCCAATGCGACCTGGCGCAGCCAGGCGGCTACTGCACGGTCTTCTCGTGCGACGCGGACACCTGTCCCGAAGGCGCTTGCGTCGAGTGGCGCTTCATCCCCAGCCGCACCGCAGAAACCTGGTGCATGAAGACCTGCAACAATAGCGGAAACTGCCGCCTCGAATACTCGTGCGTGCTCCCGAATCAAATCACGATGAGCGGGGGATTCGATCCCGACCTTTCAGCGGATGAACGGGTTGCGCGCATCATCGACCTCGAAAGCAACAGAGCCGAGGCGAGGATCTGCGTAGCCCTGTCCCCCGGAAGCAGTCCAGAGCCGCCGCCTGAGCCCACGGTAGAGCTCGACGCGGGGATGTAGCGCCCCATCCGGCACGGAAACCGACGCGACAGCCGATCGAGCGTAGTATGGTCCGGATGATGTCTCCGGGCCTCTTGCGGTACTTGGCAAGCCGCCTCCTGCGGGCGCTGCTGACCGTTGTCGGGCTGGTGACCATCGTGTTCTTGTTAGTGCGCCTGATCCCGGGCGACCCTGTGGAGGCGATCCTGGGCGACCAAGCCGGCCCGGAAGAGAAAGCCGAGCTTCGCCGCGCGCTCAACCTCGACCAACCCGTCGGAGTGCAATACCTGTCGTTCCTCGGCGATATGGCAGACGGCAGCATGGGGACCTCCTTCCGGCAGCCGGATCGTTCCGTGTGGTCACTGATGCGCGACGTGCTGCCGTACACAATCGTACTTGCCCTCGCCGCATTGCTCGTGGCGTGGTTTGTGGCGATTCCGCTCGGCACCATCGCCGCGGCTAGAGCCGGGAAGGGTTGGGACAAGATCGCATCAACCGTCGCAGTCGCTGGCTTGGCGATCCCCAACATCTGGCTCGGACCTCTGCTGATCCTCGCGTTTGGGGTGAAACTTCGTTGGCTACCCTTGCCGGGCGACGATCTGGCCGGCCCCGTGGCACTGATCCTGCCCGCGATCACGATCGGAACCGCGTTTGCCGCCGTGCTGACGCGGCAGACTCGCGCAGCGATGATCGAGGTGCTCTCCCAACAATACATCACTGCGGCCCGCGCCCGAGGGGTCCCCTCGGTCGCACTGTTGCTCCGCCACGCGCTTCGAAACGCCTTGCTCCCAGTCATGACGATCGGCGCCGCACAGCTCGGGGCGCTGCTCTCCGGCACGGTGGTCACCGAGAAGATCTTCGAGCGGCAGGGGCTCGGGACACTCTTTCTCGATGCGTTCTTCGCCCGTGACATCCCGGTCGTTCAGGGCTGTGTGCTCGTGATCGCGGTGATCTACGTAGGCGTGAACCTCGTGGTGGATCTGGCGTACGGGATCGTCGACCCGAGGGTGAGACTATCATGAACCGGGTTCGTGCTCGCCTTCGAAAAACCCCGATCGGTTTGGCGATCGTGATCGGCTTCTTCGTGTTGGGACTCGTCGGTCCGTGGATTGCGCCCTACGACCCACTCGCGATCGACCTCCTGCACGAGTACGAGCCTCCTTCGTGGGTCCACCTGCTCGGGACCGGGGACAACGGGATCGACATCCTGAGCGCCTTACTTCACGGCGCGCGGCTCGCCGCCATCGTTGGAATCGTCGTCGTGGGAGTGTCGGTCGTCATCGGCACCTTGCTCGGTACCTGGGCCGGTTACTACGGTCGGTTCACCGATCACGCGATCACCGGGGTTGCCGATCTAGTGCAAGCCTTCCCAGCGATCGTGCTGAACATCGCAGTCCTTGCCTTGGTCGCTCGGCCCGGTCTCATGCATTTGATCGTGGCGCTCGCCATCAACGGATGGGTGCTGTACGCACGCCTGGCGCGTGCGGAAACACTGACCTTGAGAGAGCGTGAGTTTGTCGAGGCAGCGCGCGCGCTCGGCGTGCCCACACACCAGATCCTGCGCCGCCACGTGATTCCGAACCTGCTCGGGCCGCTGGTCATTCAGGCGACCACCGGATTGGGCGTAGTGATCCTGGCGGAGTCAACGCTGTCGTTCCTCGGCCTGGGACCTGGAAAAGCCGTGTCCTGGGGCGCCCTCCTCGACCAAGGCACGAGCGTGCTGCTGCGCTTCCCGCACGTTGCGCTGTTCTCGGGTGGTGCGATCGCGCTGACCGTGTTGGGCTTCAATCTGATGGGCGACTGGTTACGAGACCGGCTCGACCCGCGCCTACGCTAGCCATGCCCGAGCTCCCCGAAGAGCTCGAGACCCTGCGCGCGATCGAAGGGAACCCTGACGCGCGCTATTTGCCGCATCTGCTGCCCCTGTTGGCGAGCTCCGACCTCCGTGCTGCGGCGCGCAAGGCCGTAGTGGAGAGTGTCCCCTTGTAACTGGTTGTTTGTTCAGTATATTGGGTGGTTCCATGTCTGTTGGGGCTGTTGTTGGGATCGAGGAAGAGCGGGTTGGGGCTAAGGCTTTGTCGCTTTCGGAGCTGTTGCCTCGGGCACGGCTGGTCGAGGTGTCGGGGCAGCATGCATGTGCTCGGACGACGGCGGCAGTGTCGTGTGTGATCCAAGCGCAGGCGCATGGTGAGCTCGTCGCTTGGGTGCAGCCCAAAGACGGCGCGTTGTTTCCTCCCGACCTCGACGCGGCGGGGGTCGATCTCGATTCGTTCATCGCTATTCACGTGCCAGGTCATGCAGGTCCGTTCGCATTGGTTCGCGCCGCCGAGTGGCTTGCCCGTTCCGGCGCGTTTGGGTTGACGGTCGTCGACCTCACCGACGCGCTGCCGCCTGGCTCTTCGGTCAACTGGCAAGGCCGGCTTCAAGGCCTGTTGCGTCAATACGACGGACGTATTCTCTTACTCACCTCGAGTGCGTACGACGATCCTTCTTCCGGCCCGTTGGTGGGCTTGCGTGTCGAGCCTCGCCGCGGCCCTCTACATGCCGGTCACTTCGAAGTTCACACGCATGTTCTCAAAGACAAAATCGGCATCGCCACCGAGCTTTTATCAACGAATTCCCTCGCTCCGGTGGGTTTGCGTGGTGCGTTATGAAGCGGGTGAGCTGCGTTCTTTTGCCGATGCTTCCGTTGCAAATTTTGTTGCGCAAAAAATCACACTGGAACGGTGCGCCCATCGCCGTCGTCGACGACGAGGGCCCCAATGGCCGAATCACGCATCTCAATATGCTCGCAAAAAAGAGCCGCCTCCACATCGGCATGCGTCAAACCGTCGCGCGTGATCTCCTTCCGAACCTGCACACTGCCGTCGTGTCACCCGAAGAAGCATCGGAAGTCAGCCGGGAGCTGATCACCTCGCTTCAAACGTTCTCACCCCGAGTTGAAGCAATCGATCATGCCGGCGCGTTCCACCTCGACCCCGAAGGTCTCCGGCGTCTTTATGGCGGTCATCGCAACTGGGCGACGTCCATCCATCGATATTTGCGGGCGCGACACTGGCGCAACTCGGTGACGGTGGGCTTTCATCGCTATCGAGCACTCGCGGTAGCGATGACGCACAACGGAGTTACCGTTCTCGAAAGCGCCAACGAAGAGTACGAACAGTCGAACAAAACAGCCCTTTGTGAATTCGATTTATCTGGCGAGCTTTGCCAAAGCTTGGAGGCATTGGGCATCGAAACATTGGGCGACTTTCTCGTCGTGCCTGCGGGCGAGCTTCACAGCCGTTTTGGCGCAAGCGCAAGCGCGCTTCACGACTTGTTTGCCGAAGACATGCAACTCCCAATTCAGCCACATATTTTCGACGAGCCAGCTCGCATCTCTTTTCAAGTCGATCCACCCGACGAAGATCAAAACCGCTTGCTCTTCGCGATCAAGGGCGCTCTGCACTCGTTACTGCATCAGGTGCGTGCGCGCGGCGAAGCCATTCAATCTCTCGAGCTTTCATTTCATCTGGAGCGCGCACCTCTTCACCAAGAGCACATCGAGCCCGCTTCACCGACCTTGGATTTGATGTTGATACTCGAGCTCATTCGTCTCCGCCTGCTCGATCTGGGTGAGGTGCGCTTGCAAGGTGCGGTCGAAGAAGTGGAGCTCTTTGCAAACACGGTGAGCTCGCACGCGGAGCAGGTTGCGCTTCCTGGCCATCAACCTCATCGCGACATGCGCGCTGCACATCGAGCGCTCGACCGAATCCGCGCCGCATACGGTGAGCACTCGGTGACGAAGGCCCGAGTGCGCGCGGCGCATTTACCGGAGGCTTCCTTTCGCTGGGAGCCCATCCGACATGCTCGGCTCAGCGAGCAAAACGGGAGTCTTCCTATTTCTTCAATGATTAGACGTGTTTATGCTCGTCCAAAGCCGCTTTCCCCCTGCAAGCCCAGGGAGCCCGAGGCTGGGCCCTCGCTCGCGAAGAACCATGCGATCGAACACATGTACGGGCCGTACCGCGTGAGCGGTGGCTGGTGGAAGCGTCTCGTCGAACGGGACTACTACTACGCCGAAACCGATCACGGTGACTTGCTCTGGCTCTTCTACGATCGCCCCCGGAAGCGTTGGTTCTTGCACGGAGTGCTCGATTGAATGGGCGCTTACGTTCCGTTGTGGGTCAAAAGCAATCACAGCTTTTTGGAAGGAGCTTCCTTTCCCGAAGAGCTGGTCGAACGCGCACATGCGCTCGGTCTTCCCGCAGTGGCAATTACAGATCGTGATGGAGTGTACGGCTTGGTACGCGCACACATGCGGGCTAAGGATCTCGGCATACACGTAGTGACCGGAGCACAGCTCACGGTCGACATCGAAGGGGCTGCTCATCACGTCATCGCGCTTGCTAAAAATCGACGTGGCTACGCCGATCTGTGCAGAGCGTTGTCACTCGGACACGCTCGGTGTGAGAAGGGTAGTTCCCTCGTCAACGTCGGTGATCTCGAACACATACGCAACGTATTCTTCCTCTGTGTAACGCCTGCCGCGTTACGCGTGTTACACGCGAGTCATGGGCCTTCATCATTGTTCGCCCTTTGCGCGCGCCATCTCACCGACGGCGAAAAGCCGAGAGAAGGGGCCTTGCGCTCGGTCGCGAGAGACCTCGACGTGCAGACGGTGGGCAGCAACGAGGTCCTCTATCACGACAGGCTCCGCCGCCCGCTCCAGGACATTTTAGCTTGTATTCGCGGGGGCAAAGTCCTCTCAGAGGCAGGCTACACGATCTGCGCGAACGCAGAGCACGGCCTCAAACCCGTCGAGGAATTCGAGCACCTCTTTGCGGACGACCCCGCATGTCTTCGTCGCACGCTCGACATCGCCGAGCAGTGCGAGTTCAGCCTCGACGACCTTCGTTACCGGTATCCAGAGGAGCATCTTCCTTCCTGGCAAAGCGAGCAGGGTTGGCTACGTGAGCTCGTGCTCCAGGGCGCGCGCTCGCGTTACCAAGGCAAGGTGCCTACCGATGTTCGCACGCAGATCGAACGCGAGCTTCAGATCATTCGCAAGCTCGACTATGGCGGCTACTTCCTGACGATGTACGAGATCGTACAATACTGCCGACAACAAAGCATCTTGTGTCAAGGACGTGGTAGCGCTGCAAACAGTGCAGTGTGTTTTTGTTTGGGCATCACGGCAATCGATCCCGTGCGCATGGACTTGTTGTTCGAACGATTCTTGAGCGTCGAGCGCGCTGAACCTCCTGACATCGATCTCGATATCGAGCACGATCGTCGTGAAGAGGTCATCCAACACGTCTACGAAAAGTACGGACGCCGACATGCCGCGATGGTTGCAAACGTCATTCGTTACCGCATCCGCTCCGCGGTGCGTGACGTAGGTAAGGTGCTCGGCTTGTCTCGAACGGATCTGGAAACCGCCACGCGATTGCTCAGACATCGTGACGACGTGCTCAACCCCGAGCTCCTCCGAGAAGCCGGCCTCGAAAAGAACGCACCCGCTACCCATCATCTTTGGTCTCTAGCGTCTCAACTACTCGATTTTCCTCGGCATTTATCGATTCACCCCGGCGGCTTCTTGCTCGGCCACCGTCCTGTCGACGAGATCGTCCCAATCGAGCCGGCCACCATGGAGGCCCGCACCGTCATCCAATGGGACAAGTACGACGTCGACAACCTTGCCTTGTTCAAGGTGGACCTCTTGGGCCTGGGAGCGCTCACCTGCATTCACCATGCGTTTGATCTGCTGCGCGATCACAAGGGGCAAGCTTTCGAGATCGCAACCGTTCCCGCGGAAGACAAAGCAACATACGACATGGTGTCGAGGGGAGACACTGTCGGCGTGTTTCAAATTGAAAGCCGCGCACAGATGGCAATGCTTCCGCGGCTTCAACCGCGCACGTTCTACGACCTGGTGATCGAAGTGGCGATCGTACGACCGGGTCCCATTCAAGGCGACATGGTGCATCCGTACTTGCGGCGGCGAAAGGGCGAAGAAGAGGTCGTCTATCCACACCCCAAGCTCGAGCGTATCTTGAACAAGACGCTCGGCGTTCCGATCTTCCAAGAGCAGGTCATGAAGCTCGCGGTCGAAGCCGCAGGCTACACGCCAGGCGAAGCCGATCAGTTACGTCGTGACATGGCGGCATGGCGCAAGTCCGGGCAAATCGAAAAACACCGAACCCGCATGATCCCCCGCATGCTGGCTCAAGGCATTCCCAAAGAGTTTGCAGAGCGCGTGTTTTCGCAGATCCGTGGCTTCGGTGAGTACGGCTTCCCGGAAAGTCACGCCGCGTCCTTTGCATTGCTGGCATACGTCACCGCCTGGCTCCGATGTCACCACCACGACGCGTTCACCTGCGCACTCCTGAACTCCCAACCGATGGGGTTCTACACCCCAGCCACACTGGTGGAAGACGCCAAGCGCCACGGCGTCGAAGTCCTCCCAATCGACATCAACAAAAGCAGCTGGGACTGCACCCTGGAGGGGCGAAGCCCCGTGGACGACGCGAAGCGTCGACTTTACGGGGTGAGAATGGGATTTCGATACGTGAAGGGGCTAGGTGTCATCGAGCGGGAGCGCATCGAGTCCAACGAGCCCCCACACGCGAACCTCGCGACCTTCGTTCGCCAAACTCGGCTCAACAAGAAGGCCTTGCATGCACTCGCTGAAGCCGGCGCGTTCGAATGCTTCGGGCTCAACCGGCGTGACGCGATCTGGCAGGTGCGCAGCCTGTCCCGCTTCGCGCAGGATTTGTTGCCGCTCGAACCTGCATCGAGTCAAATCTCATTCGCGTCGTTGGCGAGCGACGACCAGGTGATCTGGGACTACCGTTCGAGTCATCACAGCACTCGCGGCCACCCCATGCGAGGGCTTCGCCACGCCCTGCGTTCACGAGGCATCCCTGAAGCGACGTGCATTCACAACTACGCGCACGGAGACGAGCTCGAGTACGTCGGCATGGTGATCTGCCGTCAACGTCCAGGCACCGCATCCGGCGTTACTTTCTTCACGCTCGAAGATGAAACCGGCTTCGTCAATGTCGTCGTCTGGAAGCAGGTGTTCGACCGCCACGCCGCACTCGCCAAAACCGCGGCCTTACTCGGCGTGACAGGCGAGATTCAAAAAGCCGACGGTGTCATTCACCTGATCGCCAAGTCACTATGGGCGCCGGACGTCACCCTTGCCGAGCACGCACACCGCTCGCGCGACTTTCACTGACGACCCTAGACAACTCAGGAGTAGGTCAGTTGAAGCCCAAGAGACCGAGCTGAGCGACCCAATAGGCTTCGATACCCAGCTGCACGAGGAAGAGCGTCGCTCGAAGTGTCACCGCCATCTCACTCGTGGAGATCAAGTGTACCGTCGACTGAGCCACGCGTGCCACCAGCACCCAGCGCGCCAGCGAATCGGTGATCCCGGCGTTGTCCGTCACGAGCGCGAGAAGGATGAGCGCCGCAAAAATTGGCAGATTCTCGTAACAGTTCGCGTGCGCGCGGCAGAGCCTTCCCGAGAACGGAGAAACATCTTCGCCGCTCGGCGCGAACTCGTTGGCGCGGCGCTCCTTCTTGACGGTGAGCACCGTTCGAAAGAACACGATTGCGATCGTCAAGGACAGTGTCCAGGCGGCATACCCGACGAGTGCAAGAGCGGATGGTGACATCATGGTTCTCCTCGTTCTCTGGGATATTCGTTACTCGAGCGGCAACTCAGGCTCGTCACGGCGCGGATGCAGGCTTTCGCGCTCGATAGTCCGAACACAGGCGTTCCACCTCAAAATCGCATCATCCACTCCGGCCGGCTTGAGGGCATCCGCCTGCTCGTAGTGCTGCATCGCCTCGTAGAGGCCCTCGTATGCAAACGTGCGCTCGATCCCACCACGCAACAAATGCGAGCGGCCCTGGCGCTCCGCCACGAGGCCGGCGTAGTACGCGCGCTCGTACTCGCCCGCAAGCTTACCCACGTGCTCTTTCACACGACGGACTCCATGGGAACCAGCACCTCGCCGGAACTGATCGGTCAACGACAGGATCAACGTGATGCGCGCGCGCTCGTTTCCCTCGTCCACCGCCAGGATGTCGAGACAGATGCTTTCGGCTTGCTCAGGGTCATTGAGCAGGCGGTAGTGCTCGGCCCGCTCGACGGCGCGCTCGATTGCATCGGGGGAAATGCGTTTGAGAGCAAAGCGTTCTGTCATCCTATCTGCTCCTCTGAACGTGTCTTCGTTCGAACCCTACGCCCTGCGAAGAGCCGAGCCAAGCGCGCAAGTGGATCGTAATAGCGATCCACGACTCGCTCCTTCAGAGGAATGATCCCGTTATCGGTAATGTTGATGTGTTCGGGGCAGATCTCGGTGCAACACTTCGTGATGTTGCACATCCCCGAGCCGTGTTCCTTCTTGATTTCCGGCACGCGATCGTCGTCGTCGAGCGGATGCATCTCCAAGCCAGCGAGGCGAATCATGAAGCGCGGGCCTACGAAGGCGTCCTTGCGGTCACGGTCGCGCAGGACGTGGCACACGTCCTGGCAGAGGAAGCACTCGATACACTTTCTAAACTCCTGCACCCTATCCGCGTCCTGCTGGTACATCCGATGCTCGCCATCACGGCCGCGGGGCTTGGGCTTGAAGGGCGCAATTCGCTTGTTTTGCTCGTAGTTCCAGGAAACATCGCAGGTGAGGTCTTTGATGACGGGGAACGCCTTGAGAGGCTGCACCGCGATGACTTCGTCGGGCCCGAAGGTGTTCATCCGAGTCATGCACGCAAGGCTCGGGCGCCCATTGATCTCCATGCTGCACGAGCCGCACTTTCCGGCTTTGCAGTTCCACCGGATCGCCAGATCATTCGCCTGGAGGGCCTGAATGCGAAGCAACACATCGAGGACGACCATGCCCTCGTCGACGTCCGCATCGTACTGGGTGAACTCGCCGCCTGCCAAGTCGCCGCGCCAAATCTTGAACGTGCGTGTGCTCATTCTACACGGCCTCCCTCGAGATCTTCGAGCGTAGCGTTGGCGATCGCCGCAAGCTCCCTGGGTGGATCGGGGCGCTCGACCTTCTCGACTCGCATCTCACCATCCGGCCCCTTCTTCGTGACGACGTTGAAGCGCCCACACTCGTCGCGTTCGCCCTCGAAGTCGAGTCGCGTGTGTGCGCCCCGGCTTTCCTCACGAAGATACGCCGCCCGTGCTACGGCCTCACCTACGATCAACAGTGACTTCACCGACAACGCCTCATGCCACCCAGGATTGTATTGACTGGTCCCCGGAGCCTTGAGGTTCTGCGCGCGAGCCTTGAGCTCCTCGAGCTGTTCGACCGCGGTTTGGAGCTCATCCCCGGTCCTGACGATGCCCACGTGGCGGCTCATCACCTCTTGAAGCGCCTCGTGCATGAGATAGGGATTCTCCCCCGTTTCCCGGTTCAAAATGTCCGTTGCCTCCCTGAAAGCGGCGGTGATCTGCGTGTCGTCGGACCGGGGTGTGGTTCCCAGATCGGACAGGTAGTCGGCAACGCCGACGCCGGCGAGGCGCCCGAAAACAATCAGGTCGGACAGCGAGTTGCCGCCGAGACGGTTCGCCCCATGCAGACCCGCTGCGCACTCGCCACATGCAAACAGCCCGGGGACATTCGTCTGCTGACTGTCCGCGTCGACACGAATCCCGCCCATGAAGTAATGAAGCGTAGGGCCTACTTCCATCGGCGTTGTCGTGATGTCGACTTCTGCAAGCTCTTTGAACTGATGATACATCGACGGCAGTTTTCGCCGGATCGAATCGGCGGGACGTCGCGATGCGATGTCGAGGAACGCGCCACCGTGCGGTGACCCCCGACCTGCTTGCACCTCGGCGCGAATCGCCCGCGCAACGACATCGCGCGTGAGGAGCTCCGGCGGCCGCCGCGCGCTCGGATCGTCGGGCCACTTGTCGGCCTCGATAATCGTGTCGGCCGTCTCCGGAGCAAAGCGCTTCGGGATGTAGTTGAACATGAAGCGCTCGCCCTTGTTGTTGAGCAGAATGCCGCCGTCGCCGCGAACCCCCTCGGTCACTAGCGTCCCGCGCACAGACGGCGGCCACACCATGCCGGTCGGATGGAACTGGGTGAACTCGAGATCCATCAGCTCTGCGCCCGCTTCGTACGCCAGCGCAGCGCCGTCACCGGTGCACTCCCAGGAATTGCTCGTGACGTTCCAGGCCTTACCGCCGCCACCCGTCGCCATGATCACAGAAGCGGCGCGAAATAGGACAAATCTGCCTGTTTCACGCCAATAACCCGCCACTCCTGCGATTCGCCCGCCATCGAGGAGCAGCCTGAGGGCCGTGCACTCCATGTGGAAATGGATGCCCTGGTGGACCCCGTGATCCTGAAGCGTGCGGATGAGCTCGAGGCCCGTGCGGTCCCCGACGTGGGCCAGCCGCGGGTAGCGATGGCCGCCGAAATTACGCTGATTGATCAGGCCGTCGGGCGTGCGATCGAACACCGCGCCCCACTCCTCGAGCTCGCGCACGCGCTCGGGGGCCTGCTTCGCATGGAGCTCTGCCATGCGCCATTGATTCAAGAACTTCCCGCCACGCATCGTGTCGCGGAAGTGGATCTTCCAGTTGTCGCGCCGGTCCACGTTACCGAGCGACGCGGCCATGCCACCCTCGGCCATCACCGTGTGGGCCTTGCCGAGAAGGCTTTTGGAGATGACGCCAGTGTTGAGCCCGCTCGCGCTACACTCGATGGCAGCACGGAGGCCGGCGCCGCCTGCGCCAATGACGAGCACGTCGTGTTCGAAAGTTTGGATCTCGCTGACGTTCATCGATCGTTAGTTCGTCCAGGTGTTGAAGTCGGTGATCACGCCCATCGAGACCAATCGCACGTACACGTCGGTGAACCCGACCCAGAAGAGGCTCGTCCACGCGAAGTTGGGGTGCCGAGCATTGAGCCAGCTCACCCTCTTCCATGCGCCGTATCGAACGGTCTCCTCGCCACACGACATGCAATCCTGGCCGCCACCAACCAAGTGCCGTAACGCATGGCATCCAAACGTATAGCCGGCTAGAAACGTTGCGTTCAGGAACAGCACGACGCTGCCGACGCCAATGCCAAACTCCCCATTTCGGAAAAGCGAAATGAAGGCGTCGTAGTAGAGGATGAAGATGTATGCGACCGCGAAGTAGAGCGCATAGCGGTGGAGGTTTTGGAAGATGAGCCACGCGCTCTCGCCCCGGTAATTTCCGCTCGTGACCGGGTTCACGGCGCAAGCGGGGGGTGACCCGGTGAACGCTCGGTAGTACGCCTTGCGGTAGTAGTAACAGGTGAAACGGAAGACGCCTGGAAAGAAGAGAATGAGCAGCGCAGGCGACGCCGGCAGGAAACTCGGCCACCAACTGGGCCATGCACCCAACCAGGCATGGGCTAGCGGAACCGCCCCGGACACGGAAGGGTCGGCGTAGAGGACTGGCGAGTAGAGCGGGCTGAGATACGGGTTCGCGTAGTAGTTCTCGCCTTGGAACGCCGCCCAGGTGACATAGATGGAAAAGACGGTGAGGACGAGAAGCGTCGCTAGGGGAGAGACCCACCAGTGATCTTTTCGGGTCGTTGCGGCTGGTCCGGTAGGATGACCGCCGAGTACAATGAGTTGTCGAGACTGCATGGGCTCGGCGGACTATACCGAAAGCGCCAAGCGGCGAACAAGAATTTCCGGGGAGGTTCAACTGATGAAGACGCTGGTTTTGACGCGGTCAGACGTCGAACAGGTCGCCACGATGGAGCTCGCGGTCGTTGCCGTGGAAGGCGCTTTCGCCGGATTCGGACGCGGCGAAGCGACGATGCCGCCGAAAGTTTACCTACCGATCGACGACTACGGCGGCGACTTTCGCGCGATGCCTGCGCGCCTCGGAGCCTCTGCCGGCATCAAGTGGGTGAACGTACATACAGAGAATCGCAAGCGCCACGGACTGCCGACGGTGATGGCGGTCTACGTCCTCAACGACCCCGCAAACGGCTTCCCGCTCGCTGTCATGGACGGTACCCAGCTAACCGCACTGCGCACCGGTGCAGCGGGTGCGGTCGCGTCCAAGCATCTCACGCTCAGCGTTCCGAAGACGATCAGCTTCATCGGTTGCGGAGTTCAAGCCTACACGCTGCACGGTGCCCACCGAGTCGTATTCGACAAATTCGAGAGTCTTGCGTACGACCGCAATGCGGCTACTGCGGAACGCTTCGCAAGCCAGGTGGGCGCGCGCCCAGTGAGCTTGGAAGAGGCCGCGGCGGCGGACATCGTCTGCACGGCGACACCGTCCCGCACACCTCTCGTGCAAGCGCAATGGATCCGGCCCGGCGCGCATATCAACGCGATGGGCGCCGACGCCCCGGGCAAGCGAGAGCTCAGCACTGACACGCTCAAGGGCGCGGCGGTGTACATCGACGACATCCACCAAGCGATGGGGAGCGGCGAGATCAACGTCCCCCTGGCAGCCGGCGACTTCAGCCTCGACGACATTGCCGGAACCTTGGGCGAGGTCATCGTGGGCGCGCTCCCCAAGCCGGATCACGCCACCACCACCGTATTCGATTCGACTGGTCTGGCCGTCCAGGACGTGTGCCTAGCCCGCATGATCTACGATGCAGCCAAGTCTCAATCGATCGGCCAAGAGATCGATCTCATGGGCTTAGACTCGCGAGGGAAGGCCTAGGTCAAGCGCGGGAGCGGGTCACGGAGCGAAAACGTGCGATCGCTGAACTCGACCTGCTCGAGGCCGAATGAGCGCCGCTCCGTCATGCCCATCGCGTGCATCAAGCTGACGTAAAGGCGTTCTTGCGCTCGTCCAACCTGGCCTTCGTCGCCCCACGCAGTCCTAAGGGTGGTCAGCGGGTAGTGCACGTAGCGGCCGGTCCGGAAATATCCGCCCCCGCCGCCTGCGATCACGTTGGCAACGCGACCGATGTCGTGGGTGCCCGTTCCAAGCTCGGTGAGCCACACCACGGCGGTGTTATCCAACAGAGTGCCGCCGTCTTCTTGCACGGAGTCGAGCTGGTCCAGGAGGTACGCAAAATGCTCCGCGTACACTCGGTTGTAGTTGACCATCCCCTCGATACCCTCGGAGCTGCCGCCGTTCTCGTCGGACGCGTGCGCAATGTCCTGATGCACGTCGATGCCCGGGGAAGCGCCGAAGTCGTTTCCGGGGATGTCCTGGGTCACGATCGTCGCGACGCGCGTCAGGTCACATGCAAGCGCCATCGTAGTGATCCGCGAGAACTGATCGATGATGTGTCCCTGCTCTGAGAACGACGGATCGCACCCGACTGGAGCCGTGAGAGTTACTCCGGTCTCGAGGTCTCGAACCAGCGACCGGTGTCGCTCGAGCTTTTCTCGATCGGAAGAGCTGAGCTTGGGCAACACCGCGGCGAACTCCTCGCTCGCCATGTCGAGGACGCTCGCGCGAGCAGCCTGCAGCATGTCTGCGCGAGTCGGCTCGCCGGGGTCGCTCGGCTCGGGCGCCAGGCCAAGAACGTCGTCGAACGCGGCCCGCGCATCTTGCTCGCGCGGAGCCGGCTGGTTGGCACCGACATAGTTGTAGGCGTGCTGATGATTGAAGCCGTACACGCGGCTATTCCAGCGACCAGGCTGACCGATCGCGTTGCCGATCTCCTGATCGATCGAGTGGGCGCCGCCACGCGCGGTCGAGGCACCCTGGTACGCTCAGGTGTTCGTCAAGAGGTGGGCTTGGCCGATGTGATGGCGGTTGATATCGCCCGAGTATCCTAGCTCTGCGACCCGGTACTCCTCGGCATAGGTCACCATGCGCGACAGCCCGTCGACGACGAGCAAGCGATCCCGATGCCTGTGCAGCGGCCGGAGAATGTCGCTGAACTCGCCCTCAGCGAGCCCACCAAGCGAGTAGTCGTATTCCTCGTTGTCGCGACCTGGTTGCCGCATGTGCCATCGACCCGGAACAGTTCCGTGCGGCGTGATGTAAAAAATCACGCGCTTGGGCCCGGTCTGAGCAAATGCTGTGCGGCCTCGGCCCGGAAGCGAGGGCAGCATCAGCGACCCTGCGGTCAGCCCGAGGGCACTCAGGAAGCGCCGACGGTCGAGGATGGTTGGGCTTCGGCTCATGGGGTTAGTCCTCCACCTTGCTCCGGAGCCGGAACTCGGGGCGCGTCACGATGCTGATCAAGAGCTCGACGAGGTGTCCGCCGTTTTCCGCGAATGCGGCCTGGATCGCTTCCAGCTGGCACGTGTCGGCGGGCTCCATCGGCCGGCCGTTGACATACGTGAACCACTGTTTCGCGACGCAATCGCGGATGACGTCGCTCTCTCCAAGAAGAGTCTGAAGCTCGACCGCGCCTTCGTATTCAGCGTCATTTCCAATGCCATTGGCAAACCCGGATGCGTCGACCGGAAGCCCGTTGTCGGCCATGCGGAATATGCCCGCGGCGTCATAGTTCTCGAAGCCGTAGCCGAAGCCATCGATTCGGATGTGGCATCCCTGACAGGTCGATGGGGCCACGCGCTCCTCGAAAAGATCGCGGTTGGTCATGGGACCACGGTCTGGGTCGGCCGTCGGCGTCGAAGTCGATCGAAGCGCGCTGCGATTCGAAGAACCCGGCCCATCGGTCGAGCTCGTCAACGGTGAGCGGGCGCCGGAAGGCACGCTTGCCGAAGCTCTCGATGAACTGCCGGCCACAGTCTGCATCTGCGGTTTCGCAGGGAAGCACCCGAGCGCGTGCGGACGCGCTATTGACCACGTGCTCACCGAGGCTCATCGCCGCGGCTTCGTATCGGGCGATGCGAACGTCCGACGGGCCGAGGGACAGGGCATCGTTCTCGAAAGAGCCTTCCAAGACCGCGTCGCTGGGTTGCTCGGGCAGCGCCGGAAGGTCGCCACCGAGGAGGTCGCGCACGGTGTTGTCATACTCGACATTTGTGAGACGCCTCACGGGAGCGGAGCCCGTGATGATGGCGTTGGGATTTTCGCAAACGAACGCCTGCGCGCGGCCAGAGCGGTCGCCGCACGAGTGTACAGCACGTCCTGGGGGCACATTTCACCCGAAAATGTGGGATTGGACCTCGTCGGCAGTAGGCTGCCGCAGGTGCCGCGACTCGCCTCCATTGTGCTCGCACTGACGCTGCTATGGCCCCTGCTCGGCTCCTCGCAGGAAGAGCCCGCTGCGTTCCTCGGACAGCCTGACACCGACCGGATCAAAGGGCTGCGGACTGCCGAGATCTCCGAGGTGAAGAAGGGCAAGGGAGGCCGGAGCCTGGCTTTCCAGATCACACTCGCCGACGGCACGCGCGGCTACTTCAAACCCAAGCAGACCTTCTCCGCAGCTCATTGGTACTCGGAGCTAGCCGCGTATTACTTGGACCGCGAGCTCGGTCTCGGCCGGGTACCCCCGACGACGGGCCGCACGTTTCACTGGAACGAGCTACAGAAAGCGGCCGGTCGCGACGAGCGCGTGTCCGAGCTCGGAATCGCGCGAGACGGCACCGTGAAGGGCGCGTTCATTTGGTGGATCCCAGAACCACTGAAACGCGTTCGCATGGGCCGCAAGTGGGAACGATGGGTGCGGATTCAAAAGTCGCTGCCGATCACGCCGTACCAGCGACCGGTGGACTATCGAGCCGATCTCAACCACCACCCTGGCATTCGGGAAGCGACGGATCCTAGTCGGCCGGTCGCGCAGGCGCCCGACACAGAAGAGCGACCGGCTGAGCTCTCCGACCTGATCGTCTTCGACTACCTGACACAGAACGTCGACCGATGGGGTGGTGACTTCACCAACGTGCGATCGCGCGGACCGGGCGGGCCCCTGATCTACTTGGACAACGGGGCAGGCTTCTGGCTCGGGGAACAGCGCCTAGGGCTGATGGAGGCGCGATTAAAGGCTCTCCAGCGGTTCCGGCGATCGACGATCGACGCCGTACGAAAGCTCGATATCGAACGCTTTTCGGTCCGTTTACAGGATGATCCGCTCGCTCCCGTGCTGAACGAAAAGCAGCTGGACGGCCTCGCTCAACGCCGCCGCGCCGTCCTGCGGCACGTGAACGCCATGGTCGCCAGGTTCGGTGAGACCCGGGTATTCGCATGGTAGGTTCGGTCGGTGAGGGAACGACTTCGACTTCCGGCGGAGTGGGAGCGGCACGAGGCCTGCTGGCTCGCGTTTCCCTATTTGCAGGAGGAGTGGCCGGGCCATCTGCGCGAAGCGCAACGTTCGATCGCGGCCTTGTCCTGCGCGATCGCCGAAGCCGGCAACGAACCGGTTCGACTGCTCGTACAGAGCGATGAGGTCGAAGAGCGCGCCCGTTCTTTGATCGGCGAGTCGCGCAACGTTCGGTACGTGACGGCCGACTACGGGGACTGCTGGCTGCGAGACACCGCGCCGCTCCTAGGGCACTCCGCGGACGGCGCCCTTGGTGGACTGTGCTTCGATTTCAACGGCTGGGGCGGCAAGTACGAGATCGTCCTCGATGACGGGGTCAGCAAGTGGCTGACGAATCGACTCGGAGCCAGACGCTTCGACTGTCCCGTCGTGTTGGAGGGAGGAGCGCTCGAATCCAACGGCCAGGGGACTTTCCTGACTACCGCCTCATGTGTGCTCAACGAGAACCGAAATCCCAGATTGACGCCCGAGGCCTTCGAGGAAGCGTTGGGCGCCTTGGTTTCGATGGAGCGCCTGATCTGGCTCGACCGTGGCCTGGAGCATGACCACACGGATGGACATATCGACATGATCGCCCGCTTCGTGGCGCCGGATACTGTGCTCTGCATGAAGGCAAACCCGAGGGCGCCCAACGCGGACGTGCTTGGCTCGATTGAGCAGGATCTTCGTGCGAGCGGCTTGACCGTGCTCGGGCTCCCGGCACCCCGCGCGGTCGCGGCGCCCGATGGTGCTCCACTGCCCGCCAGCTACTGCAACTTCTACATCGCCAACGAGGCGGTGATCGTCCCCATCTACGAGATCCCAGAAGACCAAGCCGCTCTGCGTGAAATCGCAAATGCATTTCCGGGCCGCGAGGTGATCGGCTTGCCAGCGCGAGACCTGCTATGCGAAGGCGGAGCGTTTCACTGCGTCACACAAGCCCAGCCCATCGCGCCATGACCACATCTTCATTTTCGATCGGGATCGTTCAATGCGCCCTCGACGGCACGCGCGAGGCGAACGTCGCGCGGGTCGAAGCATTGGTGCGTGAAGCGGCGAAGCGCGGCGCACAGATCGTCCTCACCCCGGAGCTCTTCGAGGGCCCCTACTTCCCGCAAACCGAGGACGAGCGAGCATTCGACCTAGCCGCTCCGCTCGATGGTCATCCGACGGTGGCGCGGATGCAGGCCCTTGCCGCGGACCTCGGCGTCGTGCTGCCAGTGTCGTTTTTCGAACGAGCAGGCCAGAGTTATTACAATAGCGTGGTGACGATCGACGCCGACGGCACTCAACTCGGTGTCTACCGAAAGAGCCATATCCCCGACGGTCCGGGGTACGAGGAGAAGTTCTATTTTCGGCCCGGCGACACGGGCTTCAAGGTCTGGAAGACGCGCCATGGCTGCATCGGCGTGGGCATTTGTTGGGACCAGTGGTTCCCCGAAGCGGCCCGGAGCATGGCCCTCCAGGGGGCCGAGATCCTCCTCTACCCGACTGCGATCGGCATTGAACCGAACGCACCGAACGAGGACAGCAAAGCGCCCTGGCAGCGCGTGATGGTCGGCCATGCCGTGGCCAACGCAATGCCGGTAGCAACCGCCAACCGCATCGGCACCGAAGGTGGGCTGACATTCTACGGGAGCTCGTTCATTTGCAACCAACGCGGCGATATGGAGGTCGAGCTTGGGCGAGGACAGGAAGGTGTGACCAGCGTCTCGTTCGACCGGGAGGCCCTGCGCCGCTACCGCGCGAATTGGGGATTTTTCCGCGATCGCCGTCCGGATCTGTACGAGAGGCTCACGGAAAGTGAGCCCGTTGACTGATTCGCTCTACGCGATTGTCGACGCGGAGGTCGCCGACCGCCCGCTCGAGCTGGCGTTCCGAGCCTTGAACGCAGGCTGCGCCATGGTGCAGCTTCGGGCCAAGCGGCTCCACGACGTCGCGTTCCTGCAGATCGCCAGGCGCGTTCGCTCAGCATGTGCACATGCCGAGGTGCCATTCATCGTGAACGACCGTGCCGACATCGCGCGCCTCGTTCGTGCCGACGGCTTGCATCTCGGGCAAGACGACCTTTCGATCGAAGATGCCCGGCGTGTCGTCGGGGACATGCGGATTGGCGTTTCGACACACACCCTCGAACAGGCTGCGAAGGCTGACTCAGAGGGTGCGGACCTCATCGCGTTCGGCCCTGTCTTCGAAACCACGACCAAGGACAATCCCGACCCAGTCGTCGGTCTGAAGACCCTCGCAGAGGTCTGCCGAACCACCTCTCGCCCGGTGGTGGCGATCGGGGGAATTACCTTGGAAAACGCTGACGAAACACTTCGGGCCGGAGCACGCTACATTGCTGTGGTCTCGGCCCTGCCGCAGTTTCTCGGGGACGCGCCCTAGGACCTCACTTCGCTTCTTGGAAGTACTGAATCGCAGTTTCGATCGCTGCGCCGAGCGCCTGATTCACTAGCTGCGCCGTCGCGTCTTCACCGCTTCGTAGGGCCTCATAGTAACGCTGCCGCTCGGTCGCATGAATGACGACCGGTGGGAAGCCCGCACGCATGAGAATGAGGTTCATCACGAGACGCGCAACCTTTCCACTGTGTCGCGGGAAGGGATAGATATGCAGCAGTTGGTAGTGCACTTTGCTCGCCACGCGAACCGGGTGCATCGTTTTCTTAGTCTCGGGATCGGAAAGCCACTGGAGGAGCTGACGCATGCGGTAGCTGATCTTGTCAGGCTTCGAGATCTCATGGAAGTACAGCCGGTGAAGCGGCATGTCCTTGCGGTACTTGGGCGGAGTCTTCCCTTCGAGCTCCTCGGGCGCGAGCTGGGCGAAGAGCTTTTTGATCACGTCGAGGTTGGGCGAGAAGCGCCGGCGCGAGGACATCTCACGGATCATCTCGATCGCGCCCATGTGATTCCGGATCTCGTCGTAGACCGGGATGAGGGAGGGATCGGTAACGACCTCGTCGTAGATGGCGGCCCTGAGCTCGTCCATCGAGTAGACGACGCCTTCGAGCGCGCTGTCGTGATAGATCCACGCGATGTCGAAGCGCTCTTGATACTCTTTGCGCACCTGCGGGCTGGCCGAATCCAGCAGCTCCTGAAGCTGGGCGACTCGCTCTTCTAAGCTCGGACCTTGAAGCGCTTGAACCAAGGAATTTTCTCCATCCCCGGGGGGTCTACACCATCAGCCCCGCGCGGCCGGCGAAACTAACAGCGGGGCACGAGCCCGTCAACCGAGACCGATTTCGGCTAATTCAGGGCGTCGGAAATGGCCCCTCGAAGCCGCATTTTGCTTGGAACCCCGGTAGAAGCCCAGCGAACCAGGCCATCCTGGCCCACGACGATGACGGTTGGAAGCGACTGGATGACGTATCGCCTTTGAACCGTCCCGGTTCGGTCGTGGAGGGTCGGAAACTCGGTCCCGAATGCAGCGTGGGCGGCTTGGAGGCGCTGCCGGTCGATTGGCTCGACGTTCACCGCGTAGAACGCGACGCCCTGCTCGGCGAACTCCTGCTCGAGGTCGTTGAGGATTGGTATCGCTCGGCGACAGGCCCCGCACCAACTTGCCCAGAAGTCGAGGACCACCACTTGCCCGCTCAGGTCCGACAACGTGATCTTCGTCGGACCCCCCGGTTCTCCGCCGGCCGCAATGGCAAGGGTCAAGTCGGGCGCAGGCTGTCCCATCAGCGGGGATGCGTTGCCGCGAGTCATCCATGCGTAGAAGGCCACGAACACCATCGCGGTCACCAGCCAATGAATCCACCTGCGCGGCGCGGTCTTGGCGGGCTCGGTCACCGTGACTCCATTAAGGGAAGCTCGATGCTGAACCGTGCCCCACCCTCGGGCGCGCGGTCGAGCCTGACTTCCCCGCCGTGCTCTAGAACCACTTTCTTCACGATCGCCAGCCCCAGGCCAGTGCCTTCGGCTTTGCTGGTGTAGTACGGGTCGAAGACGCGATCCCAGTCCTCCTTCGCAATGCCGGGACCGTTGTCGCGGACCTCGATGAACCCAGCGGCATCGGTCCCATAGGCCCGCACGAAGACGCGGCCCCCGCCCGATGGGTTCGCCTCATATACGGCCTGAATGGCATTTCGCAGAATGTTGTCGACACAGCGCTTCAGCATCATGGGGTCCATACGCACACGGATGGGTTCCGTTGCACAACTCACCCCAACTTCCACGGGAGCCGGGGTACCTTGGCCCACATCTTCGAGGATTGCAGGGACCGAATCTTGGATGTTGTGCGCAAAGTCGCAGAGGTCGGACGGTGATAGATCGGCACGCGGCAGCTTGGCAAAGGCGCTGAATTCGCCAACAAGTCGACGTAGGGTAGCAACCTCCTCCTCGATGATCGCGCGGGCATGTTCGAGCTTCTTCCGGTAGGCCTCGTCGTCACCACCGTAGGTCTGAGCCATCTCCTGCGCGGCAAGCTGGATCGGGGTGAGCGGGTTCTTGATCTCGTGAGCGAGGCGTCGCGCGAACTCCTGCCAAGCGCTGATGCGCTGGAGGTATTCGATACGCGTGCGAGAATCACGCAGGTCGCGGACCATGTCGTTGAAGGCCTGCGTGAGCTCCGTGACCTCGTCGCGCGCACCGGTAGGCAGCGTCACGGTGAGGTCACCTGCGCCGACTTTGCGAGAGGCTTCCGCCAGCACGGTCACCCGGCGGGTCACTCGGCGCGACACGATCGCACCGATCAAGAACGCCACCACGATCACGAAAAACGCCATGATGCCGAAGACCCATACATAGACATCCGACACCGACGCGCTTTGGCGCTGCAGTCGTGAGTACACGTCGGCCACCGCACCCGCTTCTTGCAGGCGCTCGAAGTACACCTCGGGAACGGCCACCTCGACGGCAATACGTAACTTGCTTCCTCCCGCGTCGCTCTCCCGATCACGAGTCGTGGAGCGCATTGCCCCGGCGGTGGGATCCGCGTCACGAGAGACACTGGCGACCTCTTGGCCCGCGGCATCGGCAACGCGAATCCCTTGCACGAGGTCGTATTGCCCGAGGAGCGCCTGCAGCAGAGCCTCGAGATTCGATGTGCTTCGACTCTTGCTCAGCTCGGCCTCGACGGCCCATTGGACCGCGTCGGCGACTTGCTCGGAGCCCGATCGGAGTGCCAGCAACTGCCCGCGGCGCGCCTCCACGCCATGAACCAATTCGGCGCCGAATTGCTCGTTCACGCCGACGAGGTACACGTCGCGCAGGGCTCCCCGAGCCAAGAAAATGCTGCCTCCGAGGGCCAGAAACACCGACAGGCCGATGGCGAACAGGATCTTTCGCTCGAATCGGCTCATTCGGGCACCTTCAGGTATTCGCTGCGAAACTCGATGGTGCGCTCGGCTCGGCAGATCCGGCGCCGGACGATGTTCAGCGTGATTGGTCCCACCGGGTCGTTCCCAGACGTCGGCCGGATCAGCTCGCTACACTGTTTCTTCGAAATGGGATTGAACTCCGCATTCACGGCGAAGTAGATCTCTTTTCCCTTCTGGCGCTCGTAATTCTTCGGCTCGCCAACGAACAAACCTTCGATGGCTAGGCAGCGGTCGAGCGCCTGCTCGAGCGTCTTGAGCCGTTCGCTCTGGCTGCCGATCCGAACTAGATAGTCATCGTCCCAAAGATCGAGAGTCACGTCGCAGCCAAACTGACGCACGGTCAGCCGCCGGTTCGATCCCTTGAGGTGCGCCCCAACGGTCAGGACGAGACGCTTGCGCAGCCCGCTCGAGAGCTCTTGCCGTACGCGCTTGTCTACAAGGTCCTTTGCCGAGAAGGATACCTTTGGTGCGCCGCGCGACCAGGTGACGCCCACATCGCGGAGGGGCAGATGCGACTGCGCGTACGCGACCGTTGCGGTCAGCAAAATCAGCCCTGCGAGCCAGTATCTCACAGCCGTATGAACCCCACGAGCGTCGAGAAACCGACTTGAAAAACACCTACGCGCGTGTCGAATCGGAACCCGAAATCAAAGGTCAGGTCGAGAGGAAAGCGTGAAAGACCCGTGTATCCGCTCAGCCCCGAGCGCGGGTCTCGAAGGTCGGCAAGTCCGTACAGGCCGATCAGTGTGTAGAGATTGACCTCGCGCAGGCCACGGTCGCGCACGCGCTCGTAGACCGGAATGTTGTAACCAAGGTCGAGCCTCCATGCGAGCTCACCGAGTTGGTTGTTTTCGATCGACGTGCCCAGAAGGTTCGGCGGCGGACGCGCGTCGAGCTGCATTTCGAGGAATCGAGAGGGAATCAGATCGGTGAGATCGGAGACATGGAAAAGGTAGAAGAACGGCGTGCTGCCGAACGCGGCGCCACCAAACGCACCGAGACGGATCGTGTGCTTCCAAGGGAGCTTCCACCATCGTCGCACCCAGGCTTCGAGCTGGAGGAAGTCGTAGTCACTCCCTAGGAAGCGTGTCCCAGCGGTGACCACGCCACGAAAGAGCACGCCCTCCTTGGTAATGCCTGGGTCGTCGCGCTTGTCGAATACCAAAGCGAACCGCATCGAGGAGACGAAGCTCCTGCCGTCTTGAATCGCGAAGTCGATGGGCGCGATTTCGTTGCCCCGCTGCTCGCTGGCGGCTTCCGGACGGTTGAGGACGCTGACGATGTCGCCAATCCAGTCGAGGGTATAGCGGAGCGTGGTGGTGATGTCCCTTCCGGTGCCGACCATGAATCCACCACGTCGATAGCGAACTACGGCGTTTGCAACGATCGAGGTGCCGGGACAGGTCGGCAGGCCGCAGGGCACGCTCACCAAAGGGCTGTTTCCGTAGAACTCGCGCCCATTCAGAAAGAACGTCCCAAACCGGATGCCGTATGCGCTGTTGATCAGCTTCGGGTACCGGAGATCCAAGCGTCCGCCTTGCTGGAACTCGCTGAGCAGGGCTGTCCCGGAGAGTCGGATGCCGAGGCCGGCAAGGTTGGTCTCGGTGACTTTGAAGCCGAGCCACGGGAAGAGGGTGCGACCGCGGTCTGTCGTCTCGCCGACGCCTTCGGACAAACCCGCAACCAATTGCTCAATCACGACCGTGTTGCGCTCTTTGACTTCGACGACCAGCACCACGTAGCCGCGCTCGGCACCACGCTCGAGACGGATCTCGACGCTGTTGAACCAACCGGTCCCCATCAACCGCCACTCGGTCGCAACCAACTCGGGTGACTCCGGATCCAGAAAGTCGCCCTGCTTCAATGGAATGAACTTGCGAACGGTGTGCGCTTTGGTTCGTTTGTTGCCGATGACGACGATGCCCTCGAGCACATAGCGAACTTGTGACGAGATATGATCTGCGCGGCGCTCTTCGCTGGCCACCCCGTATGGGTCACGAAACTCCTCTTCCCTGCTGTCGTCAGCGCGATCGTCTTCCCGCTCGGGGGCGGCGACCACGTCGCCTGGACGGTAGGGCTCCCCTTTGGGATCGGAATCCTGGGCGCTCGTGATCGTGGGCGCCAGGAGAACCAAGAGAAACAGGAGGGCGATCAGGCTCAAAAGCCAGCGTCTCGGTCGCAAGCGCGAACTCACGACAGCCAGACTACTTCAGCGGCGGGAGGTTCGCGAGAAGCCAAAGGCACCCAGCCACCACCACGAAAACGGCACCCACCCATCCGAGGGTTGGCCAAAAACCGATCTGCCTGCCGTCGTCCTTGGACCTCACGGGGCTAGTTGTAGCAGATTCCGTTGGGAAGGAGGGAGAATAGTCGAGGGCGTTCCAGAGCTCGCGCGGCTCGTCGGGGTACTCTTCTCCGGGCCGGCGAATGATACGGATCGTCGCGTCGTCGTCGGGCTCCTCTATCCGTGGGCGGAGCCCTGAAACCGGCGTGTCGTCGGCACGGCCGAGGGCTGCGAGTCCTTCTTCGAACGCCTGTACGAGTGGAAGCTCGGTGGGGTTTTTCGGAGGCGCCTGGGTTGTCTTGTCGCGAAGCGAGGGCGGCAAGGTTTCGCGGGGAGGCGGTACGGCATCGACACGAAACGTTCCTTCGGTCCACTCGAGCGCGACCACGAAGTCAGCCGCCGTCCCGCCGTCGATGCTGACGTCGTTGAGCTCGCCCTTCTCGTAGTACCCAATGGCAAGGCGTCCGCGAAGCTCGAGCAAGAGCCGGCCCGTGAGGCCCGCGTGCTCACAGTAGCGCATCAGTTCGGGGGCGGGGTGTACCGCGAGCGAACCGCGCCGGGTGGTGTCGGTGCCGCGCGAGACTGGGAGGGGAGGGAGTTTCGGATACACCGCGAACGCGCCGTCGCGCAGCGAGAGCAGCACCTCGAGCGCCTGCTCTTCGTCGGAGGTTGCCTCCCCGTCCGCGACCTGACCATGCACGAGGCGGACCGCGCCCGACCCGGAGGTGCTTTGAAACGCAAGCACACCGGTCGTGCCGATCTCTTCGAGACCGCCGAGCAGGTCCCCGATGCCCTCGGCCGGGATCACTCCTTCGAACATCGCCTCTGCAACCATGACTCATGGAAGTGATTCTCTGCGCCCGAATTGTCAAGGCATTTGCGGACGGCCAGGGCTCGGGCGGAGGTCCAGAATTTCCAGATAATCTAAGGAAAAATGCCACGCTCTTCGTATGAGGTGGCGAGGCTCTCGAGCGCGAGAGCGTACGATGCGATGCGTGGATTGACCTTCTTTTCCGTAGCGTAGAACATCGTGCGTTGATACGCGCGGCGCATCATGTGAAGCAGCCGTCGCTGGACTCTTCAGCATCCCAGTGCTCGCTGTTCCGATTCTGCACCCACTCGTAATAGCTGACGGTCACGCCGCCCGAGTTGGCCAGGATGTCGGGAATGACCGGGATGCCGCGGTCCGCAAGAACCGCTTCGCCGTCGGGATTGATGGGTCCGTTCGCACCCTCGGCGATCAGTCGCACGTTGAGCTTGGTTGCTTCCTTCTCGCCGACTTGGTTCTCGAGGGCGGCCGGAATGAACAAGTCAGCCTTGGTTTCGAAGAACTCGTCTCGCGTGATCTTGTCTCCACGCGGGTAACCGGCGATCGATCCGTGGGCCTGCACGTAGCCCTGGAGCTTGTGCGCGTTGAAGCCTTCGTCGTTGCGCAGATAGCCCGTGTGGTCTCCGGTCGCGATCGTCGAAACCCCGAGCTTGGAGAGCAGAAGCGCCGTGTTTGAGCCCACGTTGCCCAAGCCCTGAACGATGGCGGTAGCGCCCTCGAGGTCGAAGCGAACCTCCCGCGCCCACTCCTTGATGCAATGCACCACGCCCTGACCGGTGGCCATCTCACGGCCCTCTGAGCCGCCCGAATTGATTGTCTTCCCAGTCACCACAGCTCGCTGGTCGTTCTTTTCGTAGGCCGGCCCTGTGTTGATGTACGTATCCATCATCCAGACCATCGTCTGTGCGTTGGTCCCCATGTCCGGCGCGGGAATGTCGTGCGAGGGGCCGATGTTGCTGCCCAGCGCGTGTGTGAATCGCCTCGTGATGCGCTGTAACTCGTCGTGCGAGTGTTCGCGAGGGTTGAACTTGATGCCACCTTTGCCACCGCCGAACGGAATGCCGAGCAATGCACACTTCCAGGTCATCTGGGTGGCCAGCGCTTTGAGCTCATCGAGGCTGACCTGTTCGTGATACCGCATGCCGCCCTTGTAAGGACCCATCACGTTGTTGTGCTGAACCCGGTAACCTTTGAACACGCGGGTGTCGCCGTTATCCATGCGCACCGGGAAATGAACGATCAACTCGTTCTTCGGCTCGGAGAGGATTCCTTTCACGTGAGCCGGAAGGCCAATCAGCTCGGCGGCCTGCTCGAGGTAGCCCTGGACCACTTTGAAGAAGCGAAACTTTTCTGAAGCGGCAGACATCTTCTACGATGTTACCCTGAGCGTTTCTCCGTCACCAAGATCGGCGCAAATCTTGCGTATCGCGCCGGTGAGGCGAAGGAACCGCGCGACGTATAGAAAACGGCTCTCAATAGCTACGAGGCCCTTGTTTTTCTGGGTTTCGTGGCGTTAGAGTCCTGTCGACCGGGCGGCTGATAAAACTACTGCTGCGGCCTTTGCTTTCGAGCAGCAAGGAGGGTGCGATGGATGAACCGGGAAAAGACTTCCGTCGTGAGATAGAGGCGCGCGGCGTGTCACGCCGCGAGTTCATGGGCTTTTGCTCCGCGATGGCCGTGATGTTTGGTTTGCCTAAGGGCGCGACGGCGATGATTGCCGACGCGCTCGAAAACAAACCAAAGCCGACATTGGTGTGGCTCAACTTCCAAGATTGTGCGGGCAACACCGAATCATTCCTTCGCGCGAGTAAGCCGAGCGCAGCAGAGGTGATCCTCGATCTGATCTCGATCGACTACCATGAGGTGATCATGGCCGCGGCCGGTCACCAAGCGGAGGAAAACCTTCGCTCGGTCGTCGAGAATCAGAAGGGCGCATACATCGCCGTCGTCGAGGGCTCGATCCCGACTGGCCTGAATGGCGCGTACTGCACCATCGGCGGTAGGTCGGCGCTTCAAATCGCCAACGAAGTTTGCGGCAATGCGTTGGCCACGATTGCGGTCGGCACCTGCGCCTCGTTTGGCGGAATTCCCGCGGCCTCGCCGAACCCAACAGGCGCGCTGGGCGTCTCCGATGCGGTTCCCGGGATCAAAACACTGATCAACCTTTCGGCCTGTCCGGTGAACGCGCAGAACCTCACTGCGACGCTCGTCTACTTCCTCACCTACGGAAGGTTCCCAGCTCTCGACCAGCTGAATCGCCCGATTTTTGCGTACGGAAAGTCGATTCACGACAACTGCGAGCGACGCGCACACTACGACGCGGGGCAATACGTCGAGCAATGGGGTGACGAGGCGCACCGCGACGGCCAATGCCTCTACAAGATGGGCTGCAAAGGCCCGGTGTCGTTCCAGAACTGCCCCAACATCGGCTGGAACGACAACACGAGCTGGCCGGTCGCATGCGGCCACGGTTGCATCGGCTGCGCAGAGCCGGACTTCTGGGACAAGATGACGCCGTTCTACGCACACCTCCCAGGGTTCCCCGGCTTCGGCACTGGCTCGGACATCGACAAGGTTGGCTTCTGGGCGACCGTCGGTGTCACAACCGCATTCGCAACGCACACGTTGGTACATCTCGGAAAGAAGCTCGTTGGTACGGGCGGTGACCATGCACCCGAGGGGCCGCCTGCGCGGACCGATGAAGGAGGCGAAGGATGACCCATATCGTTGTCGACCCAGTGACTCGCATCGAAGGCCATCTGCGCATCGAGGCGGAAGTCGACGGAGGTAAAGTAGCAGACGCTTGGTCTTCATCGACCATGTTCCGGGGGATCGAGATCATCCTCCAAGGCCGCGACCCGCGCGACGCCTGGGCTTTCACTCAGCGCATCTGCGGCGTGTGCACGACCGTGCACGCGATCGCTTCGATCCGGGCGGTAGAGGACGCGATCGGCGCCAAGCCGCCGCCCAATGCGCGGATATTACGCAATCTGATCATGGCGTCCCAGTGCATCCAGGACCACGTGATCCACTTCTATCACCTGCACGCCCTCGACTGGGTCGACATCGTGTCGGCGCTCGGTGCGGACCCGAAGGAGACCGCGGCGCTCGCGCAGTCGATTTCGAATTGGCCCCTGTCCAGCGCCACGTATTTCAAAGGCATTCAGGATCGCGTCAAGGGGCTGGTCGATCGCGGGCAGCTCGGACCCTTCGCCAACGCGTATTGGGGGCACCCGGCGTACAAGCTTCCGCCGGCCGCTAACCTCATGGCGCTCGCGCACTATCTCGAAGCGCTCGAGTGGCAGCGGGAGTTCATCAAAATGCACGCCATCCTCGGCGGCAAGAACCCTCACCTCCAGAGCTTCCTGGTGGGCGGTATGGCAACTCCCGTCGATCCGAACGCACAGGCCTCGCTCAACATTCACACGATCGCATCGTTCAAGGAGATCATCGCCAAAGCCCAGCAGTTCGTGAGCCAGGTGTACATCCCGGACGTGCTCGCGGTCGCGTCGTTCTACAAAGAGTGGGCTGGTTACGGTGCCGGAGTCGGTAACTACATGGTGTACGGCGAGTACCCGCTCGACGACGAAGCAAAGCCGGAGCTCTACATTCCCTCCGGCATCATTCGCGCTCGTGACATCTCGAAGGTGGAAGAGTTCGATCCATCGAAAATCACCGAGCAGATCACGCACTCCTGGTACGACTACGAAGGGGGAGCTGACCAAGCGCTTCATCCGTCCGAGGGCGAAACCAGTCCGAACTACACCGGCCCCGAGCCGCCCTTCGAGCGCTTGGACACCTCGAAGAAGTACTCCTGGCTGAAGTCACCCCGCTACGATGGCGTGCCGATGGAAGTCGGCCCGTTGTCGCGGATGTTGGTCTCCTACGTTCGCGGTCACGAGAAGGTCACAGGCCTGGTCAACTACGTGCTCAAGACGCTCGGGGTTGGGCCGGAGGCCTTGTTCTCGACGCTAGGACGAGTTGCGGCGCGAGCCATCGAGACGCAGGTGCTGGTCGACAAGATCGGCGACTGGGTCGACGAGCTCGCCGACAACATGGGCAAGGGTGAGCTGCGCATCCACGACAACAGCAAGTGGGACCCGGAGAGCTGGCCGGCCGACTGCATGGGAGCCGGTTTCCACGAGGCACCACGCGGCGCCCTCGGGCACTGGGTTCATGTGAAGGACGGCAAGATCGCGCGTTATCAATGCGTGGTGCCAAGCACTTGGAACGCCGGTCCAAGGGACTCGGCTGGCACACCCGGCCCCTACGAAGCTGCGCTCGTGGGGACCCCGGTGGCCGACCCTGAGCAGCCGATCGAAATCCTGAGAACCGTCCATTCCTTCGACCCGTGCATGGCTTGCGCCGTGCACGTCGTCGAACCTGGAGGGCGCGAGGTGACTCGCGTGAAGGCGCGATGACGCCGGCGGCCGCAGTGAAGGGCGGAGCTCGTCCCCAGGTGAGCCACCGCGCGCACGACTCGGCGGGCATCGAGCGGGTCTACGTATGGGACCTGATCGTCCGCTTGAGTCACTGGATCATCATGCTCGCGATCTTCATGCTCGCGATCACGGGGATCTACATCGGCAAGCCGTACCTCATCCCTTCGGGACCCGCGAACGAGCAGTTCGTCATGGCAACGATGAAGACCGTGCACTTCTACGCGGCCATCATCTTCGCGCTCACGGTGGCCACGCGCATCGCCTGGATGTTCGTGGGTTCGTACTACGCGCGCTGGCACCAGTTCGTGCCCGTAGGGCAGCGCCGGCGTCGCGACGTCTTCGGCATGTTGAAGTTCTATCTTTTCATCAGCAAGAAGCCGCCGCTCAACGTCGGTCACAACCCCTTGGCGGGCTCTACCTATCTGCTGGTATTTGGCCTGTACCTCACCATGATCTTCACCGGGTTCGCGCTGTACTCGGTGAGCGCGGTTGGTTACATGCAGATGTGGGAGTTCCTGATCCCGATCTTCGGCGGGGCACAGATGACGCGTTGGATCCATCACGTGGCGATGTGGTTTCTTCTCGGCTTCTTTGCTCACCACATTTGGAGCGCGATCCTCGTCTCTCGAGTCGAAGGCGTCGGCCTGATCGACTCAATGTTCAGCGGGTACAAGTTCCTGCCAAAGGGCTGGCGCAACCGGGATGACGACTGACCGCACGCCAGTCCTCATCCTCGGGCTCGGCAACGTCGTCTGCACGGACGACGGTGCCGGCATCGCGGCGGTCCACAAGCTGATTCGGGAGTACGATCTCCCCGAAGGCGTGGTTGCGCTCGACGGCGGCACGCTCGGGCTCTCCCTTCTTCCCCTGGTCGACAGCGCGGATCAGCTGATCTTGGTCGACGCGATCAGGGGCGAGGGACCGCCGGGTACGCAGGTGCGGGTCGAAGGCGATGAGGTGGCCCAGGCGGTATACGAACGACTTTCTCCACATCAAATTGGGGTCGCCGACCTGCTTGCGGGGGCCAGCCTGCTCGACCGGTACCCTAAGCGCGTCGTGGTCATCGGCGTCGTGCCCGAGTCGATCGAGCTGGGGCTGGAGCGAACACCCGCCGTGGAGGCGAGCATTCCCGAGCTGGTGGAACGCGTCGTGCAGGAGCTCACCGAGATGGGATACCCGCCGGTCCGATCGGAGTCTCGCGATGAAGGCAATCGGAGCACTGATCATGTCGCTCGCACTCTGGGCGTGTAGCGCCCGGAGCGACCGAATGGCGGTCGATTACAGCAAGGTCGAGGTCCCGGTCGATCGGATCACTTCCGACGACGCTCGCGATCGTGGCCGCGCTCTCTTCCGAACGAAGTGCGCGCTTTGCCATGGAGTCCGGGCGGACGGACACGGGGTTCGACGCCAAGGTTTGTCGGGACGGCCAGCGAATTTTCAGAGCCGGGAGTGGCGCGCGAACACGGGGCCGCGACGCGTATATAGGGTCCTTAGCGAGGGGAAGCGAGGCACATCGATGCCCGCCTGGCCAACGCTGAGCGACGAAGAAAAGTGGGAGGTTGTCGCGTACGTCCTCCGTGTCTCTGAAGACGGACCGTGATGGCAGGACGCCGAATCGAAGTCCGCGGAACGGTGCAAGGCGTGGGGTTTCGACCCTGGGTATACCGGCTTGCCCAGCGTCTCGGTATTCGTGGACGGGTCCGAAACGACCCGCGCGGCGTCACGATCGAAGCGTTCGGAGCCGAGAGCGTCATCAAGGCGTTTATCGAGGAATTACAGCGAAATATGCCCTCCTCGGCCCGCATTTTAGAGCTTGGATCCCATTCGATTCCAGAGGAGCACCTCGAGGGTTTCGTCATCGAATCGAGCGATGTCGCCGGAGACAAAGCATTGTCGATTCCACCGGATCTCGCAACCTGCCCACAGTGTCAGGCCGAGGTCTTGGATCCTGCGGATCGTCGCTACGGCTACGCATTTACGAACTGCACGACCTGCGGTCCACGGTTCACAATCGCAACAGGTATCCCGTACGACCGCGGAGCAACCACGATGTCGAAGTTCGAGATGTGTGCCGCGTGCAGGCGCGAGTATGACGACATCCAGGATCGACGCTTTCACGCTCAACCGAACGCATGTGCAAAGTGCGGGCCGACGCTGAGCCTCACCGGGCTCGATGGCGATACGCTTCCCGCAACCGATCCGCTGAAGGGCGCAGCCGATCTCCTAAAAGGTGGTGCGGTAGTCGCCGTCAAAGGCCTAGGCGGCTTTCATCTGGCCTGCGACGCAAGCAACGCAGCCGCGGTTCGACTCCTTCGCGAGCGCAAGCACCGAGACGAGAAGCCGTTCGCAGTAATGGTAGCGGACCTCGATGCGGCAAAGGTGGTCGCAGAGATTACGGCCGAAGAAGAGGCGCTGCTCACCGCGCCCGAACGCCCGATCGTCGTCGTGCGCGGGAACGGCGGTTCGAGCATAGCCGCCGAGGTGAGTCCCGAAACTCCGTTTTTGGGCTTGTTTTTGCCGTATACGCCGCTGCATCACCTGCTGCTCGAGGCCGTAGGACAGCCTCTCGTCATGACCTCTGCCAACGTTTCGGACGAGCCGATCTGCCGCGATAACGATGAGGCAAGGCGCCGTCTCGATGGGATCGCGGATGCGATCTTGCTGCACGATCGCGATATTGCGATGCGCTGCGACGATTCGGTAGTCAGAGTCATCGCGGGCACGCCCACCGTGATGCGTCGTTCTCGCGGCTTCGTTCCACGACCCGTTCACTTGGCGAAGCCGGTGTCCCGCCCCGTGCTCGCCTGTGGCGCGCATCTGAAGAACACCTTTTGCATCGCGACCGGAGATACCGCCTACTTCGGTCCGCATGTCGGCGATCTCGAGAACGTCGCCGCACTCGAGTTCTTCGAAGAGGCCATCGAGAGAATGCAAACCATTCTCTCGGTTCGTCCCGAGGTTATCGCCCACGATCTGCACCCCGGGTACTTGTCGACGCGATACGCAAGAGCGCGCAACGACGCGGTCCTGGTCGGCGTACAGCATCACCATGCCCACGTAGCGAGCGTGATGGCGGAGCACGGCGCGCAGGGTCCGGTGCTTGGCGTCGCCTACGATGGGACGGGTTTTGGGGAAGACGGCACCTCCTGGGGCGGCGAGTTTCTCCTGTGTTTTGCCGATCGGTTCGAACGGCTCGCAACGTTTCGGCCGGTTCGTTTGGCCGGCGGCGATCTGGCGATGCGCGAGGTTTGGCGAATTGGATACGCGCTGTTGCACGATGCATTCGATGGCCAGCCTCCGGTCGACGCTCTTCCACTCTTTGCGGACGTGCCGCCGCAATCGATTCGGATCGTATCTCAGATGATCGAGCGGGAGCTCAACGCACCGCTAGCCCGCGGCGTGGGGCGCTACTTCGATGGCTTCGGTGCGCTCGCCCTGAACAGACCGCTATCGACCTACGAAGGACAGATCGCCATCGCCTGGGACCATGTTGCAAACGACGCGGTGCGCGACGCCTACCCGTTCGCGCTCGATCGCAATGAGACACCGATGGAGGTGGATCTGCGGCCCGCAGTGCGCGCTGCAGTCGAAGATCTGGCGTCGGGGGTCTCCCCCGGTGACGTTTCGGCGCGTTTTCACAACACCCTCGTGAACCTCACCGTGGACGTTCTGGAGGGCCTCCTGGCAGAGATCGGTGACCTGCCTGTGGCCCTCACGGGCGGCGTTTTCCAAAACGCCAGGCTGGCAGCCGGAGTAGCCCAGAAATTACCTAGTAAATTCAAGCTGTTGCGGCACAGCGAAGTTCCGCCTGGGGACGGGGGGATTGCCCTCGGTCAGGCCTTGATCGCGGACGCGTTTCTGGGAGACAAAGGTTGATGCCACGAGGAGCTTTCCCATGTGCCTAGGTGTCCCAGGCAAGGTGGTCGAAGTCGACCACGAGATGCAGATTGCGACCGTCGACTTCTGGGGCGTGAAGAAACAGGTGCGCCTCGAGGTTTGCGACGCGCCGGTGGAGCCAGGCGACTTCATCTTGAACCACGTGGGCTTTGCGATCCGCCGGATCCCGCCCGAGGAGGCGGTGGAGACCTTGGCCTTGTATGACGAGCTGCTCCGGCTCGCGGACGAGCAAGACTTGATGACCGCCGACGTTCGCGCCGAGATCGAGGCAGCGCCCGATGCGGTTCGTGTGCAGAAGGGAGCGGGTGATGAGTCCGAGTGACACATTCGCCCAAATGAAGTTCCGAGATCCCGCGCGCGCACGCGGACTTCGCGACACGCTCGATCGCCTCGTGCAACAGGCCGACCACGCTCCCGTCTCGGTCATGCACGTCTGTGGAAGCCACGAGCAGGCGATCGCGAAGTTCGGGCTCCGGGCCGCATTCCCAGAGGATTTACAGGTAATCATGGGGCCTGGTTGCCCGGTTTGCGTCACCGATGTGCCGGAGGTGGACGAAGCAGTCGCACTCGCGAAGCAAGGCGTTCGCGTTGCCTCGTACGTCGACAGGCTGCGCGTTCCGGGCACGTCGCAGTCGCTTGCAGATGCGAAAGCAGAGGGCGCGCACGTCGAGGTGGTGTACAGCGTAACGCAGGCCGTAGACCTTGCGCGGGAGCACGACGAAGAGATCGTATTCTTTGCCTCGGGATTCGAAACGACGGCGGTCGCGACGGCTGCGGTGCTGGTCGATGACCCACCGGACAATTTCTCTGTGCTCTCTGCGCACAAGTACATCCCGCCCGTGATGGAAATCGTCGCGGAGATGCCGGAAACGAAGATCGAGGGCTTTCTCGCCGCAGGGCATGCGGCGACGATCACGGGCTCTGCGGTGTTCGAGAAGTTCGTCGAGCGCCACGGCTTGCCGGTCGTCATCGCAGGCTTCGAACCGCTCGATGTGCTCGCGGGCCTGGTGAAGCTCCTCGAGGTGATCAACAGCGGCGAGCCCCGCGTAGAAAACGCCTTTCCACGCTGCGTGACCCGCGAGGGCAATGTCCCCGCGCAAAGGCTTCTCTGGCGCGTGTTTCGGCCTACAGGCGGGCGTTGGCGAGGCATCGCGCACGTGCCGAACGGGAACCTGCGGTTGCGTGATGAGTTCGCGCAGTACGACACGCGAAAGCGTTTCACCATCGATGCATCTGCGCTTTGGAGCTACGCGCCGCCGAAGCTCGTGCAGCAGTGTCAATGCGGCGACATCATGGCCGGCATCTCATCGCCGTCCGAGTGCCAGCTCTTTGGCAAAGAGTGCACGCCCGACCAGCCGGTTGGCGCATGCATGGTCAGTGCAGAAGGCACCTGCAGGATCTGGCACCAGTACGGTGGACAACCCGATCTCCGGTCGATGAAACGAGGCGCCGCATGACGCGCAATGCTCGGCTCATCGACGAACGGATCACGCTCAAGTACGGCACGGGCGGCGGCGCCATGCGCGCGCTGATCGAGCAGGTGTTTGCCAAGGGCTTAGGCGATGTTGGAGACGACGGCATCGGGCTGGCTGCGATGGACGACGGCGCGGCGATCCGACTCGGCGACCAGTACCTGGTGATCGCGACGGACTCGCACGTGGTGAAGCCCATCGAGTTCCCCGGGGGTGACATTGGGCGCCTTGCAATCTCAGGAACTGTCAATGATCTCGCAATGATGGGGGCGACGGAGCCACTGGCGTTGACCTGTGCGGCGATCATCGAAGACGGCTTTGCGCGCGATGTGCTGAAGCGGATCTGGGAGTCGATCCGCGCGACATGCGAGGAAGCCGGTACGACCATCGTGACGGGGGACACCAAGGTGATGGGGCATGGCGAGCTCGATGGCCTGGTGCTGAACACGACAGGGGTTGGTCTCACCAAGCGGCTGGTTTCCGATGCGGGACTTCGCCCAGGCGACAAGATCTTGGTCACAGGAACGATGGGTGATCACGGGCTGGCGATCATGGCGACGCGCAACGAGCTTGCTCTGGACACCACGCTCGAATCCGACGTTGCACCGGTCCACACGCTGGTGCGGCGTGCGCTCGACGTCGGAGGGGAGGGCGTGGTGGCGCTCAAGGATCCGACGCGCGGCGGCTTGTCCAGCGCGCTGCACGAGATGGCCGAGAAGAGCGGCGTCGGGATCATCATCGACGAGACGGCGGTGCCGCTCCGCGACGAGGTCCGTGCTGTCGGGGAGCTCCTCGGCATCGACCCGCTGGTGTCCGCCAACGAAGGCAAGGCGGTCTTTGGGCTGCGACCCGAGAGCGCAGACGGGGTGCTCGACGCCATCCGGTCGCACCGGTTGGGCCGAAACGCTGCAATTGTGGGCGAATGCGTGCTCGAGCGGCCCGGGTTCGTGGTGCTCGACACCGGATTCGGGAGCCGATTATTGGCCGAAGCGGAGGGCGAGCTCCTCCCGAGGATCTGCTGAGCGATGGGCAAGATGGAGCCGATGAAACACATCCGAGTCGAGCGAGAAGGCGCCGTGGGCATCCTGACGATCGCGCGTCGCGAGCGCCTCAACTCGCTCGACGTGGAGACGGCCCAGGACTTCCGGCGGGCCGGGCTGCAACTCGCACGCGACCGTGACGTGCGAGCGGTGGTGATCCGTGGCGAGGGCGGCGTGTTCTGCAGCGGCGCCGACTTGAAGTACATCCGCGACGGCGGCGACCAAGACGAGCTCGGTTACTTGCAACCAGAGACACGCAAACCGGATGAAGGCTACGGAGAGATCTTCAAACAGATCCTCGAGTACATCCACAGCACGATTTCGGAGATCCGCCGAGCGCCGAAGCCCTTCATCGCCGCCGTCGACGGCCCGGCTGCCGCAGGTGGCTTCGGGATTGCGATGAGCTGCGACCTCGTCGTGGCCTCGGAGCGAGCTTGGTTCGAGTGGGCGTACTTCAAGACCGGACTCACCGGCGCAGAGAGCTCGACCTTCTTTTTGCCTCGGTTGCTAGGCCTTCGAAAGGCACTCGAGCTGGTGCTCCTGAACCCACGCTTGACCGCGCGAGACGCGCTGGACTGGGGGCTGATTAACCGAGTAGTTCCAGATGCTTCACTTGATGCTGAGGCCTTGAAAATCGCGACCCAGCTTGCGGAGTTGCCTACGGGGGCAGTCGGTGTAGCCAAGAATCTCCTCAATCAGGCCGCAGGGATGGAGCGCCTCGACGTTCATCTCGACGCCGAGCTCACGGAGCTCGCGCGCATCGCGGACAGTCCGAACTTCGCCGAAGGGCTCGCGGCCTTCTTCGAAAAACGTTCCCCGGAGTTCGAAAGCGAGTAGCGGCATGCACGAATACTCCATCGTTGCTTCTTTGATCGATCGCGTGCAGCAAGAAGCGGATGCGCACGGCGGCTCTCGTGTGTATCGGTTGCACGTAAAGATCGGCGAGCTGGCGGGGGTCGAGGTCGAGTTGCTGAAGACCGCGTTTGACACCTTTCGGGAACGAACGATTTGTGATGGCGCCGAGCTGTCGATCGACATGGTGGCCGCAGCCTGGGCATGCCCCTCATGCAACCGCGCCGTCGCGCGTGGCGCGATCTTGCGGTGCGACGACTGCGGGCGGCCGGCTCGCATGCTTCAGGGCGACGAGATCATCTTGCAACGGATTGAAATGGAGGCCCCCCATGTGTGAGACCTGCGGATGCGGTGATCCAGAAATCGTGCCCATTGAAGTGCAGGAGCGAATCCTCTCCGACAACGACGCCCAGGCAGGGCATAATCGGAGTCATTTCCAAGGGTTAGGCATGTTGGCGATCAATCTCATGGGCTCGCCGGGCTCTGGAAAGACCGCGGTTCTCGAGGCCACCGCCAAAGCTGCAGGCGGGCGTCTCAAGCTCGGGGCGGTGAGCGGCGACCTGGCGACCGATCGCGACGCCAATCGGCTGAATGCTTCGGGTATCGTCTCGGCGACCATCACGACGGGATCGGCCTGTCACCTCGATGCGCGGCTGGTTCATCGCGCCTTGCATGACTTCCCATCGAACGACCGCGACATCTTTTTCATCGAGAACGTCGGTAACCTGGTCTGCCCTGCGATCTATGACCTCGGCCAAGCGGCGAACGTCGTCGCGCTATCGGTCACCGAAGGCGAAGACAAACCGCTCAAGTATCCCGTCATGTTTCAGAAGGCGGATCTGGTCTTGCTCACGAAGGTCGACTTGATTCCGCATTTGGACTTCGACGTCGCGGCGGTGGAAGACGCGGTCGCGCGCGTGATGCCCGAGGCCAATATGTTGAAGGTGTCGGCGAAGACGGGAGAGGGCATCGACACCTGGTTGCAGTGGCTCGAGAGGCTGCGCCCGGCGCCGGTCGAGCAGCCGGCGGCAGGACATCGGCACGAGCATCCACACGGGCATCATCATGAACACCACTAACCTCTTCGTGTCCCTTGCGATCGGCGCTATCACCATAGGATCATTGCATTCTTTAGCGCCAGACCACTGGGTGCCCATCGCCGCGGTGGCGCGGGCGCGCAACTGGTCGAGGGGGCGAGCGGCACGCGTGGCGTTCATCTGCGGGCTCGGCCACGTGACGGTCTCCGTGTTGCTCGGGCTGCTCGCGTTGACGTTCGGCGCGAAGCTTTTTCAATCACTCGGCGAGCGCATGGTGTCGGTCGCAGGTCTGCTGTTGATCGGCTTCGGCGTAGCATACGCGATCTGGGGTCTCCGTGGTGCGTTCGTGCATCGGTTGCACGGGCATCATCATCATCACTACGATCACGTGCACGACGCGTCACGCGCGTCGACCTGGTCGCTGTTCTTGATCTATTGCGCGGACCCGTGCGTCGCCGTGATTCCGATCCTGTTCGCCGCAGCGCCGCTGTCCGCCGCGGAGACGGTCTGCATCGTCGTGGCGTACGAGGTTGCGACGGTTAGCGCGATGGTCACCTTGGTCGCCTTGGCGCACTCCGGCGCGCAACTGTTCAAAGGGAAGTGGTTCGAACGCTACGGCGACAGCGCGGCTGGCGCGCTCATCGTCGCGACTGGCATCATGGTGGCCGTCCTGGACTGGTGAGCATGGCGAGTGGACAAATTGACAACGGGACTCTATACACGAGGGATATGTACATGAAACTCAAGCAAAATTTACTGAAAGTGCTCACTGCGGGCGTTCTGACGATCGGACTTACAGGGTGCACCCAGGTCGATGCCGGCAACCTCGGCGTGGTGACCAAGTGGGGCGAGATCCAAGACGTGGCATTGCCGGAAGGCATCCACTTCCGGATGCCCGTGCAGACAAACATCATCAACATCTCGATGCGTGTCCAGAGGATGGAGGCGAGCGCGACGGCGTCCTCCAAGACCTTCAGGTCGTATCGACGAGGATCGTGTTGAACTACCGTCTCGACCCCACGGAGATCGTCAGGATCTTCCGCGACATCGGGACGCGCCTGGCCGTGGAGCACACGATCATCGATCCAGCGCTTCAAGAATCGCTCAAACAGGCAACTGCGCAGTTCACCGCCGAAGAGCTGATCACCAGACGTCAACAAGTGAAGGAGACCCTCGCCGAGAGCATCAGGGTGACGCTTGCCAAGAGCGACGTTCTGGTGACCGAGCTCTCGATCACGGACTTCCAGTTCGACTCCCAGTACCAGCAGGCGGTCGAGGCAAAGCAGGTCGCGGAGCAGCGCGCGCTCACCGCGACAAATGATCTTGCACGCATCAAGGTCGAGGCCCAACAAGTCGAAGCGAGGGCTCTAGGTGAAGCGAAGGCCATGCTGGCCAAAGCCGAGGCCGAAGCGAAGGCGCAGGAGCTCCTCCGGCGTACAATTACGGCTGAAATCGTGTTCTTACGTGCCGTGGAGAAGTGGGACGGGAGGCAGCCAAACGTCGTCGGAGAAGGAGGCGCAATCCTCGATCTCGGCATGATCAAGAAGGCGGCCGGACGCTGATCAGCGCCCGTCCTTGACCAGGCTCGCGAGCTTCGGAAGCAACGACGTAACCCTGTCGTGGCGCGGGTCGTTGCTGCTCATCGCTCGCAGAATGCCATTTTGATCGATCAGGTGAAACCCCGGGATGAGTTTCTTGGTTTCAGGGCTGATGAATCGCTGATCTCCGATCAGCACGACTTCGTTCTGCTGGCGATCCATTCCGAAGTGGCGCGCCCATGCCCGCGCATCCTCCTCGGACGGCGGGCTCCGGCCATCCATGCCGTAGAGGACGAGTTGCACGAAGACGATGTCGGGATGATCGAGTGAGAGCTTTGCGTAGCCTTGCACGTAGCGCTCGATCGAGCCGAGCCCTTGCTGTGGTTCGATTCCGCGAAAACGGCCCATCCCCGCCTCGTTGCCACCCGCGAAGGCGTGGCACGCGCGGCAGGTAAGGCCGACCACCTCGAGGAGAACCACCTTGCCCCGGAAGTCGCTGATCGCCGTCGCTTGCCCGGTCTGATCCCTCAGCACGAAGTTCGGATAAAACTGGCCGACGACCGGAGGCCAGCCTTGCAAGGGTTTGCCGGGCTCGTACTTTGCAGGGTGTTTCGCGCGGATAGTGGTGATTTCCGGGGCACGCTCGCCCGCCGCGTCGCGCGAGCTGCGACGCGCCTGAAGCGCACCCGGGTCCATCTGCTTCAACGCAGCGATGGGGTCTTTCTCGATCTCTCGAAGCCAGTCCCGGGGCTCGGGTGGCGGCGGCGCCTGGAGCTTGGAAGCAACCCAGTCCGCATCGATGACCGCAGGAGTCGACTCGTCTACGGGCGCCTGCCCGGGGCTCGCGGTCTCGGACGCAGGGGCCGTCGATGCGCCGCTCCAATCACAGCCAAGCGACGAGAGCAACAGCGCCGCGCCTAATAGCTGCGCTGATCGGGGTCTGAGCACCAGCCGAGGATATCAGAATCCGGCGATGAAGTGGCCGTACGCCCAGGTCGCCGGAGCGGTGAACGCCAGCGCGTCTGCGCGATCGAGAATGCCGCCGTGACCCGGCAGGATGCCGCCGCTGTCCTTCACGCCACTGCTGCGCTTGAGCACGGAGACCCACAGATCCCCGGCTTGACCCGCGGCGCCTCCGAGAATGCCGAGCGCGATCGCATCGACCACGCCGAACTTCGGCAGAAAGAAGCTGGTCATGACCGCGAGGACCACCGAGGCGGTCAGGCCACCCGCCGCTCCTTCGAGCGTCTTTTTGGGGGAGATGCGAGGCGCGAGCTTGGTCTTTCCAAACTTCCGTCCGACAAAATAGGCGGACGTGTCGCTGCCCCAGGCGAGGGCCATCGCGAGAAACACCCAGGCTCCAGTGGGAGGGAAATCACGCACCAGCGCCACCGCAGCAAGGCAGCCTCCAACGTAGATCGGTGTGCCAAGCAGCCAGCCAATGCGTGAGCTCGCATCGTGAAGGGGATCCTCTTGCAACAAACTCCACGCCATTGCACCGACAATGATGAGCAACACCACGCCATACAATGCGGTCGCGGTGTCGACGAAGATGATCGTGTACGCAAACAGAACCGAGGTTGCCGCACCCCAAAGTCGAAGCCCTCGTGGCGACGGAACTTTCATAGAGATGAGCTCGTAACCGGCGATTGCGATCGCAGTAAAGATGAACACGCGCCAGGGCAAACGACGCTCAGTGAACATCATCCACAAGATGAGCGGGACGAGCGGCACGATGGTCACGACGCGAAGCGTGGTTCCCGAGAGACGTTTCTTCACCGGTGGTTGCTCGATCGCGTCGTTCATATTGCGCGCTCCAATTCCTTGCGTGCCTCGGTGGCGGACGCGGCGTCCTCAGCGTCGGGAACGAGGCCGAATCGCCGCTCCCGCGCCTGGTATGCCTCAATCGCGCAATATAGCGAATTTGCATCGAAATCTGGCCAGAGCTCATCCGTGAAATAGAGCTCGGCGTAGGCGGATCCCCAGAGGAGGAAGTTGCTGATCCGTTGCTCTCCGCCCGTGCGGATCAGCAAGTCGACAGGACCGACATCCATCGACGGGAGCAAGCGGGCGACCGCTGCTTCATCGATGTCGCTAGGGTCGATCTCAGCATCCCGTACTTTGCTTGCAAGCGCGCGCGTTGCGTCGATCAACTCTTCACGTCCACCGTACGAGAGCGCAAGCGTCAAGGTCATGCCTTCGTGCGACTCGGTCTCCGAGCTGAGCGATCGCAACCGCGCCTGCGCATGTTGCGGAAGCTTGTGCAGGCGACCGATTGCGGACAATCGAATCTCGTTGTCGACGAGCTCGTCGCGTTCCGACACGAGGCACTCGCACAGCAGATCAACGAGTGCATTGATCTCCGCTTGGGGTCGATCCCAGTTCTGTTCGCTGAACGCGTACAAGGTCAGTGCCGGAATACCGAGCCGCCGCGCAGCGCGCATCGTTGCACGCACCGCATCTGCACCTCGCTCGTGCCCCGCGGTTCGCGGCTCGCCTCTCGCCTGAGCCCATCGCCCGTTGCCATCCATGATGATCGCGACATGCTGCGGAAGACGGCTAACATCGACCAAGGCCATGGCGAGCGAGTATCATGCAGCCCCGAAGGCAGCAAGAACGGCTGTGAAAGCCCGCGGGAGGGGCAAAAATGGCTATACTAAGGCGTAAATGCGACATAACTGTCCGATATCATGGGCAATACCGCCTCTTTCGCCTAGTCGCTTGCCGCGCGCTCATTGAAACAAGCCCTCGGATGGTTATGGTAAGTGGTCATGGCTGACCGCGATTTGTACGAGATTCTGGGGGTGTCACGAGAGGTTAGCCCGGCGGAGCTGAAGAAGGCCTACCGACGGCTTGCCAAAGAGCTGCACCCGGACCGCAACCCCGACGATAAGAAGGCCGAGGAGCGCTTCAAAGATGTCTCGGGAGCGTACACGATACTTTCCGATGCAGAGAAGCGGAAGCTCTACGACCAGTTCGGCGAGATGGGCCTGCGGGAAGGGTTCGACCCGGAAGCATACCAGGCTGCAACTCAGGGAGCCGGCGGGTTCGGAGGATTCGACTTCGGAGACATCTTCGGTGCGGCGACCCGAGGCCGGGGAGGCGCTGGCCGTGCCGGCCACGTCGAGTTCGATCTAGAGGACCTTCTCGGAGGGATGCGGCCCGGCCGCGGAGCTTACGTTCGGGCCCCACAGAGGGGAGCGGACCTTCAGTCCGAGGTGATGGTCGATTTCCGCGATTCGGTCCTCGGCTGCACCAAGGAGCTGAGCCTACGCTCCGCCCAAGGTGAACGGACGCTCAAGGTCCGGATTCCGGCAGGGGTCCGCAACGACGGCAAGATCCGTCTTCGCGGTCAGGGAGGCCTGGGCGTCAATGGCGGCCCCGCTGGCGATCTGCTCCTCAAGATCAAGGTTCGGAAGCATCCCTATTTCTCGGTACGCGGGAAGCAGCTCCACGTCAGGGTTCCCGTGACTCCCTTGGAAGCCTACTCGGGGGCAAAGGTGAATGTGCCGACGCCCGAAGGGAGCGTGCAGCTCTCTATCCCGGCAGGTTCCCAGAACGGATCGAAGCTTCGTCTCCGTGGGAAGGGAATCCAGCACAAGGGCAAGGCAAAGGGGGACCTGATCGCCCACCTGGAGATCGTGCTGCCTGAAGGGCATTCTGAAGAGGTCGAGGAGGCCCTACAGACGGTACAAGACGCTTTCGAGAAGGATCCCCGTGAGGGCCTCGATCTCTAAATGTTTCACGTGCAACAGTTCCCCCGCGGGCCTGGCCGAGCGCTCAATGTTTCACGTGCAACATCGGATGACTGGGCGCGTTTGACCCCCGATGGACGCTGGGCTTAGATCCCGCCAATGGCCTTTCAGACACAAATTCGCGAGGCCCTCTCTGAGCTCGAGGCCACTGGCCTCCTTCGTACGCCCCTCCGGATTTCAGGCCCGCAGGGCCCCGAGGTCGAGATCAACGGACGACGGGTCCTCTGCCTCTGCTCCAATAACTATCTAGGTCTAGCCAACCATCCCGCCATCGTGGCCGCCTGCGAAGCCTCTGCGAGGAAGGAGGGCGTCGGCGCCGCCGCGTCCCGACTGATCACGGGCACGATGGACGCACATCATGAAGCCGAGGCGCTCTTCGCCGACTTCGTCCGAGCTCCTGCCGCCGCGCTCTTCGCGACTGGCTACGCTGCAAACCTCGGGACGCTTCAGGCGCTGGTTGGGCCCGGCGACGCGGTCTTCAGCGACAGCTTGAACCATGCCAGCTTGATCGACGGCTCTCGCCTCTCCCGGGCGAACGTTCATGTGTACTCCCACCGAGATGTCGACCACCTCGAGTCCCTGCTGCGCGAACACCGACCCCTGGCGAGGCGAGCGCTGGTCATCACGGACTCCCTCTTCTCGATGGACGGCGTGACCGCACCTCTTCGCGACATCGCCACGCTCGCTCATTCCTATGACGCGGGACTCCTCGTCGACGAAGCACATGCCCTAGGGGTCCTGGGGCCAAACGGTCGTGGCTTGTCGGCCGAACAAGGTGTCGAGCCCGATGTCTTGATCGGAACGCTTGGCAAGTCATTCGGTGTTGCAGGTGCGTTCGTCGCCGCAAGCGAAGAGCTGGTCTCCTTTATCCGCAATCGCGCGCGAAGCTTCGTCTACTCGACGGCACCACCGCCCATGCTCGCTCGCGCCGCGATCGCCGCCTTGCAGCTCGTACGCGAAGCCGATGAAGCACGTACCACCTTGCTTGCGAACGCCGACAAGCTTCGCTCGGAGCTCCGCGTATTGGGCTTCGAGGTCCCCGAAAGCGACAGCCAGATTCTCCCTGTATTAATAGGGGACAACGATCGTACAATGCAGCTCTCGGCGAAGCTTCTCGAGCGAGGAATCTTCGTCCAGGGGATCAGGCCACCGACGGTTCCAGAGGGAACCGCCAGATTACGGCTCACGCCAATGGCTACGCATCGACCAGAACAGATCGAACGAGCGATCGACGCATTCGCATCGCTCGCTCGTGACGAATAGGAGACATGCACATGAAGGGCGCCTTCATCACGGCAACGGGCACCGGGGTTGGCAAGACATGGCTTGCCAGCGCCCTCACGACCGCCTGCGTGCAGAGAGGCAAACGCGTCGCCGCGATCAAACCAATCGAAACCGGTGTCGATCCGGATCCCGTCGATGCGCTCGAGCTCGCGCGCGCCTGCGGTAACGAGTCCTTGGCAACTGCGCCGGGTTTATATCGCGCCAAGGAACCACTCGCGCCGTACGCGATCGAGAAGCGGGGAGGCGCAGGCGTCGGCTCACTTCGCGCGCTCACTAAACGCATTCGCGAGCTCGCGACCGACGCGGACTATACGATCGTCGAAGGTGTCGGCGGTGTGTTGGTTCCGCTCGATCGCGAGCACACGATCGCGGACCTCGCCGCGCTCCTCGACCTGCAAACCGTCGTCGTGGCGCGCAACTCACTCGGCGTCTTGTCGTACACTCTCACTGCCGTGGAGGCGCTTCGTAAAAGGAAGATCTCGGTGCGCGCGATCGTGCTCAACCATGTCGACCGAAACCCGGGAGACGACTTGAGCCGCACCTCGAATGCCGACGTTCTGGCGGACTACTTCCCGCGCATTCCAATCCTGCGAGTGCCTCGCGTGCAGGGTCCTAGCGGCATGGTCGACGCTGCGTCACAGCTACTCAACACTTTGAAAATATAGGGCTTTTCCTGTCGCTTGTGGGCATCAATTCTGATACGTTCGTCAGAACGTTCCTGATACCATCACCCCGGTCGGCGACAACGAAACCCGCATCTTCCGTTGCTCTTTGCGGCGTTTCACGCTCAACGCGAGCCAGGTCGCACTGCCCGCCAACGCGGCAATGCCAATCCCGCCGTACACCCAGGTCCACGCAGTTGCGGAGCTCTCCGTCACGCATCTTCCCGAAGCCTCTCTCGTGCACGATCCATCTCGCGCGAGACCGACACTCATCGCAGCAACACCTGCAACGCCCACGGCAGCCAAGACGCTCGAACCGATGATGGCGGAAGTCGAAATCCGCGCACCGTCACTCGGCTCTTCCTGTTGCCCGGATGTTCGGTAACGGATCGTTGCTTCTGCAAGCGCGCGTTCGGTTGCTTTGCGTTCAGCGATCGATTGGCGCAACGCGGTAATGCGTTCGCGCACTTCCGCTTCCCGCTCCGGATTCGCGCTGTCTTCGAGATAGTGCTCGAACGCTTCCAGCGCTTCGTCCTCCCGTTGCAATCGGTCCGCTGTCACGCCGATGTTGTACTGAAGCGCGCCTTTACGACTGAGCCGATACGCGTGCCGGAAGTACACCAATGCGGCTTCGTAGTCCGCTTGCTCGAACGCCGAGCGCCCGCGTTCGAAGTGCTCGCGCGCCGCTGCGTCGTCGGGCGTCTGTTGGGCTTCTGCCGGCATGGAGCAGACTAGGCCCAGCAGCATCACGGCCAAACCCACAAGCCGAAGAGCGAACTCCCATGTCTCCCCCATGACTTCAAGGTAGAGGGACGAAGACCCCTTCCGCAAGCCCGGTAACCGCACGGATCTTCAGGTCCTTGACCTCCGGGACACGCCATTCCAGTTGCACGAGGAAGCCCCACGGCTATACGAACGCCCGATCTAGGGGCTGTAGCTCAGTTGGGAGAGCGCCGCGTTCGCAATGCGGAGGTCAGGGGTTCGATTCCCCTCAGCTCCACCGTTCTTCAAGGGTTGGGCGGCGCTGGGGGAGCGAGTTGCGCGGCAGGGAACCGCGACTAGGCTGCGGCGCCTATGGCTCGCGTAATCAACTTCAGTGCGGGGCCTGCGACCCTCCCGTTGCCGGTCCTCGAGTATGCCCACAATGAGTTCCTCGACCACGAGGGCACGGGGATGTCCCTCATCGAGCACAGCCATCGCGGCGCTGCGTACGCGAAGGTGCACGAAGAGGCCAAGACCCTTTTCCGGGAGCTCCTCGATATTCCGGATAGCCACGAAGTGCTGTTCATGCAGGGCGGCGCAACGGCTCAGTTCGCGCTCGTGCCGATGAACCTGCGCAGCCCGGGCCAATCGGCCGACTACATCATGACCGGAGCCTGGAGCGACAAGGCGCTCGCCGAAGCCAAGATCACGGGCGAGGCACGCGAGGCCGGCACCGGCAAAGCCGGCGGCAAGTACACTCGCGTCCCGAAGCAGGCCGAGCTCGACCTCGACCCCAAGGCGGCATACGCGCACTTCACGTCCAACAATACGATCATGGGGACGCAGTTCCACGAGTACCCGGACAGTGGGGACCTTCCACTGATTGCGGACATGTCGAGCGACATCCTGTGGCGCCCGATCGACGTTTCGAAGTTCGGCCTGATCTACGCTGGCGCCCAAAAGAACCTGGGGCCCGCGGGCATCACGGTGCTGATCCTCCGCAAGGACTTGGCAGAGCGCAGCCCAAACACGATTCCGAAGATCTTCCGCTACAAGACGATCCTCGACGGTGACTCCCTGCAGAACACCATTCCAACGTTCCCGGTGTACATGGTTCGCAACGTGCTCCGCTGGGTCCGCGACCAGGGCGGCGCCGCGGCGATGGAGAAGCGCAACCGCGAGAAGGCTGGCTACATCTACAGCATGATCGACGAGAACCCGGACTTCTTCCATTGCCCGGTCGAGGTCGAATCACGCTCGATGATGAACCTCGTATTCCGCCTTCCAACCGAAGACCTCGAGAAGAAGTTCATCGCGGACGCGGCGGCGGCCGGCATGGTGGGCATCAAAGGGCACCGCTCCGTCGGCGGAATTCGCACCTCGATCTACAACGCCATGGAGCCCACAGACGTCCAAAAGTTCGTCGACTTCGCCAAAACCTTCGCCAAAAACGCCTAGGACTAATCCGTTGCGCCGTCGACGGCGTACGTTTCATAGAGGTACCGCCGGATGTCTCCGGATTCGAACATCTGCACGCCGGTGTTCGGGTCGAGCAGATAAGGCACCTGCATCTTACCCGAGACCGAGACGAAGTCGTCTCGATCAGGGCTTTGCTGGGGGACGTTGTGAAGCTGGTGCGGGAGCTCGAGCTCGCTCAGCGCCTCCCGTGCGATTCGGCAGAAGGGAGAGCCTTCGTAGGAATAGAGCTCGAGCAGCTTTTCCGGTTGTCGCGAGCGCACTGCATGCCGGCCCCGGTGCGGACGGAACGCTGACGCCAATATCGAGGTCGACACCGCGAACGCTCGCTGACGCAGGAACCAGGGCGCGCGGCCGTCCCCGTATTCACGGAAGAGGTACTCGACGATGTCGGCCGACTCGTACATCGACACCCCCGTGTTCGGATCCACGAGGTACGGAAACAGGTAACGGCCGCCCTTGCTCTTGACCTTCTCCCGGAAGCGCGTGCCGCCCCTCGGGCAGGGGTAGACGATCGGATCGAGGCTCAGCGCCGACAACGCCTCCCGCGCGATCCGGCAGAATGGGCACGCCTCGAACTCGTATAGCTCGAGCGGCTGCTGAGGCGACTTGCTGCGCTCGTAATGAACGTTCCCGAAGTTCGGGCGCGCCGCGCTTGCCGCCACTGCTGTCGTCACATCCCAGATTCGTTCGAGCTCCATCGTCCATTCATTAATGGGACTGTCCCCTTTTTCAAGTGATGATAGCCTTCGGCGATGGCGCGGGAGCTGGAGCTGGTCACCGATTTGCGGCCCAAAGCGGACCAGCCTGCGGCAATTTCCGCCCTTTTGGAGGGGCTTTCCGCTGGCGACCCGCACCAGGTCCTGCTGGGAATTACCGGGAGCGGAAAGACCTTCACGGTGGCCCATGTGATCGCGGCAACCCAGCGTCCGACCCTGATCATGGCCCCGAACAAGACCCTTGCCGCGCAGCTCTACAGCGAGATGCGCGAGCTGTTTCCGAACAACGCGGTCGAATACTTCGTCAGCTACTACGACTACTACCAGCCTGAAGCGTACATCCCGTCGAGCGACACCTACATCGAGAAAGACTCGATCGTCAACGACAAGATCGATCGCATGCGTCACAGCGCAACGCGATCACTGCTTTCCCGACGCGACGTGATCATCGTTGCGAGTGTGTCGTGCATCTACGGTATCGGTTCGTCGGAGTGGTACCAGGAGATGTTGATCAACCTCGAGGTGGGTCAAGAGTTCCGGCGCGATCATCTCTTGCGTCGTCTCGTCGACATTCAGTATCAACGCAACGACATCGATTTTCATCGGGGTACGTTCCGCGTTCGCGGTGACGTAGTGGAGATCTTTCCCGCTCACTCGGAGAACCTGGCGGTGCGAATCGAATACTGGGGCGACGAGATCGAACGCATCGTCGAGATCGACCCGACGCGTGGTAAAGTGCTCGAAGAGCTCGACCAGTACGGAATCTATCCGGGCAGCCACTACGTCACACCGGACGAACATCGAAGACGGGCGATCAAGTCGATCCGACAGGAGCTCCTCGAATGGCTCCCCAAGCTGGAATCCAAAGGCAAATTGCTGGAGAAACAGCGCCTCGAGCAGCGAACGATGTACGACCTCGAGATGCTCGAACAGATGGGGTTTTGCCACGGTATCGAGAACTACAGTCGCCATCTTGCAGGGCGCAAAGAAGGCGAGCCGCCACCGACTTTGCTCGACTACTTCCCGGACGACTTCCTGGTGATCCTCGACGAGTCCCACATCACTGTCCCGCAACTCGGCGCAATGTTTCGTGGCGATCGATCGCGCAAGGAGACATTGGTCGAGCACGGGTTTCGCATGCCGAGCGCGCTCGACAATCGACCACTGCGTTTCTCCGAATGGGAGGAGCGTGTCAACCAAGTCATTCACGTGAGTGCGACGCCAGGGGATTGGGAGATCGAGCACGCAGGCGGCGTCGTCGTCGAGCAGGTCATTCGTCCGACGGGGCTCCTCGATCCACAACTGCACGTCCGCCCGACAAAGCACCAGGTCGACGACTTGCTCGGTGAGATCCGTGACCGCGTCGCACGGAACGAGCGGGTCCTGATCACGACCCTGACCAAGCGCATGGCGGAGGACCTCACCGAATACTACAGCGAGCTCGACGTGCGGGTGCGGTACCTGCACAGTGATATAAACACGCTAGAACGTGTTGAAATTCTTAGAGATTTGCGCCGCGGAGAGTTTGACGTCCTCGTCGGAATCAACCTTCTGAGGGAGGGGCTCGATCTTCCTGAGGTGTCCCTGGTCGGAATTCTCGATGCGGACAAGGAGGGTTTCCTGCGCTCATCGCGATCGTTGATTCAGACCATTGGACGCGCCGCACGCAACGCGGGCGGTGAGGTGATGATGTACGCCGATCGAATCACCAACTCGATGCGCTACGCGATCGAAGAAACCGAACGACGGCGCGTGCGGCAGATGGAGTACAATGAGGAGCACGGCATCACTCCGCAGACGATCAAGAAGGCCGTCCTCGAGATGGATCCTTCCACCGGAGCAGCCGACTACGTCGTCATTCCGATCTTGAAGAAGGGTGAAGGGTCGGACGATCCTGCCGACATCCCAGCTCGCATCGAGGAGCTCCGGAGCGAGATGCTACTCGCCGCCGAAGAGCTCGAGTTCGAGAAGGCGGCCGAGCTTCGCGACCAGGTCGAGCAACTTCGGGCCAAGCTCACACCTGGCAAGGGCGGGCGGAAACGCGATCGCGGCGCCCAGCGCCCGCGCGGCTAATTTCCTGCTAATTATCGGTAATTCTTTGCTTTTTTTCGCAGCGCATCCGCTTCCTTGAGCCCAAAAACCGTGACGGCTAGGCTGCTCATACGGTGCGCTTTGGCTTGCTTGGATTGTGGTTGGTGGCGATTTGGCTCGCTGCCCTTGGCAGCGGTGCTGCCCAGGAAGGCGACCGCCTCCTCGAGTTCAGCATCACGCCAACCCGGCGCGCCCAGATTGCCATCTGGATCGAAAACGCCGACGGCACCTTCATGGATACGGTGGCGCTGACCTCATCTGTCGCGCTTCGTGGCGTCGGCAACCGGCCCGGGGCACTCCAGATGAACAGCGGTTTTCGGTGGCCGTACGGACGCCGCGAAGGGATCTTGCCTGTCTGGGGACATCGTCGAGCGAACGCACCAGGTGCCGAGCCTTTTCCAATGGTGATCTTTCAGGACCGTACTTCCGAGGGATTTGCGTCACGCACGTCGGTCGACGCGTCCCCGGATTCGTATTTCTGCCTCTCGTTCGATCAGACTACGACGACGCGCGAAGCACTCGACGCAATTACCTGCGCGAGCGTATTCAACAGCGACAAGGGCCGCTTCGTGACGAACGACGATGTTCGCAACGGGTATGCGGAGCCTTTCGTTGGTTCGTCCGGTTCGGAGAGCATGCGTCCACTCAGCGCAGGGTCGGTGTATCCGCCCCGCCGCGACGTCGAAGGCCTCGGTCAGTTCGACCACGCCGACGTGGAGCGATTCGTCCAAGAGGCGCGGCGCGTCATGCCGAACATCGACGCAGTGACCATGGCAACGCCCGCCGGGGACGTGCCACGCACCATCCAGTACATCGCACCGAGTGAATGGGAAGACGGCGAGTACACGGCTTGGATCGAGGTCAATGTCGAGGGTGACTACAACGGCATCTTCAACGACGAAACCTACCCGACGCCCCTTTCGGAAATGTGGGACATCTGGGCCGAGACGTATGGCTATCCCTACCGCGGGCAGCCGTCCATTCTGTACCAGGTACCTTTCACGCTGGGTCCGGTGATCGCCGAGCACGAAACGTCAACGCCCGTTGGCTATGGCAGCATTCACGGGGACTCGGGCGATGTACTCACGATGGATTCATCGATCACCGATGACCCTGAGAACGCACCCGGCAGTGGTGCGGATCGCCTGCGTCGGGGCGACACAGGTGCGCGTTTCAAAGTCTTCGTCTTAGCCACCAACATCTGCAACGAACCGGATCCCCCAGACGTTTGCGGCCAAGAGTGCACGAACGACGCTGACTGCGGCACGGGCTTCATCTGCCCCGAAGATCGAACCTGCGCGGGGTTATGCGACGTCGAGGCCCAGCCCGCCGCAATCTCCGACTTTAGCGTGGAAAACCACCCCAATTCGAAGTGGTCACACGTCGTCGGTCGCATTCGGTTCACGGTTCCGCAAAGCGCGCGGCCGCTTCGCCGATACAAGATCCTCGCGAGCAAGATCCTCATCAACAGCGTAGTGTCCGAAGACGCCCATGCGCTCGAGATTACCAGCGCAGGCAGACCCATTCAGGGAGACGGGCTGCACATCCCGGTGGATTCGGAGTGCAGCGCCAGCGTAGCGTCCGAGGCGCTTTGTGCTCCGTATCTCGCAAACGACGCCGGTGAGTGCGAAAACGGCCTCGACATCAATGGCGACGGCGATTGCCTCGATCCCGGAGACATCGTCGAAGTCGACACAGCGTTCGACGCGCACGAGACGGAGTACGAGCTGGAGATCACAGCGATCGATCTGTGCCAGGGGCAAAGCGACCCCGTTGCGACGGTCCTGAAAACGACAGCAATCGACTTCACCACAGTCCCCCCGTGCTTCGTTGCAACTGCGGCCTATGGCTCGCCACTGGCCAATGAGATTTGGGCGCTCCGGCGCTTTCGTGATCGTTACCTAATGACCAACCCCGCGGGCCGTGCGTTCGTCGACGCGTATTATTCGGTCGGCCCTCACCTCGCCGATATCATCGCTGAGCAGCCATGGATGCGAACAACCACTCGTATACTTCTGACCCCTCTCGTCGCGCTTGCGCGCTATTTAGACCCGGAAAAACATGGCGGAAGCGCTTCCGTGGACCGGTGAAGCTCGCTGTCATTCTTGCCCTTTGCGCCGCCGCCGGCTGCGCAACCGTCAAGCCGTACGAGCGTGAGTACCTGTCGCGTCCGAGCATGGACCTCGAGCGCGAAGCAACGGAAGCGAAGTTCTACACCCACGTCCTAGACGCACGCGAGGGCGCCACCGGAGGTCTCGGAACCGCCGGCGGGGGGTGCGGGTGCAACTAGCCTCGTCACGTCAGAGGTCAGGATGGCTGGTGCTCAGATTGCTTCTAGCCGCCAGCATCATCCTACTTGGCGTGCATCCAAGGCACTCGACCGCCGACGCCGTGACGGGGACTTGGACGGGTGATGCACAGCTCCGCGGCAACTACTACTGGGACCGAAGCACGCGGGTCTTCGCGCCCGAGATCATCGCGCAACTGGAGGCCCCGCAAGGAACTCGCATGCGAGTGGACTATTTGCTCGACTCTATCACGAGCGCGAGTATCGCGGCTGGCGCACTCGAAGACACTCGGTTCACCGAGGTGCGTCACGACGTCGACCTGAAGGCAGGGCATGAGTTCATAGAGCGCGAGAACCCGGTCGACCTCTTCGGTGGTTTTCGCTTCAGTCGCGAACCGGACTATTTCTCGTTCGCCAGCCTGTTCCAGCCCACCATTTGGCTCGCTGATCGAGCCACGAAGTTCATCGGGCGAATTACCTACCGCCACGACGAAATCGGCCAAAATTTCAGGGGTGGATCGCAACAACGGCCCGGCAATATGGGAGGCACGAGCGCCGACCAGTTCAGGGAAACCCTCGACGCAATCTCGCTCGCTGCGGGGTGGGAGCAAGTCCTGACGCGCACGCTCGTCTTGGAGGTCGGGTATGACTTCACCTACCAATGGGGCTTTCTCGCCAATCCGTATCGATCGGTGTTGGGCGGACAACGCCCCGAGGAGCATCCCGACCAGCGCTTCCGCCACTTGTTGTTCGGGCGACTCGCTTGGTACATTCCGCAGTCCCGCACCTCGCTGCAGGTTCTTTATCGCTCCTACGTCGACAACTGGAAGCTCAGTGCGGTCAATCCGGAGTTCCGTATCTACCAAGAGATGTCTCCGTTCTTTCAAACTCGCCTCCGCTACCGCTACTACACGCAGACGTCGGCGTTCTTCCACAAGAGCGACCCCAACGACTACACCTTCGACGACCCGTACGTCACCGCTGACCCCAAGTTGAGCCGCTTCCACGTCAACGAGCTCGGCATTCAGTTCCTCGTGCTCGGCGCCTTCCTCGAGGGCAAAGCGCACCGCTCGATCTCCGGCGCCCAGTTCGACCTCAGCTTCAACTACCGCTGGAACACCAACGCCTACGGCAACCAGGTCGTGGCTCAGACCGGCCTCAGAATCCCGTTCTAAAGGGACACTCTCCACCCCCCTAACCCCGCGAAACTACAGCGATCCTGCGGCAAAGATCGCAGCGGTTTGTTTCCACTGTTGCCAGCGAACGGACAGGTCCAATCCCGAAAACCTCAATGATTCAATGCTGCGATCTTTCGCGCAGAACCTGTGTGATTTCAAAGGGTTGTGATGGTGGAGCGTGTCCCGGTGCGGGGGTCGGTGAACGTGATCGAGACGGCGTGGAGGAGGTGGCGGTTTAGGTTTTCGAGGCTGGGGCCTCCGTAGAGGGTGTCGCCTAGGAGGGGGTGGCCGATGGAGGCCAGGTGAACTCGGATCTGGTGTCGGCGCGCGTTGTCGGCCTGGACTTCCACGAGCGAGCCGTGCTCGGCGGGGGTGCTGACGATAACTTCCGTTCTTGCAGGTTGGGCGCGAAGGCGTTTAATCTCGCGAGCGTCGACGCAGGCGCGGACTCTACGGTGGTCGCGAGGGTCGTTTGCAATCGGCGTGTCGATGACCATCGGTGCGGGGACGGTGCCTAGGCAGCGTGCGAGGTATCTCTTTTCGATCTCACCAGCTCGGAGTTGCCGGCGGAGCGCATCGAAGGTCTCTTGGTCACGAGCGGCAAGCATCACCCCCGAGGTGTCGGTGTCGAGTCGATGCAGGATGCCGGGCTCGCGCTTGCTGTAACCGACGTCGCGCATCTCTCGATAACGTGCGACCAACGCGCCAGCCAAGGTCCCGAGCTCGCCTTCTTTCAGCGGATGACTCGGAACTCCGGCAGGTTTGTCGACAACGACGTAGCCCTCGTTTTCGAGGAGCACCTTGAGCGCCAAATCCGGGTCGGGCAGGGCGTGGAAATCAACAGGCCCCGGAAGGCTCTCTAGCGTGACCCAGTCTCCAACGGCCACGGCATAGCTCTTCTTCACCGACCGACCGCCGACCCGAACGCTGCCCTCCTCGATGAGCGCTTTGGCTCTGGCCCGGCTCAGCTCCGGCACACGACGGGTAAGCACCACGTCGAGCCGCTCCCCGGCGTCATCCTCTCCCATCTCGAGCTCGACGGCCGACATTTGCTCCCCCTCCCACACTCTGAGGAACTTTTCCATGCCGTTTGCGCCCTCGGGCCCCGCGTCTACACTCCAAAAACCTGTGTCCAAACGTGATTACTACGTAATTCTCGAAGTCAGCCGCACCGCGGCCAGCGGCGAGATCAAGCAAGCCTATCGTGCCCTCGCAATGAAGTATCACCCCGACCGCAACCCGGATAACCCGGCGGCAGAGGACTCCTTCAAAGAGGCAAGTGAGGCGTACTCTGTCCTCAGCGATCCTGACCGACGCAAGCAGTACGACCGTTTCGGCCATGCCGCATTCGAGAGCGGTGGCACCGGCTTCGAAGCCGGTGACTTCGGCGCGGTGACCGACATACTCGAGGGTCTGTTTGGCGACGTGTTTGGCGGCGGTCGCCGCAAGCGCCGCAGTGGTCGTGACCTCAACTACGACTTGGAGATCTCGTTCGTCGAAGCCGCGCTCGGTGTCGACAAGAAAATCGCCGTCAACCGGCCCGCACCTTGCACAACATGCAATGGAGAAGGCGCCGAGCCGGGTACGCCGGTCCACAAATGCAACGTCTGCCAAGGCCGTGGGCAGGTGAAATATCAACGCGGCCTCTTTGCAGCAGCGCGCCCGTGCCACGCCTGCCGCGGAACCGGCAAAAGTATCCCCACGCCGTGTGACGCCTGCAAAGGCACCGGCAGCGAGATGCGCTCCGAATCGATGAACGTGAAGATTCCCGCCGGTGTTCAAGACGGCGCGGTCCGTACCGTCCGAGGCGCGGGCGAGGCCAGCTCCGATGGCAACGGCGATCTCCATATCAACATCAAAGTCACAGCCCACGAGCTGTTTCAGAGCGGTGGCGCCGATATCTTGGTCTCGATCCCGATCTCGTTCCCTCAAGCGGTGCTCGGTGCAAGCATCGATGTCCCGACCCTCGACGGCAAAGTGGTCATGAAGGTCCCTCCCGGCACTCAGTCCGGGAAGGTATTCCGGCTGCGAGGCAAAGGAATCCCCGTCTACGGGGGCTATGGCAAAGGCGATCAGCTCGTCACGGTCGTCGTCGAGGTGCCACAGGAACTGAGCCGCCGTCAGCGCAAGCTGATCACCGAGCTCGCCCAAGAGATCGGCGACGACACTCACCCGCAGCAGGCGAGCTTCCTCAAAAAGCTGCGCGGCCTGTTCGACTCCTAGCCGGCTTATCGCTTGCGCTCGGGCCCGAGCTTGCCAAGGTACGCGCATGAGAACCGCAGCCCTGTTCATTTTGGCCGGAACGCTCCTCGTTGGATGCCCGAAGGAAGAAGAAGCACAGAGCAAGAGCCAAGGCGAAGAAAGCCCTGCGCCGACTCAAGAGGAGGCCAGCAAGGTGACCCAAGACAATGGACAAGCGCCGGCTCAATACACCGTCGAGCTCGACACCAGCAAAGGCGCGATCGTGATCGACGTGCGCCGCGAGTGGGCACCACATGGCGCCGACCGCTTTTACGAGCTGGTGCAAAACGGCTACTACACCGACGTCGCATTCTTTCGTGTCGTCAGCGGTTTCATGGCGCAGGTCGGTATCCACGGCGACCCGGCCCTCAATGCGGAGTGGCGCGAGAAGCGCATCCCGGACGACCCGGTCAAGGCCAGCAACACCCGCGGCACCGTTACGTTCGCCACTTCGGGCGCCAACTCTCGCACGACGCAGTTCTTCATCAACTTCACCGACAATTCCCGCCTCGACGGGATGGGCTTCGCGCCGTTCGGTAAGGTCAAAGACATGGCGCTGGTCGACGCGCTATACGATGGCTACGGCGAGGGAGCGCCCCGGGGCCGCGGACCTTCGCAGGGGCTGATGCAAACTCAGGGCAACGCCTACCTCCGAGAGAGCTTCCCGAAGCTCGACTACATCAAGAGCGCGAAGATCATCGAGTGATGCGGCCCCTGTCGACGTGAAAGTCGACTCGGTCGTTCTCGAGCAGGATGAACTCCGGATGCGTCGTGGTGAGGAAGACCTGGCCACCTGCATGGCTCAACACCTCGAAAAATCTGCGGTTTCGGCTACGGTCGAGCTCGCTCGAGACGTCGTCCAGCAACAGGATGGGCACCCTGCCCGTGCGTTCACTCAGCAGGTCGAGCTCCGCCGTCTTGAGCGCGAGGACGATGGCGCGGTGCTGCCCCTGCGAGCCGTGATGGCGCGCGCCGACCTCGTGTAGCCGTAGCTCCAGATCGTCTCCGTGCGGACCATCTGCCGTGAACCCGCGCGCCCGGTCTTTATCGAAGGAGCGCTCGAGGGCTTCGGCAATCGCTTCCTCCGTTGGCTCGACGCGCGGCAAGTAACGAACCCCAAGCGGAGCATCACCGGCGAACAGATCGGAGAACGCGCGCACTACCCTTGGCGCAAGATCTTTGATCAGGCGTAGGCGGGCCTGTCCGACGACGGCCCCTGCCTTGCTGAGGATGGCGTCGTATGCCCGAACTGCCCGTTGGTCGGTACGTTCGTCCTTGAGCAACCGATTGCGGCTGCGGAGGGCCTTCTCGTAGCTTGCGAGCGTCGAGCTGTAGATCGGATCCATCTGTTCGAGCATCCGGTCGAGAAATGCACGACGCTTGTCCGGCGAGCCGGACGCCAGGACGAGGTCTCCCGGATGAAACAGCACCATCCGCACGGTCTGATGCCACAGGCTCGTCGAGCGCGGACGTTTTCCATCGAGCTGCAAGCGCCGGCGTTGCGAACGCCCGATGTCGATTCGAAGCTTGTGAGGAGCCGGCCCCCCTTCCAAGGTCGCCTCGAGAGAGGCGCTATCCGAATCTAGCGCGATTAGATCATCGGTCTTCGCACCGCGGAAGCTCTTGAGAGCGCCGAGGTAGTGAATCGCCTCGAGGAGATTCGACTTCCCGGCCCCGTTGTCCCCGTGGATGACATTGAAGTGCGACCCAGGCTCAAACGCCAGTGATTGGAGGTTTCGAAAGCCACGGGCGCGCAGGACTGTCACCCGGCTTGGGGTCTCCGAGCTCCGCGAATCCGAAGTCAACGCCCTGCCCGCTCGACTAGATGCGCATGGGCATGATGACACCGACGAAATCAGAGTTGTCGCCGACGGGCTTGAGCACCCCGGGGTCACGCTCCCCACTGAGCTCGATTGCGATTTCGTCGTACGGCAACGCGCTCAGCGCGTCGAGTAGATACCGTGCGTTGAAACCGATCTTCAGCGTGTCGCCCGCATAGTCGACGTCCACGTCTTCGCTGCCTTCCCCGACCTCGGGATTCTGGCTCTGCAGCCGCAATAGACCGGGTTCAATAATCAGCTGCACACCACCGCTCTTGTCGTTGGCAACCAAGCTGATGCGCCTCAAGGCCTCGACCAGCGGTCCGCGCGCGGCAATGATCGTTCGGGTGTGCTTGCTCGGGATGACCTTGTTGTAAGGCGGGAAGTTCTCGTCGGCGAGCTTCACGCTGAGCGTAAGGTCCTCTCGTGAAAAAAAAGCGTTTCCCCCGGCGGTGGCAATGCCGATCGTACTCGCCCCATCGCTCTTGCCCTTCCCGGCTTTGATGTCGTCCAGAAGTCGCTTGAGCTCGCTAATTCCCTTATGCGGAACGAGCATGCTGAAGTTCATCATCGAGCCCTTGCCGCTGACCTTATGTTCGGCTTTCGACAAGCGATGGCCGTCGGTGGTCACCATCCGAATCACCTTTCCGTCACCCTCGAAGAGCGTCCCCGCTAGATGCGGTCGGGTATCGTCGTGAGACATCGAATACTGAGTCAGCGAGATCAGCTCCGCGAGACACCCTGCATCGAGATGTGCAACATCCGCATCACCGGGATTCGGGAGCGGTGGGAAATCTTCGCCCGGCATGGCGGGAATGCGATAGCGCACCTTGCCGCAGCTCAGCTCGACCGCATGGCTGTCGCTGACCTTCCAGCTAACCTCGCCATCGGGAAGGTTCTTGACGATGTCGAAGAGCGTTCGTGCGGCGACAGCAATGGTGCCACCCTTCTTGATGCTTGCCGGAACCACTACGGTCACGCCGAGATACAGATCAGTTGCGGACAAACGAAGACGGTCCGGTCCTTCAGCCGTAAGCAACACATTCGACAAGATGTGCATCGAGCTTTTGCGATCAGCTACACCGTGGGTCCGCACGAGACCACGGAGGAACTGCTGTCTATCGATCGTGAGCTCCATGTTCCGGTTTACTCCCTAAAGGACTGTGTCTGTTTATCCACCGCGTTAGATCTACAATTTTAAAAATTCGTCTTCGTCTTAACAGCTGTGAATTGTGAAAGAAGAAAGGTAACTAGGTGAAAGAACTAAGCTTAATACGATTTTCGAAGCGTGGACTGATCCGGGGTCGACTGGGGATAGCTCGATTCCCCAGTGATCCCCAGCCGGATTCCCCAGCTTGATCTCAGCCTGAGCTCAGCCGCTGGTATACACCAAAAGTGTGTGGAAGGCCCGGCTAGCCCAGACCTCCCACACAGCCCCCGTGAGGCGAAGAATTGCTGCTGCATCAGATACCGAGCTTGCGCTCGATGGCACCCACGGCGCCAAGGACACGTTCGTCTTGGTCCTCGATGAGACCGCCGATTTTCCGGACAGCACTGATGACCGTCGTATGGTCTTTGCCGCCAAAGCGCTCGCCAAGCTCGGGATAGCTCGTCCCGAGGCGCTGACGACAAATGTACATCGCGATCATGCGGGGAAAGCTCACTGCACGGTGACGCCGCCTCGACTTCAGGTCGGCTAGACGGATGCCGAAGTAGCCACAGGCCATGCGCTGGATATCTTCAACGGTCGTTGCGGTGTCCTGGTTCGGGATGATGGCTCGCATCGTCTCCTTGGCCAGCTCGAGGTCCATGGGGAGCCCTAAGAGCTCCGCCTTTACCGCGACTCGCAGGAGGGTGCCTTCGAGCTCTCGGACGTTGCTACGTACCGTTTGAGCCAAGAAGAGGGCGACCTCGCCCTGGAGCTCGATGCCCTCGTTCTCGGCCTTCTGTTGCAAGATGGCGATGCGGGTATCGAGCTCCGGTGCCTGGACGTCGGCGACCATGCCGGATTGGAAGCGGCTGATCAGACGTTCCTGCATCTCAGAAATATGGTGCGGGTACACGTCGGAGGTCACGACGATCTGCTTGTCGAAGTGATACAGGGCGTTGAATGTGTGGAAGAACTCTTCCTGAGTCTGCTCGCGGCCGGCAAGGAACTGGATGTCATCCATCAATAGGACGTCGCACCGCATCCGATACCGTTCCCGGAATGTATTGATCTGGTGGTTCTGCAAGGACCAGATGAACTCGTTGGTGAATGTTTCCGCCGAAACATAAAGAATCCGCGACCGGGGATTTCGTTGCATGATCGCGTGGCCGATCGCGTTGACCAGATGAGTCTTGCCGAGCCCAACACCGCCATAAATAAAGAGCGGATTGTACCGACGGCCCGGATCGGAGCTGCAAGCCACGCTCGCCGCGTGTGCGAGCTGATTGGCGGGGCCGACGACAAAGTTCTTGAAGCGGTACTTCGGGCTGAGATCGGCGGCTTCAGGAGCCCGGGGCGTCGCACGAGGCACACGGGGCGCAGGCGGCGGGGTCGACTCACGCACCGCTTGTGCCTTTTCACGCAGCGTGTCGTCGAGCTCCCAACGAACCTTATGCGGCACGGGCGTTTCGCCGGCCTCGGTCTGTAAGGTGTCGAGGATCATGTCGAGGTAATGCGCCGAGATCCACTCTGCAAAGAACTGATTCGGGATCCGTAGAACGATTGAATCGTTCTCGATGCCCCCAAACTGAAGGGGTTGTAACCACGTCTCGAAGTTCTCGGTCGAGAGGCGCCCCTTCAGACTCCCCAACGCTTGTTCCCACAATTGTTCCATCGTGTCCTTGCCCCCCAAAAAGGCGCACTTCAGCGTCCACGTCCCCAGGTTATCCACAGCATGCCAAGACCAATCAAGATCAACTGGGGACGACTAGAAACGAGCGATCGTATTTCATTCACCAACATCCGCCGACCGTAGCGACCGCCGACTGGTGTCCTTTGGGTGAAGGGCGCCGAAACTAGCAGCGAGTTTCGGAAGCGTCTACGGGGATCGACAAACTAATTTCTAACCGCTTGTGATCGCGAAAGATTCACATGCAGTTTTTTTGACAGAGACGCGCACTGCTTTACGTGTTGTTTCATCCCTGGTGACAAGCTGTTGCAATTGTTCCGAATTACGTCGTGTTATCGTTTGCGCAACATTCGACCGGTTCCCGCTCCCAATTCTTCCACAGGTGTTACTAGTTTTTGAGTGGACTGATCGCACGAGAACACCGCAGCTCGTGTAGTGGATCCACAACTTATCCACCGACAATTCACGATGTTTCCGTTGGGTTTCGGACGAATGCATTCACCTTTCCCCAGTGGTCAAAGAGTCCGCGTAGTCGTTCGTCGATCTTGTCGGGAAGAACGCGTTCGGCCCTGGCGTTCATGTCTTCATGGGTCACGGGGCCGACAATTTGGAACGGTGATCCATCGCTGTTAGCTTCCGCGAGGGTGCTACCCATGGGGGGAAAACGAACTTTATGGGCGACGATGATCGTCGGTCTGTTGACCGCGTTGTGCCCGGTGCAGACCGCGCTGGGGCAGACCGAAACGCCATCGGGCGTTGGCGGAATCGCTGACCCGGCGCTCGTCCCCACCGAGGACACGCTCGACACGACGTATGGGCTAGCGATGGGCACGGGCGCACGAGCGGGCGCAATGGGGGTCTCCGCGCTTGCGTACAATACGTCCAACATGGCGGCCATATCGACCTACGACGTCGAGGCCTTCTCTCAGATCATTCCCGGTAGCAAGAGCCAGGGAGGAACGTACTGGACACTTGGTAGCTCGATAAGCGACTCGACCACAAGCAAGAAGATCGCCATGGGGACGAGCTTCCGGGGGGTGTTCAGCGGAGAAGGTCGGCGCTATAGCGGCTGGGATTGGCGTTCCGGCATCGGGATTCAAGCCATCCCGCAGCTCGGCCTTGGAATCGGTGTTCGTTGGGCAAAGCTGAAGGCAGACCGTCGCGACGGGCAGCGGCTCGGCCCGTCGTTCGACGGCATTACCCTCGACGCGTCTATGACGATCACGCCGATTCCGTGGCTCCGACTTTCGGGCCTCGGCTACAATCTGATCAAAACACACTCGGTACTTGCTCCGCAGATGGCCGGGGCCAGCGTGAACCTTGCGCCTGTCGAGAGCTTCAGCTTTGGTGGCGACATGCTCTTCGACTTCACCTCATTCCAGAAGACGGAGATCAGCTGGGGTGGCGGCGTGAGCTACATTGCTGGCGAGATGGTCCCGCTCCGCTTCGGATACCGTCGCGACAACGGCCGAAATCTCAATCAAATCACGGCTGGCGCGGGTTTCAACAAGGGCAAGATCGGCGCCGAAGTGGCGCTCCGCCAAGACGTAGGCGGTCGCAAGGAGACCTACCTCCTCTTCATGTTCCGCGTCGTCGTGCAGTAGCGGTTACTTGTTCTGCGCCTTGTTCTGAGTCTTGCCCCGCGTGAGGCCGAAGTGCACGAGACCAGGCATGTGGCGACCGGCAAACGCGCCGACCTTGCCGTGCCCCGTAAAGGTGTATTCGCGCTTCCGTTTCGCGATTGCGTCGACCATTGCGCGTGCTGCCCGATCGGCTGGCCACATCAGGTTCTTGGGGCGTGTGTCTTTGCGGGACGCGTCGAATCGGCCCTGGTTGTCGACCTGGGCAATCTCGCTCTCGATGTAGCCGGGGTGAATCGTCGTGCAGGTCACGCCGCTTCCGTGGAGCTCGACTGCGAGCACCTGCCCAATGGCACGGACCGCATACTTCGATGCGGAGTACGCACCGACGCCGGGCGTCGACAACATCGATGAGATACTGCCGACGAGCGCCAGGCGCCCCTTGCGTTCGCGTAGGTGTGGGATGGCGTACCGCGCGGTCATCGCAGCGCCGATTACGTTGACGTCGAGTTGGCGCCGCCAATCGGCCGCGGAGAGCTTCTCGATCCGCCCTGCGACGGCGAAACCTGCATTGGCGACGGCGACATCGAGACCACCCAAGGTCCGCACTACCTTCTGGACGGCTTCGGCCACCGATGCCTCATCCGTGACGTCGCATCGGACTGCCAACCCTTTGGCTCCGCGGGCTTCTAGCTCTTGCACCACCTCGTGAAGCCGCTCCTCGCGCCGTCCCGACACCGCCACTGTGGCGCCCTCATCGGCGAAAGCCAGGCTGAGCGCACGGCCGATCCCGCTGCCTCCGCCGGTAATCCAAACCACTTGGTTCTCGAAACGCTTGGCCATTCCCTGCGCGTAGCAGCTCCCTCGGCCAGTTGCCACGAGCGAGCCGCCGGCCGCCCCTAGTCCGCGGTCGTGTCCTCCGGCTCGTCCACTACCGCAGCGCCCGGGTCCGTGGCCCAGCGCTTCACCGGCGCGAACCAACGCGAAGCGCGGGCGGCCAGGTCCACATCGAGCCGGTACAAGCAGGGCACCACCAATAGAGTAAGCAGTGTTGAAAACGTCAGGCCGTAGACGATCACCTGCGCCATCGGCGCGAGGTGTGGGAGGCTTTCGGTCGCGAGCGACAAGGGGAAGAGCCCCGCGATCGTGGTGACGCTGGTCAGAAAGATCGGCCGCAAACGCAGCTTGCCGGACTCGACGATCGCTTCGTCGAGCGCCATCCCTCGATCTCGCCGTTTGTTGATGAAATCGACGAGCACCAGTGAGTCGTTGACCACTATCCCGGTTAGCCCAACCAAGCCGACGAGGGCGATCAAGCCGATCGCCTTGGTGCTGAGGAGGAAACCACCGGTCACACCGATAAAAGACAGTGGAATCGCTGCCATCACCACTAAAGGCTGCGAGAAACTCTGAAACTGCGTCGCCAAGATCGTATAGATCAGTAGCATCGCGACGACGAACGCTTGAAGCAGCGAATCGACGGATTCCTGGGTCTCCTCGTACTGACCTCCGTATTCGAACCGGATATCGGGGTTCGCGGCCTCCAGCGACGCGAGCTTCTTCTGGAGTCTCGAGTTCACTTCTCCGCTGTTGGTCACGTTGTCGTCGATGCCTGAAAGAACGCTGACGACCCGCTTTTGCTGGTAGCGGCGGATCACGCCGGGGCCTCGTCCATGTGACACGTCCGCGATTTCTCGGATCGCCACCTCGTCGCCGTTGGGCGCGACCAGTTGCAGAGAGGCGATGCGGGTCGGGTCCCGCTGCACTTCCTCTCGCAGTTGTACGACGATGTCGATCTCGTCATCGCCTTCGCGCAGAGTGGATGCCGGGGTCGCGCCGAATGCGCTTCGCAGCCATCCGCTGACCATCTCCGGTGTGAGCCCATGAAGTGCCGCGCGTTCCTCGTCTACTTTGATCTGAAGCTCTTGCTTGCCGAGCTCGTAGTCGTGGTTCGAGTTCCGCGTTCCTGGTGTGGCGCGAACCTCCGCCAGCACTTGTTCGGCGAGCTCGATCAGGCGCTCGTAGTCCTCGCCGCGTATGCGCACCGCGACGGGTGCACCACGCGGCGGACCGGGCCTCACCTCGACGACCTCGAGTCCCGCCGGCCCAACGACGTCGTCATAGAGCCCGCTGACTTGAGTGACTAAGTCACGACCACCGTGGAAGCTGCTCCGTTGGGTCGCCGGGACGACGAACACGGTGACCATGCCCAGGTGATCGCCAGTGCTGATCCCCATGTCGGTCCTCGACATCCCGCGTACAGCGAGGGTCGCTTCGACGTCGGGGTTGTCGAGCTCGAGGATCCGAGCCTCGAGCTTGGCCAGGAGCGCTTCGGTTTCCTCCTTGGAAGCGTCGGTCGGCATGCGGACACGAACGTCGAACATGTCCGGATCGCCTTCCGTAAAGAGAATCACGTCTTTGACCGAGAGCGCAGTGCCGATCATCAAGGCACACAGGCCGTAGGCGCCGAAGACGATGGTAGCCCGGTGCTGAAGCGACCAGCGGAGCACGCGTTCGTAGCGTTCCATGATACGGACGCTCGCCCGCTGCAGCCGTGTTTTTGGCGGGCCGGCCTCACGGGTCTTGAGATGTGAAAGCTTTCCAAAATCCGCCATATGGCTTGGCAGGATGAACATCGCTTCGACCAGCGATGCGGCGAGCGAGGCGACGACGACTTTTGGAATGATCGCGAAGAAATCCCCGAGAACGCCTTCCATGAGGAGCAGGGGCAAGAACGCGGCCCAACTGGTCAGTGTCGACGCCACGACTGGCCAGAAGACCTCTTGGGTGCCGATGACGGCAGCCTTCCGCCGCGGCATCCCTTCCTCCATGTGCCGGTAGATGTTCTCGATGATGATGATCGCGTCGTCGACCACGACGCCCAAGCACAGGATCAGCGCCAGGAGGGACATCATGTTGATCGTGATGCCCATCATGTCCATTGCGATCACCGCGCCTGCGAGCGCGACGGGAAGCCCGACTGCGGCCATCATGGCGTTCCGCGCGCCGATCGCGACCCAGAGGAGTAACAGCACCAGCAAGAGTCCCACGGCGGCGTTCGTGTAAAGCGTGCCGAGGGAGTGCTCGACCTCAGCGGCGGCGTCGCCAAACAAGTCGATGGTCACTCCCGGAGGAAGTGTCGGGCGCAACCGATCGACCAACGCGTGCACGGCTTCGCTGATTTGCACGCTGTCGGCTTGCTCTTCCTTTCGAACGGTGAGCACGATCGCCGGCTCACCATTCACACGCCCGCTGAACTTACCGGGCGCGAAGGTGTCCCTCACCTCGGCGACATCGCGTACGCGTACCGAGCCTCCTCGGGCGTCCGGCCGAATCACGACATTGGCCAGCTCCTCCACGTTGTTGACCCGGGTCATCCCGCGTACGAGCCGGGTATCGCCATGTCCCTTGGTCGTCCCAGCCGGCACGTTAGCGCCGCGGAACCGAAGCGATTCGGTGACGCTCGTGAGGGAAAGCTGATGTGCGGCGAGGCGGTCCGGATCCACATCGACGCGGAATTCCCGGTCTCGAATACCGTTGCGCCAAGCGCCCGACACGCCGGGTAGCCGCTCGACTCGGTCGGCCAGGTCCTTGCCGACCTGACGCAGCACGACTTCGGGGACCTCACCGCGGATCGCAACCGCGATTGTCGGGAAGTCGACCTTCACTTCGCGCACGACCGGGCGCTCCGCATCGATCGGCAAGTCGTCGATGCGATTGATCTCGTTCGAGACCTCCATCATCGCGCTCGTGATGTCTTCGACGTCGGCGTCGAATTTGAAGGTCACGTAAGAGACGCCCTCTTTGGACGCGCTCCAGATCTTTTCGATATTGTCGACGTCGCCAACGGCGTTTTCAACCGGGATCGTGACCAGCTGTTCGATCTCCTCGGGCGACGCGCCCACGTAGACCGTCGTGATGTTTCCCCAGCTGGTAGGCATCGTCGGCAACGACTCCCGGTGCATGGCGCTCATCACCAATGCGCCGATCACCACCGCCGAGAGCGCCACGAGATTGACGAGCACGGGTTGGCGGACTGCAAAGGCGGGAATATTCATGGCTGGCTGGTTTGTTCTGCAGGCGACGCGGTGGCCGATTCGACTGGCACCACCCGGACTTTCGACCCGTCCACGACTCGGGTGACACCCTTGATCACGACCGTCTCGCCAGGCTCGATGCCCGCCGTGACTTCAGCAAAACCGGCCCGAACAGGGCCGAGCTCAATCGCCCGCCGTTGCGCAACCCCATCCTCGATGACGTACACGTGTTGGCTGCCGAAGCGCTCGAACACTCCCTCCAAGGGCACTCGAATCACCGTCCTCGGTTCACCGGTTTCGACCGAGAACCTGGCTACCAGACCCGGCCGCAGCCGTCCGCCGTGGTCGTCGAGCTCGATCTCGACTGGGAGGCGCCGGGTACGCGGATCGATGACCTCGCCCACGCGGACGACCTTGCCGCTAAACACTTCTCCGGGCCGTGCATAGACCGAGACGAGCGCCTTCCGGCCTGCGGTGACGTCGATCGCCTCGCGCGGGTCGAGCAGGACGCGGGCCTTTAGCAAGCTCGTGTCGGCCAAAGTGAGCAATGGGCTTCCCGGAGTGACGTACTCGCCGAGTTCGACCGTTCGTTCGACGATCGTTCCGCCGAACGGGGCGCGAACGACCGCGTCGGTGAGACCGCGCCGAGCGAGTCGCGCCTCGGCGCGCGCAGCATCACGAGCGGCCGACGCGAGACGCACCGCATCTTCGGCATCGTCCAGGCGTTGCTCCGGAAGGCCTCCGGTTTGTACGAGCTTCTTGGTTCGAGCCTGCTCGCGCCGCGCCTGATTTAGTCGCGCCTCACTTTGGGCAACTGCTGCGTTGGCGGCCTGCGAGGCGGAGGCCGGTCGGCCTATGTCGAGGCGCAGAAGAACCTGCCCTTCTTCGACGCGGTCGCCTGCCTCGATCGACACGTCGACGACCCGTCCCGCAGTTTCCGAGCGCATGTTCGATTGCCGATTCGCCAGGATCTCGGCGGTCGCCGAAGAAATTGGCGTGACGGCCTCTGGCTCGATCGTCGCGGCGTGGACCGGCGGTGGAGGGGCTTCGGTGGCGGCCGGTGCGGTCCCCGTGCAGCCGATCGCGACCGCCCCCAACAGCATGACGACCATGGCGAGCATCAGAAGGCGCGATGGGAGCGAAAGAAATGTCACCAAAGAACCCTGTGTGTGGATCATGGCCCGGGCAAGAAGAAAAGCACCCAGCGCTTTGTCAGCGCAGCACGGCGTAGGCGTTGCTCAAGCACAGCTCCCCAGGTCGCTCCTCGGTGGTGACGCTCAGAATCACGCGCTCGCCCTCGTCCCAGCCGCGGATGATCAGCGTATCGCCTGGAAAAACCGGATTGCTGAACTGTCCTCGGAGCGTCGCCAACTTGTCGGGATCGCCGTCGCACGCTTCTTTCAGGACCGCGCGCCCGGCGTAGCCGTAGGTGCATAGCCCATGCAAAATAGGCTTGTCGAAACCCAGCTGCGCGGCGAAGTCAGGATCGGCATGGAGGGGATTGTAGTCGCCGCTCAAGCGGTAGAGGAGCGCCTGGGTTGGCCCCACCCGGTCGCGTATCTCGAAGTCGGGATTGCGCTCTGGCAGCGTCACGCGTTCGGTCTTCGGAGGACGCTCGCCGCCGAATCCGCCATCGTTTCGCAACAGCAACGTCACCTCGCCCCGGATGATCAGCTCGTCGTCTTCGTCGTATGCGTGGATCGAGAAAACCGAGATCGCGAGTCGCTTCAAATCGTACAAGCCCGCTACCCGGCCCATGACCCTCAATCGAGCGCGCGGGCGAAGCGGCCTGAAGAGGTCCATCTGTTGGCTGTGGTGGACCATACCGTGTCGGTCGCAGCCGATGCGATCGACCAGGGCGTCGAAGGCGGCGAACGTCGGGATGGTGCAAAACGTAGGAAGCACCTTCGGGCCCCGGCCTTCGTAGAGATAGTCCAGCTCCTCATTCGCCGAGGCCCCTACCCCAAGCGCGTACACGACCGTGTCACGCCAAGTGTAGTTGAACTCGATCGGAGGGGCCTCGTAGCCCAGGCTCTGTAGGTCGATCGCCATGTCGATGGCCCCGAGTAGAGCGCCTGCCGCAAGGGATGGCAATCCGGCGCAGCGGGGCTTACAGTTCGGCGTGGTGAACAGGATGAAACGAGTTGCGATCGTTTTTTCTGGCGGCCCTGCACCGGCGGCCAATGCGGTGATTGCGGCGGCCGCGACTTCCTTCTTGGAGGCTGGTGCGGAGGTGCTCGGCATTTTTCATGGGTACACCAACCTTCAAGAATACGATCCCGTCACCCAGCCGATGCTCGAATTCGAGCATTATCGCTTGCTCACACCCGAGGACATTCGCGGACTGCGCAACAGCCGTGGCATCATCATCGGCACGGCGCGCGTCAATCCAGGCGCCACGATCGAGAGTCCTTCGGACCTCCTCGATCCCGAGAAAACCGAGCGCCGCCGTAGGATCTACCGCGCCCTGGCCGAGCTGAATGTCGATGCGCTCATCTCGATCGGCGGGGACGACACGCTGAAGACGGCGAACTTCCTCTACCTGTACCAGCGCCACCACGTCGCTCAGGAAAACCACATTCGCATCGTCCATTTGCCCAAGACGATCGACAACGACTATCGCGGCATCGACTTCACCTTTGGCTTCTTCACGGCGGTCGACGTGATGGCGAAGGAGCTGTTGAACCTGCGCGCTGATTGCATCGCAACCAGTGGCTACTTCATCGTCGAAACCATGGGCCGCAAAGCAGGTTGGTTATCCTACGGTGTTGCCATCGCCGGTGAAGCCAACATGGTGCTCTCGCCCGAAGACGTGTACGGCGACCTCGCGGTCGAGGAGAAATACATCGACCCGATCACGGGCGAGGAAACCACGGAGCGGCACCTTTCGATCACGGCGCTCGTCGATCGTATCGTCGACCTCATGCTCGAGCGCGAAGAGCGAGATCAATACTACGGTACGGTCGTCCTGGCCGAAGGCCTTTCCGAGTTGTTGCCTGAAAACGCGCTGGTCGGGATGCCTCGGGACGAGCATGGACACATTCATCTCAGCGCGTTCGATCTCGCGAAGATGGTTTCGGACCGCGTGCAAACGCGATATGAGGAGCGCACCAGCCGACGCAAGAAAGTCAGGCACATTCAGCTTGGTTACGAATCACGTTGCGCTCCTCCCCATGCGTTCGACGTCATGCTTGCGAGCCAGCTCGGCATCGGCGCGTTTCGCGCGCTGGTCGAGGAGGGGCTCGATGGTTACATGGTGAGCGTCAGCGGCCAGCTCGACCTGCAGTACGTGGAGTTCTCGAAGCTGATCAATCCGCAGACGCTGCAGACCGAGGTGCGCTTCATCGAAACCGGAAGCGATTTCCATCGGCTCGCTCGCTTTTTGGAAACGCGCACGGGCCGACGCTTTGGGTGGAGTCCGGGCTTGCGTCTGGAGCCAGAAACCGAAAAGCCTCCGGTGTAACTCCGAAGGCTTCGTTTCAGAACGGGCGCTCGCTGATCTGACGAACGCGCTTGCGACGGCGGCGCGCGGCCTCCGCGGACTTCTTCCGCTTCTTGATCGAAGGCTTCATGTAGTGACGGCGGCGCTTGAGCTCGCGGAGAATGCCCTCGGTTGCCATCTTGCGCTTTAGGTGCTTGACCGCACGCTCGAGTCCACGTTCACCGACGTGAACTTCGATAGGCTTACATTGTACGGTCTCAACCATGAACGCTTTTGCTCCTCTTACGAGCGCCGGAGGCTTACACAGTGTACTCAGGCGTGCAAGGAGGCCCGAGTTTTCCAGGGGGAGGCATCCTAACAGTCTGCAATTATGGAATTATTAGGCTCTGACGCTCGTTTCGTCCCCGTGGGCGCTGCCTGCGCGTTCGAAAACGAGCTTTCCATCACTCGCTTCGACCCGGATCGTGTCGCCAGCGCTGAACCGGCCCGCGAGGATATCCTCGGCCAAACCGTTTTCCAGATGGCGCTGGATCGCGCGCTTGAGCGGCCGCGCGCCGTAGGTCGGATCGTAGCCGACGTTCGCGAGGAAGTCCTTGGCCGCATCGGTGATCTCGAGCCGTAGGTCACGTTCGGCGAGTCGCTTTTCGAAGTTGCCGAGCTGCACCTCCACGATGCTCCGCAGCTCTGTGCGGTCGAGCCGGTGGAAGATGATCGTCTCGTCGAGCCGGTTGAGGAACTCGGGCCGGAATGCGCTGCGCAGGTCGTCCATGACGGCTTTGCGCATCGACTCGTCGTCGTCGAGGGCCATGATGTGATGTGAGCCGACGTTCGACGTCAAGATGATGACGACGTTCTTGAAGTCGACCGTACGCCCTTGGCCGTCGGTCAATCGACCGTCGTCGAGCACCTGAAGGAGCACGTTCCACACGTCCGGGTGCGCCTTTTCGACCTCGTCGAAGAGGAGGACGGCGTAAGGACGGCGGCGCACCGGTTCGGTTAGCTGCCCGCCTTCTTCGTAGCCGACATATCCGGGTGGCGCGCCGATGAGACGAGCCACGGCGTGCTTCTCCATGTACTCACTCATGTCGAGCCGGATCATCGCCTTCTCGTCGTCGAACAGGAACTCGGCGAGCGCGCGAGCGAGCTCGGTCTTGCCGACACCCGTCGGCCCGAGGAACAGGAACGAGCCGATCGGGCGATCGGGCTCGCTCAACCCGGCGCGTGAACGCCTCACGGCGTTGGACACTGCGACGATCGCCTCTTGCTGACCGATCACGCGTTCGCCCAACCGGTCCTCCATGTGAAGGAGCTTGTCTCTTTCACCTTCGAGCATCTTGCTCACGGGAATACCCGTCCACTTCGAGACGACCTCGGCGATGTCTTCGTCGGTGACCTCTTCTTTGAGGAAGGACGCGTTCGTCTGCGCTTCGGCGAGCTTCTGCTGCGCCTGGGTGACCGCCGCCTCGGCAGCCGGGATTTCCCCGTATTGCAGTCGGGCGGCCTCCTCGTACTCGGTCGTGCGCTCGGCGCGCTCGAGATCGATCCGGAGGCTTTCGACGAGCTCCTTCTTTTCGCGGATCTCGGTGATGAACTCCTTCTCGCGGAGCCACTGCGCGCGCATCGTGGCCCGTTCCTCTTGAAGCTCGGAGAGCTCCTTTTCGAGTTCTTCGAGACGCTTCTTGCTCGCCGCGTCTTTCTCCTTCTTGAGCGCCTCGCGCTCGATCTCGAGCTGCGTGAGCTTTCGCTCGACGGTGTCGATGGGCTCGGGAACTGAGTCGATCTCCATCCTCAACCGCGACGCTGCCTCGTCGACGAGGTCAATCGCCTTGTCGGGCAAGAAGCGGTCCGTGATGTACCGGTGGCTGAGGGTTGCCGCTGCCACGATCGCGGAATCTTGAATCCGGGTTCCATGGTGAATCTCGTAGCGCTCTTTGAGCCCCCGCAGGATGCCGATCGTGTCCGGCACCGAGGGCTCAGCTGCGAAGACCGGCTGGAAGCGCCTGGCTAGCGCTGCGTCCTTTTCGATGTGCTTGCGGTACTCGTCGAGCGTGGTTGCTCCCACGCAACGCAGCTCACCGCGCGCCAGCGCGGGCTTGAGCATGTTGCTCGCATCCATCGACCCTTCGGCGGCGCCCGCACCGACGATGGTGTGCAGCTCGTCGATGAAGAGAATGATCTCGCCCTTCGCGGACTCGATTTCCTCGACCACCGCCTTTAGGCGTTCCTCGAACTCACCGCGGTACTTCGACCCCGCGAGCATCGCGCCGAGATCCAGCGCGAGAAACTTCTTGTTCTTGAGGCCTTCCGGCACGTCTCCTTGAACGATGCGGTGTGCGATCCCTTCGGCGATCGCAGTCTTGCCCACGCCGGGCTCGCCGATGAGCACCGGGTTGTTCTTCGTGCGGCGCGAGAGCACCTGCATCACACGGCGAATCTCTTCGTCACGCCCGATCACTGGGTCGGTCTTGCCTTGGCGCGCCGCCTCCGTGAGGTCACGCGTGTACTTCTCGAGCGCTTGAAACTTCCCTTCCGGATCCGGGTCGGTCACACGTTGGCTACCGCGGACCTCTTGCATGGCTTCCAGCAACTTCGCACGATCGACGCCCTGTGCTTCGAGCGCTTTCTTCAGCTGGCTGTCGTCGTACGCGGCGATGAGCACGTGCTCGGCGGACGTATACTCGTCCTTGAGCGCTTCGGTTTCCTTCCAAGCGTTGTTGAGCAGGTCCCGAAGGCGTGACGAGATGCCGGGCTCCGCGCCGCCGGCTACTTTCGGCATTCGATCGAGAATGGCGCCAAGAGCGCGAATCAAGCCTTGCAGATCGCCGCCTGCCTTCTCGAGAATCGCCGGTGCCAATCCGCTGGCCTGAGCGAAAAGCTCGAGAAGTAGGTGCTCCGGATAGACTTCCGGATTGCCCCGATCGGTCGTGTTTTGCTGCGCCGCAATCAAGGCCTCGCGCGTCTTCGTGGTGAGTCTATCGAGTCGCATTTCGGGTTAAGTTAAGCACGGTGAAGGACAGGTCAATAGTTAGACAGCCGGCAAGAACAAGGCAATAACCAACCGATGCATTCGATGCTTCTCGCCACGGTAGCCCTATTCGTGATTGTGTCCGCTGCGTCTAGTGTGTCTTGCAAGAGCGAGTCGCCGCCCACCGGTTTCGAGTCACCCAGTGCGACCATCGACTCGCTATTCCGCGCGTACGGCGTCCATGACATCTCCCAGGACGAGGCGCGACACCGGTTACAAGCCCGCGAGCGATTCGAGCTCCTGGATCAACGGCTCTTCCGAAGTTGTTTCTCGGATTGGCAGGGAGAGCACGATCACGCACTCGGGGGATTCGTCTTCGGACAGCTCGTGGCCGCCAAAGACGAGCTCTTGATCACTGTCGGGGACGACACCGCGCAGGTGCGCGCCGCAGCCGCCGAGCTCCAACCCATCGTTCTCGTCAAGGAGAACGCGGCGTGGAAGATCGACCTACGACAGAGCGTCCCCGCCAAAACCCGGCAGAGCCTCTACGAGGTGTATCGCCGCGCACGAAGGGCCGAGCGCCAAGCGCCCTAGCGTTGGTCGTCAACGGATCGTGAAGGGCGTGACGTCGATCCGATCGCCGGGCCTGGCTTCCTTCAACGCGGTGCGCATCATCACGAGCTCCGCCGCGTGCGGATTCAAAGCCAGGCCTGCTGTGACGGTTCGCAACGCTGCATTGCGGTCGCCGACGCCGGCAAAATACAAGGAATCCGTGTAGTGCCGCCAGAGTAGCTGCGTTTTCGTGAGCTCGTCGATCGGCTGCCCGATGCGCTGGTAGATGTCCCCCCAAAGCGTGGCGTGCGCGTGCATCGCCCGTGCCTCGTCCGTCTCTGTCATGTTCGCGGTTAGCACGCGGTGATACAGCTGTTCGGGTATCAGGAGATCCATCATGTCCTGTGTGACTCGCACGTCCATCTCGACGTACACCGGTCGAAGTGCCGCAAGGCTTTGGAGCTCCGCGATGCTCAACCTTCCATCGAGCACGTAGCTTCTCAAGAGCGATGTCAGCTCCGGCTCGTTCTTGACGAAGCGATCCACTAGCCTCGGGTAGGTCAGCAATGGAAGCGGGATCATGGTGACGTCGGGACGATTGAGCTCTTCGGCCTCACCGCCCCAATAGCGAAAGATCGTCTGCGGGTTGTGCGCCAGAACGATGGAGCGCGGCGGCAGTGAGCGACGTAACCCATCGTCGAACACGTCGGTGTCCGTGAAGTCGGCGAGCGTCGAAGCTTCCGAGGAACGGACGAATTGAAACGAAGCCGCGAGGGCGAGGACCGATGCGAGCGCGGGCGTCAGCTTTGGCCTGCTCGGTACGGCCTCCGCGAGCGCGGACAGCAAGGCGCCGACTGCGAACATCGCGAAGATCGCCAGCGATGCGTACGAGAGCATGAAGTACGCGCTCGCGTCGGGATTGCCTCGGGAGAAGCCCATGGCGGCACGTCCAAGGGCGTACACCATCCAGAGCGTGAGCCAGAAAAGGCCGTATTTGCGGGAGGATTTGATCCGTAGCATGAAGTACGCACCCAGCAGTGCGACGAGCAGGGTCGCGACGTGTAGATCCTCGCCCGTGGTGATCAAGACATCCGCGAACCGCTGGCCGAAGGGTGCCACCGCGCCTGGCGAGAGGCTCTTCTGAAAAGCCTGCGCCGTGACCACCCAGAGGAAACGTCCCGGACTCGATGGGTCGCCGAGATTCAAGAACGGTTCTCGAAGCGCGCGCAACGGCAAGTAGAGATAGGTGAGTAGACCGGCGCTCGAGAAGCCGGCCGACCATGCGAACGGCCGCCATCCCCACGTTCGCCAGACGCCGACCAGCAGCCACAACGACGGTACGACGGCGAGGGCGGCGAGGTAGTGATGGTTGGCGAGCGCGAGGCCCAAGGCCAAGCCGGCCTGATAGAGTGGCCGGACGTCACCATCCGGTCCCGAACGCGAAACCCGAAGCAGGCGCTCCATGGCGATACACAACAGCGCCGCCTGCAGGGCATACACTTCGGGCCGCACAGCTTGGAACCACCAAGCTTGGGTTCCGACCACCCACCAGGTGGCGGCCAAGGCGAGCGGGAACCGCAACGAGTCCCGGATCACGTCACCCACCTTCAAGGTATTCTCGAAGGCAAAGAACAAGGCGACTGCGGCCACCGCGCCTAGGAGCGCGCAGACCAGCGCAACGCGAAACGAAAGGGCTCCGATCGGTGCTAGATTCGCTGCGCCGAGGACGATTGCGGCAAGAGGGTGACCGGGCGGGTGGGAGATGCCGAAGTCCGCGGCCACAGCTACAAACTCGCCGCTGTCGAGCCAATGAGCGTAACCGGACGCCGTGCTCACGTAAACGAAGAGCGGCGGAACGCCGGCGAGTAGGGCCTTCATGAAGTTCGAGCGCAAGGCCCCGCCATGATCGACCGACAGCGGCAACGTGGTCAAATCTACGAACAAGCTATACGATCGGAGAACGGCTTGTGAGGGACGCGCCGGGGCTCGGGGCTCGGGGCCCGAGGCTCGAGTTCCAAGACCTGTTCCGTCGCGAGCCGCTGTCGGTACGTGTGTTGTGCCATACTCGGCGGATGCCGAAGCGCGCGATGAAGTACTGGCTCATGAAGAGCGAGCCAGGGACGTATTCTATCGACGATCTACAGCGCGACGGCACCGAGCCCTGGGAAGGTGTGCGGAACTACCAGGCGCGGAACTTCATGCGCGAAGTGGCTGCGGGCGACCTCGCGATTTTCTGCCGTTCGAGCACCAAGCCCCCGGCCGCTGTCGGCATCTGCCGCATCTGCCGCGAGGCGTATCCCGACCCGACCCAATTCGACGAGAAGAGCCAGTACTACGATCCCAAGTCCAAGAAGGAGGACCCGAGTTGGTCGCGGGTCGACGTCGAGTTCGTCGAGCAGCTCCCCGAGCCGATTTCGCTTCAGGCCCTGAAGGACGATCCTGCCCTCGAAGGCATGCTTGTCACACAGAAGGGGTCGCGTTTGTCGGTCCAACCGGTGGAAAAGCGGCACTTTCGGCGGGTCCTCAAGATCGCCGGCGCAAAGGCCGGCGTCCGGTAACGCTCACTAGCGCGTTATGGATCTCGGGCCTCGGGCCCCGGGTCTCGGGCCTCGGGCCCCAGGACCCGATTCGAGATCCGAGATCTGAGATTTCAGGCCCGGGGTCTTTGTGGTGGGCTCAGACCCAGAGGTCTTCCGCCGTCACGGCGTCCGGCGTCACGGTCAGCTTTACGTGGTGCCGCCTCTTCGCGCCGTTCATCTCTCGGTGCCGCGGCACTTCCGCTGCGTTCACGTAGAGTACCCCATCCTTTTCCACCTGGGCGGGCCGGCGCTTCCCGGACTTGGTCTTTCGATGCATGTGGCCGGCCACCGTGGCGAGCACTTTGCGTCCATTGCTGCGGGCGTATCGCACGGCCTCTTCGAGATCGCGGTCACCCCAGTCCTCTTCTTTTCGGCGGAAGTCGCATCCCCAGATCGAGTCTGCGCGATCGCCCAGACCCGATGGACCATTGTGGGCGAGGAATAGGATCGGTGCCCCGTCGCAGGCGTCGATCAAGGACTTCAGGCGTGCAGTGGAAGCTTCCATCGAATCGACGCCGTATGCCTCGGCTAAGTAGCGAAGGCAGGCTAGACGCCGGCCGCCGATTGAATGTGGGCGGCACACCACGATGTTCAGTGGAACCCCGGCGGGCGCGAGGCGGTGCTGGCTATAGGCGACGAGCTCTACGTTGCCGAGCGCCCGTCCCAGGCTTCGACAGCGGCGGGCCTGCCCCTCACAGAACGCGTTGCGAAACAGGTGCGCGCGAGGCGCGATCTCCGAGCCGAGTTGGAAGGCGTGCAAGCCATCGTGGTTGCCAGGAATACACATCGCGGGCACCCGAAGCTCCCGAAGCGAACGCGCGACGCGACGACCACGTACCTGGGTGTAGCCGGCGAGATCCCCCACGAAGAGCAGCAAGTCGTATCCACCGCTGTTGAAGAAGGCGACGTCTTGCTCGTCCCAAAAGAGATGAACATCGCCGATTACACCGATCGTGGCCCCTTGCGTCGCACCATCGTTCATGGGACGAAACTTAGCCGACGCAGAGCAACGCGCGAGCGGGAAGGGACCCTTCGATGACAGCTCCCATCATCCAGCGCCGTGAGCCCGCCTTGGTGTTGGTCTTCAGCATCATCACCTTCGGGATCTATCTCCCGTTTTGGTATCACGGTGTCTACGAAGACCTCGAGACGCTCGATGGGCGCACGCCGACGGGTCACGGGTTTTGGCTCGATTTCTTGTTCGTGATTCTCACGTTTGCGATCTACGGTATCTGGGTCGACTATCAGATCTCCCGGCAGATCGCCCAGTTCGAAGAACGCAACGGGCTCGGCCCCGTGCAAGACACCTCGATCATTGCGATCATCCTCGACGTGGCGTCTTACTTCACCGCGTTCTTTACCAACTTCGTCACCAGCGCGATTCAGCAAGACCAAATCAATCGCGTCGTCGAGAAGCTGGACAAGCGGCTCACGAGCGACGCGGGAGTCCAGGCTTAGTTACCGATGCTGGCGCGGCCACTGCTCGCGATTTTCGTTGGGGGCAAGTCGCGCCGAATGGGGCGGCACAAGGGGCTTCTGCCGGTTCCTGGTGGTACCGAGCCGATCCTCGAAGAGCTCGTTCGCCGTGGTCGGGGGGCGGGCCTCGATGCGGTGCTCGTCGGGGATGCGACGCCCTACGAGCACCTCGCCGCGGGTGTCATGCGCGTCGATGACGACCCTCGAGGCGCGGGCCCCCTCGCAGGACTGCAGGCCGTCCTTCGCCACGCGATACGCGCCGGAAATTCGGAGGTGCTCGCGATCGCCTGCGACATGCCCTACGTCACCTCTGAAGCGCTCGTGCAAATCTGCGAGCATCGGAGCGACGCCATGGTAATCGCCCCCCGGCGCGGACCGGATGCGCCCTGGGAGCCGATGCTCGCGCGCTACGATGCAAGCCGACTCGCTGATGTCCTTGCCGAGGCTATCTCGCAGGGCCAGCGTTCGTTTCAGAAGCTCTTCGCCTCCATCGAAGTCGAGGCTTTGCCCCTCACGCCGGCGATCGAGCGGGCTCTCGAAGACTGGGACTCCCCTGAAGACATCGCTCGATAGGCCTCTGCGCGGGCTCCCTGCTAGGCTCCGGTTCGATGACCGAAATCGCCCATGCCCTTCGCGACACGCTGCTCGCCCTCACTCGAATTCCGAGCCCGATCGGAGAGGAAGCCGAGCTATGCGACCACGTCGAGAATCGCCTCGCGAATAGCCTGGGCGGCGACACGATGAGCCGTTTCCATGACAGCCTGATCGTCCACGCGGCCGAGCGGCAGAACGCGCCACGAATCGCCCTCGTCGGGCACCTCGACACGGTGTGCACCCAGCACGACGGTCCGCCGAGGGTCGACGGGAACCGGCTCTATGGAGCTGGCGCGGCCGACATGAAGTCCGGGTTGGCCATCATGATCGAGCTGGTCGAGCGTCTAGATCTAGCCGCGCTTCCTTGCGACTTGACGCTGATCTTCTACGAGCGCGAAGAGGGCCCGTACGACGAGAACCGTCTCGGACCGATCCTCGCATCGTATCCCGACCTACACGATCTCGACCTCGCGATCTGCCTTGAACCGAGCGACAACGAGATGCAGCTCGGCGCGATGGGCACGATTCACGCGACCTTCACATTCCTCGGGCGCAGCGCACATAGCGCGCGGCCATGGCAAGGAGACAACGCGCTCTACAAGGCGGCCCACTTCCTTCGAAAGCTCGAGCAACGCGAGCCGCATGACGTCACCCTCGACGGTCATCTCTTTCGGGAAGTGATGACCCCTACCGTCCTACAGGGGGGCGGCCCGCGCAACGTCATTCCCGGTCGAGCCGAGCTCAACGTCAACTATCGCTTTGCGCCGGGGCGCACGCTCGAAGAGGCGCTGGTCGAGCTACGGGAGTTTGCCGGCGATGAGTGCGAGGTCGAAGCCACGGATCTTTCGCCGGCCGGGCGTCCACATGCCGACAATCTCTACGTCCGGCACCTGGCGACCTGCGGGGTGGCGGATGTCCGCAGCAAGCAAGCCTGGACCGACGTCGCGCGATTCGATGCGATCGGCGTACCCGGTGTCAATTTGGGTCCCGGCACGGCGGCTCAGGCCCATCAACCGAACGAGTACACCAAGCTCGACCATCTCGTGGACGGCTACGCGATCTTCGAACGCTTCTTCAGCAAGACGGAAGACAGCCCGCTCTACTGACGGGGCTGGCTACTTCTGATTACTTCTTGCACTCGCCGAAGGCTTTGAACGACCGGGAGGGCGAGTTTCCGCGGACGATCACTTCGCCCGAGCTCTTCGGTCCCACCGAGAGAGAGTGCTTCGGCGAGGGGTCCACGTCGGTCCACACTTCGCACTGCAGCGTCACCTCGCACCGATTGGTGACGATGACGATGTGCTTGTAGGCGAGCGCGCCGTAACGGGCCTCGCCGTGGACGCTGTAGCAGTTCTTGATGTCGTCATCCCCGCCCTTTCCCTGACCTAGCGCGGGCAGGCTCATGGCAAGAACGAACAGGGCAGCGAACACGGATTTGGCAACGGCTTTCATAATGACTCACATTGTCAGGGAATGAAGACGCACGGCAAGTTCTCGCTATTCATCCTCTGGGTCCTCGTTTGCGGATGTCCCAAGCAAGCGGCGCCTGCGGACCCGCCTCCTCCGAGCACCGAGGCAGAGGAATCCAACCCCCAAGCCGACCTAGAGGTCGCCTGCTACGACGGCGACCCACAAGCCTGCGACGAGCTAGGCCACTAGCGTGCGGATCTTTTCGCTCGCACTCTAGACAGAAGGAAAGTAGCCCTTCTACCCTACTCGAGCGTCTTGATCTTCAGCTCTAATAGCTGCTCGGGATCCACCCGTGAAGGCGCCGACGTCATGAGGTCGTTTGCTCTCTGCGTCTTCGGGAACGCGATCACGTCGCGGATCGATTCTGTTTCGGCAGCCAGCATTGCGACGCGGTCCATGCCAAAGGCGATTCCGCCATGAGGCGGGGCGCCGTAGGTGAGTGCGTCGAGCAGGAAGCCGAACTTCTCGTGCGCTTCTTCATCGCTGAGGCCGATCACCGCGAAGACCTTTTTCTGAACCTCGGGGTCGTGGAGACGGATCGAGCCGCCGGCGATTTCGAAGCCGTTGAGCACGAGGTCGTAGCGATAGGAAAGGACTTTGCCGGGGTCGCTGTCGAGCAACTCGATGCACTCGTCATGCGGACGCGTGAAGACATGGTGCGCGGCTTCCCAACGCTTCTTCTCTTCGTTGCGATCAAACAAAGGAGGATCGACGACCCAGAGGAAATTCCACTCTCCCCCGCTCCCCGTCTCGGGAATCATGCCGAGCTTACGCGCGATGTGCAGACGGAGATTGGCCATCACCGTGTGGACCTTTTGCGTCGGACCGAACTGGAACAGGATCAGGTCACCGTCCTTCGCGCCGACCGCCTCGTTCACCGCCTTGCGGAATTCGGGGGTGACCATCTTGGCGAGCGGGCTCTGCAGCCAGTTGCCCTCGCTGTCGACCTTGGCACGCGCCAGCCCCTTGGCGCCCATCTGATGCACGTACTTCTCGAGCGCGTCGAGGTCTTTGCGCGAGAAACCGTGGCCTTCGGGCACCACCATCGCTTTCACGATCTCAGCTGGAAGGTCACGCCGATACACGCCCTCACTGAATTTCTTCGCGATCGGCTCCAGCATGCCGATGCCGCCTCCACCGTGCTCGATCGTCAGGTCGGTGATATCGACGTGCTCCATCGCGAAGCGCATGTCCGGCTTGTCGTTACCGAAACGCTCCATCGACTCCGCAAACGGAAGGCGTGGGAACTCGCCGTTCGGGTACCGTTCGAGCAGGTCGACCCCGAGCACCTCTTTCCAAAGTCGAAACACGAGCCCCTCGAGCACCTTGAACAAATCGTCCTGATTGATGAACGACATTTCGACGTCGACCTGGGTGAACTCGGGTTGCCGGTCGATGCGCAGGTCTTCGTCACGGAAGCAACGGACGATCTGGTAATACTTGTCGTAGCCAGCGACCATCAACAGCTGCTTGTAGAGCTGTGGGCTCTCGGCCAGCGCGTAGAAGTGACCGCCGTAGAGCCGTGAGGGAACCAGGAAGTTTCGCGCGCCGCCGGGCGTGTACCGCACCATGAAAGGCGTCTCAATCTCGAGGAAACCGCTCTCATGGAAGTAGTTGCGGGCCTCGTGGTTGAGCTTGCTCCGCATCATCAGGTTCTTCTGCAGAGGCGAGCGCCGCAGATCGAGATAGCGGTACTCGAGGCGCTTGTCCTCGCCGGTCGTGATTTGGTCCTCGATCTCGAAGGGCGGCGTCTCGGACTTGTTGAAGATCGTCGCCTCGAGCGCGATGACCTCGATCGCGCCGGTGGCCAGTCGCGGGTTGTGAAGGCTCGTACCGTCGTCCTTGGTGCCGCGGTCTCGAACCGTGCCTCGCACTCCGAGCACCCACTCGGATCGCGCCCGGTCGGCAGTTTCGAACGCTTCCTTGTCCGTCGTCTCCGGGTCGAAGATCAGTTGGGTCAGCCCCTCGCGATCACGCAGGTCGATGAAGATGCAGCCGCCGTGGTCGCGACGGTTCTGCACCCAGCCGAAGAGGACGATCTCTTGATCGATGTTCTCTGCTCTCAGTTCACCACAAGAATGCGTACGCTTGAGCTCGTCGATGAAACGGGCCACGTCAGGCCTCCTTCAGCCCGGAATTTCGGGCAGTGCGGGAAGGTAGCCGCCAGGCCCCCGGCGTCAAGTACGCCCGGATTCCTTCGCGTGTACAGGCGGTTGCGCTCCGGCACCTCGCCGTAGACAATGCGCTCCGGGGACACTCAACCAGTCGAGCGAGGGAGATATGGCTGCCGAAGAGATCGAATGCCACGTATGCGGTGCGGGCAATCCCAAGGATTCCAAGCGCTGCCATTCATGTGGGGCGCGGCTGTCCGAGGTTGCGTCCGAGCTTACCGAAGAGGAGCTGTACGCCCGGCGGCACCAGCCCGACGAGTTCGAGATCCGCTGGGTGTTCATTTCGTTTGGCCTCTTCCTCGTGATGGCGGCACTCGCCCTGGCACTCCTGCCCCTGATCATTCCGGTGTACGATCCGCAGGGCTTTGCGGGCATCGTCATCACCATCGTCCTGTGGTTCATCGGCGCTGCCGCGATCAACTACGTCTCGCCCGGCAAAAATTTCCTCGAACCGCCGGTCGGCGGGCTGCTGGCCGCGATTCCCACCATGATCTTCCTGTCGAGCATTGCGGACGTATACCAACTCTCGACGGGCGCCTATGTGCTCGGCACCTTGATGGCCACGATGATGGCGTTGATGGGCGCCTTCGTTGGCAAGCTACTTCGCGGCGATCAACCAAAGCCCCAGCCGACAAAGAAGCGCTCGCGTCGGCCTAAGGCCGCGTAGCCGGCTCACAGGCGCAAACGAATTCCAAAGCCGGGGATCAGGACGAAGCCGCCACGGTCGAGTGATTCTCCGCCGTGATTGATGAACCAGTGTTCGTATGCGGCGGTCAGCTCAACGAGCACGTGAATCCGCCGTATGCCGAGCGCCATGCCGATGACCGGCCCTGCTCGCACGCCCGCGCCGCTGGCCCTCTGCTCGGACCCTGCGACTTGGAAGTCGCCGAAGACGTACTCGCCGCTACCGCGCGCGCCGATCCAAATTTCGTAGACGCCGCCGATCTCGACGCCGTACACGAACGGCACCTCGAATCCAACGCGGCCGCCGCTTCCGGACTGGTCGCGGTCCGGGATCCAACCGCCGTAGGGCGCCATACCCACCACCAGGCTCGATCGCGTCGTTCCCTCTTGGAGCACCTTCGCGTAGCGCGCTTCGGCTCGGATGGTGGCGCCCGACACCATCAAGCCGAGGTCCCAGTTACGCGCGATTCCGTACCGGCCATATGCTATCGGAACCACGCCGCCTGCGTCGGACGCGTATCGGTATTGCGAGTCCCCCGGATCGAGCACTGCGGGGTCCCTCAGATCGCCCAGCGGCACCCGTGCGGCTCCGCCGAGGCCCAGGTCGGTTCGGTTCTCGGGGGTCGTTGAAGCGCCGCTCATGGCCGGAACCGCGGTGGCACAACCGCCGAGGGCTCCGAGCGACACGAGCACGAGAGCGAGCTCAGTCCACTTCACGATAGCGTTCGTAACTTAACTTTGGGTCTTCGGGGATCTTTTGCTTCCGGGGGCGCGTCGCGGCCGCCCCGCATGTCGATGAAGTCGGCCATCAAGTCGTAGTCCGCGGCGTCGGTCACCAGGACTCGCCGGATCTCACCCACCTCCGCCGTCCCGTTTGCCAGGTATACGCTCCCGTCGACCTCGGGCGCTTGGCCCCACCATCGGCCCTGCAGGAGCCACTCGCTTTCGTCGCTGACGCCTTCGACGAGCACATCGAGCTCCGTGCCGACCCGCAGCTCGAGGCGCGCCCTGCTGATAGGCCGCTGTACGCTCATCAGCTCCGCCCGCCGCGCTTCAGCTACCGTCGCATCGACGGCGCCGGCCATCGCATGGCTTCGAGTGCCTTCCTCGGGCGAGTACAGAAACACGCCCAGGTGATCGAGCTCGGCCCATTCGACGAACTTGCGAAGCTCGTCGAAGTCTTCCTGGGTCTCGCCGGGGTGCCCGACGATGAAGGTGCTTCGGAAGACCAGGTCCGGGACCGCGCGCCGGAGCCGCTCGACGACCTCATACATGCGGTCGCCGCCGTGACCGCGCCGCATCGCGCGCAGCATCGAGTCGGACGCGTGCTGGAGCGGCATATCGATGTACGGGAGGACCTTGTCGTGCTGGGAGAACACCTCGACCAAAGGGTCGGTCAGCTTCTCCGGGTAGAGGTAATGCGCCCTCAGCCAACGAATCCCTTCGACATCGCCCAGCGCCGTCAGCAACTCAGCCAACGACTCTCGCTCTTGGAGGTCACGCCCGTACGCAATCGTGTCCTGGCTGATCAAATTCAGCTCGACCACTCCGACAGCCGCGAGCTGCTCGGCCTCGCGAACCAGGTCTGCGATGGTCCGGGACCGTTGCTTGCCCCGGAAGGAGGGGATCGCGCAGAAGCTGCATTCGCGGTTACAACCTTCGGCGATCTTCACATAGGCACGGTGCGTTTCGCCGGTGAGGACACGTGGGTCGTCGGCACGCATCGTGTACAGTGCGGGGTTGCCAACCAGCATCCGTTCACTGGTCCCGCCGAGCACTCGCTTCAACTTCAACATGTCGCTCGACCCGAGAAAGTGATCGACCTCCGGAAGATCGCTGGCAAGCTCCTCGGGGTAGCGCTGCGAGAGGCAGCCCGTGACGACCAGCTTGTCGCAAGCACCGCTTTCCTTATAGGCGCTCATCTCGAGGATCGTCTCGATCGACTCCTCTTTGGCAGGGCCGATGAAGCCGCAGGTATTGATGACGATCACCTCCGCCTCGGCCGGGTCCTCGACCAATTGGAAACCGGACTGGCCGCTCACGCCGAGCATGACCTCGGTGTCGACGCGATTCTTCGCGCATCCGAGCGACACGAAATGAATGGTCCGGGACTCCCCCATCCGCCTGATTACTGGGTAATTCGTCCTGCTGCTACCCGGCTACCCAGGACCCCGGCCGCCGATTCCAGCTCAATTTGCCTCCTTCGGAGATTGCCGTATAAGGGCCGCCTCGCGCGGGCCGGGGAAAAGCCCAGGGATTTCGCGCCAGGAGCCTTATAGATGTCTCGATACACAGGACCACGGGTAAAGCGCATGCGAGCGCTCGGCATCGACCTGCCCGGCCTTTCGCGCAAGAGCATGTGGAATCGTCCGTATCCCCCCGGCGTCCATGGGCCGAAGTCGGCGCGTCGCCGCAAGATGAGCGACTTCAAGAAGCAGCTTCTCGAAAAGCAGAAGCTGCGATTCAACTACGGCCTCAACGAGGGCCAATTCAGGCGGCTCTACCACGAAGCGGTGCACAGCAAGGACCCGTCTGGTGACAAGCTCCTCGAGTTCCTCGAGCGCCGCCTCGACAACTTCGTTTTCCGCGCCGGCTTCGCGCCGACGATTCCCGCGGCGCGTCAGCTCGTCTGTCACGGCCATTTCCTCGTGAACGGCAAGCGCCTCGACATTCCGTCATATCGAGTTCGTGAAGGGGACGTAGTCAGTCTCCGCGAGCGCAGCCAGAACCTGGCCGCTGTCGCCGCCTCCCTGGAGGACGTGCGCATCGCGCGTCCCGATTGGCTCGAGTTCGACGAGGGCAAGACGACCGCCATGGTCAAGGGCCTACCCAAAACAGACTCGGCCCCCTTCGCCCTAGAGATCGACCTAGTCATCGAATACTACTCCAAGCGCCTGTAGGGAAAAGGGCAGGCGTTCGCGTGGGGATGAAGGGTCCACACTTCGCGATAACGTCGTCACTCAGCCGACGTACGCCCAGTCCATGCAACGCGTCGCCTGCATAATCCCGGCCCTCAACGAAGAGCTCGCACTGCCTCGCGTCCTGCGCGAAATCCCCCGCCCCCCAGTTCAGCGCATCATCGTCGCCGACAACGGCTCCACCGATCGCACCGCCGAAGTAGCCCGAGAAAACGGCGCCGAAGTCGTGCACGAGCCCGAGCGTGGCTACGGGGCTGCCTGCCTAAAAGCCCTTGCCCACCTTGCCGCGGACCCACCGGACATCGTCGTTTTTCTCGATGGCGACTACAGCGATCACCCAAGCGAGCTCCCGTCGCTCGTCGATCCCATCGTGGCCGGCGACGCCGACATGGTGATCGGTTCGCGCGCGCGAGGCCGCCGGGACCAAGGCGCCCTCAGTCCGCAGCAACAGGTCGGCAACACTATCGCCTGCACGGCGCTTCGCCTCTTGTACGGCGTCCGTTACACCGACCTCGGCCCCTTTCGCGCGATTCGCTGGCAGACCTTGCAGGCCTTGGAGATGCAGGACCGCAACTACGGTTGGACCGTCGAGATGCAGATCAAAGCGGCACAGCGCGGCGTCGCGTATCTAGAGGTGCCCGTCTCGTACCGGCACCGCATCGGTGTCTCCAAAGTCAGCGGGACCCTCCGAGGGTCGGTGAGCGCGGGCGTCAAGATCCTCTGGCTGCTAGGTCGCTACGCATGGAGCTAGCGCAGCTGGCCGTGTTCGTGCGGCCGCCGACTGCAGGCAAGGTGAAGACTCGGCTCACGGATCTCTTTGGAGAGCGCGGCGCGGCCGAATTGTACCGAGCTTTCGTCGAAGACACGCTCCGTCTTTGTTCGCGCGTTCGCGCGGCGGGGCGCGTCGAACTGGCACTTTGGTCGGCTGGCCCGGACGACGATATCGTGTCCGAGTGGGCGGACCGCCTCGGAGTGTCAGTGCAGCTCCAACCCGAGGGGGATTTGGGCGTAAAGCTCAGTGCGGCGTTCGACGAAGGCCTTCGGCGCTGCCAGCGCGTCGTGATCATCGGAAGTGATGCCCCCACCCTTCCGATCGAGCTCATCGGCGCGGCGTTTGATTCCCTCGGGAAGACGCCGATCGTGCTCGGCCCGGCGAACGACGGCGGCTACTACGCCGTAGGCGCGTCGCAGCAGGTGCGGCCGAGCTTCGAGGGGGTTCATTGGTCGACGGCTAGCGCGTTGGAAGACACCGTGACGGCCAACGCGCAACGGCAGGTCGCGATCATTACGCCGTGGTACGACATCGACGAGTCCGAAGACCTTGCGGTTCTGCGCGCGCACCTTTCTGTCGATTCCACTGCCGCGCCCGCCACCGCGCGCTACTTGGCCGAGCTCGCACACGCTCAAAGGTAGGGCGTCATCAGCCTTGCGGTCCCGTCGCGGACCTTCTGGAACGTCGAACGTCCGTCGAGCTCTTGAAGCGTCAGCAGACGAGTATCTCGCAAACGATGCCGCACGTGTTCTTCGAGGCTGGCGCCCAGCTCGTCGTCATAACACTCGATGTTGAACTCGAAGTTCAAACGCAAGCTTCGCGGATCCCAGTTCGACGATCCGATCGACGACCAGTATCCGTCGACGACGAACAACTTCGAATGATCGAATGGCGCCGGCGAGAGCCACAGTCGAACACCCTCGCGCAGCACTTGCCGATGGTGGCCCCACATTGCCCACCGGACGACCGGGAGGTTCGCCGCCTCCGGCACGATGATGTCGACCTCGACCCCACGTTGTGCCGCGAGGTGAAGCGCCTTCAACAGCACTCTGTCCGGCAAAAAGTACGGGGTCATGATGTGAATCGAACGGCGCGCGGCTCCAATCGCGGCCAGAAAAACCCAATGAAGCTTGTCGATGTCCCTGTCGGGGCCGTCCGTGATGCCACGCGCGAGTGTCTTCCCTTCGGCTTCGAGCTCCGGAAACCAGAGGCTGCCCTCCAACTGCTCGCCAGTGGTGAAGGCCCAATCTCTCGCGAACGCGTCCTGGAGCTGCGCCACCACTGGGCCGACGACTCGGAAGTGCAAGTCCTTGGTCGGATACTTCGGATTCGATTCTAGAACGGAGTTCTGCCGGATGTTCATTCCGCCAGTGAACCCCACGCGCCCGTCGGCGACCAGGATCTTGCAGTGGTTCCTCAGATTGAAGTGCGTGACGGACCGGGGCAGAAAAGCGGGCAGGAACTTCGCCACCGGAACGCTTCGCTTCCTCAATACACGATCGATCCGGGGACGCGCGTAGCGGGTTCCAACGTCGTCGATCAACACGCGGACTTCGACGCCGCGTGCGCGCGCATCCGCCAGCGCGTCGACGAACTCTCCCCCGACGCCGCGTGCTTCGAAGATGTAGCTTACGAACGAGATCGATTTGCGTGCGCCTCGAATCGCTTCGAGCATGGCGGGATAGGCTTCATCACCATCGACGAGCCGATCTACGCGGTTGCCCACGAGCAACGGCCGTTCCGTCACGTTGCCAACGACGCGTGCAAGCTCGATCAACCGTGCGCGATCGCTCCCGAGCTCGCGGTCCAAGTCCGCAGGCGACCGCGGCGCCTCGTCCAAGGGCACGCTGTAGTGCGTCGCCCCAGATTTGAGCACCCTTGCGCGCCTTTGAATCCGATTGATTCCCAAGAAGACGTAGAGAATCGCGCCGAGGAACGGCACGAGCCAAATCAACCCCACCCAGGCGGTTGCCGCGCGCGTGTCGGTCTTGTTCAGAATGACGTGCGTAGATGCGGCGAGCGCTATGGCCAGGTCGAGCATGACGCTCAGCTCCGGCGCGATATCCCGCAGTTGCTGCCAGTCCATCGACATCCCAGCCCAGTTGCGAGATTAGGGCGTAACAGTCTGGCGGTCGACTTCCGGGCGGGGTACATTGATGGAGGCGGGGCATGGCGGATCAGTCTTTGGCTGACAGATTTGGAGTTCGTCTTTCAGGGGGTGCGACGGTGTTTCGTCAAGGTGACCCCGGCGGCTCGATGTATGTAATTCGCACGGGCAAGGTTCGAGTCCTCAAAGAATCCAATGGGCGTCAGCGCGTGGTGACGACGCTCGGTCCCGGCGACTTCTTCGGGGAGATGGCGGTCGTCACAGGTCAGCCCCGGTCTGCAACGGTCGAGGTCATCGAGGACGCGGAGCTCCTCAAGGTCCCGGCCGACAAGCTTCAGGAGATGGTCGCCGGCACCGGAGAGATCGCGATTCGATTGATTCGACGTCTTGCCGAACGCCTCGAGAATGCGAACCGGTTCATTGATCTGCTGCTCGAAGACGATATCACAGCACGGGTGATCCTCGAGTTACAAGAGGTGATTCAAAGCGCCGAAGGCTCGGTTGCGCCCGACCTCACCGATGAGGATCTGACGCTCAAGCTCGGCGTCGATAGGAACGAGGTGCGCGTCGCCCTGCGCCGACTCACGCGTGTTGGTGTGCTCGAGGTGTCGAGCGGTTTCGTGCTGATCAAAGACGCCAAGCGGCTCGCAGAGTTCCTCGATTTCATCCGCAATTCGGGTGAGTCCTGATGCAGCTGCGTGTGCTCGGTTGTCACGGCGGCGAAACGCCAAAGCATCGCACCTCGAGCTTTCTCCTTGGCGATACGGTAGCGATCGATGCTGGCGCCATCACGAGCTCGCTCTCCCTCGACGAGCAGGAACGCATTCGTTCCGTGCTCGTGAGCCATCCGCACATGGATCACGTTCGCGACCTTGCGACGCTCGCCGACAACCGTTGTCAGCAGGGTGGCTCGACGCTCGACATCGTGGGGATCCCGGCCACCATCGAAGCGCTTCGGAGACATTTCTTCAACGACATCATTTGGCCCGACTTCACGCGCATCGACGCGAAAGATGGCCCGACTGTGCGCTTCATCGAGGTGCAACCCAATCAAGCGTCCGATGTCGACGGTTACGAAGTTACACCGGTGATGGTCAATCACACGGTGGACACATGCGCGTTCATCATTCGTCAGAAGCACACGAGTATCGTCTACAGTGGAGACACAGGGCCGACCGACGAGCTTTGGACACACATCAATGCACTCGATGATATTCAGGCGTTGATGATGGAGGTTTCGTTCCCGAACGATGAAGCAGAGCTCGCGTATAAGTCCGGGCATTTGACCCCGGAAACACTCGCGTCGGAGCTCGGAAAGCTCAAACAAAGCGACGAGCTTCCGGTCCTGCTCTATCACATCAAGCCGACATTCGAGCCCAAGGTGCTGCGAGAGCTCGCGCAGCTGCGTGGGCAAAACCTCCAAATTCTGCAGATCGAAGACGAATTCCTTCTCTGATTTGGTTCTAGGCTTGGCTCGATCGAGCGTTACGGGTATCTTGAAACTGTGAGTGGCGTTGCCCCAAGAAGGGATCTCCTTTTGGCAGTGCGACTCGCCGCTGGCGGCGGTTGGGTAGATTGCCCCGCGATGGTGCGAACTCCGAAGGGGGTGCGAACCCCGAAAGGAGACTCGCTGCCGTGAAACGGCCCTCGATATCCGTGGGTCTAACCACCAAGGAACGCTCCGCGTGGTCTGAGTATGGTGCTCAGAGACCCAAGAGCGCCGGCATCGCCGGGGGAGGAATGTGCAATATGGACAGCAATTCTAGAATCGGACTTTCACCGGAGGTTCGGGCGAGTTAGCCCTTGGGCAAGCTCCCCCCCCTTGGTGGGAGTCCTGATCCAAAAGGGCCGGCGCCTTCGATGGCGCTGGCCCTTTTTCATTCAATGGCCTCATCGTACTCGAGAGCTCGTTTGCTGAAGAAGCGCAGCAGCACATAGAGCAGAAGGCCGACCGGGCCGATCATTAGCGTGACGATGAGGCACGGGATGACGAGTAGATGCGAGATGCCCCGCCGTTGCGCGTCGCGTGCCTCCCATGCGCCCACGAAGAGGTCGAAAATTAGGTAATGGATCCAACCGGCGACGACGATGTGCGGCGCCGAGAAACCGATCATCACCCCGTAGAGCGAGCTGAACTGCATGCCCTCCGGCGTCGGCGCATAGCCAAAAAGCATGTAGGCGTAGATCGGTGTGAGAAGCAGAAGCATGACCGGGCCGTGCACCAATCGCTGCGTCCAAGACCAGCGGGGTGCGACGATCAGCAGCAACCAGAACGGAATCACCACGTAGTTGGCAGCTTTGAACAGAGACTCGAGCGGCATTGCATATCCTTCTGTGCGAGTCGCACGACTTGCGCAAATCGCCGGTCTCCGTCAATTGAATGGGAGTCAATTGACGAAACCTTCGCCTATCTCTACGCGTACAGGGACTATAAACTTAATGCCGAAGCTCATCTCACGATTGCTTATCCTCAGCGCTGTCTCAGCGTTCTTCCTAGCCGCGTGCGGCTCTGATTCGAGTGGCGGCGCCGCCCCCAAGGATTGCAACTACGCCAGCACCTACGATGCGATTCAAGCGACGGTGTTCGAGGCCAAGGGCTGCACTGCGAGCGCGTGTCACGGCGACACGCTGAGTGGCGGTCTTGATCTCCGCGCCGATACTTCATTTGATGCCCTCGTTCGGCAACCGAGCACGATCGACCCGTCGATCGTGCGCGCTTTCCCCGGCGACCAGGATCGCAGTCTTCTGTACAAGAAGCTCGCCGCGGCGACTGAAGGCACCGACCTCGGCGGCCTCGGTCAGTCCATGCCGATCAATGTGGACCCGCTCAGCGCCGATCAGCTTGCCGCAATGCGACTTTGGATCCGGGCGGGTACGCCTTCCGATTCGATCGTCAAGGGAACGCTCGAGCTCCTTGGTTGCGACGGCACGTTCGATCCAGACCCCAACAAGATCAATCCGCTCCCGCCTCCTGCTGCAGACGAAGGTGTGCAGTTCTACGCGGGCGGTTGGGCCATCGATGGCGAGGCGGAAGATGAGGTCTGCTTTGCCAGCTACTACGACGTCACCGACCAGGTGCCCGAGGAGTACCACGTCGACTGCGACGAATTCGGCGAAGGCCGAAAGTGCTTTGCGTTCCGCCGCAACGAGCTTGCCCAAGATGGCCAATCGCACCACAGCATCATCACCGTCTACACGCCCGAGTCCGACCCGAAGGGTGCCGATTGGGGGCCCTGGGAGTGCTTAGGTGGTGACAACGCCGGCGAGACCTGCGACCCCACGGCGGCCGACGCCTGTGGTCCGCGTAGCCAGTGCACGACCCCGGCGGTCACCGCGGTTGCTTGCGTCGGATATGACCATGCACCGCCTGACTTCGGTCTCGGCCCTGGCGGCGGCGCGGGCGGGAGCCAGATGGGGCTCTCTGGAGCGCAGGAGTCCACGTTCATCGACGAACCGCCAGTCGGCGTGTATTCGGTGCTGCCGCTCGCGGGCTTCGTCTCCTGGAACAGTCACGGATTCAACCTCACCAAGAAGGCGACTACGATCGAGCAATGGGTGAACCTCACCTTTGCGCCCGAGTCGGAGCGCAGCTGGCGGCGCCGTCAGATTTTCGAAGCCGGCGACATCTTCGCGATGTCTTCGGTTGCGCCCTTCACCAAACGCGAGGTGTGCACGACCTGGACGCTGCCGCAGTACTCACAACTGCTGTCGCTCAGCTCGCACATGCATGCTCACGGCGAGCTCTTCCGGATTTGGTTGCCGCCCAACGAGCCGTGTCAGGCGCCGAGCAACTGTCTTGCGCCGGAGAGCGAGCCCGACTACGAGAGCCAGTTCTACGACGATCCGCTTTACAACTATTACGACCCGCCGAACGATTACTCCGGGGCCGCCGAGGCAGACCGCACGTTCAAGGCCTGCGCGGTCTACGATAACGGCGCAGACATTCCCCTCGAGGTGAAGCGTGAGTCGACCAAGCCGAACACCCCGGCGTGCGGCTTCCCGTTCGCATCCTGCGGATGCACCCCCGCGCAGCGCGTTTGTCTGGGTGGCGATGATCAGGGCGCGCTCTGCAATGGCGATGACTCGGTCTGCGGCGAGGGCGGCCTGTGCGACGCCTGCCCGCTGTACGGCGGCGTGACCACCGATGATGAGATGTTCATCCCGCTGGGCTCGTATTATGTGGAAGGACCTACACCCTAAGCGCTGAATATCAGCGCTCAAAGGCATCAATCTGAGTACATCTCACGTTTTCTGCTTGCACCGATAGCCTAATCGGAAACAATCCGGCCCTAACTTAGGCTAAAACCCCGTTTGGAGTAACTAATGAAACCCGTTCAATACGCGGTCGCAGCCTTCGCTGCGCTGTTCGTCGCAGCATGTGGATCCGACAACTCGAACAGCACCGGGCAGAAGTGCGACGCCGACAGCACGTTCGCCCAGGTGCAGCAGTAGATCTTCGAGGGGCGAGGCTGCACCGCTTCAGCCTGCCACGGTGAAGCCGCGAACGGCGGACTCGACCTTCGACCCGAGAGCGCCTACGCGGACCTGATCAACGTCGATGCGACTTCGGGCGACTTCAAGCGCGTGTTTCCAGCCGAGCAGGACCTCAGCATCCTCTACCTCAAAGTGGCGGCGAACGTGAATGCAACGAGCCTAAGCAAGATGGGCATCTCTGGGGCCGTGATGCCGATCGGGGGCAGCGCCCTGAGCGAGCAGGATCTCGGCTTGCTGCGCGCCTGGATCCGAGGCGGCGCACCCGAGAACGACATTGTCGCAGGCTCCGAGGAGTTCGCTTCTTGTGATCTGCAGGGCAATGTTGCGCCGAATAAGATTCAGCCGCTTGCGCCCCCCGCGGCCGACGAAGGGGTTCAGTTCTACTCTGGCGGCTGGGATGTCCCGGCCGAGCAGGAAGGCGAGGTTTGCTTCGTCACCTACTATGACTACTCCGACCGCGTCCCCGAGGAGTTCAGGCTTCCATGCGGCGAGACGCAAGGTGGCCCGGACCGTGAGTGCTTTTCCTACAACAGCGTCTTGCTAGCGATGGATCCCCAGTCTCACCACAGCATCGTCGAGTTCTACGTCCCGCCCGAGGATAGCCCCGAGCAGTGGGATCCGATGGACGAGTCCTGGCAGAACTGGACCTGCCTAGGCGGGGCAGACGCCGGCGCGAGTTGCACCCCGGGAAGCGACGAATGCGGCGAGCGCAGTCAGTGCGCCACCACTCCCGAGGTCACCGTAGCCTGCATCAACTACAGCAACGCGCCTGACGAAATGGGCACTGCGGCGGGTCTTTTCGGCCGTGCCGAGGTGAGGATCAACCTGGCTACCGCACAGGAGGCCGCCTTCGTCGAAGACTATCCGTCGGACGTCTATTCGCTCATGCCCGTCAAGGGATTTGTCGTTTGGGACAGTCACGCGTTCAATCTCACGACGACCGACACCTCGCTCGAGCAATGGATGAACCTCGAGTTCGCCGCCGCAGAGGAGTCCATCTTCCTACGCCAACAGATTTTCGATGCGCGCGACATCTTCGGCATGGGGCAGATCGATGCCTTCACTTCGAAGGAGGTCTGCACGACCTACACGATTCCGCAACGTGGCCAGCTGCTCACTCTGAGCTCGCACACCCATCGCTTTGGTAAGAAGTTCCGTACCTGGTACCCGCCGAACGAGCCCTGTGATCCCGGCCCAGACTGTCAGCCCGAGGAACGCGAACCGGATTACACGAGCTTCGACTACGCGGACCCCCTCTATCAGCGGTTCACCGGCGACGGGATTCTCTCGTTTGACAGCGATATCGTGGCGGACCGCACCTTCAAGTACTGCGCCGTCTTTGACAATGGAGAGAACAACCCTTCGGAAGTTCGCCGGGAGTCACTCAAGCCAGAGGCAGAGACTTGCGATTTCGTCGATCGCATTGCCCCTTTCGCGGAGGCCGCCGGTTTCAAAATCTTCACATGTGGCTGTGTTCCTGAGGAGCGCTCCTGCTTCGGCGGCCCCGACCAGGGCATGCCCTGCAATGGCGACGACTCGGTTTGCGGTGAAGGCGGCGTTTGCGACGCTTGCCCGGTAGGTGGCGGCGTGACCACGGAAGAAGAAATGTTCATTCTTCTGGGCTCGTACTACATCAAGACGCCGTAACTGTAATAGTACTGTAAACAAACTGGCCCATTCGTCGGCGGTGCGCTACATCGCCGACGATGGCTCGGTACGACGCCTACAACTCCGAATGTCTCCTGTTCTCATTCAAAGACGGGCTGCTTGCCCGGCTGGCTCACGACTTGAAGTTGCAGGTCGAGCGGTTTTCGATCGAGGTCGACGACACGACCCATCAGATCAAAGCCACCTTCGATCCGAGCAGCATCCAAGTCGTCTGCGCTCAGATCGACGGGCGGGACAGTCCATCGACGCTCAGCAAGGGCGATCGGAAAAAGATCTACGACAATGTCACCAAGGACGTATTGCGGACTCGCAAGTATCCCGAGATTCGATTCGACTCGACGAACGTCGTGGAACGCGGCGAAGGGTTTGCTGTCGAAGGGACGCTTCAGCTGTACGGCAAATCCCGCAACATTCACAGCAGCGTCCGAGCCGACGGCGATCGATGGGTTGCCGAGCTGAAGCTCCACCAGCGGGACTTCGGGATCAAGCCATTTACGGCGGCGCTCGGTGCGTTGAAAGTGAAGCCCGACGTGATCGTTCGGGTCAGTGTTCCGCGACAGAGCTAGCCAGACGCGGGGCGAGAACGTATTCTCGGAGGCGTCATGTTTAGCCGAGCCGCCTTAGCGCTATGCGTTAGCGTTTTGTGGAGCTGCGGCAGCAGCAGCCCTGCTAGTGACCCAGGTCCGCTCGTCGACAACACGCGCTGGGTACCGTCCGACAAGGGAGAGGAGTTCTTCGGCGCACCGCCCGAGGGCTCGGAGTGCGAGCTCATCCCAATAGAGTGTCCCGAGTTTCCTTGGCCGCAGGGCGAATGCGTGGACTTCGCACCGGACTCGAGCTGCATCGCATCCTTCGTGCCCGAATGCCTCGATTCATTCACCGTGCTCTCGGTGTACACGAGGATGCCCGACGCTCGGCTTACCCTCTGCAACTGGCTCACACTCGAGCAGCCGTCGTTTCGTGCCATTCGTGCGGGTGACCAGGTCGAGATTCGTGCGCGCCACGCTGAGCTCACCGCCCCCGTCCCCGGGGAGGCGAGAATGATCTTCGTCGTCGGTGACGAGGCCGTCCTTGAATACGAGGTCCTGATCCCCTCCGACTTCAACTTCCCAAGCGAGATTTGGACGGCGCCCAAGGACTACCCCGCAGGGACGCCGCTGCTCTGGCACGTCGATAATCACGGGGCGAACGAATACATGCTGATCGAGGTCAACGTCTGCGACCCATCGAGCGATGCGGATACATGCCTGTGAGTCGAGTATCCTGTAACATCCCGTAAACACATAGCTTTGGTGACCTACAGCTCCAACCTGGGGCGCCCGGGCCACCCACTTGCCGAAACTCAGTCGATGAGGCAACCTAGGCTCATGCGTCTGATAACTCTATCAACGCTCTTAACTCTCTTACTCATTGGTTGCGGTGACAGCAGCACGTCCGGCCGCGCTGGCAGCGGCGGCACGGCTGGCGCTGGCGGAACCGGCGGCACCGGTGACTTCGTCGCGATGCTCAGCCACACGTACGGTGTTCAATCCGTCGACGCCGGCGAAGAGATCTCCGGCGTTTGCCAGAGCTGGGTTCTCGGTAACGAGGAGCCGCTCTACGTGACAAAGATTCGGCAGACCAATGACGGTGGCTGGCACCATTCGAACTGGTTCTTCGTGCCCGAGACAGCCTATCCGCCCAAGCCCGAGGTCGAAGGGCCGGACGCCTCACTCGAAGGTACGTGGCGTTGCCGCGACCGCGGCTTTCGTGAGTTCTTGGCCGCGGCAGTCGGTGGCGTTTTCTTTGCTCAGTCGACTCAGACGTTCGAAGAGATTCAAGCGTTTCCCGACGGTGCGGTGCTCGAGATTCCTCCGCACAGCGTGATCGTCGGCAGCGTGCATCTCTTGAACATCTCGGCCGCGCCCCTCGAGAGCGCGTTCACGATGGAGGTCCAGACCGTTCCGGCCGACGAGGTCGAGATTCGCCTCACGCCGTTCAGCTTCAGCAACGGGTCGCTTGCCATTGCACCCAGACAGGCAGACGGAACTCCGACGGAATCGCTGTATTCGATGACCTGCGACCTTCGGGACTCGTTCCAGGAATTTCTCGGGAAGGCCCCAGACTACAATATGTACTACGTGCTCGCGCACTATCACGAGTGGGGGAATTTCTTCAATCTGAGTTTCGCCCACGAGGACGGTCGACGGGAAACGATTCTCGAGCTCAAGAATCGAGTTGGCGAGCCCATCGGCAAGACGATCGACCCCCCGATGAATAACAACGGTGCGATGGGGCTGCAGGTCGACTGCGGCTATATCAACAACACCGATCGTACGCTCGTTTACGGGCTGGGGGGCAAAGAGATGTGCGTCTTCCTCGCGTACACCGACTCCAATCTGAAGGTCGGCATCGGTTCGGCCGAGAATCACCCGATGGGCGAAGACGAGAACGGCATCCTCTTGAACGAGACCGACTGCGGCGACATCGTCGCGTTCAAGGCCTACAACGACTGATCGTCGCTAGACGTTGAAGCGGAAGTGCATGATGTCGCCATCCTGTACGACGTAGTCTTTGCCTTCGATGGCGAGCTTGCCGGCCGCCTTCACCGCCTGCTCGGAGCCGAGCTCAAATAGGTCTTCAGACTTCATGACTTCGGCGCGGATGAAACCGCGCTCGAAGTCGGAGTGGATCTTGCCGGCAGCCTGGGGGGCTTTCATGCCCCTGGGAATCGTCCAGGCGTGAACCTCGGGCTCGCCCGCGGTGAAGTACGTGATGAGATCCAGCGTCTCGTAGCCGGTGCGAATCACTTTGTGCAAGCCTGGCTCCTCGAGGCCCATCGACTCGATGAACTCGGCGCGCTCCTCTTCGGGGAGCTGCATGATCTCGGACTCGATCTCGGCGCTGATCACGACGACTGGGGCCCCGCGCTCTTTCCCGAGTTGCAAGACTTGGCCGACCAGCGGGTCGTTGTCGATGTCGGCGAGCTGCTCGTCCTTCACGTTGACGACGAAAAACGACGGCTTGCGGGTGAGCAGGAACATGTCGCGGAGCACCAAGGCCTCGTCTTCGTCGTTCGGCTCGATGGCAGTCGCCGGCTTTCCCTCGTTGAGAGAGGCTTCGAGGCGCTTACACAGCGCGACCGCCTTCTTCTCGAGAGGGTCCTGACCCTTTGCCGCGCGCTCCGCTTTGTCGAGGCGTTTCTGAACCGTCTCGAGGTCCTTGAGAATCAGCTCGGTGTCGATCGTTTCGATGTCCGACAAGGGGTCCACGCGGTTGTCGACGTGCACGATGTTCTCATCCTCGAAACACCGGATGACGTGCGCCACCGCGTCCGCGTCGCGAATGTGGCTCAAGAACGCGTTGCCCTTACCTTCCCCTTTGGAGGCGCCTCGCACGAGGCCTGCAATGTCTACGAACTCCACTGTCGCTGGTACCACCTTCTTCGGCTTGTGGAGCTCGACCAACTTGTCGAATCTCGGGTCCGGAACCGGGACCATCCCGACATTCGGGTCGATGGTGCAAAATGCGTAGTTCGCCGCTTCCGCTTGCTTTTCGGACAGGGCGTTGAAGAGCGTCGATTTCCCAACGTTGGGTAGGCCGACGATACCGACTGACAAAGCCATGGGCCGTGCTTAGCGCGTGGCCGTCAGCGCGGCCACTCAGGGCAGCCAAATCCTGCCGATCAAGAAGAGACCGGCAGCCAGGATTGCAGTGAACGGCACGGTAATGAACCAACTAGCGATGATTCCGCTCACCACCCTGGTATTGATGGCCCCGATGCCACGAGCGAAGCCGACGCCGATCACGGCGCCCACCAGCGTATGGGTCGTGCTCACCGGAAGCCCCAGCTTGCTCGCCATCACGATCGTGGTTGCTGCCCCGAACTCCGCCGCGAAGCCCCGTGAAGGCGTGAGCTCGGTGATCTTCGTTCCAATCGTCGCCATGATCTTGTAGCCGTACGTCGCAAGGCCGACGACGATGCCCACCGCTCCAATCAGCAGAATGCGGTGAGGCACGGCCACCTGTGCGCCCAGATCGCCCGAGGTGGCGCCAAACACGGCCGCCATTGGGCCGACGGCGTTCGCAACGTCATTGCTCCCGTGCGCAAAGGCCACGAAGCACGCGGTGAGCACCTGCAACACCAGGAAGACGCGTTCCGCACGGTACGTGTGCTCGTCCCTGTCCTGCGAGGCGAGGCGGGTGACTTTTCGCAGCAGTGGAACCGACAGGAAGCTGGCCAGGAGGCCCACCGCCACGGCAATGCCCAGCGACGGCCCGAGCCCCAAGTCGAGCTTGAGTGGCTTGAGCCCTTTGAATAGGACGCTGAGCACGAAGATCGCAAAGATGGGAAAGACCATGATCGGGCCCCAGCCACGCAGCGCCAACAGCGGCCGGTCGGCGTTCAGGATGCGCCGCTTGATGAACCCGAAACCGTAGAACCCCAAGAGCCCACCAAGCAGCGGAGAGACGACCCAACTGGCGGCGATCTTAGTCATCACCCACCAGTTCACCGCGTGGAAGCCACCTGCGATCAAGCCGAAGCCCACCACCGCGCCGACGATGCTGTGCGTGGTCGACACGGGCCAGCCGGCATACGTTGCAATGTTCAGCCAAATGGCTGCGGCGAGCAGACAGCAGGTCATTCCGATGGCGATCACCATTGGATCCCCACCCAATGCATCGACGTCGACGATGCCTTTGCGGATGGTATTGGTGACCGAGCCACCCGCCAGCATGGCGCCGCCGAACTCGAAGATCGCGGCGACGATGATGGCACCCCGGAGCGTGAGTGCGCCCGAGCCCACGGAGGTGCCCATGGCATTCGCCACATCGTTGGCTCCGATGTTCCAGGCCATGTAGAGGCCCGCGATGGCCGCAACGGCCAGGACGATCGTCGTCAGCTCCATGAAAACTGGCCTAGCCGGCCACGAAAAGCCGGAACTGATCCCCTACGTTTTCGGCATGGTTGGCCATGTCGCCGATCTTGTTGAGGACTTTGGTCCACATGAACATCGCCACGGGAGGCATGGTGTCTTCTTCTTTGAAGAGAACCTTGGCGCATTGATCTTGAATCTTGTCGGCCTCGTGCTCGGCGCGCCCCAGGATTGCGGCTTGCTCGAGTACCTGCTCTGCGGGAGGCCCGGCGAACCCCGACTCCACCAAGTCGTCGATCAAATCGATTAGCTTTGCGGCTTCGCTTATCGTCTCCAACACGCGCTCCACGAAGAGATTCAGAACGGGCTTCATATTTTCGGGTACCGTCAAAGGGCGAATCGTCAGAAGCACGCCCACGTCCTCGGCACAGTCCGCGATCGCGTCCATCTGGCTGATCAGTTTCAGCACGTCTCGTCGGTCCACCGGCATGAACAAGCGAACCGACATCTTCGAGCGGGCCGCGTTCTTCGCGTCGTCGGCCTTTCCTTCCATCGCGCTGATCTCTTTGGCCACGCGTTCGACTCCTGCTTGGTCGCCCTTCTCGAGCAGCTCGATCAGCTTCTCAACGCGACTGCTGGTACGGATGACCTCGGTCATCAGGTCGCCCACTCTGGGCAAGGGATTGCGCACAAGCAGATTGGCAAGTGGTATTCTCATGGCACCTCGGGGCCAAGCCTAGCAGGCTTCGGGTGGAAGAGAATGGGTTCGCGCATCCTAGTTGTAGAAGACGAGACCGACCTGGCCGAGCTGGTGGCTTTCAACCTTCGTGGCGCCGGCCACGAGGTCACGGTCGCGCATGATGGCAGCACTGCCTTGGCCGAGATCCAACGGAGCCAGCCGGACTTGCTCGTACTCGACGTCATGTTGCCGGATATCTCGGGTCTCGAAGTATGCCGTCGCCTGCGGCGAAACGCTCAAACGGTTCGTCTGCCGGTGATCATGCTGACTGCCAGAAGCGATGAGGTCGATCGCGTGGTTGGCTTCGAGGTGGGCGCCGACGACTACGTGCCCAAGCCCTTCAGTCCAAGGGAGCTCGTGCTGAGAGTAGAGGCGATCTTGCGGCGGACGATCCCCACGGCGGAGGTGGAAGGCCCGCAAGTGATTGCACTAGGTGATCTCGTCATCGACGTTCCCGCGCATCGGGTCGAAGTTGAAGGTCGGGAGATTCTCCTGACCGCGCTCGAGTTCCGGTTGCTCCTCGATCTTGCGAGCCGCGCGGGCCGCGTCCAGTCCCGGGACGCGCTGCTCGAACGGGTTTGGGGGTATGCGCCCGACGTCGAAACTCGGACGGTCGATACACATGTGAAGAGGCTCCGGGAAAAGCTCGGCGAGGGTGCCTTACACATCGAGACGGTGCGTGGCATCGGCTACCGGGCCCTCAAGTCCTAGCTTGGTCAAGCGCCGGACCCCGCGTATTGTGTCGCTGTGATTCGACGGTACACACTGATTGGCGGCGCCATCGCGCTCATGACGGCTGCTTTGTACCTCTTTTCGCGTGCCGCTGTCCCGGATGCACCCGCCTGGGCCGTCATGCTCACAGGGGCTGGCGCTCGGATGCGTCGTCGGCTGGATGGCGTCGCGCCGAGATGCGCTCGATACGCAACGTCTCCAAGAGGTCGTCCAAGCACTTACGGAACGGGACTTCGATAGGCGCGCCCGGCTGAGCAGCCCGGGACAGATCGGGGATCTCGGGCGCTCACTCGACGCATTGGCGGAGCGCCTTTCGACCGGCGACAAGAAGAAGCGCAGTCGTAAAGACCGTCTTCGGACGATTCTCGATGCAATGGCCGAGGCTGTCATGGTGACCGATTCCCGTGGCCGCATCACGCTCACCAATGAGGTGCTGAGCGACCTGGTGGGCTTCGATGCCGAAGGGGAAGACCGCGATTGAGGCGATTCGTCATCCGGACTTCCACTTGGCGATCGAAGAGGCGCAGCAGGGTTTCTCTGGTCTACTCGAATTCGAGATCGACGGAGTGGACGGTAGGGCTCGTCGTGTTCTTCGAGCATCGGTGTCGCCGCTACGCTATCGACAGGGCGTCGTCACCGTCTTTCACGACGTGACCGCCGAGCGGGTCGCAGATCAGGTTCGAAGGGATTTCGTTGCGAACGCGAGTCACGAGCTCCGCACGCCCCTGACCGCGATCCGAGGGTTTGCCGAGACTCTTCAAGAAGGGGCGATGAACGATCCCCGAAGCGGCGAAGCGTTTCCTCGAGGTCATTCTCCGGCATGCCCGGCGTCTGCAGGCGTTGGTGGATGATCTAGCGGATCTAAGCCGCTTCGAGGGCGAGGAGCTCCAGCTGGAATTGGAGCCTGTTGTTGCGGGGGCTCTACTGGACGAAGTCGTGCGGGGGCTCGAGTCCCAGTCCAAGGCCAAAGGGTTGAAAGTCGTTTGCTCGGGGCTCGACCATGCGCCTCCGGTCATGGCTGAGGGACGCGCGCTCGAGCAGGTGCTGGTCAATCTCGTCGACAACGCCATCAAGTACACTCCCGGAGGGCGGGGAGGTGCGTGTCAACATCGCGGCGGAAGAGGGTGACGTCGTCATCGAGGTCGCGAATTCCGGCCCCAGGGATCCCGTCCAAGCACCTTCCACGGGTTTTTGAAAGGTTCTACCGGGTCGATGCTGGGCGCTCCCGCGAGCTTGGGGGCACCGGCCTGGGGCTCTCGATCGTGAAGCATCTGGTCGCGAAGATCGGGGGCAGGATCACCGTCGATAGCGCTGGCGGCTGGACCCGATTCCAGCTCCGCGTGCCCCGCGCCGATAGCCCCAGGAGCGACACACGGGTGTCACGCAGCTGACACATTCAGCTCGTAACAAGCAGGCAAATGACACCTGCACGCTTCATCTGCCACACGCTCGTTGCGCTCATCGCGCTCAGTGTTTCTACCAGCGCTTTCGCCCAAGACGCTGAGACAGGCAACGCTTCGACCGACAATGTGATCGGGGATCTACCCCGAAGAACAACAGAAGGCCGTCCAACAAGCGATCGAAGACGCCGAGACGCCCGAAGGGACGACGGTGATCGTCATCCCGCCTCCCACTCCGAAGATGCGCGCGTACGACCCTGCGTCAGAGACGGATCAGGAAGCAGAAGCCGAGGAAAGAGTCCCCGGTGTCCAACTCCATCCCCAAGGGCGAAGACGAAATGATAGGGGGATCACATCGTCGATAGTGGGGACATCAAGTTCAGGCCTGGTAAGGGCGTCGAGATCAACAGCGCCGACGACAACTTCCAGCTGCGAATCCGGGTTCGCGTGCAGATGCTCTACACGCTCGTTCACGGCGACCCTGGGGCCCAAAGAGGCGGATGAACCCAACGAAAACCTCAACGACTTCCGGCTCCGTCGCGCGCGCTTCGTCTTTCAGGGGCACGCCTTTGGCAAACACAACCAGTTCAAGCTGGAGATCGACCCCCTGCGCAAGGACAACGTCGTTCTCGATTACTATCTCGACTTCACAAAGAATCGGGACATTCAAGTTCGCGTCGGGCAGTACAAGATCTCGTCGAACCGACAGCGCGTGATTTCGTCGGGCAACCTCCAAATGGTCGATCGTTCGCGGATCAACTCGGAGTTCTCGCTCGATCGCGACATGGGCATCGACATTCGGTCCCGGGACTTCCTGGGCAAGAACAAGATGCGCTACGTGCTTGGTATCTCGACTGGCAATGGCCTCAACAACCCCGAGTTCACCGACTTCGCGATGGTGTACCTGGCGCGCGTCGAGTACCTCCCGATGGGCATCTTCCGCGACTACAGTGAAGTGGATTTCGCTCGAACCAAGCCACGGCTGTCCATCGGTGCGACGTACTCCTTCTTCGACAACGCAAACCGCGACCGCGGCATGATCGGTCTGCCCTTCTCGGACGGTGGCACGGCCGACTATCATTTCGTGTACGTGGACGCGATGTTCAAGGCACGTGGCTTCTCGGCGATCACCGAATTCGCCTTCCGAACGGGCACACGCAAGATCGGTGACATCACGATGGACCCCGAAGGCAACCCGATCGTCCCAACCGACCCGCGCAATGGCCTTGGTTGGATGCTGCAAGCAGGTTACCTGATTCCGAATGCGCGCTTCGAGCTCGCGGGCCGCGGGGCGCTCATTCAAGCCACCAGGTCGCCTACCAGCCTCGGCGATAGCTACGCTGTGACGTTTTCGACGAGCTGGTATTTTGCGCGACATCCCTTCAAGATCCAGGCCGATGTATCGCAGATCTGGGAAGACGTGTTCAGCGAGGGAGCTACGACCTCCGGCTGCAACTCCAGGCCTCGCTCTAACTTGCTCCGCCTAGCCATCCTCCTTGCGTGTTGCGTTTTCGGCGCGTGTAAGCTTGCCACGCCCACCGAATCGGCTCGGGACGTCGTGCTGGTCAACGCGGACCCGCGCTGTCAGAAGCTCGGCGCCGTCGAAGGTGTCGGCGGCAATGCGGAGCGCGCCAAGGCGGATGCGCTCGAGCGAGCCGTGGAGCGGGGCGCAACGCACGTTCGGCTGGAACCTGCTCACCCCGACCTCGAGGATGGGATGACCACGGTGGTCACCGGTACCCTATTCGAATGCCCCTCTCCCGAACTGATGCTTCCGGCGGCCGGGTACCCTTGAGAGAGCTCAGATGCGACTGTCAGAGAGTGCTCAGACGTTACCGTGACGGACGTCGCGGCCTTCAACCATGAAGATCACCATCTCCGCGATGTTGGTCGCGTGATCCGCGATGCGCTCCAAATACTTCGCGCAGTTGCAAATCCGCATGCCATCAGCAATACGTGAGGGATCCTTCATGTAGTCGAGGCATAGGCCCATCACCTCGGTGTAGAGGTCATCGACTGCGTCGTCCTGCTCGAAGACCTCGCGCGCTTTGTTCGCATCTTCCTCGACGAACGCGTTCAGCGCATCCCGCAGCATCGCCCCGGCGCGTCCTGCCATTTCCGGAAGCTTGGAGCCAGGGAGGCTGAGCCGACCCGCAGGTTCCATCTCGATCGCGCGCTCGGCGATGTTGACCGCCTCGTCTCCGATCCGTTCGAGGTCGGTGGAGGCCTTTACTGCAGCCACGGCAAAGCGAAGATCGCGGCCGACCGGCTGACGAAGCGCCAGGATCCGCACCGCCAGCTCGTCGATGGCGACCTCGTCTTCATCCATGCTGCGGTCCGCTTCCATGACCTCGCGGGCCAGTGCCTCGTCGCGATCTTCGAACGCACGAATCGCGGCGCCTATCATCTGTTCGCATCGGCCGCCCATCGCGAGCAGCCGGTCTTTCAGGTTTCGCAGCTCCGCCTCGAATTCCTGAAGGGTGTGAGTCCGTAGCGGTCGGCTCGAGCGCGACATCATCCAAACCTACCGGAAATATACTCTTCAGTACGTTTTTTCACTGGGCGTGTGAACATGGTCTCCGTCTTGTCGTGCTCGATGAGCTCTCCCATATAGAAAAACGCCGTGGAATCGCTGACGCGAGCAGCCTGCTGCATGGAGTGGGTGACGATCACGATGGTATACTGCTCCCGCAGCTCGCGAATCAGCTCTTCGATTTTGGCGGTCGCAATCGGGTCGAGCGCCGAGGCAGGTTCGTCCATCAGAATCACTTCCGGCCAAACCGCGAGGCATCGCGCGATGCACAAGCGCTGCTGTTGCCCGCCCGACAAGCCGAGCGCCGAGCTTTGAAGGCGGTCTTTGACCTCGTCCCACAGAGCCGCCCCTTTCAGGGACTCCTCGACACGCTGAGCGATGACGTCCTTGTCCTTCTCGCCTCCGATTCGGAGTCCAAACGCCACGTTGTCGAAGGTCGATTTCGGGAAGGGGTTCGACTTCTGGAAGACCATGCCGACTCTGCGACGGACTTCCACCGGGTCGACGCCTCGGGCGTAAATATCCTCCCCGTCCAGCAGAATGCGCCCCTCTACACGGCAACTGTCGATCGTGTCGTTCATCCGGTTGAGCGCGCGCAGGTACGTGCTCTTGCCACAGCCGGAAGGCCCGATGAGCGCGGTGACGCTACGATCGGCAATGTCGAGATCGACGTCTTTGATGGCCTGATTGCTGTCGTAGAAGATATTGACGTTCCGCGTCTCCATCTTCGTGGGAGTTTCGGCAACCGCTTCTTTGGTTTCGCGCATGGTCGGAGTGCCGCTCGCGAGCGCGAGCGAATGATCACCGCAAGCAGGTTGAGCGAGAACGTCAGCATGAGCAAGACGAGCACTGTGCCAAAAAGAGTCGGGCGCGCGGCATCGACGTTCGGGGACTGCGTTGCCAATGCGTACACGTGATAGCCGAGGTGCATGAACATGTCGCGGAGGTCGGTCGGCAGATATGGAAGGAAGTTCGCCGCGCCGCAAAAGATGATTGGAGCGACCTCTCCGGCGCCGCGGCTCACCGCGAGGATTACACCCGTCAGAATTCCACCCTTCGCGTGGGGAAGGACGATCTTGTAGACTGTCTGGAAGCGCGTTGCGCCGAGGGCTAGCGATGCGTCACGGATCTCGCTGGGGACCGTCCTCAGGGCTTCCTCGCTGGTGACGATCACCACCGGCAAAGTCAGCACCGCGAGAGTCAACGATGCCCAGAGGATCGAGGGCTTTCCCCAGACTGGCGTCGGGTCGTCGTAGAGGAGCGCGTCCATGCTTCCCCCGACGAAAATGATGAAAAAGCCGAGCCCGAACAGGCCAAAGACGATCGATGGAACGCCGGCCAGATTGTTGACGGCGATGCGCACGAGCTTGGCGAGCCGTGAGCGCGGGGATGCGTACTCGTTCAAGAAGATCGCGGTCGCGATGCCGACGGGCACGCCTGCGAGCGTCATCAGCAAAGTCATGAAGACGGTGCCGTAGATTGCGGGCCAGATCCCTCCGCTGATCATGTCAGCGCCAGGCTTCTCGGTGAGAAACTCTGCGGAGATGACAGGGGCTCCGTGCCAAACGATCTGTCCAAGCAGCACCGCCAGAAGCAACAGGATCACTGCGAGCGAGAGTCCGGTTAGTCCAGCGAGCAACCAATCTTTCTTGGTATATCTGTTCACGAGGCCGTCAATTTCTTCTGGAGGCGTCGGATGGCCAGGTCGCCGACGATGTTGAGGACGAATGTCACGGCGAAAAGCATCACGCCAAGCAAGAAGAGAACGCGCCAATGCGGGTCACCCTGCGCAACTTCTCCGAGCTCCGCGGCGATCGTCGCGGTGACGGTTCGCACGCTGGTGGTGAAGTCGAACAGCTCCACGATGGCGGCGTTGCCTGAAGCCATCAGCACGATCATCGTTTCGCCGATCGCACGACCAAACCCCAGGACCACGCCCGCGGCGATTCCAGGCAGTGCCGCTGGGAGCACCACTCGCAGGGCGACCTGATACTTACGGGCGCCGAGCGCCAAAGCCGCCTCGGTCAGGGTCTGGGGCACGCTTTGGATCGCGTCTTCCGCGATTGTGAAAATCACTGGAACGATCGTGAGCGCCAAGCCGATTGCAGCCACCACCGCATTCAACCTGAAGTGGAAGCCGAAAGTCGCCTGAGCCCACGACGCCAACACCATCAGAGCGAAGAAGCCGAGCACGACGGATGGGATGCCCGCCAAGAGCTCGATCACGGGTTTCACGACTTCGCGAACGGCCCTCGGCGCGTAGAGAGCGATGAACATTGCACAACCAATGCCAAGCGGAACACTCATCAACATCGCGAGCAGGGTGACCTTGAGCGAGCCGACGAAGAGCGGAATCACGTTGAACTTCGAGGGCTCGCCGACTGGTTGCCAAACGAAAACCGGCTCGTCGTAGCCTCTCCATTCCTTCGCTAGAAAGAGATCTCGAAGCTCGACCTCTTCAGCGAACTCCGGCTCCCAGAACATCGGGACCGCCTCGCGCGCGATGAAGATGAAGATCAGCGCGATCGCAGCGATCGCGGTAAGCGCTAGCACAGCAATCATGCGTTCCGCCACGCGATGCCACAGCGGAGTGCGAAACGAGCTTGCTAACTTGCTTCTTGCCCGACGCGGACGGAGGGTGATTCGCCGCCGGGTGTTCGGGGCGTGCGCACGCTCAGCTGCGTCGAGCGCTTGCTCGGTCACTCGGCGGCCGCGGTGGCTTCCTTGGGAAGCGGGTAGTACCCGACCCCCTCGACGACCTCCTGACCTTTGGCCGAGAGCACGAAGTCCAGGTACTCCCGGGCGATGCCCGACGGTTCCCCGACGCTGTAGATATTGAGAAAGCGCGACAGCGGGTACTTGCCGCTCGTCGCGTTCTCCATGGTGGGCTCGACGGGCTCGCCGCCGGTTGGGGCTACGTTGACGGTTCGCACGCCCTCGGAATAGGCGATTCCACCATAGCCGATACCGTTCGGATCCTTGCTGACCGCATTGATGACTGCAGCAGTGCCCGGCAGGGGTTGCGCCGTTGCAGCGAAGTCTTCGTTGTCGAGGACGTGCTCTTTGAAGTAGGCGTACGTGCCCGAATTGTTCTCGCGACTGTAAAGGATGATGGGTTTGTCTTCGCCGCCGACGTCTTTCCAGTTCGTCGTCTTGCCCCGGAAGATACTCTTGAGCTGCGCAATCGTCAGCGATGCGACCTCGTTGGTGGCCGGGACATAGACAGCGAGGGAGTCCAAAGCGACGCGGAACTCCTGAGCCTCCGCGCTACGGCGCTTGGCGAGTTGCTTTCTTTCTTTGTCCTTGATCGGACGGCTCGCGTTTGCCAGGTCCGCGGTGCCGTTGATCAGCGCAGCGATCCCGGTGCCTGAGCCACCGCCGGAAACCTGGAGCACCTTGCCTGGGTTCGCGTCCATGAAAGCCTGCGCCCAGGTCTGGGCGAGAATCACCATCGTGTCCGAGCCCTTGATCGTCAGGGTTGAGCTCGCCCGCGTTTGTGCCGCACTCTTGGAGCTTTCACCGTCGTCCCGGCTCTTACCCGAGGTGCACGACGACAGGGCGAGCGCCGCCGCTAGAATCAGAAAAAACAAACTATGCTGATGTGTTGTTGCCAATGCACGTGCTCCGATCGCCCAGACTCTGAAACCCGCGTGTGACAGCTGTGTGACAGCCTGGCGACGACACGGGGTCACATCACCCTCCCCACTGACGCCCGTTGCGATGTATCCTCTCGCCATGCAGGACTACCCGCATTTCCACAAGAACAAGACGAACCTGCTGCTCCACATCGTGATGGTGCCGCTGTTTGTCGTGGGCGTCCTTTACGCGTTGTCTTCGGCAATGCAGGGTCGCTGGCTTGCGGCATCGCTTGCCCTTGCGTTGCCCCTCGTGTCCATCGCGGTCCAGGGCGCTGGTCACAAGAAAGAGCCCAACCCGCCCTTGCCTTTCGATGGCCCCGGCGACTTCGTGAAACGAATCTTCTCCGAGCAGTTCTACAGGTTTCCGAAGTTCGTGCTCAGTGGCGAGTGGCTGGCGGCGGTTCGGTCTTCAGACTGAGTTGTCCGGTCTTGGCGCCCGCGGTTCCATTTGTACCGGTAACGCGGCCTTCGTATGCTGCGAGGGTGCTTCGCTTGCTTGGTGCGGTTCTGGTCGTGAGCATCCTATCGAGCGGGGCGTATGCGCAGAAGACGCCCGAGGCGGAGAGCAAGCCGCTCATCACTCCACCGAAGCTCATCCGTTTCGTCGAGGCGCCCCCCCCGGAAGCCGCCGGCGAAGAGCCCGCGGAGGCAGTCGTCGAGCTCGACATCGTGGTGGGAAAAGATGGTCTCGTCACCGAAGTGAGTGTGGCGCGATCTGCCGGCGAGTCGTTCGACGAAGCCGCGCTCGCTGCCGCACGCCAGTTCGTCTTCGAGCCGGCGCGCAAAGACTGGGAACCGATCGCATCTCGCATTCGCTACCGGTACGTGTTCGAGCTGAAAGCGCCGCCCGAGGAGATGACGACGGGATGGCTGTCCGGGACTATCCTGCTTGCTGAGGACGATAGCGCGGCGGGCTCCGTGGCGATCGAGATCGCCAACGAACGGGGCGAGACCGTTCGCGATCTGGTTTCCGGCTCCAACGGCACCTTCGTGGCGACCGACCTTGAGCCGGGCAAATACGAGGTCAACGTCCTCGGGGGCGAGTACGGCGACCTGGAGGTCGAAGAAGAGATCGTCGCGGGGCAGGTCACCCAAGTCATATACCGGCTGGGCGCGAAGAAAAGGGCGGCCTACCGCGGGTTCGGCGAGACCGCGGTCATCGACGCTCCGCCGCGCGAGGTCGTGAAACGCACGATCGACAGGGAAGAGCTTACGCGCATTCCCGGCACACGGGGCGACGCGCTTCGTGCGGTCGAGCTCCTGCCAGGTGTCGCCAGGCCGCCCTTTGGCATCGGCTTGCTCATCGTGCGTGGCTCAGCGCCCCAAGACAGTGAGTCGTTCATCGACGGCATTCCCATACCCTTGATCTACCACTTCGGCGGTCTCACCAGCGTCTACAACTCGTACATGCTCGAGAAGATCGACTTCTACCCGGGCAACTTCTCGGTTCGCTACGGCCGGCGCACCGGCGGCATTCTGGAGGTGACGACGCGGGATCCGGCTCGCGATCGCATCCATGGCGTGGCCGAGATCTCAATCATCGACACGTTCGTGACCATCGAAGCCCCGCTCAGTGACAAGATCAGCATCTCCGGCGGTCTTCGACGAAGCCTCCTCGATCTCGTCTTTCCGGCCGTCGCGCCCGACGACATCGGCGTGCGGCAGGCGCCTGTCTACATCGACTATCAGTTCAAGCTGAGCTTCTTGCCAACCAAGCGGGACCGCGTTCGCATCTCGGCGTATGGGTCCAGCGACCGTCTCGAGCTGATCTTGGAAGAAGCGGGGGGCGACGATCCGGCGATCCGTGGCAACACACAGCTCGCCACGAGCTTCTACAACAACCAGATCGACTGGACACGCCGGGTCGGTGACAAAGTCGAGCAGGAGCTGACATTCAATGTCGGCCCCAACAAGATCAACTTCGCGCTGGGCAATGAGTTCAGGCTCGAAGGCGTCTTCATCCAAACCTACGGTCGAGGCGAGTGGCGATATCAAATCACCGACAAGGTCCGACTCATTACCGGCTTGGACGTGTACACGGCTCCCATCGACTTGACGTACGTCGGGCCACAGCCTCAGGCCCAGGAGGGTGCGGGCAGTCAGCAGGGGTCGCTGGCCGGTCAAGAGCAGGTCTTTGCAGATGTGGACACCACGATATTTCGTCCTGGCGTCTACCTCGAGTCCGACATGCAGCTAGGCAAGCTGACGCGGCTCATCCTGGGCCTCCGCATGGACTACTTCAGTGGCATCAGTTCCTTCGCTTTCGATCCGCGCCTGACCACGATCTTCACCGTCGCCGAGGACATGCGAGTCAAGTTCGGCGTCGGAATCTTCAGTCAGCCACCGGAGCTCCAAGAGTCCGACCCGAGCATTGGCAACCCCGGCCTCGATCCGATCAAAGCGGTGCACCTGGGCGCCGGCTGGGAGTACGATGCGCTCCCAGGCGCGCGGTTTGGGATCGAAGGCTTCTACAAGTACCTCTGGGACCGGGCGATATCGACGCCCCACGGCGAAGCACCCTTTTACGTGACGGGTGGCATCGGACGAATCTACGGGGCCGAGTTCAGCATCCACATTCGCCCCGCCACCGGACGACAGTACTTTGGCTACCTCTCGTACACGTTATCGCGAAGCGAGCGCAAGGACGGACCGCTCGAGCCTTGGCGACTGTTCGACTTTGATCAAACGCATATTCTCACCGCAGCGTTCGTCTACAACTTCCCGCGCAACTGGGAGATCGGCGGAACCTTTCGCGTCGTCAGCGGCAACCCGTCCACCCCCGTGATCGGATCGATTTACGATGCGCTCAATGACGTCTACATCCCGATTGACGGCCGCGTGAACACCTTGCGAAACCCAGTATTCCATCAGCTCAACGTGCGCATCCAAAAGAAGTGGGTCTTCGACGGCTGGAAGCTCGCGGTGTTCCTCGATATCCAGAATGCCTACAATCGACAGAATCAAGAGGGCATCATCTATAACTACGACTTCAGCCAGCAGACCCCGCTGCTCGGGCTTCCGATCATTCCCTCGCTGGGGATCAGGGGGGAGCTGTGAAGCGCGTGCTCGGTTTGGTCTTGCTGGGCGCCATGAGCGCTTGCAGCGATAGCTTGCTTCCGGCCTCTGTCGTTACGGATCTTCGTGTAGTCGCGGCCCTAGTCGAGGTCGAGGGAAAGGTGGGACGCGCCAATCCAGATCCCGGGGACAGCGTGCAAGTGTCGGCTCTGGTGATCGACAAGGGCGCGCCGCCTTCGGATGATCCCGAGGTGCCTTCACTGACTCCTCCGTTGTTGCAGTGGGCGTTTGTGGCGTGCGTTCCTCAAGCGACGCTCATCGGTCCCCCGATTTGCCAGACGCAGATCCAGCCTTGCGAAGGGTGCATCGGGACTCCAGCCGCCGATCCTCTTGCCTTTCCCATCATGCGTTTTCAGGTGCCTTCGCAGGAAGATCTCGAAGAGGCCGATGCAGACACGGTCCTCATCCAAGGTGTGGTTTGCGGTAACGCATCACCCGCTGAAGACGCGATCCTTCGGTTCCTCGTCGGCGAGACAGACGATCTCGCCCCATGCGAAGGCCCGATCATCGAGGACCAGCCAGTAGAGGGCCGGTTCGTGACGGTGAAGATCCCAATCGAGATTACGCCGGAAGATCCGAACCTGAATCCCGAGATTTGGACGGTCGAGCTGAACGGTCGCGCTTGGCCGCCACCCTACGATCAGGAGGTGCCGCGAACCGCGCCACGCACCGGCTGCCGAGCTGACCTCGACGGGCTCACCGACGAAGAACGGGCGGCCCATCCGGTCGCAGGCGATTCGGCTTCGAGCATCGAGCTCCACGTGACGCCGCAGAGCTTCCAGCCGTACATGGCCGGCGACATGACGGTCATCGAGGAGATGCAGGTCAGTTGGCTCGCCGACGGCGGAGAGTTCGAACGCACCTTCTCGTTCATCACGGACCCTGCGCGCTCGGTTCTGACGCATTGGCAGGTATTCGAAGACGCCCCCGAAGACGGCTTGTTGGTACGTTTCAACTTCGTCATCCGCGATGGCCGTGGGGGCACCGACTGGGTGGAAAGGGGCCTTTGCATGCTCCCGGCGTCCACGGACGAATCTCCGCCCTAAGTGTCGGTTTTCTCCGAACTTTTCGTGGTCGTTGACAGTGCCCAGGCCCACACCTAGTGTGATGGATCGCGATGGTTGAGCGAATCGGCACGTGTCGCGTTCTGGGTGAAATCGGCAGCGGAGGCATGGCTGTCGTCTATGAAGCGATCCAGGAGCCGCTCAACCGGCGGGTCGCCATCAAAGCGCTCAAACCGTCGATCGCAATCGACAGCCAGTTCGCCGAGAGGTTCGAGCGAGAGGCGCACTTCATGGCGTCGCTCCAGCACGAGAACATCCTGCACGTCATCGACTTCGTGAAAGACGGTCGGTCGATGTTCATCATCATGGAGTACGTCGACGGGATCGATCTCTACGACCTCCTCGAACGTTCGCCGCGCTTGCCAGTGGACATCGCCGCGATCATCACCCTGCGACTCGCGCGCGGTCTCGACTACGCTCACTTCCGCGGGATCATTCACCGCGACATCAAGCCCGCGAACATCATGGTGTCGATGCAAGGCGACGTGAAGCTGATGGACTTCGGGATCGCGCGCCACGAGCGCTTCGGCGACCTGACAGAGACCGGCACAGGGCTGGGGACGCCGAGCTACATGAGCCCGGAGCAGATCCTCGGCGACAAGCTCGACTTTCGCAGCGACATTTTCTCCGTCGGCATCGTGCTCTACCAGATGCTCACCGGGCGTAAGCCATTCGTCGAAGACGAATCCCGTACGGTCATGCAGAAGATTCGGCTCGATCGTTTCGACTCGCCCAAGAAGCTCGGCGTCGAGGTCCCCCGCAAGTTGGAGCGGATCATGGCGCGCTGCTTGCAAAAAATGCCTGCGAATCGCTATCCGACCACCCAGGCGCTCACCGACGATCTCACGGAGTTTCTCGCGCCACGTGTGCCGATGAGCCACAACGCGCGTCTGGTCATGTTCCTGAATGAAATTGGGGTCATGACGAGTGATCAGACCGACGAGGTTCTCTCCGCGGTTGCTCCGCGTGTGCTTCGAAGCGGCCGCCGTGATGCTGGTTTCTTGTGGAGCATTGCGAAGTGGCAATCCGCTGCCTTCGTCGCTCTCGTGCTTTCGGGGCTCACCGTCCAGGCGGCGAGCGGACGCTGGTCCGAGCCGTCGCTTGGTGAGGCTCCGGCTGCCCTCAATCCTGCAGAGGCCGGGTATCTGACGGTCAGTGCTGATCCCTGGGCGCACGTGCATGTCGATGGGGAGCATGTGCTGACGACGCCGGCAGCGCGCGCGATTCCGCTCAAGCCGGGCCGCCACTATGTGAAGTACATCAATCCCTATTTTGCACCTGTTGAGCACGAAATAGTGGTCGAAACTGGACACACGGTGCATGACCGCGCGACGCTCTCCGAGCCGATTGCCGTCGTGGACGACCCGGAGGCAACGCCGTGAAGCGAGGGTTGTTCGTGCTGCTGCTGGCCATGGCGTTTGCAGTGCCGGCATCAGGCACCGACGCGCAGGCCGTGTACACGCATGCAGTGCAAGAGGGCGACACCCTCGCGTCGATCGCGCAACGCTACTACGGGGATCCCACGCGTGAGGTAGTCTTGCGTGAAGCGAATCGCATGAAGGGGTCCGGGACACACGGCATGGTGCCGGGGAGCTGGATCTTCATTCCGATGGTCACCTTTTATCGGGTTGGCAAGGACGAGACCTGGAAGTCGATCGGAGCGCGGCTCTACGGGCGAGAAGCGCGCGGTGCGATCTTGATAGAGGCCAACAATGGCAACCGGCGGGTCGAGCCGGACGAGGGCGCCGAGTTGCTGGTTCCCTATCCTTTGCGGCACGTCGTGAGCCCTGGCGAGACCCTCGCCAAGATCGCAAAGATGTACATGCCGGACAGCCCGTTGTCACTGAAACGCCTACGACGTTTCAACGCGGGTGCCCAGATCGAACGCGGGCAGGTGGTGTTGGTTCCCTTGTTTGACCTGAGGCTGGCTGGCGAGGGCCGCGCCGAGGCCGCCGATGCATTTACGCGCGCGGCTGGGGGCGGGGCTGCCAAGGCAGCGCAAGACGAAGTCGAGACCTCGCTGCCAGAGCTGATTGAACAGGTGCAGAAGGCAGAGTTTGCCGAAGCGGTGTCCCTCGGGAATCGACTTCTCGGAACGCAGAGCCTCACCTCGATGCAAGTGGTGACCATTCAGAAAGAGCTCGCCGTGGCGTACGTCGCGCTCGAGCGAACCGACCTTGCCGAAGCGTCCTTTCGCGCAGCCCTCGCGCTACAGCCGAACCTTGAGCTCGACACCGTGCGCACTTCGCCCCGTGTCCTCGAGGCCTTCAATCGCGCCAAGCGACCCGAGAAGGAGTAGCTGCGGCTACTTCTTCTTTTTAATCTTCTTCGGCCTGTACTTTGCCGGACGGTCGTCCTTGGGCGTCGGCGCGCCCGCGGGTTCAGCGACTCCTTCGAGCGCCCACGGCGGAAGCTGGATGTCGCCGTTCTCTTCGGCGCGCTTCTTCAAGTGAATGTACGCGATGATGCATACCGGAATGATTGCGAGCGAAATCAGCTGCGAGGTAGAGAACCCAAAGGCGAAGCCGCGTTCCGGGTCGTCTCGAACGTATTCGATGAGGAATCGCCACAGGCCGTACAGCCCAGCGACCGTGACCAGCACTTGACCCCGAAACTTGCGATGGGTGAGCAACCACGTGGCGAACACGAACAACAGGAGCCCGAAGAGCGATTCGTAGATCTGCGTTGGATGCACCGCCAGCGAGCTCAGGCGATCGACCATCTGGTCGGGATATTCTTGGAGGTGGTGCTTGTACGCTGGGGACCCGTTGATCGCTTGGTCGCAGGCGAATGCAGGAAACGCTTCGGTATCCCACTTCGGGAACGTGCCAGCGGAGCTCAGCCAGCCGGGCGCGGCGTCGCGGAGCGGTCGTCCATAGTCACATCCGTAGAGGTAGCAGCCGATGCGCGTCAACATCAGTCCCGAAGCGAGCGTGGGTGCACCGACGTCCGCAAAGGGAAGGAAGGGGATCTTCTTGATTCGCCAGAAGGCCAACGCCGTCACGAAGCCACCGAGGAATCCCCCATATGCCACCAGGCCGCCAGCGCGCAGGTCGAACCAAGAGCCCAGGCTATCGTACGAGTCCAAGTTGGTGAAGATGTAGAGCAGGCGGGCGCCGATGATGGCGCCAACGGCGGTCCAGGTGAAGCAGCTCGCCAGGAGCTCCCGGTTGTAGCCCTCGATCTTCTTGCCCATGTACATGATGAAGTACCAAGCAAAGAGGAGACTGCTTCCCAACATCACGCCATAGGAGTAGATGGGAATCGCGCCCCAAGGAGTGGGAATGCTGAACAGTACCGGGTGCATTGGGCGGGAATCTCGCCGGGTTCGCCTCTGGGGTCAAGTGGGTTTGGTTAGGTGACTGGCGAGCTACGCATTCGAGAACAGAACGGCGCGATCAGCTTCGAGGTCCGGGTTGCACCGCGTGCGAGCCGCAATTGCGTCATTGGCGTCCGAGAAGGCGTCCTCAAAGTTGCGCTAACCGCCCCACCGGTGGACGGAGCTGCTAATGAAGCGCTCAAAAAGCTGCTCGCCAAGGCGCTTGGCGTTTCCAAGTCCGACGTCGAGATCCTCCGCGGCGACCGTGCGCGTATCAAGGTGCTGCGCGTTTACGGTGTCAGTGCTGCAGATGTCCGCTTCGGCGAAAGCTAGTTGACGGTTACGCGGCGCAGGAACCACTCGTCGTTTTCGCGACGAAGATCGAACACCGCATTTGCAAGGCCAGCGTCGGTGCGCAGCCGGAGCGCGATTCGCGCGCGCGCGCCGTCGAGCGAGATGCTTTCCTGAATAAGGTGCAGCTTCGAGCCCTCGAGAGAGGCAAGGGCCTTGCGCGCATCGGGCTTGAGCTCGGCCGCATTGCGTGCGCTGTACCGGCGCCTGTGCCCGTCGTGCACGAGCTCCATCGTGACTTTCGATGGGTCCGCATAGCTGAGAGCATTATCGATGCGTGACGCGGAAACACTTCCGGTCACCGACTCGATAAACTCGTCCATTCGCTCGCGATCGGTGACCACGACGGCGTCTGTGACCGCCGCGGCCCCGACCACGATCGATAGGATGACAAGGAGATAGATACCCGTTCGGTGCATGACACCTCAGACAATGCACGCCCCGTGCCAGCCCCGACGCCTCCCATTTCCCCAACAATTTCCGCAAAACCCCAATCAACCCCCTTCTCTCCCGTGCCAATGTGACACCCCCGCTCCCATCCCTGCGACACATTGACAGGGACACTCTCCGGGATCCCAACCCACTGAAATCATACACTTTCTCAAGCAAAGATCGCAGCGATGTGTTTCCAATGTTGCTTCGTGTGCTGGCGAAAAGCTCAAGGATTTGCCGTTGCGATCTTTCTCGCAGAAGCGGCGGGATATCGGGTATTTAGGACCACGGAGAGTGTCCCCTTCTGCGACAACGGTGCGGCTGTTTACGCCTACGGGTTGGGTGATTGGGACGTTGCACCTGCCGGAGGGGATGGGCCTCTTGCCGTTTCTGAACGGTGATGAGGCCTTTTTTCGGATGACCAACGTCAGCCTGCCCGAGCAGCCTCGCACGATTCCGTTCCTTGCACTGCAGCGGAAGGCGGTGCTGATGGTGGTCCCAGGGGAGGACGCGCTGCTCGGGCTTCACGAGGAAGACGGACGCACGCGCCACGAGGTGACTTGCCTCTTCGCTGGCGGGCTCGTGATGGGAACGTTGCCGCTACCCAGAGGCGTCCGTGTCTCCGACGAGCTCATGCAGTCGAAAGAATTTTTCGCGATCGAGGATTGCACGCTCGGGATTGATGCGTCACCTGAACCCATCATGGAAGCTGAAGAGTTGGTGTTCGTGCATGCCGCTGAGATGTTCGGCGTCGCGGAGCTCGAGGGTGAATGATTGTTCGGGGGGCCACTGGATTCGAGCGAGCCGTCCAGCAGTTCATCCTTCGAAACTGGCGACTCATCCTTTTCGTGGTCGTCGTCGAGGAAGCGATTATCTTGATCTCGGAGTACTCGGACGTCCTAGAGACAGACGTGTTCTCCGCCGCCGCTATCGGCTTGCTTGGGACGGTGGTTGGCATCTTCCTCGTGTTCCGATTCAACGAGGCCTATCAGCGATGGTGGGAGGCGCGCATTCTTTGGGGCGCCCTCGTAAACGAAAGCCGGAGCTTTGCCCGCGAAGTCATCACCCTCCTCACGCCCGAGCGCGTTCCAAACATCGCTTCTGCGAAGGACGCTGCCCAACTGCAGACTGAGCTCGTTCACCGACACCTCGCTTATTGCAACGCCCTTCGCCTGAGCCTGCGCCGGGAGGACTCGTGGGACGAGCTCGCACCCTTTCTATCGGCCGACGAGCTTGGCCAGCTCGAGACGTACGCCAACAAGGCCACGCGACTCAATCGCTGCCAAGGAGAGCGGCTCGCCCAGTTGATCGGCACTGACACCTCTCAGCAGCTTCTGTTGATGCAGTTCGATTCGACGCTGAACCGTCTCTGCGACGTCCAGGGTGGCTGCGAGAGGATCAAGACCACGGCCTTCCCAGACGAGGTGCGGTTCATTTCGCGCGCCCTGGTGTGGCTCAGCGCGATCGCGATCCCGGTCGCCTTTCTCCACTCTGGCACCAAGGCCGCGGCCTTCGAGGTCGTCGCGGTCATCGTGATCTGTCTCAGCTTCATGATCGTCGAGCAACTCGGCGCCGCGCTGAAGAACCCCTTTGAGAATCAAGACAACGACACGCCCATGACGGCTCTCTGCCGCACCATCGAGATCGACCTACGGCAGCAGCTTGGCGAGACGAACATCCCTCCGCCCATCGAACCTGTCGATGGCGTCTTGATGTAGCCGTTGGCGCGGTCAGTCGTTCAACGCCGAACGCATGACGTCGAGCGGCGGCTCGAGTCCCGTCCACATCTCGAATGCAATTGCGCCTTGGTGCAAGAGCATCCCTAGGCCGTCGACGATCGTGAGGCCGCGTTCTTCGGCCCGTGCAAGCACTGATGTCTTGAGCGGCGTGTAAACCATGTCGATCACCGCTGCGTCCGCCGGGAGCACGTCGATAGGGAGCGACGCTGCAAACTCGAGGGCGCCCGCGCTTGACTCGAGCGTCGCGCTCGTGGCCTGGACCAGCAACGTCGCCGTTTCGAAATACCAGCTAGCCTCGCTGAGTGGGGCCCCCTCTAGGTTGCATTCGACGTCCTCAGTCAACGATTGTGCCAGCGCTTCGCTTTGCTCGGGTTTTCGCGACAGCACCGCGATCTCGTCGGCACCTGCATTGGAGAGTCCGACCACTGCCGCTCGGGCCGCGCCGCCTGCGCCGAGCACGACGACGCGCCCGTTGCCGACCTGCACGCCAGCTTCTTCGAGTGACCGCACCAAGCCAGGGGCGTCGGTGTTGTGCCCTACGTACCGCCCATTCGTCCGCACGACGGTGTTGACGGCGCCGATCGCTCGAGCCGTCGGAGCGACTTCGTCGATTAGCTCCATGATCGCCTGTTTGTGGGGCACGGTGAGGTTGTATCCGTTGATCCCCGTGTCGTGCTCGTGCCGAACCGCTTTGGCCAAATCGTCCGGCGCGACCTCGAAGCGCTCGTACCGCAGCTCGATTCCAAGCGCGCGCGCGGCTGCCTCGTGCATCTGAGGAGACTTCGAGTGGGCAACCGGCCAGCCGAAAATCCCGAGGCGAATTGGATCACTCATGGCTTTCGACTTTCGCTCCAAACTCCCCATCCGACACTCTGATACGAAGCCGGTCGCCTTCCTTCACTTCGGAGTGGCTCCGAACCGCGTGGCCGGTCGATTGGTGAAGTACGATCGCGTACCCCCGTTCGAGCACGCGCAGAGGAGAAAGCGCATCTAGTTGCGCGCAGAGCTCGGCGTACGCAGCGCGCGCTTCATTCACCATTGGCCGTCCTCGACCCTGCAACGTGAACCTGAGCGCGACCAAGCGCTCGCGCTGACGTCGAATCGGCAAACGGCCCGCTTCCCGGAGCTTGGCCGTTAGCGCCGCCATCTGGCGTTGGTCACGGCGCAGCACCGACCGCGGGTCCAAGCGCATCAAACTTTGATGGAGCTCGGTCAGTCCCGCGCGCCGCTGCCGGAGATCGGATCGTTGCGCGTGCTGTAGCTGTTCCTGCGATGCGAGGAGCTCCCGACGAATCGGGGCAATGACGCGTCGGGCACCGTAGAGCGGGCGCAGCAACCGTTCGAGCCGAAGTCGAAGCCCGCCGATCTGGTTGTCCAAAGCTTGGTTGAGCCGCCGTTCCAAAGATCGCACGTCGCGGACCAGTGCGTCGCGCTCCGGTACGACGATTTCTGCCGCATTGGACGGCGTCGCAGCGCGCGCGTCGGCGACCAAGTCCGCGATCGTTACGTCGACCTCGTGCCCGACACCACTCACGACGGGGACCCGGCAAGCCGCGATCGCGCGGGCCACACCTTCGTCGTTGAACGCCCAAAGGTCTTCTGCGGAGCCGCCTCCGCGCGAAATGATCACGACGTCCAAATCGTCGACTCGCTGGACTAGATCGAGCGCCGAGACGATGCTCCGAGGCGCTTCCTCGCCTTGTACGCGGCAGTCGGCGACGAGGATCTGCACGGGGCAACGTTCCGAAGCCACTCGAATGATGTCGCGCAACGCCGCGCCCGTTCGGCTCGTGACCACGCCCACCACTCGCGGAAGCTCGGGGAGCGGACGCCTGCGCTCCGGGTCAATCAACCCCTCGTCTTCCAACTTCGCCCGTAGCTTTCGAAACTGGGCCGCGAGCTCGCCTTCGCCGGCGAGCTTGGCCGATCGGGCAATGAGCTGGAACTGTCCGCGCGCCGTGTACAAGGACAGCGTTCCCCGGAACCGAATACGTGCGCCGTCTTCCAAAGGAGCCTTCGTCCGTCGGACGTCGGACTGGAACATCACGCCCCGCAGTTGTGCCGGAGTCTCCTCGTCGTTCAGTGTGAAATAGACGTGACCCTTCGCGCGCCGGACGTCCGAGAGCTCTCCCTCGATGAGCACGTTCGCCCAGTTGTCCTCGAGCGTGAGGCGAACCGCGCGGTTGACTTCGCTGACGCGGAAGACACGTTCCTCGCCGTCATGGTCCTGGCCTTGAAGACGCTCAAAAAGCGGCATCTCCGACATGCGCAGACCGTAGCCGCAATTAACCCTCTGAAAAAGGGGACGGACCCCTTTTTATCTGGGTTGGTTCCGTGAGCGTCGTGGTCGTTGGCGTGGGGTCGAATCTCGGTGCACGGGAGGCGTCGATCCGTTGCGCTCGCGTCTTGCTGGACGCGCGCGAAGGGATCGACGTTCGGCAGATCTCCGAGATCTACGAGACCGAGCCCTTGGGGCCGCCGCAACCACGCTACCTGAACGCCGCTTTCCGCTTGGAGACCACCCTTTCGCCATCCGAGCTCTTGAGTGTCTTACTGCGAACGGAGCGTCGTCTCGGTCGACATCGCGTTCCAGATGAACGATGGGGCCCGCGCAGCATCGATCTCGACCTGCTTTGGGATCAACGCGGCCCGCACGAGTCGCTCGACCTTTCCGTGCCTCACCCCGAGCTCGAGAACCGTGGCTTCGCGCTGGCGCCTCTCTTGGATGTCGCACCTGAGCTCAGTGAGGTTTTTGGTCCTTCGCTCGAGCAACTCGGAGGCCCTCCCCGAGCATGGGCACGCGACGCAGTCGTTCGCGGGGTGTCATCTGTCGGAGGCTTCGAGGTCGACGTAGAAGCTGATTCACTCGTCGACGCGTGTGCTCTTTGTGTCGGGCAGATGCCTTCGCGCGGACGCCCCTGGTCCACTCGACACGTCACAATCGAACCCGATGCCGAACAGTTCGCGATCGCGCTGCGAGATCTTTTTCGCACAGGGTTCTCGGTCCATCAGACAACCATCAGCCACTGTTCGAAATCGCAGTGGGCCCTTGAATTACACGGTGTAAACGTGGGGATCCCCATCGATACCGATGTGCGACTTTGGACTACGTTGGGCGCCCAACGTGAGACCCGTGTACAACTATCGGTCGCCTTAACCCCTGCATGACGTCCTTTTTCTAGGCCAAAGGTTTGTTGCTTCACCAATCGATGGCTAGTCTGGAGTTGGGGGCTTGAGACAACAGAACATGGCAGACGCACGCAAGGACAAGCGCACGCTGCTTTCGCTGAAGATCCGTTACAAGAGCGCCACGCTCGAGGATTTCATCGAACGCTACAGCAGCGACATCTCACGCGGGGGTGTATTCATCAAGGCCAAGAAACCACTGGCCGTGGGTACGCTTCTCAAGTTCGAGTTCATCCTGCAAGATCAGTCGACGTTGATCCACGGGGTGGGTCGCGTGGTTTGGAGGCGCGACGAGGCCGAGACCGATCCGGAGAATCCGTCGGGCATGGGGATCAAGTTCATCAAAATGGACGCGGAGTCCCGCACGGTCGTGCAACGCATCGCAGAGGACCGCGGTCATCCCGGTGTATTCGAGCAGGGTAAAGAGGGTGTTCGCCTCGCCCCTGCAGCCCCCTCCGATCCGGGCGACCTAGCCGAAGCGGATCGAACCAAGGTCCGCCACGTAAGCGAGTTTCTGGCCTCCGCGCTCGAAGAAGGCGGAGCCGGTGAAGTAGCGACACGCGAAGCACAGGCAGGCGCAGAGCGCGCTCGCCAGATCAGCAACCAGATCGGCGACAACCGGGTTGCGGCTGCACGCGGGGCCTTCAGTGCCCATCGCGAGGTGCCCAGCACGAACAGGCACTCCGCTTCCGACTCTCCGTCGCGTGGCGCGATGTCCGCCTTTGGAGGCGCCGGGATGAGTGCAAGCGCGAGCATGGGCAGCGCTGCGGCGCCGGCGATGGATGAGCTCGACGCCGAAGATGATTTTCTCGACGACGAGACCACCAAAGTTCATGACTTAGCGGAGTCCGACTACCAGGCGCCCGGTCACCCCGGGTCCAAGCAGTTCCTGTCCGACTACCCAGACGCGGACGCAACGGTAATCGCCAGGGAAGCGTCCTCGGCCTTTGTCGCAGAGAAGCGGGCGACCCCGGTCGTAGCCTCGCCCTCGAGCTCCTCGCTGAGCGACGCCGTTCCCGATCTGTTCGGGCCGGCGGTTGCCGAGTCGTTTGGCCCCGCGCCAGGCGAGTTCATCGACGCCAGCTTGCTCGACCCCGGGGTTCCGACGGTCCCACCGCCCGGTGCGTCCGTTCCTGACGCGCCGGGGATTCCGGCCGAGGCGTTCAGGGTTCCACAGGCCGCTGAGCCGGTTTGGACCACACGGCCGACGGCCGAGAAGCCACGTTCGCGCGGTTGGATGCTCTTGCTCCTGTTCGTGCTTTTCCTCACCGCCAGTGCGGTTGCCGCAGGGCAGCTCGGGTTGACGAACAGCTGGATGGATTGGGTAGCGCCCTATCTCGGCCAAACGGCAGAGCCCGTCGAAGAGCCTTTCCAAGTCGTCCAGCCTGTGGCCGGGCCAGTGGCTCAGCCGGAAGAGGCCGCCGCAGAAGCGCAACCGGCGAACGACGCAATCGCTGCCGATGAGGCGGAGCCCGTCCAGCAAGCGGCGCCCGCAGTCGACGCAAAGACGGCGCTCGTCGGTGCGGCGGACGGCAGCATCGTGAAGTTCCAGGTCCTGTCCCGTCCAGTTGGCGCGTTCGTTAGCGTGAACGGCAAGGGTGTAGGGCGCACGCCGCTCGAGCTCGAGTACGAGGCCGGCACCAAGCTTTCGCTCTTCTCGAAGGCACGTGGCTACCTGGCCCGCAGGCAGCAGATCACGGTCCGGGCCGACCAAGCGCAGGTGAAGCTCTGGCTCGCTCGGCTTCCCTACGTCGTCCAGGTTGTCACCAACCCGGCGGGCGCAAGCGCTAGCGCAGTGGGTGGCGGGCAGGTCACCACGCCCGGAGCTCTCCAGTTCAAGTCGATGCCGGGGTCCCGCAAGATCGTGGTCTCCATGGATGGCTACAAGACCGCCAGTAAGTCCGTTGCGCGCGCCGACTTCATCGAAGAGACGCGCCGCATGGCCGCCACCGTCAACGTGACGCTCCAAAAGGAGGGAACCGCCGCGCCCACGCTGGCGGCTTCGAGCACTGAAACGGTCACGCCGCCTCCGAGCGAGGCAAAGGCCGAGGCTGAACCTCCTGCAGAGTCTCCTGCAGAGTCTCCTGCAGAGTCTCCTGCAGAGTCTGCTGCAGAGTCTGCTGCAGAGTCTCCTGTAGAGACTGCCCCAGAGCCGCCTCCCGCGCCTAAGGCCGTCGAAGAGGCGCCTACCCCTAGCGAAACAAACGCTGCCGACGTCCCTTAGGCTTTCGGTACAGCACACGAAGGCACACCAGGCCGGTCAGGAAGCCGCCGATGTGCGCAAACCACGCGACGCCACCACCGCCCTCCGCGATGATGCCGAGCGACAGGTAGCCCAGCACGAGCTGCAGCACGAACCAAAGTACGATGAAGATCCAGGCCGGCACTTCCATGAAGTGAATGAAGATGAAGATCGGGATGAGTGTGACGACACGGGCGTGCGGGAACAGGATCAGATATCCAGCCAGGACCCCCGAGATTGCCCCCGACGCGCCGATCATCGGCACCATGCTGTTCGGGTCGACCAGGATTTGCCCCGCTACCGCGCCGAGGCTGCATAGCGCGTAGAACAGCAGAAACCGGCCTCGGCCGAGCATGTCCTCCACGTTGTCGCCGAAGACATGCAAGAAGAGCATGTTGCTCCCGAGGTGCAGTAGCCCGCCGTGCAAGAACATGCTCGTGAACGGCGTGACCCAGCTCCCGACCGCTCCGCCATCGGCACGGGCGACGGCCCAGCTTCCATGCACGATCACGTCCGGGATCACCCCAAAGCGCATCACCAGCGCCTCCGCCCCGGTGCTCCCGAGGCTCAGGCTTCCCATGAAGATCAACATATTGGCGCCGATGAGGGTCCAGGTGACGACGGGTGTGCGGCGTGTGTGGTTGATGTCGCGGATCGGGATCACGATTCGACTTCCTATAGCGCGTCACCAAGGCAGTGGCAGCGCCTCGTGCTAGAGCACGCCAATGGACGCGGGTCATCTGCTTGGACCTACGGGCCCGCTGGCCCGTGGCGTTACCGGCTACGAGCACCGTCCCGGCCAGATTCGGATGGCTCGCGCCGTGCAAGACGTGTTGGAGCACGACGGCGTTCTCTTGATCGAGGCAGGCACGGGCACGGGCAAGACCTGGGCCTATTTGATTCCTGCCGCCCTGAGCGGCCGGCGGGTCCTGGTGTCGACGGGGACTCGCGCACTGCAGGACCAGATCATGGAAAAGGACCTGCCGGCCCTCGAACGTCACCTGGGCATCGAGATTGACGCCGCCTGTGTGAAAGGCCTGAGCAACTACCTCTGCCGCCGTCGGTTTCACGAGCTGTCGAGCAGCGCGGACGCGATGCAGCCACGGTTCGCGCGTTCCTTGCCCACACTCCGTAGCTGGGTCGAGACGAGCGACTCAGGCGACCGTGCAGCCCTAGCGTCGATCGCCGAAGAAGATCCGATCTGGTCGCGTGTGGTGAGCGGTTCGGACACGCGAATCGGAGCCCGTTGCAGCTACTACGACGACTGCTTCGTGACGCGAGTACGCAGGCGTGCAGACGATGCCCAACTGATCGTCGTCAACCACCACTTGTTCTTTGCAGACCTCGCGCTCCGCGACACCGGCTTTGCCTCGGTCTTACCCGACTACGACGCCGTCATCTTCGACGAGGCACATCAGATCGAGGACACCGCGACGCTCTTCTTCGGCTCGCGTCTGTCCATCGCCATGCTCGAACGCCTGGTACGAGATGCACGCGCAGCCCTCCACCGTGAACGCGGCGACAAAGGGCACGAGGCGCGGCTGCTCGATGCAGTGCTCCAGCAGTCCTCGAACTTCTTCAGCGCGCTCCCCGGCAACGCCAATGGTGGTCGCGCTTCCTTGCCTCCCGAAGCGATTCCGAAGGACGCCCTTTTCGCCCTGGACAACGTCCTGTTGGAGCTCGCAGCGTCGTGTCGAAACATGCGGCCGCCTCGTGAGAACGTCTTGCAAATCGCAAGGCGCGCGGACCAGCTCCGCGATGCTCTCGGCTCCCTCGAAGAGCCGGGACAAGTGAGCTGGGCCCAGGGAAGCGGGCGTAGCCCCGCGGTAGGCTCGAGCCCGATCGACGTGGGTCCGCTGTTGCGCGAACGTCTCATCGAGCGCGTCCCCTGTGTGGTATTCACCAGCGCGACGCTGACCACTGGCGGCGACTTCGGCTTCGTCAAACGCCGTCTCGGGATCGAAGCCGAAGTCAGCGAAGAAGTCGTCGAGTCGCCCTTCCGTTACGAAGAGCAAGCTGCGCTGTATGCGCCGACCCATCTGCCCGACCCGCGAGCTTCAGACTTTCCCGACGCAGCAGCCAAAGAGATCCTCAAGCTGATCCGAATGTCAGAGGGAGGCGCGTTCGTTCTTTCCACCTCCCTTCGCATGATGCGGCTGCTCTCCAAGCGGGTGGGCGACGAGCTCGAGTACGAGTGGTTCGTTCAAGGCGACGCCCCGAAACAGACTTTGCTCGACCGGTTTCGCGATCAAGGCAATGCGGTCTTGTTTGCGACCGCCAGTTTTTGGGAAGGCGTCGATGTGCCCGGTTCGGCGCTTCGGCTGGTCGTAATCGACAAGCTTCCTTTCGACGTTCCGAGCGATCCCGTCGTGGCAGCCCGCTGCGAACGCCTCGAGGAGGCCGGCGAATCCTCCTTCATGCGGTACCTCGTTCCGGCTGCCGCACTGTCGTTGAAGCAGGGCTTTGGGCGTCTAATTCGAACCACCCAGGACTGTGGCGTCGTTGCCATCCTCGACTCACGAATTCGTCAAAAAGGTTACGGAAAAGTCTTTCTTCGAAGTCTTCCAGCGGCGCGGGTCTGCGATACTCTCGACGAGGTTCAGGAGTTCTTGATCTCTGCGGGCCAACACCCCAACATGTCCTCGCTATCCGCACCGTAAAGGAGGCCCCGTGACTCAAGCTGTCGCCGAACCGCAAGGCTCCGCCGCCATCCCCGAAGCAGAGCATCGAATCGAGCCCACCTCGCAGTCGAAGCTCGACGAGGCTCTCGCCATCCTCGAGGACAACAAGCAAGAGTGGGCCGCGTTCGACATCGACGAACGCATCGAGCTTCTCGAGCAGCTGCGCGAAGGAGCAGTGGAGGTCGCCGAGCGCTGGGTGAAAGCCTCCATGGAAGCCAAAGGCATGACCTTCGGTACTGCCGAAGAGGGCGAGGAGTGGCTGGCAGGACCTGCAGCCGTCATCCGGAACCTCTCCCTCCTCATCGTGTCCCTCGGTGACATCGGGGAGCAGGGCGCGCCGCAGCTTCCAAAGGCGGCCTACACACGTCCTGATGGGCAGGTGGTGGCTCCGGTATTCCCGGCCGACGGCTGGGACGGCCTGCTCTTTCAGGGTTTCACTGCGGAGGTGTGGATGCAGCCGGGGGTCACTCTCGACAGTCTGAGCGAGAACCAGGCCGCGTTTTATCGAGAAGCATCGCCCAGGGGAGTGCTCGCCCTCGTTCTTGGCGCCGGCAACGTCTCTTCGATTGGTCCGATGGATGCGCTCTACAAGCTCTTCGTCGAAGGGCAGGTCGTCATCCTGAAGATGAACCCGGTCAACGAGTACTTAGGCCCGTTGATTGACGAGATGTTCGCGCCACTCCGTGAGCGAGGCTTTTTCCGGGTCGTGTACGGTGGCGCCGCCGAAGGCGATTACCTCTGCACACATCGGCTGGTCGAGGAGATTCACATCACCGGTTCGGACAAGACCCATGACGCCATAGTCTTTGGCGTCGGCGAAGAAGGCGCGCGCCGCAAGGCGAATCGTGATCCCCGCAACACCAAACGCCTCAGCAGCGAGCTCGGTAACGTAAGCCCAATCATCATCGTTCCTGGTCCCTGGTCGCAGAAGGACTTGGACTTTCACGGCGTCAATCTCGCCTCTTCATTGTGCAACAACGCGGGCTTCAACTGCGTTGCGACTCGTGTCGTCATTCAGCATGAGCAATGGGACCAACGCGAGGGCTTGCTGGCGTCGTTCCAGAAAGCGTTGACGAACGCCGCGGACCGCAAGCCGTACTACCCCGGTGCCGAAGAGCGCCAGAAGGTGTTCGTCGACCAGCATCCCGATGCTGATCAATTCGGCTCCAAGGGCGCCGGCCGCGTTCCGTGGACATTGATACACCACCTCGACCCTACCCAGACCGACGACCTCTGCTTCACCAGCGAATCGTGGTGCGGCCAGACCAGTGAAGTTGCGCTTTCCGCCGAATCGGTCGTGGAGTACATCGATCGGGCGGTAGACTTCTGCAACGACTCGATCTGGGGCACGCTCAGCGCGGGCATCTTCGTGCACCCGAAGTCCATGAAGGACCCGGCCGTTGCCGAAGCCGTCGAGCGAGCGATCGTCAACCTTCGGTACGGCAGCATCGCAGTGAACCACTGGCCGGCGATCAACTATGGGCTGGTCACCCCGACCTGGGGCGCATTCCCCGGCCACCCGACTGAAGACATTCGCTCGGGAAGCGGCGTCGTCCACAACACTTACATGTTCGACAGGCCGCAAAAATCGGTGCTTCGCGGGCCGTTCCGAATGTGGCCCAAGCCCAGTTGGTTCATCGACAACAAGACCGCGGCCGCCGTCGGGCGAAAGATGACCTACTTCAACGCCGACCCGTCGCTCGCCAGGCTTCCCGGCATCCTCTGGTCGGGCCTCTTCGGCTAGCCGCGTTTGTGCGCCGAAAGGGCTTCGTAGGTCCTGTTTGGCTGTGCATCAATGGAGACCTCGAGTCCCGCGCTCTCCCAGCCGGGCTCTTCGACCTGGCCGAATGGATTGCGAGCGCCGTCCATTCCGGCTCGCTGGTCGACGACGTCCCCGAACCCCGCCGACATCAATGCTTCGGCCGCGCGCAACGAGCGGTTGCCCGATCTGCAGCCGATCACCAGCTTCGTGTCTTTCGGAAAGACTGCGAGCACCACCGGCATGAAGTCTCCATTCGGGCGCATCCCTGAGGGCGTCGCGTGCAAGAGGGGGATGTTGTAGGCGCGTGCCGGGTGGCCCGCCTCGAATTCCGGGATAGAGCGAACGTCCAGGTAGACGTACCCTTCCTCTCTGACGAGCACATCGGCTTCCTGCGGCGAGACCCTCTTGACAGTCATACCGCAGATCTAGGGACCGGCTCCGCCGGAGCAAGTGGGCGGCTCAGTGTCCTGCGTTCTTCAAGAACAGATTCTCGAGCGTCTGTCTTTCAGGGATCATCGCATCGAGCCTTGCGCCGGCCGCGTTGGAGATACGGAGGATCTCCTCGACCGCCTTCTGACCATCGACTCGAAGTGTCAGGTGGCCGGCCCCGTCATCACGGATCTTTCCCCGTGACCCGAGCGAGTCCTTGAGTGCCTGAGACGCACCACTCAGGCGAATTTCGACCCGGCGACCTGCAGACTCCAAGAGGTCGTGCACTTGGCCTTCCGAGGTGATCTCGCCTTGCTGCATGATCACCACGCGGTCACACAAGAGCTCGACGTCGCTCAGAATATGGCTCGTGAACAAGAGCGTCTTTCCACGCTCTCGCTGTTCCAGCAGCAGGTCACGCACCTCTTGCGGCCGATCGGATCGAGCACGCTAATCGGCTCGTAGAGCACCAACAGCTCCGGGTCGTGGAGCAGGGCTTGCGCGAGTCCGATCCGTTGCATCATACCCTTCGAGAACTTTCCGATCGGTCGGTCGGTTGCGTCCCGAAGGCCGACCCTGTCGATCATCTCTTCCGAGCGGATGCGGCGATCATTCTTCGGAAGCCCGACCAGACGCCCGCACAGATCCAGAAATTCGAACGGCTTGAGGTACTGATACACATACGGATTCTCGGGCATGTAGCCGATCCGCTTCGCCACTTCGCGGTCATCTCCCGAACGGCCAAAGATCCGGATCTCGCCTTTGGTCGGAAAAATCAGCCGGAGGATCGCCTTGATGGTCGTCGTTTTCCCCGCGCCGTTGGGCCCCAGTAGACCGAAGATCTCCCCTTTTTTCACCGTAAAGCTGGTGCCTCTGACCGCCTCCACGCGCTTTCGGAAGAAGCCAATGTGGAAGACCTTCCAAAGCCCCTTCACTTCCAACACGAGATCTTCACTCATCGAGCACCCCACGAAGCGTTCTCACCACCTCGTTGACCTCGGCGTTGCGCATCTGTGGATAGAGCGGAAGTGCGATCCCACGCGCTGCGATGTGCTCGGCGATCGGCAGCGAAGCGCTAATCCCGGAGAAGCTGCCGAGCTTATGAATCGCAAAGGAGAGAAGCCCGGCTTCGACGCCGCGCTCCCGCAGCGTTGCCAGCACAGTGTCGCGGCTGCGGCCCTGTGGTAGAACCACGCCAAACGTTTGATAGTTGGATTCCGCGCCAGCCGGCGTGCTCTGTAGATCCATCTCGTCGCCCAGAACCTCATGGTAGAGCGCTGCGATCTCACGCCTCCGCGCAACGATCTCATCGAGCCGTTGGAGCTGCACGAGCCCCAACGCAGCAGCGATTTCAGTCATCCTGGAGTTGCCCGCAGCCACGACGAACTCCCCGCTCAACTGTCCGTGATTGCGCAGCGTTCGGAGCTTTTCGGCAACGTCGTCGTCATCGGTGAGGCACATCCCGCCCTCACCCGTTGTCAGGATCTTCCTCGGATGAAAGCTCAGACACGACACCTTCCCGAGGCTGCCGCACGGGCCATTCACGAAGCGGCTGCCTAACGCGCACGCAGCATCTTCGATGATGGGCAGCGCGCCGAGTGCGTCACGGATCTCCTCGGCGCGTGCCGGGTTGCCGAACTGGTCGATCACGATCGCCGCTCTCGTGTTGCCGTTCCGTGCCGCACGCAGTGCTTCGGCGGAACTGTTCCACTCGTCCTGATCGACGTCGACGAACCGCACCTTTGCCCCCGCGACTCGAACCGCATGTGCGGGGCTCGGCCAACTCAACGCCGGGCACAGCACCTCATCTCCCGGCCCGACTTGCAGTGCCCTGAGCGCAAGCTGTAGCGCAGATGTTCCACTCGATACCGCGACTGCGTGCCGGCGGCCAACCAGCGCGGCGACCGCCTGCTCGAAGCGCTCGACCTGGGCACCCTGGACCAGCTGTCCAGATTCGAGAACGGCGGCGACGGCGCGCTGCTCGTCCTCGCCGATCCACGGTTTTGCTAGGCGAATCAAAGCCGCGTCATCTTACCAGCTCAACCTCCGAAACGACCAGATTGCGGGGCTCGGCCCCTGGGCGCACCTTAGGACCGTGGATCTCGCGCTACAGCTCGATGCACTGGAGCGAGCCTTGACGCGCCTGGGGATTCGCCTGCTGGAAGAGGAGCTCCCCGATGAGGCCCACATCGACGGGGGCCTGTGCAGGGTTGCAGGCCAGCTCGTGATCTACGTGTCGCCAACCGCACCGCCTTGGCGCCGCGTCGAGGTCCTGCTCGACGCGCTCCGCCGATTGCCCCATCGGGACATGTGGCTTCCGCCCGAGATCCGTCGGCTACTCCAAAGCGATGATTTCTGCGACAACCCCGTTCGGTTAGTGCCTTTGAAAGACGAGGAAGAACATTGAGTGGTCTAGGCTTGATACTTTCAGGAGGCGGTGCGCGAGGAGCGTACGAAGTCGGAGTTCTCGAGTACGTCTTCAGCGAGTTCGTCGACGCGCAAGGTAACGCGCCCAAGGTCGACCTGATTTCCGGAACCAGTGTCGGAGCGGTCAACGGCGCGTTCGTCGCCTCGGCGATCGGCGAGATGCCGGGCGCCTTGAGCCGACTCGTCTCCCTTTGGACCGATCTCGAGCTCGCGGACGTGCTCGGTTTTGGTCTTCGCCAAGCCGCGGGTCTTTATCGCGTGCTTCTCGGTGGCGCCGGCCAGGCGCGAGGTGTGTTCGATCCGGCTCCGCTCTCGGCGCTCGTTGGCAAGTCCGTTCACTGGCGCCGCCTCAGGCAGAACATCCGAAGCGGCGCACTTCGCGCTCTCACGGTCAGCACCACGCACGTCGGTACTGGCCAGCCCGTGATCTTCATCGACGCAGCCCCCGGCGTTGGAATTCCCAAGGGTTTAGGTCTTCACGCGTTGGTCCGCAGGGCCACGATTGGCCAGCATCATGTGCTTGCTTCCGCGGCCATTCCCCTGATCTTCCCAGCCGTCGAGATTGGCGACGAAATCCACTGCGACGGCGGCCTTCGCCTCAACACACCAATGGGACCTTCGATTCACCTCGGCATGAATCGGTTGCTGGTGATCGGGCTTTCGACCCCGCACTCGCCGGACCGACGCGCCGTGCAGGACGGCAAGTACCCCGGCGCGACCTACATGCTCGGAAAGGTGCTCAACGCATTCCTTCTCGATCACGTGAATACCGACCTTCTCGAAGTGCAACGCATCAACGACTTTCTCCAGGACGGCATTCGTGCTTACGGTCCGGAGTTCCTCGATCGCATCAACGAAGCAGCGCAAGCGCGTGGCGCATTGACGCAGCGCCGTTTGCTCAACTCACTGGTCATGCGGCCGAGCACCGACATCGGCCAGGTGGCGTCGGACTACCTCGCATCAAACCGGGTGCGATTCGGTAAGAGCCTCGGCCGTGCGTTCATCAGCATGCTGGACGTCGGTGCGGGCGCCGACGCCGACCTGGCGAGCTATCTGTTGTTCGACGGGGGCTTCTCTCAGGCTCTGATCGAGATGGGGCGTCGCGATGCCCATGCGAAACGAGCCGAGATTGAGGCGTTTCTATTCGAAGACCCTGACGACATCCTTTCCCCGGCATCCACTGTGGAGATCGCAGCACATTCCGACTCCAAGCCGCCGGAATAACAGGCACTTCCCAGCCTAGCGTGGCTGTGGACAAACAGGGGAACCCTGACTTGAAGGTCAATTACATTGTAATATTGTACCCATAACGTTGGGTGTGGTAGGCTCCAGAAGTGGCCCAAACTAGCGTCGCGCACATCCCGGAAAACGCGACCCAATCATCTCAGCGCCTTGTCGAGAACATCGCGCGCGTGGTGCGCGGCAAAGAGGAAGTCATCAAGTTGGCTGTCGTCTCGCTCTTGGCGCGTGGGCATCTGTTGCTCGAGGACGTACCCGGTGTAGGGAAGACCACCCTTGCGCGCGCGTTGGCTGCGTCGGTTGGCGTCTCGTTCCGACGACTTCAATGCACTTCCGACTTGATGCCGACCGATGTCCTCGGCGGCAACGTGTTCAATCAGTCACAGGGTACTTTCGAGTTTAGGCCGGGCCCGATCTTCACGCAGGTTCTTCTCGCCGACGAGATCAATCGCACGACGCCCAAGACGCAAAGTGCGCTCCTAGAAGCCATGGACGAGCGTCAGGTTTCGATCGACGGCGAGACACACCTCCTCGAAGAGCCGTTCTTCGTGGTCGCAACGCAGAATCCGCAAGAGTTTTACGGGACATACCCATTGCCCGAATCACAGCTCGATCGCTTTCTCGTACGGCTCAGCATTGGCTATCCGCCGCCCGAGATCGAGCGCGAGGTTCTCACTCGTCGTGGCGCGGATCCAGTCCGGCAACTCGACGCGGTCATGAGCGCGAGCGAGTTGCGACACGTGCAGCAGGCGGTCGACTCGGTGCGCGTCGACGATGCAGTTCTCGATTACCTACACCGAATCGTCATTGCCACGCGAAACACGCCACTCTTATCGGTCGGAGTGTCCACCCGAGGCGCGCTCGGTTTCGAACGCGCGGCGCGGGCGAAGGCTCTGGTGGACGGTCGCTCGTTCGTGCTGCCTGACGACGTCAAAGCGCTTGCAGGCCCCGCGTTGGCACACCGCGTGAAGGTCAGTGGCGCCGTTGGCGGCGGGTCCGTGCGCGACGATGCGCAGCGTGTGATTCGCGAGCTACTTACTGTCGTGGCTGTCCCTCTCTGATCGGTCCGGTCGATGCGGATCTTTCGGCGAAGGCAGAGAAGGCGGAAGTTTCGATTGACCCGTGAGGGCCGCGCCTTCCTCTTCGTAACGGTCGGGGTCGGCCTCGCTGCCGTAAACACTGCGAACAATCTTCTTTACCTGGTGCTCGGTCTTTTGCTCAGCCTCTTGCTGGTGAGCGGCGTTCTCAGCGACCTCGCGCTTTGGAGGATCCAGATCAAACGTAGGCTTCCGGACCGAATGTTCGCCGGAAAGCGTTCGCTCATCGATGTGAGCCTGCTCAACGAGAAACGCTGGCTCTCGAGCGTCTCCGTCGAGACCATTGACGAGCTGGACGGTATGCACACCGATCCGGCACGGTTCATTCGCGTCGGGCCGGGCGAGACCGAAGTCACGAGCTACAGCTTCGAAGCGAAGCGGAGAGGAATCGTCGAGCTAGGCACGATGCGAGTGCTCACGCGGTATCCTTTCGGACTCATCGAGAAGGGCTACACGATCTTCCTGCCCGACGAGGTCATCGTCTATCCGCAGCTGCTCGAACACGTCTCGACACCGTCCATCCGCCCGATGCACGGCGATTCGGCGCCCATGCACCGGACTGGCCGAGGCGGTGAGTTTGCTGGAAGCGTCCGTTTCTTCAGGGAAGGCGACGAAGCTAGGGACATTCACTGGAAACGAACGGCGAGCCGCGGTGAGCTCGTCGTCCGTGAGCACGAGCAGGATTCGAGCGCGCTGGTGACGCTGACAGTGGACAACCTGCTCGCGTCGGCCGGCGACGACGAAGCGGCGTGGCGAGAGCGCTTCGAGAGCTCGATTTCCGAAGTCGCGACCGCTGCCTCGGCCTACCTCGCGCAGGGCGTTTCCGTCCAGGTGCAGACGAGCGACAGTGTCTCGCCGTTGGTCTCGGGAGGCACCCCGCCGGATCCGATCTGGCGCTTTCTTGCCTTGCTCGAGCCCGTCCGCGCCGCGGCGCCTGGTCGAGGCCGAAAGCACAAAAGGCGCGCCGCATGAGGTTCGCGCTTGCCCACAAGTTGGTCACCTACGTCTTCGCCGGGCTCGGCCTGACCGCGCTGATGCTCGGCACGACGTTCAGCCCCATCGAGTCACTGGTGGTCATCGTGGCGTTCGTCGCCAGCTGGTTCGCCGAGCCGCCACTTCTCGATCGCCCTGGGTACTCTCGTTTCTGGAACATCGCGGCAGTCGTGTTTCTCTTCATTCAGATCGCGCGCTCGATAGCCGGTGAAGCGACTCTCACAGCCGGTGTGCAATACGCTGCCTTTCTCCAAATCTCCCGCCTCTCTCACCGAAAGACGGCCGCCGACTACCAACAGATCGCCATCCTCGGCTTTCTGCACCTGATCGCCGGTACCGTGCTGTCGGCAGGCCTCGACTATGCTGTCGTGTTCTTCGGCTTCGTCGTCGTCATGCCGTGGATGCTGGGGCTCACGCACCTTCGAAAGGAGCTCGAGACCCAGCACGGTGTCGGTACCCCCATGCTCCTCGGAGAGCTCCAAAGCAGACAGCTTGCGACCCCCGCATTCTTCGGCGGTACGACGCTTCTGGCGGTCCCGCTCTTCATCCTGACCGCGGCGATGTTCTTCGCATTTCCGCGTGTCGGCTTTGGCGTCTTCTCGAGCTTCGGCGCCCGCACCCAATCGGTGGCCGGTTTTGGGAACGACGTCGAGCTTGGCGGCTTTGGGACGATTCGCGACGACCCCACGATCATCATGCGCGTAAAGCCGAAGAACAGGCCAGACCCTCCGCCGCGGTCCATCGGGCTACGCCTCCGAGGCACATCGTTCGATCGCTACAGCGAAGGGCGTTGGTCGCGCACGCAAGTCGCCGGCGTCGAGGTGAAACGCCTCCAAGACCAGTACATGCTCTTGCGTCCCGCGAAGCCCGAGGACCAGGAGTACGAGATCATTCTCGACCCGATGGAAGAGGCGGTCCTGTTCCTACCCGAGGGCACGGTGGCGCTACAAGTGCCGCCCGCGATTCGTTCCGGGCGTACTCGATACCGACATGTCATGTACGCGCCCGGCCTAGATATCCGCTACCGTGGCCGCCTCGAAGCTCAACTCACGTACAAGGCGTTCGCTGCACCGAAACACCGCGGCTTCCCGGAGGCCATCCCCAAGGCGCTCCGCGGGCGCTACGTCGAAGTCCCGCCGGGCTACGAGCGAGTCGCCTCCTTGGCGCAGGAAGTCGTACGCGGCGTTTCCAACCCGCACGCCCAAGCCCAGCGAGTGGAGCGATACCTTCGCGGAGGCGGCAACTTCCGCTACACGCTCGAGCAGCCCGACACCGAGGGCAAGGACCCACTTCACGTCTTCTTGTTCGAAGCCAAGGCCGGGCACTGCGAGTACTTCTCAACCTCCATGGCCATCATGATGCGGTCGCTCGGACTACCCGCGCGCAACGTCACCGGCTTCCTCGGGGCCGATTACAATCCGTACGGTGACTACTACGCTGTCCGGAACGGTCACGCTCACAGTTGGGTCGAGGTGCTGATCGACGGCCGATGGATCACCTTCGACCCCACGCCGGCCTCGGCTCAGGCCTTCGGTTCGCCCTCGGGCTTGGCGGCGAAACTTCGCCAGATGATGGACGCAATGCGCGTGCGCTGGGCCGAGTACATCGTGGAGTTCAATATCCAAGACCAAGCCAAAGCCCTTCAGGGCCTCGCCGCCTGGTATCGATCGCTCCGCGGAGATCGCGGCGCCGCACAATGGAATGCAGCCAACGACCTAGGCGACGATCAAGATTTCGGACCAATTCCATTCCGCCCCGATTGGCGTTGGTTCGTCGCGATCATGAGCACCTTCGGCGTTGGTGTGGTGTTCGTCCGTTGGAGGCGCAAGCGCCGCCGACAAACTCGCGCAGGCCGACAACTCGATCCAGACCGGGATCGTGCAGTGCGTCTCTATCTGTCGCTCGAGAGCAGTCTTCGAAGCGCTGGGCACGCGCGTCCACCAGACGTCACGCCGACCGAGCACGCTGAAGAGCTTGGCCGCTCTGGATTCGTTGCGGCGGCTGAAGTCCGGGAGGTGACCAACGCGTATCTAGCGGCGCGCTTTGGCGAAAACGGCCTCCCACCGCAGGACTACCATCGGCTGCGCCAACTGAGCCGCAGCATACGAGCCAAGGCGAAGCACCCGCCTACTGCGTGAGAAACCAGCCGGCTGCTACGCCGAGCGCGGCTAGCACCAGAACACCGGCGACGATGACGCCTACCTTCGAGCCACCGGGCTGCTGCCGTTCGGCTGGCTGCCCGCTCTCATCTTCCTCGGCCGGCTGACTCCCGGCCTGCGCTGCGATGGAAACCGGGGTCGCCCCAGGCGGGCGGAACGTCATGACCGGCTGCGAGCCGGCCACGTCTGTCGAACGCGGAGGCGGGTTCAGCGAGGGCCCCATTGGCAACGCAGCCGTGCGCCGGGCCTTCACGGTGCGGTCCTTCGACTCGAACCAACCCATCGTCGCGCCGGCTGGTGCGCTGTCGCGCACGTTTTCAATCGCCGTCTCTACCTCTTCATCACCGGCAAACCAGTTGCTTGGGTCCACGAAGTCCGATGCATCGAGCGGGTGCGCGCCTTCATCGGGGCGTAGCGCGAACGAGGTCGACGGGTCGGCAGGGAGGTTCGCGGAGCTCTCGAGGGAGGTAAATCGCCCAAGCTCCTCTTGAATCATGCCATCGATCATGATCGGCTGCGGCGGCACCGACTTCTGGCGCTCGAGGGCGGTTTTCACCAGGCTTGCGATGTCCCACGACGTCACCTTCATCTGGTGGTGGAAGAGATAGCTCGCCAGCGCATCGCCGAACTCGCGTGCGGATGGAAAGCGATCGGCTGGATCTCTGGCAAGCGCTTTGAGAAGCAGGGCCTCGAATTGCGGATCGATTTCGGGGTGATCGCCGACGAGGCTCGGGATCTTGGCGTGTGATACGGCCTGTACCGTCTCGTAGTCAGTATCGCCTAGGAACAAACGCCGCCCGGCCAGCATCTCCCAGAGGCAGACGCCGAGGGCGAAGATGTCGGCGCGTGCGTCGACCGGCTGCCCGGCCGCCGCTTCCGGCGACAGGTAACTGAACTTCCCCTTCACGACGCCCGGGTCCGTGCGCTCGAGCTGCGTGCGCGCCTTGGCCAGACCGAAGTCTGTGACTTTCACCTCGCCCCGCTTGCTGATCAGGATGTTCGGCGGCGACATGTCCCGGTGGACCAAATCGACCGGGTGCCCATCGTCGTCGAGGAGCTCGTGCGCGTAACTCAGCCCGCGGCACGTTTCCATCGCGATGTAAATCACGTCCTTCAGAGGGAAGGGCTCCCCTGTGGCGCGCAGCGCCTCCATGATCTTCTTGAGGTTCGTCCCATCGACGAACTCCATCACGATGAAGAAGCTGTTGTCTGACTTGCCGATGTCGAAGACGCTGACGATGTTCGCGTGCGTCAGCCGCGCCCCGAGCCGTGCTTCATCGAGAAACATCCCAATGAAATTCGTGTGTGAAGCGAGGTGGGGCAGAACGCGCTTGATTGCGACGCGCTTCTTGAAGCCCTGAACGCTCGTTGCTTCTCCGAGGAAAACTTCAGCCATTCCCCCGGATTCCAGCTTTTCGAGCAGGTGGTATCTCTGATCGCTCATCCTCGCTCGTCGGCCCTCCCCTGAGGCCTTTTTCCATTGTCCTTTGCAGGCACTATCGTGGTCAAGGAACGGATGCCATTGACATGCTGCTCCTGCGGCGCTTGACTGCGGCCGTGCCCCGTTCCCCAAAGCCCCTCAGAATCGCCCCCTCTGTGCTTTCGGCTAATTTTGGCCGCCTTGAGGCTGAAGTCCAGGCAGTCGACCGGGCGGGCGCCGATTGGATCCACGTCGACGTGATGGACGGGCGATTCGTGCCGAACATCACTATTGGCCCGCTCATCGTGAAGGCCATCCGCGCCGCGACCAAGCGCGTCGTGGACGTTCACCTCATGATCGTGGAACCCGAGAAATATGTTCAGTCCTTTGCCGAAGCAGGGGCGGACATCATCACCGTCCACGCCGAGGCCTGCACGCACCTGCACCGAACCCTTCAGCAGATCCGCGCCCTCGGAAAACGCGCGGGTGTGTCGCTCAACCCCCGTACCCCTCCCGATTGCTTACGTTACATCATGTCCGAGGTCGACCTGGTCCTCGTCATGAGCGTCAATCCGGGCTTTGGCGGACAGAGCTTCATCCCGTCCGCCAACACCAAGCTTGCTCAGATTCGCGACATGATCAACGATGCCGGCCTCGACATCGACCTCGAAGTCGACGGCGGCGTGAAGCCAGGCGTTGCACGGCAGGTCGTTGAAGCGGGCGCCGACGTGATCGTTGCAGGAAGCGCGATCTTCGACAACGACGACTACGTGGCCGCCATCGGCGCGCTCCGGAAGGACGCAGAGTGAACGACGACCCTGCACTGACTACCGTATTCGTCGATCGCAAAGCGACCAAGCGCAAGCTTCGCAAGAGCCGGCTGGTCGTCGAAGAGGGGCCTCAGGCGGGGACCCGGCTCACCATCGCCAGTGAACGGATGACCATTGGCAGCAGCATCATCTGCGACCTCACGCTCGACGACACGACGGCGAGCGGGACGCACTGCGAGATCGTCGCAAGCGAAGCGGGTTTCCTATTGCGCGACCTCGGCTCGGCCAATGGCACTTGGGTCGCTGGCGTCCGTGTCCGCGAAGCATGGCTCGAACCGGGCATGCCTCTGAGGATCGGGCGCACCGTGATCCGCTTCGAGCACGGCTCCGGCTCGATCGAGATAGACCTGAGCCGGCGGGAGCAGTTTTACGACATCGTCGGGCACGGCGTGCGCATGCGTGAGATCTTCGCGGTGCTCGAAAAGGTGGCGGCGTCCGATCTCACCGTGCTCGTTCATGGAGAGACGGGCACCGGTAAGGAGCTCGTTGCACGGGCCATTCATCGCGCGTCAAAGCGTGCGCAGCGTCCGCTCGTCGTGCAGGACTGCAGCGCGATCCCAGCGAATCTCATCGAGAGCATCTTGTTCGGCCACGAACGTGGCTCGTTCACAGGCGCCGCCGAGCGCAAGCGCGGATGCTTCGAAGTGGCCCACGGTGGCACGTTGTTCTTGGACGAGATTGGCGATCTCGACATCAGTCTCCAGCCCAAGCTCCTGCGCGTGCTCGAGACGCATGAGGTGCAGCGCGTTGGTGGCACGCGCATGATCCCCGTCGACGTGCGTGTCGTCGCTGCGACGAACCGCGATCTCCGTCAGATGGTCAACGACGGCACGTTTCGCGAAGACCTCTACTACCGCTTGACCGTCGTCCAGGTCGACTTGCCGCCGCTCCGCGAGCGACCGGAGGACGTTCCCTCACTGGCCCAGCAGTTTCTCGAAGAGTTCGTCAAGCGAGGCCAGCACGGGGAGGGCGTGCACTTCACGATTTCGGACGACGCGATGATGAAGCTCCAGGCCTACCCGTGGCCGGGCAATGTCCGCGAGCTGAAGAACACGATTGAGCGTGGGGTGTCACTCGCGGACGGAACCGAGCTCGGCATGCACGACCTCTTGCCGGCATCGCAAAAGACGCCACCGATGTTCTTCCCAGGTGGGACCGCGGAACAGTTTGTCGACGACGAAGTTCCTTTCAAAGATGCCAAGCAGAAGGTCGTCGATGCATTCGAGGCGCAATACCTCAAAGCTCTGCTCGACAAACACGGCGACAACATCAGTCGAAGCGCGCGCGCCGCGGGCCTCACCCGCTACCACCTCCGCGAGCTAGCCAAACGCTACGGTTTGCGGGGCGAAAGCAACGGTCCCGACGACGAAGATTGAGCCTTTTCGCGCCTGCCCGCCTATATTGAAGCCATGGCGGGGGTCGCGTTCCTGTTGATTGCAGCGATTGCTCTTGGTTGGCCGCAGCCGGTCGCGGCGGAGACTGCCACGGGGCAGACCGCAGTACCGGCGCCATCGTGGGCCCGATCGATCGAAGTCGTCGATGACGGTGCCCCTGTAATGCTCGGGCCCAGCAGCGAATCACGCCGCCGCGGCACCGTCGGCGCCGGCACACGGCTCGGTTTTTCGCACAGGGTGTTCGGCGAAGGCTGCTCGACCGGCGTCTGGTACCAGACCAGCGATCAGCTCTTCATTTGCGAAGCGCATGTTCGGCCCTCGCCCGAGCCGCCAGGACCAAAGGTCGATGAATGGGCCGGCACAGGCTCTCGCCTGCCCCAGCGATATGCCTTCATTCGCTTCGACGGCACGCGGGCGTATGCGCACCCGAGCGACTACTTCAGAAACGACTACGTCGAGGCGCTCGGTAAGAGCTTTGGCATCGTCGTGACGGGCGAGCAGGTGTACGACGGCGTCGAGTTCATCCGGACGCGACGCCACTATTGGATCGAGCGAGGGTCGGTGCACTTCGTCGACGGCAGCGCGTTCAAGGGCGTGAAGCTCCGCCCACGCAAGCCGCTCGACGTCGCATGGGTTTCCCCTAGACCGGCGAAGGTGCACGAACGGCCGCAAGGTCGCGTCCTCAAACGCTTGGATCGCCATTCGCTGGTGCACATCGAGTTGACCAAGGGCGCATGGGTCAAGCTCGCCGGCGGCGGTTGGGTCAAGACAGCCGAGGTCGCGCGCGCAAAGCTCGTCGAGCCGCCGGAAGGCGTGGGTCCCACAGACCGCTGGATCGACATCGACGTCAAACAACAGGTGCTCGTAGCCTACGAGGGAACGGCACCGATGTTCGCGACCTTGGTTTCAACGGGTAAGAATCGCAAGCAATCGGAAACCCCGATCGGCACTTTCCAAATCTGGGTGAAGCTCGCCTACTCCGACATGGACGACATCGAACGCACCGACATCGCCAAGAACTACTCGATCCAAGACGTCCCCTGGGTCCAGTTCTTCAAAGGTTCCTATGGCTTCCACGCAGCGTTCTGGCACAACGACTTCGGCCGCCGCCGCAGCCACGGCTGCATCAACCTCTCCCCCGCAGACGCCCGCTACCTATTTCACTTCACCCAACCCATCCTGCCGCCCGGTTGGAACGCCATCCTCCCCATCCCCGAAGACCACCCCACAACAGTCCAAGTCCGCTAAAAGGGGACAGTCCCTTTTTCAAAGGGTTGATTCAGCAAGCGAGCAGCTCTCAGCTTTCGAGCGTTTCCTTCAGGTTCAAGAGCGAAGTGTTGAAGTCCCGATCGTTGCGCCGAATCGTCAGGCGCTCCGCCAGCTTGCCGAGCACCGGGACGGGAATCGTGTACTCGAGTGTGACCGTCAGTTTGGTCCCGCCATCGTGGGGCTCGACGATGTTCGTCCAAGCGCTGCTGATCATGCCGATGCCTTGATGAGTCGCTCGGTCGTCCGGTATGTGCTCAACGACGACGTTTTGCCCGCGAATATGAAATCCGACCATCTTGTACGTCCAATCGTACTGTTGCCCGAACCCGCTCCCGACGATGTTGCGAACCTCGATCATTCCCGTCATCCAGTCGGGGATGGTCGTGGGCTCATTCACATACGCGAAGACCTCGCTCACCCCGGCATTGATCACGATACTGTTCTTGTGAGACGCCATCCGACTCGCTGCCTTCTCCGGGGCTCGGTGCTCAATATGACCAACTCTTCAAGTCTTGTCGACAACGGAAGAGCCGCTCACCAGCAACCAGGTGCGACAAGAAAGGAGGCCGCTCTCTTTGCCAGCGCCAAATGAGGAGGTGGCCTCCGCAGACCTAGTTTACCAGCGTCTCTTGGATGTTGATCAGTCCCGCCGCGAGCTCCCGTGCGTCGCGCCTCAGGACGGCCTGCTCCGCGAGCTTGCCCAACACGGGAACTGGGATGCTGTACTCGATCTCAATCGTGAGCCTCGTGCCTTCCTCATGGGGTTCGACACTGAACGTCCAAATACTGCTGATCGTTCCTATGCTCTGATGGACGGAACGCTCGTTGGGAACATGCTCGACCACCGTGCTCTGCCCGCGGAACAGGAGCCCGACGTATTTGTGAGTCCACTCGTACTGTTGCCCCGCGCCGGCCCCCACAACGTTCCGAACCTCAACCAGGCCCCCGAGCCACTCAGGCATCGTTGCTGGCTCACTCACGTACGCGAAAACTCTCTCCGGGGGAGCACTCACCACGATGTTCTTCGTCAAAGACAGCATACGACCAGCTCCTTCCGCAAGGGCCAGTACACCATAGAATCAGCCAATCCAAAACTTGTCCATACGCAATTATTGCTCCACGCAAAAAGGGTCAGACCTCTTTTTAAAAGGCCTAATTCATCCACACTTGCTTCGTCCGTGCAGGTTTCGCGCAAACGAGCAAGCAACCGCGACCGCTCACGACCGATGATGGGGCGTGGTGTTCGCGGAGTACACGTTGGTGACCGGAGTCGTCGTTCTCGCGGCGGGTCTTGCGCTGTACGGACTCGGTGTGCCGCTCGTGCAGGCGTATTACCTGACGAAACTCTTCATCCTTCTACCGATTCCCTGAGAGAGGAAGGCGTTTATGAACATCGATCCGAAAAGCAGCAGGACCCTCATGCGCGATCAACGTGGTCTCACCACTGTCGAGTACATCATCGTTCTTGGGCTGATCGCAGTCGTCGGGATAGCCGCCTGGCAGCAGTTTGGTGAGACCTTGATCGGTGAGGTCGAGGCAGCCGATAGTTACATCGCGGATGTCGTGCAGTAGCAGGCAGGGCGATGAACCTGGCCGTTACCACCGCTATGGGCTTGGCTCTCGGCGTCGCGACAACCGCGGCGTTCTGTGACTGGAGACGAGGCGAGATCCCAAACTGGCTGACCCTTCCACCGATCGTGGTTGCCCCGTTTGTCTACGGGCTCGCTTTCGGTATCGAGTACGCGCTTCACAGCCTTGCAGCCGCCTTTCTGAGCGCGCTCGTTCCCTATCTTCTGTTTCGCCGTGGTGCGATGGGTGGGGGTGACGTCAAAGTGTTCGGAGCTCTCGGAGCCATTACGGGGTTTGACCTGCTCGTCGGTCTCGAGATCCAACTGGGAGCACTGGTGGTGGCGATGATGTTCGCCTGCGGCGCGCTGGCGTGGAAGGGATCACTAGTGAGAACTCTTGGCAATGCGCTCGCGCAGGCCCTCGATCCGCTGCTTCCGAAGCGATGGCGTCAGGAGCCATGTGATGCGTTGTCCACTCCCGTTCGGATGGGAGGGGCGATCTTCCTAGCAACGGGCATCTTCGCGGCTCCACACCTCGTGCTTGCGTGGAGTGAACTGTGATGCATCCGAGGCCACTCCCGGGCTCACTCTTTGCAGACGAAAGCGGCGTCGTTTTCCTGGAGTTTCTCATTGCGTTCGTTCCGATATGGACGTTTTTCCTGTGCGTGGTTCAGCTCTCCTTCATCACGCACGCCAACCTGATGGTGAAGCACTCGGCGGACTCGGCGGCGCGTTCTGCGGCGGTCGTTCTGCCCGACGATCCCCGCGAGTATGGGGGAGAGCCCCAGATGAGTGTCGACCGTAACCGTGTGACTGCGTCCGATATCGGGCGGGCGCTCGGCCGGGTCGGTTCAACGTTACGGAACAGCCCAACTTCGGACTCGGTCGTGTCAGCGTTCTCGGAGGAAACGCTGGCCACCCTCGGAAGGTCGCGCCTCAACACCATTCGTCTAGCGGCCCACATTCCCTTGATGCCACTCGCGCCTGTCAACGTTGGCCGCGACTCCCAACCGAGTCTTGCGAAAGCAATCGGAAGCGAGCGAAAGCTCGTGAGTGCGCTCTACTATCAACCGTTCGCTCTCGCGGTGACCTTCCCCGGTCTACAAGACAGTGTCGCAACCGGGCCAGAGATCACCGTGCGCGTTACCTACGCCTATCAGTGCACGGTGCCACTGGCGCGCAGGATCCTGTGTCAGGTCTTCGGCGACCTCGATACCAAGGACGAGCTCGGCGAGGCCTTCTTTCCTCTCCCACAGAGCTTCGTCGGAGGCCGCTTCCGAGGCTTGCAGCACGAAACGACGCTCATGATCCATGACGCACCCTACGAGTATCGAGTGCAGGGCTCATGATGCCTACGAGACGTGCAGGTCTAATCCAGGAGACGCGCGGAGCCATGATGCTCATCTCCCTCTTTATGGCGCTCTTCCTGATTGGAACCCTCTACTACATTCTGGGCGTAGGGGACGCCGTGATCTACAGGCGCATCATGCAAGACGGCGCCGACGCAGGCGCGCATGCCGCATCGGTCATGGGTGCCAAGGGAATGAACCTGCATGCTCTGCTCAATGTCGTGATGGCTGTCACCGCCGGAATTCTTCTGGTCATTCGCAGCGTCGAAGTGCTTTTAGAGATCACCCTGGCGGTTCTCTACGGGTTGGCCGCGAGCCTCATCTTCGCCGCGAAAGCGGTTCCGCTCATCGGTTTGCTCACCCCGGTGGAGAGCACGGTTGAAAGGGTAGGCGATGCAGTCGAGCAATTCGTGCAGCTTGCCCACGACGCTTTGGACGCCGCTCACCACGCGGTTCAGCACGGTTATCCCTTGTTGGCTCAAGTTCGCGCGGTCGACGCCATGGCCTTCCAAGAAGCCTACGACCCACCGGTCGCCGGCGGATTCGTCGTGCCCCTCCTCGGTCCGCGTCTTCCCAAAGGCGGTCGAGGCCTGCCTGTCGAGAAGGATGAGATCGGAAGGCTCTGCGATCGAGCGGCGGACGGCCTCGGCAATCGGCTGAGCAATGTAAGCTCCAAGGTCCCCAGGTGGCTTCTCAAGTTTCTCGGTGGAGTCGTCAGCAAAGCACTACGGCTGGGCAAACGTAGAACATGCGTTGACGACGTCGTCGAGTCACCTCGACGCGTCATCGAGAACCGCACTGATGGGACCCGGGTGTGGTTGGGGCACGAGGAGTTTCAATACCGCGCCTACGATATCGGCAGAAGCGCTCACGAGAATCACTGGCAGCACGGTGAGCAAGGCATTCGCGTCGCTCAAGGTGGGTACGACGACGGTCGCAACGCCGCTCACGGCGCCCACGTCGTGGGGCGGGTCGGCTTCGCCCAGGCCGAGTACTACTTCAACGGCGTCGAGGATAAGTCCGAGTGGCTCTGGAAACAGAGGTGGCGAGCGCGTCTCCGCCGATTCCGGATCTCCCGCGGGTCGATTCCGAGCGGGATTCTGGGCGCGTGCTCTGGCGCAAGAGGCCGGGGCTCACTCGACGGCCTCGCGGGCCTCTGTGATGTTGCAAGGGATTTCTCGATCAATGCGGTTTCCGCTCATTGAGGACACGATGATCCGATCACTCTCACGATTGCTCCGAGACAAAACAGGCACTGCGCTGGTCGAGGCGCTCGTCAGTCTACCCATCTTCATCGCAGCGCTGGCGGGAGTTGTCGCGCTAAACGGAATGTACAGCGCGAAACTCGAGGCGAAGTCGCGCGCAAGGCGCCTGGCTTGGCTACAGGCGGACTCGGGCGAGTGCCCCCCTCAAAGTTGTTGGAGCGGCGAGTGCGGCCGCATCGAGGGGGAAATTCGTGCAGGCGGCCTCGATGACGTGCTCACGGTACACGACGGTCACTTCTCTCTGGAGTCGTTTCTCGGCAACGTCGGTCGCTACTTTCTCGGGAGAGCAACCAACGGCGTCGGTCTTGCAGAGGCCGTGACGCCCGCAATGGTGGGCTCGGGTCTGACCTTGCAGCACGGGGTGACCACACTGCTCTGCAACACCACCCCGCGGCGCACGGACACTGGCGGAAGCGTGCTCGAGCACGCCTGCAGCACGGGTCTAAGGACAACGGAGTACGCGAGTGAGCTCTGCAGATAGCAGCAAAGCACTACAGCGCCGTGCGATCCTTAGAAGGCCCGTTCTCACACCAGCCCTTCGCTTGGGGTTCTTTCTCGCAGTCGTTTGCGTGTCGGCCTCCGCGGTCCTCCTCCGGTCCGTCAGAGCCGACGTCACGGAGGTTCTCTGGGGGGTCGGTGCAGAAGTCATGCAGTACCCAGACGCGCCCCACGAAGAGGTCCGTCAATTGCAGCTAAACGGTCTCCGCGTCTCCTTTCGAACCCGGACTGTCGACATCCCGATCGCGGAGGTCCTCGCCCACTATGAAGCCATCTGCGGAACGGCAATAGCGACGCAGACTGCACGTAACGAGGGCGCTGGCTACGTTGCCTGCCTCGACCTGGGCGATGCTTCGCAAGATCTAGGCGCGCTCGCCACCCGCTTCCTGAGCTTCGCCGAAACCGGAGACTTGCGGGAGGTGGGGGACCTTCGATACGTCTTCGCGCGTCGCGTTGTGAGTCGCGCGGGGGACAAGACGTTTCTCCTCACGATGTGGGCCGACTCGGCAGTCAATCTCTACGGGATGCTGCCTCACGCAGGCGCGGATGCAGCAGGTCGCGACCTCGTTGGCGTGCCACGGCCCCCCGGCTCGCAGCGCATCCTCTCCGCATGGGAGGCGCGGCAGCCCAGTGGCGTCGTGATCTACCGCGTGGTCGCCAAATCGGCGGAAGATCTCCAATCGTTTTATCGAATCGAGCTTCCCAGAAACGGCTGGTCGATCATCGAGCGCGACCCCTCCGAATCGATACAGATCAACGGCATCCACATGCTTTCTGCAGAGAAGGGTAATCGTCTGATCACGGTGCTTTGTCGCTCCGGTGAAGCGTCACACACCGTCCTAACCATTCTCGCTTCCGAGCCATCATGACGACAGGCATCTGTTCATGAATCGCACTGCAATGATCGCATCAGTCGCCGTCGCGGTGTTCGGCTTCGTGCTTCTCACTATCTACGTGCGACAGTTCAAGCGCGAGGCTAGGGGAGGCGATCCCGTCGAGCTTCTCGCACTGAGGCAAGACGTTGCGGCCGGTGTCTCCGTTACCGAGCAGATGCTGGTGGTCCGCACTCTGCCGGAAAACTACCTTGAAGGCCGCCAAGTTCTCGCGTCAAACCTCCCACGGGTCCTGGGCGTCCGCACATCGATTGCTCTCGAGGCAAACCAGACCTTGCTATGGACGGATTTGGCAACCACGCCGCACGATCGAAGCTCGTTCTCAAGTCGCATTCCAAAAGGGATGCGAGCAATGAGCCTCAGCGGTGTCGGCCGACGCGCTTTTAGCAATTTGATGCGCCCAGGCGATCGGGTCGACGTCTTGCTGACGAAAGCCAAACCAGGCCCGGAGGCGAAAGTCGTCACGCTCCCACTTCTGCAGAACCTTCTCGTCCTCGCCGTGGGGAGCAACTTCGGCGCAACAGACGAAGACAGCTCTCCAATCAGGTCGGATTCGGTAACGCTCCTCGTCAGGATCGATCAAGCGAGCTTGCTCGCCCAAGCTCGGCGCGACGGAGTACTGAGTCTCATTCTGCGCAACGAGGGTGATCTCGAGATCAACGAAAGCCTTGCGGAAACGGACGACTCCGACGTCCTCGAGCAAGAGAAGCGAGCGCGTCGGCAACGGCGCTTGCGGATCGAGAAGGTAGACTAGGGTGTGGTCTCTGAAGAAGAAGGCCTGTCTCGTGGGCGCGATCCTTCTCATGACGCTGGTTGAGGTCAACGTCGCCGCGGAAGTCGAAGGGGCCCGTTCGATGGTTCTCCGAGTTGGCGAGCAGAAGAGTCTGTCGGCTCGCGGAATCAGGAGTTACTCCGAGGGCGCGCCCGGGTTCGCAGATATCCGGGTCACCCGGGACCAAAGTCGATTCGTGATTGTCGGGAAACAAGAGGGCACGACCTCTCTCCTGCTGATCAAGAACGACGGGGCACAGCTGCAATACACGATCCGCGTGCTGGCGGCGGATGCGGATAATGGGTTTGGTGGCCGGGAAAACATCCGTTTGGACCTGTACTTCGTATCGATCCAGGACCGATATAGTCACCAGATCGGCCTCAACTGGCCTGGCAACATCGGGAGTACGATTACTCCGTCCGAAGCTGCCATCGCAATCACCGGCGGGAGTGGGCAGGCGACTCAGAGCGCATTTCAGATATTGCCCCACACGTTCCTACCGAGCTTTGACCTCGCCCAGTCGAAGGGTTGGGCGAAGATGTACCGGCAGGCCACCCTGGTGACCGCAAATGGCACCGAAGCGGTGTTCACGTCGGGTGGGGAGTTCAACGTTCAGGTCCAGAACAATCTGACGGTGAACGTGCAGGCCATCGAGTTCGGTACGAAGATAACCGTTCTTCCAAAGTACGATTCTAAGACCGGGCGCATCCAGCTCGAAATAGTAGCGGACGTTTCCGACCTAGATCCTGCAAAGGGGGTTCGCGGGATCCCGGGACGAATTACATCGCACGTCGAGACACGGGTGAACCTCGAGCTCGGTCAGTCCATCTCGTTGGCAGGCATTCGTGCCCGAACCGAGCGGCGAAACAAGAACGGCATCCCTGGCCTTGCCCTCATTCCATTCATCGGGGCGCTCTTCGGGACGCGTTCTCGTGAAACCGAAGACAACGAGTCCTACATGTTAGTGGTCCCTTCAGTAGTCGAGCCGGTAAGCCTGAGTCAACGCGATCGTGTGGAAGAAGCGCTACGGGTGTACGAGAGCTTTCACGGTGGGGTTGATACCCAGGAGCTCATGGACCAACCGCGCGTCGGGCGCGATGCTCTGCGCACAAGCGGAAGTGAGCGATCCCAATGATCCGCGGTTTCGCGGTGTCCGTGCTCACGCCGGACGGTTCGGAACAGAAGATCAACATCGCGGACATAGCCTTACTGACCGTAGGCCGTGACCCCTCGTGTCACATCGTCCTACCGTCACCCGCCGTCAGTCGAGTTCATCTCCGGGTCGAGCAGGGCGCGGCTGGAGTTCGAGTCGTGGATCAGTCTTCCAACGGGACAATCTTGGGAAACGAACCGGTGCTCCCTTCCGGAACGCTGCTTTCGTCCGACCAAGAGCTTCGTGTGGGTCCGTATGTTCTCCGGATTGGGCCGCTCGCAGCCGCAGCGGACCGCGGTGCGTCGCCCGAGTTGAGACGCCGAATTCACCGGTCGCTTCTCGATTACCTCGACCTCGCGTCTCTCGATGGCACCGACATGGATGCCGCTGTTCTGCGGCCGCGAGTCGTGAGGGCCCTCGAGCAAATCGTTGCGGGGTTTGAATCAGAGCTCTCCCCAACGACAGACAGAGCGCGACTCGTCGTGGAAATGGCTGACGAAGCCCTTGGTCTTGGCCCGCTACAGGAACTACTCGAGGACGACACGGTTTCCGAAATCATGGTCGTGGACCCAAACACGATCTACGTCGAGAGACAGGGCAGAATTCGCCTAACGCCTTTGCGCTTCACGGATGACGAGTCTTGCCGCGCGGCGATTGAACGAATCGTAACCCCACTCGGCCGGCGAATCGACGAAAGCACGCCGCTGGTCGATGCTCGCCTCAAAGATGGCTCACGCGTCAACGCCATCATTCCTCCACTCGCGATTCGCGGGCCTTGCATCACCATTCGTAAGTTCGCGCGACGCCCACTTCGAATGGAACAGCTAGTCACGCTTGGAAGCCTCAGCAGCCAAATGGCGAGGTTTCTGCAAAGGTGCGTGCGCGCCAAGAAGAACATGATCATCTCCGGCGGTACCGGTAGCGGTAAGACCACGCTGTTGAATGTTCTATCCACCGAGATCCCCTCCGACGAGCGAATCATCACCATCGAAGACGCCGCGGAGCTCCGTCTCGATCAGCCGCACGTCGTTTCACTCGAATCCAAGCCCTGCAATCTCGAGGGTCAGGGCGGATACAGCATTCGTGACCTTCTGAAGAACGCACTCCGGATGCGACCCGACAGAATCATCGTCGGGGAGTGCCGAGCCGGAGAGGCGATCGACATGTTGCAGGCCATGAACACCGGCCACGAGGGCTCCATGACCACGACTCACGCCAACAGCGCGGAGGAAGCGCTCAAGCGCGTCGAAACGCTGTGCATGATGGCGGGTCTAGACCTGTCGCCCCGGACGATCCGCGATCAGATCGCCGGAAGCGTTCATGTAGTCGTTCAACAGACGCGCTTTTCTGACGGAACGCGTCGCCTGACGTCCATCACAGAAGTAGGTGAGTTGAGCGAGGATGGCGAGCTCGTCTTACACGATATCTTTGCCTTTCATCGAACCGGCACCAGTCCCGCTGGTGACGTCTTGGGGGAGCATCGAACGACGGGCTACGTCCCGAGCTTTCTCGACGAGTTCGTTACTCAGGGGCTCATCGATGGAGGCGAGTATTTGTGACGTTCGACTCGTTTCCGCTGTTGCTTCTATCGGGTGCGTTCGCTGTCGGCGGATCCGCTGCCTTTGCGTACTTCGTGCTCTCGATGGAAGGCGGCCCGGTCGAGCGGCTCTTCCGAAACTACGCGGCTCGCCTGGATCGCCATTCGAGCTTTCTGATGATGCCCTACCGCGGTGCACCGCTTGCGCGGGCTCAAGTTCTTGCCTGCGTCGCCTCGCTCGCACTGCTCGCCGTCACCCGCAATCCTGTTTTCGCTCTGCTCGGCTTGGTCGCAGTCTCGGGCCCCCCGTTCTTCTTGTGGAAACGCCACGTCGCGCGCGTCGCCCAATTGGAACGTCAACTCGACACGTGGTTGCTGATGTTGGCGAACGCGCTGAAAGCGACCTCTTCTGTGGGTGAAGCCATCGCGTCGACGGTCGACTTGATGCCTAAGCCGTTCAGCGAAGAAGTCGACCTTCTGGTCAAAGAGATTCGTCTCGGAGCGCCGCTCGACCGAGCCATCAACGCACTCGCTCGCCGAATCAACAGCACGCTGATATCGGGTGCTGTCGCCACGATAGTGGTCGCCAGGCAAACCGGTGGCGATTTGCCTCGGACTCTGGAGCGAGCGTCGGCGGTCTTGCGTGAAGCGGCTCGGCTTGAAGGCGTGCTCCGGACCAAGACAGCGGAGGGGCGCGGGCAAGTTCTGGTCCTAGCTTCCGTTCCGTTCGTTCTTTGCGTCATCATTGCCTGGATCGATCGCGCCTGGTTCGATCCAATGCTGAACCAGCAGATCGGAAAAGTCATTCTCGCAGCATGCGCAGTCGTCTGGACGTTTGCGACGCTCTGGGCTCATCACATCGCAAAGGCCGACCTATGATCGCTTGGCTGGACGTTCTGCTCGCGCTGACCTTCGCCATGATACTGGGAGGTGTCTCCGCGCTCGTCTTCCAGTTGGCAATGACGCCAAGCGCTGCCCGGCCGACATTGGGTGGCCGCGGGCTCAACCGCGCCAAGGCTCTCCATCGCGGCGGCCTTTTCGCTTTGGGCGAACCGTCGGTACGTGTTCTTGCCGCATGGGTGGCTGTCTTGCCGATGGAACGAATCCGAAGGCCGCTGCGCCGTTCACTCGTTCACGCAGGGGAATACTTGGGCTTGTCCGAAGACGAGCTAATTGCGATGTGCGTACTCGCCGGTCTTGGTCTCGGGACGGTCGGGTTACTGGTTTGCGAGCTCCTGAAGTTACCCGCCACGTGGGCGATAGGCGCGCTCTGCATCGGGGTCATGGCGCCCTGGTTTCGAGTGCTGGCCGTCGCCCAGGCGCGCGCGCGAAGCGTTAACCGCGGACTTCCAGGGGCAGTCGAGCTTGCGGCGATGTGCATGAGCGCCGGTCTCGACTTCCCGGGATCGCTCCGGCGGATTTCCGATAGCGCTGCAGACCCCAACGATCCGGTGATCGAGGAGTTCAATCGAGTGCTCCAGGAGCTAGATCTCGGGCACACCCGAAGGAACGCGATGGAGGGTTTCGCTGCGCGAGTTCCAACCGATCAGGTTCGGGAGTTCGTCAACAGTGTCGTGCAGGCAGAAGCCAAAGGTAGTCCACTCGGGAGTGTCTTGACAATTCAAGCGCAGACTCAGCGTCTGCGACGCAGCATCGCAGCCGAAGAGACCGCGTCAGAGGCCGCGCTCATGCTCTTGGGTCCTATGACGTTGATCTTTCTGTGCGTGATCGTTCTTCTTTTGGGTCCCGTAGTCGTTCGTTTCATGACGGGAGGCCTTGGAGCCGCATGACTGGTCTGCTTGGAAACAGGCGCAACGGCCTCATCGTACTGCTCGTCGCACTTGCGTTCGTGTCGCTTGCGTTCGTGGTGCTCGCCTCCTGGCTCGGTGTTCGCCCGACCCCTAGCGTGCGCAATCATCCTTTTGACGACTATCCCACGCTGTTTGTCGAGGCGATCGCCTGTCCTCATCGGGGCGATGTTCTCGAAAGTGGCCGAAGGTCAGAGGAGCTCGCGCGTCTGCGCGCCGACCGATACGCGTACGATCCGCGAGACGGTGTCCGCGCGGTGCAGCGCTACCAGGAAGCGGAATCCTGCTATCGGGCCATCGGCGAAGAACGAATGGTTCAGCGTGTGCGTCGCGCAATCACAGCGCTCGTCAGCCAAGTGAACATGGACTACGCCGCGGCGCGATTGAACCTCCTGAACGCGCTCGAGCAGGAGCGGTGGTCCGCAGCGCTCAGTGAGATCCGGCGGTTGCTGCGTCTGACCGACCACATTGGGAGACACGAGTATGTCGAATGGCTCAAGAAGATCATCGGAACAGTTGCGGCCAAAGCAAGCACGGACCAATAGCCGCAGGATCGACCTTCTGCTTGTTGGGTGTGTCGCGATTGTCGGCGGATGCCATTACGCGACGCTCCACCAGAAGCCTGATCTCCAAGCCGAGTTGTCTGCGATCACCGCTGAGGACCTCCTTTACTTGGCGCTCTCCCATGCGCGCTCTGGGGACTTGCTGCGCGCGGAGCAGTATCTGAGCGCGGCACGGCGACGTGGTCACGATGAAGCCGAGGTCGTCTACTGGCTCGTGCGTGTCTGTGTTGCCGCCAGCCGCTACCAATCTGCTTTGGGTCACGCGGCGGACTACCTTCGCGATCATCCCTTGGACTGGTCTCTTCGTCTTGTCGTCGCGACGATTCATGAGGCTCTCGGGGATGTGGCGCGCGCTCGATCGGAGCTGGAACGTATCGTAAGAGCCGAGCCCACGAGGCCATTGCCCCATTACAGGCTTGCGATGCTCTACCGAAGCTGGGAGCTGGATCAAGAGCGGGCAAAGGTGCACCTCGAGGAGTACCTCAAGCTGACTCCGCAAGGGCCGCACGCCGCGGAGGTGCGGTCTGCGCTGAGCGAGCTCACCGACGTTTCGAGGAGCATTCGACTCGTGCCTCATCCCGGCACGATCGATCTAGGCGACGAGGAGAGCCGATGAGCGTTCCCCGCCATGTATTCGACCAGACCGTGGCTTCTCTCTTCGCCCCCGTGGTTCCGTACCTGGAAGGAGACGAGGTGAGCGAAATCATGATCAACGGTCACAACGAGATCTACGTCGAGAAACACGGGCGGCTCTATCTGACCGGGAGCAAGTTCGCTTCGGCGCATGCTTTGATGTCTGCACTTCGAAACCTTTCTCAGTTCGTGGGTCGGGAACTCAACCCACGGCAGCCCATCTTGGAGGCCAGGCTTCCAGACGGCTCGCGCGTCGAAGCGATCATTCCGCCGGCGGCCCCATCCGGCCCCGTCGTGTGCATCAGGCGCTTTCGACGGCAGCAGTTGACACTGAGTCGACTCGTCGAACTAGGGGCCGTCTCTCCCGACACGGCAGGCCTTCTTCGGGCGGTCCTCGCAAGAAAGGACAATGTGGTCGTTGCTGGTGGAAGTGGCTCGGGAAAGACATCCCTCCTGAACGCGCTGGTCTCGCTGGCTCCCGATGACGAACGCGTCGTCGTCATCGAAGACTCCCAGGAGCTTCAAGTCGGGCTGCCGCATGTCGTTCACCTCGAAGCACAGCCAGCAGACATTCGAGGATGCGGTGGGGTTACCATCCGCGAGCTTCTGAGAGCGACGCTTCGCATGCGGCCAGACAGGATCGTGATCGGTGAGATACGTGGCGGCGAAGCGCTCGACCTGATCCAAGCGATGACATCTGGCCATCGTGGTTGCCTTTCGACCGTCCACGCCACCCTTCCCATCGACACGCTAAGTCGCTTGGAGACCATGGCGCTGATGAGCGATGTCGACATTCCACTCAACGTGCTCCGGGCACAGATCGCTTCCGCCGTTGACACGGTCGTCCAAGTCTCTCGGCGGTCTGATGGGTCGCGCTGCGTGACGTACGTCACCGAAGTGCTGGGTTACGACCGGGAGCACGGCTACCGGGTCAACCATCTGTTCGAATGGTCGACGGAGGCAGGGAGAGGGGAATGACTCGGCCCCCAACGATGCTCATTCGCGACGGGGATGACGAGAGGACGTTGATCGACAGACGGTTTTCAGCGCTTGATTCGCTGTCTGACACCACGGCGTTCTTCGTCGATCCGGCTCGATTGTCCGCCCCCGAACCACCCTTCGAGGGGTCGGGTCGAGCGGTCTCGCCGGCTGACGGGAGTCCGCGCCTCGACGAAGTCTCCGAGGAGACGCCATCGTGGTGGTACGACCTGTGCGCAAAGCTTTCCGGACGGCGACGCGGGATGATCGAGACCGGCGTGGTCCTTTCTCTCGTTCTTGGCCTTGGCTCGGTAGCCTATCAGCAATGGCGGGCTGCCGTCGCGCTGCGCGAAACAATCGATGATATGAAGACGGCCGGGTCGGCCCCTCTTGTCCAGGACCCTGTTGCGTCCGTGGGTCGAGGGTTGGCGCCGGCCGGCACCGAGGCGAAGTTGAAGTCACCTGCCCGTGAAGTCGCGGCAGGTGAACGGGAGGCACTGGAACATCGAGGGGCAACCCTGATCGGCTCGAACAACTTCGTGGACGCGCTGACTCACTATCAAGTGCTCACGGAGCTCTTTCCGAACGAAGCGGCGTTTCGGGATCTCGTCATCGTGCTGAGAGCCAAGCTGAGATGCGTCGATCCCGTCGATCCATCGAGCCGTGCATGTCAATGACGGTCTGGTTGATAGTCGTCCTGAGTGCTGCGGCGCTCACATCATGCGAAGGATCGCCCAGCGCAGCACGACCATACGCAGTCGTCTTCGTGGTCGAATCCGATCCTGGTGTGCGGCTCCCCCGGACGCATATCTTCGTCGATGGAAAGCGAGTGGGTGAGAGTGACTCGATCGGGCTCCTGCGGACGAAGATCCATGGGAGATCTGGTAACCGACTAAGAATCGAGCATGACTGTCCGGAAGGGCACGAAGCTCCATCGGAGCCGAAGATTCTCAGGTTGCGAAAGTTCGAGGGTGTCGACAGGTCCGGTCCGCTTGCGATGGAGATCACGCTGAGATGCCGACCCACGAAACGTCTGGCCGCGGTCGTCGTCAGGGCAAAGAACGGCCCTGGCCTTCCTGTGCTCCTCGATGGAGAGAGCGTGGCCCGCACGAACGCATCTGGGGTGGCCCACCTCTCCATCCGTGGCGCCGCCGGTTCGGAGTACGTCATAGAGCTGGACACGACGGAGCACCCGCGACTTCTCCCGCAGTTCCCGACGCGGCTGATTACGCTTCCTGATGCCGATGACATTTTCGTCGTGAATCAGTCTTTCGACGTTGAAAAGGAAACCGGACGTAGGGTCCAGCGTCGCACGAGAATCATCAAAATTGAGTAGACCGGCAGGCGCGTACTATAACCACGGGTATGGGCGGTAGGGCCGATGTCGTAGTCGTGGGTGCGGGGCTGTCGGGGCTCTGTGCGGCGCGTAAGCTTCGCGCTCAGGGTGCGTCGGTAACGGTCGTCGAAGCGCGTGATCGGGTGGGCGGGCGCACTCGGACAGAACAGATCGGGCAGGGCACTTTTGATCTCGGCGGGCAGTGGATCGGACCCGGGCAAAAGCGCGTGCATGCACTCGCCAATGAGCTCGGTATCCAAACGTTTCCGACGTACACCGATGGGAAGAAAGTGTTGGAGGTCGAGGGGAAGGTGTCGACTTACAAGCGGTCGATTCCCTCGATGTCAGTTGCCAATCTCATTCAGATGCAGGGAGCGCTCAGCTACTTGAAGCGGGCGCGGAAGCGGATCTCGCCTACGGCGCCGATGATGGCTGAGGGTGCCGAGGCGCTCGACGGCGAGACGCTCGAAACCTGGCGATCGCGGTTCGTGAAGTCGAGCAAGATCAATGCGGTGATGGATGCGGCGATTCGAACGATTTTTGGCGCGGAGCCGCGTGACCTATCCGCTCTTTACTTCCTGATGTACCTCAATGCCGGGGGCGGGATGCTCAGTCTTTCGGAAGCTCGCGGTGGCGCGCAGCAGGATCGATTCGTTCCGGGAGCGCAGTCGATTTCACTCGCGCTGGCGAAGGAATTGGGGGACTCGCTGGCGCTCGGGGTACCGGTTCGGAAGCTCATACAGGGCGGGGATGGCGTGGATGCAGTGTCCGACACGCAAACGATCGGAGGCCGCTACGCGATCGTGGCAGTCCCGCCGCCGCTCGCGGGGCGCATGGAGTACGAGCCATCTGTTTCGGTCGGGCGCGATCAAGTCACGCAACGGTTTGCGATGGGCTCTGCAGTCAAGGTGCTCGTCACTTACGAGCGCGCGTTTTGGCGCAAGGCTGGGTTTTCGGGTGAAGTGGTGAGCTCGGACGGGCCCCTTAGCGTCGTGTACGATAACACGTCGCACGACGAGCGGCAGCCTGCGTTGATCGGCTTTGTGGTCGGTAGCCAAGCGCGGCAATGGTCCGCGCAACCCTTGTCCGACCGACAGCGCCGCGTGACGGGCGCGCTAAAGCGCTACTTCGGCGAAGAGGCAGGCTCGTTCCAGGAGTACCGTGAGCTCGACTGGGGTGCGGAGCCATGGTCCCGGGGGTGTCCGGTCGGTGGATTACCGCCCGGTGTTCTCACGCATTCGTTTGCCCACCTCCGCAAACCCGAGGGCCGCATCCACTGGGCTGGTACCGAATCAGCAACCGAATGGATCGGCTACATGGAGGGCGCGATTCAGTCGGGTGAACGCGCCGCCGACGAAGTCCTCCGGCGTCTTTAGGAGCGCCTGAGGCGGACGATGACGTCTTTGGAGGCGGGGGTGAAGCTGCCTTCGGCGTACCTATCGAGGGGGACGAGGACGTTAGCTTCCGGAAAATACGTGGCCACGCAGCGGCCGGGGATGGGGTAGGGAACTACGGTGAAGCGCGGGGCGATGCGGTGTTTGCCCCCGAAGTCGTTGCTGATGTCGACCTGGGAGCCTGCGGTGAAGCCGGCTTCGCGCATGTCCTCTTCGTTCACGAACACGACGCGGCGTCCACCTCGGATGCCTCGGTAGCGGTCGTCGTTTCCGTAGACGGTGGTGTTGTATTGGTCGTGCGTGCGCACCGTCATCATGCGGTAGGTGCCCTCGGGTAAGGTCAGGTCGGGTGCGGGGTTGATGCTGAACTCGGCCTTCCCACTTTCCGTGTCGAACTGCCGCTCGCGGGCGCCGTTGTAGAGGTGGAAGCCGCCGGGCTCGCGCACGCGGGCGTTGAAGTCTTCGAAGCCCGGGATCGTCTCGGCGATCAGATCCCGGATGCGGTCGTAGTTTTCGATCAACCAACACCAACTCACCGGCGTCTCCGGGCCCAGTACCTCTTGGGCGAGCCGCGCGACGATCGCTGGCTCGCTGTAGAGCTCGGAGTCGGCTGGCTTGAGGTGGCCGCGCGAGGAGTGGACCACGCCCATGGAGTTCTCGACGGTGACGAATTGTGGGCCGTAGGCTTGTGAGTCGACTTCGGAGCGCGCGAGACAGGGCAGGATGATCGACCACTTCCCGCTAATCAGGTGGCCGCGGTTGAGCTTGGTGCTCACGTGCGCAATCATGTCGCAGTTCTGTAGAGCGTGCGCTGTGCGCTCCGTGTCGGGCGTCGCCTGGAGGAAGTTGCCGCCCATCGCGAAGAAGAACTTTGCGCGGCCGTCGAGCATGGCGTGAATCGCCTCGACGGTGTTGAACCCGTGCTCGCGCGGTGGGTCGAAGCCAAAGCTTTTCTGGATCTGATCGAGAAACGCTTGAGATGGGCGGTCGTGAATGCCCATCGTGCGGTCGCCTTGCACGTTGCTGTGGCCGCGTACGGGGCACGTGCCCGCGCCGGCGATGCCGATGCTGCCACGCATCAAGAGAAAGTTGACGATCTCCCGCACGTTGCCGACGCCATTCCGGTGTTGGGTCAGGCCCATCGCCCAACAGACGATCGTTTTTCGGCTGCGCAGGATGATCTCGACGGCTTGCTCGAGCTCGGCCCGCGTGACGCCGGCGGCCTTGGTGAGTGCGTTGACGTTTTGCGATTCCAAGTGCGCGCGAAGCTCGGCGAAGCCTTCGGTGTGGAGTCCGATGAAGTCCTCATCGAGTACTTCGCCGGGCCTGCGGGCTTCGGCCTCGAGCAGCAGACACATGAGTGCCTTGAGCAGCGCGACATCGCCGTTGATCTGCACTTGAAGGAACAGGTCGGCGATCTGGGTGCCCCCGGTGAGCAGCTGGCTAGGGCTCTTTGGATTAACGAAGCCCATCAAGCCCGCTTCGGGGAGAGGATTGATCGCGATGATCCGAGCGCCGTTCTTCTTTGCCTTTTGCAACGCGGTCAGCATTCGTGGATGGTTCGTGCCCGGGTTTGGCCCATCACGATGATCGTGTCGGCTTCGTGGATGTCGTCGAGCGTGACGGAGCCCTTGCCGATGCCCACCGTCTGACCCAGACCGACGCCGCTCGATTCGTGGCACATGTTCGAACAGTCGGGGAGGTTGTTCGTCCCAAACGCGCGCACGAACAACTGGTAGAGGAACGCCGCTTCGTTGCTGGTGCGGCCGGAGGTGTAGAAAAGCGCTTCGTTGGGGGAGTCGAGCGCCTTGAGCGAGTCGCCGATGCGTCCGAAGGCTTCGTTCCAATCAATTGGCTCGTAGAAGCGAGAGCCGGGGCGAAGCATGAGCGGCTGCGTGAGCCTGCCTTGCAGCCCGAGCCAGTAGTCGGACTTCCTTGCGAGGTCATCGATGCTGTAGCGTTGGAAAAACTTCCAATCGAGGTGGCGTCGAGTGGTTTCCCACGCCGCTGCCTTTGCGCCGTTCTCGCAATACTCGGTCAGTGCAGCGCGGTCGTCCGGGTCAGGCCATGCGCAGCCGGGGCAGTCGAACCCGTCGGTTTGGTTCATCTGTCCTAAGATGCGAATCGCCGACGGGATCGAGTGGCCGTGCTTGTGCATGTGGGCGAACGCGGAGCCCACGGACTGGAGGCCCGCCGCCTTCTTCTTGGGCGCTTCGATGATCAGCTCGTCGTCGGTCTCGGGTGGCTCAGCGCCGCTCGGTGGGTCGATCGCCATCAACCCGCCTCAACCTGGATGAATGCAGGTTCGTTTGCTTCGAGCGCGATGCGCTCGCCGTTCGAGTAGACATTGAAGCGGTTTTCGCGCGCGAAGCCCACCAAGGTCAGGTCAAAGCGCCGTGCGGTTTCGACGGCCAAGCTCGTTGCGGCCCCGATGGCGACCATCATAGAGAAGCCTGCGCGAACGGTCTTCTGAACGAGCTCGAAGCTCGCGCGACTGCTTACCACCACGAAACCATCACCTGACGCAGGCGGGGTATCCCGAAGCCAGGCGCCCACCAGCTTGTCGAGTGCATTGTGGCGCCCGACGTCTTCGCGGTGCAGCAAGAGCGTCCCGGCATTGTCGAACAGGGCGGCGCCGTGTGTGCCACCGGTGTGCCGAAACCAGGCCTGTAACTCTTCCAGCGAGGCAAGCGCGTTTCGGATGGCTTCCGCTCGGAACGACTCTTTCTCTACAGGGACTCGCTCGCATCCCTCTCTCGACAACGACTCGACGGTGCGTTCTCCGCAAACCCCACAGGCGCTGGTCACCGTGAGGTTTCGTTCGAGCAGCCGAGACGGCACGACGACGCGCTCGTCCAAGACCGCGCGAACTACGTTCTCCGGCGTGTCGGAACGAAGGCAGTGACGCACGCTGATCAAATCGCCGATGCCGGCGATGACGCCCTCGGCATACAGAAACCCAGTCACCAGATCACGGTCGTGACCCGGCGTGCGCATCGTCAGTGCCAATGGGGACTCGGCGCGCGCGTGCGCCTCGCCGTGCTCGAGGATGATTTGGAGCGGCTCCTCTACAGCGACCAGGTCGCTGGTTCGCTCCCGTCGCTGGCGCTCGATACGCTCGACCTTCGTGGAAACAACCGGAGTGCGGGCCATGACCCACGAAGCTTACAGCGCATTAACCCTTTTAAAAAGGGGACTGTCCCTTTTTGGAGGGGTTAGTAGATGCCGGGGATGATTCGGTAGCGAACTCGTTCGCAGTAGCGGGTCCAGTCAGCGCCGTATTTTTTCGAGCAGAAGGCGTGGTCTCTGCGCTCGCGGTGAATGAGCAGGATCGCGAAATAGATTGGGTAGAAGTATGGGAGGGCGGAATCGAAAAGGCAGGGGAGTGACCAGGAGAGGGCCATCAGGACGTCACCGACGTAGTTGAAGTGACGTGACCAACCCCAAAATCCGGAGAGCAAGAGCTTGCCGCCTTGCTCGGTCTGCATGTATTCGGCCTTCTTTCCCCAGATCTTTGCGTGTTCAGGGTTGCCGCGGAACTTGTGCTTCTGAAGATTGACCGCGCGGAAGATGTAGAAGCCGAGCATGTTGGCGCCGACGATTAGCACGGCGCCCCACCATGGCAGCGTGTGCACGCGGTCGATGAGGTAGTGGGCTTGCAGCGAGTACGTCATGGGCACCCAGACCAGGTCGCCGAATGCAAGCATGTAACCGAAGTTCTCGTGCTTGATATCCATCGTGCTGAGGATGGCTTCTTCGTTCCAGAAGTAATCCACGATGTAGACCAACTGGAAGAGCCCCACGAGGATCATCGAGGTCGAAACGAAGCCGTATTCTTCGTACTGGACGTAGGCAAACGAAGTGTTGATCAGCACCCACAGGATCAACCCCGGGCGTGCTTCGCAGAAAATCTTGAGGTCGAGTCCCTGGGGGCCTGGCGGGACGCGCGGGTTGTGACCCGTGCCCATCCAGAAATCGTGGATGAATTTGCCGCTCAGGTGCCGCGCCTGTCCGTGCTGCTTTCCGTACCAGTAGAGATAAACGCTGAAGAGGAAGACGAAGATGGTCATGACGCTGATCAATGCGCCGAACTGGTCGTGAAGCTCTCGGATAGAAAACACACCCGACCAGTGCAGCATGGCGACGACGATGAACGTCACGATCAGGGAGAGCAGGCCGTTCATGCGATAGGGAAGGCGGCTGCCATCGGGGAGCTCGGAGCCTAGCACTTCGCGGCCCGGTGCGAATCGTTGGAGCAGCGCCTGAAGTGTGAACCAAGCGCCGTAAATGACTGCGGCGCGTCCCGTCGGCATCATCGCATCTTTGAAGCCTTCCCAGTCGGCATGGGGTCCCGGAAGGACAGCGCCGTCGTTGAAGCGCACCGCGAAGAAGAGGTAGGCCGTGAAGAGGGGAAGCCCGATGATCATCGCGAAGTTTCCAGGAACCCCGCCGAACTCCAGCTTCTGTTTCTGCTCAGTCATCGACCGGACTTTAAAGCAAAAGGACAGGAGCGCGACATGGACACCTGGAAATCGGCGAAAAATCGACAGAGAGGACTCGATTCTGCTGTATTGTGCGCCGATCGCCAGAGGAAGTGCCGATGCTTAGACCGAAAAAGACAATCCCCAGCCTGATTGGTGCCACGTTGGCGCTAACCGGCTGCGGCGGTGATGGTGGGACGAGCAATCCGTCCAGCATGACCGGGCAGGCCTTCAGAGCTTTTTGCTTGAAGGTCGGCGAGTGCTACCCGAACACGTCTGCTTCTGACGAGTGCCTGACCTACGTGGCAGGATACGACCTCTTGGCTCAGTACTTTTCGAGCGACTGCGACGCGTTGGTTGCTAGCTATTTTAACTGTTTCGCCGGGCTCACCTGCGAGGAGTTCATGGGGCCAGAGTACTACGCCTGTATCGACGACATCGATCAAGACATGGTCGACGCATGTATAGACATGCTCCCGCAGCCGTAGGTCCTTTCCTGAGCCAACCCTGCTAGCCTCTTCACTCGATGATCATCGTCACGGGTACCAAGCGCTCCGGTACGTCGATGTGGATGCAGCTTCTCAAGGCTGCCGGGTTTCCACCCATCGGCGATGCGTTCCCGCGCAATTGGGAAACGACGCTCAAGGATGCCAATCCGGGTGGTTTCTGGGAGTCGGAGCTGAGGCGTGGGATCTTCTACAAGACCAACCCCGACCCGAAGACCGGGACCTATCTCTTTCCGGAGCAGACGGAGCGGCATGCGGTCAAAGTATTCATCCCCGGACTGATCAAGACCGACCGCGCGTTCATCGGCAAAGTCGTCGCCACCGTTCGCCCTTGGCGCCAGTACGTGCGCTCGGTGAACCGCCTCTATGTCATCGAGCGGGAAGCCCAGGAGGCTGCGCGCAAAGATCCGAGCAAAGCGCCACCGCCCGCGGTCTTGATGTCTCCCATCATCGAGTGGTGGGTCGAGAACTTCTCGTTGATCAGCGACATCGTGACGCGGCGATATCCGTTCTACATGGTGGCTTTCGACTCAGTGCTCGATTCTCCCAAGGAGACCTTGCGCGATGTGTTTCGGTGGCTTGAAGACGGTGACGTCGAAGCGGCGATCAAAGAGGTACAGCCCACTCTGCGAACGCAGGATCAAGAGCCTGAGGATGAAACCAGCGTCGATGCTCTCGGCCTCGAGCCTGAGGTCATTGAAGTGTTCGACGAGCTGTACGGCCTCGTGCTGCGGCAGAGTCCGCTCGACCAGCCGTTCGTCGACCGGCTCAACCAGGCCAACGAGCTGCTGAGCGAGCGAATCGGAGAGGCCGTGAAACAGGTTGCACAGGATCAGCTCAAAAGGAGGCGTTTCATGGAAGAGCGGCGCCGGCGCGGGACGTGAGTATAGTACGGCATCATGCGGTTTAGGCGGAAGGTCTGCCTGCTAGGTGCGGCGGGGGTAGGAAAGACGAGCCTCGTCAGACGATTCGTCGAGGATCGATTCGACTCAGACCACGAGTCATCGATCGCCGTGGCGATCTCCAAAGGCACGCTGGAGCTCGACGGCGTTTCGCTCGAGATGATGCTTTGGGATCCGGGGGGAAGCGAAGCCTGGGGCCAGTACAACCGCTCGTTCATCTCCGGCGCGTCGGGCCTGGTGTTCGTCGTGGACGCAACCAAGCCGCGAACTCTCGACCATCTATTGGAGGCACAGATCAAAGGGCGCGGGTTCATTGGGTCGCGTCCGGCGATCCTCGTCATGAACAAGGTCGACTTGACCGAGGACTTCGCTCTGACAAAGGCCCAAGTGGATGCAGTGAGCAAGATCCACTGGCACCTGGTCCAAGCGAGCGCGAAGTCAGGAGACAACGTGAGCCAGGCCTTCACGAAGCTGGCCGATCTGATGCTCGAAGTGAGAAAGGCAACCGCATGAGTAGGTTTGATGGCAAGACGGTCGTGATTACAGGGGCGAGCGCGGGGATCGGAGAGTCCTGTGCGCGTAAGTTCGTGGCGGCCGGAGCCCGGGTCGTCTTGGCGGCGCGCGGCGCAGACGCTCTCGAGCGATTGACGAGCGAGCTAGGTGACGACGTGGCGCATGCAGTGCCGACCGATGTTTCGGATCGGGCCGCATGCGAGCGACTAATCGCCGAAGCCACGTCTCGTTTTGGCAGCCTCGACATCCTCGTCAACAACGCGGGCTTCAATTCGCGCGGGCCGGTCGAGGAGCTGCCCATGGATGTCATGCTTCAGATCCTCGATGTGAATCTGCGCGGTCCGATGATGCTCACGAAGCTCGTGCTCCCCATCATGAGGGCCCAGGATTCGGGGACGATTGTGAACGTGGCATCGCTTGCGGGGCGTTTTCCACTCGATGATGAGGCGACCTATTCGGCGACAAAGTTCGCCCTGCGCGTTTTCTCTTTCGCGCTCGCGGAAGAGCTTCGTGAGACGAATGTGCGAGTTGCTGTCGTCTCGCCTGGGCCGGTCGAGACCGGCTTCATCCTGGACGAAAGCATCATCGACGAGGTGCCAGACCTGGTGTTCTCGCAGCCGATGAGCACGGCCGACGAGATCGCGGACCTGGTACTCGCCTCCGCGGCGGATGGCGCGCGGGAACGTACGAAGCCGGCCTTCAGCGCGAAGCTCGCAACGATGGGCTACTTGTTCCCGGGGCTACGCCGCTCGCTAATCCCCGTGCTCGAGCGCAAAGGTCACGCCGCCAAGAAGAAGTACCTAGCGCGCCGCTCGAAGTGATCAGCGGTTGTCGTCGTTTGGCGGCGGCAGCGACGACATGCGTTTTGGCGACGGGCCCCAGGTATCGACGCGCGGGAGCATTCTATAGAGAAGCCAATGGTACGTGTTGCGAGGCAGGATCCGGCGGAGTACGGAGAAGCCCAACGCATCGAACGTCGCCGGCACGCGCAGCGGGGGACGCTTTCGGCGCATGGTCTTTAGGACGACATTAGCAACGGACTCCGGCGTGGCCCGTGACGACTTCATCACCCTTGCGATGAACGGCACCATGTTCACGTAGTGCTCGTGATAGGGCTCGGCGAGCTCGTGCTCCGATCGATCGCTCTTCGGCGTGTACCGCACCTTCTGGAAACCGTCGGAGTCGACGAAGCCCGGCTGCACCAAGCTCACCCGAATCCCCCAGGGCCGAACCTCGTACCAGAGCGCCTCGTGGGCTCCTTCGAGCGCGAACTTCGACGCGCTGTACGCGGCCATCGTGGGCATCGCCATCATACCGCCGACCGAGCTGACCGTGAGGATGCGGCCTGCTTGCTTCTTGCGCATCCCCGGAAGCACGAGTCGGATGAGCTCCATCGGTGAGCGGTAGTTTACGTCCATCTGCGCAAGGCGCTCGTGCTCTTCGACGTGCTCCACCACGGCGCGATAGGAGACGCCGGCGTTGTTGATCAGGATGTCGATACCGCCCCAGTCGCGCTCCGCCTCGGCGATGATCGCCTCGCGTTCTTCCCGTTTTGTAACGTCGAGAGGACGAATTCGAACGTGCTTCGACTCGCCGATGGCGTGGGCATCGAATCGTGGGAGCGAGCTTTGTCGCGCGGTAAGAAGAACCCGGTACTTGGTTTGGGTCAGGGCGCGAGCGATTGCCAGGCCGATACCCGCGCTGGCGCCCGTGATCAATACCGTCTGTTCAGACTCCATGCGCATTTGAGTTTATAGGGGGAGGCACCTACACTGGAAGTGTCTTTTTTTGAAGGCAGGGGGAGGACGCCATGGTGTGGTTGATCGGTCTGCTGGTGCTTGCTGTCGTGTTGATTGCCTGGTTTGCGGGCATATACAATGCCCTCGTCAGTCTTCGAAACCGCTTCAAGAACGCGTTCGCCCAGATCGACGTGCAATTGAAGCGGCGCCACGACTTGATTCCCAATCTGGTCGAAACCGCGAAGGCGTTCCTCGGGCATGAGCGTGAGACACTCGAAGCTGTAATCGCGGCCCGAAACTCAGCTGAGGGGGCTCGCACACGCGCGGCCGCCGACCCCGGGGACGCGCAGGCGATGCAGGGTCTTGCGAGTGCCGAAGCTGGACTCAGTGGTGTACTCGGCCGTTTCTTCGCGCTTTCGGAGGCATACCCCGATCTCAAATCGAACCAGAACATGATGCAGCTCTCCGAAGAGCTCTCGACGACTGAGAACAAGATCTCGTTCGCTCGGCAGTCCTACAACGATGCCGTCATGCGCTACAATAACAAGTGCGAGATGGTTCCGTCGAATCTGGTTGCCAGCATGTTCGGTTTCAGCCGTGCCGAGTTCTTTGAGGTCGAGGTCGAAGGCGAGCGCGCGCCTGTCAAAGTTCAGTTCTGATCCATGGACTTCTTCGATGAGCAGGATCTCGCACGCAAGCGCACCGTACGGCTGGCGCTTCTCTTTGGGGTTGCGGTCGTCGGTGTCGTTGCGGCCGTCTACTTCCTTGCGATGATCTTCTACACGGTGGGGGCCACCGACGCGGCAGGCGTTGCGTACATGGCTGGCGACTACGACAGCGTGGGCGCGCTCGTCCTGTCTTTCTGGAACCCCGGCGTGTTCCTCTTTGCACTCGGCAGCACGGCTACGGTGGTTGGCCTTGGGTCGCTCTACAAGGTCGCCCAGCTACGAGACGGCGGTCGGGCGGTCGCGCTGAGTCTCGGTGGGCGCAAGGTAGACCCTGACTCGACCAAACTCGAGGAGCGCCGCTTGCTCAATGTCGTCGAAGAGATGGCCATTGCGTCGGGTGTGCCCGTTCCCGAGGTGTACGTTCTAGACCGGGAACCGGGCATCAATGCGTTTGCCGCGGGAAACACGACCAGCGACGCCATCGTCGGCGTGACATATGGAACCCTTCATCTGCTTCGGCGCGACGAGCTGCAAGGCGTGATCGCGCACGAGTTCAGCCACATCCTCAATGGAGACTCGCGCATCAATCTGCGTGCCATCGGCCTCTTGCACGGGATCTTCGTCCTGGCGCTGATCGGTCGATTCCTGATCCGTGGCTCGATGTACAACAGGAGGAAGCAAGGCAGCGGCGTGGTCCTAGTCGGGCTCGGTCTGTTGGCGATCGGTTCCATTGGCGTGTTCTTCGGACGCATGATTCAGAGCTCGATCTCGCGGCAACGGGAGCTTCTTGCCGATGCATCCGCGGTGCAGTTCACGCGCGACACCGACGGTCTGGTGGGCGCTCTCAAGAAGATCGGCGGCGCGGCGCGGCGTTCGTATCTCGACACGCCGCAGGCTGACGAGGCCAGCCATATCTTCTTCTCGGACGCGATTCGCCGGCTACGCATGTTCGCCAGCCTCTTCCGCACGCACCCTCCGCTCGGCGACCGTATCCGCAAGTTAGAGCCCGAGTGGGACGGGGAGTTCACCAAGGTGGCCCTGCCGGACATCGCCGATGGGATGAGCACACCGCCGGATGCACCCGTTGACGAGGTGAACGCGTTTGCCGAGGCCCCGACGGAGGAGGCTGTGAGCCAAGCGATCGAGCACATCGGGAGCCCACGTCCCGAGCAGATCACATTTGCGCGTTCGCTCCATGCGGCGTTGCCTGAGCTCTGGATTCGTGCGGTCCACCAGGCGCCGATGGCACAGGCGATGATCTTCGGACTCCTGCTCGCACAGGACGAGGTGCTTCGAGGGACGGAGCTGATGCGCCTGGCCGAGCTGACCGATCCACAAACGGCCGACCTGACGCTTCGGTTTCATTCCGAGGCCGGCGACCGCTCGTCAGCCGAGAAGATCGCCCTGGTCGACATGGCGATGCCGACCTTGCGCGGCTTGTCCATCGACGAGTACGAGCGCTTTCGTGAAGTGCTCGACGCCTTGATGCAGAGCGACCGCCGAATCGATCTGTTCGAGTACACGCTGAGCCGCATGATCCAGCGTCATCTCGCGCGGCACTTCGAAGGCGCCGGACCTACCCCAGTCCGGTTTCGATCGCTGCGGGCCCTCGTGCCCGACGCGCGAGTTTTGATCGCCACGCTGGCCCGGGTAGGCAGCAGAACGGAAGAGGAAGCCGCGCGCGCATTCCGGCACGGGTCGCAGGCGCTCCACCTGAAAGAATCGGCCGGTGCGATCTTGCCTTCGGGTGAATGCACCCTGGCCTCCGTCGATCGAGCTCTTCAACGTTGCGACGCGGCTAGCCCCCCGTTGAAGCGGAGCCTCATGCTGGCTTGCGCCGCTACCGTCATGGCCGACGACAACATCACCGACCGCGAGGCCGAGCTCATCCGTGCCATCGGCGATGCGCTCGATTGTCCCGTGCCACCTTTTGTGCAATCGAGGTAGCATCATGGAGACACCAAGCGTCTACGAGACCGATGACGAGGTGCAGGCTCTTGCCCTACAGGAGGCCCTGGAGGCCGAGGGCATCGCTGCAGTCCTGATCAACCACCGCGACACCGCCTACCCGGGCATCACCGACCGGCAGCGACATGGGACGGAGATTCGCGTCGATGCCAACCAGGTCGAGAAGGCCACCCAACTCATCGACGAGTTCCTAGCGGCTCAGCCCGTCGAGGGGCCCCCGATTGCGCCCCCGCCCGATTCCGAGCCGGCCCCCGGGGTCCGTGGGCCGGGATGGCTGCTTATCAGCCTGATAATGCTGAGCCTACTAGGAGTTGCTGCTTATTTACTAAATGCCAATTAACTATTGGATCGCGTTCCATTCTTTGCTATAAGTTAACTGTTAGTAAAGGACGCGCACCATGGTTATCAGGGATACTTATGATCTCAGGGAGCTCGCCAAGCTCCTCCACTGGAACCCGGCTCACTGCAAGGTGATCCTGAAGCAGCTTGGTGCCGATCCGGGGAAGCCGATCGATGACGAGATGGCGGCGAAGGTTGCCCAGAAGATCCGTCGCCAGTGGCCTCCTCAGGCTGCCTAACCAGCGCCTTGTTGGATGAGCGCGGCGGCCCGTTCGCCGATCATCATACTGGGGGCGTTGGTGTTGCCACCGGTGACCTGGGGCATGACCGAGGCGTCCGCGACTCGCAACCCTTCAATGCCGCGCACCTTGAGTCTCGGGTCCACGACTGCCATGTCGTCGACACCCATCTTGCAGCTGCCGACGGGATGATAAACGGTCATCGCGCGTAGCTTGATCTCTTCTGTGAGCTCTGCGTCGCTAGACCTCTCGGCGCCCGGGCTCAACTCTTCGCGCAAGTGTTCCGCCATCTCGGGGTGCGCGCAGATCTCGCGACATTTTCGCATCGCTGTGATCAAGAGCTGCAAGTCCTCCGGTTCCTCGAGGAAGTGTGGATCGATGTGTGGAACTTGGTCCGGATCGTTCGACGTGAGCAGAAGCTCGCCGCGACTCTTTGGATAGATCAAGGTCGGCATCACGGTCAGGCAGTGACCGGTATCGAGATCGGGGCGGTCCGGGCCATCTTGGTTTGGAGTCGGGTAGCCCCAGGGGAGTGTGTGAACCTGGATGTCCGGAATCGGCGCGGCCTCGTGGCTCTTGATGAACGTTCCCGCCTCGAAGACCGTCCGCCCGAACCAGCCGTTGCCAACGAGGTACTCCTTCAGCATACCGCCGAAAAAATGTGCCGGAGTGCCCCGGTGAAGGCTAGTCGGAGAGCGGTAGGTGAGGGGAACAAAGAGGTGATCGTGCAGGTTTTTCCCTACTCCCGGGAGGTCCAGCTGGACCTTGATGCCGTGTTCGCGTAGCCGGTCTGCAGGTCCGATACCCGAAAGCATCAAGATCTGTGGTGAGCCGATCGCGCCGCCCGAGACGATCACCTCCCGCTTTGCCTTGACGACGGTGAGGCCACTCGGCTGTTCGTACTCGACGCCCGTTGCGCGGCCGCCCTCGATCACGACGCGATGCACGAGTGCGCGTATCTCCACGTTGAAGTTGGGACGTTCGAGGCTCGGCTGAATGTACGCCTCGGCCGTACCGCTTCGCACGCCATTGGCTGCTGACATGTGATAGATGCCGGCGCAGTTCTGATTCTCCGCGTTGAAGTCGTTGCCGATCGGGATGCCGCACACTTCCGACGCAGCTCTCACGAATGCGTTCGACACCGGGCTCACCTGATCGGCGGGGTGACGCGTGACTTGAATTGGACCGCTCGCGCCGTGATAAGCAGTCTCTCCGTCTTCGTGATTCTCGAGCTTCTTGTAGAACGGAAGAATGTCCTCAAAACTCCAACCTTCACAACCGCTGGCCGCCCAGCCGTTGTAGTTCTCCATGTTGCCTCGGAGGTAGAGCATGCCGTTCACGGAGCTCGAGCCACCGAGGACTTTGCCGCGCGTGTATGGGATGCGCCGGTCGTTCAGGTGTGGTTGTGGCACCGTGGTGAAGCCCCAATCGAACTTTTGCTTCAGCTGCTTGACCTGCTGAACCAGGCTGATCATCCCCGGCTTGCGGATGAAGGTGGTTCGATCGGTTCCGCCCGCTTCAAGCAACAAGACCGTGACGTCCGGATCTTCTGCCAGTCGGCTCGCCACGATGCCTCCTGCGGAGCCAGCTCCGATCACGATGTAGTCGTACGCGGCCATCATCCTCTCCGAGGTGAAACATGTTCCACTTAGCTCAGTCTCGCGCCTTGTCGATCGCGTCGACGAGCCCGGAGTACCGTTGCGCCCGTCGTTCGAGGGCCGATGCGACCACCTCTTTCGGGCCGACGATTCGCAGCCGTTTCCGGGCGCGGCTCACCGCCGTGTAGAGAAGCTCACGGGTCAACAGCGGCGCGTCTTCTCCGGGGAGAACGAGCAATACCTCGTCGAACTCGGATCCCTGCGCTTTGTGAACGCTCAAGGCGAACGCATCGGAGAACCGCGGCAGCCTCGCTTCGGCGATCTCGCGCAAGCGATCCGCATCGCTTTGCACGATGGCCGTGGGCGGTTCCCCATCGACCAGCATGGCGAAGTCTCCGTTGTACACGCGAAGCTCGTGGCTGTTCTCCTCGATGATGATAGGCGTCACGCGTGGCTTGCCGTCTGCCAGGTTAGGCAGTAGGTCCCGAATCGCTGCGCCCAGCCGCCGGGTGCCCACGGGCCCGCCCCGGAACGGGCTGAGCATCACGTAGCGGCTCCGAAGCTCGAAATGCGCGTGGGGGTCTTCTGCGCTCAGGACCTCGGACCAATGGGCGGCGGCGCGATTGAGCTCGGCTTGCAGGCCATCGGCTGAGGTCCAGACGACATCGTCTGCGTCTTCGCGGTCGAGCAAGGCGTCGACGGTCGTGCCTTGGCCGTTTCGGATCGCATCGATGAGCTGGCCGAGAGGCTGTTCCTCGTCGTATCGATAGGTTTGCGTCAGATGGGTAACCCGGCCGCGCCACCAAGTCCGTGCGCTGGCGGTGACCAGGTCGCGAAGAACCGAGCCGGCTTCGACCGACGTGAGCTGATCGGGGTCGCCGACAATCAACAGCGTGGCCTCACGCGGTGTCGCGTCGAGCAGCTGCCTCATCAAGCTGAGGTCGATCATCGAGGCCTCATCCACGACGATCACGTCGGCTTCGAGCGGATGGTTGGCATTCCTGCGAAAGTGCATCCCCGCTCGCTGCATTCCGAGCGCGCGGTGAACCGTCGTTGCCTGCTCCGGGATCTGCTCGAGGATCTCGGCGGAGGCCTGAATCCGAGCCTTCGCCTGGCGCACCGCCTCGCCCAATCGGACCGCGGACTTCCCGGTCGGGGCCAGGAGCATCACCCTGGGTGCGACTTTTGTCTCGTGCAGCCGTCCCTCGATGATGAGTGCCACGATCGCTGCCACGGTCGTCGTCTTGCCGGTGCCCGGCCCGCCGCAAAGAAGAGAGACACGATGTTGAAGCGCATTCTGAGCAGCCCGGCGTTGCGGCGAATCTGGCGCGCCCGGAAACAGTCTATCGACGGAGGCATGGAGCCACGGCAAGTCCTCGGCGATGAGCGGAGGTGCAGCGGATCGCACCGCCAGCTCCCGGCCGATGTCCCGCTCGAGCTGCCAGTAGCGGCGAAGGTAGAGACGTCCGGCGTCATCCAGGACGATCGGGCCCCCATGGGCGAGCCGGCTATTCGCCAGTGTGTCTTTCCACTCCGCTGCATGCGGCAAAGTGTCGGGCGGCACCGCGTCGCTCGGCCAGATGTCCGTTGCGGAGATCCCTACGGGAAAGCAGGTGTGACCCCGGCGGATGTTGCGGCTGGTGAGTGCGATCGCCAGCTCGACCTCCGGGCTCGACACCTTGGTCATGCGGCCCAAGGCACGCGCGAGCTCCACGTCGAGCAGGTCTAGCAGGCCGCGGGATTGAAGCTCAGCGAGACCCATTGGCGCCTCCCAACCAGTCGTCCACCGCCCTCAAGAGGTCTGCTGGCTGACGATCGAAGAATACGCTCACACCGGCGCTTTCAGGGCCCCGCATCCCGCGAAGGAACAAGAATAGCGCACCGCCCCAATCGGTCTCCGGGTCATAGCCTGGGACTCGTTGTTTGAGGTAGCGGTGTGCGGCGGCGGTGTAGAGCTGACCTTGGAGCACGTAGTGGTTGCGCTGGACCGCTTCGTTGACCGCCTCCGGCTCGTACGCGGGCAGGGTGTTCGACTTGTAGTCAGCGACGTACCACCGACCTTGCCACTCGAACATCAGGTCGATGTAGCCCCGAAGGAACTGTTGTAGAGTTGCTGAGCTGACTTCCGCGAGGCGTTCGTAGTAGCGAGGAGCGGTCGCCGGTGCCCCGTGCTGCTTCATCAGCTTCGCAAGATCCTCGAGCTTGGGTTGGTCTGCGCAAAGCGTGAACTCGAGCTCCCGCAACTGGCGGTCCTCGAACAGGTCGATCAGCCGGGGCGCGTCGGGCTCGTCGCTGAATGGGGTTGCGCCCACCGAGAGGAGGTCTTGCTGAACCGCCGGCGCCAGCGCGATGTCGAAGCCGAAGCTGCGGAGCTGCCGCTCGACCAACCGCTTGGTATCGTCGCCGTCGAGCTGCTGGAAGTCGGCGAGCTCCAGGATGGAGTGCAGCAACAGGCCGGTGCGCGCCCCGCCAGGTAGCCCCGGGAAGAGTGCAGACTTCGAGTCTGCCAGCGCCGTGGTACCCCGAGGGGTTGGCGTTTTCTCGTCGTGCCCCGTGAGACTCGTGAAGCTTGCAATGCGTGGGGCATGGCTGAAGAAGCGGCTTTGCTGCCGTGCGCTGAGGGCATGTGTGGGAGCCTCGTGCTCGCGCGACGCAGCCTGCTCCTCGTGCGCGGGACGGCAGCCGACCGCTCCGGAGGACGCAGCCGCAAACGCTTCGACGTCGGCCCACATCCCGTCTTGGTCAAGCTTGTCCAAGCCTTCGGAGCCGTGAAGCAGGTAGCCGAGCGCAGACTTCTTCCAGTTCTTGCCGCGACCCCAGAACAGGGTGCAGCGATACTTCGCCCTGGTCACCGCCACGTACAGCAGTCGCAGCGCTTCGGAGAAAGTTTCCTGCTCGCTGATTTGCTCATGAGTCTTGCGATCATTCGAGCCGAGGTCGATCTTGATGTTCCGATGCTCGTCGTGGAACTTCACCGCGACGTCTCCGAAGGTGCCTCTCCATGTGAAGGGGCAGTACACCACTCCGTACTCGAGTCCCTTGCTCTTGTGCACCGTGGAGACCCGAACCGCCCCCGATTCCGCGTCTGGACGTTGCTGCAAGTCTTCGCGGGCCATCGCGCCATTGCCCGGGCTGTCTTCCTTCAGGCGGCGAAACCACTGCATCAGCGCGACCGGGTTGCGTCGACGTTCGCGTTCACCGCGGAGCAAGAGCTCTTCGATGTGGAGCACGTCTGTCAGCACGCGGCGTGCCGCGGGGTGCCTGGCGATTGTCGTCTCCGCCTCGGTGCTCCGGAGCATGTCTTCGAGGAAGCGCACGACCCCCTGGCTGTGCCAAGTGTCATTCCAATCGCGGAACCGCGACACCCATTCTGTCCAGAGCTCGTCTGTCATGTTAGCGAGCTCGTATGGGGACACCCCGACGAGTGATGTGAGCAGCGCGCGGCGCAGCAGCGACGAGTCGCCGGGCATCAGGGCCGCTTCGAGCACTGAGCCGAGGTCTGATGCGATTTCGGTACTCAGCACGCTCGAACCGCCGTCGAGCGACACAGGGATGTTGAGCGCCCTGAGGGCGTCCGTCACTGCAAGGGCTTGCTTGTTGCTGCGACACAGCACCGCGACATCACCGGGTCCGACGGGCCGGTTCTCGATCTCCGCGTTCGAGTCCAGGAGCAGCGCGACCTCGTTGGCGACGATGGGGGCTACCGCCGCCGCAATTGATCCCTTGACCTGATCTTGGGCCAAGAAGACCACTTCCATCGATGGATCGAATGTCGATCGGTTCTCCTCGTGGTGAGGGATCGCATCTTCCATGCCGATGCCCTCGAGGATGAACGGCGGTGTGCGCAACGAGAACAGCGTATTGACCGCGCCGACGACTCCAGGATCGGACCGCCGATTCGTCGTAAGTGTGTGCACACGACCACCGACGTCGTTCACTGCCCCGAGGTACGAGAACACGTCCGCTCCTCGAAACGCATAGATCGCCTGCTTGGGGTCTCCAACGTAGACGGCCGAAGACTCCCCATAGATGGCGCGGAAGATCCCGTATTGAACCGTGTCGGTATCTTGGAACTCGTCGACGAGGGCCAGCGGGTATGCGGTCGAGATGGTCTCCACGATGAGATCCCGATCGAAGGCAGCGCTCGGCACCCGGGACGCATCGAATGGCGCGTACACGAGGGTGAGTAGGTCGTCGTACGTAAGGATCGCATTGTCTTCTCGGCGCCTCCGAGCCTGGTCCCGTGCAAATTCGATGAAGCGTTCTTGGAAGGCAAAAACTGCGTAGTCGAGCCCAGGCACGAGGCTTTCGTGCACTTTCCACAGGCGCGCACAGGCCTCGAAGAACGGGTGATGAGGCTCGTCGCATCCTTTCCTCGTCTTCATGTTTCCCTGGGCGAGCTTCTCGAGGCAGTCGGGCGGGAACCGAAAGCGAGTCTTCGCAAAGAAGTCGTCGATCTCGGGCAGCCATTTCTTGTCGACGGTCGTCACCCGATAGTTGGTGCGGTTTAGGCTCTCGTCGGTGAGGAGGATTTTGGCAATGTCTTCTCGGTGAGCCGTCCAAAGCTCGGCCGCCTCTCGCTCGAAGAGCATCCACTGCCTCAACAGGTCTTCGTCGACCTCGCACGGCGCAGGGCCGAGGATCTCGACGCCGGGCATCAGTGCGACGTTGGCCAGCTTGGCGAGATGCCGGGTGTTAACACCACCTTTCTGCAGCGCGCGCAGCAACCAATCGGGCGCGTCGTAGAGCTCGGTCACCCAGAAGTCGACCGCCAACTCCGAGTACATCGACGAAGCATCCTCAGCGACTTCGAAGTCGAAGTCGATACCGAACAAAAGTGGATACTCTTGAAGTAGGCGCTGGCAGAATCCGTGGATCGTCAAGATCGATGCTCGATCCATCTGCCTGAGTGCCTTTCGCAGCCTGGCCTCCGTCTCGCGCCGGCCCAGGCGCGTGACCGCCTCGGTGACGACCCCCTCGAGCACGTCACCATCGTCCGACTTTTGGTCGAGCAATGTGATCGCCGAGACGATTCGTTCGCGAGTGCGTACACGAAGCTCGGCGGTTGCGGCCTTGGTGTAGGTGACCACCAGGATCTGTTCCGGTGACAGGTCGCGTTCCAGGACCGCGCGCACGAAGTACGTCGTGATCGTATACGTCTTTCCAGTCCCTGCACTGGCTTGCACCAGGGTCGGGGCGTCGAGCGGAATGAGCTGAGGGGAGACCGCGCTCATCCTTCGCTCCGATGCCGAAACAGAGGCTCGTACACCTGGCTGGCGGCGCCTTGGAAGGCCTCGCTCCAGGCTGCATTGAGGAACGGGTCCTCCGGGCCCAAGACGTAGTTCAGGTACGCATCCCATTCGCGTTGCCTGTTCAGCTGGGTGCGTGCGACGGCAATGGCCTTTTCCACATTGCTATGCTCGAGCGCCTCTGCAAACAACCGGGACGATTCTTCTACCAACGGAAGCGGCGTGCGGCGCGACGTGCGGTAGAGGTCGATCAACTCGTTCAGTCGAGCGCGTGGATCCGTCACCGGGCTGAAGGACACCAGGATGGCGCGCGTCTCAGTTCCGCGAAGCACGAGATGCGTCGTGTTCGGGAGCCCCTCTGCGGTTTGCATGAGCAGATGCTCGATCCACGCCGCCAGCTCCGCTCGCTTCCCCGGTTTGGTGAAGCGCTTCAAGATTCGCTGATCGGCGTACAGCCCATCGAGGCGTTCCTCGAGAACGACCCCGTCGAAGCCCGCCGCTACGAGCTCCGAGCGCGCTTCTCGCTCAGCCTCGAGCGCGTCCTTCCGAGCGTTGACGACACGGATCCCGTGCGCGAGCCGTTGCCTCGAGAGCGCGCCCCAGTTTCCGTCGGGGAATTCGGGTGCCGCGGCTAGGTAGTCGTCGAGCGCTTGGTCGCGAAGCCCTGCCCGGAGCGCCTCGTTGCCGACCTTGGAGGCCTCCAAGCGACCGATTTCGGTCAAGGCGCTGGTCGGCTCATAGAGCTCCGACGTGCCAAAGCGGGCGCGGAGCACCTTCTCGATGAAGGCCGCAGCCGGATTCCACAGCCAACTCGTGAGCTCATCAACGGAGAGCGTCTCTTTATGCGCCTCCGCCTCCGTCTCCGTCCGCAGCTCGATCCGTCCAAGCTCCACCGAGGGTTCCCCCAGTGCACGGGCGATCTCGAGATACCGTTGCGAGGCGCTTTGGGGCAGGCCGCTGTCGTCAAAGTACTTCGCATCGAAAGGGTGGAGCGGGTGCACCGTCGCCTCCAGAACCGGCTTCCTCTCAGGCAGCTCATAGTAGCGCCGAGCGGTTTCGCAGAGCTCCCAGACTACCGGTGAGGGATTTGCGCCGCTTCGCAGACTGGTGGCCGTCCCGCTGTAGGTAATGATGACGCGGTTTCGCGCGCAGAGAATCGCCTGAAGGAACGAATGACGGTCATCGTCTCTCTTGTTGCGGTCTCCGGGTTTGTGCTCCGGCCGCGTGAGATCAAAGCTCGGGCGGTCGTCTGCCCGGGGAAAAGATTCTTCGCTCATGCCCACGAGGCACACGACGCGAAAAGGAACCGAGCGCAGCGGCACGAGCTCTGTGAGCGAGACCCCGCGTCGAAGGAAGCCCACCGCGGGCGCGTTCTGGTTGAGCAGCGCGCTGAGCTCCCTTCGCAGTGTTTTCAGGGCGATCGCCCCGCCGTACCCACTGCGACCAGCGAGCTCTCCTAGCTCGTCGAGCGCAGATCGCAGGACTCTCACCCCTGGGCTGTTGTCGTCGTCTTCTGCAAAGAGCAACGCAGACAGATGTTCGAGGTGGTTCACCCAAGTGTCGACCTCGAGCGGATGCCGGCTGCGGCGCTGGAAGTCGAAGAGGACCTCGCAAAGCCGTGCCAATCGCGCCACGAGCTCGGCGTCATCCAGGCTCAGTGCGCCACGAGGCAACAAGCCTTGGAACACTTCGGTAGCGTCGGGTGTCGACGCGAACCCGAGAAAGAGCCGCCCTAGGCCGGCGCGCCAGGTGTGAAGCTCTTCTGCGGGAAACTGGAGCTCCTCACGATGTTCGGCGTCGATGCCCCAACGGACTCCCGCTGCTGCGAGTAACTCGGCGAGCCGTGAACGCTCTTCCTGGGTGAATCGGAAGTCTTCGCGCAGTGACCCAGCATCGACTAGCCGGACCAGATCGAGGACCGAGAACCGAGACTCGAGCACTTCGAGCACCGCCAGGAAGTCGTCGTAGAACGACGCATCGTTGCGGGTCTTGCGGTCGTGCACTTCATAGGGGATGAGGTGCTGATCCTTCTGGCCGAACACCGCCCGGAACGCAGGGGCGTATGCCTCGAGATCGGGCGTCATCACGACGATGTCTTCGGGGCGGAGGGATGGGTCGTCTTCGAGCGCCGCGCTCAGCAGCTCGTGAAGCACCTGCACCTCGCGCATCGGACCGACGCACGCGTGGATCGAGATCGAGTGATCCGTCGCCTCAATCGTATGACGCGCACCGTCTTCGGCCGGGCTTCGAAACTCGAGGATGTCTGCTTGTAGGGAGCTGAGCAGGTTCCGGCGGACCGGCGCCTCGAAGAGGTCAGCCTCGTGATGAACCGCCTGGTCGACCGCGAGCAAGAGCTGCTGAAAATCCTTGGCAAGACGGCCGAGATTCGAGAGCAACTGGTGACCGTCCCCCGGGCCGTCGTCGATGGCCGCCGGAAGCTGCGGTGCTGGATCCACGTCGAACACATATTCCGAAGAGGGCTCGAGCAAGTACAAGGTCGTCGGGATCGTCTGCGACAGCACACTAAAGAGCTCCAGGAACAACGGGGGCAAGGTTTCGAGCGAAAACAGGTGGAGGCGCTTGAAGCAAATGCCGTCGATTGCATGCTTGGAGCGAAGCGCAGAAAGCGCCTTGTCGATACGGGACGCGAGATCGTGGGGTCCGAGCCGCCGGGCGACACGGCGCCAGAGCTCGGCCTGCCAATGCGTCTCCTCGCCTCCCACCCATTGCTTCAAGAGCGCCGGGCGGTACACGACGTATCCGTCGAACACGGCAGACACACTGGCCGCAAGCCTGAGACCGCGGTCGGCATCTCCCGCGTCGCCCAGGTAGGCCTTCAGCGCCGACGGAGCAGACTCGCGCAGCAGCTCCGCGATCGTCCATTTCAAACGGCCGGGGTCGTACGCCTTCGCCTCTTCAGAGGGCCCGAGCGAGAGGCCCGAGAGGCCATTGAGCACCTGCTCGATGACGGTCCGCGGAAAAGGAAAAGACGGATTGCCCCAGATGCCGAGTCGCTCGGCTAATACGAGCGTGAGCCATCGCTCCATACCGCGGCTCTGGACGACGATCGCTTCCCGCTCGAACGGCCCGAGGGGTTCGTCGCGGACCCGCGAAGCGAGGGCATCCGCTAGGTTTTCAGTTCGGTTGCTACGGATGAGCTCCATGCGCTCAACGAGGCGGAAACTTTCGCTCCAGGTTCTTCATACCTCTGCTAAGGGCGACTTGGAACAGCTTTTTGCCCGCCCACGCTTTGGCCGGATTGTTGGCGAGGCGCCCGTACGCGAGCCAACAGAGCACGGTTCCGCCGTCGGGATGCGGCTCGCAGGTCATCACCCCGAGATGGTCGGTGCAAAGTCCCAAGAAAGCCGCGTCGCCAGCGGAGTAGGCGAGCATACGCGGAGCGTCATACGCTTTCACCACCTCTCGTATTGGCTCGCCCGCTATGCTCTTCAGCACCCGCACGGCGCCCACTTCGCCAGGGACCTCGGCGCGGCTGTTGTCCGTCCAGCCCTTCCTGGCACCGGCGATCCATTCGCTCGATCGGTCGAAGTCGGTGACGTACTTGAACAGCTCTTGCTGTGTGGCGTCCAGGCGTCGCGTCTTCTCGAAGAGCAGCGGTTGGTCGCTCAGGCGTGAGCCTGTTTCCTTGGCGTACGCAGTGAAATCCGAGAAGGCGCCCATTCTCCCGAGTCTTACCGCTTTACAACGAAGTTCAAGCCTCAAGAGAGGCGGTTGCGGTAGTCTTCGTAGTCAAAGCGCCGTTGTACCTGGTAGGAGTCGTCACGCGGGTCGTACAGCGCGATCGACGGCAGCCGAACGCCGTTGAAGGTAGTTGTCTTGACCATCGTGTAGTGGGCCATGTCTTCGAAGAGCAATCGGTCCCCGACCTTCAAGGGCTGGGCGAACGAGTATTCCCCGATCATGTCGCCCGCAAGACAGCTCAGGCCGCCCAGCCGGTAGCTGTGGGTGAGCTTTCCGGGCTCCGCGGCATTCCGAACCTGCGGGCGATATGGCATCTCGAGGATGTCGGGCATGTGGGCCGTTGCGGAGACATCGAGGATTGCGATTGGTCCGTCGTTTTCGACGATGTCGAGCACCGACGCGACGAGCACGCCCGCGTTCAGAGCGATCGCCTCTCCTGGCTCGAGGAAAACTTCGACTCGGTGTCGTCGCCTGAACTCACGGACCAGGTCGATCAACAGACCCACGTCGTAGTTGGGCTTCGTGATGTGGTGGCCGCCACCAAAATTCACCCACTTGGCGTCGTCCAGCCAGGGTGCAAATTGGTCCTCGATGACCGCGAGGGTTCGTTGAAGCGCGTCGGCGCCGAGCTCGCATAGAGTATGAAAGTGCAGCCCCTCGATTCCCCGCAGGTTGGCTCTGACGAGCGCGCTCTGGGTCGTGCCGAGCCGCGATCCAGGCGCGCAGGGGTCATAGAGTGCGACGTCGACTTCGGAGTGCTCGGGGTTGATGCGCAGGCCGAAGCTCGCATGGGACAGATGTTCATCGATGATCGATCGGAAGCGGTCGACTTGTGACGGTGAATTGAAGATGACGTGATCCGAGTAGCGAATTGTCTCACGCAGCGATGCCTCGTCGAAAGCGGGGCAATAGGTGTGGACTTGCTTCCCTAGCTCTTCTGCGCCGAGTCTCGCCTCGTCGGGACCGCTTGCGGCCACACCATCCAGGTACTTCCCTACGAGTGGGAATGTCGACCACGCTGCAAAGCCTTTGAGCGCCAGCAGCATCCCACAACCAGCCGCGCGTTGTGCGTGCGCCAACAGCTCCAAATTGTCCTCTAAGGCGGCTAGGTCGATCACATATGCCGGTGAATCGACTCGGCTGGGATCGAGCTGGCTACAGGCGAGCACTATGCTTCTTTCACATGCCAAGGAAGCCCACGCACGGCGAGCTCCTCCAGGAACGGCTCGGGATCGAGTTGTTCGACGTTGAAGACGCCGCTGCGGCGCCACTGTTTGGTCAGCATCATCTTGGCGCCGACCATCGTCGGAACGCCGGTCGTGTACGAGACCGCCTGGGCACGGACTTCCTGCCAAGACTCCTCGTGGTCGCACACGTTGTAGATGAATACCTTTCGGGGCTTTCCGTTCTTGCGGCCTTCGATCAAGCAACCGATGCTGGTCTTGCCCGTGTAGTTCTCTCCGAGCGTCGAGGGGTCGGGGAGCAACGCTTTCAAGAACTGGATCGGCACGACCTCGCGGCCTTCGTATTCAATTGGATCGATGCTTGTCATGCCGACGTTTTGAAGCACGCGAAGATGCGTCAGATACTCGTCGCCGAACGTCATCCAAAAACGAATGCGTTTGAGCCCATGGATGTGCCTCACCAACGACTCGAGCTCTTCGTGATAGAGCAGGTACGCTTTACGCTCACCGACTGCGGGGAAATCGAACATGCGCGACTGCGACATCGAGTCGATTTCTATCCACTCACCGTTCTCCCAGTAGCGGCCACGCTGGGTGATCTCGCGGATGTTGATCTCGGGGTTGAAGTTGGTGGCAAAAGGGTGGCCATGATCGCCGCCGTTGCAATCGAGAATGTCGATGTAGTCGATCTCGTCGAACAGGTTCTTCTGAGCGTACGCGCAGAAGACGTTCGTCACCCCCGGGTCGAAGCCCGAGCCCAATAGGGCCATGATTCCCTTGGCTTCGAAGCGCTCCTGGTAGGCCCACTGCCATTTGTATTCGAACTTCGCCTCGTCCGGCGGCTCGTAGTTGGCGGTGTCGAGGTAGTCGACGCCGGCCCTGAGGCAGGCATCCATCAGGGGCAGGTCTTGATAGGGGAGCGCGACGTTGATCAGGAGGGCTGGTTGCACGCGTTTCATCAAGGCGACCGTCTGTGCGACGTCGTCCGCATCCACTTGGGCGATTTCGATATTACGGCCGCGAAGCTCGCGCACTTGCCTCTGGATTTTCTCGCAACGCGACAGGGTTCGGCTGGCGAGTACGATCTCGGAAAACGTGTCTTCATCGTCCGCGCATTTATGGGTGACGACACCGCCCACGCCTCCCGCGCCAATGATCAGCACCCTGCTCATCGAGTCCTCCGCGGCGGGCTATACGACCTCGCCGCCTCTGGTGCGAGGTGTGACGTCGACGTCCCCGATTTGCAAGCCAAGCCGCGTGACTTTCGCCGAAGCTTATGTTTACCTCGCTCACCTTACGAGGGAAGGGTACAAGCGTTCTAATGCACAGAGCGATAGTAGGGTTGGACGTCGGGTCCACCACCGTGAAAGCGGTCGTCGTCGACCCCGAGACCAAAGACATCGTCTGGAGTGACTACCAGCGCCACCACACCAAGCAGGCCGAGTGTGTTCTCGACTTCATGGTGCGCGTTGGGCAAGTTCTATCGGAGCACAGCTGCGACGACGTTCGAGTGTTCATCACCGGGTCGGGCGCGACGCCCCTCGAGGTCCCCCTCGGCGCGAAGTTCGTTCAAGAGGTGAACGCCGTCACCTTGGCGGTTGAGATGTTGCACCCCGATGCGGGGTCCGTCATCGAGCTCGGCGGCCAGGATGCGAAGATCATCATCTTCAAAGAGAACAAGCAGACTGGCGACAAGACCGCGATCGCCTCGATGAATGACAAGTGTGCCTCCGGGACCGGAGCCACCATCGACAAATGCATGATCAAAGTGGGCATGCCCTCCGAGGAGACACTGAACCTCCACTTCAACGGTGACAGTCTGCACCACGTCGCCGCGAAGTGTGGCGTGTTTGCGGAAACCGACATCGTCAACCTCGTCAAGAGCGGCATTCCGTCCGACGAGATCATGTGCTCGCTGGCCGACGCGATTGTCATGCAGAACCTCTCAGTGCTTACGCGTGGCAACACGCTTCGGCACAAGGTGCTCCTGCTCGGTGGTCCGAACACGTTCCTTCCGTTTCTGCAAGAGTGCTGGCGAAAGCGCATTCCAGAGACGTGGGACGAGCGCGGGTACGACTACCCGAAGGATGTACCGATCGAGGAGCTGATTCCCGTGCCGGAGAATGCCGCGTTGTACGCGGCGTACGGCGCCGTGCTGTACGGTATGCACGAGCCTCGCGAGGTGGGGGTCTACAAAGGCCTCGAAGGTCTCAAGCAATACATCCTCGAAGGTCGCAAAGAGCGTCTCGGAGAAAGCGCGGGCCCGCCGCTGGCGAGTGACGCGGCAGAGCTGACGCAATTCCTCGAAGCGTACCGGATCCCCAAATTCGTCGAGCCGGACATGGCTGCGGGCAGCACGGTCAAGGCCGTGATCGGTCTCGATGGCGGCAGCACTTCGTCGAAGGCGGTGTTGTTGAGCGAGGACGGCAAAGTCCTGATGAAGTCGTACGCGCTCTCAAAGGGCAATCCCATTCAAGACGCCAAAGAGCTCCTCGCAGACCTACGCACGCGGGTTCGCGAAAAGGGAGCCGAGCTCGACATCCTCGGCTTTGGCGCGACGGGATACGCGGCCGACGTGCTCGAGGAGTGCGTGTGCGCTGACGTCAACATCGTCGAGACGGTCGCTCACATGATGAGCGCCACCCATTACTTCGGTGATGTCGACGTCATCTGCGACATCGGCGGCCAAGACATCAAAGTCCTCTTCATGGAGAACGGGGACATCAAGACGTTCAAGCTGTCGAACCAATGTTCCGCGGGGCAACGGCATGTTGTTGCAGGCGATGGCCGATCAATTTGGTCTTCCGGTACAAGAGTACGCAGAGTATGCCTTCAAAGCTGGGCTGGCACCGACGTTCAGCTACGGCTGCGCGGTCTTCCTCGATACCGACCGCGTGAACTTCCAAAAGGAGGGCTTCGGCAAAGAGGAGCTACTCGCGGGCCTTGCGCAAGTGCTCCCGAAGAACATTTGGCAGTACGTCGTCGGCGTGCCGCGTATGGCTGCGCTCGGGCGCAAGTTCGTGCTTCAGGGCGGCACGCAATACAACGCGGCAGCCGTCAAAGCGCAGGTCGACTACATCAAGGAGCGCGTGCCGAACGCCGAGGTGTATGTTCATCCGCATTGCGGTGAGGCCGGCGCCATCGGCGCTGCGATGGAGACGCTTCGCGTCGTCAAGCGCCGTGGCGGCTCTACCTTCATCGGCTTGGATGCCGCGATCGACCTCGAGTACAAGACGAAGAACGACGAGAGCACGACGTGCCACTTCTGTGCCAACGAATGTTCGCGCACCTTCATCGATACCTTCCGGCCTAACGGCACGACCAGCCGCTACATCAGCGGTTTCTCCTGTGAGAAGGGCATGGTCGAGTCGAAGGATGCGATGGAAGAACTCGTCAAAGAACGTCGGAAGATCGTGAAAGAATTTCCGAACCTCGTGACCTACGAGGGGCTCAAGGTGTTCAAGCGCGTTGCGGGTGTGCAGCCGATGCCCGAGGCCGGGACGCCGGTTGAAGACGTCAAGGTCGAGCGGAAGTTCTTCGGGGCAATCGAACGGACGAAGTACCAACGTACCTTTCAGCGCTCATCCGAAGCGGCAGCCGAGAAGCGGGCCGAGTGGCGTGTCGGCATTCCGCGCGTCCTCAACATGTACTCGACCGCGCCGTTCTTCCGAACGTACCTCGAGGTGCTCGGCGTCCGACCGAAGAACATCGTCTTCAGCGACCCCAGCTCCGAGGAGATGTTTGCCGAGGGCGGGAAGTACGGGTCGGTCGACCCTTGCTACCCCTCGAAGGTAGCGCAGGCGCACTTTCACCAGCTGCTCTTCCACAAGCACGTGAAGGCGCCGTTGGACGTGATTTTCTTCCCCATCTTGACGCACGTCCCCTCGTTCGTGACCGATGCCATCGACTACACGAGCTGCCCCATCGTCGCCGGCACGCCTGACGTCATGAAGGCCGCGTTCACCAAAGAGCAGGACTACTTTGCGACTCGCGGCATCACCTACATGGCTCCCGCCCTCAGCTTCGCGGGGCCTACACTCTTGAAGCGCGCCATGTTCGAGGCGTTCCAGGATGAGCTCGGAATCACCGAGGACGAGAGCGACTTTGCGGTCACCGAAGGTTTGGCGGCGCTCGAGCCGTTCGACGATGATCTCCAAGCGAAGGGCAAGGCGATCCTCGACCGGTCGAGTACGACAACAAGATCGCCATCCTCGTGGTTGGCCGCCCGTACCACCTCGACCCCGGCCTGCACCACGGCATTCCCGATGAGTTCCAGGTTCTCGGCTATCCGATCCTGAGCATTCGTTCGATTCCCAAAGACGAGGAGTGGCTCCGACGTTTTTACAAAGAGGGGGAGGACGTCCTCAGCATCGGCGATGTGTGGCCCGAGAACTACTCGGCCAACTCCGCCCAAAAGGTGTGGGCCGTGAAATTCGCCGCGCGTCATCCAAACGTGGCGATTCTCGACCTCAGCAGCTTCAAGTGCGGGCACGACGCGCCCACCTACGGGATTATCGACAGCATCGTCGCGAGCAGTGGCCTGCCGGCTTCGTCGCTTCACGACATCGACGCCAACAAGCCGGGCGGTTCGATCAAGATCCGCGTGAAGACGTACGCGCATTCGCTCAAGCTCCGCGAGGAGCACCTCGAGGATGTCGCATCCCGCAGGGCCCAGCTCGAGCGCCGCATCGACGAAAAGCGCCTGGAGCTGCTCCAAATGAAGCAGGCGCAGCTTGCGGAGCTTCGACGCGCTGACCTCCAGCTCGAGCGTCAGATCAAGGAGCTCTTGGAAAAAGTGATGAGTTATCGCATCGAGTCTGTGAAGACCCCGGAGGAGGATCTCACCGCATCGGTGTCGAAGAGTTTGATTCGTCTTGGCAAGATGACCAAGGACGGGAACATCGTCCGAGTTTGAGGGGCTGAAAAATGGCTGATGGTTTTGAAATCGACATTGAGAAAGAGCTAGCGGACTTCGAGGCGAAGGAGAGAGCAAAGCTCGGCCTCGAAGACAACCGTGAGCAATGGACGGACTCCATGATCGATCCGTTCTTCTCGGCGGCCGAGCGGCCGCGTACGACAATCCTCAACGGTGGACTCACATTGTCGCACGACGAGTTCGTCGCGGCGGCGTTGAAGGGGATTGGTTACAACACGCGCGTCATGGAGGTTGCCGACAACGAGTCGCTTCGACATGGCAAAGAGTTCGGCAACAAAGCGCAGTGCAACCCCACGTATTTCACGGTTGGCAACCTCGTGAAGGAGCTTTGCCGCCTGCGCGACGAAGAAGGAATGACGACCCAACAGATCATCGACGAGTACGTGTACTTGACCGCTGGCGCATGTGGCCCGTGCCGATTTGGGATGTACGTGACCGAGTACCGCAAGGCGCTCCGAGATGCGGGCTTCGACGGGTTCCGAGTCGTCCTCTTCCAGCAGCAGTCTGGCTTCAAACAGGCGACTGGGGAGGAGATTGGCCTGGTCCTCAATCCTCAGTTCTTCATGGCGCTTGCGCGCGGGCTCTTCGCTGGCGACGTGCTGAACGTGCTGAGCTACCGGATTCGGCCCTATGAGGTCGAAGAGGGCGCCGCGGATCGCGCGATCGCTACCGTGAAGAAAGAGATTTGCGACGCCCTGGAGAACAATCGCAGCGTCCTAAAGGCGCTGTGGCGCGGCCGTAGCCACCTGGCAGCCGTCGAGGTCGATCGCCTTCGCGTGAAGCCCAAGGTTGCGATCATCGGCGAGTTCTGGGCGATGACCACCGAGGGCGACGGTAACTATCACCTTCAGCGGTTCATCGAGTCGGAAGGCGGGGAAAACGACATCCAGACCCTCGTCAACTGGCTCCTCTACACCCTGTGGGAGATGCGGCATGACACCGAGCACCGCATGACCCTGCGTGCAGAAGACAAAGGCTACTACGGGCTCGAGGGGTCCGATGTCGGCTATAAGATGGCCGGTGTTTGGCTCGGCGAGCTTGCGCTCCGCGCGACCTTCGCGACGTTCTGCGGGGTCAGCGGCCTCAAGCGCTACAAGCTCCCGGACATGGACGAAATCGCAACGATTGGCCACAGCTTCTACAACAACCGGCTACGCGGCGGCGAAGGTCACATGGAGGTCGCCAAGCTCGTGCTCAACGTCGCGAAGCAAAAGGCGACCATGACCCTCAGTGTGAAGCCTTTCGGCTGCATGCCGAGTTCGGGCGTGTCCGACGGCATTCAAACCGTCATCACCGAGCTTCATCCGGACGCGATCTATTGCCCGGTCGAAACCAGCGGCGACGGCGCGACCAACTTCTACTCCCGCGTCCAAATGTACATGTTCAAAGCGCGTGAGCGGGCTCGCAAGGAGCACCAGGAGGCGCTCGACAAGTACGGGATCACCGAGGACCAGGCGCGCGAGTTCTTGAAGGGTTCCCGCTACGGCAAGACCTTCTACAAGGCGCCGCACGTCGTTGCGGGCACGAGCGCCGACCTCATTCACGAGATCGGGCCGCTCATCGGAAAGGGACGGCTCGGCCGCGCGAAGGTGCATGCCAAGCGCGCCGTGACGCGCACCAAGAGCTTCCTCAGCAAGGACGTCCCGCACGCGAAGCAAACCTTCGACAAGATGGCGCCGTACTTGCCATCGCTCGGGCGTCTCCTCTACGTCGAGCTCAAAGAGAAGCTCCCGGCACCGAAGGAGGCGTGGAAGACGCTCATGCAGCGCGCCGTGCCGAAGTCCGAGGAAAACGACGAAGCGCAGATCCCTACGAGCCACGAGTACATCCCGGCTCCGGCCCCGCGCGCCGAGCTCAACCGAGAGACCGTCTGTCTCCAAGTCGTCAACTGATCTGACACCCCGCAAAACCGATGCTCAGCATCGACTTTACGGCCTGACGCTGGCCTTGACGCTTAGGTATCGGTCGCCGGTCTTGCGTGGGCCGGAAGCTCGCCAGTCAGGCTCTTTAGGAAGGTGATGATGCTGTTGACCTGCGCGTCGCTCAGGTCTCGACCGAGTTGGTACGTGCCCATGACCCGGACGGTCTCCTCGAGCGTTGCGCGCGAGCCGTCATGCAGATAGGGCGAGGTGAGCTCGACGTTGCGTAGCGTCGGGACTTTGAAGAAATGCTTGTCGACGGCGCTCTTGGTGACGTTGAAGCGTCCGAGGTCCGCCTCTGTGACCGGCGTTTCCCGGTCGGCGAAGTAGTCCTTCACGAGGCCCATCTTCTGGAACATCGCGCCACCGGCGATGATCCCGTTGTGACACGCCGTGCAGCCGACCTCTTTGAACGTTGCGTAGCCCTTCTTTTCGGCGTCGGTGATCGCAGTTTTGTCACCGAGAAGAAACTTGTCGAAGCGGGAGGGTGTGATCAGTGACTTCTCGTACTCGGCGATGGCGTCTGTAGCATTGTCTTTCGTCACTCCGTCTTGGTAGAGCTTTGCAAACGTCGCCGCGTACTCCTTGTTCTTTTTGAGGCGCTCGACCACGTTTTCCCACTTGGCGCCCATCTCGATCGGGTTCTCGACCGGACCGGCAGCTTGCTCTTGCAAGTCCTTCGCGCGCCCATCCCAGAACTGGACGAAGTTGTATCCGGAGTTCAATACCGTCGGTGAGTTGATCGGGCCGACTTGGCCGCGAATCCCGGTCGACGTCTTGCGCGGCTCTGCACCGCCGTGATCCAGCGAATGGCAGGTGACACACGCGACCGTCCCATCCCCAGAAAGAAGCGTGTCATGGAAGAGGCTTCTACCGAGCAACACCTTTTCCATGTTGACGTCGACGGAGTTGGGGAGTGGCTTGAGCGGTTCGACAGCTCCCACGGCCGGTTTCTGCTCCTCGACCGCGACCGTTTCTTCAGCCACTGGAGCAGGTGTTTCCTTCTTGGTGCAACCCGCAACCGCGATGGCGGCGAGGATGACGAGAGCCCACTTCGTCTGAGACATGCCGCGCACGCTAGCAGCTGGAGCGCATCTGAGCATCCGCTGCTACACTGCGCGATCGTGAAAGACAGGCGAAGAGTTTACTTGGCGAGGCATGGGGACGTGTCCTATTTCGAGCCGGGGCAGGAGCCCGGTGATCACGATCCGGCTCTCAATGAGACCGGAATTGCCCAGGCCAAAGCCTTGGGGGAGCTTTTGGCCGAGGCTCCTATCGACCTGGCTCTCAGCACGGGGCTTCGGCGAACCGCTCAAACCGCCCGCCTCGCGATCGGCCCGAGGAACCTCGCAATCGGGGTCATCGAGGACTTGAGTGAAGCAAGAACAGGCGCTTTCGAGGATCTCGCGAGCGCCGAAGGGGTGGAGGCCCTGTTCATTGGGGCGTTCGACGATGCCGAGGAGTCCGGTGCACGCTTCCTCATCGGCGAGTGCTACGAAGCGCTTTGGGACCGGGTCACCGCTGCATGGCAGGGGCTCTTGGCCCGCGACGATTGGAACCAGTTGTTCCTCGCCTGTCACGGGGTGGTGAACCGAACGATCCTCGCGCACGCGCTTGGTACTGGTCCGGAAATCTATCGCCGGATCGAGCAAGACCCTGGCTGCCTCAATGTCCTGGACGTTGACGGCGAAGGACAGGACGCCCGTGTTGCCTACGTCCGTCTGATGAACTTCACCCCGTACAACGCGACTAAGGCCGGCATGCTCGAGACTTCGCTCGAGAAGCTCTGGCGACAGTTCGTCGAGGGTTAGTCGTCGCAGTGCAACGCGCGGTAGCTTCCCTTGTAATAGAGTAGGGGCTCTGTATCGTTCGTATGAACCGCCTCGACGTGGCCCACGTAGATCGTGTGGCTCCCCTCCCGGTGTGCGCTCGCAACCCGACACTCGAGGGACGCCACTGCTTCGTCGATCAACGGAGCGCCGGTCTCGCCCTCGGTCCAGCTCACCCGTTCTAAGCGCGAGTCTTCATACTTCGAGGAAGCAAAGACGTTCGACACGTCTTGCTGGTGTGCGGCCAAGATATTCACGGCGAACACGCCGCCTTCTTCGATGATGCTGTGCGTCGTCGACGCTTGGTTTGCGCACACGAGGATGAGAGGCGGGTCGACCGACACGCTGGAAAACGCGGAGACCGTCATGCCGTGCGCCTTCTCGCCGCTACGCGAGGTAACGACCGTCACCCCGCTCGCCCAGCCCCGTAGGGCCTCTTTGAATGCTTCTTGATCGATTGCCATCGTGTGGTTAAACGGGGGAAGGGCCAGCTGTGACCACGCCCAGCTGGGTCTAGGCAAAAATAGAACGTGTTTCAAGTGGACGCCGGGCTGTCGCATTCTCAAAATTGGGCTAGTTTCCGCCCCCTATGCCCCAACAGGCGTTTCTAAAAGGGATCCGGGCCTACTGGAATGCCCTCGGTCAACCTGGCGAGCCGCCCGAGCTCGGCCATTCTCGGATCGATGCTTTCGTCGATCTCCTCCACCTAACCTCGAGCGCCGAGCATGGGTTCCGGTTGTTGGACTTGCTCGACTCGTCGTACGCAGGAATTGCCGTTGGCGATGACAGTCGTCCGTGGCGATTGCATTGGGCGATTCAGGTCGGCGAGGTCGAGCCGTTCGTCGTCCCCGCGCTCGAAGGTCTAATCTTCCTCGCGGACACGATCGCGGATCCGGAAGGCCACCATCGCGTGTACACCATCAAGGATGGCATGCGGGGCGATCTCGAGTTCGCAGACCTCACAGCCGTGCTCCGATGGATGACCGCGCAGGTGCGACACAGCAAGGGTGAGTATGACGACGCAGAGCTGCAGGAAATCCGAAGCGACGTGTCCGCATTGCTCGACGATGATTGGGAGAAGGGACCGACCTCCGGCCTCTACATCGTCGACGAGCTTCTCGACACGCCGCTGTTCGAGGCGTGGGACGCGATCTCCCGTGGTCAGTGGCCGCTCGTCGAGTCCGATGGCGGCAACCCACCGGTCGATCGTGAGGACGGCTGGCAGCGGCGCCTGTCGCTTTGGCTTACGCGAAGGTTCCTCGCGACGCGCACCATCGAGTTGCCCGAGGAGATCGGCGTTTCCGATATGGATGCCGTCCATCGGTTGCTGGTCGATCATTTGATCGACTTCGAGCAGGCGATACATGGCGGCGACGTGCCACGAATCATCGAGGAGACCGCAGCGGGTGAAGACGCCAAGCTGGCCACGTTGGCGCTTAGCTGGATGGAGCGGCATGATAGTTGGCGCACTGCAGCCAGTCTTCCGGAGCCCGGCGAGGAGGATGCCTACGTCGACGAGCCACCGCCGTTTCAGCACACGCCGTTTACACGAAAGCTCTTGGCGGCCCTGTCGGTTTCACTCGATCGTATGGTGGAGCAAGGTGATCTCGAGCTCGATCCGGACCGCAAAGAGGCGCTGCTCATAGAGCTCGTCACGGCTGGGTCCGATGCGCGCTCGGTCAAGCATATGCTCAAGAAGATCACCTCGACGCTGGTCGACTCAGACCACGTCGAAGAGATCTACCCAAGTGACGACAAGATTCAGGATCGACTCAAAGAAGACCTCGGAGGATGATCGAGCCGCCCGGGACGCAGCTGTGGGCCGATATACGGTGGCGTGACGGTTGGCGCGTGCAGCGCCGTTGGGATGCCGGGGCGAACCGGCTGCTCAATCCGGCGGGCCGTATCGTGTGCCGGGGCTCACTCGTGGACTGCGAGCGGGCTGTCGAAGAGGCTTGCCCTGTGCCAGCGCCAGCGGACCATCTCGTCGTCCTGTTGCATGGGCTCGGTCGAACCCGCCGTGCCCTCGCGCGTTTGGATAGGGCTCTGTTGCAAGCTGGGTTCACAACCGCGCGTCTCGACTACCCGAGCACCCGAAGGCCGATTCAAGAGCACGCGGCGACGGTCGCCGACTTGCTCGACCATATACCCATACCGCGAAAGCTCTCGTTCGCGTCCCACAGTCTGGGCGGCCTCATCATCAGACAGCTTTTCACTTACGACGCGCCCTGGCGTTCGACTGTCGAACGAATCGTGATGGTTGCTCCGCCAAACCAGGGCGCATCTCTCGCAGCCTCGCTCGACAAGGGTAGTGTCATGCGCGGCATCCTTGGCCCGTCGTACGGTCAAATCGCCCAGGGGTTCGCTACGACACTTCCGGTGCCGGATGTCCCAGTGGCGATCTTCGCAGGAGACATCGCGGGCGTGCCTGGCGACGGGCTGCTGACCGTGGACGAGACTCGCTTGGAGGGCATGAGCGCGCACCTCGTCGTGCCTGCGATCCACACGTTCGTGATGAACCACCCGGCGGTGATTCGCGGCGCGACCGCGTTCTTAAGCGGCGCCCCAGATTGATGTCGAGGGGCGGAGCAGGCCGGCGTCTTCGTCATGAAGCGCGCCCTGGCGATCGTTTTCCAACAACAGAGGCCCGTCCAAGTCGACATACTCCGCGCCCGATGTAAGCAAGAGGGCAGGCTCGATGGCGAGTGATGTGCTGACCATGCATCCCACCATTACTTGGAAGCCCAAGCGCTGAGCCTCCCCGATGCAGTAGAGCGCTTCGGTGAGGCCACCGGTTTTGTCGAGCTTGATGTTGACCATGTCGTATCGCCGCGCGATGCGCGAGAAGGACCGCCGTTCGTGAAACGACTCATCGGCGCAGATCGGCAAGCCAGTTTTCAATCCCTCGAGGGCCGCATCGTCGTCCGTCGGAAGTGGCTGTTCCACTACGGTCACGCCGAGCTCCGGTAACAAGGGTAGCCACGCGGTGAGTTGCTGTGCCGACCACGCTTCGTTGGCATCGATGACCAGTTGGGCCTCAGGGACCGCTTCGTGTACCGCCGCGATACGGTCTAGGTCCGCGCCACCATCGACCTTGATCTTAATCACTCGCGCATCGGCAAGCTTCCTGGCGGCTGCCTTCATCTGTTCTACCGTGCCGACACTCACCGTACGCATGGTACGCACGGCTCCGGGATGGCTATCGAGGCCCGCCAGCTGCCAGACCGCCTTGCCCGCATGCTTCGCCTCTAGATCCCAGAGCGCACAGTCGATCGCGTTTCGTGCGGCGCCCGCCGGCATAGCCAAGACCTGCTCACGGCTGTGGGTGCCCTCCAAGCCTCGGCAACCCGCCTCGATCTCGGCGCGCACCGAGTCGATCGACTCCCCGTATCGGGCATAGGGCACGCACTCGCCGCGCCCGACGCATCCAGCTTCATGCAGCTCCACCACGACTACTTCAGCCGCAGCCCGAGCCCCACGCGCGATCCGAAACCCACCTCGAATTGGCCACGACTCAGCTCGGACCAACGCCCTCATCGTACCGGCTATTCGTCGTCGACGCCGGTAGCTTCTTTGATCGCCTTGGGACTGAGCGTCTTGCAGATGAACACGTGCACATCCCAAAGGTCGCGCGGGCGCTGTCCAGCCTCTTGCAGGAGCTCCATCGTCTTCTTGGCCGCCTGCAGGAACTGGGTGTACGTCGTTGCGTTCGGCGTCGTGTCGTACTTGGGATCGATGTCCAAGATGAGCGCCTGCTTCTTGAGAAAGGTCGGCTTCACGAAGAGATGTTCGCCAGGGTACACGAGCGCAGGGAGCAAGGTAGAGAGCGTCCAGGTCGCGCCGTCCTCGACGTCGAGCGCCGCCACGAATGAGTCGAAGCGAATCGGGTAGGTCCGCTCGCCGTAAAGCAGCTCTCGAAGCGCCAGCGCCACCGTTTCGCGTGTGTCTTCCGGCATGTTCTTGAAGCGAGTCGCCTCAGCCTTCTGTGTTGTGCTCTTCGTGCTGGTGAGGAACTCGTAGATCATCTCGTGGACCTCTTCGTAGCTCGCGTTGCCCACGAGATCGTCGAGGTTTTTCTGGCTGAGGAGGTCCTCGGAGCGCTCGATCGCGGCATCCTTGAGCTTCTCGGCGCCCTTGGTGCCGGACTCGCCTCGCTCAGCCTTGATGTACGCCTCGTCCTCGAAGCCGACCGGGTACAGCTTCATGAAGTAGGCCACCTGCTGCTCGAACGTGATGTCCGGCTTCTTCGGGGGAGCCTTTGACTTCCGCGTGGAGCCTGGTGCCGGTGCCTGGTTGCGGCGGGCGATGCGGTGGATGCGTACGGCCTCGTTGGCTTGCACCTCGATGAGCTCCATTTTGTGCCAGTAGTCCGGCCGGAAGCTGCGCTCCGCGCCGTCTTCGAAGAGGTAGGTGCGCTTGTCTGGAATCTCCAGGAGAAGCACCGAACGGCCCCAATCCTTACGGCTGGTGTGCTCGAAAACTCGCGGCGTAACGGAAGGATTAGTCTCTGGCATCGATTACAGTTCCTCGAAAATCGGGTAGAAGCCGACCCTGGGGCTCGGAAAAATGAGCACGTCGTGTATCACGGACCTGGTGCGCTTGCATCCGGTTGCGATCTCCGTGATGTAGCCCTAGGAGCCTCCCCTCGCAAGCTCCTGTTCTCATTAGGGTTTAGGCAAAATGAACCGATCTTCAGTAATGCGTTTCGCTGCTTTCCTCTTGCTGGCCACGGCGGCCCTACCCGGCTTGGCCTGCAACCCGGTTCGCAAGAGCGAGCCTGAGCCCGCCGCGGACCCGACCGCCGGCGCGGAAAGCGACCCGCGGCTCCCCGGCGTGGTCGCGGTCGATGAGGCCCTACAGCAACGTCTCGACCGAGCACTCGCGTCCCAGGGGCCGAGTTACATCCCCCGCACCCACCACCTGACCGATGACGGTTCACCGCGCTTCACCAACCGACTCATCGAGGAGTCGAGTCCCTACCTGCTCCAACACGCGCACAATCCCGTGAGCTGGTACGCCTGGTCCGACGAAGCATTCGAGCGGGCCAAACGAGAGAACAAGCCCATCTTCCTGTCGGTAGGCTACTCGACCTGCCACTGGTGCCACGTCATGGAACGCGAGTCGTTCGAGGACGAGGAGATCGCCGCGTTTCTCAACCGTCACTTCATCGCGATCAAGGTCGACCGGGAGGAGCGACCGGACATCGACAGCGTCTACATGACCGCGGTCAACATCCTCACCGGCCGCGGTGGCTGGCCGATGACCGTCATCATGACGCCCGAGAAGGAGCCCTTCTTCGGTGGCACGTACTTTCCACCCCGCAAAGGAGTGCGAGGAAACAGGGCCGGGCTCATCGACATTCTGGTCGAGATGCTGCGCGTGTACACCAACGAGCCACAACAGGTGGTTGCGCGCGCTCAAGAGCTCAGCCAGCGCGTTGAGCAAGCGGCGGCCCTGCAGCCCGGGCCCGGCGTGCCGAGCGACAAGGTGATCGTCGTTGCCGTGCAGAACCTCGCTCGGACGTTCGACCGGGTCGACGGGGGTTTTAGCGGCGCACCCAAGTTCCCACAACCTTCGCGCCTTTCGCTGCTCTTGCGATATGCTCGCCGTACGCGCGACACTGGTGCGACGGCTATGGTGACCACCACCCTCGACAAGATGGCCGCGGGCGGGATCTACGACCACGTCGGGGGCGGCTTTCATCGCTACTCGACCGACGCGCAATGGCTGGTCCCGCACTTCGAAAAGATGCTCTACGACAACGCCCAGCTGGCGGTCGTCTACTTAGAGGCTTGGCAGCACATGGGCGAGCCGGCATACGAACGCGTCGCGCGCGAAATCCTCGACTACATTGCCAGTGAGATGACCTCATCGGACGGGGGCTTCTACTCCGCGACCGACGCGGACAGCCCCACTCCGAGCGGTCACGACGAGGAAGGCTGGTTCTTCACCTGGACCACAGACGAGCTCGAGCTACTCCTCGGGACCGACGACGCGGCCGTGGTGTCGGCGGCGTACGGCGTGACCAAGCGGGGGAACTTCGAGGGCCGAAACATCCTTCACCGCGTCAAGACGGACCGCGAGGTTGCCGCTGAGCTAGGCGTCTCGCCAAAGCGAGTCACTGAAGTGTTAGCGAACGCCCGTAGTGTTCTCTACGACGCCCGTGGGTCGCGTCCGCCGCCCATCCGCGACGAGAAAATCATCGCCGCGTGGAACGGCATGATGATCACCGCCTTCGCGAAAGCTGGCTGGATGCTCGACGAAGCCCGGTATACTGCGGTCGCCGCGCGCGCCGCCCGATTCGTGCTCGACCAGATGCGCGCAGAGGACGGAGCGCTGGTGCGCACCTATCGCGCGGGAAAGAAAGCTTCTTCGTCATTCCTCGACGACTATGCCTTCATGGTGGGCGCTTGCCTCGATCTCTACGAAGCGACGAGCGACGTGATTTGGCTCAAACGGGCCGTCGAGCTTCAGAGTGACCAGGATGCGCGCTACCTCGACGCACAGAATGGTGGCTACTACCTCACCTCCAGCGAAGGCGAGACTCTGTTGGTTCGAGAAAAGCCCGCCTACGACCGCGCGGTTCCGTCCGGAAACTCGGTCGCCGCCACGAACCTCCTCCGCCTCCACGATTTCACGGGAGACACCAAGTGGCGGCAGATCGCCGAGAGACTGTTCGCGTCGCTGGGCTTGCGCCTGACGCGTTCACCCAACGGCTATCCGCTGCTCTTGGTAGCGCTCGACCACTACTACGACTCGCCGCTCGAGGTCGCGATCGTTGCCCCGCTCAGCCGGCAGGAAGCCGGTCCGCTCGCCGAGCGACTTCGCAGGACCTTCGTGCCCAACAAGGCGTTTGCCGTTCTGACCGACGCGGAAGCAGTCGAGCAGCAGGCACAGGTTCCGTGGCTCGAAGGCAAGCAGGCGATGGGCGGGAAGAGCACGGCCTACGTATGCGAGCGTGGGCGGTGTGATTTGCCAACGCCGAACCCCTCGGTCTTTCAGAAGCAGATCAACCGGCGCAAGACGTATCCGAGCTTCACCAAGACGCCTCCGCCTGGCTTGCCGTTCAAACGCGCGAAGTAATGGAGAGGCCATCCGACGACTGGGTTCTAGCGAGTCACAACGAGGGTAAAGTGCGAGAGTTGAATGAGCTCTTCGCGAAGCTCCCCGTTCGTCTCCATGCTGCGGAAGCGCTCGACCTGCCCGAGCCCGAGGAGACGGGAACCACGTTCGAAGCGCACGCAGAGCTCAAAGCCCTTGCTGCGGCGAGGGCCACCGGGCAGCCGGCGGTGGCAGACGATTCAGGTGTTGCGGTTCACGCCCTTTGTGGCGAACCGGGTATCCATACAGGGCGCTGGGCAGGCGATGGACGTGACTTCGAGCTCGCGCGCCGCCGCGTGCAAGAACGCCTCGGCGAAATGGGCCCAGAGGCGAGTCGCCGTGCCACTTACGTCTGCGTTCTGTGTGTCGCCTGGCCCGACGGGCGCGTGCGGACCTTTCGCGGCGAGACCCTCGGCATGTTGGTCTGGCCGATCCGCGGCGACTTGGGTCACGGCTTCGAGCCGATGTTCTTGCCAGACGGCTACGCGATCACGTACGGCGAAATGACGCCGCAGCGCCGACTGCGCGTCAACGCGCGGGCTGCTGCGATGAGAAAGCTGGAAGAAGCCCTCTTCGTTCCGGCTTTGCCTAGGGCCGGCACTTGAGGTCGGAGTAGGGGCATACGAACCGAATGTGGAGATGGTCCTCGTGATTCGGAAAGTGGCGAATCACACCATTGGGCTCGTACCTGCCACGCGGATATTGGATCCACCGGTCCCGCTGCGCCTTGGTAACCCCTTTGCGCTTCGCGTAGCGGTAGAGCTTTGCTTGTAGCCGATAGTCGATGAAGATCATCTCGGCTTGTCCGTTGCGAAGCCAGTACTCGAGCAGAGTCCACTGCCGCGCGACGTCGAGCTCCGACGACCTGAAGTCCTCGAACGGACACCCCTTGGAGCTGCACTCGTCCTGGTAGTAACTGATGTCGGCATCGCGACCATTTTGATGGCTCTTGTGGTCGCGGATCTTGCCGCCGTTGCGGTCGCTGATGTCGTGAACGCGCACCACCTTCGTGCGCTTGAACTTCGCGTCCACCGCATCGAACGCCCCCACGATCCACCGCGTCGTTTCTTCGGTACCGTACGTGCGCGCCGGCGTTCGGATCACGTAGCCGCGGTGGTGCGGCAACGGGACACCATTTTCGAGGCGCCCCCGGTTAGTTGGCCCGAGCGCTTCGGATGGGCTCACGCGGGCTCGGGTATAGATGCGAATGTCAGTGCCCGGGCGCGGGTCTCGCTGGCCGAGCTTCGCGTTCCAGCGGGTCAGGTCGCGGGGGCTCACGTCATAGCGACCGGCGACCGCTAGCAAAGTGTCCCCGCGCTCGAGCTTGAACACGACTTTCGGTCTGGGCTCGCCGACATCGATTGTCTGTCCCGGGTAGATCCGGTCGCTCTCGAGTCCGGGGTTGGATGTGAGCAGATCGGCAACGGTCGTGTCGTGTTTCAACGCGATGCCAGTGAGCGTGTCACCCTTCTGTACACGGTAGGTTCTCCCGCGCTTCTTCTTCTCGGTGGGTTTGTCGTAGGTACGCGTAGACACCGCAGTGGAGGGGTCGCGCGCGGCGATGCGCGGCGAATGTTCTGTAGCGATTGCAGGGGCTGCTGAGCCGTAATCGAACGGCGGCGTCCAATCGATGTCCTCTTCGACCGGGTTTGCAGCCGCGAGCTTCGACGGCCCGACGACTAGCCTCTGTCCAATTCGAATCAGGTCGCTGTTCAGATGGTTCCACTCCTTGATCTGTTGGACCGACACACCTGCGCGTTGAGCGATCAAGCTGAGTGCGTCGCCCGGCTGCACGAGCACGATAGGCGCTTCGGCGTCTGCTCGGGACGGAGCCGACGCGGCGAGGCACAGCAATGCGATCCCGAGCGTGCGGAGCATCCCGATCCCGTGTATCAAAATTCGCTTTTCTGGCCAAGAAACAAACGAAAACTGCAGGATGTGGCGCTCAGGACCAGGCTTGATATTTTGATTGAATGACAGGAAGCGCACGGCTGGTCGCTGGGGCTTGGATGGCAGCACTGCTGTCGTTGACGGCGTGCCAAACGAACTCTTCACGAACGGCACGGCACATCGAATCCGGACCACCTCGCTACGAGGTTTCGTGTCCGGCCGCTGAAGATTGTAACGAGTCGGTCGCACTACTGGTCGGATTATCAGCGCCCAGTGAGCCAACACGCTGCACCGCTGCGCTCATTGGGCCCCACACCGCCATCACCGCCGGGCATTGCGTGGCTTGGGAGCTATCGAGCGGAGGCGCGTGTGACGGGGTTTGGTTGGGGTTCGCCCGAACGGATGGCCGTCCGCCCGAGTGGATCGGCTGCGATCGCATCACGTCGGTGTCGCCGCCAACCGCTACGTTGCTCTCACCAGACTATGCAGTCTTGGAGCTCGCTCGGGATGCGGCACGCCCCTCGATCCCGTTCGGGGAAGGGGAGGTTGCATTCGGAGAGGTCGTTCAAATGATATCGGTTACGGCAGACCGCTTCTACGACGACGTCCATCAGGTAAGGAGTCGGTTATGTGTGGTCGACGACAACCGTCGCCTTTCTCTCTGGAGCCCAGTGCCACCGCCTTCCATTCGAGTGCTTTCATCGTGCCCGATTCGGGAAGGGAGCTCCGGCGCACCAGTGCTCGATCGCGAGGGGCGACTTAGAGGCCTCGTTCACGCGGGCGGGCCGCCGTACTTCGCATTTGGCTTGATGACGCTACTGCCGCAGCCAGTCGAGCGCGACGACGGTTAGCACTGTCACGACGCCGATTAGCATGACGAGCAAGCTGGCGGGCAGGGGCGGTGGAACCGGCGCACGCCGGCCCGTGGTTGGCGGAATTCGCATGCCCCGCCTCCCACTCTGGTCCTCAGCGCGATACGGCGGGTCCGACATGCCGGATGCATCATCAGTTCTGGCGATTTCCATGAGCTGTTGCTTTCGCGACTCGCCGTTCGGAAAGAGCTCTGCCATCCAGTCTGCAATCTCTGCCGGTCCTACCAACTCCTCTTGGTGGGCGAGAAAGCGCCTCAAAGCTTTGCCCATCTCGCGGGCGCTTTGCCACCGCTCATCTGGGCTGCGTTGCAGGGCTTTCAGCACGATTTCATCGAGCTCGGCCGGCACATCGCTTCGGTAGTCTGAGGGTGGACGAATCTCGCTCGAGAGGACCGCGTACATCGTGTTCACGTCCGTGTCGCGGAGGAACAGTCTTCGCAGTGTGAGGAGCTCCCATAGCACGGCACCCAACGCCCAAATATCGACGCGTCGGTCGACGACTGCAGCGGTCATCTGCTCGGGCGCCATGTACGGGAAAGTGCCTTTGACTTGGCCCGCTTCCGTGTGGTGAACGCGTTGCCGCGCGTGCGCGATCCCAAAGTCGACGACTTGCGTGGCGCCATCGTACGTCACGAAGAGGTTTTCTGCCGAGACGTCCCGATGGACGACGCGCAGCGACTCTCCGTCCGCGTCTTTGAGCTCGTGCGCCGCGTGAAGTCCTTCGCATGCCTGTGCGATGACGCGTGCCATGCGCGCCGGTAGCAGGGGAGAGGCTCGTTGATCCGCATTGGCAATCACCCGGCGGTGAACGCGCGACAGCGGTTCCCCAACCAGGTACTCCATCGCGATGTAGTACTCGCCGTCGGCTTCTCCGAAGTCGAACACGCTACAGACATTGCTGTGCGTGATCCGCGCGGCGATGCGCGCCTCATCGAGGAACATCTCCACGTAGTCCTTCTCGCCCGCCAGATGCGGATGGATGCGCTTGAGCGCGACGAGCTTCTGGAAGCCCGGCGCTCCCTCAGCTCGGGCCAGGTACACGCTGGCCATGCCTCCCGACGCCAGCTCGAAGCAAAGCTGATAGCGGCCGATTTTCTCGGGTGCGACACGCGCAGGGACGCGGGAATCTGCGGATGAGCTCCGACGGCTGCTGGGGCGTACGGATTCCATCTCTTCGGCGCTCAAACCCTCCATACGAACTTCCGGTCAGGACGGATCAGGACTCTCTAAACCGTCTACATCAAAGTATTACACTATCAATTCACTTTCCAAAGGTATTTTGGCCACCTAAAGTCAGTGTTTGACTTATGAGTGTAGGCACCCTATCTATTAGGCTTCCCAAGGTTATGGCCTAATGAATTTAGGAGAAACATATATTCTCGATGGAATTGACCGGCGGCTCCTAGCCGAGCTGCAGAGCGATGCCAAGCGGTCTCTCAAGGAGATCGGCGCCTCGGTAGGCCTGAGCGCCCCCTCGGTGATGGAGCGGGTTCGCAAGCTTGAAAACGCTGGAATCATCAGGGGTTACCACGCGCTGCTGGATGCCCGTAAAGTCGGTCTCGACATCTCGGCCTTCATTGGAGTGTCGATCAGCGATCCCAGGTTGCTTTCGACCTTCGAGGAGTGGGTCGATTCGATCGCGCAGGTTCTGGAGTGTCACCACGTCACAGGTAGTCACACCTTGCTTCTCAAGGTAAAGACGGAGAACACCAAGGATCTGGAGCAGCTCATCAGTCGCATCCGGTCCATGGACGGGGTCGCCAGCACGGAGACCATGGTGGTGCTTTCGACCCACACCGAAAGGGTAGAAATCGCCCTGCCCGCCACCGAGCCCCCATCCGATGCGCGGCGCCGCAAGCGCCACCGCCGCACAGCGGACACCCCCAACCCCCGACAGACCACGTGAACATGCAGTACGGACTTCCTGAAAAATACGGTCTCTACGACCCCGAGAACGAGAAGGACGCGTGCGGCGTCGGCTTCATCGCTCAGATCAAGGGCGTGGCGTCCCACCAAATCGTCAAGGACGCCAATCGCATCCTCTGCAACATGGACCACCGCGGCGCGCGCGGCTCGGAGACGAACACCGGCGATGGCGCAGGGATGCTCACAGCCGTTCCGGACAAGCTTTTGCGTCGTGCGGCCAAAGAGGAGCTCGGCGTAGACCTTCCCGAGCTGGGTAAGTACGGCGTTGGCAACATCTTCATGCCGACCGACGACGAGGAGCGCGCGTACTGCAAGGCAGCGTTCTTGAGGGCGATTGAAACGCAGGGGCAGCGGTTCCTCGGCTGGCGTGTCGTGCCAACCGATCCGGACGGTGCCAACCTCGGGCCAACCGCGCTCGAGAGCATGCCGCACATCGAGCAGCTCTTCATCGGGGCGGCCGACGGGCTCGACCAGGACGCTTTCGAGCGTCAGCTCTACGTGATCCGCAAGAGCGCAGCGAGCCCGCTTCGCGTCGACGAGAGCCTGAAGCAGCGGTCGATGCTCTACGCATGCTCGCTGTCGAGCAAGACGATCATCTACAAGGGCATGCTTGCGTGCGAGCAGGTGCTTCCGTTTTACGGGGACCTCACCGACCCGGACTACGAAACCCATCTTGCGATGGTGCATTCGCGCTTTGCGACCAACACCTTCCCGACTTGGGAGCGCGCGCAGCCACTTCGTTGCCTCAGCCACAACGGCGAGATCAACACCCTTCGCGGCAACAAGAACGCGATGCATTCGCGCCAGGGCGTCGTCGAGAGCGAGTTATTGGGCGATGACTTGCACAGGCTATTCCCCGTCGCTGAGCCGGGGCTCTCGGACTCGGGCACACTCGATAACGTCCTCGAGTTTCTGTACATGAACGGGCGAACGATGCCCGAGGCCGCAATGCTGATGATCCCGGAGGCCTGGCAGAAGGACGAGCGGATGCCGCAGGCCAAGCGCGACTTCTACGAATACAACTCGTGTCTCATGGAGCCCTGGGATGGCCCTGCATCGATTGCGTTCACCGACGGTACGGTCATCGGCGCGGTTCTCGACCGAAACGGGCTACGTCCAAGCCGCTACTACCTTACCCATGATGACCGAGTGATCATGGCGTCGGAGGTCGGCGTGCTTCCGGTCCCGCCGGAGATGGTGAAGCACAAGGGCCGCCTGAAGCCAGGTCGCATGTTCCTGATCGACTTCAAGCAGGGGCGCATGATCCCAGACGCCGAGCTCAAGAATGAGATCGCGTCGCAGCGGCCATACGGTGAGTGGCTCAACGAGCAGCGCCTGAAGTTGACAAAGCTTCCGGTAAACTGTGATGCACACGGCTTTGATCCCGACACGCTCCTTCCGCGTATGCAGTCGTTTGGTTACACCACCGAGACGATGCAATTCATGTTGCGGCCCATGATCGAGCAGAAGCGTGATCCAGTCGGGTCGATGGGAAATGACACGGCGCTGGCGGTTCTGAGTGACCAGCCACGGCTAGCATACGACTACTTCAAGCAGCTCTTCGCGCAGGTCACCAATCCCCCGATCGACTCGATCCGCGAAGAAGTGATCATGGCGGTCGAGTGCTACATCGGGCCGGAGAAGAACCTGCTCACGACGACGCCTGAGCACGCGCATCGCCTTCGCGTTCCGCACCCGATTCTAACCAACGAAGAGGTCAATGCGCTCAAGACGATCGACGAGCGTGGCTGGCGCAGCAAGATCATCGACATCACTTGGCCCCGAATCGAGGGCGCCGAGGGCCTCGAGCCTGCGCTCCAGCGCATTCGGCAGGAGACTGAGCAGGCGGTGGACGAGGGGTATAGCCTCGTCGTGCTGACTGATCGTGCCGCAGGCAAAGACCGCATCCCCGTGAGCGCGCTTCTCGCTACCGGTGCAGCCCACCACCATCTGGTTGCGACGGAGAAGCGCACCAGAGTCGGAATCGTCCTCGAAACCGGCGAGGCGCGAGAGGTGCATCATCACTGCTGTCTCGTTGGCTACGGCGCGGACGCGGTCAATCCCTACTTGGCGTTCGAGGCGCTGTGGCAGGAGCGCCGCCTCGGCACACTCGATGCCGGGAGCTTCCCCGACGACGACAGCATCGTCGCCGGCTATCGCAAGGCCGTCGCCAAGGGCATGCTCAAGGTCTTCGCCAAGATGGGGATTTCGACGCTCCAGTCGTACAAGGGCGCACAGATCTTCGAGGCGGTGGGTCTCAACAGCTCCGTCATCGACCTGTGCTTTGCCGGGACCGCGAGTCGCATTCAAGGCGTTGGGTTCAACGTGATCGCGCAGGAGCTCGTCGAGCGCCACGCGCTCGGCTACCCCGACGAAGAGGAGTTCCGACTTCCGATCCTTCCGAACGACGGGCAGTTCCATTGGCGCGCCAACGGCGAGCGGCACATGTGGAACCCGGAGGCGATCGCCGACCTGCAGGTCGCGGCACGCGCGAACAGCAGTGATGCGTACAGGCGCTTCGCCGAACACGCGAACAGCAACACCCGGGACCGATGCACACTGCGTGGTCTGATGCGCTTCAGGAAGGGTCGAAGCATTCCGCTGAGCGAGATCGAGCCCGCCAGTGAGATCGTGAAGCGGTTTGCCACAGGTGCAATGAGCTTCGGCTCGATTTCGGTGGAGGCGCACTCGACGCTCGCCATCGTGATGAACCAGCTAGGGGGCAAGTCCAATACGGGCGAGGGCGGTGAGGACCCGGAGCGGTACAAGCCCTTGCCGGACGGCTCGATGAATCCAATGCGTTCGGCGATCAAACAGGTCGCTTCAGGACGCTTCGGTGTGAACATCAACTACCTCACCAACAGCGACGAGATCCAAATCAAGATGGCGCAAGGTGCCAAGCCTGGTGAGGGTGGTGAGCTTCCCGGCCGAAAGGTCGACGAGAAGATAGCGTCGGTGCGTCATTCGACACCGGGCGTTGGCTTGATCAGCCCGCCACCGCACCACGACATCTACTCGATCGAGGATCTCGCGCAGCTGATCCACGACCTCAAGAACAGCAACCCCTCGGCGCGCATCAGCGTCAAGCTGGTCAGCGAGGTGGGCGTTGGCACGATCGCCGCGGGCGTTTCGAAGGCACACGCTGATCACATTCTCATCAGTGGTCATGACGGCGGCACTGGCGCTTCGCCGCTGACGTCGATCAAGCACGCTGGTCTTCCATGGGAGCTCGGCATCTCCGAGACGCACCAGACACTCGTCATGAACGATCTTCGAAGCCGAGTGGTGTTGCAGACGGACGGGCAGATCAAGACCGGCCGTGACGTCGTCATCGCCGCCTTGCTCGGCGCGGAAGAGATCGGCTTGAGCACCGCGCCGCTCATTGCGATGGGCTGCATCATGATGCGCAAGTGCCACCTCAACACTTGTCCGGTCGGCATCGCTACGCAGGATCCAGAGCTTCGCGCGAAATTCCAGGGCAAGCCGGAGCATGTTGTCAACTACCTCTTCATGGTCGCGGAGGAGGCGCGCGAGATCATGGCCTCGCTGGGGTTGCGCACCTTCAACGAGATGATCGGCCGCGTCGACATGCTCGACACCGTCGACGCGATCGTGCACTGGAAGGCGCAGGGCATCGACCTCACCCCCATTCTCACGCCCGCCAAGAAGAAGAATGCGGTCACCCAAGTCTACTGCACCAAGCCGCAAGACCACGGCCTCGACAAGGCGCTCGATAATCGGCTGATCGAGCTCGCCCAACCGGCTATTACTGAGGGAAAGCTGGTTCGAAGCGAGCTCAAGATCAAGAACACCAACCGCACGGTTGGCACCATGCTCAGCCATGAGATCGCCAAGGCGTGGGGCGAAGAGCTCTTACCGGACGAGACAGTGCGCTTCAAGTTCGAAGGCTCCGCCGGTCAGAGCTTTGGCGCCTGGCTTGCCAAGGGTGTGACGCTCGAGCTCGAGGGCGACGCGAACGATTACGTTGGCAAAGGGTTGTCCGGTGGCAAGCTCATCGTCTATCCGTCGAAGAAAGCGACGTTCGTGCCCGCCGAGAACGTGATCATCGGCAACGTCGTGTTGTACGGCGCGGTTGAAGGAAAGGCGTTCTTCCGGGGCCGCGCTGCGGAGCGCTTCTGTGTTCGCAACTCAGGCGCGTGGGCCGTCGTTGAAGGCGTCGGCGACCACGCATGCGAGTACATGACGGGTGGGCGAGCCGTGATCCTGGGAGATACCGGCCGAAACTTCGGCGCAGGCATGAGCGGCGGCGTCGCGTACGTGCTCGACGCCAACAACGACTTCGCCTCGAAGTGCAACCAAGAGATGGTCGACCTCGATCGGCTCGAAGGCCAAGAAGAGATCGCGATTGTAAAGGCGCTCATCGAAGAGCACCGCGAGTACACCGGCTCGAAAGTCGCCGACCGTTTGCTGCGGGACTGGGACAACACCGTCAAGACGTTCGTGAAGGTGATGCCGACCGACTACAAACGCGTCCTCAGTCAGAAGGGCGACCTTTCAGTGGGCGTTCGCGGGCCCGATGTCGCTCAATCAGTGGGCCTTCCGGCGGCAGAGTAAGACGATGGGCAAGCCAACTGGTTTCAAAGAGTTTCCGCGAGAAACAGTCCCGTACGACGACCCTCTGGAGCGAGTCTCCGGCTGGGACGAGTTCACGGTCGACGTGCCGGAAAAGCACCTTCGGACCCAGGGTGCGCGCTGCATGGATTGCGGCGTCCCGTTTTGCCAATCCGCGACCGGTTGCCCGATCGACAACCTGATCCCGGAGTGGAACGACCTCGTTTATCGCGGGCGTTGGCGCGAAGCGCTGGATCGCTTGCATCAGACCAACAACTTCCCGGAGTTTACTGGGCGCGTCTGTCCGGCTCCCTGTGAAGGTGCTTGTGTTCTCGGCATCAATGAGCCTGCCGTCACCATCAAGAACATCGAGAGCGCGATCGTCGACAAGGGCTTCGAGGAAGGCTGGATTCAGCCGGAGCCTCCTACGGAGCGGACCGGCAAGAAGGTGGCCATCATTGGCAGCGGCCCGGCGGGGCTCACCGCAGCCCAACAGCTCAACCGAGCGGGCCATCACGTGACGGTCTACGAGCGTGATGACCGGGTTGGTGGTCTGCTCACCTACGGAATCCCGAACATGAAGCTCGACAAGGGCGTCGTGGATCGGCGCCTCGATATCATACGCGCTGAGGGTGTGGAGTTCGTGACGAACGCGCATGTCGGCGTGAACAAGGATGCTCAGAAGATTCGGAGCGAAAACGATGCTCTGATCCTCGCGTGCGGCGCGACGCGGCCACGTGACTTGCCCATCCCCGGGCGTGAGCTCGAGGGTGTTCACTTCGCGATGGAATTCTTGCTCAAGAACACCAAGAGCCTGATGGATAGCAATCTCGAGGACGGCGCGTACATCAGCGCCAAGGGCAAGCGAGTGATTGTCATCGGCGGTGGCGACACCGGCACCGACTGCATTGGCACGTCGATTCGTCATGGTTGCACGTCGCTGGTCAACTTCGAGCTCTTGCCGAAGCCGCCGGCCGAACGCGCGCCGGAGAACCCCTGGCCCGAGTGGCCGGCCATCTTTCGGGTGGACTATGGGCATCAGGAGGCGGAGGCAAAGTTCGGCAAAGACCCACGCGAGTACCGTGTGCTCAGCAAGCGCTTCCTCGATGACGGCAAGGGGAATGTGAGCGGCATCGAGACGGTGCGCGTCGAGTGGACGAAAGACGCAGACGGTAAGTGGCAGATGAGCGAAGTGCCCGGCTCGGAAGAGATCTTCGAAGCCGACCTCATCTTCCTGGCGATGGGCTTCCTCGGTCCCGAGGATACGCTTGCCGAGCAGCTCGGGCTCGAGCGCGACGCGCGCAGTAACTTCAAGGCGGAGTACGGCAAGTACGCTACCAGCACCCAGGGTGTGTTCGCAGCCGGCGACTGTCGCCGCGGGCAGTCGTTGGTGGTCTGGGGCATCGCCGAAGGACGGGGCGCCGCTCGGGCGGTAGATGCTTTCCTGATGGGTAGCTCGGACCTACCCGCTCCCGATTAGTCCGAAATTTCAGGGATTTTCATCCTGATTGCGATTTAGGTACGTTTTTCACCTCATCCGTTGAAACTGGATGAATCCGTTGATATTGTGTGATCGGTTCAACCGGGGCCGGTGATACTTGCCACTTGCTTGGGGATTCGCCGCTACAAGCGCAACTAGCGGCTGAAGCTTGCTTGCTACACGCCGAGTGGATCTGCCGGTCCACTCGGCGTTCTTATCTTGCTTCGACCTCAGGGCCCCGAGGTGCGAGGAGCGAAGCCCCGATCACGGCAGCGGCTGGCAGCAGGGCCGCATAGCCCAGCGTGAGCAGTGTCGACTTGTGTGACGACGGCGTGTTCGACGTGATGAGAAGGCCCCCGTTGATGTTGCTAGCGACCCAGCCTACCGGATAACCGACATCAGGCACGAAAAAGCGGGTGAGGGTCGTGGTGATCGACGAGCCATTGGTTTCGATTACGCGGTCGAGCAGGGCGTGCATTTGCCGCGTCATCCGTGGCGAAAGATACGCTAGCGCGTTGCCGGTCATCGGAAGCTGCTCGAACGCGCGAATGAAGTCTGCGCTCCGCACCACGCCTTCCATCGTCGAAAGACATTTTTTCAGGAACGCAGGAGAGCTGACGACGTACATGCGCCCGGTTGCGATCTCTTTCATCACGGAAGGTTCGTACGCGTTCCACGGCGGGGGAAGCCTGATCGCGGGCCGGATGATCACCCAATCTTCAGTCCGCTCCGATACGATGAACGGATCGAGCGCAGCTCCTGCGGCGATCGCGTCGGCCAGCTCACCGAGCCCGTCGATGCGAAACAGAAAGTCGGTGTAGGGGAACCAGAACGACTCTCCCGGAATCCGAAGTGGACGGTTCTCGTCCACCGCGAGGATGAGCCCCGCAGTCGTATCCAAACGCTGGATGATTGCGCCCAGCGTGATGTCGAGACCGAGAACGCGCTCGCCCAGCGCTTTGTCGAGAGCTTCCGGTGTCATGCCGACACCTAGCTCGCCAAGAGCCCGCACGATGTCGACCAACACGCGAGCGTCGACCTGCTGCTCCCAGACGAGGTCCGCATCGTTGGGTGCGATAGTCACGAGGTCGAAGGCAGCAGGTTCGGCGCCGAAGAGCTTCAGGAGTCCTTTCCGAGCCCCGCTGTGGTGTATGAAAGCACGGTTATGATAGAGCGACTCGTTCTGGTAAGAGCTCAGTCCGATCGCTTGGACGTTGTGCAGCCCAAGGATGCGGACGAGGGCAGTGGCGTTGAGGCGGCTCGCGCCCTGCGGAGGCACGAACCCGGGCAGGTCGCGAAGCAGGGTGAGAAGAAAGTCCGCAGCGCGTTCGGCGTCACCCTCGATGTCAGCATAGGCGTAGACTGTCCCGCCGAGCTGAAGCTCTGCGCTCACCGTGTCGAAGTGAGGCGATTTCTGAGGCGCCATCGGAACCCCGCTGCCGCTGCACGCCGTGAGAACACACAAGAAAACCGTTGCGAAACACTGCTTCATCAGATCCTCTCCTGCGCACCCTAGCACCCACCTTTCGGGTGAGCCGTGTCCTGTGTGGAACACTCCGTCCCTCTTGTTACGACTCTTGCCATTTGGCTTTGACCATAGAAAGGTTATTGTCTCGCCCGTTCCCGTTCCAGCGAGGTGGCCCGTGATGAGACGATTTGCGCTTAGTCTCTTGGTCTTTCAACAACCGGCTGCAGCAGCAGCGGCACGGCTGGCACCGGCGGCATCGTGGGCGATCTCGAATGGCCCCCGGACGCGACCGTGTACTTCGACGAGCACGGCATCTTCAATGCCGACTGCGCCACCGACGAAGACTGCGCGATGGCGCTCGGCTACTACCACGCATCGGAGCGCTTCGTTCAGATGGATATCCGACGAAGGTTTTCGACGGGGCGGCTTGCGGACATCCTGATTCCGTTTGCCGCCCGAAGGTTCATAGATGCGTTCGCGGACATTCGCGCCGGTTTCTCTAGCCGCGAAGGCGAGCCGCTGGAGGAGCAACTGATCGAGCACGCCTCCGACAAAACCCTTCTGCTCTTCCAAGCCTACAGCGCGGGCGTCAACAAGTGGCTCGAAGACGTGAGGAACGGCGAACCCGGAGCGGTGTTCCCTCGCGGTTTCCTCGACTACGAGCCGGAAGACGTCCCCAAGTGGACTCCGCAGGACTGCGTGGCGTGCATGATTGCGTTGATCGACAGTCTCACCAACGACGAGACGAACATCATCAACGCCGGCAAGGCGCGCGCGTCTATCGACGACGACGCCAAGTTCTCGGATCTCTGGGGCCGTGGTCCGCTCTTGGAGTCGGCGCTCCTTCCGCCTGACTGGCAGCCTCCCACCCCGTCGGGGACCGATGCTTCATCGAGCCGCCTCGCCATGTGCGGCCCCGACCAGCCCTTGAACCCTCGCTCCGCGTTCGACCGCGCGGCCGAGAGGCTGGAGGGCACGGACGAGCTTCGGCGGATGCTGATAGGTGCGGGCGTACTTGGCAAGGATGCGGGCTCCAACAGTTGGGTCGTGTCCGGGTCGCGCCCAGTACGTACGATCCAGACGCGCGGTCGCCGAGCGCTGCGGTCTACTTCTCCATCGTCGATCCCATGAAGCTCAATGTCCCCGAAGAAGATAGGGACATCTATTGGGACAATCCCCAAACGATGGAAGTCGAGACCAAGTACCAAGTCATGGGGGACTCCCTCGCAGCCGTCGGCGATTTCCTGGTTGCCTGGTTTGGCGACGATGAGACGAGATGGGCGTGGGGTGAGCTCCATGGCCTGCGCCTCCTCTCCGACATTGGCGGGCTGCTCGGCGACCTGAGTTACGACAATCCTGCAGGCGAGGACCCGCTCTTTGCCAACGACGGTGGCCTTTACACCGTGGACGTCGCCTATCCCACACCGACGACGTCTGAGGATCATGATCATTTCACCCAGACCTGGGGCGCTTCAATGCGCTTCGTTTGCGAGGCCTTGCCAGAGGGCCCGTCCTGCACCATCCAGCTCCCAGGCGGCCAGTCGGGCGATGTCAATTCGCCCAACTACGAAGATCTACTGTTCCCCTACCTGCGCAACGAGTCCATGCCGCTTGTCTTCGACATCGACGAGGCCGCTGCCAACGCGGCGCGCACGATCACCTTTCAGTAACCGGCCAGCCGGGAGATCCTGCGGCGAGATACTCTCGTCGCAGGATGGGTGACGTCTTGCCGATGCCGTCCTCGGTCCAACCCGGGGGCCTGAGCAGATAGCCCAAACGTCCCTTCGGGGTGTTGGCGTTCCACGCGTCTTTGAGCATCGACCGCCACTCGTGGAAGGCGATACGCACGGGATTATAGGTGTGAATGTTCTTGGTGAGCCCGTAGTCGACCGCCTCGCCTTCGGGCTCGAAGGTACCGAACATCTTGTCCCAGATGATGAAAATGCCGGCGTGATTGCGGTCGAGGTAGATCGGATTGCGTCCGTGATGGACCCGGTGATGCGAAGGCGTGTTGAAGACGACGCCAAACCAGCCGAGCTTGCCGATGAGCTCCGTATGGAGCCAGTACTGGTAGAGCAGGCTGATCGACTTCTGGATGAGAATCATCTCAACGGGAAAGCCGAGCAGGGGCAGTGGAATCCAGAAGATGAATCCAGTGAATGGAGTGGTCCACGACTGCCGGAGGGCGGTGGAGAAATTGTAGCGCGTGCTCGAGTGGTGGTTGATGTGCGCAGCCCAGAGCGTGCGCACCTCGTGATGAAGCCGGTGAAACCAGTAGTAACAAAAGTCTTCCGCGAAGAGCAGGAGCACCCAGGACCACCACACCACCGGAATGTCGAACAGGCGGAATTGATACAGCCATGCCAGCCCGGCGAAGGGTAGAAGCGCGAGGACCGTGTTGATGGCCAAGAAGCCGAGGCCCATCGTGACGCTCGCGACCGAATCTTTGGTCGTGAAACCCGCCAGCTTCGTCTCGGCGCCTTCTTCTTGCTCCCTTCGGTGCACGAGCCAGTGCTCGAGCAAGAGCGTCCCCAGGAAGAAAGGGATGGCGTAGTAGATCAGCAGCCCCATGCGCGAAGGCCTACGATCAACTCGGCGGGCCTACAAGCGCACGGATGTGTCGCGCTGAAGCGCGGCGCGCCATGCCGAGAGCACTTGCGCGGCTTCCAGAATCGCGTTGTCTGACACGCCCACTTGCATGCGTGACAGGGCATCGAGCTCCTCAGCGCGCATGTTCTGAATCAGCGCCCGCCCCTTGTCGCTGAGCGCGATCATCGAGGATCGCTTGTGGGCCGGGTTGTCTTGCCGTTCGAGGAAGCCTCGTTCGAGGAGCGCGTCGACCTGCTGCTGAACATGCTGGCGCGACACACCACGTTCCCGGGCCATGCCTGGCACCGTCGCCGGGCCGCCGAGCAGAATGAGCTCGAGCATGCCGCGCACGGCAGCAGTCATGCCGAGCTCGGCATGCAGCGTCTCCGACCACTGCTTCAAGGCGTGAAACAGCAGTCGGGTTTCATGAAAAAGCTCATCAGATTGAATGACAAGTATATTGTCAAATAGACAGAATATTGTCAAATATCGAGATCAAATCTTTGAGTGACTAGGCTGTCCCCTTTTCCCTGTGGTGCTAAGACAAGGGTTCTTGGCTTTTGTGGCTGCGAAGGAGGGACTGATGAGACTGAGCAGAAGTGAGCTTGCTCGGGGTCTGTGCTTGTGCGCGCTGGTAGCGTGCAACGGCTCGACCTCGGACCCCGGCAGTGAAACCGACCAAGCGCTACGACGCTTGATCCAGGCGAACGGCTTGACCGGCGATCCGGCCGAGGGCCACGGCTTTCCGAGCATCGATGAACCGGTTGCGGTGCTGGGCCGCAAGCTGTTCTTCAGCAAGAGCCTCGGCGGCGATCGGGATTCTGCGTGCGTGTCCTGCCATCATCCCGTTCTCGGTGGCGGCGATGGGCTCGCTCTCTCGATTGGCGTTGGCGCGGACGATCCCGATTTGCTCGGGCCTGGTCGGGCGCACCCGGAGGGTGATCTCACAGTACCTCGCAACGCACCGACGACCTTCAACCTCGCGCTTTGGGAAAAGGGACTGTTCTGGGACTCGCGTGTCGAGAATCTCGAAGGCAGCGGCATCCGAACTCCGGATAGCGACTACGGAACTGCTGATTCAGAAGCGGGGGACACCATCTCCGCAGCGCAGACGCGCTTTCCCGTCACCTCGCCCGAGGAGATGCGGGGTTTCGAGTTCGTGCAGGAGGGCACCAATGCAGAAGTTCGCACAGCCCTCGAGCATCGCTTGACGGAGGATGGCCATTGGGCTCCCGAGTTCCAAGCGGCGTTCGGGTCGTCAGAAATCACCTACGGGCGAATCGCCGAAGCGATGGGCGCGTATGAAGACTCCCAAATCTTCACCGACACACCTTGGCGCACTTACGTTCAGGGCGACAATGCCGCGATCGGCGAGTCCGCCAAGCGCGGTGCGCTGCTATTCTTTCGAAGTGTCGAAGATGGCGGCGCCAACTGCGCCAACTGCCATGCGGGGGACTTCTTCACCGACGAGGACTTTCACTCGCTCTGCGCGCCGCAGATCGGGCGAGGAAAAGGCGACGGACTCAAAGGCACCAACGACTTCGGACGCGCGCGAGAAACAGCCGACCGCAACGAGCGCTTCTCCTTCCGGACTCCCACCCTCACAAACGTCTCGGCGACGGGGCCGTACTTGCATTCCGGCGCGTACGACAATCTCGCCGATGTGGTTCGACATCACTTGAATCCGCAGGCGGCAATCGAACGCTTCGATCCAGCGAGCGTTCCACTCGCGGCATCCGAGGACTTCGACCAAAACACACGGGAGATGCTCGACTTCCTCGAAGTCTCCGGCAAAGCGATCGAGTTCTTTGCGGTTCCGTTCGAGCATACCGAGGCTCAAGTCGAAGATTTGGTGGCGTTCCTAGAGACCCTCACCGACCCGTGCGTGCTCGATCGCGAGTGCCTCGCTCCCTGGATTGCCGATCCGGCCACAGATGACGTCGATGGGCACCTGCTGGTCGCGGTGGATCAAGAAGGAAGCCCCCTTTGAAAAAGGGAACTGTCCTCTTTTACGCGGGGGTCTAGCCGCGGCCCTGGAGCATTCCGTGCCAGTACAGGTTCGGCAGGCCGTACGCTTTTAGCGCGTACATGCTGTACCGTTCCTTGGCTTGATCGAACGGGAAGGTTTCCATGATGACCCCGTCGTACCCAAACTCGGCGAGGATCACCTTGCCGTAGCCCGTTACGAGCGGGCACGACGCATAGCCGTCGTACCGAGCAGAGAGGGGCTTCTCCGCCCGGAAGGCGGTCACGTTTTGCACCAGGACCGGTGCCTGCTTTCGCACGGCCGCGCCCGTCTTGGAGCAGGGCAGGCTACTGCAGTCGCCGAGTGAGAACACGTTCGGGAACTTCGCGTGTTGAAGCGTGTGCTGGTCGACGCCCACCCAACCGCCTTCGTCGGCGAGCGCGCTCTGTTTGATGAAATTGGGCGCACTCTGCGGCGGTGTCACGTGCATCATGTCGTACTTGAGCACCAGCCCTTCACCGTTGTTGACGTCCTCGAACACCGCTTCGCGGCTCTGCGGCCGTATCTCGACCAGGTTCTTCGCGAACTGGGTTTGGATGTTGCGATCCGCGACGACCTCGTTGAGCGCCTCCGCGTACTTTGGAACGCCAAAAATCCCTGCGGTGGCCGACGCGTAGATCACATCGGCCTGCTCGCGAATCCCGCGACGCCGAAAAGTCTCTTCGGCCAGGTACATGATCTTCTGTGGCGCACCCGCGCATTTGATCGGGGTGGCGGGGTAGGTGAAGACCGCATTGCCGCCTTGGAATGCTTGGATTGTCTCCCAGGTGTACGACACCTTGTCGTAGCCGTAGTTGCTGCAGACGCCACCCTTGCCGATGGCCTCGGGCAAGCCCTTCACCGCGTCCCAGTTGAGTTGAATGCCAGCAGCAACGATGAGCTCGTTGTACGTGAGCGTCTTTCCGCCGTCCGTCTGGACTTCGTTCTTCTCTGGATCGAACGAAATGATCCGATCGCGAATCCACGTCGCCCCGCGCGGCATCACGTCCGCCATGGGTCGCCGTGAAACCTCCCGGGGAAACACGCCGCCACCGACCAAAGTCCATATCGGTTGATAGTCGTGCGTGGTCGACGGCTCGACGATCGTGACCTTCGGCGCGACGTCCTGGTTGAGAAGCTGCGCAGCTACCGTGATGCCGGCGGTCCCACCGCCGACGATGAGCACGTCGTGTTGTTCACTCATGAGTTTCTCTTCGAGGTGGATGCTCCGTTGCCGTTCGGCAGAAGCTTTGGATCGGAGCCCAGGCTCTCGCCCAGGTTTTCCGCAACCGAAATGAGGAAGCCGAGTGCCCGTTGCACCGAGGGTTGCCGTGCTGCTCGAAGGGCGCCGAGCATCCCAACGCGCACCGCTGGCCGTTCGCTGGCATCCGCCACCGCGCGTGCTGTGAGTCCAAGCGTCGACAACGCCCTAGGGTCGAGCATTCCGGAGTCGAGCAAGGCCTGAACCTCGTGCGCCGTCGCGAGCTGCGCCAAACGAAGTAGAGCGTTCTTCGTCGACTCGACGAGGCGTTCGATCTCCATCCCCTCGGCCGCGGCCTGCGCCATCGCCTCGTCGATGATGTCGGTGATCGTCGCGACGGCAGGCTTGACCTGCTCGGTCAGCTCGACGAACGTCATCAACGGGGCGAGCGTTTCGGGACGTGTCAGCCGTTCGAATAGCTCGGACAGCGTGCGCAGACGGGCATCCAAGTCGCCATGTTGGTTGGCCCAGTCGTCGATGACGTCCACCGCTGTCGAAGTTAGGTCCGGGGCCGCGGTGACGGCCTGCGCGATAGGCTCGAGGGTCTGCTCGAGCCGTTCAAGCCGTGCTTCGATACGACGCAACGTGGCTTCGAGGTCAGACCTCGTTTCGCCTGGAGTTGTCGATCCCGTCGAGGGGGCCACCTTAGGATCCATCCGCTTGCCTCCACTATTGCTCCTTATAAGCAGGAGCCGCCATGAGCAAGAGCCGAATCAACCTCCCTCGAGTGGATTCCTTAGTAATTCCGGGCCGCCGTTCCTAGCTGCCTAGGTCAGCTGCAAAGACCGCTGGCAGTGGTTTCCAGCTGGATCAAAATCGCTAATATTGTCCTTGACCCCCATTCGTTCCGCGCTAACTTCGGCGTCCCTTTACGGGGGTCTGCGGGCATTCCGCCGATCGATCTTTGAAAACTGAATCGGAATCATATAGTTACGTACTCGGGTCCCGAGTCGTGCATCAAATCGCACGACGAGGGTCAATTCAAAAGAGTGGTCTCAACTTCGGTTGCAGACCGCAATCCGAGAGCAACACGCAATACAAATGCGATGCTCGAGTGGCATTCGGCCGAGCCGGCGGATGTCATCAGGATAACCAGCTCAACAGTTCAACTGGAGAGTTTGATCCTGGCTCAGAGCGAACGTTAGCGGCGGGCCTAACACATGCAAGTCGAACGAGAACGCTCCTTCGGGAGTTATTAAAGTGGCGCACGGGTGAGGAACGCGTAGGTAATCTACCCTCCGGCGGGGGACAACATTCCGAAAGGAATGCTAATACCGCGTAAGACCACGACCACTGCGGTGGATGTGGTTAAAGATGGCCTCTTCTTGAAAGCTATCACCAGAGGATGAGCCTGCGTCCCATCAGCTTGTTGGTGAGGTAATGGCTTACCAAGGCGAAGACGGGTAGCTGGTCTGAGAGGATGATCAGCCACACTGGCACTGGAACACGGGCCAGACTCCTACGGGAGGCAGCAGTGAGGAATATTGGGCAATGGGCGCAAGCCTGACCCAGCCACGCCGCGTGTGTGATGAAGGCCTTCGGGTCGTAAAGCACTGTGGGGAGAGACGAAAAATCTCCGTTCAAATAGGGCGGAGAGATTGACGGTACCTCCTTAGCAAGCACCGGCTAACTCTGTGCCAGCAGCCGCGGTAATACAGAGGGTGCAAACGTTGCTCGGATTTACTGGGCGTAAAGCGCGTGTAGGCGGACTCGCAAGTCGGTTGTGAAATCCCTGGGCTCAACCTAGGAACTGCATCCGAAACTGCTTGTCTTGAGTAATGGAGAGGGTGGCGGAATTCCCGGTGTAGAGGTGAAATTCGTAGATATCGGGAGGAACATCAGTGGCGAAGGCGGCCACCTGGACATTTACTGACGCTGAGACGCGAAAGCGTGGGGAGCAAACAGGATTAGATACCCTGGTAGTCCACGCCGTAAACGATGAGAACTAGGTGCAGCGGATATTGACCTCTGCTGTGCCGTAGCTAACGCGTTAAGTTCTCCGCCTGGGGAGTACGGCCGCAAGGCTAAAACTCAAAGGAATTGACGGGGGCCCGCACAAGCAGTGGAGCATGTGGTTTAATTCGAAGCAACGCGCAGAACCTTACCAGGGCTAGACAAACTGAGAATCCTGAAGAAACTCGGGAGTGCTCGCAAGAGAACTCAGGTCCAGGTGCTGCATGGCTGTCGTCAGCTCGTGTCGTGAGATGTTGGGTTAAGTCCCGCAACGAGCGCAACCCTTATCCTTCGTTGCCAGCATTTAGTTGGGCACTCAAAGGAGACTGCCGGGGTCAACCCGGAGGAAGGTGGGGATGACGTCAAGTCCTCATGGCCCTTATGTCCTGGGCTACACACGTGCTACAATGGTCGGTACAAAGCGCTGCGAAGCCGCGAGGTGGAGCGAATCGCAAAAAGCCGGCCTCAGTACGGATTGCACTCTGCAACTCGAGTGCATGAAGTCGGAATTGCTAGTAATCGTTGATCAGCAGGCAACGGTGAATACGTTCCCGGGCCTGGTACACACCGCCCGTCACACCATGGGCGTCGAGTGCTCCAGAAGTGGCCGCGCTAACCCGCAAGGGAGGCAGGTCCCCAAGGAGTGTTTGGCAACTGGGGTGAAGTCGTAACAAGGTAGCCGTAGGGGAACCTGCGGCTGGATCACCTCCTTTCTAAGGAGCATTTCCTCGCAAGAGGAATGTATCTGGTCATATCCGAGTAGTGACTATTGCAGTGCCAGTTTACTGAGCTCTGCGCGATTCCGATTCAGTTTTCAGCGTTCGATCGGACGCGCGATGTCCGCGTTTTTCGTTAAGGCGACGCTTCGTAAGCGACGAGCAGGCCGTGCGGACCGTTGTTTTTGCGGTGTTTTTGGGGAAATCGGACCCCGTGCTACCGTGACCGCCTCTCGGAGGTAGTAGATTGGAACGCGAAATTCGGGTTGGGTTATGTGGTTGCGGCGTCATCGGTGAAGGCGTGGTGACCGCCCTGCGGGAGCACGCCGATGTCATCGAAGCGCGTGCGGGTGCGCCCATCAAGCTGGCCGCGGTGGCCGACAAGGACCCGGCGCGACTAGAGATCGTTCGTGCGCAAGATCCGAGCATCGCCTTGCTTGATGATGCGTTTGAAATCCCGAAACGCGATGACGTCGATATCGTCGTCGAGCTCATCGGAGGGGTCGAACTGGCCGATCGGTTGGTGCGAGCGGCATTGGATGCCAAGAAGCACGTGGTCACGGCCAACAAAGCGTTACTCGCTGAGCGAGGCGGGGCCCTGTTCGCGCTTGCGGAGACCAATGGCTGCGATCTGTATTTCGAAGCCGCGGTGGCTGGCGCCATTCCCGTGATTCGCGTGATTCGGGAGTCGCTTGCTTCTGACCGCATTCGTTCCGTGAGGGGCATCATCAACGGCACCAGTAACTACATCTTGTCCAGCATGGCCAATGAGGGAGCGGCTTTCGGAGATGCGCTCAAAGCTGCGCAAGAAGCCGGCTTCGCCGAAGCCGACCCCACGCTCGACATCACAGGCGATGACGCGGGGCATAAGCTGGCGATTATCGCTGGCCTTGCATTTGGCGCGCGGGTGCTTCCCAGCGAGATCCCGAGCGAGGGCATCGAACAGGTCGATCCCCGCGACATTCAATATGCGCGAAACTTTGGCTATGTGATTCGACCGCTCGCGGTTGCAGAACGCCTGCAGAGCGGCGCACTGGATCTGCGCGTTCATCCTGCGTTGGTGCCCGAGGGCGATCCGCTTGCGCACGTCGACGGCGCGCTCAACGCGGTTGCGATTCAGGGTGAGATGGTGGGCCCCAGTTTCCTTTCGGGCCTCGGGGCCGGTGCGGGTCCGACGGCCACTAGTGTTGCGGGCGACATCATCGACATCGCGAAGAACTCACTCGCCGGCGCGCCCGCCAGGACGTGGAGCTTCCCCTCCGAGGGCGCTCAGATTCAGGCGATCGCGGACCTCTCGTCCCGCTACTACCTCCGCTTTTCGGTGCGGGACGAGTCTGGGGTGCTTGCTGCGCTATCCGGCAAGCTGGGCGATTCGGGCATCTCGATCGAGCAAATGGTCCAGGACGTAGACCCCGGCGACGAGGGTACCGCGTCGATCGCCATGCTGACGCACCACGCACGCGAAGGGGACGTTCGAGACTCTCTGCACGCAATCGACGACACCCATCTTACAACGGCCCCCACGCACCTCATTCGCATCGTAGAATGAGGGTTCGGACGAGAGGATCTATCGTGCCTAACCGCAAGCTGGCTCTGTTGCTGTTGGTCGGGGCCAGTCTCCTGACGGCTGGCTGCAGTGGCAACTCGTCGGCAGTTCCCTGTTCGTCTGTCTTACTGATCATTCTCGACGTCACGACCGACGTGGAAGGCCTCGACCGCGTGGTCAACGAGGTGCTCTGGACCATCACCGGCAACAGCACGGCTCCGATGATGGGCACGATCGACACCAGTGACCCGAACGCCACGCCCTCAGTCGAAGTCTTCGGGCTAGCGCCCGGCAATTACATGATCGTTCTCGAAGCTACTTCAGAGGACGACGAGAGCACCTGCCGAGGATCCGCGACGTTCGACGTTACCGTAGGCGTCGCCACCGAAGTGGCTGTGCTTCTTCGATGTAAGGTGGGAGAGCGGTTTGGTGCTGTCCGTGTGAACGGCAAGCTCAACATCTGCGCGGAGCTCACGAAGGCGGTAATCGCTCCACTTCAAACCTCGGTCGGGAACGTGATCACCGTTCGTTCCCAAGCCGAGGACGCCGAGGGCGATACCATCGAGTACGCTTGGACCGCCAATAGCGGAACCTTCGCGAATCCTTCTGCGGCCGCAACGTTCTACACATGTGAAGAAACCGGCAACCATCAACTCAGCATCTCCGTGACCGACGACGGCTTCGAGTACTGCGTCGACAGTTGGACCGTCGATGTGACCTGCGTCGATGGGGACGGTACGGGTGGGACCGGCGGTAGCGGCGCGACGGGCGGCGATGGTGGCACTGGCGGTAGCGGCGCGACGGGTGGCACTGGCGGTGTGGGTGGGACCGGCGGTAGCGGCGCGACGGGTGGCATGGGCGGAGTGGGCGGCACCGGCGGTGCTGGCGGCGGCTCGGGCACGGGCGGCACTGGTGGCAGCATGTGCGAGGTGACGGTCGCGTTCACCGGATCCTAGTTGGGACCTTCGGGCACGGCCTCGGCGAAGTGAAACTCTACGCGGCGGTTCTGCGCCAGCGCCATCTTGGTCTTCGCGTCTGGCACGAGGGGCTGCGTCTCGCCAAACCCTTCCGCGATGAGGCGGTCCTTGCTGACTCCGCCCTCGGCGACGAGATAGCGGACGACCGACTCTGCGCGCCGTCGTGAAAGCCTCATGTTGTAGGCAGGCCGGCCGGTCGAGTCGGTGTGGCCCTCGACCCGGATGATTGGAATCTCCGGGTGAGCGATGAGGACCTCAGCCACGTTGTCGAGAATGGCATGAGAGCGCCTCTGGAGCTGCGCGCTGTCCGAGTTGAAGTAGACCTTGTCGAGGATCTGGAGCCGGCTGTCTTCAATGACCACGCGCTGCTCCTCTGGGCATCCCTGGTTTTCGACGGAGCCCGACTCGTCCGGGCAGTTGTCGATTCGGTCGGGGATGCCGTCGCCGTCGCCGTCGGGATACGGATGGACGATCCCGTCCCCATCCGTATCCACGACGACCACTTCTTCCTTCTCGGGCATCGTGTAGCCGAGCATGCCGATCAGACGCCAATCGGGATTGCCGTAGCCCGAGGTCACTCCGCCAGTGCCGGCGATACCCACGGTAAAGCCTTTGGGATGGAGGTACTTGAAGCCGCCGAGGAGCTCGACCGGCGATTCTTGGCTGCCGCCGAACCCGGTCCCCGAGGCGGCGGCGGTTCGCCCAAAGGCTTCCATGGTGAGCATGAAGCGGTCTTGCCCCAAGAGGACTTGGACTGCGGCTCCAAACGTAAGCTGGTTACCGATCTCCAGCGACGGGATGCCTTGCGTGAAGGCAGTCTTGTAGCCGACATTGAGCGGGATCCGGACGTATTCACCCACGTTGAAGGTTCCCAGCACTTCGAACCACCCGCCGATGTTAGGGCTCTTGTTCGGCTCGCCAAGGTAGTTTTGCTGCGGCCTCACGGCAGACGCCGTGTTCGTGGTCAAGGTGGCCTGCGCGGCCAATTGAAAGACGTTCTTGCGCGTCCCGTACAGCACACCGCGAGCACCCACATACAAATCACCGAGGCCCCTTCCGGCTGGAATCAGAAGGCCAAGGCCGATCGAATCGAGGAAGGCGGCGCCGGCGTCGGTAAGGTCGTCGCCGAGAATGAATGTGTACGGAAGGTCCATGAAGATCACGAGGCGCTCCCACAAACCGAGGCTCCACGTGAGGTGACCCGTGAGCTGCGAGTGCACGATCTCGAGGCGCTGATCGGGGATCGGGCCATTGGTCACTTGGAGCTCCATCGGGTCTCGGGAGAAGTCCAAGTAGACTTGGAAGCCGAATCTCAAGTGGCCTTGCCCGTCGGCGTTGCTCACTGCGAATCCATCGGTGGTGAGCTCTGAAGGTCGAAACTGGTTCAGATCGAACTGCGGAAGCGTTTGCGCGTTTGCGCCCCCCGCGAAGCCAATACCACCGACACTCGCGATGGTCATCAGGACCGCGACCCAAGCCCGGCTGGACCTCGTCGGGCTCTCTTTCACCCCAGCCTCCTCGGCTCACCAGAGCGCGCAGGCGCCCTCACCAGGACATCGGCTCCTTGGTACCATTTCTGGTCGTTGATACAAAGCCCGAAGCCGAGAGCCTACTTTCTAAGCATCGGACGCGCGATGTCTGCGAGAGCGATTGGGCCCGTTGCTGGGCTGTCGATCGGCGTAGCGCTATTCCGCTTGCCAGTAGTCCACGCGCCCGTGAAAAAACCCGTCTTCATCCGCCCAAACCGTGTGACGTTCGTTCGGACGCCCGTCCGCCGTTTCCACGGACCAGACCTTCCATTTGGCATAGACACACTCGCGCCTGTGCCGTAGCGCCTCCAAGGTCTCCTCGTCCTCGCGGTGTCGCGGGACCTTACCGCCAGTTAGGGGGCCAGTGCATCTCACCTCGCTGCTCTACCGTTCACGATCTCGGACCATGGGTGCTAGGGTCGAGCGATGGCGCGATTTGAATATGTAAAAACACGGCGCGAGGACGTTGCCGAGATCCCGGCCAAGTACGAAAAGCTCGTCCGGCTTGGCGCGAAGCTGTTCACGAAGGTGAACGTCGCAGTCTACAAAATGAGCGGTGGCCGCTTGATGAGCAAAGGCCCCGCCAGCAAGCCGATCTGCTTGGTCACGATGACGGGACGCAAGAGCGGCAAGAAGCGGGAGATCCCGCTGATGCATGTCCCGCACGGAGAGCAGAAGATCCTGGTTGCCTCCCTCGCCGGCATCTCCAAGAACCCGGTCTGGTACTACAACCTCAAAGCCACGCCCGACATCACGATCACCGTAGACGGGGTTAGCCGCGCCTATCGCGCTCGCGAGGTCAGCCCGGAGGAAAAGGCAAGCCTGTGGCCCGTCATCGTGGACGCCTACCCGCCCTACGACGAGTATCAGGCCCGCACCGACCGAGATATCCCGGTCTTTGTCTGCGATCCGGTGGACTGAGGCGAGCTCCCACCGAGGTTGCCGGTCACTGAATGCACGGCCTGGACTGTGCGCAAATCACCACAGTCACTGTGACCTGGTGGCACGGATCTCCGAGTCAGCAGCCGAACTACGAGGAAAACAGCGTGGTACGTCTCTTGCTTGCCTTGATGAACATGCCGTACCACGGTGAAAAGCAGGTCAGCCTGAGCTTGTTGGTCCTCCGCGAGCGACTCGTGTTGTGGATGTGGAAGCACGGCTGGGTGTCTCGGCCGCTGTGAGCTGAACTGCCGAAAGTGCTCCTGGTCCGGTGCCGGTGGGTTGCGGCGGGGGCGACTTTGCGGGAAACCCGCGGTCGCTCACTTCTACTGCACCGAGAGATCCACCAGATGACCCAGAAGCCGACCATCCTCTACACGAAGACCGACGAAGCACCCCTGCTGGCGACCTATTCGCTGCTACCGATCCTTCGGGCCTTCACCGCACCAGCGGATGTCGTCGTGGAGCTTCCCGACATCTCCCTCGCGGCTCGGATCTTGGCGAGCTTCCCTGAATCGCTCACCGAGGCGCAGCGGGTCGATGACGCTCTGGCGGAGCTTGGCCGCATCGCGAAAACGCCAGAAGCGAACATCATCAAGCTGCCGAATGTTAGTGCGTCGGTGCCCCAGATAAAAGCGGCCGTCGCAGAGCTGCAAGCCAATGGCTTCGCCGTCCCAGACTATCCGGAGGACCCGAAGACGGACGAAGAGCGCGCGATCGCGCAGCGGTACGGCAAGGTCAAGGGAAGCGCCGTCAACCCGATTCTCCGCGAGGGCAACTCAGACCGCCGCGCGCCGCACGCCGTCAAGGAGTACGCTCGCAAGCACCCGCACCCGATGGGAGCCTGGACGAGTGAGTCCAAGACGCACGTGTCTACGATGAGCGCGGGGGACTTTTTCCACAACGAAAAGTCGATCACGTTACCGGCGGCCGTCACCGTCCGCATCGAGCATGTCGCCAAGGACGGATCGACCGCGGTGTTGAAGGACAATCTCGCGCTGCTCGCAGGCGAGATCTTCGACGGCACCTACATGAGCAAGGAAGCGCTTCTCGCGTTCCTCCGGGAGCAGCTGGGTGACGCGCTGGAGCTTGGCGTACTCTTTTCCCTTCACCTGAAGGCGACGATGATGAAGGTCAGCGACCCGATTATCTTCGGGCATGCCGTCCGCGTCTTCTTTGCGGACGTCTTCGAGAAGCATGCTGCGACATTAGAAGAGCTCGGGGTCAACCCGAACGACGGATTTGGCGAGATCGTCACGCGTATCGCAAACCTCCCGGCAGACAAACGCGCCAAGATCGAAGCCGACATTCAGGCTGCTTACGAGAACGGGCCCGCGCTTGCGATGGTCGACTCGGATCGTGGGATCACCAACCTCCATGTCCCGAGCGACATCATCGTCGACGCTTCGATGCCGGCGATGATCCGTACTTCTGGGCAGATGTGGAACGCTGAGGGCGACCAGCAGGACACCAAGGCCGTCATTCCCGACAGCAGCTACGCCGCCGTTTACCAAGAGGTCATCGACTTTTGCAAACAGCACGGCGCGTTCGACCCGACGACCATGGGCAGCGTCCCTAACGTCGGCCTGATGGCGCAGAAGGCCGAGGAGTATGGCTCCCACGACAAGACCTTCGAGATCCAGGCTGATGGCGTGGTGCGGGTGGTCGACGACAGCGGGAAGGTGCTCATGGAGCACGAGGTCGGCGCCGGCGACATTTGGCGCGGCTGTCAGACCAAGGATGCGCCAGTGCGCGACTGGGTCGGCCTCGCTGTTCGCCGCGCACGCGCAACCGGGGTGCCGGCGGTCTTCTGGCTCGACGAGACGCGCGCCCACGACGCGCAGCTCATCGCCAAGGTGAAAGCCTATCTTCCGGAGCACGACACCGAGGGCCTGGACATCCGCATCATGGCGCCGGCCGAGGCCACGCGCTTCTCGCTCGAGAGGATCAGAGAGGGCAAGGACACCATCTCGGTGACCGGGAACGTCTTGCGCGATTACCTCACGGACCTCTTTCCGATCCTCGAGGTGGGCACGAGCGCCAAGATGCTCTCCATCGTGCCTCTGATGAACGGCGGCGGCCTATTCGAGACGGGGGCGGGCGGTTCGGCACCCAAGCACGTCCAGCAGTTCGTGAAGGAGAACCACCTGCGCTGGGACTCACTTGGCGAGTTTCTCGCCCTCGCCGCGTCGCTCGACTTCCTCGCTGAGCATCACGACAATTCAAAGGTGAAGATTCTCGCGGATACCTTGGACACAGCTGCGACCAAGTACTTGCTCGAGAACAAATCACCCTCGCGCAAAGTAAACGAGCTCGACAACCGTGGCAGTCACTTCTATCTCGCACTCTATTGGGCTCGAGCGCTGGCCGGGTCGTCGGATGCGGATCTGCGGGCCTACTTTGCGCCGGTGGCGAAGGCCTTGGCGGAGAACGAGACGAAGATCGTCGCCGAATTGATTGCGGTGCAGGGCAAGCCGATGGATATCGGTGGCTACTACCTCCCGAACGACGACCTCGCCTCCAAGGCCATGCGCCCCAGCGCAACGCTAAACGCGATCATCGACGGTCTGTAATCGACCCCGCAAGGGGACGGTTTTCGGAAATTCGGTTCACTTTCTTCGGACCACGCAGGCGACTTTGCCGTTACCATCAACTCGAGTTGCAGATCGGGTCGAAAGAAGGGGAGCGGCATGCCAGCCGGGCATCCGATCGGCCTGAGCTCATGGGTCCAGCGTGAGCGAGAAGCACAAACTCGATCGCGTCATGTTCATTGGCTACACACCCGACGTGTTTGTTGCGCTCGCGGCGGGTTGGTTGCTCGATCGATCTCCGGGCGTCCCAGGACACCAGCACTTCTTCCTGTTCCTCAGCGCCTTCGCCGTGATTGGTTTGCTGGCGAGCCTGCTATTCCGAATCACTCTGCTGCGCGTCTCGAAGACGTGATTCGGCTGCGCGCCGCTGTCTTTCGGCTTCGTCACGGAGCTGCATTGCGCCCTTTAGGTTTTCGATGAGCTCGGCCTGGTCTCGCAAGCTTTGGTTCAGGTGGTTGGTGACGACGTCGATGCTGACGACTGCAATGCCGCAGAACACCGCAAAGATAGTCGTCACGCGCAGCCAGTTCATGAAAACCGTGGGGTCGTAGAACGTTGTCGTTTCGACCTCCATGATGCCGATCGACAACACCGCCCCTACGGCCAGCAAGGTGAGCAGGTTCACGCATAGGACGAGGATTGTGATTCGACGCTGAAACAGCACGGAGGCCAGCACGCTCTGACATGCCAAGATCAAGACGGGGGCGGCGAGGTAGCCCACCGATAGCAATGTAAAGACGCCCACGACATAGAGAAGCCCGACGAAACAGAGGGATCGAACCATGTACGGCAGACGCTTCGCGAAGAACAGGATCACGAACCCGCCATACAGGGCAATAGCCTCTCCGGCGATGTTCCATGCTTCGAGGCGTATCGCGTCGAGCAATGTTCTAGCGAACGCCAGGCCACCTAAGACGACGGCAACGAGCAGTGATGTGTTGAGCACCTGCTGACGAAGAGTTTTAGCTTCGCGCACGACGTCTCTATCCAGTGAAGTAACGCTATCTACTGCCACGCTTACGAATGGTACCCCGTGGACAGACGGGGCTCCAGCCTCAGGGCCCGGGTTTCGAGGACTTGCGCAACACGGCGACTAGGAAGCCGCCGAAATATCGGAGGGGGGGAGCGGCTTGCGAGGAGCTCGGCCCGGCTCAAGCCTCGCGCTACCCACGGGATGCGGTGGATGGCCGCGAAGGGCGTGAGCACGCGAACGCCGTAGTAGTCGATGAGCTCGAGGTTGGGTGGCAACAGCTTGCGAATCGCGCGAGGCGAGTCCCAGCGGGTGGAGATATCCGCTTCGGTGCGGTCGTCGCCGATCGGCTGAGGGCCTGCGACCCTCTTTGCGAGATAGCGAAGGCTCCACGGGTTGTAGAACTCCAGCAGGAGATGCCCGCCTGGCCGGGTGACGCGGGCGGCCTCTCGAATGGCGGCATCGATGTCAGGGACGTGCGCGAGCACTTTGAAGCTGTAGGTGAGGTCGAACTGCTCATCTTCGAAGGGGAGGTCGCATACGCTTCCGATGCGCACGTCGAGGCCGCGATCCCTTGCTCGTTGTGCCATGCCCTCGGACAGGTCGATCCCTACGGCCTCTTTCGCGACCTCCGCAACGCGCGCGAGGATCAAACCCGTGCCGCAACCGAGCTCGAGCACGTGCGCGTCTCGAGCGTAAGGCACAGTGACCTGCACCTCGAGATCGTCGATCATTTGATGGTAGCCCTGGCTGCGGCCCCGTTCGTACGAGTCGCTAAAGTCGTCGTAGTATCGCCGCGCCCTTTGTTCGGTTGCGTCAGGCAAGGAGTTCCTCATAGAGCAGCTCGTACGCTGCGATGACTTCTTGCGGTGAGAACTTCGACGTCGCCAGTGTGTGCGCCTTCTGTCCGAGCTCTGCACAGTAAGCCTCGTCGGCGCTCAAATTTTCGATCGCCTCGGCCAAGGCTTCGCCGCTCGCTTCCACCGCGAGTGCCCCGCCAGCCTCGGCGAGCTCCGCGGACGGCGTTCCCCGTGCGACGAGTACCGGGCGCGCGAGGCACATCGATTCGAGCGCCACGAGCGGGTAGTCTATCTTTGCGTAGCCTGTCGGGTTGACCATGACGACGAAGTCGCTGAGCGCGAGGAACTCGTGGATGTGTGGGGTCTCTCCAAGCCAGCGTATCCGAGATTCGATGCCCCATCGCTTGGCTTGCGCGACGAGCCTCGAAAGGGCTTCGTCCGCTTGCGGCGTCTTTCGGCGGCAGGCCATCAAGAGTAGCGCGTCCGAGCGGTTCCATGCCGCGAAGCCCTCTAGCGCGATCTCGGCCCCGCCGCCGAACTCCAGATCCCCTGGGTAGATCCAGATCGGCGCAGACTCGGGAAGCTCGTGCTTCTTGCGCAGCTCGGCCCGCTCACCTGAAGTTAGCTCTGCGAGAGGTGGGACACACGGCGGAATGATTCGCAGCGCGTTCTCGGTGACGCCCTCTTGGCGAAAGCGCTCGTAGGCGGCTCGCGACAGGGCCACGGTGACGTCCGCGAAGAGGAGCCTCTTCACGGGCCTGCCGTCCGCGGGCATGCTGCACACCGTATGGACGCTCGGCACCCTCCGAATCGCGCTTGCAAAGCGACCGGCTATTGAGCTCTTGGGATTGGGCGCGAAAAAGAAGTGCCACAGATCGGACGAAGGCCCCAGCAGCAGATGGCGAAAGACGCCCAGGTGGGAGCGCCCCATCAAGATCGGAGAGTGACGCTGCAGATGACCTGCGATGTCACGCACCAAGTTCTTGCTGCCGTCGTTCCAGGGGGGCGCGACCGGCTTGGACACGAAGAGGACTTCAGCCATTCGCCAAGGGGTTACACCGCGTCAGGCTGAGCTGCAAGCCATTGACCTGCGAACCGTGAAGCGATAGGAGACTCGCTATTGTGCTCGCAGGTAAACGAACCGCCGTCGTGATGCCGGCATACAATGAAGCGAAGCTGATTGGAGGGGCGCTCGAAAGCATTCCGAGCTTCGTGGACCACATCATCGTGGTCGATGACGCAAGTCTCGACGCCACGCGGGAAGTCGTACGGGCTAGCGAGCGGCCCATCGAGTTGATCGAACACCCAACCAACCAGGGCGTCGGCGCTGCAATCGCGTCCGGTTGCAGGCACGCTCTGTTCCTCGACGTAGACCTCACCGCAGTGATGGCGGCGGATGGACAAATGGACCCTGTGGACCTGCCGGCCTTGTTGGCGCCTCTGATCGCTGGAGAGGCCGACTACGTAAAGGGCAATCGTCTCGGCTGGCCGGCGGCGAGCAAGGCGATGCCCTGGCACCGATGGCTCGGCAACCAGCTGTTCTCGTCCCTGACGAGACGAGCGATTGGCGTCGACGTGCAGGATTCGCAGTGCGGTTACGCGGCGATGAATCGTCGCACCCAACAGGCGCTCGATTGGGATCGCTTATGGAAGGGTTACGGCTATCCAAACGACTTGCTTAGCTCCTTGACCCTTTGCGGCTTGCGCGTGCGAGATGTTCCTGTGCGACCGGTCTATGGGTCGGAGCAGAGCGGGATACGCCTGCGGCACGTGCTGTTGATCATACCCTTCGTGATCACACGCGCATGGCTCCGCAGATTTGCGCGGCGACGACTGCGTGCGCGCGTCACGTGCCTAGGCTAGAAAAACCCATGGCCCAGATCGACATCTTCAATGGTGATGCCGACGGCATTTGTGCGCTTGCACAGCTTCGCCATGCCGAGCCGTTGGAGAGCACGCTCATCACCGGCGTGAAGCGCGACATCGCCTTGGTTGCGAAAGCCGAGGTCGCAGCCGGAGATCGAATCACGGCGCTGGACATCAGCTTCGACAAGAATCGCGAGGGGGTGCTGAAGGCACTCGAAGCGGGCGCGGAGATCTTCTACGTCGACCACCACTTTGCGGGCGAGATTCCGGAGAGCGACAAGCTCACCACGATCATCGACACTGATTCGAACGTATGCACGAGCCTCCTCGTCAACGGGCACTTGAAGGGGAAGCATGTCGAGTGGGCGGTGACCGGCGCCTTCGGCGACAACCTCGAGGCAAGCGCCCGCATGCTCGCAGGGCCCCTCGGGCTTTCGGAAGAACAGCTGACACTGCTCGAGAAGCTCGGCGTCTACATGAACTACAACGCGTACGGCGCTTCCCTGGAAGACCTGCACTTCGCCCCTGCTGAGCTGTTCGAGCTCGTGCGTCCGTATGCGACCCCCTTTGCCTTCATCGAGGAGGCGCGCGAGACGTTCGAGAAGCTCAAGTCAGGCTACCAGGAAGACATGGCCTCGGCCGCCGCGGTGAAACCCAATCGCGAATCCGGCAAGACCGTGGTCTTCATCCTGCCCAACGAAACTTGGGCGCGGCGCGTTTCGGGCGTCTACAGCAACGACCTCGCCAACGCCTCCCCGGCCCGAGCCCACGCCGTGCTCACCGAACGCCCCGACGGCGCGTACCTGGTGAGCGTTCGGGCACCCCTCGAAAACAAACAGGGCGCCGACGAGCTCTGCCGACAGTTCCCGACGGGTGGGGGGCGAGCGGCGGCGGCCGGCATCAACGCGCTGCCCAGCGACCAGCTCGAAGCCTTTGTCGGCGCCTTCGCAGCCTCGTACAATTAGCTTTCGCAACTGTGTCAGCGGCGGCCGATGCCTGACCACATGCTGTCGTGCAGGCGGTCGCCGATCATTTCGGGATCGGGTGCGAGGTCACAGAACCTGAGCCCGTTGTCGATCAGCAAGAAAGCCGCGCCATGCACTGCGGACCAGGCGAGGAGCCCCGCCTCGCGTGGGTTTCGGGACAACAGGCCATCCTTCTCGCAGGTTCCTAGGATGGCTTCGAGCACCGCAAAAGCCGCGTCGCCGCTCTTGTCGAGCTCGGGGACATCGCACGCTGGCATCCAGCCAAACACCAAACGGAAGAGCTCGGGATGCTTCCACGCGAAGTTGAGGTAGCCGATGCCGGCCCGCCGTAGCTGATCTTTTGTGTCGACCGCTCCTTCCTGGGCGTCGAGCATCATCTGGCGGAGTCGCTGAAAGCCTCGGATCGCCAGGGCGGCCAAGAGCGCGTCCTTGTGCTCGAAGTGCCGGTACGGAGCCCCCGGGGTGACCCCCAGCTGACGCCCGAGCTTCCTCAAGGAGAGTCCGGCGGGCCCCCCGTGTTCCAGGAGCGCCTCGGCTGCCTCGAGCAGGGCCTCGGAGATCTGTGGAATGGCCACCAGGAGGCGCAGAGCTCCGGCGGCGACACCAGCATCTACACGAATCGAACCGACGGAAATCTTTGGAACTTTACCTTATGAGCAGCGCAAAATTACAACTTGTTAAGTTGCGGCCGTGGAGGGATAAGTTTACTTTGTGTAAATAGTGACCCTGCTAGTCGAGCCCCAAGAGAATCTGCCCCCGGCGAAGCCCATTCCTCGCCACAGGGGGCACTGGCTCTGGGGTGGAACCTTCGACTTCCAGCGGAATCCAGCCGAGTTCCTACTCGAGGCGCACGAGAAGTACGGCGACGTATTCGTGACCCGCGTACTGACCGGCCAGTCGTACTTCATTCGTGATCCGGAGGTCGTCAACGCGATCAACGTCACGCATGCCAAGTACATTCAAAAGCCCAAGGTGGTGAAGCAGATGTGGAAGCCGTTCCTCGGCAATGGGCTGGTGCCGAACGACGGGGAATCGTGGAAGCGGCAGCACAAGTTGCTCATGCCGGGCTTCCACAAGACGCGCGTCGATGCGTACGGGCCGACGATGGCCGAGTACACGCGCGACATGGTGCGTGGTTGGAAGAACGGCGAGCAACGTGACTTCCGACAAGAGATGGTGGAGCTCACGCTACGAGTGGTCGCGAAGACGCTGTTCGATACGGACCTCGCGCGCGACTCCCAGACCATCCATCAAGCGATGGAAGACATCAGCGAGGCGCTGATCGACCACGCGCAGACTCCGATTCCGACGCCACGATGGTGGCCGTCGGAACGCAACAAGCGCATGGTGCGAGCGCTCGATGCGATGGACGGTGTCATCGAACGCCTCGTCACCGCACGTCGCAAGCAGAACGAGGATCGCGGCGATCTCATGTCGCACGTCGTGTTCGCCACCGACGAGCAAGGCAGCATGTCGAACAAGCAGATGCGCGACGAGTTGATGACGCTCATCTTCGCGGGTCACGAGACCACGGCGCATACGCTCACGTGGGCGTGGTACTTGCTGGCTACCAACCGAGACAAGCTTGCAAAGGCGCAGGAAGAGATCGATCATATGCTCGGCGGAAAGCCAATTGGTGTTGATGACCTGCGCGAGCTGCCGTACCTCGAGATGTGCCTCAAAGAATCGCTGCGCCGGCTTCCGGCGGTGTGGATTTTTGGACGGGAAGCGCAAAGGGATCTGCACTTGGGCGGCTACTTTTTCCCGAAGGGGGCGATTCTCGTGATCAGCCCGCTCGCGACGGGTCGCAACGCGAAGTACTTCGACAATCCCTGCGAGTACCGGCCTGAGCGCTGGACGCGCGAGTTCGAGCGTAGCCTTCCCAAGGGTGCGTACGTGCCGTTCGCGGCGGGCCCCCGGGTTTGCCTCGGCAAGCAGTTCGCCATGATGGAGATGCGCATCATCCTCGGGACCTTGATTCAGAACGTCGACATCAATCTCGTCGATGGCTTTGAGCCGGACTTCGTCCCGGAGCTTTCGCTGAATCCCGGCGAACGGGGCATGCAGATGAAGGTTCGCTTCCGCAACGGCGCATCCTGAGAGGCAGCGGCGAGAGCGGCAGTATCTATATCGGATTCACCTCAAGCACGGAAGAATCTACGATCGGGCGGAAGAAGGAACCTTCGTAGAGGACATCCCGGGAGCGGAACCGTTCCTGTGCGAGGTTGCTCCCTAGTCACGAGATTGGCGAAGTGCAGGAAAACGACGATCCGCCCGGCGCTGGCAGGTTGTGGAATCATTGCGGTTTTTGCGTGCTAGTGACATCTGTATTACAAACTTACAGTGTTAACCCTTGACGCACTGCGTCGATATGCCCAGAGTGCTCCGCGTAAGAAACGTGGGTGGCGAGCCCCAGCAAGTCGCCCGCGGGAACGGATTCGGGGTTTCCCATGGATACAGGATTTCTATTCGTCATCATGTCTATCGTTGCGCTCCACATCGCCGCTCTTGTTGGCGGAGGGATTGCTTTGGGCGTCATGCGCATGTTCGGATATCGACCCGTTAGTGATGCTGAGGGACGAGAGTCGATTCACTGAGTCGATTTCCCTGGCTCCGCGCGGCCTAGGTCAGCACCAGGAGGCCTGATTCCCTGGCTGATCTAGGAGCTCGCGCAGGTTTGCCGATACGACTCTGTACCCGACATTGCCGTAGAGCTTCTGCCTGCCCTCATTGAGGTAGTAGGTCGGGCTGCCTTCGATCTTATATTCGTCGCGCAGCTCGATGTCGCGGCACAGCTCCGCCATCGCTTCGCCGGACTTCAGCTTGGCTTCGATGGCGGCCGTGGGCACCCCTGCCTGACCGAGGATATCGAGGAGCACGTCGCGGTCCGAGATATCACGCGCCTGCTCGAAGAACGCCGATCGAACCTGCCACGTTGCCTCCTCGAAGACGGTGCGTCCACCAAGCTCGTCGCGGCGTGCCGAGTCGAGGACCCCTTCATCGGCCAGTAGTCGCGCCGCGCACAGCATCTCGTGGGCGGTCGAGGATGTTGTTGGCGCAACCTCGTTCCAAACCCGCTCGTTCACCGAGACATGAGGGAACCCCTTAGCAACCTCCCGCACGTGCTCCCCGAAGCCGGCGAACCCACCTTGGTCTTTGCGGCCTTCGCCGATTCGATAGCGCGTGGCGCCGAAGATGGGGATGAAGAGGTACTTCAGCTCGATCGACGAACCGAACTCCTTGCGCAGCTCATCCAGCCGAGCCTCGGCCACGTAGGCCCAGATACACAGGACGTCCGATACGTAGGAGATGCGGATGGTCATTCGAACACCAGGTAGGCAATGCCTGCGATGAAGAGAAGCGCGAACACTACGAGCCACTGGCGCCAGATGTCGCTTTGAAGCGCGGAGTCGTCGGCGGGTTCTACGGCCTCGGTTCGGCCGCACTTCGGACAGCGTAGGTCGTCGCCTCCAGCTTTGGGGACGAACTCCTGATCGCAATCAGCACAGACGTAGCTTGCAGACATGGGGCTCACCACTTGCGGATGCCTCCCAAGTCATGGACGTTCGCGAAGCCATTGCGCTCGAGCATCCGTTTCGCCATCGCGCTGCGTGTACCGCTCTGGCAGTACACGACAATCGGGTCGGTCTTGTCGCCGAGCTCATCGGTGCGGCCCGAGAGCTCTTGGATCGGGATACTAACAGCACCGTCGATGTGCCCCCCTGCGAACTCTTCCGGGCTGCGGACATCGAGGAGCATGGCACCGTCTGCGACGAGCTCGCGCGCCTCGTTTCCAGAGATTCGTTCGGCGCCGAAACGCAAGTAGAGCACGGCCGCGACGATGATGACCAATACGACTAGGACGACCTTCGAGAGCATAGGCCGAAGGATAGTCGCGCTCCGAGCGCGCGCCACAAGCCGCACCTGGGTGCGTGTGGGAGGAGAAACGATCGCGTACGGTTCCGGCATGCCTAGAATCCGGCACGTTGTGAATCCCTCTCCGATCATCTTCCGGTGTTCGTCGCAGTTAGCGGCGTCCTCGGCGACTGAAGCAAAAGCGGCATCGGGGTAAAAAGCGCGCTAGACCTGCGGCATGAGCGAGCCCAAAGGTGAAGGTCAGGAGAACGCGCCCAACTTCATTCACGACCTCGTCGAAGCGGACGTCCGAGAGGGCAAGCACGGCGGTCGGGTCGTGACGCGCTTTCCCCCCGAGCCGAACGGCTATCTGCACATCGGACACGCCAAGTCGATTTGTTTGAATTTCACCACCGCGGAGCTCTCCGAGCAGGGACGCTGTCACCTGCGCTTTGACGATACGAACCCGGAGGCCGAGGACACCGAGTACGTCGAGGCGATTCGTGAAGACGTGCGCTGGCTTGGGTTTGATTGGGGGAGCCACGAATACTTCGCGTCCGACTATTTCGAGCGGCTCTACGATTGTGCGGTGGACCTGATCAAGCGCGGGCTTGCCTATGTCGACAGCCAGAGTCTCGAAGAGATCCGCAAGGGCCGAGGAGACTTCTACACGCCGGGAGTCAATGGCCCGTTTCGTGATCGAAGCGCCGAGGAAAGCTTGGACGTACTTGCGCGCATGCGCGCCGGCGAGCTCGCCGAAGGCGCTCACGTACTGCGCGCGAAGATCGACATGGCGTCTAAGGACGTCAACCTGCGCGACCCCTTGATGTACCGCATTCGTAAAGTGACTCATCACCGCACGGGCGACGACTGGTGCATCTATCCCATGTACGACTACGCACATCCCATGTCGGATGCATTCGAGGGAATCACCCACTCCGTCTGCACGTTGGAGTTCGCGCACCACAACCCGCTCTACCAATGGTTCGTGTCGCACTTCGACTTCGATCCGATGCCCTGGCAGTACGAGTTCGCGCGGTTGAACCTGACCTACACGGTCATGAGCAAACGCCTACTGAAACGGCTCGTCGAACAGGGGCACGTCAGCGGCTGGGATGACCCTCGGATGCCGACGATCGCGGGGATGCGTCGCCGCGGCTACACGCCTGCTGCGATTCGCCGATTCGCCGAGCGCATTGGCGTGTCGCGCAGGGATAGCGTCGTCGATGTGGGGCTCCTCGAGCACGCGCTTCGCGAAGACCTCAACGCCACCTCGGCACGCACCATGGCAGTCTTGCGCCCTTTGAAGTTGGTCATCGAGAACCTCGGCGAAGGTGAAGAGCTCGAGCTCGATGCGCCTTTCAGCCCCGCCGACCCGAGTTTTGGCTCGCGCAGGCTCTATCTCACGCGGGAAGTATTCGTCGAGCGCGACGACTTCATGGAAGAGCCGATGAAGAAGTGGTTCCGCTTGGCGCCGGGTAGGGAAGTGCGGTTGCGCTACGGTGCGCTGGTCACCTGCAACGAAGTCATCAAAGACGACGCCGGTGAGGTGGTCGAGCTCCGTTGCAGCTGGGACCCGGAATCAAAAGGCGGCAACGCCTCCGACGGCCGCAAAGTGCGCGGGACGATCCACTGGGTCAGCGCGAAGCACGCCGTGGATGCGGAGGTGCGTCTCTACGACCGGCTCTTCAACGAAGAGAACCCGCTCGACGACGCGCACGAGGGCGATTTCACGGATCGCATCAACTCACAGTCGCTCGAAGTGCTGCAGGGCGCGAAGCTCGAACCCAGCCTCGCCGCACGCGGCCCTGGCGAACGCGTCCAGTTCGAGCGCCTCGGCTATTTCGTCGTCGACCCCGACAGCCGCCCAGGCCGGCCAGTGTATAACCGCACGATCCAGCTCAAAGACTCGTGGTCCAAACTAGCCAAGAAGAGCTAGCTCTTCGCGAGCTCCTCGATGCGGATGTCGAGCGCGACGCCGAACATGATCAAGCCGATCAGGACGTTCAGGACCGCCAGCGTTGCGGGGTTGAAATTGAGTTGGACCTGATCGACGGCGTCCATGAGGGGCGTCCCTCAGTACCACATCCGAGCCCGCACCTGCACGCAAACCTCTGGTATGCTCCCGCCCGCAATGCGCATCTTCATCATCGTCGTGGTGGTCGCCGTCATTGGTGGCATTGCGTCCGTAACGTGGCTCATGACGCGCGGACCTACCCCGGCACAGTCCGCACGTATTGCTGCGGTGCTGCAAAGCACGGCCCCTGCCGATGAGCCCGCTGCATATGCGCATTGCGCCTCGTGTCATTTGCATGATGGGAGCGGAAGGCCCGACGGGTCGATACCGCGACTGGCGGGACAGAGGCGGTCGGTGTTGGAGAACAAGCTCTATCGTTTGCGAGCAGGGATGATGCGCCTGCCCGTGATGGACGCTTTCGCGCGCACCTTGGCGCCCAAAGAGATCGCCGAGATCGCCGGGTACCTGTCAGGGCTGCCTGAGCCTACGACCACGCCGAGCGAGGTGACTGAAGAGGAGCGGGCTCGGGGCGCGTCGCTCTACGCCCAGCATTGCGCCTCTTGTCACGGCGCGAACGGAGAGGGGCACGACGGATTGTTCGCTTCCCGGCTCTGCGGTCAGTACGCCGGTTACCTCAACCGCCGCCTCGAGCAGGTCGCGGCGCGGACGCGGGGCGATGCAGATGCGATCATGCAAGACGTGGTCGATGCGGTGCCGGTCGATGATCTCCGGGTCATCGTGGCTTGGTTGGCTGGCGGAAAGGGATGCACATCGCCATGAGTGACCGATTCAGTCGTAGGCGATTCGTACGCTTGAGTGGAGGCGCGGCGGCGGCGGCATCGCTTGGAGCCCCCAGTCTGGTTCGCGCAGCCGCGGTTGGTGACGCGGGTCCCGTCGCGCGGCATGTGAACGTGATCATCATTGGCGCAGGGCTTTCGGGTCTGATGGCTGGGCGCGAGCTCGAGCGGCGCGGGGTCGATTCGTTTCTCGTGCTCGAGGCGAGCGATCGCGTAGGCGGGCGCACACTCAACATGCCGATTGGAAGCGGGCACATCGTGGAGGTTGGTGGGGAGTGGATCGGCCCCGGCCAAGACAGCATTGCCGCTCTGATGGACGAGCTTGGCATCGGCGCCTTCGATGCCTACTACGGGGGCGATACGACGTACGATATCGAAGGCGTGATCTCTCGGGGTCTCTTGCCGGACGTCAGTCTTGCCGAAGCAGCCGATTTCGCGAAGGTAGCGTGGCGGCTCGACCGTCTCTGCAAGAAGATGCCCGTCGGTGAGCCGTGGCGGATGGCTGGCGCCGCAGAGCTCGATCGGATGACCCTTGGCGACTGGCTTCGCCAGCATGCGTCTACGAGCTTTACGCCGTCCGTGTTTCGGTTGATTACCCGCGCGGTGTGGGCCGGCTATCCGGAACGCATCTCGCTCCTTTGGGTCTTGCACTACCTGCGCGCAGCCGGCGGCTTGTTGCCGGTGATCCTCAACGAAGGGGGCGCTCAGGACCAACGCATCGTGGGCGGTTCTCAGGTGATCTCGGAGCGAATGGCCACCGACCTCGGGGATCGCGTTCTTCTGGGCCGGCCCGCGCTTCGCATCGAAGACCATGCGCCGGACCGTATGCGAGTGCTAACCCCGGTCGAGACCTTCACCGCCGACCGGGTCATCGTCGCCATGGCGCCCGCTGACACCATGCGCATCGAGTTTGCGCCGGCGTTGCCGAAGGCGCGTGAGGCGTTGGCGTCCGGCTGGGCGCGTTTGCCCCGCCTACCACTCGTCAAGGCCGCTGTGCTGTACAAGAGCCCGTTCTGGCGCGCCGACGGTCTCAACGGCGCGATGCAAAGCGATCGTGGCGCCATCCAACTCGTCTTCGACAACTCACCCGAGGACGCGTCGATGGGCGTTCTCAGCTCGTAGAGTTGCTCGACCATCTGCGCGATCATCTCGTCGCGCGCGGCGGGGTCCGCGACCGACTCGAGCTCCTTGCGAAAGGCGAGCTTGACCGCACCCTCGAGGCCCATGGCTCCGAACTCGCCGCTCGGCCAGGAGATCGTAAACGCTGGGGCCTTGAAGCTGCCTCCTGCCATCGACTGGGCCCGAGGCCGTACCCCTTGCGCAGAACGATCGTGCCGAACGGAACCTCCAACGACGCCCGGTCGTGAAAAGCTTGGCCGCGCGCTTCACGAGACCGGTCTTCTCGGCCTCCGGCCGACCATGAACCCCGGCGTGTCGCACAGGAACACGCGCGGAATGCCGAAGGTGCTGCAGAGCCTCATGAAGCCGCTTGCCTTGTCTGCGGCCTCGCCGTCGATTGCGCCCCCCAGATGCATCGGGTCGTTGGCGACGACGCCGACCGGCCTGCCTTCGATCCGGGCCAGCGCGGTGACCATGCCGACGCCGAAGCGGTGAGCTCGAGCACAGAGTCGGTGTCCGCCAAGGTCTCGATCACGCTCGCGTACGTCATAGACCGCAGACGGTTCTCCGGGACTCGCGAGCGGAGCGACCGTTGATCCGCGCACTTCCAATCGGCTAGGGCGCCTTGGAAGTACGAGAGGTATTTCTTCGCCGTGGCGACCGCCTCGGCGTCGTCGTCGACGAGTACATCGATCACGCCGTTGCGATACTGCGATGCCGAGGGACCGATCTCCTCGGGCGCGAACACGCCGAGTCCGCCACCTTCGATCATCGCGGGCCCGCCCATGCCGATGTTCGAGGCCTTGGTCGCGATCACGACGTCACAGCAACCGAGGAGGGCGGCATTGCCCGCGAAGCACCGGCCGGAGTTGACGCCAACCAGCGGCACTTTCCGAGAGAGCTCGGCGAAATACTGAAACGCGCGGCAGTCGAGGCCGGCGACGATTGCGTAGTCCGTATCGCCCGGGCGACCTCCGCCTCCCTCCGAGAACAGAACGACAGGAAGCCCACGCTGCTCGGCAATCTCGAACATGCGGTCCTTTTTCAGGTGATTCATCGTGCCCTGAGTGCCCGCGAGCACCGTGTAGTCGTAGGACATGACCGCACACTGCGTGCCCGTATCGCCGAACGCCTCTCCGTTGACGCGTCCGATCCCCGCGACCATGCCGTCTGCTGGCGTGCGTTGGATCAAGTCTTCGATCGCCCGGCGTCGCCGTTGAGCGGCGATGAGCAGCGCGCCGTACTCGGTGAATGTTCCGTCATCGACGAGGTCTGCGATGTTCTCCCGTGCTGTGCGCTGCCCCGTCTTGCGACGCTTTGCCACGGCCTCCGGCCGGTTCTCGCCGAGCCCAAAGGCGTGCCGCCGTTTACGGCCGCGAGATCGGCGCGAATGGCATCGAGCGAAGTTTCCTCGGCGGCGTCTCGGGCGGCCTCGACATGCTCCGCTCGTTCCAACAGCACCAAAGCGTCTCCGGCCGCCACCATCGCGTCGAGCCCAACGAGCACCCGCTTGACGATACCGCTCTCTTCCGCAGCGACGACGTGCTGCATTTTCATTGCTTCGAGGATCACGAGCGTCTGCCCCGCCGCAACCGTCTGGCCGACTTCTGCTCGGACGCTGACGACCAGGGCTTGCAATGGGGCCCGCACGTGGAAGCTATCGCCCATTCGCTGGTGTTAGCAGCTTCTGTACGAAAAGGGCTCGGACGTCTCTTTCAGGCGCTAGGTCTCGCGGCGGCGGCGCATCAGGACGGCCGCCGCCAGGAGTAGGGCTAGGAGCGCTGGGCTTGGGGTTGGGGCCCCGCCAACACCGCAGCCGCTACCGCCGCCGTCTTCGGTTCCACCATCGGGCGCCCCGCCATCTGGGACGCCGCCGTCGGGCATCGGTGACCCCTTGGACAAGGTCTTCTCGGCGGAGGCCATGAGGTGGCCGAAGTGCGGTGGGGCGATGTCTTCGACGGGGTTGCCGTGCCCGTCGTAGGGCCACTCTTTGTCGTCGACGAGTACGCGCCAAGAGCGCCGATAGATCACGCGGGCGCGGAGGTCGATGTCGCCGGCTCCTGCCGGGACCGCGAAGGTGTAGTTGGTCGTGTCGGTTTCGAGCGCGGGGATGCGGTTGTCGGCCACGATCGCCACGGCGTCCGTGAAGAACGTCGGAGAGCCCCCCGCCTTTGACTTATTGATCTTTTCGTACAGGCGGCCGGGCAGTCCCGCGTAGTAGCCCTCGGCAGGATCACCCACGCCTCCAAGGTCGTGAATCACCGTGTTCCCGGTGTGCTCGAGAGGCTCACCGTCGGAGGCTTGGGACGCCTCGACGAGCAGGATCATGTTCCGGATCGTCACGCCGGTCGGCACGTGGTGGCCGGTCTGGTCGTTGGTGATCGCCACCTCGACCTCGACGGCGTCACCGACGATCTCGGCCTCCATCGTCATCGAGAGCGCGTTCTCCAGGAACTCGGCTGTCGTTCCGAGAATTCTATGCGAGCGAACATCGCCGTCCGGCCGGTCCAAGGTGACCCGGTCGCACGCCGCGTCCGCGTTGGTGGCCGCCATGTGGCAGTCGACGCACTCCGCATGGTGCTCCGATTCTGGGTCCCCGTACGGCGACTTGAACCATTCGAGGTAAGTCGGCTCGGAGATGATGCCGTTTTCGAAGTCGTGATTCTCTTCGAGGTCATTGGCGTCCTGGTGGCAGGCCGCACAGACCTCGGAGTTGAGCTGAGGCTGGTAGGAGGCGCGCATCCAACCGGGCAGCTCGTAGGTCACGTCGCCGAGCACGCCGTACATCACGTTCCAGGCGTTGCCCACCGGTCTAGTTAGCGTGACCACACCGGGGAAGATCCCCGGTGTGGTCACGCTTGCTGATGTCGATGTCGGCGATGCGGTGGCACATGTCGCACGAGACGCCGTGAAGCATGCCGAGCGTTGGCTCGTCCCGATCACCCATGGGCTCGAACGGCTCGCGTGCCCATGGTTCCGGCTGATGACATGACGCGCATTCGGACGCCGGGTTGCCCTTGCGTACCGGTGCCTGTGCCGTTGTAGATGTCGTAGACCCAGGTGTTCATCCCGGCCTTCTGTATCGGCGACCCGAGCCACTCCTCGTATTGGTCGGGGTGACACTCGCCGCACCGCTCGGGCGATGTGAACGTGTAGTAAGGGTCGTCTTCCTGGGGTACGAGTTCGAGTCGGAGCTCGACGTCGAATGCAGGGGCACTCTCGGTGGACGCCGCGTCGTTGTAACCATTGGCGCCGGCGACAATGACGAGGCCGTTGCCGCTCGCATCGCCGAGCTCGAACGCGCCGCTCTCGTCCGTCGTGGTTTCGATGTGCGACGCCTGCACGCTAACGACGGCGCCCGCGATAGGCTGGTCCGTGTCGTCGTCGACCACGGTGCCCGTCACTTGGGCGCTCGCGGAAACAGATAGGATGGATGTAAGGAAAACAAAGAAAATTGTGCGGCGCATACCCCGCGAGTGGCCTCCGAAAGTCCTGCGCGTCCCCAGTGGCGTCGGAAACGAGTGGCTGGCTATTCGACCGTGCACTCCGACGTGCAACGGTCCCCGATATTGACGCTGAGGCCGGCGGCGCGGTCGCCCGGGGACCGGTTCATGATGGTTTCCCACACGGGCGGGTCCTGTCCGTCCACGATCTCGAACGCACCACTGACATCGACCGAATCGTCGTAGTCGTAGTGCCCGCCCGTCGAGTCTGGCGGAATGGGTAACGTGCCTGGCGCGGTGCCCACGCAGGTGATGCGATAATCGACTCAGTCGGCTTCGAACGCTGCCTCGTCATCCTGGGGGCCGAGCTCATCGTCGAAGGTCAAGGTGATGTCGGTGTTGCCCACGTCGCCGCTTCCCATTCGGTCCTGTGGTTCACGGGGCTTCCGCGGCCTTTTGCAGGGGCGTGTTTGAGGCCAGGTAGGACAAAAAAACGGCGGTCGTGGAGACGTCTTGCACTAAGGTGCCCGCATGGAGCGCGCAGCAAAGAACGTTCGGTTGGGCATGACCCTGCCGGTGGGTGGAGCAGAGAACGCCGTGGAGTTCGCGCGCATGGCCAAAGAGCGTGGCTACGACGAGATATGGATGGCCGAGGTCAACGGTGGCGACTCGTACGCGCTTGCTGGCGCGGTGGCGCAGGGCGTGCCGGGGATGCGCATCGGTACCGCGGTCGTTCCCGCACAAACGCGCACGCCGATGATGCACGCGATGGCCGCGATGACGCTGAGCCAGCTGACCAACGGCAACTTCATCCTCGGGATCGGGCTTTCGTCACCCAACATCGTGCACGACTGGGCGGGCCAGCCCTACAACAAACCGCTCACGCGCATGCGCGAGCACATCGAAGTGCTGCGTCAGATGTTGAGCGGGCAGAAGACCACGTACGAAGGTAGGACCCTCTCGGTAAAGGGTTTTCGTCTCGGAGGCAAGCCAGTCGGCGAGATTCCGATTTATCTCGGGGCGCTCAACAAGCACATGTTGCGCCTCGGGGGCGCGCTCTGCGATGGCATCTGCCTCAACATGGTTCCAGAGTCCGCGCTCCCTCAGGTGCTGGGTGAGGTTCGTGCCGGCGCAGAAGAGGCGGGGCGTGACCCGGGCACCATCGAAGTCGTCGCGCGGCTGCATGTCGTGATGGCCGATGATCCGGCCATGGGACGGAACCTAATTCGTACGGTCTTCGGCGCCTACGCGGCGACACCCGGTTACAACAAGTGCTTCGAGTGGATCGGCTTCAAAGAGGAAGCACGGCAGATCAGCGACGCTTTCGCCAAGGGTGACAGAGCGGGCGTCGCCAAGGGCGTGACCGACAGGCTCTGCGACGCGATGGCCATCGTGGGCAATCGCGAAACGGTCCGCGAGCGCATTCGCGCTTACGCGGAAGCGGGCATCGACGTGTGCGTGGTCAACCCGATTGCAGACTTCTCAGCGGTTCCGCAGGTCCTCGAGGAC